>Ga0210385_10000009_pt1 | contig 380457 bp, 380 predicted proteins | sample IncBWH26OmetaG_FD_160107 | JGI IMG/M metagenome (GOLD analysis project Ga0210385, IMG submission 160107) | Forest soil microbial communities from Barre Woods Harvard Forest LTER site, Petersham, Massachusetts, United States - Inc-BW-H-26-O ...
CAGTGGGTGTTGGTCAGCATGCCCGACACCGCCACATGCAGCGCCGGCGTGGTGTAAGTGCCGACCACGGTGCCGATATTGACCACCGGCGGCATGGCGCCGCGGAACGACACGAAGGCGCCGAGATTGCCGAAACTGCGGATGCGCACGCCGAGGAATTTTCCGTTGCCGTCGAGCGCCAGCGCAGCGTCGACGATATTATCGCGCGCGTCGTCGTCGCTGACGTGGGCCTCGTTGCGCGTCTGCGTCCATTTCACCGGCCGGCCGACGCGGCGCGCCGCCCATAGCATCAAGATGATTTCCGGGTACACGGAGCCGCGCAACCCGTAAGAGCCGCCGATATCGCCGGTGACCAGCCGCAAATCGGCTTCGGGAATCTTCAGTGTGGTGCGGGCGATGTCGTTGCGGAACAGCCAGGGACGCTGGAAGCCGCAATGCAGCGTGTAACGCTGCGTGCCAGCGTCGTAGATGCCGGTGACGCCGCGCGGCTCGATCGGATTGGCGGTGACCCGGTTGATGACGAGGCGCTGCTCGACCACATGGGCCGCGGCCGCGAACGCCGCATCGGTCTTGGCCTTGTCGCCGGCCTGGTAGAAATAGGCCTCGTTATTCGGGCAGTCGCCGTAGAGCTGCGGTGCGCCTGGCTCGATAGCCGCGCGCGCGGACACCACGGCCGGTCGCGGCGTGTAATCGACCGTGACAGCTTCGGCCGCGTCGCGGGCGCGATCGAGCGTGTCGGCGACAACCACCGCGACCGGATAACCCACATGCATGACGCGATCGATGGCGATCGCCGGCCGCGGTGGCAGATACATCGGACTGCCGTCGCGTTTCTTGTACGGCGCCATCGAGGGCAGCGGGCCGAGCGCGTCCGCGGCATAGTCCGCGCCGGTGAGCACGGCGTGGACGCCGGGCATTTGTCGCGCCGCGCCGGTGTCGATACCGCGGATGTCGGCGTGCGCATGCGGCGAGCGCACGATGGCGGCATGGAGCTGATCGGCGAGTTTTAAATCGTCGAAATAGCGGCCGAGCCCGCGCAACAGGCGAGGATCCTCGCGCCGCAATACCGATTGTCCGATGGCAAATTCGCCCATGACCTTACCGTACCGTGCCCGCCAATGACCTCACCGGACTTGGAACCTGCGCTATTATGGGCGAGGCGGGGCGCGAAAGCACGCCCGCGCGCTGCAAGCCAAAGAGGCGACATGCGACGGCTTATTTTCCTTTCAGCGCTCCTCATCCTCGGCGTTGGCAGCGCTTTTGCCGACGACTACCCGACGCGTCCGATCCGCCTGATCGTGCCGTTCGCGCCGGGCGGGGCGGTCGATCCGATCGCGCGGTTGATTGCCAATCCGCTCGGCGAGCGCCTCGGCAAGCCCATCGTGATCTATGACCGCGGCGGCGCCGGCGGCAGCATCGGCATGGACGAAGTCGCGAAATCGCCGCCGGACGGCTACACGCTCTTGCTCGATCACAGCGGCATGACCTACATGCCCGGGCTTTACCGCACGCTGCCGTTCGATCCGGTCAAGGATTTTGACGGCGTCATCACCGCGGTCGCGGGTTTTTATGTGCTGGCGGTGACCAACGATCTGCCGGTCAAATCCGTCGCCGAATTGATCGCCTATGCCAAGGCTAATCCGGGCAAGCTGTCCTATGGCTCGGCCGGAGTCGGCTCGACGCTGCACCTGGCCGGCGAGCTGTTCAAGCACGCGACTGGCATCGACATCGTCCACGTGCCTTACAAGGGCGCGGCTCCTGCGGCGACCGATCTCGCCGGCGGCCAGATTCCGATGATGTTCGGTCCGGCGACCGCGCTGTTGCCGCTCGCCCAGGCCGGCAAGATCCGCGCGCTGGCGGTAACCGCTGCGAAGCGCTCGGCGTTGGCGCCCGAGCTGCCGACCATGACGGAAACGCTGCCGGGCTTCGAGGTCGTTGGCTGGTATGGCCTCGCCGCGCCGGCCGGGACGCCGAAGGATGTGATCGCAAAACTCAACGGCGAAACCAATGGCGTGCTGCAATCGCCCGACCTGGTCGCGCAAATGCGCGAGTTGAGCTACGAGCCGATCGGCGGCACGCCGGAGGAGGCAAGTGCCCGGATCAAATCAGACGTGGCGCGCTGGACCAAAGCCATCCACGACGCCGGCATCGAGCCGCAATAACCGATGGACCAGAATCTCAACATCGAAGCGGAAACGCTGACCAAGACGCTGTGCGGCCATTTGGCGGCGGCGCAGTTCGGCGATCTCAGCGCTGCCGCGAAGCACGAGGCGCGCCGCGGTGTGCTCGATTGGATCGGCTGCGCGCTGGCCGGCAGCGGGCACAAGACCATCACCACGCTGCTCGCGGTATTGGCGGAGATTTCCGGCCGTCCGCAGGCGACCGTCTTCGGCCGAAAATTGCGGCTCGGCCTCACCGACGCGCCGCTGGCCAACGGCCAGATGGGACACGTGCTCGATTACGACGATACGCATATGGGCGGCGTCGTGCTGCACACCAGCTCGCCGGTGCTCGCTGCGCTGTTTGCGCTCGCCGAGCGCGCGCCCGTGAGCGGCGCCGACTTCATGCTGGCCTATGCGACAGGTTTTGAGGCCGGCGTGCGCTCAGGCTGCACCGCGCCGGGCCATCACAAGGGCGGCTGGCATCTGACCGGCACGCTCGGCACCATCGCGGCCGGCGCGGCTTGCGGCAAGCTGCTCAAGCTCGACCGGCAACGGCTCACCTACACGCTGGGCATCGCCGCGACCCAGGCCGCCGGCATGCAGCAAAACCGCGGCACCATGGGAAAATCGTTTCACGCCGGCAAGGCGGCTTCGAACGGCGTGTTGGCGGCGCTGCTCGCGGAGCGCGGTTTTGATTCGACGCAGGAGATCATCGAAGGCAAGCGGGGTTTTGCTCGCATCTACAGCGACGTCGCCGCGCCGGAGCAACTGACCGCCGGGCTCGGCCAAAGCTGGGTGATCGAAACCAACGGCCACAAGCCCTATGCCTGCGGCGTCGTGCTGCATCCGCTGATCGATGCGGTGATCGCGCTGCGCAATCGCGAGGCCATCGATCCGGCCGCAGTGAGCGAAATCGCTCTGCGCGTTCACCCGCTGGTGCTGTCGATCACCGGTGTGGTCGAGCCTACGACCGGCTTGCAGTCGAAATTCTCAACGGTGCATTCGGCTGCCGTCGCGTTGATCGACGGCGCCGCCGGCGTCGCGCAATATTCCGATGCCAAGGCCGTGGATCCGACAGTCACCGCGCTGCGCCGCAAGGTAAAGGCGGTCGCCGACGACACGCTGCGCAAGGACGAAGCCTATGTGGCGATCACGGCCGGCGGCAGACGCCACGAGGTTCACACCGCGCATGCCAGCGGCACCGCCGACAACCCGATGAGCGACGCCGCCATCGAAGCAAAGTTCATGGCCAATGCGACGCCTGTCATTGGCCACGAGCGCGCCGAACGCGCACGCGATTTCGTGCACGCGCTCGACACCCGGCCGGACATGCGCGAGCTGATCGCATTGCTGGCTTGAATCCTTCTCTGGTAAGGGCGACACTGCCTGTTCGGAAGTACTCAGATGCATCGGGGGCGATGCCATGAAACTTCTCCGTCGCGAATTTCTGCAACTTTCCGCCGCCGCCATGGCCATGCCGGCAGTCGCGCGGTTGGCCCGGGCGGAAACCTATCCGGGCCGCCCGGTGCATATCATCGTCGGTTTTGCCGCCGGCGGGCCTAACGACATTTCTGCGCGTCTCATCGGCCAGTGGCTGTCCGAGCGGCTCGGACAGCAATTTGTCGTCGAGAACCGGCCGGGCGCGGGCGGCAATGTGGCCACCGAACTCGTGGTTCGGGCACCTGCGGATGGCTACACGCTTCTCCTGGTCCCGGCGCCGGCGGCCATCAACGCCACGCTCTACGACAATCTCAACTTCAATTTCATCCGCGATATCGCGCCGGTCGCCGGCATTTTGCGCGTACCCGAAGTCATGGTGGTCAATCCGGCGGTGCCGGCGAGCACGGTCCCCGAGTTCATCGCCTATGCCAAGGCCAACCCAGGCAAGATCAACATGGCTTCGGCCGGCAATGGCACCGTGCCCCACGTTGCCGGCGAGCTGTTCAAGTTCATGACCGGCGTCGACCTGGTCCGCGTCGGTTATCGCGGCGGCGGGCCCGCGCTGGTCGATCTCATGGGCGGACAAGTGCAGGTCATGTTCGAGCCTACGCTCTCGACGATCGGCTATATCAGGGCGGGCAAGTTGCGCGCACTTGCGGTCACCTCGGCGACCCGCTCTGCGGCGCTTCCCGACGTGCCGACCGTGGGCGAATTCGTGCCGGGCTACGAGGCGACCGCATGGTTCGGCATCGGCGCACCGAGAAATACGCCCGCGGACATCGTCGGCAAGCTCAACAGTGAGATCAACGCCGGCCTCGTCGATGCCAAGTTCAAGGAACGGCTCGCCGACATGGGCGGCGAGCCGATGCCGATGTCGTCGGCCGACTTTGCAAAATTCATCGCCGACGAAACCGAAAAGTGGAGCAAAGTCGTTCGCGCCGCCGGCATCAAGGCGGAGTGATTACTGAGCCGGCGCAAGTTGCGCGCGGAGCGCGATCAGAGCTGGCGGATCGAATCGAAATTCCACGCCGAGTCGGTCGGATTCTCGCCGACCCGGATCGTGGTGTCGTTGGTGAAGCGATAGGGCGGCACCGGCAGATTGTATGGCGCCGGCACCCCGGAAAAGACCCGGCCGGCGGCGTCGTATTTGGAGCCGTGGCAAGGGCAGAAATAGCCGCCCGGCCAGCTCGGCACCGGCGCGGTCGCGCTCGGCGTTGGGTAGAACAGCGGGATGCAGCCGAGATGGGTGCAGATGCCGATCAGCACGCTGTATTCCGGCTTGATCGAGCGGTGCCAGTTGGTGGCGTAGGGCGCCTGCTGCACCTGCTTGGAATCCGGATCGGCCAAGAGCGCCACGTCCTGGGCGCTTTGCAGCGCGTCGAGCGTCTGCTTGCCGCGATGGAACACGAAAATCGGCCGCTGCCGCCAGTAGATGACGACCTGGGCGCCTTCCTCGATCTTTGAGACGTCGAGATCGACCGGCCCGCCGGCAGCAAGCGTCGAGGCGTCGGGATTCATCTGGTCGATGAGCGGCACCAGTGCCGCGGCGGCGCCGACCGCGCCGACGGCGGCGGTGGCGATATAGAGGAAGTCGCGGCGTGACGGGTTTTCCGGGTGTTCGATACCGCTCGCCGCCGATGCACTGCTCGCCATGGTCACGTCCTTTTTAGGGGAAGCCTTTTGCGCCGCGCCGGGCCCGGAAGGCGGCGCGTTGGCGCCTTTATGTGGCGAAGGGCCGGTTTCGTCAATCGAGCAATTGCGCCGGTCACCGCTATGTCAGCGGCTATGTCACGGGCGCAAAGCCGGTTCCCGGCGGTCCCGGACATGCGCTATGGATCGTAACGAGAGCACGCCCGAAACCCGCCCGGACAGGGGCGGGGGAAGAACCGTGCCAAGGAGACGCCCATGCGCGCCAAGGACAATATGCGCACCGCCGCCGAGGTTCTGGTCGATCAATTGCGCATTCATGGCGTGCGCCACGTCTTCTGCGTGCCGGGCGAGAGCTATCTGGCGGTGCTCGATGCATTCCGCGACGCCGACCTTGCCGTCACGGTCTGCCGCCAGGAGGGTGGCGCCTGCATGATGGCGGAAGCCCACGGCAAGGTGACCGGCCAGCCCGGCGTCTGTTTCGTCACCCGCGGGCCTGGCGCCACCAACGCTTCGCCCGGCATCCACATCGCACGCCAGGATTCGTCGCCGCTCGTCATGTTCGTCGGCCAGGTGGCGCGCGAGATGCGCGAGCGCGAGGCCTTTCAAGAGGTCGACTACCGCGCCTATTTCGGCTCGATGACCAAATGGGCGACCGAGATCGACGATCCGGCGCGCGTGCCGGAGATCGTGTCGCGCGCCTTCCACACCGCGGCGAACGGCCGGCCGGGGCCGGTCGTGATCGGCATCCCCGAGGACATGCTGGTCGAGCGTGTCGCCGTGCCCGACGCGCCGCCGTTCGCGCTGATCGAGACCTCACCCGGCGATACCGAGATGGCGAAGTTCGCGCAAATGCTGGCCGGCGCCCGCGCGCCGATCATGCTGCTCGGCGGCAGCCGCTGGTCGCAAGCGGCCAGCGACGGCATCGGGCGCTTTGCGCAGAAATATGCGCTGCCGGTGTGCACCACGTTCCGCCGCGCCCATTTGTTCGACGCGCTGCATCCCTGCTACGCCGGCGATCTCGGCATCGGTCCCAATCCAAAGCTGCTCGAGCGCATCAAGGCGGCCGATCTGGTCGTCATGGTCGGCGGCCGGCTCGGCGAATTGCCGTCGCAGAGCTATACGCTGTTCGACATTCCGCGGCCGCAGATGCCGTTCGTCCATGTGCATCCGGGCGCCGAGGAGCTTGGCCGCGTCTACAGTCCGCACCTTGCCATCCATGCGACGCCGACCGCGTTTGCCGCGGCGCTCGACAATCTCGATCTGAAAGCGGCGTCGGGCGGCGGGTCCGAAGCCGCCCATGCCGATTATCTGGAATGGACTGAGAAGCCCACCGAGCAGCCGGGCGGCGTCAATTTCGGTGCCGTCATGGTGTGGCTGCGCGAATATCTGCCGCCCAACGCCATCCTGTGCAACGGCGCCGGCAATTATTCGACGTGGATTCACCGCTTCTTCCGCTTCCGCCGCTTCGGCCAGCAGGTGGCGCCAATCTCGGGCTCCATGGGTTACGGCGTGCCGGCGGCGGTGGCGATGAAGCGGCTGCATCCCGACCGGCCGGTGGTGTGCCTCGCCGGCGACGGCGATTTTTTGATGAACGGCCAGGAATTCGCCACCGCCGTGCAATACGGCGCGCCGTTCGTCACCATCATCGCCGACAACGGCATGTACGGCACCATCCGCATGCATCAGGAGCGCGAATATCCCGGCCGCGTCTCGGCGACCGATTTGCGCAATCCCGATTTCCCGGCTTACGCGCGGGCCTTCGGCGGCTTCGGCGTCTCGGTCGAGCGCACCGAGGATTTTCCGGAAGCGTTCAAGCAGGCGCAAGCCTGCGGCAAGCCCGCCATCATCCGCCTCGCTATCGACGGCGAAGCCATCACGCCGACGACGACGATCGCAAAAATTCGCGCCAGATCGCTGGCGGAGAAGAAGCGCTAAACTAATTACCCTCCCCTGCAGGGGGAGGGCCGGCGCGCAACGCGCGCCGGGGTGGGGCCGTCCGAGCACGCTTGTGTCGCAGATGCCTCAGCGCAACCGGCTCTGCACTTAACGACCCGTATATCTCCGCGTAAATTTTCTCCATGACGCCTTCGATATTTTTATCGATCTCGTTGTTCCAAACCCGGATGACACGAAAGCCCTGCTTTTCCAACCACCGTGTACGAGCCTCATCACGTAATCTGCTTTCTTGGTTGCCATGGCGCCAGCCGTCGACCTCGATCAGCAGACGCGCCGCCATGCACGCGAAATCGGCGACGTATGGACCGATCGGGACTTGCCGGCGAAAATGCGAGCCTTCGATTTCGAATTTGCGCAGGCGGCGCCAAAGGCGTTTTTCCGCGTCGGTCGCGGCGTGGCGAAGACGGCGTGCTTTTAGAAGTGATGCACGATCGACCTCGTCACTACTCACCATGACACGGCCCCACCCCGCCGCCTGCGGCGGCGACCCTCCCCCTGCAGGGGAGGGTGAGTTAGTAATTCATTCCGCCTTGATGCCGGCCGCCTTGATGATCGGCCACCATTTCTCGATCTCGGCTTTCTGGAAGGCGTGCAGCGCTTCGGGGGTTTGTTGCTCGGGCGGATAGATGACCTGCGCCAGATCGAGGAGCTTTTGACGGATATCGGGATCGGCCAAGGCGGCGACCACGGCGGCGTTGAGCTTGGCGATGATCGGCTTCGGCGTGCCCTTGGGCGCCCACAGCGCGTGCCAGAATGAAAAGTAATAACCGGGCAGGCCGGCTTCGTCGGTGGTCGGAATGTCGGGGGCGACCGCGATGCGCTCCTTGGCGGTGACGGCGTAGGCTTTGAGGTCCCCGGACTTCACATGCGGCAGCGACACCGCTGGCGTGTCGAGCTGGATATCGGTGACGCCGGCAAGCAGGTCCTGGGTGGCGAGGCCGGCGCTGCGATACGACACCATCTGCCATTTCACGCCGATCAGGTTCTCCATCAGCACGCCGGCGACGTGGCTCGGCGAGCCGACGCCCGACGTGCCCATGGTCACCTTGTCGGGGTTGGCTTTGATCCACGCGACCAATTCCTTGAGATTGTTGGCCGGCATGGTTTTACGGGCATCGATCAGGAACGGCTGCGTCACCGCGAGCGCCACCGGCTCGAAATCGGTGAGATAATCGAAGCCGAGATTATAGATGGCGCCGTCGGCGACGTTGGTGCCCCACATGCCCCACAGCACCGTGTAGCCGTCGGGCGTCGAGCGCTCGGCGCGGGTGACGCCGATGGTGCCGGCGGCGCCGCTGACGTTTTCCACGACGACGGTCTGGCCGAGCGTCTGCCTCATGCCCTTCGCCATGATGCGGCCGAGCGTGTCGGTCGAGCCCCCGACTGCGAGCGGCACGATCATGGTGATCGGACGATCCGGATAGGTCTGCGCGCTCGCGGACACCGCGGCGGCGAAGCTCAATGTCGCGGTCACGATTGCGGCAACGGTGCATCTTCCGATCATGTTTTCCTCCCAGCAAACGCTGACGTTTCGTATGCCAGAGGAACGCGCTGCCCCAAAGAGGCAAAGCGCGCGCTGCGACGGCATGGCCAGCGTTGCCCGCGATCTTGAATCGTGGTTCACTTTTTGCGGCAATGGTTGCCGATTCCATCTTGCGAAGAACCGATGCCCTATCGCCGCACCGAAAACGCCGTGCGCCGGCTCGCCGCCCGCCATGCCGCGATCATTGCCGCGGCGCGGGACGCGGCCGGCGAAGGCGGCATGGCGGCGGTGCAGATCGCAGCCGTCGCGCGGCGCGCCGGCATCGCCGCCGGTACGGTCTATCGCTATTTTCCCGGCAAGACCGATCTGGTCGCGGCGGTGCTTGCGGAAATCTCGGAGCGCGAAATCGGCGCGCTGCGCCGTGCCGCCGATGTCGCGCCCGGCCCGCTGTCGGCGCTCGCGGCGGCGATCATGACGTTTGCGGCGCGGGCGCTGCGCCATCGCCGCCTCGCCTATGCGGCGATCGCGGAGCCGGTCGAGGCCGAGCTCGACGCCGCGCGGCTTTCTTTTCGCCAAGCGATGACCGCTGAATTCGGCAACCTCATCACGGCAGCCGCCGCGCATCTGCCGGAGCAGGACGCGGCGTTGAGCGCGGCGGCGCTGGTCGGGCTTCTCATCGGAGGATTGATCGGACCGCTCGCGCCGGACGCAACGGGCCGCGAGCGCGCGGTGGTGCAGTCGCTGGCGCTGGTTGCTTTGCGCGCGCTCGGCGTCGCCGACGCACGAGCGCGGGGGCTGGTGGTGCAGACGGCGCTGCCGGCCGGCGATACGCCGTAGATCAACTTCAATGCGATAGCAGCACCGGCGCCGTCATCGAGCGCAGGATCGAGTGGGTTACGCCGCCGAGCACGAATTCACGCAGGCGGGAATGCCCGTAGCCGCCCATGACGATGAAATCCGTGCCGCTGTCGGCGACGTGGGAGAGCAGCGCGTCGGCGACGTCGATATTGCCGCTGCTGATGCGCTTGACGTCGACCTTGAGCCCGTGACGCGCCAGGTGCTGGCCCATGTCGGCGCCTTCGATCTCATCCTGCTTGCCGCGCTCGTTGGCGACGATGACGATTTCGACCTTGCCGGCTTTTTCCAGGATCGGCATGGCGTCGGCGATGGCGCGCGCCGCCTGGCGGCCGCCGTCCCAGCACACCATGACGCGATCGAGCTTGAGCGGCGCTTTCTGGATATAGGGCACCACGATCATTGGCCGGCCGGATTGGAACAACGTGCTTTCGGCGATCAGCTCTTCGACAGCGCTGGTTTCGGGCTCGGCTTGGCCGACGATGGCGAGATCGAAGCGGCGGGCGAGGCGGCCGAACTGGTCGCCGGCGCCAGCTGCGCTGGCGCTGAGGGTCAGCGGCTCGGCGGAGACGCCGGCGCGCGATGCCGACGCGGCGAAGCGATCGACGGCGGCCTTCGCCGCCGACTGGTTGTCGGCGAGCTGGGTATCGATCACCTCGGCCGGAATGTAGCCGGTCCCCGATATCGGCACGATCGGATCGAATACGAAGGCGATGCCGACCACGTGGGCGCCGAAGGTGTCGGCCACCGAGACCGCATAGTCGCCGGCGGGGCCGCCGTTCTCGCCGACGCTGAGATTGACGACGATGTCCTTGATCATGGCGGCGTCTCCTCGGTTAGCGGTGGATCAAGTCCCGGGCTCCAGCCTACTTCTTCTTGATGCTGCCGTCGGCGTTGAACTGGCTGACATAGGCCCACAGGTCGTTGATCTCCTGCTCGTTCTTGATGCCGGCGAAGATCATCTTGGTGCCGGGCACCTTGGCGCGAGGATCCTTGATGTAGTCCTTGAATTCCGCCTCGTTCCAGACGATGCCGGAATTCTTGTTGGCGTCGGAATAGGAGAAATCGGCGACGCTGCCGGAATGCCGGCCATCGAGGCCGTTGAGCTCCGGGCCGATCTTGTTCTGCGCGTCGTCGCCGATGGAATGGCAGGGCAGGCATTTGTGGAACGAAATCTCGCCCTTGGCGACGTCCTGCGCCGATGCCGTATGGGCCGACGCAGCAATCAACGTGGCCGCTACAATCAACGTCCTCATAATCAGTTCTCCCTTTCGCCTGTGGTGCCGGTCGCGCCCCATGCGGCCCAAAATTCGCGCCGCAGCCAAGCGGCCGGAGCGCCGTGTGTCAACGGTCAAAATAGCCACCCTGCCGCGCACTTTGCCCTTGAGACTTTGGGTCCCTGAGGCGCTGTTACGCGGTACGGCCGGCCTTTTCTGGCTATAATGACAACGGAGAAACGCCGGAGTGGTTCGATGCCGGTTTTGATGCCGCTGTTCGACGATGCGGTGCTTAAGCGGCGCGCCGAGATCGTCGCGGCGCTCAAGCGCATCGTGCCAGGCGAGGGCGTGATCGCCTCGGACGAGGCGATGCGGCCCTACGAAAGCGATGGGCTGACCGCCTATCGGCAACTGCCCATGGTGGTGGTCCTGCCGGAGACCACCGCGCAGGTCTCGGCCGTCCTCGCCTACTGTTACCGCGAAGGCATCAAGGTGGTGCCGCGCGGGGCAGGGACCTCGCTGTCGGGCGGCGCGCTGCCGCTCGGCGATGGCGTGCTGCTTGGCATGGCCAAGTTCAAGCGCATCCGCGAAATCGATTTCGACAATCGCGTCGCCGTGGTCGAGCCCGGCGTCACCAATCTCGCGGTGTCGCAGGCGGTCGAGCAGGCCGGCTTCTATTACGCGCCCGATCCGTCGTCGCAGATCGCCTGCACCATCGGCGGCAATGTGGCGGAGAATTCCGGCGGCGTGCATTGCCTCAAATACGGCATGACCACCAACAACCTGCTCGGCTGCGAATTGGTGCTGATGACCGGCGAGGTGCTCCGCCTCGGCGGCAAGCATTTGGATTCCGGCGGCTACGATCTTCTCGGCATCGTCACCGGGTCGGAGGGGCTGCTCGGCGTCGTCACCGAAATCACCGTGCGCATCCTCAAGAAACCGCAGAGCGCGCGCGCGGCGCTGATCGGATTCACCAAATCCGAGGACGGCGGCGAATGCGTCGCGCGCATCATCGGCTCCGGCATCATCCCCGGCGGCATGGAGATGATGGACCAGCCGGCGATCCATGCGGTCGAGGAGTTCGTCCATGCCGGCTATCCGCTCGACGTCGAGGCGCTGTTGATCGTCGAGCTCGACGGCCCGCGCGCCGAGGTCGATCACCTGCTCGAGCGCGTCCAGGACATCGCCAATGCCTGCCGCGCGGTGACCTGCCGCGTCTCCAACTCGGAAGAAGAGCGCTTGCTGTTCTGGGCCGGCCGCAAGGCGGCGTTTCCCGCGGTCGGCCGCATCTCGCCGGATTATCTGTGCATGGACGGCACCATTCCGCGCGCCAAACTGCCGCTGGTGCTGCAGCACATGCAGGAGATGTCGGTGAAATACGCGCTTCGTGTCGCCAATGTGTTCCATGCCGGCGACGGCAATCTGCATCCGCTGATCCTCTACGACGCCAACAACCCCGGCGAGCTCGAACGCGCCGAGCAATTCGGCGCCGATATTCTGCGGCTGTGTGTCGAGGTCGGCGGCGTGTTGACCGGCGAGCACGGCGTCGGCGTCGAAAAGCGCGATTTGATGCCGGTGATGTTTTCGGAAATCGATCTCAACCAGCAACAGCGCGTCAAATGCGCCTTCGACGACAAGAGCCTGCTCAATCCCGGCAAGGTATTCCCGACCCTGCACCGCTGCGCCGAGCTCGGCCGCATGCACGTGCATGCTGGGCGGGTGGCGTTTCCCGATATTCCGCGGTTTTGATCGGCACCAGAAAGTGGCTTCGATGCCAACTCCGCTCGACACCGTTGTGCTGCCTGGATTTGACGGAACCGGGCGGCATTCCCGCGACTTTGCCGACGCGCTGCCGCCGCAACTGATGCCATCGGTCATTGCCTATCCATCCGATGTGCCGGAAAGTTATTCCGATTTGGAAACACGCGTCTACAGTTTGCTTCCCGGCGATCGGGCATTCGCGATCGTCGCCGAGTCGTTTTCGGGCCCGATCGCAATTCGGATCGCCGCCAAAAAACCAAAAGGTCTCGTTGCGCTCGTCCTCGTCGCTACGTTTATTCACAACCCAGTCCGTTTTGCGCCGACATGGCTGAAGTCGCTTGTTGGCAGCTATCTCTTCCATATCCCGCCTCCGGCATGGATGGTTCGGCAATTCGTTGCGGGTTCTGATGCCCCGGGCGAGCTCGTGTCAGACGCGCTCGCCGCGTGGTGCCAGGTCAAGCCGGGCGTTCTTGCGATGCGGCTTCGGGAGGCGCTCGCGGTTGATGCAGCGGACGATTTCCTCGCGGTCTCCCTGCCAATGCTGTATGTGAGCGGGACGCAAGACCGTCTGCTTGCGCCGTCAACCGTGGACGCGTTGCAGCGGCTCCGTCCCGATCTTGAAGTCGCGGCGATCGCCGCGCCGCACTTCGTCCTGCAAAGGCGCCCGGCAGAGGCGGCGGATCTGATTGCGGACTTTCTCGCGCGCCGCGCTGCAGTGGACAGAGGCCAGCCGGCTCACCACCACCCCGGAACCGCAAGCGGCGTTCACGGCAGCAACTTGGCCAGAAAGCAGGTGTCATGAAATTCGGCCTGTTCGGTTCGGCGCAAGCCAACAGCAACGATCTTCCGCCTGAGACCGGCCAGGGCTTTCGCGACTATCTCGATTTCAACGTCGAGGCCGAGGCGCTCGGCTTTCAGTCGAGCTTTTTGGTCGAGCATCACTTCACCGGCTGGAATCAGGTGTCGGCGACCTTGATGCTGCTCATGGCGGCCGCCATGCGCACCACGACGTTGCGGCTCGGCTCTGCCGTGATCGTGCTGCCCTGGCACAATCCGGTGCTGCTCGCCGAGCAGGCGGCCACCCTCGATCTGATCTCCGGCGGCCGCTTCGATTTCGGCATCGGCAAAGGCTACCGGCACAGCGAGTTCAAGGGTTTTGCGATCGCGCCTGAAGAGGCCGAAGCGCGCTTCGAGGAGGCGGTTGAAGTGATGACGCGCGCCTGGACCACACGCCAGCGCTTCTCGCACCACGGCCACTTCTGGCATTTCGAGGGCATCGTGGTCGAGCCGCCGCCGGCGCAGGAACCGTATCCGCCGCTGTGGGTGGCAGCCGGCAGCGAACAGTCGATCCGCCGCGCCGCGGCGCGCGGCTTCAATTTGATCCTCGATCAATATGCCAGTGCCGGGCAGATTGCCGAGCGCATCGGCTTCTACAAAGCCGAGCGCAAGGCGCAAGGATTTGGCTTCGACCCGATGCAGGTGGCGGTGGCGCGCCAGCTGTATGTCGCCAAGGATGAGGCCGACAAACAGGCCGCGCTGGCACGTCAGGCCGTCTACACCCAGCGCACCGTCGACGTGTCGCGCAAGCCCGAGGGCAAAGGCGGCTCGCATGTGCTCGCCTATGCCGACAAGGCCGGCGGCACCGAGGAGAATGCGCTCTACGGCACGCCAGATGAAATCTGCGCGAGCCTCGAAGCTTTGCAGAAAACCGGCGTGGCCTATGTCCTGCTCACCGTCGCCGGCGGCAACGCGCAGCTGCGCCGTTTCGCCGGGGAAATCATGCCGGCCTTCGCCGGTTCCAACCGCGTCGCCGACGCGGCGGAATGATCACGCCATGGCCGATCCTCTCAAACCGCGCGATGCCGCCGAGGTTGAGCAGGCGATCCGTTCGGCGCTCGCGGACGGCAAAACGCTCGAAGTTGTCGGCCACGGCACCAAGCGCGCCATCGGCCGTGCCGCGCAATGGGACGCCACCCTCGATCTGTCCGCGCTCACCGGCGTCACGCTCTACGAGCCCGAAGAGCTGGTGCTCTCCGCGCGAGCCGGCACGCCGCTCGTCGAAATCGAGGCACTGGTCGCGGCAAGCAAACAAGAGCTCGCCTTCGAGCCGATGGATTATGGGCCGCTCTTGGGCACGGCCGCCGGCGCCGCCACCATCGGCGGCGTGCTGGCGGCGAACCTGTCCGGCCCGCGCCGCATCAAGGCCGGCGCGGCGCGCGATCATTTCCTCGGCTTCACGGCGGTGTCCGGCCGCGGCGAAACCTTCAAGTCCGGCGGGCGCGTGGTCAAGAACGTCACCGGCTATGATCTCTGCAAGCTCATCGCCGGCTCCTGGGGCACGCTCGCCGCCATGACCGACGTGACCATCAAGACGCTGCCAAGGGCGGAGACCGAAGCGACGGTGCTGGTGCAAAACCTCGACGGCGCCGCGGCACGGAAAGCCATGGCGGCGGCCACCGGCTCGTTCGCCGACGTTTCGGCGGCAGCGCACCTGCCGGCTATTGCCGCAGCGCGCATTGCCGAGGTCGCTTCCGCCAAAACCGCTGTGACCGCATTCCGCCTCGAAGGCGTCGCGCCTTCGGTCGTGGAGCGCAAGACCGTGCTTGAGAAGCTTTTGGCGCCGTTCGGTACGCTCGGTTCGCTCGATGAGAGGGCATCGCAGGCGCTGTGGCGCGCGGTGCGCGACGTAAGGCCGTTTGCGGCGGCGGGCCCGGCGGGCACACGCGACCTCTGGCGCCTCTCGACGGCGCCGACCCACGGTCCCGACGTCGGCCGCACGCTCGCGGAAAAATCCGATGCCGAGCTTTTTTACGACTGGGCCGGGGGATTGATCTGGGCCGCGTTGCCGGCTGCGAACGATGCCCACGCGCCGCTGGTGCGCGGTGCTGTCGCGACTGCCGGCGGCCATGCCACATTGATCCGGGCGCCGGCCGCCGTGCGCGCCGCGGTCGAAGTTTTCACGCCGGAAGAGCCGGCGCTTGCCGCGCTGACGGCGCGGGTGCGAGCGGGTTTCGATCCACAAGGCGTGCTCAACGCCGGGCGCATGTGGGCCGGCGTGTAGCCATGCAGACCAATTTCACCCTCGCCCAGCTTGCCGATCCGCACACTGCCGCATCGGAAAAAATCCTGCGCGCCTGCGTGCATTGCGGCTTCTGCACCGCCACCTGTCCGACCTATGTGCTCGACGGCAACGAGCTCGATTCACCGCGCGGCCGCATCTACCTGATCAAGGAGATGCTGGAGCATGACCGGCCGGCGACGGCGGACGTCGTCGTGCACATCGATCGCTGCCTGTCCTGCCTCGCCTGCATGACCACCTGTCCGTCCGGGGTGCACTACATGCATCTGGTCGACCACGCCCGCGTCCATATCGAAAACACCTATGAGCGCCCGCCTTCCGAGCGTCTGCTGCGCGCCATGCTGGCCTGGTTGCTGCCTTATCCACAGCGTTTCCGGCTGGCGCTTCTTGCGGCGCTCCCCGTAAAACCGTTGGCACCGCTGCTCGCGGCGATCGGGCTAAAACGGCTCGCCGCCATGCTCCGCCTGGCGCCTTGGCGGGGGCCGCGGCGTCCGCTCGGCCCGCAGACGTTTCCCGCCGCGGGGGCGCGCGTGGGTCGTGTCGCCTTGCTCGCCGGCTGCGTCAACGACGTGATGGCGCCACAAATCAACGCCGCCACCATCGCCGTGCTGACGCGGCACGGCATCGAGGTCGTGCTGGCCAAGGGTGCCGGCTGTTGCGGTTCGTTGGTCCACCATATGGGCCGCGACGAGGAGGCGCTGGCGCAGGCGCGCGCCAATATCGACGCCTGGACCGCGCTCGAAGGCCTCGACGCCATCGTCATCAACACCTCGGGCTGCGGTACGACGGTGAAGGATTACGGCTTCATGCTGCGGACCGATCCGGCCTATGCCGAGCGCGCCGCCGGCATTTCAGGCCTTGCCAAGGACGTTGCGGAATATCTCGCCACGCTGCCGCTCAAGGCCGCGCAAGGCACGCCGCAACTTACCGTGGCGTATCATTCTGCGTGCTCGTTGCAGCACGGCCAGCGCGTCAACCGGCAGCCGAAGGAACTGCTCGGCAAGCTCGGCTTTAAGGTGTTGGACGTGCCGGACGGTCATCTGTGCTGCGGCTCGGCCGGCACCTACAATATTTTGCAGCCCGACTTTGCAAGAAGGTTGCGCGAGCGCAAAGTCGGGACTATCGAGAGATTGCGACCTGATGTGATCGCGGCCGGCAACATCGGCTGCATCACGCAGTTCGCAGCGGGCACCAAACTTCCAGCCGTCCACACGGTCGAGTTGATCGATTGGGCCACCGGGGGGGCACGTCCACCCGCGCTCCGGGCGAGCTGATTTCATATCCAACGAACGGGAGGTCGATCATGGCGAAGAAAGCAAAGTCGAAGAAGAAACCGGGCAAGAAGAAAAAGGCGGCTCCGGCACGCAACAAGAAGAAAGTCGTGAAATACGCCAAGAAGCCGGCGCCGAAAAAGAAGAAGAAAAAGGCCGCGCCCAAGCGCAAAAAGGCGGCGTTAAACCCGCAACCGCTTGCGCCAAAGGCGGCACCCAAGGCCAAAAAGGCACCTTTGAACCCGCAACCTCTTCCGCCGGCGCCGGCGCCCGAGGCTGCGACGCCACACGCCGGACCGCAAACCTCCGGCGGCAACGAGGTCGGCAACGGCTAGACGCGTTTTACGCGAATCGGACGGCGCGGCGTTTGGTCTTTGCCACACGCCGCGCCTGAGCGTCGGCCTGCATTGCAACGGCTGGGCGAGGCCAATAGCATTGGCGGCACACGAGGACGGCCGGCGCGTTGGCGCCGGTCCGATGCCGGCGATGACCGGCCGTTTCGCTTTCCGGGAGGTGCGTTATGCCGACCTACAACATCCTGCTGATGGGCGCGTCCTATGGCTCGCTGCTCGCCTCGAAGCTTCTGTTCGGCGGCCATAAGCTGCATCTGGTCTGCTTGCCGGCGGAGGCCGACCTGATCAACGCCGAGGGCTTTCGCGTGCGCTTGCCGGTGCGCGGCCGCAAGGATCCCGTCGAGCTCGATTCGCGAAAGCTTCCCGGCGCCGTCACCGCCGGCCCGGCCACGGGCGTCAATCCCAAGGACTACGATCTGGTCGGCTTGTGCATGCAGGAGCCGCAATACCGCTCGGCCGGCGTGCGCGAGCTTCTCGACGCGGTGGCCAAATCGCGCGTGCCGTGCATGTCGATCATGAACATGCCGCCGCTGCCCTACGTCAAGCGCATCCCCGGACTGGACTACGATGCGCTCAAGCCCGCCTATACCGATCCGACCGTCTGGGATTCGTTCGATCCCAAGACCATCACGCTCAATAGCCCCGACCCGCAGGCGATTCGCCCGCCGGACGAGAAGGTCAACGTGCTGATGGTGACGCTGCCGACCAACTTCAAATGCGCGCGGTTCGACGACGAAAAATCGACCGCCATCCTGCGCCAGCTGCAGGACGAGATCGAGGCGATCCGGTATGATCCCGGCGACGGCAACAAGATCGAATTGCCGGTAAAACTCAAGGTCTACGATTCGATCTTCGTGCCGCTCGCCAAATGGTCGATGCTGCTCGCCGGCAATTATCGCTGCGTCACCAAGGACGGCATGCGCACCGCCCAAGAGGCGGTGTGGAGCGACCTCGAAACTTCGCGCTCGGTCTACAATTTCGTCTTCGATCTTTGCGTCAAGCTCGGCGCCAAGCCGGAAGATCTCGTGCCGTTCGAGAAATATGCCGCGGCCGCGCAGTCATTGACGCGTCCGGCGTCGGCGGCGCGCGCGCTGCAGAACGGCGCGCCCAATATCGAGCGCGCCGACAAGCTGGTTCAGCTCATTGCCAGGCAGAAGGGCTTGAGCCTTCCGGCGATCGACGCCCAGGTGGCGTTAGTCGACGCCCGGCTCGAGGCCAATCGCAAGAAGGCGGCTGCCTGAGGAACCGGGATTTCCGGCTACACGACCTCGACGTCCTGCCAGAAGCCGAATCGGCCGCCGACCGCGCTCATCTCCGGCCGCGGCGCCTCGTAGGACCAGGCGGCGCGCGCGTGCCGCTTGCCGGCGACGACGACGTCGTAGAACTGCACGCCGTGGGGGCACTTGAGGTCGTCCGGGGTTTTCTCGGTCTTTTCCAGCCAATCCAGGCGCACGGCGCCATGCGGAAAATACTGATAGCCCTTGCAATCGATGACATCGTTGCTCTGGGCAACAACTTGGCCGTCGACAACTGCCTTCATGACCGAATCTCCTGTGCCGCAACCGTTTCCGACACGCCGATCATGGAAAACTAAGCGCCGCGGCCGTCCGATCAAGGCCCAAGGCGCGTGGGGTTATCCACAACGGGGCAGACGACGCCGGCGGCGGCGGGGATTCCAGCCTTCGCCGCAGTGAAAATACCGACGGCAAGGGCGTTGCTAGTCCCGAAAGTGTAGCGTTCGCGCCACACTCATTAACTTAATGCGAAATCCGGCCAAAAACGCATAAAAAGGCGGCAGTTGCTGTCGTTTTAGACTTGGCTGAGCGGCCTCCGCATTGAAAACTCCGATCCTGTCAGTTGCGAGTTCGCTTTGACAAAAATGGTGCTGTAACCGGCCTTCGGGGACATCGTCGTCCGGTACAGGGGACAAATAGGGGCTTACAATGAAAAAGGTAGCTTACTCATTAGTGCTAGCGGCGGGATTGGCGTCCTCGTCCGTTATGGCAGCCGATATGGCCGTGAAGGCTCCCCCTGCGGCGGCTCCGCCGCCCTCTCCGTGGGACGTCGTGGTCACTGCCGCTTTGATGAACGACTACAACTTCCGCGGCGTCAGCCAGTCCAATCACAAGCCGTCGACACAGGCCGGCTTCGAGTTGCGCTACAACTGGAATTCCAACTGGCAGAGCTACGGCGGCATCTCGGGTGAGAGCATCAATTTCCCGAATAACGCGGCGGCGGAAGTCGACTTCTACGGCGGTATCCGCCCGACCTTCGACAAGCTCGCCCTCGATTTCGGCGCTTGGTACTACTACTACCCGGGTGGCCAGTGCTTCAACGCGCCGGCGCTTTGCACCACGCTCGGCGGTGGCCCGGCGGTGGTCACCCCCGGTGGTGTGGTCGGCTCGGTGCCGGGTCTCGGAATTCAGCCGCTCGGCGGCAACGTCGCCAAGCAGAACGCCAGCTTCTGGGAAGTCTACGGCAAGGCCACCTACACCTTTAACGATCAGTGGTCGGTCAACTTCCAGGAGTGGTACTCGCCGTCAGTCGTCAACACCGGCGCGTGGGGTGCTTATTCGGTCGGCAACGTCACCTTCACCGCTCCGAGCGCTTGGTTTCAGAGCGGGCTCGGCATGTACGTGTCCGGGGACCTCGGATACTGGGACCTCGGCACCAGCGACTTGTTCTATGCCGCTCCTCCGGCCTTCCCGGCTGGCGTAAAGTACACCAGCTACACCAACTGGGATCTGGGCGTCGGCTTCACCTACAAAGTGCTCACGCTTGACCTGCGCTACTACGACACGAACCTTAACAAGGCGCAGTGCAACGTGTTCACCAGCGCGCAGAACGCGACGTTCTCACCGGCCAATGTCACGCCGCAGAACCCGAACGGTCTCGGCACCAACTGGTGCAGCGCGGCCTTCGTCGCGAAACTCTCAGCCTCGGTCGACTTCGCTTCCAACCTGAAGTAAGCGGCTGAGCTCGCTAACTGACGCGGCCGGTGGCGGAAACGCCACCGGCCGTTTCTTTTTTCATGTCGGCTGCGATTATTCGGCCGCCGAGACCAGCGGCACGTCGCGCACGTCGTAGTGATTCTGCTCACCCACGAAGGCGAAGCGACGGCGATGGAAGGCGCCGAGCGTCGAGCGATGGCCGATCGAAATAATGGCGGTGCCCGGCAGCCGCTCTTGCAGCAGGCGATACAGCATCGCCTCGGCGGGCTCGTCGAGCGCCGCCGTCGCCTCGTCGAGCAGCAAGTAGTCCGGCGCGTAGAGCAGCGCGCGCGCGATCGCAAGCCGCTGCTGCTCGCCGCCCGACAGCATGCGATTCCAGTGCGCCTCCTCGTGCAGCCGGGGAATCAATCCCAGCAGGCCGACCGCGGTGAGCGTGTCTGTCAGGCGCGCGTCGTCGAAGCTGCCGGCCCTGGCCGGGTAGGTGATGGCGTCGGCGAGTGTCGCCACCGGGAAATACGGCCGCTGCGGCACCAGCATCACCTCGGCGTCGATCGGCATGGTGACGCGCCCCGATCCGAACGGCCAGATCCCGGTAATAGCGCGGAACAGCGTCGACTTGCCGGCGCCCGAAGGCCCGGTCACCAGCACGCGGTCGCCGGCATTGAGCGCGATGTGGTCGGCATGGAGCAGCGGCGTGCCGTTGGGCAAGCCGACGGCGAGATGGTCGATCGCGATTGCGGGACTTGCTTCGCGCGCCACGACCTCGATGACCGGCGGAGTGAGCGCCGCGGCGCGGGCGGTTTCGATCGCACGTTCGAAGCCGGACAATCGCGTCACCACAGCCTGGAATTCGGCGATCGCCTGATAGGCGGTGACGAAATAGGACAGCGCGCCCTGCACATTGTTGAAGGCGGACGCCGTCTGCATCAGACCGCCTAGCTGCATGCCGCCGGAGAAATAGGCGGGACTCACCATGACATAGGGAAAGATCACGGAAGCCTGCGAATAGCTCGCGGTAAAGAAGGTCAGCTTCTTGGTGCGCTGCATGATCGCGATCCAATTGTCGGCGAGAAACCCGAAGCGGAGCAGATGGCGCTCGCGTTCGGCCGCCTCGCCGTTGAGCGACGCGATCTGTTCGGAATTTTCCCGGCTGCGCACCAGGTTGAAACGAAAATCCGCTTCGAAGCGCTGCTGCCGGAAATTAAGCGAGATCAACGGCCAGCCGATCAGGTGAGTGAGCGTGGTGCCGATGATCGCATAGATGAGCGCGGCCAGGACCAGATAACCGTGGATGGCCACCCCGAACAGCGTCAGCGGTGCGTCCTCCGACAAAGTCCACAAGATGACGACGAAGGAGCACAGCGTCACCACGGCGTTGAGGAGCCCAAGCCCGACCGGCAGGATGCCGAAGCCGGCGCCCGAATCGATGAACATTTTGATGTCTTCGGCGATGCGCTGGTCCGGATTGTCGGCAGCGTCGCCGAGAAGCTGCATGCGATAATGGTTGGCCGTGTTGAGCCATTGCTGCAGATAGGTCTGGGTCATCCAGCGCCGCCAGCGGATTTGCAACCACTGATTCAGATAGTTCTGGTAGACCTGCAGCACCGTATAGACCGCGGCCAGCACGCAGAAAAACAACACCGCGCTGACGAAGGCGTTGAAATTGCGATCCTGCAGCGTGTTGTAGAAGCGATTGTACCATTGGTTCAGAATGACCTGGATGGCGACGAGCGAGAGCTGGATGGCGACCACTGCGCCGAGCAGCAGCCGGCCCGCCAAGCGGTCCTCGGAGCGAAAATAAGGAGCGGCCAGGCGCCAGATCGTGGCCAGTGTCGCGACCAGATTTTTCACGAAAAACCTCCGAAGTAGGCGAGAGGAACGCGGTGCAATGCGGAACAATCGACGCGCACCGGCGCGGTTTCATGCGCTGCAACAGCTAAAGCCATGTTGGTGCGTTGCAATATCATAAAGCTGTTCGGCGCGCGATATACGTTGCCGATCAGGCGATAGCAAACGCCGCGGAACCCGCCTGATGCATTGTTGCGGCACTTCAGCCAATCTTGCTTTCCGCGCGCCGGCAGGCGCATTCTGACGCGCCGCACGTTCGGCCAACGAACGGCGACACGACAAAAGCCGATTGCTGGTCCTAGCTGGGAGGGACGGTTCATGTTCACGCAAATTCTCGATCCGACTGGAAACCTGTTCGTGACCTGGCTGGTCGCGCTCGTTCCGGTCGTGCTGCTCTTGTTTCTGCTTGCGGGCTTGCGCATGTCGGCGTGGCTTGCGGTGTTGATCGGTTCGATCGTCACGTTCCTGCTCGGGCTCTGGGTCTGGAAGATGCCGTTCGACGATGGGTTGCGCGCCTATCTTTACGGCTCCGCCACCGGCATTTGGAACGTCGACTGGATCACGTTTTGGGGAGTGATGCTGTTCAACACGCTGGTCGCGACCGGCGCCTTCGACAAGCTGCGGCGCTGGCTGATCCAGCAGGGCACGCGCGACGTGCGGGTGCAGACCATTCTGTTCGCCTGGGCATTCGGCGCCTTGCTCGAAGGGTTGGTCGGCTTCGGCTACCCGTGGGCCTTCGTCGCACCGATCCTGATCACGCTCGGCATTCCGGCGCTCGACGCGATCCGGGTCGCCGCGATTGCCAACAATGCGCCGGTGTCGTACGGCGCGCTCGGCGCTCCGATCATTGCGCTCGCCGCGGTGACCGGCATGCCGCTTCTGGCGCTTGCCGGCTCGGTCGGCAAGATCGTCGCCATCCTCGCGCTGTTGCCGCCGTGGATCCTTCTCTACCTGGTCAGCGGCAAGCAAGGCATGAAGGGCGGCTGGCCGCTCGCCGTGGTCGGCTCGCTCGGCTACATCGCCGGCCAATTGCCGACTTCTATTTATCTCGGGCCGTATCTGCCCGACGTCATCGGCGCCATCGTCTGCTTCGCCTGCCTCCTCATCTTGCTCAAGGTCTGGCAGCCGGCGCAAACGCTCGGCTATGGCGGCGTCCCGGTGACGGCGGCGCAGGAAACCCAGGCCGAAAGGCACGGTCTGTCGGCCGGCGAGGTGTTCCAGGGCTGGCTGCCGATCATCGTCCTCGTCGTCGTCGTCGTCGCCTGGACCGGGCCGTGGTCGAAGCTGCCCGGTATCGTCATGCTGCATTATCAGGTCGACGCCGCGTCCTCGATCGCGCCCGGGGCAAAGATTTCGGCGATCTTCAACTGGACGCCGTTCGTCGGCGGCAGCGCGATCCTGGCGTCCTGGATCATCGTCGCCTTGCTGCTGCGCGTCAGCGGCGCGCAGCTCGCCGAAATCTTCAAGAAAACCTGGTCGCAGATGTGGGGCGCTTGCCTGGTCGGCGTCTTCATCTTCGGCCTGGCCTATGTCTTCAACTTCTCGGGGATGGCCGGATCGCTCGCCAAAGCGTTCTCCGCGCTCGGGCCATACTTCATCGTCGTGGCGCCGATCTTGGGCTTCATCGGCGTCGCGCTATCGGGCAGCAACACCTCGACCAATGCCATGTTCGGCAAATTCCAGGCGCTGGTCGGGCAATTGCTCGGCTTCCCGCTGATGCTGTTGCCGGTCTTGAACTCGGTCGGTGCCGAGATCGGCAAACCGATTGCGCCGCAAACCGCGAGCGTCGGCGTGTCGACCAGCGAGTTCGTCCGCAACGAGGGCGAGGTGATCCGCCACAATTTCGGCTGGACCCTCGTGCTCCTCGTCTATCTCGTGCTGATCGGGGTGGCCTGTTACCTGTTCTTCCCCGGCATCGCGGTGTTGCCGAAGGCTTGAGCGCGCTACCGGCGCGCGCATAGTGAAATGGCGAGTGGAGGGCAGACCTTCCATTCGCCATTCGTCTTTCGCAATCTGCCTCTAGCCAATCCAAGCGCAATTCGCTATTCGCCATTCGCGATCCTGTCCGATCGGAGTGACGATGCTCTGCCGGTTTTGCGTCCTCGTTGCCGCGGTGCTGCTCGGCCCGCTCGGGCTCGCCCGCGCCGCCGACAGCCCGTTTCCGTTCGGCACCGAATTGATGCTCGACGTCGAGCCGCTCTATGGCTCAAAGCGCATCCCGATGATCGAGATCCAGGACGACGGCACCGCGGCGATCGACCTGTGGTGCGCCAGCGTGCATGCGTCGGCGACCGTCGGCGAGACTTCCATGACCATCGTCGCCGAGCCGGCGGAGCCGGCGCAATGCACGCCGGAACGCCAAAGCGGCGACGAGACGCTATTGGCGGCGCTGTCGCAGGTCACCAATTGGCGCCGCGACGGCGATGTCATCGAACTGATCGGCCCCACCACACTGCGCTTTCGCGCGATGACCAATTGATTGACCGGAGCATCGCGACCTTCCCGCACCTGACCCCGGAGACGACAATGCTGTGCCGGCTCGCCACCCGCTGGCTCGTTGTTGCGGTTTTCGCCGGCATCCCGTTTGCCGCGGCTGCCGCCGAGACCGCTTTTCCCTTCGGCAGCGAGCTCTTGCTCGACGGCAAGCCGATGCGTGGCACCAAGCGCCTGCCGTCGCTTTCGATCGAGCAGGACGGCACGGTGGCGATCGCGTTGTGGTGCGGCAGCCTGCGCGGCCATGCCGACGTCGGCAACGGCACCATCGCCATTACGCCCGGCGCGCGCGACAACGCGCAATGCGATCCGGACCGGATCGCCGGCGACGACGATCTCTTGGACATGCTGGTCCATATGACCAATTGGCGGCGCCGCGGCGACGTGATCGAGCTCTCCGGCGCCACGGCGCTGCGCTTTCGTCTGCTGACCAATTGACGCACGGCGCGAGCGTGCGCCGATTTTCGTCCGATCCGGCGCCAGCCGTTTGTCAGAATCGAAATTCGACGCCGATGCGATTTTGCCCGTGCCAGATCGCGCGGCACGGCCGGCTGGTCGTTTCATGGTCGATCTTCAGATCGAATGTCGGCGGAATGCCGATCACGCTTGCGACCTGAAGGCAGGCGCCGGCTTCGGACAGATTGCGCACCACGCAATCGATGACGGAGCGGTGGCTGTTGAGCAGGATCTTGCCTTCGCGCAGCATCCGGTGCCGCGCCACTTTGCGGCGGTCTTGCATGGTTTTGGTCCCTTCACTGAAAGACCATCGTCAAGCATCGCCAGCCTGCGCGGCCGGTATTACGAAAATCTGAGAATAAAGCTGCTGTTGCGGCCAGCATGAATGCGCAGTTACCGCCGACGCGCAACATTGCCCGGCAATGTAATCCGTTCATTCACCATGGGATGCAACGCAAAAAGGGCGCGGCTTTCGCCGCGCCCTTCGTCCTTTTCCGATTTCGGATACGATCAGAAGCCCATCCCGCCCATGCCGCCGCCGCCGCCCGGCATCGCCGGCATGGCCGGCTGTTCCTTCGGCAGTTCGGCGACCATGGCTTCGGTCGTCACCAGGAGGCCGGCGACCGAGGCCGCGTCTTGCAACGCCGCGCGCACCACCTTGGCCGGATCGACGATGCCCTTGTCGAGCATGTCGACGTATTCCTCGGTTTGCGCGTCGAAGCCGTAGGTCTCGGACTTGTTCTCCATGATCTTGTTGACCACGATCGAGCCCTCGACGCCGGAATTCTCGGCGATCTGGCGCAGCGGCGCTTCCAGAGCTTTCAGCACGATATTGATGCCGGCTTGCACGTCGGCATTGGCGTTGGTGAGCTTGCCGACCGACTTCTTGGCGCGCAACAGCGCCACGCCGCCGCCCGGCACGATGCCTTCCTCGACCGCGGCGCGGGTGGCATTGAGCGCATCCTCGACGCGGTCCTTCTTCTCCTTGACCTCGATCTCGGTGGCGCCGCCGACGCGGATCACCGCGACGCCGCCGGCGAGCTTGGCCAGCCGCTCTTGCAGCTTTTCGCGGTCGTAGTCGGAGGTGGTCTCCTCGATCTGCGCCTTGATCTGGTTGACGCGGGCCTCGATCTCTTTCTTCTTGCCGGCGCCGTCGACGATCGTGGTCTTTTCTTTTTCGATCACGATCTTCTTAGCGCGACCGAGCATCGCCGTCGTCACGCTCTCGAGCTTGATGCCGAGGTCTTCGGCGATGAGCTGGCCGCCGGTCAGGATGGCGATGTCTTCCAGCATCGCCTTGCGGCGATCGCCGAAGCCCGGCGCCTTCACGGCTGCGACTTTGAGGCCGCCGCGCAGCTTGTTGACCACGAGCGTGGCCAGCGCCTCGCCCTCGATGTCCTCGGCAATGATGAGCAGCGGCTTGCCCGACTGTACCACGGCTTCGAGCACCGGCAGCATCGCCTGCAGCCCGGAGAGCTTCTTCTCGTGCAACAGCACGTAGGCGTCCTCGAGCTCGGCCACCATCTTCTCGGCATTGGTGATGAAGTAGGGCGACAGATAGCCGCGGTCGAACTGCATGCCCTCGACGATCTCGACTTCGGTATCGAGCGCCTTGGCTTCCTCGACCGTGATGACGCCTTCGTTGCCGACCTTCTGCATCGCTTCGGCGATCATCTTGCCGACATTCGCATCGCCGTTCGACGAAATGGTGCCGACCTGGGCGACTTCCGCCGAGGATGCGACCTTCTTCGAACGCTTCTTGATGTCCTCGACCACCGCGGCGACTGCGAGATCGATGCCGCGCTTGAGGTCCATCGGGTTCATGCCGGCGGCCACCGACTTGGCGCCTTCCTTGACGATCGACGCCGCGAGCACGGTCGCGGTCGTGGTGCCGTCGCCGGCGAGGTCGTTGGTCTTCTGCGCCACTTCGCGCACCATCTGCGCGCCCATGTTCTCGAACTTGTCTTCGAGCTCGATCTCCTTGGCGACGGTGACGCCATCCTTGGTAATGCGGGGCGCGCCGAAGCTCTTGTCGAGCACGACGTTGCGGCCCTTGGGGCCGAGCGTGACTTTCACCGCATTGGCCAAGGTCTCGACGCCGCGCAACATGCGCTCGCGGGCGTCGCTTGAGAATTTTACGTCTTTGGCAGCCATAGTTTGTTCCTTCGGATTTCGGATGCTGGGATTGGATGACGGACGACTGACGACCGACGACAGATGAAGAAGCGGAGCTTTACTTTTCTGTCGTGTGTCTTCCGTCCTTCGGTTAGGCGATCACGCCCATGATGTCGGACTCTTTCATGATCAAAAGCTCGTCGCCGTCGAGCTTGACCTCGGTGCCCGACCATTTGCCGAACAACACGCGGTCGCCGGTTTTGACGCCCATCGGGGTGAGCTTGCCGGCCTCGTCGCGGCCACCGGGGCCGACGGCGACGACTTCGCCCTCTTGTGGCTTTTCCTTGACGGTGTCGGGAATGATGATGCCGCCTTTGGTCTTGGCTTCGGCGTCGATACGCTTGACGACCACCCGGTCATGGAGCGGCCGGAACTTGAGCTTCGCCATTGTTCACCCTCGTCGCCGCCCTTGAAGCGGCATTGGCGTTGGACAGAAAATTGTTGTTTTGCAGTGTATTAGCAGTCTTATTGGCCGAGTGCCAATAAGCTGCAGCGGAAATAGGGGCTGCCCTGCACGCTGTCAAGCACACCCATCGCGCCATGCTTTACGGGGTCGGCGCGTTGTGGCGGATGGCTTGCGCCGTCATAAAGTCTATTCTGGGTGACAGGATCGCCGGCCGGGTGGGAGGAAAAACAGCAAAATGCGCGCGCTCAGCCTCGACCAGGCCAACACCATCATTGCCGAGACTTTTGCCGCGGCGAAGAAGGCACGCTGTCGGCCCATGAGCGCCATCGTGCTCGATGCCGGCGGCCGGGTGAAGGCGTTCCAGAAACAGGACGGCGCCTCGATGCTGCGTTTCGAGGTTTGCTACGGCAAAGCCTACGCCTCGCTGGCGCTGGGGCGGCCGTCGAAGCTCGTATTGCAGAAGGCGAACGAGAAGCCGCTGTTCATGCAGTCAATCGAAAATCTGGCCGATTACCCGTTGTTCCTCGAAGGCGGCGGCCAGCTCATTCGTGATGAGTCGGGCGAGGTGATGGGCGCCATCGGCGTCACCGGCGACGCCAACGAGATGGACGACATCTGCGCCATCGCCGGCATCCATGCCGTGGGCTTGCGCGCCGACAGCGATTTTTTCAATGACCCCGAGCAGATGCGGGCCTTGAGCATTCACAAATCGCCGCCGCTCAAGGACCCGCGCAAACAGGCGCGGCCGCGCGGCAAGTCGGCACGTGCGGCGCCTGCTGGCCGCAACGGCGCGAGAAACCGGCCGGGCCCGCAAGCCGCCAAATCCGAGCCTTAATGACCATATTTGCTGGCCCCAGAGGGAATAATTTGAAACAAAGTCGAAAGGACCCAGAGGTAGAACAGGGGGCATTCGTGGGGGCCGGCACGGCTTTTCGTTCCGGCTCGAGCAGAGCTTTGAGGAGACCTTTCATGGGCGCATCGCTCCGCGATCTCCGGCTGCTGGCAAGCGTGGCCGCATTGTCCGTGCTGGCGCTCTCGGCTTGCACCACCAGCTCGCCACCGGTCGAAGCGACGGCACCGCCGCCCGTGGCGCAGCCCGCTATCGCGTCGCAGTACCGGCCCGAGGAGCTGGTCGGCCGCTGGGGCTATGGCGCCTATCACAACGATGCCGACCTCGCCCGCACCACGGCCGCGGCGCGCGCCCAATGCGGTCAGCCGGTGCAGATCACGCGCGGACCGGGTGGCGGCGTCATGATGTATCTCGCCGACAGCGCCGAGCTGCAGGAATTGCAGCTCAAGGGCAGCCAGAACGGCAAGAATTATATCGGCCCACCCGGCGATGCCGGCGGTCCGCAAGACCGCGAGATCGTCTCGTTCGATGGCCGCACCATGGTGCTGCGCTGGATGGATCCGGAAGTCGCCGGCCGTTACGGCACCGGCGTCTACGTGCGCTGTGCCGCCGAAGGCAGCGGCCCACGCGCCGCCGGCCGGCCGCCGATGCAGCCGGCGCCGCAGCGGTAATCTTCTCCCCCCCACCCGGGCCGCGCTTGCGCGCGCCCGAGTGCAAGCTTGTTGGGGAGGGCGGGGTGGGGGTCGTGAGGTGGCCCTCGGCAGAGAAGTCGTCAAGGACAATGCTTCGCCTCCCGACCCCCAGCCCTAACCCCTCCCCACAAGGGGGAGGGGAATAGACATGCCTAGCCCCCGCGATTTCATCATCGGTCCTTGGCGTGCCGTCACCGTGCTCGGCATGACGGAAATCCTGTCGTGGGGCGCGATTTTCTATCCGCCGGTACTCACGGTGCCGCTGATCGCGGCCGATCATGGCTGGTCGAAAGCCTTCGCCATGGGCGGTTTCTCCGTCGGGCTGTTCGTCGGCGGCCTGGTGTCGCGCCATGTCGGCGCGGCGATCGACCGCTATGGCGGGCATGTGGTCATGCCGTGCGGCTCGCTGATCGGCGCGCTCGGGCTTGCCGGTCTCGTTGTCGCGCAAAGCGCGGTGGCCTATTTCGCGATGTGGATGGTGTTGGGCGTCGCCATGGCGGCCTCGCTCTACGACCCGGCCTTCGCCACGCTCGGCCGGATCTTTGGCTCAGGCGCGCGCGCGCCGATCACCACGCTGACGCTGGCCGGCGGTTTTGCCTCGACCGTGGGCTGGCCGGCGACCCAATTCCTCATCGACAAAGTCGGCTGGCGCGGCACCTATCTGGTTTACGCAGCACTCCTCGCCGTCGTCGCCGCGCCGTTGCACGCCTTCGCGCTACCGCGCCAGCGCGCGCCAATCCAGGTCTCCGCCGCGGCAAGGTCCGAGCACAGCACGCCGGCCCCCGTGCATGGGTCGTATGGGCTCGTCTTCGCGCTGGTCGCCACGGCCTTTGCCGCTTACGCCTTCGTGCCCTCGGCGCTCTCCGCCCATCTGCTCGCGATCTTCAAGCGTTTCGGGCTCGCTCCGGACACCGTGGTCGCGATCGGCATGCTGTTCGGCCCGGCGCAAGTCTTGGCGCGCATCTGTGAGCTCACTTTCGCGCGCAATCTGCATCCGTTGTGGATCGCACGTTTCTCGCTCGGCCTTCTGGTCGCGGCCTTTGCGCTGATCGCGCTTACGCCGTTTTCCGCAGTTGTCGCCGCGGCCTTTGCCGTCATGTACGGCATGGCGAACGGGCTCATGACCATTGCGCGCGGCACCGTGCCGTTGTCGCTGTTCGGCGCCGGCGGCTACGGGCTTCTGGTCGGCCGCATCGGCGGCCCGTTTCTGGTGGTGCAAGCGGTGGCGCCGGTGGTGCTCGCTTATGTCGCCGAGCGGGCGTCGGACGGCGCAGGGCTTATGCTGGTTGCGGCCTTCGCCGTGGTCGCGCTCGCGTGCTTTGCAGCGATCAGGCCGGCACAAAAAATACAAAAAATATAGAAAATACAAAAAACTAGTTGTTGCCGCTGAACATTTCGTCGATCTCGGCCTGCGAGACATGGCCGCTGTCGGTCTCGAGCCGTGGACCGTGCAAATATTGCGTGCCGTCACGCCGTGTTGCAGAAGGGTTCTTGATCTCTTCGAGCACGCGGGTGACGTGGTCCTCGACGAAATTGAGCGTCGCCAGGACTTTGGCAATGCGTTGGCCGGAGAGGTCCTGGAAATTGCAGGCCTCGAAGATCTTGATCACGAGCTCTTGGATGTCCTTGGCGAGGCCATGTTCGAATGTGCCGGTGAGCGCGATGGCGAGGTTGTTCGCCACCTGATCGATCTCTTCGGCCGCCGCCAGAACTTTTTGCGTCGCGCTTTCGGTGGTGTTGACCACTTCTTCGAGTTCGTGGGCGATGCGCGTCATCGGCGGCATGGCCGGGTCCGGTCCGGCGGCGCCGGAGCGTGTGATCTCGCCGCCGATCGCGCCCGCGATCAGGTTGAGTTCCGAGGTGAGGCGTGCGGTGGCGCCGTTGCGCGGCGCGTCGGAGCCGTCCGAGGGCGGCTGGGCCATCGCCGCCATCGTGGCGCGTAGCGCTGAGATCTCCTGCATCAGCTCGGCGTGGCGCAGCGGCGCCTGCGCGTCGCTCGACTGCTCACCGAGCCGCAATGCAGCCCTCTCCTCGATGCGGAAGATCTTGCGCGGCTCGGGCATCAGGTCACTGGCCAAATTCCACTGAAAGATTACGGGCTATCGGCTTAATACCGCGTTCACGGCTTGTCGCCGCCGCCGCCGCGCACGCTTCGTTAACCATGCGGGTGCGCCATTCATTCAAAATAAACTCTAACTTGATGAACAATGTACGAAGACCGCCGCGGCCGGTCGTGGCGCGTCAAAATTTACCAAACAGTCGAGGTTTAGGTCTCAACTCATCGCACGGGCGTGGCCTGGCGATGTGGCTAACGTGCTGCGCCCGGTGTGCAACGGCGTAACAGTACAGAGTACAGCAATGCGGCGTGCTTTCGTGTCCGCGCTCATTCTGAGCGCGCTTTCGGTCCCGGTCGGTTGCGGAGCGGCTTGGGCCGGCCCCCTGCAAATCAATCCGGATGCTTATGCGGCACCGCCGGATCAGAACGGCGCCGCGGAGCCGCAGCCGCAGCCGGAACCGCAGCAGCGTTCCGCTCAGACTCAGTCCAATCTCGGTGGTGGCTTCATCGAGTTTCTGTTCGGCGGCGCGGCGCGCGAGCCGATGATCCAGCGCCCGTTCCAGCCGCTGCCCGAATCCTATTCGCGCGGCTACCAGCCGGGGCAGCCCGATGACCAAGCGCAGCAGGCGGCGCTGACGCAGCTGTCGAGCAACGACCCGGCGACGTTCGTGCCGTCGAGCCAAGGCGACATGGCGCATCCGGCGGTCGATCCGAAATACGACCGCCAGCTCGTCGACTACAGAAGCGAGGAAAAGCCCGGTACCGTCGTCATCGACACCCCGCACCATTTCCTGTTCCTGGTGCAGGACAACGGCAAAGCGATGCGCTACGGCATCGGCGTCGGCCGCCCCGGCTTCACCTGGGAAGGTGTCAAGACGATCTCGGCCAAGAAAGAATGGCCCGATTGGCGGCCGCCGCCCGAGATGATTCAGCGCCGGCCCGATCTGCCGCGCTACATGGCCGGCGGCCCGGAAAATCCGCTCGGTGCGCGCGCCATGTATCTCGGCTCGACGGTCTATCGCATCCACGGCTCCAACGAGCCCTGGACCATCGGTAGCAATGTATCGTCGGGCTGTATCCGTCTGCGCAATGCCGACGTCATCGACCTCTATAACCGTGTCCAGGTCGGCACCAAAGTCGTGGTGATGTGAGCTAGCTGGCTTGGATCACGGTCGCGGAGTCGCCGAACAGCAGGAGCTGCGGCGCTTGCGAAAAGCTCCAAGGCGCGTTCGCCGCGGCGCGGGTGAAAATCCACAGCAGGTCGAAGCGGTCGCCGGGCCACTTCTGCGGCGCGCTCTTATTTTGCAGGATCAGATTGGCGATCGCCGGGATCGCTTCATGGTGCCAGGCGATCAGCACCACGCCGGTGCTGGCAACCGCCGTGTTGACCAGTTCTTGTTCCGAACCCTCGGTGATGGCGCTGTTGATAGCGATGCCGAGGAATTTTGCCAGCGGCGTCACCGTATGCAGCGGGCGTTTGCTGGCGGTTTGCGATGAGGGCTCGGTGGCGAAAATCGTCGCCGGCTTCTTGATCGGCGCGTTCGGGTCGCGCGGATTGGCAAAGAACTGAACCAACGCTCCGGCACGCACCCAGCCGCGCACGATCAGGTCGTGCTTGTCGGGATTGCCTTTCTGGTCGACGCCGCCGTCTTTATCGTCCGGCTTTTCGGCGTGGCGTATCAGCATGATTTTGGTTGCTGGCATGACTGTCATCCGTTTGGATCGTGGCCGGCGCAATGCGAGCGGAGTTGCAAGGAGACGGTATACGACCCTCACGGGTGCGGCAACGCTCGGGCGACGCCGGTTACAGCGCGACGCCGCGCTCGGTGAGCAGGTGCGCAAACGCGTCGCTGCCGAAGAAGGCATATTCGTGCTCGCGTGACTCGGTGACGTGGTCGAGCCGTTTCAGTTCGGCATCGACTTTTCCCGGATGGCACATGATGACGCCGCCGTCCGGCAGGCGATCAAGGAAGGTCGCAAACAGCCGGGCGTAAGCCGCGTCCGAGCGAAACGTATAGGTGCCGGCAAAGGCCGGATTGGTCCGCAGCCCGTGATCGGCGGCAAGCCGGCGAAAGCGGCGGCTCAGGCCGTCGAGCAACAATGCCTTGTGATCGGTGAGGCGCCGGCGCGCCGACAGTTGCCCGCATTGCCGCACCCAGGCGCCGGGCGCCAAATCCTTGGTCGCGCGCAGCACGGCGTCGCGGATTTGCGGAAATAAATGCACGTGATGGTGGCCGTCGACGAAATCCGGCGGCCGGCCGAAGGCGGCCGCGAACGCCTCGAACTGTCGCGAAATCTCGGCGGTCAGAAATTTTGGTCGTAGCGAACGCAAATGCGCACGGCGCAACGTCGTCGCGAGCGACAGGAATGCGCCGTCATGGAGCGGCTCAAAGTCTGGCGAGAGCGGCGCGAAAGGCCCGGTCAGGGTCACATGCAAGCCGACTGAAGCGCGTTTCGCGGCAACGTCGCGCAGCTTTGCCGCCGTGTCGCGATCGAATTTTGGCGCCGCCACCATCACCGAAGTGGCGTTGATGCGTCCGTGCGCGATCAGATCGCGGATCGCGGCGCTCACTGCGGGCGAGATGCCGTAATCGTCGGCGCAGAGAATAATGTGCCGCTCGTTCATTCGGCGGCGGTGCGGGCGTCGGATTTCGACTGGGCCGCTTCTTCGCGCAGTTTCACGTCATGCTCGGCGACGAAATAGACCGGGCGGCCTTTGATCTCGTAGAGGATCTTGCCGATATATTCGCCGACGACGCCGAGCATGATGAGCTGCACGGCGCCGAGCACCATGACGCCGACGAACACCGACGGATAACCGGGAACGCTGACGCCGTAGACCACCGTCTCGTAGATGATCTTGCCGCCGTAGATCAAAGCGATCAGCGCGAGCAGCAAGCCGAAGACCATCGCCATCCGCAACGGCGCCACCGAAAACGCCGTCAGGCCGTTGAGCGACAGAGCGATCAGCGAGCGCAGCCTCCAGTGGCTGCGGCCTTGCGCGCGCTGCTCCGGCTCGTAGTCGATGCGCTTTTGGCGAAATCCGATCCAGCTTGCCAGCCCTTTGAAGAAGCGGTTGCGCTCCGGCATCTGGCGCAGCGCCTTGGCGGCGCGCGGCGACAATAGGCGGAAGTCGCCGGCGTTCGCCGGGATTTTGACGGTGCCGTCGGAATTGAGCAGCGCGTAGAACGCCTTGATTGCGACGCGCCGCACAAACGATTCTTCGTCGCGGTGCGCCTTGGCGGTATAGGCCACGTCGTAACCGTCATCGAGCCAATGGCCGACCAAGGTCTCGATCAGCTCCGGCGGATGCTGGCCGTCGCCGTCGATGAACAGCACGGCGCCGAGGCGGGCGTGATCGAGGCCGGCGAGCAGCGCCGCTTCCTTGCCGAAATTGCGCGACAGCGAGACCACCTGGACGTCGAGCGCGTTCGCCGGCAAGCCGCGCGCGATGCCGAGCGTGTCGTCGGCGCTGCCGTCGTCGACATAGATGACCTCGCACGCGAGCGAGCGGCTCGCCGCGAGCTTTTGCGCCACTTCGACCAGGCGCGCATGCATGCGCTCGAGCGAGGCGGCTTCGTTGTAGGCCGGCACCACGATCGACAAGCCCGCGGCGGCGCCGGACGGGGCGGCGCTGCCCTCGCGCGTGCGCAAGACGTTTTTTTGCTCGGTCCCGGGGCTCATCTGCTCGATTCTTCAAAGGCCTATCTATAGCTTAATCGTCCCAGGCTGTCGTGGCCACAAGGTCGCGGGTTGGGCTGCCGGAACGCCGTGAACGTGGTATGCGGTGACGACAATGACCCGCGCCTCCCGCTTCGATTCGGCTCGCGACTGGCTGTTGCAGGCCTGGCGCGACCGCGGCGTCAGCGTCAAAGCGTTCAGCTTTGCCATGGTCGGCGTCGTCAATACGCTGATCGACTATGGCGTGTTCCTGCTGGCGCGCGCGGTGCTCAGCGGCTCGGTGGCGGGACTGGCGGCAATCGGCTCGCTCAACGATTTCTGCCAATGCAGCAACGCTACGGCCACGACCTTGGTCGTCGCCAACCTGATCTCGTGGAGCGTCGCCGTCACCGGCTCCTATGTGATGAACTCGTCGATCACCTTTGCCGCCGAGTCCGGACGGCAATTGCGGTTGGGCGCTTATTTGACGTTCGTGGCCTCCGGCATCGCCGGATTGCTGGTCAACACGGCAACACTGCTGTTCGCCGCGGAAATTCTCCTGTTGCCGGTCTGGCTCGCCAAGGCGGTCGCAATTCTGGCGAGCTTTCTGGTCAATTTCTCGCTGTCGCACTTTGTCGTGTTCCGGGCGCGCGGCGAGGCGGGCGATACGCGCAAGGATATTTGAAGCGTGCGAACTGGCGCTAGGCGGTCGGCGGCGTCCCAAACGCCACCGTAACACGTCTATTGCGCCGGCTCTTTTTCTCGATCTTGCGGACAAACACTTCACCGATTTCGCCGGTCGAGCGTACATGGGTGCCGCCGCACGGCTGAATGTCCACTCCGAGAATCTGGACAATACGCATGGTGTCGCCCAGTTCCGGCGGCGCCACGAACGCGGTGCGCACCAACCCCGGCCTGGAGCGCACTTCGCTTATGGGCCAGTGCATGACCTCGATCGGTACATCGTTCTTGATGATTTCGTTCATCCGCTCCGTCAGCGCGGATTTGTCGAGCGTGTTTTCTTCCAGGTCGAAATCGAGACGCGCATGGTCGGCGTGAATGGCGCACCCGGTGATCGGCGCATCGATAAGGCTGCACAGAACGTGCAGGCACGTATGCATGCGCATGTGCTGATAGCGACGTTGCCAGTCGATCTTCATCTTGACCGGGTGGCCCGCTGCGGATGCGTGCGGCAATGATTTGGCCGTATGGACGATCGTAATGCGGCCAGGTGCATAATTTGCGTCCGCGATTTCAATCCGTTGGCCGTCGTTGAGCAGAAGGACTCCGGTGTCGCCCGGCTGGCCGCCGCTATTTGCGTAGAACAGCGTCTGATCGAGTCGAATACCGTGCTCCGATATGGAAACGATCCGGCCTTCCGCTTCGGCGAGATAGGCGTCGGCTTCGAATAACCGGACGGTCGGTACGGGGATCATGTTCGGAGTGCGCTAGGCGTGACGCCGAGCCGGCTGCGGAACGTGGCGGTCATGTGAGCGTGGGATGCAAAACCCGATGCGTGCGCAACCGCACTCAGATCAAGGGGGGTGCCCTGCAAAAGTGCGCGCGCCCGTGAAACGCGGCGATCAACGATATAGTCGTGCGGTGCCTTACCGACGGAGGCCTTGAACGCGCGGCAGAAGAATCCGGTAGAAAGTCGTAGCGCGGCGGCGAGCTCGCGAACGGTCAGTTTCGCATCGAGCCTTGCCTCGATCAGTTCATCGACGAGTCTGAGGCGGCGCGGCGTCATCCAGGACCGTGCTGCGGGCGCAATCGAAATTCCGCTCAAAGCCCACATCGTTCGTTCCTTGAGCGCGTGGACGAGTCGCTCGCATTGCAGTTTGTCGATGCTACCATTCGCCAAAAGCTGGCGGCGCAGCTGCTGCGCGGCATCGATTGCGGCGGCGTCGATCACATCGCTGAAACGCCGCGACCGAGGCCACAGCTCGCCATGCTCCCACTCAAATGTGACCTTCAGATACTCGCCGCCCTGATCGGACTGTGAGTAAACGTCGCAACCGGGCGGCACGTAGGCGAGAGTATTTGGCTTGGTCTGGAAGCGAACCCTGCGGTCGCTGGCAAAGGCGTGGATACCGGCTTGGCTCTCGAAAGCAAAACCAATGATCGGCGTGTCGGGTGTGTAAGCCGCCCGGTAAGCATGGCGTGGCAACAGCTCGGCGCGCCAGGAGCCGCCTTTAAAGGCGGCGTGATCTTCGGCGCTGTCGGCTATTGCGCGCATAGGTCAATCATAGCGTGGACAGCGGCGGTGACCAGTAAGTCTTAAGGCCGTGGACTCTTTTACGTCAGATTCTTGAAAGCGGTGACGGCTTGTTTGCGGTATCATGTGCCGACCGTAGAAACGACGTGACATGCCGCTGTTTACGCTCGACGAGCTTGCCGCCGCCACCGCGACCGTTCGCACCTATGTGCCGCCGACGCCGGCTTATGCCTGGCCATTGCTCGCCGAGCGGGTCGGCGCCACGGTCGTCGTCAAGCATGAGAACCACACGCCGACCGGGTCGTTCAAGGCTCGCGGCGGGCTCGTCTATGTGGATGCGTTGTGCCGCTCCGATCGCAAGCCCAAGGGACTCGTCACCGCCACGCGCGGCAATCACGGCCAGTCGATCGCGCTCGCCGCCGCGCGCAACGGCGTGCCGGCGGTGATCGTCGTGCCCGAAGGCAATTCGCGCGAGAAGAACGCGGCGATGCAGGCCTTCGGCTGCGAGCTGGTGACCGGTGGCAGGGACTTTGACGAAAGCCGCACGGTCGCGGCGCAAATCCAGAATGAGCGCGGCTATCACTACGTGCCGTCGTTCCATCGCGATCTGGTCAAGGGTGTCGCCACCTACGCGCTCGAGCTGTTGCAAAGCTTTGCCGATCTCGACGTAGTCTATGTGCCGATCGGCATGGGTTCGGGGATTTGCGGCCTGATCACGGTGCGCGACCTGCTCGGGCTCGAGACCGAGATTGTCGGCGTCGTCGCTGAACGTGCGCCGGCCTTCGCCTTGTCGTTCGCCGCCGGGCGGCCGGTGCCGGCGAGCTCAGCGCAAACTTTTGCCGACGGCGTGGCGTGCCGCGACCCGCAGGCCGACGCGTTTGCCATCATCAAGACCGGTGCGGCGCGCGTCGTCACCGTCAGCGAGGATGAGATCGCCGAAGCGATCCGTATCTACTACACCACGACGCACAATCTGGCCGAGGGCGCCGGTGCGACGCCGCTTGCGGCGTTGTTAAAGGAAAAGGCCCGCTACACCGGCAAGCGCGCGGGCCTCATACTAACGGGCGGCAATATCGACATGCCGCTGTTCGCGCAGGTTCTGCGCGGCGAGACGCCGGCCGCCTGATCAGCTGGCGCAGATCAGGCGGTGTGCCGCAGCGCCGTTCACATCCCGCCGACACTTATGGTCGGAGATAACGGCGGCGTGGCCGAAGGCGCCGCCATCATGGTCAGGAATAAGGATATCAGATTGAAGTTTTTCTGCGATATGTGGTCGTCGCGGGCGATATAGTACCATTCGCCATGATAGAAATGCGCGGCATAGGCATCCGCGGGTGCATGGTCAGCTTTGACAATAAGGATATAGCGCCTGAGATGGCCCAGTCTGTTGTTCGCCCTGACGTACTCATCCTCGGCGCTCTTTGCGGGTTTTGGCTCGTAGATGTACGGGTTTCGATTGCTCCAGAGCCAATCGCTTACTTTCCTGGTTATTTTCGCGTCCTCCATTTGGTCGGATGTGCTGGACGCCAGCTTTTCGTCGCCCTCATACTCGTCGTGCGGTAGCAACGTGTAAAAATTCAAATCCGTATCCTTGTGAAAGTCGTTCCATGGATAAGAGCGGATAGTGCCATAGACGTCAGGACTGACGAATCCGATTTTGGGCCAAGGCTGTTCAGTCGCATTCTTGAGAATCCCGAGAGCGGAATAGGTTCTCATTGTTGGCGCACCGCTGGTCAGGCCATCCGTCACATTTTCAGGCTTCACCGGCATAGTTCGCAACTCAATGGAAGTTGGCATGCATTTTCGTGCCTCCTCAAGGTCGACAAGGTCGAGTATATTTGATGGGCACTTTACGCCTTCCTGAGCTTTGAATACCCGCTGCGTTCCGCGGTATAGCCAAAGGAGTTTCAACCACAATGCGATCTCCCGCCTCTTTTCAGGGAGATCGCGGCGTGTAGCGTGCGGATGGAAAGGTAAAAAGTAGATGACCAAAGCATCATTCGCACCGGTGCCACTGGCCTTGTTGGTCACTTCCAGCGTAATGTTTCCCCCCTTGTTTTGCTTTAGGGTCCCGGTCGCAGTCGAATCTTTCGCCTTGGTCACGTCGGATTTTTCGGCCACTAATTCCACAGCCCTGTCCGAGTCGAGCTCGGCAATAATGTTCAGCGCCGCATAAAACTCGTCCTGGTCAAGCGTCAGGAAAGACGTTGCAAGGTCCAATAACGGCATAACGCCCCAGGATGAATCATATAACGACGCCAGCGCATCGGGACCCACCGGTGTGGCCAATTGTGCGACCAGAGGCTGGCCGAGCAGAGGCTGATAACGGATGAGAGGCGACTCGGAATATGTCACGCCGCCTGCGACGCTGCCGGTCTGACCGGCGAGCGTGCCGCCCGACGTGCCAGCCCTGGCGCCGATATTGGCGATCCCGCCGGCGACTGTGCCGGTGAACGATGTCGTCGCGTCCACCTCGGTCACGTCCATGAACGCGGTCGGTTCATGATTGTAGACGCGAACGACGTTCGACAGCGTTTGCTCTTTCGACGTCGTCTCGATGATGTTGTTATAGCGGTCGCGCCCTTGATCGATCGCGATCGGGCCGACATTCTGACACCCGCCTAGAAGAATCAACGTCCCGGCAACAAGGACAAACTTGTTAGCACGCGTATCCCACATGACGGCTTCCCCCAAGATCGCCGTTGGCACCGTAAAATCAGATGTGCATCAATACGAAATGATCCCCACTTGCTGCGAAACCACGGGCAACAAGCTCGTTAGCATCGCTGGCCGCGCTGCACCTGCAAAGTTTACGTTGATGATTTAACTCAACTGCCAGTTGTTGATAGAACAGCAGTCAATAAGGCGTGTCAAGACCATCGGCGGCGAACCAACCGACGGCGAAACCCAGATGGGCTGCCTGCGCGCCCCTCGGCAGCCAAACTCGAATGGCTGTTGATGTAGATCGCGAGGAATAATCGCGCTCAGCCAGTGTGCCGTTTAAACCTGGTTTCCAGATCGTTCGCCGTGTTCTGCACACTGGTCGCGAACGAATGCCAGTCGTCGGTGACGACGTTCCAGTTGACCATCGGCGCAGTCGCGGTCGGCGACAAGCCATTGGCGGCGCGGCCGGTCGAAGAATCGTAGAGATAAGCGCCCGCAATCGTCACGAACACCCCAAGAATGAAGCCGAAGAGTGCCGGCATGGTTGTTCCTCCGTCCTAAAGCTTACGGCTTTAGGCAAATTCAACGCATCCACTGGGGGAAAGTTCCGTATGTCGGTGAAGCGCGATTATTTGATCGAGAGATTGAGCGCCTTGACCATATTGCCCCACTTCTCCACTTCGGCCTTGAACATGGCATCGGCTTGCGCCGGTGGGCCGGTGATCGGGTCAAAACCCATGTCGGTCAATTTTTTCTGTACCTCTGGCGTTTGCACGATGGCGTTGATGGCGCCGTTGAGTGCGGCAAGGATTTGCGGATCGGTCTTGGCCGGCGCGAAGAAGCCGACCCAGGACGCAGCCGTAAAGCCCGGAAAACCTTGTTCGGCGTAAGTCGGCACGTTCGGTGTGACGGAAGCGCGCTTGTCGGCGGCGATGCCGAGACCTTTAAGCTTGCCGCCCTCGATCTGCGCCGCGGCGCCGCCGCCGAGCGTACTCGCCATCAAGTCGACCTGGTTGCCGATGGTGGCGTTGATCGCCGGCGCGCCGCCCTGGAACGGAATCATCTGCGCCGGAGCTTTGGCTAAAAATTTGAAGAAATATTCCGCTTCGATATGAGAGCCGGTGCCGACGCCGGGCACGGCGAAATTGACGGTCTTGCCGTCCATGTCTTTGAGAAATTCGGTGAGATTGTTCGCCGGATTGGTGCCGCTCGTCACCAGCGCTTCCGGGCTGCTGGCGGCGATGGCGACGGTCCTAAAATCGTTCGTCGAAAATTCCTTGTTGGTGAACAGCGTCTCGTTGATGGCGAACGCCGTGGTGGTGGCAAGGAGCGTATAGCCGTCAGGATCGGCACGCGCGACCGCGGCGGCGGCGATGTTGCCGCCGGCGCCGCCGCGGTTCTCGACCACCACGGTCTGGTGCAGACGCTCGCTCAAGCCTTGGCCGATCAGCCGCGCCAAGGTGTCGGCGATGCCGCCAGGCGCAAAGGCGACGATCATGGTGATCTTGTTGGCCGAGGGATAAGTCTGTGCGCCGGCTTGGGAGCCTGCGAAAACGAGCAACAGGGCAGCGGCCGCAAGCGCGCGGCGCACGATACTTTGCATTTGCGATTGTCTCCTCAGCCCTCGCGCAACGCTTTTTCGATGCGCCGGTCGGGAACCAGCCACATCACCGCGACCAGCGCGTAGATCGCAATCGACAGCCAGGCGTCGACAAAGGCAAGGGCGACCGCCGCGGCATAGAGCAGCGGCGATATCTTGCCTTTGACATCGCGGCCGAGCGCGCTCGCCAGCACCGAGTGTTCGCCCTGCTGATGCACGATCGTCCTTTGCAGCAGATTATAGGCGATGGCCGGCATCAGCAGGGAGACGCCATAGACCGCGGTCGGCAGCGGCGCCAAGAAATTCTCGCCCATCCAGCCGGTTGCCGCGGGGACGAGCGATAGCCAGAACAACAGGTGCGAGTTGGCCCAAAGTATCAGCCCATCGACCCGCGTTACGGTGTGCAGCAGATGGTGGTGGTTGTTCCAGTAGATGGCGAGATAGACGAAGCTCAACACATAGCTGACGAAGTTGGGCGCTACGCCGCGCAGCGTCGCCCAGTCGGCGCCGTGCGGCACCTTCAGCTCCAGCACCATGATGGTGATGATGATGGCGATGACGCCATCGCTGAACGCAGCAAGACGATCTTTGCCCATTCAGAGCACTCTTTATCGGCAGTGGTCTAATGCCGGGCGTGCGAGCCGGCTTGGCCCAATTGATCCTGTTGCCGGTATTCGGCGTCATATTCCATGACGCCGCGGGTGAGTTGGTCGATGATAGTTTGACGCGTCGCCGCATCCTGGCCGCAGGTCAGTTCCGCCACCGTTTTTGCCAGCGCCGTGATGACCTCGTCGGTATCGATGGCGTCCGGCACATCGGCCGACACCGGATATTCGGCAAAGAAACTGTCGACCACTTCGACGATCAGGCAATGCAGGCACGGCCGCTCTTCGTCGTCGCTTTGTTCATCCGCCATTTGCTCATCAGCCATGGCCGTTACTCCGTTGCTTTTCGTTATGTAACAACGATTGCGCGGCGACGCTATGGCTGGACCGGCCTGTCGAGCTCGGCGGCGAGCTTGGCGTAGAGCGGATTGTCGCGGGTATAGACGTAGTCGAGGGCGCCGACGGAAACCGCCTCGGCGCCGTGCTCGCGCAAAAAACTTGCCAGCGCGTGCACGTATTCGGGCGGGCAGTGTAACGTCAGCATGCCCGAGGAGGTCGGGCCGCCGAACGGCGCTGCGACGCCAAATTTTTCCCGGGCCGTCGCGAGCAGCGTGTCGTTCAAGCCGGCAAAGCGCGAGCGGACTTCGCGGAACGAGGCGGCGCGCTTTTGCGCGGCGATGCGATCGAGCAAAAGGCGGGCGGTATCGCGCTGTGCCGCGCTCCACGCTGCCGCACGCGCGGCAACAAGGTTGGCCTGCGAGCGCAGGATCACGCCGTCGTCGATCACTTTGAGCCCGTTGGCCGCGAGCGTGGCGCCGGTCGTGGTGATGTCGACGATCATTTCCGCGGTACCGGCAGCCGGCGCGCCTTCGGTGGCGCCGGTCGATTCGACGATGCGATAGTCGACGACGCCGTGCTCGGCGAAAAAGCCGCGGGTCAGGTTGGCGTATTTGGTGGCGAGCCGCATCTTGCGTTCGTTGCGCAGCCGGAATGCCGTTGCAACATCGTCGAGATCGGCCATGTTGCGCACGTCGATCCAGGCCTGCGGCACGGCGACGACCACATTGGCGAAACCGAAGCCGAGCCCCGTCACTATGACGATGCGCCGGTCCGACTGCGGGATCATCTCGCGCACCAGATCCTCGCCGGTGATGCCGAGATGCACGGCGCCTTGGCCGAGCTGCTGGGTGATCTCGGCCGCCGACAGATAAGCCACCTCGACGCCGTCGAAGCCCGAGATGGCGCCGCGGTAGTCGCGGGCGCCGCGCGGCTTGACCAGTTCGAGGCCGGCGCGGGCGAAAAAGCTTTCGGCATTCTGTTGCAGCCGGCCTTTTGACGGCACGGCGAGAATGAGGGGCGCGGTCATGACGCGCCTCCCCATGCCGTCAGCTCTTCGATCGAAGCGGCAAAACCGACCGCCGGGATCGGCGCGCGGGCGCCCAGCCGCGACAATAGGCCGTCGTAGCGGCCGCCGGCGACGAGGGCGCTTTGGCCGCGTGGGTCGTGCAGCTCGAACACGAAGCCGGTGTAATAGTCGAAACCGCGGCCAAAACCGGTCGAGAATTTGATGGCGCGGACATCGACGCCGCGCGCGGCGAGAAATCCGGCGCGGGTCTCGAACAGATCGAGCGCGGGGCCGAGCGCGATTTTGGCGTCGCTTGAGAGCGTGCGCAGTTCGGCCGCCGCTTCGTCGGGATCGCCGCGCACCGCGAGGAAGCGCTCGATCAAGGCGCGGGTTTCGCGCGGCAGTCGTGTCGGCGCATTCAGCGCCGCCTGTTCGAGAAAACGGTCGGCGATCTCGGCGACGGAGCGGCCGCCGACCGCGGCGATGCCGGCGATCGACAACAGATCCGTGACCAGGTGATGCGCGGCCTTTGGATCGGAATTGGACAGCGCGGCGAGCACGCCTTGATATTCCGGCGCGCCGTTGGCCGAACTGAGCGTGATCTGATCGAGATCGTGCGCCAGCGAGGTCTTGCGATTGAAATCCTTGACCAGGCGGCGCTTCCACACTGGCGCCAGATCGAGCGCGGCGACGAAGGCCGAAAACAATCCGACGTCACCCATGCGGATTTCCGGCGCGCCCAAGCCATAGTGCGTCGTCGCTTCGAGGCCGAGCGCCAGCATCTCGGCATCGGCCGCCGCCTTGTCCGCACGACCGAAGGATTCGATGCCGGCTTGCACGAATTCCGCTGCCGCGCCTTCGCGGTGGCGGAACACGGCGCCGAGATAGCAAAAGCCCACAGCCTTGCCGGCCTCGGGCGAAGCGAGGTAGTCGCGCGACACCGGGATGGTGAGGTCGGGCCGCAGGCACAGTTCGCGCCCCTCGGGGTCGCTGGTGAGGAACATGCGGCGGCGGATGTCCTCGCCGGACAGGTCGAGGAACGGCTCCGCAGGCTGCAGCACCGGCGGCTCGGTCTGCGCGTAGCCGGCGCGCACATAGGAGGCGACGAGCGCCTGCGCCCGCGCGTCCGGTCCGTTGCTTAAGGTGCTCGACATGTCGCTCTTCAGCGGCGGTTGGTTTGTCCTAGCCGCCCGCGCAATCCCTGCTTTGTTGCGCGGCCCTTTAGCACGGCAAACCCTACAATTCGACGAAGATCGGCCCGCGCCGTTAATGCTGGCGGTGTTTTCCGCGCGTTCGGAAGCGCCTTTCGGTACGCCGAAAGGCTGATTTTACCCGAATAAAATCAATTATTTACGATGAACAACACGGCCCGGCCCGTGGCCGGGCCTTGCGCCGGAACATTGCGCGCCGCGCTGGCTCGCCGCGGGGCAGGGCGCTTCTGCGCCGTACCGTGGCTACGAAGCTTCCGGCAGTGCCGTCGCCATTTGACGCGCATCGCCGCGCCGCCGTGCTTCGTATGCACTTTTATTGACAACATCATACTCGCCGTCTCATGGTGCGGATGATCGGTGGTTGGGCCGCCGTCCGGCTCAGGGGCTGCGATGGGGTCGCCTTTCTTCGCGTCGACGGCTGTGGTGCTGTCGCTCTTGTGCATGAACGCACGAGCGCAGACGCCGCCGTTGCCGCCAACACCGGACAAGCCGTCGCACGGCATACAGCTGCCCGCGATCCGGGTTGCCGCCAAACATAACAAGCCGCATACCGCTCCGACGAAGCCAGCCACAGCTTCAGCCGCGGCGGCGACTGCGCAAACTTCGCCTGCGCCGCCTTATGTCACCGGCGCGCCGAACATTGCCGGCGGCGCCGCTGTGCCGCCCACCATGGCGAGCCAGATGACGGTGACCGGGCAGGATCTCAATGCCCGTCCGGTGGCGCGGCCCGGCGAAATTCTCGAAGCCGTGCCCGGCCTCGCCGTGGTCATGCACGCCGACGGCGGCAAGGCCAATCAATATTATCTGCGCGGCTACAATCTCGATCACGGCACGGATCTGGCGATCTTCGTCGACGACATGCCGATCAACCTGCCGACCCACGCCCACGGCCAGGGCTACGCCGATCTCAATTGGCTGATGCCGGAAACCGTCGCCAGCCTGAATATCCGCAAGGGGCCTTACTTCGCCGACGTGGGCGATTTCGCCAGCGCCGGTTCGCTGTTCATCAATCTGCGCGACAGCGTCGACAAGACCATCGCCGAGGCTACCGTCGGCAGCTTCGACTATCTGCGCTATTTCGGCATGGGCGCGACAAAACTCGGCGGCGGCACGCTGCTCTATGCCGGCGAGGTGAACACATACAACGGCCCCTGGGACACGCCGGACGACATGCGCAAGCTTTCCGGCTTGTTGCGCTACAGCCAGGGCACCGCGACCGACGGTTTTTCGGCGACCGCCATGGCCTATTCGAACACCTGGAATTCCACCGATCAGATTCCGCTGCGCGCGATCGCGTCGGGCCTGGTCGGTCTCGATGGCGAGCTCGACCCCACCGACGGCGGCAACACGAGCCGCTTCTCGCTGTCGGCGCGGCTCGCGCAAACCGACGACGGCGGACAGTGGAAGGCCAATGGCTATGTGGTCAAATACGGTCTCGACCTCTACAACAATTTCACCTGGTTCCTGACCGATCCGGTCAACGGCGACCAATTCCATCAGCACGACGATCGCACCTACGGCGGCGGCGGCGTCTCGCGCACCATTCAGGGCTCGCTGTTGGGCCGGCCGACCGAAACCGTGTTCGGCGTGCAGTCGCGCTATGACGACATCACCGTGGCGCTGACCAATACGGTGCAGCGCCAGTTCCTGTCGAACGTGCTTGTCGACCACGTCGGCGAGGGCAATGCCGGCGTCTATGTCGAAAACACGGTGCACTGGACCGATTGGCTCAAAACCACCGCCGGCTGGCGTGGCGATTATTATGCGGCGTCGGTGGATTCGATCCTGCAACAGGCGAATTCGGGCAGCGACAAGGTCGCAATCGGCAGTCCCAAATTGCGCGTCGTCTTCGGGCCGTTTTACAAAACCGAATTCTTCCTCGGCGCCGGCATGGGTTATCACAGCAACGATGCGCGCGGCGTGACCGCGACCGAAGTGCCCGGCGATCCGACCCAGCCGCAAACTGGAGTGCCGTTATTGGTGCGCTCCCGCGGCGCCGAGGTTGGTATCCGCACTCGCGCCATCGCCGGCCTCGACAGTTCGGTGAGCCTGTTCGTTCTCGATCAGGCCTCGGAGTTGTTCTTCGACGGCGATACCGGCGACACCACGCCGGGCCGGCCGAGCCAGCGCACCGGCATCGAGTTCACCAACGACTACCGGCCGGTGTCGTGGATGCATATTGATGCCGATCTCGCGCTCACCCGCGCCCGCTTTCTCGGCTTCGATGCGGCGCAGGAGCAAATCTATCAATCGCTCGCCGGTTTCCCGCAGGCGCAGATCGGCAACGCGCCGGGCAATTTCGTTTTCAATGCGCCGTGGATGGTGGCGTCGGCCGGCATCACGCTCGGCGAGGACACCGGCTGGTTCGGCGCGCTGCGCTGGCGCTACATCAGTTCGCGGCCGCTCACCGAGGATGGCGCGTTCCAAGCGGCGCCACTCAGCGTCTTCAACGGCCGCCTCGGCTACCGTTTCGCCGACGGCTGGCGCATCCAGCTCGACGGCCTCAATCTGTTCAACACAAGATCGGCCCAGGCCGAATATGCCTACGGCTCGCTGCTCAAGAACGACAGCCTGTTCGCCCTGTGCTTTCCGGCAAGCGGCGCGCCGACGGTACCGGCCGCGGTTTGCCAGAACGGCGTGATGGACTATGCGCTGCATCCGATGGAGCCGCTTGCGGTGCGGCTGACCTTGGCAAAGACTTTTTAGATTGTCCGCGGTGGGGCGGATGGCCGCCGCATGGCCGCACATTTTGCGGTCCCCAAGTTGCTGTTCCCAAGCAGCAAAAAGCGCTTGCGTTTTGTGATGTTATAACATTACGATTGCCGGGCGGATTGGGAAGGGGAGATCGGCGTTGCGGCGGACTGGCGTTGCGTTGGTGCCGGGACATTGGTCCGGCGCAACGGTTGCGTTTGTCCCCTCGCGACTGTCGCATCAATGCCACAGCGCGCATCAATCGCTTCGACCCGGCTTGCGGAAAGTTGTTATGGCGTTGCGCACCGGCAGCGGCGTCATAGACTGAACGGCATCGCCGGGAATGCGCAATGAAACCTGAGTTCGCGTGATGCGGTGGTTCAGGGCGAACAAGACTTTCTGCGGCCGGCTGGCACTCTTCGCGCTGGCGGTGCAGTTCGTTCTCGCATTCGGCCACATCCATCGCGAGGATATTTACGGCTCCGCACGCCCGGCTGCGGCAATAGCGGCCGCGCTGCCCGACGGCGGCCAGCCGCTTCCGGCCAATCATCCGGCCAAGCATAGCGACGATTACTGCGCCATCTGCGCCACCATGTCGTTGCTCGGCAATTCGTTCGTCGCCGCGGCGCCGTCATTGCCGCTGCCGGTCGCGTCGCACGCGATCGAGCAGCTCGACCGCGTGGCGGCTATTTTCATCGCGCCGCGCCGGACTGCGTTCCAATCCCGCGCGCCGCCTGCAGCCTGACCGCCGGTTGGTGCTGGGCTTCGGCATCGCTTGCGCTTTTTTTGTTCTGTCAGCGCCAGCGATGGCCGCGAGCTCAACGCGGCAGCGTTTGTTCGTTCCCGATTTGCCGCGACAGCCCGACCGCCGACGTGTCTGGCAATGCATGCAATATTTGGGGTCGGTGTCATGTCTGTTCGTTCAGTTCGTCGCGCCTATCTGCTCGGCGGTTCGGCAATGCTGGCATTGCTCGGGCTCGGCGGTGCCGCGCTGGCGCAAGTCGCGCTGCCGGAGATCGCCGTCACCTCGTCGCGGGAGAAACCGAAGCCGCGTCCCGCGGCGCGTCCGGCCGCAAGCGCGCCCGCGACGGTGGCGCCGCTATCACCGGCAGAACGGGCGCTGGCGAAGAACAATGCCTTCGACCAAAGCCGCAGCAATCTCTACACGACCATCGGCACCACATCGAGCACGCAGACCCACGCCACCATCGACGCGCTGCCGCAGGGCACCAATACGACCGTCGAAAAGGTGCTGCTGCAAGCGCCCGGCGTGTCGCAGGATTCCGCCGCGAGCGGCAGCCTCCACGTCCGCAACGATCACGCCAATCTGCAATTCCGCATCAACGGCGTGATGCTGCCCGACGGCGTCACCGGCTTCGGCAGTATTCTGGACACCGGCTTGATCGGCACGATCGCGCTCGTCACCGGTGCGCTGCCGTCGGAGTTCGGGCTGCGCACGGTCGGATTGATCGACATCACGACGCGCGCCGACGTGTTCAACAATTCGGGCAACGTCAGCCTCTACGGCGGCAGCCGCGGCACCATCGAACCGAGCTTCGATTATGGCGGCACCTTCGGCAGCCAGTGCCCCGCCGCGACCGCCGCAACGACGGTCGGCAAGGCGCCGCCGTCGTCAGCGGCGAACTGGTGCTTCCCTGGTGTGCAATATTTCTTCAGCGGCCGTTATCTGCAGACCACCGAGGGCATCGAAAATCCATTGCCGAGGCTCAACGCCATCCACGATTTTTCGTCGCAGGAAAGAGGCTTCGCCTATATGTCGGCATTCGTCGACCCGTGGACGCGGGTGAGCCTGATCGCCGGAACCTCCGTCAACAATTTCCAAATTCCCAACGTCCCTGGCGCGCCCCTGAATGGCGCGATTAGCCCCCCCGTGTTCGGAGTCTCCACTTTCAATTCGGCACTGCTCAACGAAAACCAGTTCGAGCAGACCGAATACGGCGTGTTGGCGCTGCAACGATCGGCGAACGGCTTCGATGGGCAATTGTCCTACTTCACCCGCTACAACCAGTTGCACTTCATGCCTGACCCGGTCGGCGACCTGTTGCTGAACGGCATCGCCTCGGACGTCAGCCGGCAATCTTATACCAACGGCATGCAAGGCGACGCCTCGTATGTGGTCAATGCGGCGCACACGGTTCGCGCCGGCTTTACCGTCAGCGCCGAACAGGCCTGGGTCGACAATTCGTCGACCGTCCAGCCTTGCATGGCGTGCGACGGCACCGATCCCCCAATGGCGCCCGTGACGATCGCCGACGACGTTGCCAAGCTCGCCTGGCTCGCCGGCATCTATGCCCAGGACGAGTGGAAGATCACCAACCAGCTGACCATGAATGCAGGTTTGCGCTTCGACCAGATGTGGCAATTTACCGATGCCAACCAACTGAGCCCGCGCCTGAGCTTCACCTACAAGCCGTCCGACAACACGACGTTCCACGCCGGCTATGCGCGCTACTTCACACCGCCGGTGCTGGTCGAGGCGGCACCGGCCAACATCGCTTTATTCAATAATACCACTGGCGCGCCGCCGGCCGGCCAAGGCAACAGCCCGGTGCTGCCGGAGCGGTCGCATTATTTCGACGCCGGCGTCGTTCAGAAAATACCGTTCGGCTGCTACGGGCCGGCGTCGCACGACTGCTCCAACCTCGAAATCGGCCTCGACGCCTATTACAAGATCGCCAAAGACCTTATCGACAATGGCCAGTTCGGCCAGGCACTGGCGCTCAGCGCATTCAATTACCAGAAGGGCATCAACGAAGGCGTCGAGCTCAGCCTGAAATACACCAACGGCAATTTCCAGGGATACGGCAATCTCGCGGTGGCGCAGCAAAGGGCGACCAACGTGGTGTCGAACCAATATCTGTTCGACAACACGACGCCGCTCGCCGATCTCGGCGGCCTGACCGAATTCCAGTACATTGCGACGCACTGGATCTACACCGATCACAACCAGTTCGTCACCGCTTCGGCCGGCGCGAGCTACACCTTCTGCGGCCGGCCGGCCACGGCGGCAGAGATGTTCGGCAGCGCCGGCGCGATGTGGTCGACGTTCAATTCATGGTGCGGCACGCGGCTCTCCACCGACATGATCTACGGCTCGGGCTTGCGCAACGGCGACGCCAATATCGGTACGGTGGCGCCGTACAGCCAGTTCAATGTCGGTATCGCACGCGACTTCCTGCTGCCCGGCGATACCAAGCCGACGACGGTGCGGTTCGACGTCGTCAACCTGTTCGACAGCATCTACCAGATCCGCGACGGCAGCGGCATCGGCGTGTTCGCGGCGCAATACGGACCGCGCCGCGGTTATTACGCCGGCGTGTCGAAGAAATTCTGAACCGCGCGCCGGGTGTAACAACATTACCGTAACAACATTACAAAAGCCGGCGGCGCCGCGTGGCGAGTGCAAAGATTTTGTGACATACCCAGCCGCGGCAAGCGTGGCCGGAAAGCTACAGGTTCGGCCTAAGTCGTGCCCGCGCGCTTGACAGTCGCGGCGCGCGCTCGTCCAATTTGTATAGTCCAGGTGTGCCGATCGCGCGGCGTCTTCGGGGATCGGGGCACCGATGAGGCTACTTTTCTTTTCAGCACTAGCGCTGATGGCGCTTGCGGGCAGTGCCGCTGCCGCCGACATGCCGGTGAAGGCGCCGCCTTCGCCGGCGGCCACGGCCTATGATTGGACCGGCCTCTATGTCGGCGGCCATATCGGCTACGCCGCCGGCTCGTCCCATTGGTCAGCCATGCCGGCTGGGGCGGCGGGGCCGCCGCAGAGCGGCTCGCTCGACCTGTTCAAGGCCTTCAATGGCTTCGACGGCATGGGCAGCTATTTCGAGGGTTTCCAGGCCGGCTACAATTACATGCTGCCGTCGCGGTGGCTGTTCGGAGTCGAGGCCGACGTCTCGTTCCCCAGCACCATTACCGGCTCGTCGACCTTATCCTCGGCCGCGTCCGGCATGGCGAGCTATGCGGAAACGGTCGAGTTTTCCGGCACGCTGCGCGGCAGGATCGGCTACGCGCCAAATCTTGGCACCACGCATTGGCTGCTCTACGCCACCGGCGGCTTCGCTTGGAGCTACGACCAGTTCACCCGCACGCAGATCGCCGGCACACCGGTCGGCGGCACCGCGGTACCGGGGCAGGTGGAGAATTTGTTCGTCGTGCCGCGCGTGGGGGGCGTCGCCGGCGCCGGCGTGGAGCTTGCTTTGCCGTCGAACTGGACGGCGCGGCTCGAATATCTGTTCACCGACTACGGCAACCGCAGCGTCACGTTTCCAGCCGGCGCGCAGCGTTTCAGCTCGGATCTTCACGTCAGCGAATTGCGCTTCGGGCTCAACTACAGGCTCAACGGCGATCCAAGCACGGGGAGCGCCGGCATCGCGCCGCCGGCGCCGGAGTTCGACAATTTCGCCATTCACGGCCAGACCACTGTTCTCAGTCAATACGTCTTCCCGTTCCGCAATCCCTATTCCGGCCAGAACAGCCTCGACCCGAACCAAGGCCGCGAAACGTGGGACGCCACGGCGTATCTCGGCATGCGGCTGTGGCAGGGCGCCGAGCTTTGGGTCAATCCGGAGATCGATCAGGGCTTTGGCTTGAGCTCGACGCTCGGTGTCGCCGGATTCCCCAGCGGCGAGGCGTACAAAGTCGGCGCCTCGGTGCCTTACGCGCGAGTCCCCCGGTACTTCGTCCGCCAAACCATCGATCTCGGCGGCGATACGCAAAAGGTGGACGGTTCCGCCAACCAATTCAGCGGCTCGCAAACGGCGAACCGGCTGGTGCTCACCGTCGGCAAGTTCGCCGTCACCGACATTTTCGACACCAACAAATACGCCCACGATCCGCGCAGCGATTTCATGAATTGGGCGCTGATCGACACCGGCACCTTCGACTACGCCTCCGACGCCTGGGGTTTTACTTACGGCGCCGCCGCGGAGTGGTACCAGGGCGACTGGACCGTGCGCGGCGGCATATTCGATCTATCGGTGGTGCCCAACGACGTCGAGCTCGACCCGCATTTCGCGCAGTTCCAATGGGTCGGCGAAATCGAGCGGCGCTATGATCTATGGGGCCAGCCGGGCAAGGTCGCGGTCACCGGATTTTTGAGCCGGGGCCGCATGGGCAGCTTCAGCGATGCCATCGCGCTCGCGGCGGCGACCGGCGGCGTGCCGCAAACCTCGGCAGTGCGCCAATACACGAGTCGCGCCGGCTTGAGCGTCAATCTCGAGCAGCAGATCACCGCGGACCTCGGTCTGTTCGCGCGCGCCGGCTTCGCCAACGGCAACATCGAACCATACGAATTCAGCGACATCGATCGCACCGCGGCGGCGGGTCTTTCGCTTGCCGGAAAATCCTGGGGCCGGCCCGACGACACGGTGGGCTTGGCCGGCGTGATCAACGGCATCACCAGCGTGCACCAGGCTTATCTGAATGCCGGTGGCCTCGGCATCCTGGTCGGCGACGGCATGTTGCCGCATCCGGCGCCGGAACAGATCATCGAGGCCTATTACCAATTGCCGGTGTCGTTCTTCAAGCTGACGCTGGATTACCAGTTCATCGTCAACCCGGCCTACAACACCGATCGCGGCCCGGCATCGGTGGTCAGCGCGCGCGTGCACGCGCAGTTCTGATCGCGGAACTTTTGGGAACCGTCTGGACAACTCATCGTTTTGATCGACACGGCGCCAGCAGAGTGCAAACTTAATGCGCCGGCGTCGGGGGACGTCGCGGCAGGCGTTGGGGCGGTCATGCGGGGGCTGTTCGTTGCCGGAATGGTGCTGACGGCGCTGGGGCAGGGCGCATACGCTGCCGACTCTGCGCTGCCGGTGAAGGCGCCGCAACCGGCGCAAGACAAGCCCTATAACTGGTCGGGATTCTATGCCGGCGCGCATTTCGGTTATGCCGCGGGCTCGGCGCGCTGGTCGGCCACCGCGACCGGCGCTGCGGCGCCGGCGCCGAGCGGCTCGCTCGATCTGTTCAACGGCTACGACATGTTCAAAGGCACCGGCAGTTATTTTGCCGGTTTCCAGGGCGGCTACAATTATCTGTTGCCGTCGCGGCTTTTGCTCGGCGTCGAGGCCGACATAGCGTTTCCCAACACGCTCGGCGGCATGGCGACGTTCTCGTCGCCAGGGATCGGCGCGGCGAGCTACGCCGAGCAGGTGGAAATGTCCGGAACGTTGCGTGGCCGCATTGGCTACGCTCCAAATCTTGTTCATGAGACAGGTAATTGGCTGTTCTATGCCACCGGCGGCTTCGCCTGGACTTACGATCAATTCACCCGCACGCAGATCGCCGGCACGCCGGTCGGCGGCACGGCGCTGCCGGGCACAACGGAAAATCTGTTCCTGGTGCCGCGCCTCGGCGGTGCTGCCGGCGTCGGTGTCGAACTCGGGCTGACGCCGAGTTGGGCAGCGCGACTTGAATATCTCTATACCGACTATGGCTCGCGCAGCGTGACGTTTGCCGGCGGCGCTCAGCAGTTCACATCCGACCTCGCGGTGCAGTCGGTCCGTGTCGGCCTCGATTATCAGCTCGGCCACACCGGCATCGATCCCGGTATTTTCACCAAGGGCCCGTCGGCGCTCGACCTCGATTGGTTTTCCTTCAAAGGCCAGACCACTTTTATCGAGCAATACGCGCCGCCGTTCCGCTCGCCTTATCTGGGCCCGCACAGCCTCGACCCGAACCAGGGCCGCGAGAGCTGGGACGCCATGTATTTCATCGGCGCCAAGTTATGGCAGGGCGCCGAACTCTGGGTCGATCCGGAGATCGATCAGGGCTTTGGCATCGGCAACACCGAAGGCATTGCCGGCTATCCGAGCGGTGCTTCGTTCAAGGTCGGCGCGTCGGTGCCCTATGCGCGCGTGCAGCGCGCTTTCGTGCGGCAGACCATCGATCTCGGCGGCGAAACCCAGAAGGTCGAGGCCGACCAGAATCAGTTCGCCGGATCGAACAGCGCCGATCGCCTGGTGATCACGGTCGGCAAGTATTCGGTGTCCGACGTGTTCGACCAGAACAAATACGCGCAGAACCCGCGCAAGGATTTCATGAACTGGGCGCTGATCGACACCGGTACGTTCGATTATGCCGCCGATGCCTGGGGCTATAGCTACGGCGCCGCCGCCGAATGGTATAAGGGCCCATGGACGCTGCGGGCCGGCGTGTTCGACCTGACCACGGTGCCGAACAGCGAGGATTTGGATCCGCATTTCAGCCAGTTCCAATGGCTCGGCGAGATCGAGCGCCGCTATGAGTTGTGGAGCCATCCCGGCAAGATCGCCTTCACCGGCTTTCTCACCCGCGCCCGCCTCGGCACCTATGACGATGCCATTGCCTTGGCCCAAGTCACCGGCGGGCCGGCCGACATCGCCGCGGTGCGGCAATATCGCAGCCGCACCGGCTTGGGCGTCAATCTCGAACAGGAAATCACCGCCGATCTCGGGCTCTTCGCGCGCGCCGGCTTTGCCAGTGGTGATATCGAGCCGGATTCCTACACCGACATCGACCGCACCGTGGCCGCGGGCTTGGCGCTGAAGGGCACGCAGTGGCACCGCCCCGACGACACGTTTGCGGTGGCGGCCATCGTCAACGGCATCACCAAAGAGCACGAGGCATTCCTCAATGCCGGCGGCCTGGGCATCCTGGTCGGCGACGGCATGCTGCCGCATCCGGGCTTGGAAGAGATCATCGAGACCTATTATCAATTGCCGGTCTATGCTTGGCACATGACGTTCGATTATCAGTTTGTCGTCAATCCGGCCTACAACCGCGATCGCGGGCCGGTATCGGTGCTGGGCGTCCGCGCACAGACCGAGTTCTGACTGGATTTTGGTGGAGCATGATCTTTTCCGAAAACCGGTAGCCACCCCCGGATCAAGTCCGAGGGCAGGCTTTTTCGGGATCAGGCTTTAAGGCTCGATCACAATCGGCGCAGTGAGCGTCAGGTGTTTGTTGCCGTCGAGCACGACGTCAACGCTGACCGTCCAGTTGCCCGGCTCGGACAGCTCGATGCCATCGACTTCCCAGGCGCCGTCGCGGCCTTGCCGGGCAGGGCGCGGTGTCGAATTGCCGGCCGCCGCGGGCGCCGTCAGCGTCACACTCACCTGCCGGGCCTCAAGCGCCTCGAAATCTTCGTTCCAAAGCCGGATTGTCGCGCGTGCGCGTCCGGTGCGTCCGGGCCTGATGGTCACGTCCGCCATGCCCTCCACCGAGTGGATGTGGACGAAAGTGGCATCGGCGGGGACGGCGCCGTAGGTCGGGTGCTGATGAGCGGCGTGGATCGCCGGCGGCATGGTGCCGAGCGCGGCGACGATCGCGATGACCATGGCGCCGGCCAACACTTCGATCGCGGCGTTGCGGCGCAGCCGCTGCAAGGCGTCGCGGCTTGCGGCGACGCTGGTTTGTTGCAAAAGCTGCGGCGTCAACCGGAATCGGTTGACCGCAGCGATCGCCACCATCGCCAGGTACATCGCGATCTTGATGAGGAGCAGCCGGCCGTAATCCGTGTGCAGCAGCGCGGCCACGCTGCCGGCGAGATAATAGGTGTTGACGATCCCGGTCACGAGCAGGGTGCCGACGCTGACGACGCCGAGGGTGGAAAATCGTGTCGTCGCCGTTCGCGCCATCGCGAGCGAGGTGTCGTCGGCGCCGGCGGCGGCAAACAGCACGATGAGCGGCAACAGCGCTCCGACCCAGGCCGCGGCGGCGATGAGATGCAGCACGTCGGCGGTCGGATGGAGCGTGGCCTCGCTGCCCAATCCGCCCGCGGCGTGACCGGACCAGGCCAAGGCGCCGGCAAACGCCGCGGCCAAAATCACGGCTGCGGCCTCAAGCCAAGGCGTTTTATGATCTCGCGGCGATAGCAGCGTCGGCAAGGTCGCGGCCAGCGCGCAAGCCAGGACGAAACGGATGAGCCAGGCGCGCCCGAAAGTCGTTTGCGACAGCACGGTCCACAGTACGCCGTCGCCGAACACTTGTGCTGCCGGCACGCCGCTCATCCCCGCTGCGGTCAGAACCAGCCACGCCGCGCCCGAAATCGCCGCCAGCGCGAGGCCGATCCAGGCGATGACGGCAAGCCGCGCCCGAACCTTGATAGCGACTGTGCCGTTGCCGGCGGCGCCGCGCCACGCCGGCGCGGCTACGAAGACCACAAACAAAACAACGCCCGCCACCAGCATCGTCGCGGCGAAGTGAATGGCGCGCGCGTAGATCAGCGGATCGGCCAAGCTAGTGTCCGCCGACAGTGAAGGTGAAGGCGCCTTCGGTGGTGTGGGTGTCGACCGAGAGCGCGTGCCAGTGGACCTTGTAGCTGCCGGGCCCGATCGATTTCAGCCCGACTGTCATGGTGCTGCCGCTGACTTGCGCCTTGCCCTGGTCGACCCTGGCGCCGCTCGAGTCGGTGACCTGGGCGGTGCTGAAGGCAGCTTCCAGGTTTTGCGTGAACGTCAGCACGACCTCATGGGGCGCTGCCGGTACGGTGCTGCCGACGAGCGGGCTTGAGTGATCGAGGAAGGCATGGGCCTGCGCCGCGACGGGCGCGAGAGCGATGAAGAGCAGCGGTACAAGGGTGAGAAATTTTCGCATGGCGATACCTCAGAATTTGAGCTGTTGCGGTGGGGCCGACGTGCCGATGAGCGGCTGGCCGATGGTTTTGGGGAACATGTCGTCGAGATAAAGATGCAGTTGCCCGAGCACGCCGATGCCGTGCCCGCTCTGGGCATTGACCGGCACCTGCGCCTCGAGGCCAACCTGGAAATAGCTGCCGACCCAGATCACGCCCGGATTGACGGTGCCGGTGGTGACGAAGCTGTTGCCGAAATTGTTGGCGACCGGCGTCGACATCTGGAATTCGACGATCGGGATCAGGTGATTGATGAAATCGGGCAGTTGCAGATCCTGAATCTCCGATTTCAGATACGGCATGCTGTATTGGATCGAGCCGCCCCAATCCAGCACCTGCGGGATGAGCGCCTGCTGTACCAGGTCGAACGAGCGGCTCGGAACCTCGTAGCCGATTTGCCCGGTGACGGCGAAGGCGCGCAGCCAGCCGGCGCTGTCGGGCAGGTCGCCGAACCCTTTGCCGAAATAATAGGTCGGCGTGAGCACGCTATAGGGCGTGGCGATGCCGGAATTGCTGGCGCCGGTGCCGCCCCAATCGACGATCAGGCCGAGCAGCATCGCCAATTCGTGCGAGTTGTCCTTGAGCAGCTGATACTGCGCCGTGGTTTCGAGGTTGCCGAACCCCGCCATGGTCGGCCCGCCGGGGCCGCGGATATGCGACCAGACGTCGCCGATCGAAATGCCGAAGTCCTCGGTGATGCGTTTGGAGACTTCCGCCGAGACGTCCCATTCGGTGGCCGGCGGCGTGTCGGCGGTTCGCGACCAGGAGATGGTCGGCAGCGACAGCTCGTCCGCCACGCACGGGTCGTCGACGGCGAGCGTGGCGGGAAAAAAGCGCGCGCCGACGAAGCAATGGGCGAACGCATCGGTGAAGGGCAGCGCGGCGAACAGCAGCGCCAACGCGAAGGCGCGCGCGCATCTGTGATTTACAGACATGGAGGCTCTCCATTGGCATCAAGGAAACGCTGCGGCCGACGCGGGTCGGGCCGCTGGGCTTCATGCTGCCGGTGGAGGCGCTCGCGAACGATGATCTTTGGTCTGCAGACCGCCGCTGAGAACGATGTTCCCCGGGCGGATGACGGTTTGGCCGGCCGATAACGGCGGGCCGATAATTTTTGCCGGCGGTGGCGGCATTGCCGCGATGAGCATCGGGCAGCCGATGCAGCAATTATCGGCGCAATGTTTGCTGTCGGTGTCGCCGGACGCGGGCGCTTGGTCGCCTGCGACAAGCGTATGGCAGATGATGCCATTCGGAGCGGCTGCCGCAGCGGCGGCGGTGCTCGCCGCGCCGAAGCTCGCGATCAGGCTCGCCAGCGCAATCGCATAAGCCGCCGCCAGCGCAACAATGCGCCGCTGCAACGGCCGCCTGGCGAAATGCTTGCGCACGGTCCCAACCTCGTCCCGGCAGATATCGGGACAACTGCTACTTCATACCACGACGATAGCGCGACTATCACTATATGAACCCGGACCGCTCTGCTTTATTCCGGCAACTGCGGCATCCGTGCAACGGTGCTGAAAAGCCGGGAGTCAGCGCGGCCCGAGCTTATGGCGGGCCAACACGGCGCGGACGGCTTCGACCAATTGCGCCTCCGGCACGGCGCGCTGCGCCTCGGCCTGCTTCTGCAGATGCTCCTCGCGGCCTTTTTCCAGCTTGGCGAGCTCGGCGCCGACGATCAAATCCTTGATGGTGACTTCGCCCTTGGCCTTCTCGTCGGAGCCCTGGATGACGACGCACGGCGCGTTGCGCCGATCGGCATATTTCATCTGCGGGCCGAATTTGCCCGAACCGAGATAAAGCTCGGCGCGGATGCCGGCGTTGCGCAGTGAGGCGACCATCTGCTGATAGTCGGCGATGCGGTCCTTGTCGAACACGGTGACGACCACCGGACCGGCCTCGGCCTTGGTCTCGACCTTGCCGAGATGCTCAAGCGCGGCCAGCAATCGCGACACGCCAATGGAAAATCCCGTCGCCGGCACCGGCTCGCCGCGAAAGCGCGACACCAGTCCGTCATAACGCCCGCCGCCGCCAACCGAGCCGAAGCGGGGCGAGCCCGCGGCGCTGTCGGTGGGGAAGGTCAACTCAACTTCGAAAACTGGGCCAGTGTAATATTCGAGGCCGCGAATGACAGATGGGTCGATGCGGATACGGTCATCAGAGTAGCCGGAAGCTGCGGTCAGCAATGTAATTTCTTCCAACTCTGCGCGACCCTGCTGCCCAATTTGACTGTCTTTAAGATATAAATCGATTTGAGCAATTTTTTCTTGGGTATCGGCGACGGGCTCGAACACGCTCATAATAGTTCCGACCGAAGCTGCATTGAGTCCGGCGCCTTTTGTGAAATCTCCTGACTCGTCTTTGCGACCGTCCGCAAGCAGTTGCCTGACAGCGAGATCTCCCAATCGATCGAATTTATCCATTGCACGAAGAACGGTTAGGCGGCGGCTCGCGTTTTGCTCTCCAATCAGACCGATCGTTTCCATCACGCCATCAAGCACCTTACGATTATTCACGCGCACGATGTAACTTCCGCGCGGAATTCCCAGCGCCTCGATCGTATCCGCCGCCATCATGCACATCTCAGCATCGGCTGCGGGTGACGCGCTTCCCACCGTATCCGCATCAAATTGCATGAACTGCCGAAACCGCCCCGGCCCCGGCTTCTCGTTGCGAAACACCCAGCCGAAGCGATACGAGCGATACGGCTTCGGCAGCGTGTCGAAATTCTCCGCCACGTAGCGCGCCAGCGGCGCCGTTAAATCGTAGCGCAGCGACAGCCATTGCTCATCGTCGTCTTGGAACGAGAACACGCCTTCGTTAGGCCGGTCTTGGTCGGGCAAAAATTTGCCGAGCGCGTCGGTGTATTCGATGGCCGGCGTCTCCACCGGCTCGAAGCCGTAAAGCTCGTAGACCGCGCGGATTTTTTCGATCATTTCGCGCGTGGCGGCGATCTCGGCCGGACCGCGGTCGGCGAGCCCGCGCGGCAGCCGCGCCTTGAGCTTGTTGGATTTTTCGGACTTTTCAGCCATCGCCGGGTGTTAGCAGTAGCGACTCGCGGCCGCAATCCTACTCGATTTCGTCATGGCCGGGCTTGTCCCGGCCATCCACGTCTTCCATGTTGCTGCAAAGACGTGACGCCAGGAGGCATTCCGATGGCCGAACCCAATCGCCGTAGCGCGGCCGTGCCCAACGATCTCGAAGCCTTTTGGGTTCCGTTCACGCCGAACCGGGCGTTCAAGCGCGCGCCGCGGCTGATCGCGCGCGCCAAGGACATGCACTATTACACCCCCGAAAGCCGCGCCGTGCTCGACGGCACCGCGGGGCTGTGGTGCACCAATGCCGGCCATAACCGCGACCCGATTGTCGCCGCCATCCGGCGCCAAGCGGCGGAGCTCGATTACGCGCCGGCGTTCCAGTTTGCGCACCCGAAATCCTTCGAGCTGGCGAGCCGGATCGCGGCGCTGGCCCCGGGCGATCTCGACCGCGTGTTCTTCTGCAGTTCGGGCTCGGAGGCGGTCGACACCGCGCTGAAAATCGCGCTCGCCTACCATAATGTGCGCGGGCAAGCCTCGCGCACCCGGCTGATCGGCCGCGAGCGCGGCTATCATGGCGTCGGCTTCGGCGGCATTTCGGTTGGCGGCATCGTCGCTAACCGTAAGCATTTCGGCACGCTGTTGGCCGGCGTCGATCATCTGCCGGCGACATACAATCGCGAGCACCAGGCTTTCACCAAGGGCGAGCCGGAGTGGGGCGCGCATCTGGCCGACGATCTCGAACGCATCGTTGCGCTGCATGACGCTTCGACCATCGCCGCCGTCATCGTCGAACCGATGGCCGGCTCGACCGGCGTACTGCCGCCGCCAAAGGGCTATCTGGAACGGCTGCGCGCGATCTGCGATCGCCACGGCATCTTGCTGATCTTCGACGAGGTGATCACTGGCTTCGGCCGGCTCGGCCATGCCTTCGCCGCCGAGCGCTACGGCGTGACGCCCGACATGATCACCTTCGCCAAGGGCGTCACGTCCGGCGCCGTGCCCATGGGCGGCGTCATTGCGCGCGAAGGCATCTACGACGCCTTCATGCGCGGCCCCGAGCATGTTGCCGAGCTGTTCCACGGCTATACCTATTCGGCGCATCCGCTGGCCTGTGCCGCGGGCCTGGCGACCCTCGATCTTTATCGCGACGAGAAACTGTTCGAACGGGCGAAGGCGCTGGAGCCGCGCTTTGCCGACGCCGCGATGGCGCTCAAGAGCGTGCCCGGCGTGCTCGATATCCGCACGGTGGGGCTGACGGCAGGCATCGACCTCGCCTCGCGTCCCGACGCCTTCGGCACGCGCGCCTACGAAGCGATGGAGCGCGGCTTCCACGATGAAGGCATCATGATCCGCATCACCGGCGAGACCTTGGCGCTCACGCCGCCACTGATCGTCAGCGAAGCGCAGATCGGCGAGATCTTCGACAAAGCGGCCCGGGTGATCAAAGCGGTGATGTAGCCGACCGGAATAAATCCGGCCGATAAGTGCTGTCCCTGTCAACCCCTTGATGTCGTATGCGATTTGACAACTTGAAATTTTATCTAGCGAAAATTACAATCCGACTGCGTGGATTTTATTGAAGGAGTTGTGAACATGGCCGTTACCAAACTCCAGGCAAGCCAAATCGCACGGGCGGCGGCGCAGGGCGTCGCGATCGCGCTGTCCAATCGCCCGCAACAGCCCAAAGAAGAATTCGTTCTCCCGCACATCATCTGCGGGATACCGGCCCACATATTCCAAGCCGAACTCAAGGCCGATCGCGAGGGCAATGTCACCGTCGGCGCCGTTACCGAGACCAAAATCGGCGGCTGACATTCCGATGCCGCGACGCAGCGCGCCGACGGGTGACACCCCGGCCGAGCTTCTGTGTCCGAGCGCGCGCGGTCATCCGGGCGCGTCGATGCTGATCGGCGTCGTCGGCGGTACGCCGGAGGCGCCGCGGGTGACGCCGACCGAAGTCGCGCTCGAAGTCACGCCCGAGCTTCTGGAGCTGGCGGGGCCGGTGGCGCCGACCGAAGTGTTTCGCTTCGCTTCGAGCTGCCGCGAATGCGCGTGCCCGCATTTCAGCAACCAGGCCTGTCAGCTTGCGGTGCGCAGCGTCGAAATTCTGTCCGAGGTCACGGACAAGCTGCCGCCCTGCGCGATCCGGGCGCAATGCCGCTGGTTCCGGCAAGAGGGTCCGGCGATGTGCCGCCGCTGCCCGCAGATCGTCACCGACCAGTGCCGGCCATCCGAGGAAATGCTGCGCGTGGTCTTGGGCGAAAATCCGCCGCCGCTCGAACGATCGCCCAGGCAGACCCAGGTTGCGGCCGGCCCGGCCGACTGATCCTTTACTGCGGCTTCAAGATCGCCCAGCCGACATGCAGGAGGCCGCCGCCGCGGCGCATCGGCAGGTCGAACGGCGCGCCGACTTCGGCATTGCCGGCGATGGTTGCGAACTGCGCCGGCAGGTGCGCGGTGTCGCCGCCGCTCCATACCACCATGGCGCCATCCTTGCGCAAATCGGCGAGATCGATCCACGGCGCGCGGCGCGGCAGGCCGTCGATCAGAACTTCGGGCTGGTCCGGCGAATAGTGCGCGAGATTGCCGCCGTCCCACATCGAGCCGACCACGTAACGCAGTTTCGTTCCGGTGGCGTCGTGGAAGCGCTGCGTCAGCGTCGCCGCCAGCGTGTTGCCCGGATAAAACACCGCGCGATAGCGGTGATCGATGAGCGGCAGCACCGAGTAATTGGCGAGGAAGACGATGGCGAAGATGGCGAACACCGCGCCCCAGTGCGCGACCGCGTGGGCGAGGCGCGCGCGCTCGAGCGTCGCGCGCAAGGTCTGCACTATCCAAAGCCCGACAAACAGCCACAGCGGATAGCCCCACATGGCAAATGTGCCGCGGCCGCTCGCGGCAATCAGCGCGATCATGGCGAGGCCGGGGCCGAACGCGAGCAAGGTCACGATGCGGCGGTCGAAGGCGTAATCCCTCCCCCCTTGTGGGGGAGGGTGGGGTGGGGGGTCGAGAGGTGCGGTCGCAAGCGTGGACGAATGCGCGTCACCTCCCGACCCCCACCCCCAACCCCTCCCCACAAAGGGGAGGGGAGCCGGCCACACGAGCGGCGCGGCAATGAAAAACGACGGCAGCAGGAAGAAAATCTGGCTGCCGATGAACGCGGCCGGATGCAGGATATGGTCGTACCAGCCGCGCACATCCGCGGCACGGTGCTCGGCATAGGCCAGCGGCAGAAAATCGGTCTGGAACAGCCAGACGACATGGGGCGCGGCAATGACAAGCGCGACGATCAGCGCCAGCCACGGTCCGGGCGTCGCCAAAGCGCGGCGGGCGTCGCGATCGAAGACGAGGAACAGCGCGTAAGGCGCCGCCAACACGATGACGAAATATTTCGCCCACAGCGCACTGCCGAAGGCGAAGCCGAGCAGCAGCCAATGCGCGAGGCGGCCGCGCCTAAGCGCGGCATGGAAGGCGTAGCCGGCCAGCGCCCAGAACGGCAGCTGGATGACGTCGTGATTGAACTTCACCGCGGTGTATTGAAAGTAATGCATGCCGTCGATGATCAGCACGGCAACGAGCGCGCCGGTTGCTCCAATGAGCGGCCGCGCCGTCGCCCACACCGCGATAAAGGCTATGACCACCGCCGCTTGCGCCAGCGCGTAATAGGCGGCGTCGGCGCCGAATGCCCGGTGCATGATCTCGACCAGCCACCACGGCAGCGGCGGCAGCTTGTCGTAGCCGAGTTGCCATTCCCGGCCATAGGTCAGCGCCTCGATCAGGTCGAGCGGCAGGTTGGCGTAGAGCAAGGCCGGCAGCGCGGTCCAGACCACGAAATGCAAAGCCAGGAAGGCTGCGAACGCCGTCCGCGGCGCATCCTCGATCCAGTCGATGAAGCCTGTCCCGAACGCCGGCCGGGGCGCAGGCGTCATCTCGGGCATTTGCGGCATCGCCGACATGAGCTTTCGCGTGGGTTCCAAAGGCGGCGTCTGCCGCCTTCCTTGCCTGCCGTTATAAAAGCACACCAAAAGCTTAGCCATGGTGGCGGGCGGACTTGCGGCGTCGCGGCGCTTGTGGACACTGCTATTGCCCGAATGCGAATCATTCGGGCGGGGCTAGCGTGTGCGCCCCGGGGCTGCACCGTTCGGCGCGAGGCATAGTGGGGTTCGGCATATGGTGCGTATCAGCGCCATCTTTATCGCTGTCTGCATGGTGCTCATCGCCGGCTCGATCGGCTTTGTGGTCTATCTCCGCTTCGGCCTGACCGGCGCCGAATCGTTTCTGGTCGGGCTCGGCGTCCTGACCGCGCTTGCGGTCTATAACGCGCTCGCCGCCCGCTCGCGCGACCGCGCCGAAGTCAGCGACCAGATCGCCTCGATCTCGCGCAGTTCCGCCGACCTGGCGCGCCAGCTCGCCGAGTTCGGCCGCCAGCTCGGCACTGTCGAGACCAAAGTCGATTCCGTGCTCGATAAGGCGCTGGCGTCGGCGCAGCCGCTCGCCGTCGAGATCGAGGAACTGTCGACCTTGGTCAAGCATCTCGCCGACTCGGTGGCCGCCCACGAGGCAGTGCTGGCGGGATTGAGCGGCAAGGAGCGCATCGCGCCGGCTGCGCCCGCATCCCCCATGGCCGCTCACGCGACGGCCGCGGTACCGATGCCCGATCCGGCCGCGGCGCCGGCCGCGCCGATCCCCGGCACGATCGCAGCCTTCAATGGCTTGGATCAGAACGGCATCGTTGCCGCGATCAACAGCGCCATCGACGGCAGCAAGATCGAGCTCTACCTGCAACCCATCGTGACCTTGCCGCAGCGCAAGGTACGCTATTACGAGGCGCTGTCGCGGTTGAAGGCCGACAACGGCGATCTGGTCGCGGCGGGCGATTTCATCAAATTCGCCGAGGCCGGCGCGCTGATGCCAAAGCTCGATAATCTTTCGGTGCTGCGCTGCGTGCAGGTGGTGCGGCGGCTGCTCTTGAAGAACCGCGACATCGGCCTGTTCTGCAATCTGTCGTCGGCGACGCTGACCGATTCAGGTTTCCCGCGGTTTTTGGAATTCGTCGAGGCCAACCGCGCCATCGCGCCGGCGCTGGTGTTCGAATTCACCCAAGGAGCGGTGCGCGCCATGGGGCCGATCGAGCACGAGAGCCTGGCCGCGCTCGCCGAACGCGGCTTCCGCTTCTCCATGGATAATCTCACCGATCTGAGGGTCGAGCCGCGCGAGCTCAACGAGCGCGGTTTCCGTTTCATCAAGGCGCCGGCGGCGCTATTGCTCAACCGGATCGGCGCCGCCTCGACCGACATCCACCCGGCCGACCTGTCCGATCTGGTCGGCCGTTTCGGCATCGATCTCATCGCCGAACGGATCGAGGCCGAAGGCGCGGTGGTCGACCTTCTCGACTACGACGTCCGCTTCGGCCAGGGATTCCTGTTCTCGCCGCCGCGCCCGGTGCGCGCCGAAGCCTTGCAGGGCGCCGATGCGACGAAGACCGATGCCACCGATCAGGCCAAGCGCGATGCTGCCGCGGCGCGCGGCGGCGGTTTGGCGCAGCTCGCGCGCACCGGCAGCGGGCGGCCTTGAATTTCTTGCCTCAGATATCTTGCCTGAAATTTATTGCTGACCGACCTTCACCGGCACGAACTGCGTCGTGAACATGTCCTTGTCATCGGGCGTGTCCTTGAGCAGTCCCATCTCGATGTAGGATTTCTTGAGCACCGCGACCGCCTTCGGATCGAAGGTCCCGTCGGTATTGAAGGCGCCGATCTGCTCGTCATAGACGCGGCCAATCACGGCCTCGCTGAGGCCCAGGACTTTTGCGGAAATCTCCACCGACTCCTTCTTGTGCGTCTTCATATATGCGATGGTTTCGAACCAGCCGTCGAGAAAAGCCTTCACCTGATCCGGATGCTTTTCGATCTCTTCGTTGGTGGCGAAGATCACGTGGGTGATGAATTGATCGACGAACGGGGTCGCCGCGGTGATGACGCGCCATTCCTTGGCTTCCTCGAGCGCGTAGCCGGTTTCCAGCGCCCCGATATAGCCGTCGATCTGATGGGTCTTGATCGCGGCGCGGGCCGGCGGCATGCCGCCGATCGGCACGACGGTGATGCCGTCGGCGCCCCAGCCTTCCTTCTGGTTGATGCGCGCGCCGATCCAGTCGGTCAGCGAGCCAACCGTGGTGCAGCCGAGTTTCTTGCCTTTGAGATCGGCGACGGACTTGATGTCGCTGTCGTAGCCGACCATCACCGCCATGTTTTGCGGCGCGCCGAACATGGCGGCAACGGCCTTCGCCGGCACGCCCTTGGCGATGAAGGCCATGCCGGGGCCGGAGCCGATGCCGATATCGATCGAGCCCGAGGCGAGAAGCTGCTGCAGCTTGGCGTCGCCGGCCGACGCCGATTCCTCGATATCGAGGCCGTGCTTGGCAAAAATGCCAGCCGCGATGCCGATGTCGAGCGGCGTGAACGACCAGGCGAACGGCACCACCTTGGCGACGCGGAGCTTTTCGGCGGCGTGCGCCGGCGCCGAGCTGGCCGCGAGCAATAGAGCGGCGGCGCATGTCAGGGCTGCACGGAACATTCGCCTCATCGTTTCCTCCCACTGCTGCCGGTTTTGCGGCCGGACGGCAGCAAAATCATTGCAGAAATCCTTCAGCGCTGCCATGCGGCAGGGCCGCACGTTGCGTTGACCCCGACCGTCCCGGTCACTAGAATCACCGTATACTTCAAGCCGTTCCGCAGGAGCGCCCCGTGCACATCATCGACTCGCATTTCCATTGGTGGCCCCGATCGGTTTTCGACAAGCTGTGCAAGCGCAAGGCGTTCCCGAGGGCCGAGGTCAATGACAAGGGCGGCTACAGCTATTTCCGCCGCGGCGGCAGCGGCTGCCATCTCAACTCCTGGGCCGAGTGGTTCGATCTCGACAAGCAGTTCGAATATATGGACAGCCTCGGCCATCAGGTCGACGTGGTTTGCTCGATCGGTCCGTTCTCGGTGTCGTTCTCCGACATGCCGCTCGACGAAGGCCGCGACTACGCCGTCATGTGGAACGAGGAGATGGCCGGCGCGCAGAAGAAATATCCCGGCCGGCTCTGGGCCAGCGCCGCGGTGCCGCTGCAGGATACGCGCGCAGCGATCGAAGTGGTCGACGACGCGGTCAACCGTCTGGGCCTAATGGGCGTCAATCTGCCCGGCAGCGTCGGCGCCGATGCGCGCATCGACGCCGAGCGGCTCGATCCGTTCTACGCCCACGTCGAAAAGCTCGGCCTGCCGTTATTCCTGCATCCGACCGACGTCGTCTTCCAGGACATGCTCGACGGCTATGACGGCGCGCTGCATCTGAGCATTGGCCGGGTCATCGAGGTCTCCGTCGCCGCCATGCGCCTGATCCTGTCCGGCATGATGGAGCGGCACCCCAAGCTGAAAATCGTGATGTCGCATACCGGCGGCTCGCTGCCGTATCAGGCCGGCCGCATGGACAAGAATTCGAAAGCCGCGAAATTGCCGCGGCCGGTGCAGGACTACATGAAGCGCATGTACACCGACACCGTGTCGCCGCACTCAGCCGGCATCAATTTCGCCATCGACTATTACGGCATCGATCACGTCATGTACGGCACCGACTATCCGTGCTGGGATCCGGCGCCATGCCTCAAGCTGATCGACGACATCGCGCTGTCGGATGCCGACAAGCAGAAATTGTTCTACGACAATGCGCGGCGGATTCTGAATTTGCGCGATCCGGTTGCAACGCGGGACGCCAAGCGCGAGCCGGCGCTGGTCTGATTTTTTCTTGCGTCATTGCCGGGCATAGCCGTTCGAAGAACGGCGTCGCTTCGCGCGCCTATGACCCGGCAGTCCAGCTTTTCATTGCACTGAAGGATGGATCACCGGTCAAGCCCGGTGATGACGATATCGGTGCTTCAGCGCACATCGCGCGGAGACGACGCAATCGATCGTGTTGCGACCGGTCGTTGTGCCCGCTATAGCAGGTCCGGTGCGATGGGCGGCCGCTCATCGCGTGTCTCGGCAGGGGTGGGTAGCATGGCTAATCAATTATCGGCGATCAAATGCATTGTTCATCTCATGCTCGAGAACAGATCCTTCGACCAGATGCTCGGATTTCTCTACGAGGCAAGCAACAATAAATCCCCGACCAATCAGCCGTTCGAAGGCTTGACCGGCAACGAGTTCAATCTCGACGACGCCGGCAGGCCGGTGAAAGTCTACAAGATCGACAGCAATGCGCCGCATCCATACCTGATGCCGGGCGCCGATCCGGGAGAGGGCTTCTACAATACGAATTACCAGCTGTTTTCGACCGACGATCCGGCACCCGGTGCGGTGCCCACGAACAAGGGCTTCGTCATCAACTTCAAGGCGGCGATCGCGTCCGATCAAGCCAAGCACTTCCAGGACTCTCTCCCCGACACCGACCCTTCGGAAATCATGGGGATGTACAGTCCCGACATGCTGCCGATCATGTCTGCGCTGGCGCGAGGCTTCGCCGTTTGCGATCACTGGTTCTCGTCGGCGCCGACGCAAACGATTCCGAATCGCGCCTTTGCCGGCGCGGCGACGTCGCAAGGGCATCTCGACAACCATGTGAAGGTTTTCACCTGCCCCAGCATCTATGGGCGGCTGTCCGATAAAAAGATCGATTGGGGGATTTATGGCTACAATCGGGACGCGCTGACGCGGCTGGATTACACCGACACGATGCACGCCGACGAAAGCCACTTCGGCCATTTTCGCGACTTTCAGGCCAGAGCCGCGGCGGGGACGTTGCCCGCCTACAGCTTTCTCGAGCCCAGTTTCGGCGCCGGCGGCAACAGTCAGCACCCGAACTACGACGTGGCGCTGGGCGAGCAGCTGATCCATGACGTCTATTACACGGTGCGCAACAGTCCCAATTGGCATGAGACGCTGCTTGTCATCAACTACGATGAGCACGGTGGAAACTACGATCACGTCGCGCCGCCGTCGGGGGCGGTGCCGCCGGACAATTCGGTCGGTGAGTTCGGTTTCGACTTCACGCGCTTCGGGGTTCGCGTTCCGGCGCTCTTGATATCGCCGCGGATCGCGGCCGGCACCGTATTTCGCGCCAAGCGCGGGGTTATCGACCATACGTCGCTACTGAAGACGCTCGAGCTGCGATGGGGACTTCCGCCTCTTACGGCACGCGACAAGGCCGCGGCGGACCTCGGCGATGTCCTTACGCTCGCGACAGCGCGTCAGGACGATCCGTTGCAAGGGGTCGCGATACCCGTTTCGAGCCCGCCGCATCCCGATCAGGCCGAGCCTTCCGTCATCGAAAAACTTCATGCGAAGAAAGTTTCGGAACTGCCTCTGCGTAACGACCAGGGCAGCTACGATCGTCACGTGCCGCCCGATCTGTCGTCGAGCGCGGCCATCGGCGACTACATTCAAGCGCGCACGGCAGCGTGGACGCAGCACCTCGCGCGCCGCCGTCAACGGCGTGCGGGCCGCAAAGCCGCAGGCCGCAAGACGGTCGGAACGCCGGCAAAGAGGTCAACGCCGAAGCGGGCCGGAGCGAGAAAGAAAAAGAAGTAATCCGCGCTCAGGCTGCGATCCGATTCAATCGTATCGGATCGTAGTCCGGATTTCGCGTCACGGCTTCGGCGCAAAGCGCTCGTCGATGCTTTCCCATTTGTCGTAGCCGACGAGCTTTTTGTAGTCCTCGAAATCCATGCCGTCGTTGCGGTGAGCGAATTTGCCCGACTTCATGTCGAGGAGTACCGCTTCGATCGCCTTGGCTGCGTGCATGACGGTGTCGAGCCCGAGCACCGCGCAATTGAAGCCCAGTTCTCGGAGCTCTTCCATCGACAGGATCGGCGTGTGGCCGCCCATCAGCGGATTGCAGATTTGGGGCATGTCGAAGGCTTTGCCGATGCGCTCCAGTTCCGCAATGCTGCGCGGCGCCTCGATGAAAATGCCGTCGGCGCCGGCGCGGATGTAGCGCTCGGCGCGGCGCATGGCTTCGTCGAGGTCATAGACCGCGCGCGCGTCGGTGCGGCCGAGGATCCAGGTTTCCGGATTGATGCGCTCGGACGCGGCCGCCCTGATCTTGGCTTCGGCAAGCTCGATTGGCACGACCTTCTTGCCGACCATGTGGCCGCAGCGTTTCGGCCATTGCTGGTCCTCGATCAGGATGGCGCTGACCCCCATGCGCTCGTAGGTCTGCACCGTGTGCACCACGTTCTTGACGTCGCCATAGCCGTCGTCGCCGTCGACGAACACCGGCAGGTCGCAGGCTGACATGATGTCGCGCACGGCGGCCGAGATTTCGCCAAAGCCCTTTAAGCCCACATCGGGCACGCCGTAACGGGCGCCGACGGCGGGAAAGCCGCCGATGAAATAGGTCTCGAAGCCGATCTGCTGGATCAGCCGGGCGCTGAGCGCATCATGGGCGCCGGGCACGACCAGGAACCGTTTGTCCTTGACGGCCTTGTCGATGATCTGGCGGAAGCTTGTCGGCATTGCACGACCTTAGGTTTTGGGGAAAGGGTCAAATTCCATACATGCCATGTTCTTTGCGATCAACTCGCGTGGTTACATCGCCGCCGCGCACAGCTATGATTTCGCCAAAGAAACGGCACGCCCGGCAGGACAGCGACCATGAGTGAGCCAACCAAATCTCCCGTCGTGCATTTCGTCGGCAGCATTCCCTTGCCCGATTCCGAGACCGTGTTCAGGACACTCGCGGGCGCGGTCGGCGGCCACGTCGCGCGCCTGCCTGACGGCGAGACCGGCGTCCGCAAGACCTGGATCCGCTTCCTCCAAGACGTGCTCGCGGAAAGTCCGGCGATCGAATTGGCGAGCGACGTGCCGCCGTTCAAGTTCGTGCAGTGGGACGGCAAGGTTATTCGCGAAATCCCACGGTTGCGCATCAAGCCCGGCAAGATGCCGGACCGCAAGGATTTCAAGACCGGCTATGCCGAAATGGCCATTCAGTCGTTCGGCGTGTTCGACCGGCTGCAAAAGGCCGGCGTGATACCGGCGGGCGTCAAATTCCAGATCAGCATCCCGACGCCGATCGCGCCGACCTACAACAATATGGTTCCGGCCGACCGGCCGAAATTGCTGCCGTCGCTGACCCAAGCTTTCGTCGGCGAGGTCCATGCCATCGCCGCGGCGCTGCCGAACGACCGCATCGCCGTGCAGTGGGACGTCTGCCAAGAGGTGCTGGCCTGGGAGGGCTATTACGAGCCGGGGCCGGTCGATTTCCGCAAAGAGACCATCGACGTGCTCGGCCAGATCGGCGACGCGGTGCCGAGCAAGATCGAACTCGGTTACCACCTGTGCTACGGCAGCCCGGCCGACGAGCACATGGTGCAGCCGAAAGACGCCGGCATCATGGTCGAGATCGTCAACGCCGTCGTGGCGCGGGTGAAGCGGGGCATCGAGTTCTTCCACCTGCCAGTGCCGAAGGGGCGCACCGACGACGCCTATTTCGCGCCGCTCGAGAAGCTCAAGCTGCGCCCAGGGACCGCGCTTTATCTCGGCCTCATCCACCATAACGACGCCGAAGGCGACAGTGCGCGGCTCGCCGCCGCGCGCCGCCACACCCGCGTCGACGGCATCGGCACCGAATGTGGCATGGCGCGCGGCGATCCGGCGCGGCTGCCGGAGCTGCTCGCAGCCCATGCCCGTGCCGCGGAGATCAGCGATTGATGATCGCGCGCGAATGATCTAATCAGCTGGCGCGCTCCCTTGAGGCGCCCGAGCCACCGAAACAATTCGCCGCGAATCATTTTGCCCGACTTCATCGAACATTTTGAGCCGCTGGCGCAAAACTACGACGTGCTGCTGTGCGACGTCTGGGGCGTCATCCATAATGGGATGGCGGCCTTTGCGCCGGCCTGCGACGCGTTGCTGCGCTTTCGCGCGCGTGGCGGCACTGCGATCCTGATCACCAACGCGCCGCGGCCCGGCGATTCGGTGGCGCGCATTCTCGACCGGCTTGCGGTGCCGCGGCAGGCCTATGACGCGATCACGAGCTCGGGCGACACCACCCGCGGCATCGTCGAGAGCCGCCGCGGCCAGCGTGTGTTTCATCTCGGGCCGGAGCGCGATGTGCCGATCTTCGCCGGCCTCGATGTCGCGTTCACGCCGCTCGACACCGCCGACTACGTGGTGTGCTCAGGGCTGTTCGACGACACCGTCGAGACGCCGGAAACCTACCGCGACATGTTGGCTGCGATGCGGGCGCGGTCGCTGTTCATGGTCTGCGCCAATCCCGACATCATGGTCGAGCGCGGCGACACGCTGGTCTATTGCGCCGGCGCACTCGCCGACGCTTATGCGGCGCTCGGCGGCGACGTGCTTTATTGCGGCAAGCCGCACCCCCCGATCTATCAGACCGCGCTGGCCGCCGCGGCGGCCGCCCGCGGTGGCGCAGCGGTACCGCTCGAGCGCGTGCTGGCGATCGGCGATTCGGTGCGCACGGATCTCAAAGGCGCCGCCGCGCTCGGCATCGACAGCCTGTTCGTGACGTCGGGGATTCACGCCGAAGAATATGGCGGTCGCGACACGCCGGAGATCGAGGCGCTCAACGGCATCTTCGCCGCCGGCGGCGTTGCGCCGGTCGCCGTGACGCGCGGATTGAAGTGGTGAGGACGTCTAGCTATTGGCCGAAGCGGGCTCGGGCTTTTCGGCGAACACCGCCTCGATCTTGGCCTTGAGAGTCTGGGCGTTGAACGGCTTGACGATGTAGTTGTTCACGCCGGCCTTCTTCGCCGCGATGACGTTCTCGGTCTTGGATTCGGCCGTCACCATGATGAACGGGATTTCGCCCAAGCCCGGATCGGCACGCACCTGACGCAGCAGGTCGTAGCCGGTCATCGGCTCCATGTTCCAATCGGAGATCACCAGGCCGTAGCGCCGTGAATGCATCTTGGCGAGCGCGCTCTCGCCGTCGCGCGCGTCGTCGACGTCGGCGAAGCCGAGCTGGCCCAGCAAATTGCGGATGATGCGGACCATGGTGCTGTAGTCGTCGACCACCAGCACCGGCATTGACGGATCGAGAGCCATCGCTCTGCTCCTGGCGCACAAGTCTTGGCGTGCAAGCGCGGGACCCGACCGGGGTCGGCACATCACAGCAAGGCAGGGCAGTCCCCAAAAACGAGCCCGAGACGAGCCCGAGAAACGTCCGAAGAAACGTCCCTGCCGGATGGCCGGCAAAGCTACCTATCGTGTTTGAATATCGGGTTAATCGCCGCCGATATGGGCGAAAACGGGTGCCATGAAGGCCGTCGGCGGTGCTGCTTGACTCCGGCGTGGCCGGCGCGGCACCTAGGCCGGAATTGACTTTTTAACCATCAGAAGCCCGATGCCGACGAAAAACTTCCCCGTCGTGCGCGACAGCGCGCCCGATGACGCCTTGCGTGGCGCCGTCGTCGCCATCGGCAATTTCGATGGCGTGCATCGCGGCCATCGCGCCGTGATCGGCGCGGCGCTGGATCAGGCCCGAGCGCTGCGCCGGCCGGCGGCGGCGCTGACTTTCGAGCCGCATCCGCGCGCGTTCTTCAATCCCGGCGAGCCGTTGTTCCGGCTGACCGACGAGGCCGCCAAATTGCGGCTTTTGGCCTCGACCGGGCTCGACGGCGCGATCGTGCTCACCTTCGACGCGGCGCTGGCAGGCCTTTCGGCGCAAGAATTCGTCGACCGAATCCTGGTCGAGCGCTTTGCCGTCTCCGGCGCCGTGATCGGCTTCAACTTCCACTTCGGCAGCAACCGTGCCGGCTCGCCGGATTTCCTCAAAGCCCAAGGCAAGAGGTATGGCTTCGCCGTCGACGTGGTGCCGCGGTTCGAGGACCAGGGGCGTCCGGTGTCGTCCGGCCCCATTCGCGACGCGCTCGCCGCCGGGCGGCTCGGCCAGGCCGCCGAGTTTCTCGGCTATCCGTGGTTCGTGTCGGGCCCGGTGATCCACGGCGACAAGCGCGGCCGCGAGCTCGGCTTTCCCACCGCCAATCTCAAGCTCGACGCCGCTTGCGGGCTGCGCCACGGCATCTACGCGGTGCGCGTCGCCGCCGGCGGGCGGCGCTACGACGGCGTCGCAAGCTTCGGCCGGCGGCCGATGTTCGACACCGGCGCCGTGCTGCTCGAGGTTTTTCTGTTCGATTTTGCCGGCGACCTCTACGGCCAAACCATCGATGTCGCCTTCATCGACTGGATCCGCGAGGAACGGATGTTCGATTCGGCGGCGGCGCTTATTGCGCAGATGCAGGATGACAGCCGCCTTGCGCACGAGGCGCTGGCGCGTTCGGGCGATAAATTTCCGCCCATTTAGCTCTTGCGCGAACTTAATAAGCGCAGAGATTGGCCGCCACGGATCGCGTTTGTTTGTGCCTGGAAATTGATGTGCAATGAGGGCGGCGCGGTCCGCCCTCATTGTTTGGCAAAGATTACGTCGGCTGTGATTTAAGCGTCAATCACCGCAACGATTCGGAGCGTGCTGGGATCCACGATAAGAATCTCATCGCCGACCAGGATATATTCATAGCCGCGATATTGTGGGGCATATTCCATGATCGAAACCGGCAAAACATACAGATGAACCGTTCGTGGAATAGCTTCGCCGATCTTGGTTGAGAAAGGCACGTTGGTCAGGCGCTCGGACTTTTCGATCCGCAGCGTGTCGCGAATTTTAGCATGTTGTTCGGTCGACAGCGCAGCCGGCGGGCCGGACTTGGTCTCGTCTCTTGCCGTGCCCGGAGCCATGCGAGAGTTCGGCGGCTCCGAAGTTTGCGCATTACCGCCGTGTTCGGCCGCCTGAGGCTTGGCAACGGTCGGTGCCTGGGCAGTCTCGGCCGGCTTCTCCTTCATCGGTGCCTGGGCGGTTGGCGCCGGGGTCTCCTTTGCGGGCGCCTGTGCGGTCGGTGCCGGCTTCATGGGCGCCTGCGCATTCGGCGTCGGCGACTTCTGCGGCAGGGCGCTCGGGTGCTGGTCCGTCTTGCCGCCCGGGGCGTTCGGCTCATGGGCGGCCGCGCCCGGCGCTTCACGGTTTTCGCCTGTGCCTTGCGCAGAGGCCAAGCCGGCCCCGGCGATGAGCGCGGTGGCGGCGACCGTCACCAGCAAAGTATTTCTCACGGTATTCTTCATTGAAATCTCCAATAAATATGATTGTTCGTCTCTAGCAACCCGGCGCGGTATCTTTACGTTCCAAGTTGTTTGAAAGATTTATACTGTATAAAATTGATCACATCGAAAATTGGCCTGCGTCCGCTTCGGCTGCCGGAGTGCTGCCTGGATATGCAACGGCGCCGGGACTGCGGCGGCAGTTCGGCATGGCCGATCGATGCGTTTTGCCAGGCGAGGAATGAGGCGCTAGAGCCTCGCAGCGAATTATTCGGCGGGCTCTTGGGTATGCGCGCGGTGCTCGCGCGCCCATTGCGCCACCATGAAGCCGACCAGCGCCAGAGGGATGACGCGCTGCCAGCCGAGCGAACGGCCGACCTGGACGGCGGTGGCGAGGATTTTCGGATCGAGCAGCCACGACGGCGCGTGTGCGCGGGCGGCGCGTTCCAGAATGGCGCGTTCGCGCGCGCGGCGCCGCGCCAGCACACAGACGATGAGGCCGATGGTGGCGATCACGACGAAGATCGCCGCCATAGCCAAGCCGGCGTAGACGCTGCCCATCTGCAGCGTCAGCCAGGCATAGGCGGCGACACACAGAAATGCGAAGGCGCTCGACGCCGCCATTATCGCGATGACAAGCCAGACGATGAACGACGCGGTGATCCCGCTTCGCGATTGAACCGCGAGCATCGCGTCGTGCATCAAACTCTTGAGCATGGGACCCTCGACCCGCTCAGCTTAGCCGCTTCAGCGGCGCCAACACTTAACGACGCCATGTCGCGCCGAACAAGAATCCCAGAGCGGCTACGATCGCCAGCGTCGTATAGGGACGCGTCTTGATCGATTCATCGATGGCCTCGACAAAATTGTCGGAGACTTCGCGCATGGCGTCGACCGCTTCGCGGCCGGTGTCCTGCGCGCCGGCGACCATGTCATCGACGCTGGAGCGCGCCTTCTGCCAGGCGGCGCTGCCCTTGGTGCCGAGGATTTCGCTGACCTGCTCGGCGAGCCGGGCGAAATCGTCGCGCAGCGCCTGCAGATCGGCTTGGATGTCGCCGGAAGCCTCGTTCGCGGCCTTCTTGACGTCGCGCAAGCCTTCGCGCGCATCTTTGGCCGCATCGCGAACGTTTTGCGATGCCGTTGCGGCGGTATTCATGCGAATTCTCCGTGCGTTAGGTTGAGCCAGTTAAGTACATAATCATCCGGGTTCCAAGGAGTTCCATTGATCTCAATCGACGAACTGATCGCTGTCGTTAATCGGGCAAATTGACCTCTTCGGTCGGAAACAAATGGTTGAACACGACCAGGCCGACGATCGACAGCGGCACCGCGAGGAAGGCGCCGAACGGGCCCCACATCCAGGTCCAGAACGCCAGCGCCAGCAGCACCAAGAGCGGGTTGAGGGTGAGGCGGCGGCCGACGATGGTCGGCGTGACCAAATGCCCTTCCATGGTGGTGAGAACAATGAAACCGATCGGCGCGAGGGCGGCGTGAGCGATGGAAGGAAAGCTCACCAGGCCGACGCCGAACAGCACGATCACCATGATGCCCGGCCCCACATAGGGAACATAGTTCAGCAAGGCCGCCAGCACGCCGAAGATCACCGGATTGGGATAGCCGACGAGCCAGGCGCCGACGGCTACGATCGTTCCCAGCGCCGCGTTGATGATCGTCACCACGGTCAGATAGCCGGCCAAGTTGCGCTCGATATCGCGCATGATTTTCAGGAAGCGCAGCTTGGTGTCGCGGTTGCCGAACAGCGAAACCAGCGAGGTGCGCAGCTCCATCTGGCCAACCAGGAAGAACAATAGCGTGCCGAAGAACAGCAAGAACTCGCCGGCCGCTGGCGTGACGAAGGCGACCACCGGCAGCACGAAGCTCGATGTCGGCGTATTGACATCGACGGCGCCGGTATTGGTGCCGAACAGCGTGGTCTGCAATTCGTGCAGCGCGGCAATCGGCCGCTCGAGCACTGCTAGTCTGTCCTTGATGGTGGCGCCGATTTCGGGCGCGCGCCCGATCCATTCGCTGACCGGGCCGGCGAGCATGGTCGCGGCTAGGCCCAGTGCGCCGAGGCCAAGGGCGACAATGACCAGACTGGTGAGCCATGGCGGAATGCCGCGCCGCTTGGCGCCCTTCACCAGCGGCGCCAGCGTCATGGCGACGATGGAGGCGGCCAGGATCGGCAACAGGATGGCGCGGCCGATATAAAGGAAGGCGCCAAATAAGATCAGGAAAATGCCGATATTTGCCGCCTGGCCGGCCGACAGCCAGACATTGGTGACGTTTTCCACTGGCGTCGGGTCGCTGATGACCAGCGCGTGACGGACTTCGCGCTTGGCGCGGATATATTCCACAAAACCCTCCGTCGCCCCTGTACCGGCCCGCCCAATGGCTCGTGGAGGTAACGTTAGATCGGAGCAGCCGGTTCCCCGACCGGTGCTTTTGCGCCTTTCCGCAGCGCAATCGGCTTGTTAGAAGGCGCCCCATGACCGACACGCCGGCAAAAGCGCGCGATTACTCGGAAACGCTGTTTCTGCCCAAGACCGACTTTCCGATGCGCGCCGGCCTGCCGCAGAAGGAGCCGGCGATCCTTGAGCGCTGGAGCAGCATCGACCTTTACGGGCGGCTGCGCGCCGCGGGGAAGGGCCGGCCGCGCTTCATCCTTCACGACGGGCCGCCCTACGCCAACGGCAACATCCATATCGGGCACGCGCTCAACAAGATCCTCAAGGACGTGGTGACGCGGAGCCAGCAAATGCTCGGCTTCGATTCCAATTACGTGCCGGGCTGGGACTGCCACGGCCTGCCGATCGAATGGAAGATCGAGGAGGAGAACTACCGCGCCAAGGGCAAGCCGAAGCCGGACTTTTCCGACGCCGCGGCTCTGGTCGCTTTCCGCAAAGAGTGCCGGCAGTTCGCCGAGCACTGGATCAAGGTGCAGCGCGCGGAGTTCGAGCGCCTCGGCGTGGTCGGCGACTGGGCGCATCCCTATACGACGATGGATTTTGCCGCCGAAGCGCAGATCGCGCGTGAGCTGATGAAGTTCGCGGCAAACGGCACGCTCTATCGCGGCTCGAAGCCGGTGATGTGGTCGGTGGTGGAGAAGACCGCGCTGGCGGAGGCCGAGGTCGAGTACGAGGATTACACGTCCGACACGGTGTGGGCGAAGTTTCCGATCGTTGCGGCAAAAGATGCGACGCTCGTCGGCGCATCGATCGTCATCTGGACGACCACGCCTTGGACGATTCCGGGCAATCGCGCGATCAGCTTCTCGCTGAAGATCGAATATGGACTTTATACGGTCGTCGACGCGCCGGCGGACAATTGGGCGAAGCCCGGCGATCGGTTCGTGCTGGCAGATAAATTGGCCGTCGATATCTTTCGTCAGGCGCGCGTGACCGCGTTCAAAAGATTGAGCGCCGTCACGGCCGAGACTTTGGCGACGGTGGTTTGCAGTCATCCGCTCAAGCAATCGGGCGGTTATGACTTTGCCGTGCCGCTGCTTGCCGGCGATCACGTCACCGACGATGCCGGCACCGGCTTCGTCCACACCGCGCCGGGCCATGGCCGCGAAGACTTCGACGTCTGGACCGCGAACGCGGCGAAGCTCGCGGCGCGCGGCATCAACACGAATATTCCCTACACCGTCGACGCCGACGGCCGTTTCACCGATCAGGCGCCGGGCTTTACCGGCAAGCGCGTGCTCACCGACAAGGGCGAGAAGGGCGACGCCAACGACGCGGTGCTCAAAATCTTGACCGACAACGGCATGCTGATCGCGCGCAGCCGGCTCAAGCACCAATATCCGCATTCCTGGCGCTCGAAAAAGCCGATCATCTTCCGCAACACGCCGCAGTGGTTCATCGCGATGGACAAGGACATCGCGGGAGACGGCGACACACTGCGCCATCGCGCGCTCGAAGCCATCAAAGTCACGCGCTGGGTGCCGGCGCAGGGCGAGAATCGCATCAACGGCATGATCGAGAGCCGGCCCGACTGGGTGATCTCGCGCCAGCGCGCCTGGGGCGTGCCGATCACGGTATTCGTGCGCGAGAAGAGCGATGGCTCCGCCGAAATCCTCCACGACGAAGCGGTGAATGCGCGCATCGCGGCCGCGTTCGAGAAGGAAGGCGCCGACGCCTGGTATGCGCAAGGCGCGCGTGAGCGCTTCCTCGGCTCGCGCGCCAACGAGGACTGGCGGAAGGTCGACGATATCCTCGACGTCTGGTTCGATTCCGGCTCGACGCATGCTTTCGTGCTCGAAGACCCGAAAGTTTTTCCGGCGCTCGCCCATATCAAGCGCAAGGCCGACGGCGGCCCTGAGACGGTGATGTATCTCGAAGGCTCCGACCAGCATCGCGGCTGGTTTCAGTCGTCGTTGTTGGAAAGCTGCGGCACCCGCGGCCGCGCGCCATTCGACGTCGTGCTCACCCACGGCTTCGTGCTCGACGAGAGCGGCTACAAGATGTCGAAGTCGCTTGGCAACGTCACCGCGCCGCAGGACGTGATCAAGCATTCCGGCGCCGACATTCTGCGCATGTGGGTGTGCGCCGCCGATTATGCCGACGATCTCCGCATCGGCCCGGAAATCCTCAAAACCACCATCGAGACCTACCGCAAGCTGCGCAACACCTTGCGCTGGATGCTGGGCAATCTGGCGCATTTCGAGGCCGCCGATAAAGTCGCCTACGAAAAAATGCCGGAGCTCGAGCGGCTGATGCTGCATCGCCTCGCCGAGCTCGATCCGCTGATCCGCGCCGCTTACGCCGAGTTCGACTACAAGCGCATCTTCGCCGCCGTCAACGGTTTCATGACCTCGGATCTGTCGGCGTTTTATTTCGATGTCCGCAAGGATGCGCTCTATTGCGATCCCTATACGTCGATCACGCGCAAGGCCTGCCTCACCGTCCTCGATCATCTGTTCCGCGCCACGGTGACTTGGCTGGCGCCGATGCTCTGCTTCAGCGCCGAGGAAGCGTGGCTGGCGCGCGATCCGGCGGCGCAGTCGGTGCATCTGGAAGAGTTCATGACCGTGCCGCAATCCTGGCGTGACGACGTTCTGGCCGAGAAATGGCGCAAGCTGCGCGACATCCGCCGCGTCGTCACCGGCGCGCTCGAGCTTGAACGCGCGGCCAAGCGCATCGGCTCCTCGCTCGAAGCGGCGCCCATCGTCTACGTCGCCGATACCGACCTGTTCGGCGTTGCGGTGGGCGCCGATCTCGCCGAACTGTGCATCACCTCGGCGGCGACCCTAGTCGAGGGCGAGGGACCGGCAACGGCGTTCCGGCTCGACGACGTGCGCGGCGTTGCGGTGGAGCCGCGCCGCGCCGAGGGCAAGAAATGCGCCCGCTCGTGGAAAATCTCGCCCGCGGTCGGCGACGATCCGCAATATCCCGATGTCACGCCGCGTGACGCCCAGGCTTTGCGTGAGTGGGAAGACATGCGCAAGGCGGCGGAGTAGGGGGCCTCGTGGCGGACGCAGCACGAGGCGACGCGGACCGCAGCTACGTTTGGGGGTCGTTGAGCGCCTTCGGGCTGATCGTAGCGGCGCTCTCCTGCGCGCTCGACCAAGCCGCAAAATTTTGGCTCGTTGACGCCTTCGATCTCGGCGGCCGCGGCGCCGTGCCGGTGACGCCGTTTGCCGACCTCGTCCTGACCTGGAATACCGGCATCAGCTACGGCCTGTTCCCCCAGCAGGGGCCGGTCGGCCAATGGGCGCTGCTGGCCTTCAAAGTGGCGGCAGTGGCGTTTCTTTGGGCATGGCTGTCACGAGCCTCGTCGCGACTCACCGCCGCAGCGCTCGGGCTGATCATCGGCGGGGCGCTGGGCAACGCCGTCGACCGGCTGCATTGGCCCGGAGTTGCGGATTTCGTGCTTTTGCACCTGGAAACCGCAGCCTTTAGCCTTCGGTGGTATGTCTTTAACTTGGCCGATGTGGCGATTGTTGCGGGAGTTGTTGGCCTATTGTATGAATCCGTGTGGGGTGGCAGTGCCGCAAAAGCGCCCTGATCCCGTATTTAAAACAAAGCCTAACGGGGTCGGCGTGGTCTTTTAGACTGCCTTCCGGAGCAAGCGCTCCGGCTTCTCGGGGTGAGGGTTATGCCGCAGATCCGAATTCGGGACCGCAAGGTTCGCCGCGCCATGCTGGTGCACGCCGCGCTCGGCATCGGCTTGGCCGGTCTTTTCCTGTGCACCAATTCCGCCGCCCGCGCCGGCGACGACGACGACAACAGCCCCTCGGTGATGGGCAAGATCATGGAAACGTTAGGCTTGCGCGACCCGAACGGCAGCTACGCCGGCATCGACTATAACGAGCGCTCACCGCTGGTCGTGCCGCCGACCCGCGATCTGCCGCCGCCGGAAGCTGCGGCCGCGCCGCCGGCGCCGAATTGGCCGAAGGATCAGGACATGATCCGGCGCGCCAAAGCCAAGGCTCAGGAAAAGAAAGTCGCGCCGCATCCGGACTACGTTGCCGATTCCAGCCGGCCGTTGCGGCCGAACGAGCTCGATCCGGCAGGCGCCCCGAAGGTCAATACGCCGTTCGACAGCAGTGCAAGCGCGAATTCGCAGATGGCCGATCCGCGCGACCAAGGAGTCAAAAAGAGCCTGTTCAGCGGCATATTCGCGAAGAAGACCGAATTCACGACCTTCACCGGCGAGCCGTCGCGGGGAACGCTGACCGATCCGCCGCCCGGCTATCTCACGCCATCGCCCGATCAGCCCTATGGCGTCGGCGAAACGCCGGCGAACTACAAGGTCAAGACGCTCGGCGAGCGGGTGGAGCCGTCGCGCTAGAGCATGATCCGGAAATGCTTGTCCGCGGACTTGGTCCGAGCATGGTGGCAGGCTTTCCGAAGCAAGTGTTCCGAAGTAGGAACAGATCTTGCTCCGCTAATGACGATCGATCGGGCACGGGGCGATCTTCGGCTCGAAGTGGATTCCGACTGAATTGGAAAGCGTAGCTGCCACGCAACGCGGGATATCTTGCGGGGCGCGCTCTCGAACTAACCCGCGGAGGTTATGCTCTTGTCAAAACTGCCGATGCTCACCTTGGCGCTCGCCGGCGTGCTCGCTGGCGGCGCAGGCGCGCAAGCCGCGCCAACGGTCACCGATTTCACCCTCGGCAACGGTCTTGAAGTCGTGGTGATCCCCGACCATCGCGCGCCGGTCGTCACCCACATGATCTGGTACAAGGTCGGCGCCGCCGACGAGACGCCCGGCAAATCCGGCTTGGCGCACTTTCTCGAACATCTGATGTTCAAGGGCACCGAGAAGAATCCCGGCGACACGTTCTCGCAGGACGTCGCCGAAATCGGCGGCCAGGAGAACGCGTTCACAACCTCCGACTATACCGGCTTCTTCCAGCGCGTGCCGCGCGAGCACCTCAAGGAGATGATGGCGCTCGAAGCCGACCGCATCACCGGCCTGGTGCTGACCGACGAGGTGGTGAAGCCCGAGCTCAACGTCGTGCTCGAAGAGCAGAACATGCGGGTCGCCAACAATCCGGTGGGCCGGCTCGGCGAGCAGATGGATGCGGCGCTCTATCTCAATCACCCCTACGGCCGGCCGGCGATCGGCTGGCGCCATGAAATCGAAAAGCTCGGCCGCGACGACGCGCTGGCGTTCTACCGGCGCTTCTATACGCCGAACAATGCGGTGGTGATCGTCGCCGGCGACGTCACCGCCGAAGAGGTCAAGGCCGACGCCGAGGCGACCTACGGCAAGATCGCCGCGCGGGCCGAGAATAATCCGCGCCAGCATCCCATGGAGCCGGTGCAGGAAGCGCCGCGCACCGTCACGCTGGCCGATTCCCGCGTCGAGCAGCCGAGCGTCACGCGCAACTATCTGGTGCCTTCGGAGACCACGGCCAAGCCCGGCGAGAGCGAAGCGCTCGACGTGCTCACCGGTGTGCTCGGCTCGGGCTCCAACAGCCGGCTCTATCGCACGCTTGTCGTCGACAAGGGTATCGCGCTCAATGCCGGCGCCTCCTATGCGAGCACCGCGCTCGACTACGCCAAGATCGGCGTCTATGGCGTGCCGAAGCCGGGCGTGACCTTGAGCCAGGTCGAAGCCGGCATCGATGCCGTGCTGGCCGATGTCATCGAGCATGGCGTCACCGCGGACGAGCTCGACAGCGCCAAGAACCGGCTGATCGCCGAAGCGGTCTATGCCCAGGACAATCAGGCGACCTTGGCGCGCTGGTACGGTGCGGCGATCGCCTGCGGCGAGACCGTCGCCATGGTCCAGGCCTGGCCCGACCATATCCGTGCCGTCACACCCGAAGCCGTGCAGGCGGCAGCGCGGCAGTGGCTCGACCGCCGCCGGTCGGTGACCGGCTATCTCGTCCAAAGCCTCAAGCCCGAGGAGAAGCATTCGTGAACGCAATCGTGCGCGCCTTGTCGAAACCCGTCCATCGCGCCGCGGTCGCGATCGCGATACCGTTGCTGACGGCGGTCACGTCCGCGGCACCGGCCTCCGCGACCACCATCGAGCGGGTGGTGAGTGCGAGCGGCATCGAGGCCTGGCTGGTGCACGAGCCGGCCGTGCCGCTGATCGCCATCGACTTCGCCTTCTCCGGCGGCGCCGCGCAGGACCCGGCGGGCAAGGCGGGGACCGCGTATCTCGCCGCCTCGACGCTCAACGACGGCGTCGGCGAGTTCGATTCCAAGACCTTTCATGAACGGCTCGAAAGCAAGGCGATCGAGCTGAATTTCAGCGCCGATCGCGACGCGCTGCGCGGCTCGCTGCGCACGCTGTCGGAAAATCGCGACGAGGCGTTCGAGGATCTGCGGCTGTCGCTGACCGCGGCGCGTTTCGATGCCAACGACGTCGAGCTCAATCGCGCGCAAATTCTCTCGGCGCTGCGCCGCGCCACGACGAGTCCGAGCGATATCGCCAACCAGCGCTGGTGGGAAATCGCCTTTGCCGGCCATCCTTATAGCCGTCCGGCGAACGGCACCTTGGAATCGATGCCGACTATCACCGTCGCCGATGTGAAAACCTATGCGCATCGCGTGCTGGCGCGCGACAATCTCAAGATCGCCGTGGTCGGCGACATCGACGCCGCAACCGTCAAGACCATGCTCGATCGCGTGTTCGGCACGTTGCCGGCGAAAGCGGATCTCACGCCGGTCGCCAACGCCGTTCCGCAGGGTCTCGACCGCCGCACCGTCATCAACCTCGACGTGCCCCAGGCGGTGATCGAATTCGGCGGCGCCGGCATCGGCCGCAAGGATCCCGACTTCATGGCCGCCTATATCGTCAACCACATTCTCGGTGGCGGCTCGTTTTCCTCGCGGCTCTACCAAGAGGTGCGCGAGAAGCGCGGACTGGCCTATGGGATTTCCGACAGCCTGTTGTGGTACGACCACACCGCGCTGTTCCTCGGCTCGACCGCGACGCGCGCGGATCGCACCGGCGAAACCCTCGACCTGGTCCAGAAGGAAATCCGCCGCCTCGGCGAAGACGGCCCGACCGCCGACGAACTCGCCAAAGCCAAGGCCTATCTCAACTCTTCGTTCGCGCTCAACCTCGACACGTCGAGCAAGATCGCTTCGCTCTTGGTGCAGTTGCAGCGCGACGATCTCGGCATCGATTACATCGCGCGGCGGCCGGCGATGATCGAAAGCGTGACGCTGGACGACGCCCAGCGCGTCGCCAAGCGTCTCCTTAACGGTGGCCTCCTGGTCACCGTAGTCGGCAAGCCCGCGGGCGTCGCCTCGACCGCGCCGACGGCGAACTAGCTTTTCCCTCCCCCTTGTCGGGAGGGGAAGCGGTGGGGGGTGAGAGGTTTTGTTTCATCGTTGACGATCGCTCACGAGCGTCTACGTTCGCGTAAAATCTCCCGACCGCCCCCCACCCAACCCTCCCCCAGAAGGGGAGGGCTAAGAAGCTGCGCCATGATCCGCGTCACCGACCGCATCTCCATTGACGAGCGCGAAATCGAGGAAAGCTTCGTGCGCTCGTCGGGGCCGGGCGGGCAGAACGTCAATAAGCTCTCGACCGCGGTGCAGCTTCGCTTCGACGTGCGGCACTCGCCGTCGCTGCCGGACGACGTGAGCGCGCGATTGCAGCGGCTCGCCGGCTCGCGGCTGACCCGCGACGGCGTGCTGGTCATCATCGCGCAAAGCCACCGCACCCAGGGGCGCAATCGGCAGGATGCGCTCGACCGCCTCATTCAACTGATCCGCCAGGCCGCCGTTGCGCCGATCAAGCGGCGGCCGACCAGGCCGACCAAAGCGTCGCGCGAGCGCCGCATCGAAGGCAAGAAACGCCGCGCCGGCATCAAGCACTTGCGCCGCGCCAAGCCAGGGTTCGATTAGGAACGGACTCGGCGAAACGGAAAAGCGCCGCTCAAATCTTGCGAATACTATTCTACATATCCGCGAATCTATATTGAAATTCTCGCTGGAGTATGCGCCCACTATAAGCTTGCGAATAAATCCAGGGGCGCACCATGACTGACCGTCCGGATGAAGGCGTTGTCAAAGCGGTGATTTATCCTTCGATCGGCGTGGCGCGGGTCGGAAACAGCGAAGCCGAATATTTCATCGGCCCGGAAACGCTGGAGCCACCGCCGCTGCCGATCGGATCGTATCGGGATGCGACAGGTGCGTTGAAACGCCAGGCTGCACGTTTCCGCATCTACGGCGTGAATGCCAAAGGCCAGGTCATTCGCGAATTGTCCGGCGACAACAGCGACACCGAGGTCGTCTGGTCGGTGCAATTGGCGAACACCAAGGCCGCTTGGTACGGCTTCCAGTTGGCACTGGACATTCCAGAAGCGGCCTCGGCGCCGCCGACAACGTTGCGCAATGCCGCCATCGCCGATCGCAGCAAGCTGTCGATCGCGCCTTCGGCGAAATCGGTGAGCGGCCGTAACGGCGGGCCGCAAAAGTTCGACGACGGCGCCTTCATGGATAAAAAGGCTTATCTCGGTGAGATACTCACCGACGACGCCGCGCGCCTGATCGTCCTCGGCGGCCGCGGCAGTTCGGAATCATACACCGGCAGTCGGGCCGTGACCTTCGCCAATAATGACGGCTGGCACGATGACGTAGCGGACGGGCCCGTTACGGCGAAAGTGAAACTGAACGGTACCGAACTCGAGGTGATACCAGCCTGGGTGATCGTCGCGCCGCCGAATTATGCACCGCGGCGTAAATCGGTCCGGACCATGTGGGACCTGATGCGGGACGTCGCGATCAAGGCCGGCATGTTGGCAGCGCCGACGCGGCCGTCCTTCACCCACGACATCCTGCCGATCTTTCAGCGCCTGAACGGCTTGCAGTGGGTCAATGCCGGTTTCGCCGCTGGTTGGGGCTGGAAGGGGGCGTTTGACGTCTCAAGCCCCGAAGCCATCGCGCGATTGGCCGACCCGGATCCGGCCGGCCAGGAATTCCGGCATACGATCGCCATTCAATTCCGGCGCTTCGACGTCGATTCATGGTCGCCCAAGCCTTGGCCTTGGCTCTACGGCGATGCGATGAACCTCCCGCCCGCGCCCACGCCACGACAATATTCGGCTTTGTCCGACTGCCAACTGGCGATGCTCGACCAATGGGCAACCGGCGTTTTCGAAGCGGACTACGATCCGTCCCAGGCGCCGCCCGCCAATATCGATAAAATCCCTATCGCCGCTCAGGGCGACGCGCTGACCAAGGCCGCTTTGGAATTTTGTCTAGCCGACGCGTTTCATCCTGGCTGCGAGATGACTTGGCCGGTCCGTGCCAAGACCATGTACATGGCGCCGTTTCGCTTTCTCCATGCGCCGGATGGGTGGGTCGAGCCTGATCTGGGACCGGTTTTGACCAGCGACAATGTGACGGTCGCTAATGGACCGCTCTACGGCCAATTGCCCGGCAGCGTGACGCGCTGGATGGCGGTACCGTGGCAGACCGATACCGCCAGTTGTCTATCCGGCTACATGGCCGAATATGATCCCTATGTGCCGGCATTCTGGCCGGCCCGGGTGCCAAACGAAGTGCTGACGAAGGAAAATTACGACATCGTCGGCGACAAGAATCGGCCGATGGCGCAACGCCGGGCGGCTTTCGCCCAACGCGCAAAATGGATCGACCCGCTCGGCCACGGCAACTATATCGATCAGATCAACAATATGATTGCGCATTTCGATCATCTCGGCGTCGTCGAAATGCGGCGCGGACCCGCCGATACCAAGGCTTTTCCGGCGGAGCTGGAAGTCGAGGATCGGCACACCCCGATTGAGGGCGTGACGCCGTCACCGGCGGTCGAGAGCTTGTCAGCCGAGCAGCGCATCAAAACCCTGGCGTTGCCGGTGGACGGCGCGGCGGCCGCCGCGCAGCGGGTCGACATTTCCAGCATCGACAAATACCGCCGCTTTCCGCGTGGTCTGCCGGCGCAGTTCAAATAGCCATGCTGGACGTCGACGTCGTCATTGTCGGCGCCGGGCCGGCCGGCGCCGTGGCAGCTCTCAATCTCGCCCCGTTCCGGCGGGTGCTGCTGGTCGATCGCGTTGCGGTGCCGCAATGGCGGATCGGTGAATCGCTACCGGGCGCCGCGCGCCGGCTGCTTTCGGACATGGGGCTGTGGCAGGATTTCCTGGCCGACGGCCACATGCCCTGTCACGCGTATCGCGGCGCCTGGGTTTCGGCCGAAGCGGTCGAACGCGACACGCTGCACGATCCGCTCGGACCGGGATGGCATATCGATCGGGCGCGCTTCGAGCGGCGACTGCGCGCGGTCGCCGTGGCCCGCGGGGCGCAGCTCTTGGCGCCGGCACGGCCCGAGACCATCGCGCGCGATGACGGCGGTTGGCGGCTGGTGATCGGTTACGACGGCGCACACGTCGATGTGCGATCCCGGTTGCTGATCGACGCCGGCGGCCGCGGTTCGCGATTGCTCGCGAATTTCGGCGGCGAGCGGCAGATTGCGGATCGTCTTATTTGCGGTTGGGCGCGTTACGAATCCGCCGGTATGCCGGCCGGCGTCATTCACATCGAGGCGGAGCCCGACGGGTGGTGGTATGCGGCACCTTTGCCGGATGGGGCGGGCGTGCTCGCCTTCCACACCGATGCCGATCTGCCGACCGCGCGCACGGGATATTCGCCCGCCGCCATCGCCGAGCGCGCCGAAAAACTGCCAATGATCGGACCGCTCCTTGAAGGCGGCGCGCGGAACTGCACGCGGGCCGGATTTTGCGCCGCGCACAGCGCGCGGCTCGGTTCCGCTGCGGGGCCCGACTGGATCGCGATTGGCGATGCCGCTTTGTCGTTCGATCCGTTGGCTTCGCAGGGACTGTTCAACGCCCTCTATACCGGGCTCGCGGCCGCCGAGGCTGCGGACCGTCACCTCACCGGCGACAGCGAGGCGCTGCGTGCCTACGCCGCCGAGTTGGAGCCGGTTCGCGAGACCTATGTCGCTCATCTCGCGGCCTGGTATGGGATCGAGCGCCGCTGGCCGGAACGGCCGTTCTGGCGGCGGCGGCAAAGCCGGGACGGCGTCCTCGCCGGACAATAGGGTTGTCCTTGGCCGCCGCTCGATCCAGGTTACGTTGACCGCAGAGCGAGTCGCCTATGCCCGTCCGCCAGCTTTCGGAAGCCGTCGTCAACCGCATCGCCGCCGGCGAGGTGGTCGAGCGTCCGGCGAGCGTGGTCAAGGAACTGGTCGAGAACGCGCTCGACGCCGGCGCGCGCCACATCGACGTGCTCACCGACGGCGGCGGCCGCCGCCTCATCCGCGTCACCGACGACGGCGAGGGCATGAGCCGGGCCGATCTTGCGCTCGCCATCGAGCGCCATGCTACCTCGAAGCTTGCCGACGACGATCTGGTTTCGATCCGCACGCTGGGCTTTCGCGGCGAGGCGCTACCCTCGATCGGTTCCGTGGCGCGATTGTCGATCGCGACGCGGCACGCAAGCGAGCCCCACGCCTGGGCGATCGAGGTCGATGCCGGCGCCAAATCCGCCATCAAGCCCGCGGCGCTCAGCGAAGGCACCCGTGTCGAAGTGCGCGATCTGTTCTACGCCACGCCGGCGCGGCTGAAATTCCTCAAGCTCGACCGCACCGAGGCTGAAGCCGTGCGCGAAGTGGTGCGCCGCCTCGCCATGAGCCGGCCCGACGTCGCCTTCACGCTCGCCGGCGAGGAGCGCGCGCCGGTGACCTTTGCCGCGGCGCTGCCCGGCGCCACCGGGCGGCTGACGCGGCTCGGCGACATTCTCGGCGCCGACTTCCGCGCCAACGCGGTCGAGATCGCAGCCGAACGCGAGGGCGTCGTCATCGACGGCTTTGCCGCGTTGCCGACGCTGACACGCGGCAATGCGCTCGGCCAATATCTTTTCGTCAACGGCCGACCGGTGCGCGACAAGCTTCTCATTGGTGCGGTGCGCGGCGCTTACGCCGATTATCTGCCGCGCGACCGACATCCTGTGCTGGCGTTGTTCGTCGCGCTCGATGCGCGCGAGGTCGACGTCAACGTGCATCCGGCCAAGGCTGAGGTGCGCTTCCGCAATGCGGGCCTCGTTCGCGCGCTGATCGTATCGGCGCTCAAATCAGCGCTCGCGCGTGAGGGCACACGCGCGGCGACGACCGGTGGCTCGGCGACCATCGCCGCGTTCCGGCCTGCCGCCGTCCCGATCCGCAGCTGGGATTGGCGCCGTTCGCCGGCGCGGCCGAACGATGCGCGGCGGTCTTACATGCCGTCGCGCGGCGGCAGCTTCGCGGAAGCCGCGCAAGCGGCGTTCGATGTCGGCACGCCGACCGCGGACCTGCGCGTCGAGGCGACGGAGCCGGCCGCGGAATTGATCGACCAGCCGCTCGGCGCGGCGCGCGCCCAGGTGCACGAGACCTATATCGTGGCGCAGACCCGCGACGGCCTGGTCATCGTCGACCAGCACGCGGCGCACGAGCGCATCGTCTACGAAAGGCTCAAGGCGGCGATCGACAAAACGGGTGTGGCGCGGCAGATCCTGCTCATTCCGGAAATCGTCGAGCTCGACGAGGCCGACGTCGAGCGCCTTGTGGCGCGCGCCGAGGAACTCGCGCGCTACGGCGTCGTGCTCGATGCCTTCGGCCCCGGCGCGGTGGCGCTGCATGAGACGCCGTCGCTCCTTGGCGAGATCGACGGCGCGGGGTTGGTGCGCGACCTCGCCGAACATATCAGCGAATGGGACGAGACCTTGCCGCTGGAGCGCCGCCTCATGCAGGTCGCGTCCTCCATGGCGTGCCACGGTTCGGTGCGCGCCGGGCGCCGCCTCAAGCCCGAGGAGATGAACGCGCTGTTACGCGAGATGGAGGCGACGCCGAATTCCGGCCAGTGCAATCACGGCCGCCCGACTTATGTGGAACTAAAACTCACCGACATCGAACGCCTGTTCGGGCGGCGCTAGCCGCAATCGCGGAGTATTGGATGTCTTGTCGTCGGCCGTTGGCTGTTGTGGTGTTGTTTGTTTTGTTGTGCGTGCAGGCGCGCGCGCAGGAATGGCCGACGCGGCCGGTGACCATGGTGGTGCCGTTCGCGCCGGGCGGCGTGTACGACACCATGGGCCGCGTTTACGCCGCGGCGCTTTCCGACATTTTGGGCCAACAGGTCATCGTCGAGAACGTGCCGGGCGCCGGCAGCTTGACCGGCGCGGCGCGGATTTCGCGCGCCGATCCCGACGGCTATCAGCTGCTGCTTGGCGGCGAGTCGCCCAATGCCCAAGTGCAGCTCATCCACAAGGAGCCGCCCTACGACGCCGCGACCGATTTCGCAGCCATTGCCTTGGTTGCCCAGCAGCCGCTCATCCTGACCACGCGGCTCGGCATTCCGGCGAGCTCTCTGCCGGACTTCATCGCTTACGCCAAGGCCAATCAGGCCAAGATGCAATATGGCTCGCCCGGCACTGGAACCGGCTCGCATCTCGCCTGTGCTCTGTTCAATGTCCGCATCGGCGTCGAGATCACCCACGTGCCGTACCGCGGGCTCGCTCCGGCGATGCAAGATCTGCTCGCCGGCCGCATCGATTACATGTGCCCGACCATCACCACTGCGATGGCGCAATTGCAAAGTCACGCGGTGGCGGCGCCGGCGGTGATTGGCAGCGAGCGCTCACCGGTATTCCCCGACATCGCCACCGCCGACGAGCAGGGGCTGAAAGGCTTTGCGGCCAACAGCTGGAACGCGATCTTTTTGCCCAAGGCGACGCCGTCCGTCATCGTCACCAAGCTCAATGCAGCGGTGCTCAAGGCAATGGCGACGCCCGCGGTGGAGCAACGCGTGCACGAGCTCGGCGCGGCATTGCCGCCGCCGGAGCACCGCACCCCGCAATATCTGCAAAGCTTCGTTACAAGCGAGATCAAAACCTGGGGCGATGCCATGAAGGCAGCGGGCATCACGCCGGAATAGCGAACCGCAGCACGACAAACTCGGTGTCGTCATAGGCGCGGCGCTCTATCTCGGCAAAACCCTCCGGCGCCGCGAACGCGGATTTCTTTGCCTCTTCGACGACGATCAGCGCATCCGGTACGAACCATCCTCCGGCGCGCGCCGAGGCCAGCGCCTGTCCGGCGAGACCCTTGCCGTAGGGCGGATCGAGGAAGGCGAGCGCGAACGGCTCGACCGGGTGAGCTGGACCGAGCTTGGTGGCGTCGCGGCGAAAGATGCGGGACGTGCCGCCGAGGCCGAGCGTGGCGACATTCTCGCGCAAGAGCGCACGCGCCTCCGCGCCGTCGTCGACGAACAGCGTGAAGGCGGCGCCGCGCGACAGCGCTTCGATGCCGAGCGCGCCGGTGCCGGCGAACAGGTCGAGCACGCGCGCGCCCGCGATCGGGTCGCCGTAGGCGTGTATGAGGATGTTGAACAGTGCTTCGCGCAGCCGGTCGGCGGTCGGGCGGATCGATTGCGATTTCGGCGCGGCGAGCGGGCGCCCGCGCAGACTGCCGCCGACCACGCGCATCAGCGGCGGCCTTTGGGATGACTACGCCGCGGGCCGGATGCGCGGTCAGGCGAGGAGCGGCGGCCGTGCTTGCCACGCTTTTCCGGCTGCTTTTCCGGCAGCTCGCGCGGCGGCGGTTGACCGTGGCGCTCCACCGCCACCGGGCGGCCCTTGCGATCCGTCAGCACCTCGGCGCGCGCGTCGTCCGCGGGGCGCTGCCGCGGCATGTCATCGTTGCGGCGCGAGCCGTGGAATTTGCGCTGGAGTTTCTTGCCCGGGCGTTCCTCCTCGTGCACGCGCCAAGAATGACTCGGCGGTTTCCGCGGCGTTGTTTCGCGCCGCGGATCCTTATTCGGCGTGGGCGACGGCGGCAAAAGTGGCATCGAGAAATCGACGCCCGATTTCGCGACCAACTGTGCGCCGAGCTGTTCGCGCAAAGTCCGGGTGCGTATTTCCTCGACCTGGCCCGCCTTGAGCTCGCCGAGCTGGAACGGGCCGAACGAGACGCGGATGAGCCGCGTCACGTCGAGGCCGAGATGGCCGAGCACGTTGCGCACCTCGCGATTCTTGCCTTCGCGGATAGCAAAAGTGAGCCAGAGATTCGCGCCCTGCACCCGCTCGATCGTGGCTTCGATGGCGCCGTAATGGATGCCGGAGAGGGTGAGCCCCGCGCGCAATTGGTCGAGTTGCGCCTGGTTCACCTTGCCGTGGGCGCGCACCCGGTAGCGGCGCAGCCAGCCGGTCGCCGGCAGTTCGAGCACGCGGGCGAGCGCGCCGTCATTGGTGAGGAGCAAAAGCCCCTCGGTGTTGAAATCGAGCCGGCCGACGCTGATCAGGCGCGGCAGGTTTTCCGGCAATTGGGCGAAGATGGTCGGCCGGTCCTGGGGATCGGCGTGGGTCGTCATCAGCCCGCGCGGCTTGTGATAGAGGAAGAGCCGCGTGCGCTCGCGCGCCGGCAGCGGCGCGCCGTCGACAGTGACCTGGTCCTGCGCGGTGACATTGCAGGCCGGCGAAGTGATCACGGCACCGTTGACCGCGACGCGGCCGGCCGCGATCCAGGCCTCCGCCTCGCGCCGCGACGCCAAGCCGGCGCGGGCGATCACCTTGGCGATGCGCTCGCCGGGTTTGTGCTGTTCGGTGTTGCCGTTCATAGTCCTGCTCGTCGACAACGGCTGATAGCAGAGCGGCTCGCAGGGGACCATGACTTCCTTGATGGACATGGCACTGGACGAGGCCCGCGCCGCCGGCGCGCGGGGCGAGGTGCCGGTCGGCTGCGTTATCGTGCGCGACGGCGCCGTCGTCGCCCGCGCCGGTAATCGGACCTTGGCCGACCGCGATCCGACGGCTCATGCGGAGATCATCGCGATCCGGGCGGCTGCGGCCTTGCTCGGCTCCGAACGGCTCGACGACTGCGACCTCTACGTCACCCTTGAGCCCTGCGCCATGTGCGCCGGCGCGGTCGCTTTCGCCCGTATCCGCCGGCTTTATTACGGTGCCGCCGATCCCAAGGGCGGCGCAGTGGACAATGGCGTGAAGTTCTTCGCATCGCCGACCTGCCATCATCGGCCAGAGGTCTACGGCGGCCTGGCGGAAGCCGAGGCGGGCGCGTTGCTCAAGGAGTTTTTCCGGGAGCGTCGCTAAGAATCCTGTCATTCCGGAAGCCGCGCAGCGGCTATCCGGAATCCATAATCGCTGATCTCACAAAAATTGCACCGACTATGGTTATGGATTCCGGGTTCGCGCTTTGCGCGCCCCGGAATGACGTCATGTGAGCAGCGCGCCGAGCTTCTCTTTCACTTCGGCCTTCACCGCGTCGGCGGTGCGCAAAATGGCGCTCGCCTGATAAAAATCCAGCGTTCGGAAGATCGTGACATTGGGCCGGATCACGAGATCGGCCGGGGCGTGCTTGTGCTTGGCCGCGACGATGGTCGACCCCATGATCTGCAGCGTCGTGAACATGCTTTCCCACGCGCTCGGAATGTCGTTTCGCCCCGCGTCCGGCGCGCCGAAGACATCGACGGCGACGGTGACGTTGGCGCGCTCGCGCACTTGATCGAACGGCAGCGGATTGGTGGCGCCGCCGTCGACCAGAATGCAGCCGCCGATCGCCACCGGACGGAACAGGCCGGGAATGGCGATCGAGCTCGCCAGCGCCGGATGCAGCGGGCCGGATGTGAAGGCCGCTTCCTGGCGCCGATGCAGATCGGTCGCCATCACCGTGAGCGGGATCTTAAGCGCGGAGAAATCCTGCGGCACGGCGTCGGGCAAAAACTGTGCGCAGAATTTCTCGGCGTCGAGTTGCGTTGCCTGGCCGAACGCGCCGGCGAACAGGTCGGCCAGCGTGCCGGCGCGCGCGGCGATGAGGCGACGGGTGATCTCGCCGCGGTTATGCGCCAGCGTGATGACGTGACGGCGGATATCCTTGCCGCGCATCCCCGCGGCGTAGGCGGCACCGACCAGCGCGCCGATCGAGGTGCCGGCGATGGCGGTGGGTTTGACACCCAAATCGTCCAGCGCCTCGATCAGCGGGATATGCGCGAGCCCACGCGCGCCGCCGCCGCCGAGCGCCAGCGCAAACGTCTTCATGCGCCGGCAGCCTGCGCGAACTGCCAGGCCTTGGCGGCGAGCGGGCGCACCAAATCGGCCTTGGCGGCGGCAAAAGCGCTGGTCGCGGTGCCATCGCGCACGCGGCCGGCGATGCCCTGCAGGATCGCGGCGAGGCGGAAGAAATTATAGGCGAAGTAGACCGGCAAATGCGGTCGCGGATCGAGGCCGGTGCGTTTCACGTAAGCCTCGACATAAGCTTCGAGTGAAGGAATGCCGAGCGCGGCGATGTCCTGGTCGATGAGCGAGCCGGTGCCGGCATCCGACGGCGGCATGTGCCATTGCATCAGATGATAAGAAAAATCCGCCAGCGGATCGCCGAGCGTGGAGAGCTCCCAATCGAGCACGGCGGCGATCTGCGGCGCGTCGGGCTTAAGGATGATATTGTCGAGCCGGTAGTCGCCGTGCACCACGCGCGGCGGTTGGCTTGGCGGCAGATGCGCCGGCAGCCAGGCGATCAGGCGCTCCATGTCCTCGATCGATTGGGTCTCGGACGCGCGGTACTGCTTCGACCAGCGCTCGACTTGGCGTGACACGTAATTCTCGCCGCGGCCGTAATCCGACAGGCCGATCGCGGCCGGATCGAATGAATGAAGCCGCGCGATGGTTGAGTTCATGGCGTCGTAAACGGCCGCGCGCTCGGCCGGATTGGACGCCGGCATCTGCGGCTCCCAGAACACGCGGCCTTCGACATAAGCCATGACGAAGAATGGCGTGCCGGCGACGGTGTCGTCGGCGCAATAGAGCACCGGCTCGGCGACCGAAAAGCCTTGGACGGAGAGCGCGCTGATAATGCGGTGCTCGCGGTCGACCGCGTGCGCGGAGGGCAAGAGCTTGCCCGGCGGTTTTCGCCGCAGCACATAGCGCCGCAGCGGCGTTTCCACGAGATAAGTCGGGTTCGATTGGCCGCCCTTGAACTGGCTGACCACGATGGGACCGGCGAATCCGGCGACATGCGCGCGCAAATAGTCTTCGAGCCCCGCCACGTCGAAACGCAGCCGCTCGGCGACCTCGCGGGTGCCGGAAAAGGCGCTCTGGCGGTCGATCGTCGTCATGGTGCGGGATTCTAGCCCGCGCTGAAGAATTCCAGCAATGCCTGCGCGGTGGCGGCCGGGTTCTCCTCGGGCACGTAGTGGCCGCTTTCGATAGCGAAACCGCGCAGGTCCGGCGCCCAGTCGCGCCAGGTCGCGAGCGGATCGATGCCGGCATTGGCGGGCAACCCGCCGGTGCCCCACAGCGCCAGCACCGGGCAGCGGACTTTATGGCCGGCGGCGCGGTCGGCTTCGTCGTCGGCGAGGTCGGTGGTGCGGCCGGCGCGGTAGTCCTCGCACATGGCGTGGATGCGCAACGGGTCCTGGTAGGCGGCGTGGTAATGCGCAAGCGCACGCGGATCGAAAATCTCCGCGTCCTTTGCCTTGGCGCCGGCGCGCGCCCGCGAATCGAAGAAGAATGCCGGATCGTGGCCGATCAGGGTCTCGGGGAATGGTGCCGGCAGCGCCAGGAAGGTCCAATGCCAGGCGCGCGAGGCGAGCCGCGCGTCGAAGCGGTGCCACATGTCCCAGGTGGTGATGATGTCGAGCACGGCGAGTTGCTCGATCCGGCCGGGATGGTCGAGCGCAAGCCGATAACCGACCCGCCCGCCGCGATCATGGCCGGCAAGACGAAAGCGGACAAAGCCGAGCGCTTCCATCGCTTCGACCATGACGGCCGCCATGGCGCGCTTGGTATAGGGCGCGTGCTCGGCGTCCGCTTCCGGAACCGCGGACCAGCCGTAGCCGGGCAGGTCGGCGATCACCAAGGTGAAATGCGACGCCAGCGCCGGCGCCACGCGATGCCACATCACGTTGCTCTGCGGATGGCCGTGCAGCAAAAGCAGTGGCGGCCCGCTGCCGCCGACGCGGGCGAAGATTTTTCCGATCGAGGTGTCGATCCAGCGCGCGGCGTAACCGGGATAGAGGTCGGCAAGGTTGGCCATTATTTCGCCTCGCGTTCAATCGCGCGCCAGCCAATGTCGTGGCGATAGAATCCTTCGGGCCAGCGGATGCGGGAGATCGCCGCGTAGGCGCGGGCCTGCGCCTCGCGCACGGTCTTGCCGATCGCCGAGACATTGAGCACGCGGCCGCCATTGGCGAGGATACGGTTGCCGTCGGCCTTGGTGCCGGCGTGGAAGATTTCCACGCCCTCGACCTTGGCGGCGGCGTCGAGGCCTTCGATGACGGAGCCGCGGGCGTAATCTCCCGGATAGCCCTTGGCGGCCATCACCACGGTGAGTGCGGGGTCGGGATACCAGCGCAGATCGAAAGATTTTAGTTGGCCATCGCGGCTTGCCAATAGTGCCGGGACGAGGTCCGACATCAGGCGCAGCATCAGCACTTGCGTTTCCGGATCGCCGAAGCGGGCATTGTACTCGATCAGCTTCGGCCCCTCGGCGGTGATCATCAGGCCGGCGTAGAGCACGCCCTTGTACGGCGCGCCCATGGCTTGCATCGCCCGCAAAGTCGGGGTGATGATTTCGGCCATCACGCGCGCGCTCATGGCGTCGTCGATATTCGGCGCCGGCGAATAGGCGCCCATGCCGCCGGTGTTCGGTCCTTGATCGCCGTCGAAGGCGCGCTTGTGGTCCTGCGCCGTGGTCAGCGCCATCGCGGTCGCGCCGTCGCACAGTGCGAAGAAGGACGCCTCCTCGCCGGTGAGGAAGTCTTCGATGACGACTTCGCCGCCGGCTTCGCCCAAGCCGCCGCCGAACATCATGTCGATGGCGGCTTCGGCCTCGGCCACGGTTTGCGCCACCACCACACCCTTGCCGGCGGCAAGGCCGTCCGCCTTGACTACGATCGGCGCGCCGCACGTGCGCAAATAGGTTTTGGCCGGGTCGGCTGAGCGGAAGCGCTCATAGGCCGCGGTCGGAATGCCGTTCTCCCGGCACAGATCCTTGGTGAAACCCTTGGAGCCTTCGAGCCGCGCCGCGGCCCGCGTCGGCCCGAACGCCTTGATGCCGGCGGCTTCCAGGTCATCGACGATGCCGGCACACAGCGGCGCTTCCGGCCCGACCACGACCAGATCGATGTGGCGAGCCCGGCAAAACGCGATTACCGCGCCATGATCGACGACGTCGAGATCAACGCATTCGGCTTCCCGCGCGATGCCGGCATTGCCCGGGGCGCAGATCAGGCGGTCCACGAGCGGGCTTGACGCCATTTTCCAGGCCAGCGCGTGCTCGCGCCCGCCGGAGCCTAACAGCAGGATATTCATGGGTCGGAACGCATATCTTTGCTAGGAATTAGCGCAACGGCAGGCTATCGGGGCCTTGACCCACGCCCGCGACGCACAACACTAATTGGGTCGGAAGCAAAAGCCCATGGACCCTGCCCGGCCATCCACATTTCGCCCCGGTCGGGACATCAGGAGAGCGCGATGAACCGTCCGGCCGTCGGTGTGGCATTGCTGCTGGCGCTCTGCGCCGGCGGACCGTCGCGCGCGCGGGCCGAGACCATCGCGGTTTTTACCAAGAACCAGGGCAGCCCGATCTTCGCCGCGCTGCGCGCCGGCGCCGCTGTCGCGGCCAAGAATCTCGGCGTTCAGGTGGTGAACTATGTTCCGTCGACGGCGGACAGCGTGTCCGAGCAGAACAAGCTGGTCGACGACGCCATCAAGGACAAGCCGGACGCCATCGTCTTCGTCCCAGTCAAGTTCACCGAAGCCGACGGCGCGGTGAAAAAGATCAATGCCGCGCAAATTCCGCTGGTCAACGCCAACGAGCCGCTCGTCGATGCCAGCATCGTCGGCTATGTCGGCACCAACGACGTCTCGCTGGCGCGCGAGACCGGCCGTTACCTGCTCAAAGCGCTCAACGGCAGCGGCAGTGTCGTGATCCTCGACGGACCGGACGCCAATTTCACCGCCCAGGGCCGCGGCCAAGGCTTTCGCGACGTCATCAAGGAGTTTCCCGACGTAAAACTCCTCGACGGCAAGCCGGCCAATTATCAGCGCGCCGAGGGCAAGAAAGTGGTGGCCGGTTTCTTGAACAAATTCACGCATCTCGACGGCATTCTTGCCGGCAACGATCCGATGGCGATGGGTGCGGTCGACGCGCTCAAAGCCGCCAACCGCAAAGCCTTGGTCGTCGGCATCAATGCCAGCCGGGAAGTTATGGATTTCATCAAGTCCGGCGATATCGTCGGCAGCGGCGACTACGATACCTTCGCGCAGGGCTGTCTCGCCGTCGAAATGGCGGTGCGCAGCATCCGCAAAGAGAATGTCCCAAAGGAGCTCATTCTCAAGCCGACGGTGATCGACAAGACCAATGACGCGCCGTTCGATCAGCCGTTCGAGAAACGCGAGTGTCCGACGCTGAGCAATGTCGACCGGCAGTGATCGGCCGGTCAATCGAAGGGACCATCAAGGAACAACGGCTTTGGACGAACCGCGGCTTAATCTGCCGGAACTGACCGTCTCCGAACTGTCGACGGCGCTCAAGCGCACCATCGAGGACGCTTACGGCTATGTGCGGGTGCGCGGCGAACTCGGCAAGGTGAGCTACCACGGCAACGGCCATGTCTATTTCGATCTCAAGGACGAGCGCGCCAGCATCGCCGGGGTGATCTGGCGCGGTACTGCGCCGCGCATAAAACTTCGGCTCGAAGCCGGCCTCGAAGTGGTGATCACCGGCCGGCTCACCACTTATCCAGGCCGCTCGCAGTATCAGATCGTGGTCGAGACGCTGGAGCCGGCCGGGCTGGGCGCGCTGATGGCGCTGCTCGAGGAGCGCCGCAAGAAATTCATCGCCGAAGGCCTGTTCGACGAGGCGCGCAAGCAGCTCTTGCCGTATCTGCCGACGGTGATCGGCGTCATCACCTCGCCGACCGGCGCCGTCATTCGCGACATTTTGCACCGGCTCGCCGACCGCTTTCCGCGCCACGTGCTGGTTTGGCCGGTGAAGGTGCAGGGCGAAGGCTCCGCCGCCGAGGTCGCCGCCGCGATCGAAGGCTTCAATGCATTCCCGGAGCAGGGCGCGCTGCGGCGGCCCGATCTTTTGATCGTCGCCCGCGGCGGCGGTTCGCTTGAGGATTTGTGGTCGTTCAACGAGGAGATCGTGGTGCGCGCGGCCGCGGCCAGCATGATCCCGCTCATTTCCGCGGTCGGCCACGAGACCGACGTGACCTTGATCGATTTCGCCGCCGATCGCCGCGCGCCGACGCCGACCGCGGCCGCCGAGATGGCGGTGCCGGTGCGCGCCGACCTTCTGGTCGATATCGATTCGCTGGCGCGGCGCGCGCTCGGCTGTTGGCGCCGCAATCAAGAGGCACGCCGCACCGAACTGCGCTCGGCGGCTCGCGCGCTGCCCGACGCCGACGAAGTTTTGGCGGTGCCGCGGCAGCGGCTCGATCACGCCGCGGCCGCGCTGGCGCGGGCGCTGCGCGCCAATGCGCAAATCCACCGCTTGGGCTTCTCGCGCATCGGCGGCCGCTTGAGCCCGCAATTGTTGCGCACCAATGTCGAGCGCCGCCGCGAGCGCTATACCGGCATCGCACACCGGCTGCGCGCCAGTGTGGCGGCGAATATCGAGACCTATCGCACACGGATCGCGCGCCAGCGCGAGCGCGTTGTCACGTTCGCGCAACGCGCCGAGCGCGCTGTGCGTACCCTGATCGCGACGCGGCTCGCCCGCTGCGAGCGCGACGGGCAATTGCTCGCGGCGTTCTCCTATCGCGGCGTGCTGGCGCGCGGTTTTGCGCTCATCCGCGACGCCGCCGGCCAGCCACTGCATAGCGTTGCGGCTGCCGTCGCCGGCATGCCCATTCAAATCGAGTTCTCCGATGGCCGCGTCGGCGCGCGCGTCGACGGCGCGTCGTCTCCCGATGCGCCGGATGAACCGACAAAGCCGCGGGCAAAGCGCGGCGGCGGTGCAGGGCAGGGCGATCTGTTCTAAGCAAGCTTTAGGCGGGCGCCGCGGCAAAAATACGTTCGATCAACGCATCGAGGCGCTCGCCCGCAAGCGTGGCGGACGCGGCGTGGTAACCGGGCCGGATCGGGTTGAAGAAGGAGTGGCCGGCGTCGGCGTAGAGGAAGATGTCGATATTGGGCCGCTGCGCCGCCGCACGCGTCACCGCGTCGATTTCCGGCCGCGGAATGTGCGGGTCCTTCAGGCCATAGTGCAGTTGGACCGGACAAGTCACCCGGGCAAATTCGGCGTCATGTTTGGCGATGCCCATGCCGTAAAACGACACTGCGGCATCGACGCCGGCCCGTGCCGCGGCGACGAAGGCCATGCGGCCGCCGGCGCAGAAGCCCAGCGCAAAAACTTTGCCGTTCGAAAACGGCTGCGCACGCAGCCATTGCACCGCGGTGCCGATATCGCGGCCGGCGGCATCGACGTCGAAGGCGGCGAGCCGCGCCCAGGCGGCATCGCGATCTGGCCCTTCGAAGGCGAGCTCGCCCGGAAAAGCGGAGCGCCAGAACAGATTCGGTACCAACGCGTTGAAGCCGCGCCGCGCATAGTCTTCGGCCATGTCGCGATTGTGTTGTCCGATGCCGAACATCTCGGTGAAGATCACGACGCTCGGCGCGTTGCCGTGTTCCGGCCGCGCCAGATAGGCGTCGAATGTGCGGCTGCCGTCCTGCGCCAGCGCGATCGTCTGCGTCATGACCATGCGCGAATGATCCCCGGGTGACTTTGCCGTTATCTTATCGCAGGCTGGCGCGTCGTTGCGAGATCGATCGGACGGGGAAGCCATGCAGGGCAAGATCGCAGTCGAGGAGCATTTCCGCATCGCCGAGACGACGGGGAGCGAAGGGCGGTATCCCGGCCCGTACTGGGCAGGGCTCTCCGCGAAGCTTCTCGATATCCATGACGCGCGGCTTGCCGAGATGGACAAGACCGGCATCGACATCGAGGTCATCTCGCTCAACTCCAATGCCGTCCAGGGCATTCCCGATCGCGCCAAGGCGGTCGAGGTCGCGCGCAAGGCGAACGATGCCTTGGCGGAAGCGGTCGCCAAGCGCCCGGACCGCTTCGCCGCCTTGGGCGCCTTGCCGATGCAGGATCCGCAAGCCGCAGCCGACGAGCTTGCCCGCTGCGTGCACGAGCTGAAATTCAAGGGCGTGCTGGTGAACGGCTTTTCGCAAACGGGCTCGGCCGACACCGCGGTCTATTACGACCTGCCGCAATACCGGCCGTTCTGGGCCGAGGTGGAGCGGCTCGGCGTGCCGTTCTACCTGCACCCGCGCGATCAATTGCCGAGCCGGCGCCAGGCATATGAAGGCCATCCCTGGCTAGTCGGCTCGCCCTGGGGCTTTGCCGATGAGACCGCGATCCATGCGCTACGCCTGATGGGCTGCGGACTGTTCGATGAGTTTCCCAAATTACAGATCGTGCTCGGCCATCTCGGCGAGCGCATCCCCTACGATCTGTGGCGGCTCGATCATCGCCTGAGCAAAGTGCCAAACCGCCCCGCCAAGCGCACCATGGGCGACTATTTCCGCAATAATTTTCACATCACCACCAGCGGCCACTTCTGCACGCCGTCGCTTATTGCCGCGATGCTGACCGTCGGCGCCGACCGCGTGCTGTTTGCGGTCGACTATCCGTTCGAGGATCACGTGCAAGGCTGCGCGTGGTTCGATACAGCCGAGATCGCCGAGGGCGATCGTGTGAAAATAGGTCGCACCAACGCGATCGCGTTGTTTGGTCTCGGTTGAATGAACGATTCTGTCAGTTCGTTCATTTGCGCGTCCTGGAACCGCCATCATGCTCGTGTGTTATGTGCTTGGCGAACACGATTCGCGTTCAAGGAGAACACAATGCTACGGACTATGTTTGCAATGACGGTTGCGGGTTTGCTTTTCGCGGCCGTTTCCGGGACTTCACAAGCTGCGCCGATTGCTCCGCTGCCGTCCGGCGTGACCAAGGACTCAGGCGGGCTTACCCAAGTGTACTACCGGCATCGTCATTGCTTTGTCGGGCGCTACGGCCACGTGCATTGCGGCTATTGATGCCGCGCTCCTGACGCGGAGGTAGCACACGAATTCGACACGGCCACGCTGTGGCTTTTTCGATGAAAACGCGTCAATCTGGCGCCGCGCCGACCACAGTCGGTGCGGCGCTTGGTTTTTGCGCCAAGCGCAATCCTTCGGAGGTCAAGGATGGATCTTCTTGCCGATCGCGGCCGCCGCGTGCCGATCGAAGAGCTCAATACCTCTAGGCTCCTGGCCCATGCCCGCAAGCAGGCCCATGAGCGCAATCTCGACGACATGTTGATCGCCGACGTCGATTCGCACCATTACGAGAACGAGTGCTTCGACGAATTCCTGCCCTTCATCGAGAACGACGTGCTGCGTCACCTGGTGCTGGCCGGCCGCGCCAAGGGGCGCCAAGCGCTCACCCCGAGCCAGGTCAGCTTCCAGGACATGGGCGGCCGCATCACCCGCTATCCGCTGCGCTCGTCGGAAAAGACCGCAACCGGCAAGCTGCGCGACGTCGAATTGGGCCAGCGCTGGATGGACGCCATGAGCGTCGACTATTCCTGCCTGTTCCCGACCTTGCTGCTCGCGGTGGGACTGCATCCGTCGACCGAAATGGAGATCGAGCTCTGCTTTTCGTACAACCGCTGGCTCACCGAGCACGTGCTGCCGGAAGGCGACGGGCGGCTCTACTCGATGCTGTCATTGCCGATCTCCGAGCCCGACGAGGCGTTGCGGCAGGTCGAGAAATTCGGCGACTGCAAGCACATCACCGGCTTCATGGTGACCTCGGCGCGCACTTTGCCGATCCATCATAACTCCAACATGAAGGTGTTCCGCGCCATCGAGGAGCGTGGGCTGGCGCTCGCCTTCCACTCGGCCATCAATATCGGCGAGCCGGTGTTCAAAGGTCTCAACCGGTTCGCCGCGGTGCATGCGCTCGGCTTCCCGTTCTTCAATATTTTGCACATGACCAATTGGATCACCAACGGGCTCGGCGAGCGCTTTCCGAAATTGCCGGTGATCTGGATCGAGGGCGGGCTCGCCTGGGTGCCGTTTTTGATGCAGCGGCTCGACCACGAATTCCTGCTGCGCGCGTCCGAATTTCCGCTGCTCAAGAAGAAACCGTCCGATTACATGCGCGACATGTATTACGCCTCGCAGCCGATGGAGCGTGTCGACATGCTGGCGCTGGAATGCACCTTCCGCATGATCAACGCCGAGACCCAGCTGATGTACGCCTCCGATTATCCGCACTGGGATTTCGACCTGCCGTCGACGGTGTGGGATCTGCCGTTCGTTTCGGAAAAAGCCAAGCACAACATCCTCGGCGGCACCGCGGCGCGGCTGTTCAAGCTGCCGCCGCGCAACGACAAGCAGAAACAAAACCTCGCCCGCTTCGGCAATCTCGCGGCGTGACGTGCAAGGCGTCAGGCTCGGTGTCGATATCGGCGGCACCTTCACCGATGTCGCGCTCGAAGTCGGCGATCAACGCTACACCGCGAAGGGATTGACCACGCCGCGCGCGCCGGAAGACGGCGTGCTCGCGATCGTGCATTCGGTGATCGCCGCGGCCGGCATCGCGCCGCCCGACGTGCGCCTGATCATCCACGGCACCACGCTCGCCACCAATGCGCTGATCGAGCGCAAGGGCGCCAGGACCGCGCTGTTGACCACCGAAGGTTTTCGCGATGTGGTCGAGATCCGCCACGAAAATCGTTTCGAGCAATACGATCTCAATATCGACCTGCCGCCGCCGCTGGTGCCGCGCCGGCTGCGGCTGCCGGTGCGCGAACGCGTCGATGCCCAAGGCGCCGTGCTGGTGCCGCTCGACGACGACAGCGTTGCCCGCGCGATTGAGACACTTGTTGCGCAACAGGTCGAGGCCGTGGCGGTCGGGCTTTTGCACAGCTTCACCAATCCGGAGCACGAGCGCCGGGTCGGCGCGGCGATCGCGCGCCGGCTGCCGAATCTCGCCGTGACGCTGTCGTCGGACGTCTCGCCGGAAATGCGCGAATACGAGCGTTTCTCGACGGCCTGTGCCAACGCCTACCTGCAGCCGCTGATGGGGAGTTACATCGGCAAGCTCGAGCGCGAATTGGCGCGTGCCGGCTTCCGCTGCCCGATGCTGCTGATGACCTCGGGCGGCGGCATCACCACCGCCGAGACCGCCATCCGCTTTCCGGTGCGGCTCGTCGAATCCGGGCCGGCCGGCGGCGCGATCTTCGCCGCCTGCATAGCGCGCCAGCATGGCCTCGACCAGGTGGTGTCGTTCGACATGGGCGGCACCACGGCGAAAATCTGCTTCATCGACAAGGCGCAGCCGCAAACCGCGCGGCTGTTCGAGGTGGCACGCATCTACCGTTTCGCCAAGGGTAGCGGCCTGCCGCTGCGCATTCCGGTCATCGAGATGGTCGAGATCGGCGCCGGCGGCGGTTCCATCGCCAGCGTCGACGGGCTCGGCCGCATCGTGGTCGGCCCGGCCAGCGCCGGCTCCGAGCCCGGCCCGGTGTGCTACGGCCGCGGCGGCAGCGAGCCGACCGTCACCGACGCCGACGTGGCGCTCGGCCGCATCGATCCGCAAACTTTTTCCGGCGGCAAGATGGCGCTCGATGGCGCCGCTGCCAAGGAGGCCATCGCCGCGCGGATCGGCAAAAAGCTCGATCTCGTGGCCGAGCATGCCGCGCTCGGCATCAGCGAGGTGGTCGACGAGAACATGGCAAACGCGGCCCGCGTGCACGGCATCGAGAGCGGCAAGGATTTGCGCCCGCGCACCTTGATCGCGTTCGGCGGCGCCGCACCGCTGCACGCCGCGCGCATCGCGGAAAAGCTCGGCATCGATCGTGTTCTGGTGCCTGCCAATGCCGGCGTCGGTTCGGCGGTCGGCTTGTTGCGCGCGCCGGTGGCTTACGAGGTCGTGCGCGGACGGCTGATGCGGCTCGAAACCTTCGATGCGCCTGCGGCCAACCGCCTGCTCGCCGAGATGCGCGCTGAAGCCGAAGCGATCGTGCGCCGCGGCGCGGCTGATGCTGTGCTTTCCGAGCGCCGCTCGGCGCTGATGCGCTATCGCGGTCAGGGCCACGAGATCACCGTCGAGCTTCCGGTACGAGATTTTACAGCTGCCGATCGCCCGACGATGCGCAAGCTGTTCGAGGACGCCTACAGCCGGCTTTATAGCCGGCATATTCCCGGCGTCGAGATCGAGATTTTGAGCTGGGTGGTTGCGGTCAGTGCGCCCGCCGAAGGCGAATTGGCGGTCGCGGCCGAAACAAAATCGACAGAGCCGAAGCCGCACACGCGCCGCCAGGTGTTCGATCCGGCAATCGGCGAGTTTTTGGATGTGCCGATCTATTGGCGGCCGGATCTCGCGCCGGGTGCGCGCATCCGCGGCCCGGCGGTGATTGCCGAGGACGATACGTCCACGGTTGTGAGTCCGCTGTTCGACGCACGCATCGACCGCTTCGGCTATATTGAGCTCACCCGCCGCGAGAGCTGAACCATGATCGCACGCCCCAACGCCGCGCTGGCGCAAATCCATACCCAGATCATGTGGAACCGCCTGATCGCGGTTGTCGAAGAGCAGGCGCAGACCATGATCCGCACCGCGTTCTCGACCTCGGTGCGCGAGGCCGGCGACCTTTCGGCCGGCGTGTTCGATCGCCAGGGCCGCATGCTCGCCCAAGCCGTCACCGGCACGCCGGGCCACGTCAATTCCATGGCCAACGGCGTCAGACATTTTCTCGACGTTTATCCGATCGACAGCATGAAGCCCGGCGATCACTACATCACCAACGATCCGTGGCTGACCGCGGGTCATCTGCACGACATCACCGTCGTCACGCCGAGCTTTTATCGCGGCGAAGCCGTCGGCCTGTTCGCCAACACCATCCATGTGGTCGATATCGGCGGGCTGGGCATGGGGCCCGACGGCCGGCAAGTGTTCGAGGAAGGCGTCGCCATTCCGATCATGAAGCTCGCCCGCGAAGGCCGCATGAACGAGGATTTGCTGCGCCTGGTGCGCGCCAATGTGCGCGAGCCGCTGCAGGTCGAGGGCGACATCTATGCCTGCGCGGCGTGCAACGACGAAGGCAGTCGGCGCCTCCTTGAGATGATGCAGGAGTTCGGCATCGCCAATCTCGACCGGCTCGGTGACACCATCCTCGAAGCCTCTCGCGACGCGACCTTGGCGCGCATCCGCAACCTGCCGAAGGGGACTTATCGCAACAGCATGACCATCGACGGCTACGAGAAGCCGCTGCTGTTGAATGCGGCATTGACGGTTGGCGATGATGGCATCCACGTCGATTTCGACGGCACCTCTTCGGCGTCGGCTTACGGCATCAATGTGGTCTACAATTATTGCCTCGCCTACACCGCGTTCGGCGTCAAATGCCTGGTGGCGCCGGAAGTGCCGAACAATGCCGGCTCGCTCGAGCCGATCACCGTGAGCGCGCCGGAAGGTTGTCTGCTCAACGTCAAGCGGCCGTGGCCGGTGGCGGCACGTCATACCGTCGGCCAGATGCTGCCCGACGTGGTGTTCGGCTGCCTGCAAAACGTCATCCCTGGTGGCGTGCCGGCCGAGGGCGCCTCGGCGTTGTGGAATCCGCAAATCTTTGGCGGCGGCTCGCTGGTCGATGAAATCGAAGACGGCACCGATGCGAGCACGCTGCCGGAATTCTCCACGGTGATCTTCCACTGCGGCGGCGCCGGCGCGCGGCCGGAGAAGGACGGCTTGAGCGCAACAGCGTTTCCGTCCGGCGTGCGTACGATCCCGGTGGAAGCCACCGAGAGCGTGGCGCCGGTGGTGTTCTATCGCCGCGAATTTCGCGAAAGCTCCGGCGGCGCCGGTAAGCGCCGCGGCGGGCTTGGCCAGGTGATCGAGGTCGGCGGTGCCGGCGCCAATCCGGTGGCGCTCTTGTGCAACTTCGAGCGGGTGAAAAACCCGGCGCGCGGCCGCGACGGCGGCATGTCCGGCGCCGCCGGCACGGTGGCGCTGCGCTCGGGCCGCCCGATCCGGCCGAAGGGCCGGCAGACCGTGCCGCCGCGCGATGCCATCCAGCTGCATCTGCCCGGCGGTGGCGGCTTCGGCGATCCGCGCCGGCGCGATCCGCAGAGCGTGCGCGACGACGTGCTAGACGGTTTGATCACAGTCGAGGAGGCGCGGCGCGATTACGGCGTCGTCATCGATGCGCGCGGCGAGATCGATGTGGCCGAAACCGCGCGCCTCCGGTCGCCATGAGAAATCTGTCCGTCAAGGCCGCGATCATTAGCTTGGCTGCGGCCCTTGTCATCGTCGGCGCCTCCAGCATGCCCGTGCGGCCGCAAAGCGCGCCGGCATGGAGCATGCCCGAAATCGGCGCCTTGCTGCGCGACACGAACGGTCTACAGGTCCGCGAAGGCCGCGATCTTATCACCGCGACCTATGCGTATATCGGACCGGATGTGCCCGATGCGTCGAAACGCTATGCCGGCAACAATCTCGCCTGCGCCAATTGCCACCTTGACGCCGGCACCAAGAAATTCGGTCTGCCGTTGTTCGGCCTGTTCGGCGATTTTCCGCAATATAGCGCTCAATCCGGCGGCGAGATCAGCATCGAGGATCGCATCAATTCCTGCATGACGCGGAGCATGAACGGCCGCGTGCTGCCGAACGACGCGCCACAGATGCAGGCGATCGTCGCTTATATCAAATTCCTCTCTACCGGCGTGGCGCCCGGTGAACGCTTGCCCGGACTCGGCGCCGGTCATATGCCCGAGCTCAACCGCGCCGCCGATCCCAAACGCGGCGCGCCGATTTTCGCGCGTGTCTGCGCCGCCTGCCACAACACCGATGGATCGGGTATCCGCCGCGGTACCGCCGGCACCGATCTCGGCTACCTCAATCCGCCGCTGTGGGGCCCGGACTCGTTCAATGACGGTGCCGGCATGGCGCGTATCATCACGATGGCCAATTTCATCCACTTCAACATGCCGCACGGCACCGATTATCTCGATGCCCGGCTCAGCGTCGAGGAGGCGTGGGACATTGCCGCTTATGTGGAGTCGCAGCCGCGGCCGCGCCGCGCCGGTCTCGCGCACGATTTTCCTAATCTGCTGACGAAGCCGGTGGATGCGCCGTATGGTCCTTACTTCGACAAGTTCAGCGAGCAGCAACACAAATACGGGCCGTTCGCGCCGATCCGCGCCGCGATTGCGCGGCTCAAGCAAGGCGGCGGTGCGCATTAAGCTGGCGGCCCGTAGACGCCAAAAGATGCTACTATGGCGTCCGGCCAACAATCCGGTAACCGCGGGCGCACAATGCCCATCAAAATCATCGGCATGATCGGCGTCACGCCGCCGCGCAGCGACGCGACTTTGCATGTCATCGAGGGTGGGCTGTCGCCCGATTATGTGACGCAAGCCGCGCGCGCCCACGAAGCGTCCGGCTTCGATCTGGTGCTGGTCGGCTATTCGTCGTCGTCGGCCGAGGGTTTTCTGGTCGCCTTGCACGCGGCGTCGCGCACCGAGCGCCTCGGTTATCTCATTGCGCACCGGCCCGGCTTCGTGGCGCCGACCTTGATGGCGCGCAAGATCGCGACCTTCGACCATCTGACTCAGGGCCGGCTCGTCTTGCACGTCATTACCGGCAAGACCGACGACGAGCAGGAGGGCGACGGCGATTTCACGCCGAAGGCCGAACGCTATCGCCGCGCCGCCGAATATCTCGAACTGATGAAGCTTGCCTGGTCGAACGAGCGGCCGTTCGATTTCGCGGGCGACTTCTACAAGGTCAAAGGCGCGCATTCCGACGTGCGGCCGTTGCAAAAACCGCATCCGCCCATCTTCTTCGGCGGCGCCTCGGACGGCGCGCTCGAAATGGGCGCGCGGCTGTGCGACGTCTATGCGATCTACGCCGAGCCGCTCAAATCGACGCGTGAGCGCATGCGGGAGTTTCGCGCCCGCGCGGCCGTGTTCGGCCGCACGCCGGGCTTCAATGTTTCGGTGCGCCCGATCATCGCTGCCAGCGAAGGCGCCGCCTGGGACAAGGCGAACAGGATTTTGGCCGGTGTGTCCGGCACCAAAGGCTGGAGCCGGCAGGAGGCGATGGCGGGACCGGTGGACAATGCCGGGCGCCGCCTGATGAGTTTTGCGCTCGAACGCGACGTCCACGACGAGCGGCTGTGGATGCCGATCGCCCGCGCCACCGGTGCGCTCGGCAATACGTCGTGCCTCGTTGGCACCGCCGAACAGGTCGCGACCGCGATCCTGGAATATTACAAGCTCGGCGTCGGCTCGGTGCTGATTCGCGGTTTCGATCCCATGAACGACACCGTCGAGTTCGGCCGCGAGCTTATTCCGCGCATCAAAGCCGGCGCCGCCGAGGTCGACCGCCTGCAGGCGGCCGGCTGAGTTTTTATGCCGACAGCGCCATTGGCGCGGTTGCCGCAGCGTCCTGCAGGATCATATCGGAACCCTTTTCGCCGATCATGACCGCCGCCGCATTGGTGTTGCCGGAAACCACGGTCGGCATGATCGAAGCGTCGACCACGCGCAGATGCTCGAAGCCGCGCACGTGCAACCGCTCGTCGACGACTGCAGCTGGATCAGGCCCCATGCGGCAGGTCGAGGTCGGGTGATAGACCGTGGTGCCGGTGGCGCGGGCGTAGGCCAGGAGATCGGCGTCGCTTTGGCATTGCGGCCCGGGCGCGTGTTCCTCGGCGATCAGCTCGCGCATCACCGGCTGGCTCATGACCTTGCGTAGCACCTGCAAGCCGGCGACCACGGTGTCGCAATCGGCGCGCGCCGACAGATAGCGCGGCTGGATCGCCGGCGCGTCGGCGGGATTATTGGATTTGATGCGCACGGTGCCGCGGCTGTCCGGCCGCAACTGGCAAATCGAGGCCATGAAGCCGGAGAATGGATGCACCGCGGCGCCCGCGGTTTCGGTGGAGAAGATGAGAAAGTGAATCTGCACGTCCGGCGTCGCCAGATCGGGCCGGGTGCGGAAGAACGCCCCGGCATAGCCGGCGCCGACGCTCAACAGGCCCTTGCGCGACAGGAAATAGCGGATGCCGGCGCCGTAGCGGTGACGCCAGTTGTTGATCACGTCATTGGCGGTGATCGGCGCGGTGCAGCGAAACTGCATACGCACCTGAAGATGGTCTTGGAGGTCTGAGCCGACGCCGGGCATGTCGGCGATCACCGCGATGCCATGGCTGCGCAGCAGATCCGCAGGTCCCACGCCGGAGAGTTGCAAGAGCTGCGGCGAATTGAACGCGCCGCCTGCGAGGATGACCTCGCCGTCGGCGTAAGCGGTGCGCGTCGCCGCGCCTTGGCGGTATTCGATGCCGACGGCGCGGCGTCCCTCGAATAGAATCCGCGTCGCCAGCGCGTTGAGCTCGACCTTGAGATTGGGCCGTTTGCGCGCCTCTTTCAGATAGCCGGCGGCCGTCGACCAGCGGCGGCCGTTTTTCGCCGTGAGCTGGAAGTAGCCGGCGCCTTCCTGTTTCGGCCCGTTGAAATCGTCGTTGCGCTGAATGCCGGTTTGCTCCGCGGCTTCGAGGAAGGCCTCGCACAACGGATGCGGCTCGCACACATTGGAGACCGCAAGCGGCCCGCCGCTGCCGTGCAGATCGTCGGCGCCGCGCTCCTGATCCTCGGCGCGGCGGAAATAGGGCAGCACGTCTTCGAAGGCCCAGCCGGTGTTACCAAGCTGCCGCCAGTGATCGTAGTCCTCGTGCTGGCCGCGGATGTAGAGCAGCCCGTTGATCGAGCTCGATCCGCCCAACACCTTGCCGCGCGGCTGGATGATCTGCCGATTGTTGAGCTCGGGCTCCGGTTCGGACTTGTAAAGCCAATTGACCTTGGCATCGTTGAACAGCTTGCCGAAGCCGAGCGGAACGTGGATCCAGAAATGGCGGTCATGGCCGCCGGCTTCGAGCAGCAGCACGCGATGGCGGCCGGACGCGGTCAGCCGGTTGGCCAGCACGCAGCCGGCCGAGCCGGCGCCGACGACGATGTAGTCGAAGCGTTCGCAATCCTGCCTTGGTGCCATGGCGCGTTTTTCTCCCTGCCGGAGAATAGCGTGAAAACGGCCGCGTGTGGCACGCCGGCTCGGCGCGCCATGGAGCGGGGAGCGGGCCGTTCGGAAAGACACTTGTCAGGGGCTATCAATGTATGTTACATTTCGTAGCGCTAGTACATGTAGCATTTAAAATCGATGGAGCCCGCCATGCAGGTGAGGGCAAGCCTGGCAATATTGATCGCAACGCTGGCGACGACGACGTCGGTCTTTGCCAGCTGCGTGACCACGCCTTTCCGTTTCTTTACGCGCGGCGACACAGCCACGGCGAGCGAACGCCTGTCGAGCGGCGATACCTGTTTCCACACGTTGCGAAACCACCCGGTGGCAGGAAATTCATTCGGTCAGCTCGCCATCGTCCAAAGGCCCAGCCATGGCAGCCTCGCCATCGACGGCTCGGCATTCCAGTACAGATCGAGCCCAGGCTATCGCGGATCGGACAGCTACGCCGTCAAAATCTGCATGCAATCGCCGCGGGGACAGGGCTGCTCGATCGTGACTTTCAATGCCGATATCAATTAACGGACGAACTTGTAATGAAACCGCTCGCCATCGGCCTCGATCAGGCCGGTGGTCGGATGTGGAAAATGGATCGGCAGCACGAACCTGCCGGTGCCGGCGGTGTCGCTTAGGAATTTGCGCCGCGAAAGCGCTGCCTGCTTGGGATCCCAGTCGAACACCGTCGACCAGTCCGGCTCGCGGCATTGCAAGGCGTGATGCATCAGGTCGCCGACGACGATGGCCTGCTGGCCGCGCGAGCGGATATTGACGCAGCAATGGCAGGGCGAATGGCCGGGCGTCGGCGTGAGCCACAGCGTGTCGTCGAGCGCATAATCGTCGTCGACCAACAGCGCTTGCCCGGCCGCGACCACCGGCTCGCAGTTGAACGGCCATACATTGCCGCCGCCGCCGGGCCGGTTGCCGCCGCGTTTGGCTTCTTCCTCCCACGCGGCATATTCGCCTTTGTGGAAGATGTATTTCGCTTTCGGAAACGTCGGCACCCAGCGGCCGTTGCGCAGCATCGTGTTCCAGCCGGTATGGTCGATGTGCAGATGGGTGCAGAACACGTAATCGATGTCCTCGAAGCGCAGGCCGGCTGCGTGGAAGCCGTCGAGCCACGGCTCTTTCGGGAAATCCATCGGCGGCGGATAGCCCTTGTCCTCGCCGGTGCAGGTGTCGATCAGAATGGTGTGCTTGGGCGTGCGCACCACATAGGTCTGATAGGTGATGACCATCTTGCCGGACACGGGGTCGAATACTTCCTTGTCGAGCGCCGCGAGATGGCGCTTGCCGACTTCGCCATCGTAAGCCGGGAACATGTCTTCCGGCTTCCGCCACGGCCCGTCGCGTTCGACGATGCTGGTGATGGTGACGTCGCCGATGGTGAGCTGTCTCATGTTGCCCTTGTATCGTTTGGGTTTCGCTTCCGCGCTTCCGCGCCAGCATAACGGACATTGAGGCGAGGCGACTAGGAGTTCCGATGAACGCGTGGCGGCCCTCGCCGGACCATTCGCCTAAAGCATGAGATTTACGCGACAAAATCACGCTTGCCGGCCTAAGGCGATGGGCTAGACTGCCGCCCAAGCCGTCGTCCGGGGCGAACGGCCAGCAATAATCCATGGGAGGAAAGATGATGAGAATGCTCGATAAACGTGCCGTATTCGCGGCCAGCGCGACCTGCTTGGCGCTGGTCCTGGCGACACCCGGCTATGCGGAAGATACCATCAAGATCGGCGTCATTGCGGAAGCTCAAGCGGTCGCCGGCTCGTCGATCCCGCAGGCCGCGCAGCTTGCCGCCGACGAAATCAACGCCTCAGGCGGCGTCAACGGCAAGAAGATCGAGATCGTCTCCTACGACAATCACTCCTCCGCCGCGGAATCGGTGCGCGCCTTCCAGCGCGCCGCCAACGAAGATCATGTCAACGCGGTGATCGCGAGCTATATCAGCGAGGTCGTGCTGGCGCTCGAGCCGTGGACCGGCCGCTTGAAGACCGTGATGGTGACGCCGGGCGCCGCGTCCGACGTGATCACGCAAAACATCGCCAAGGATTACGACAATCTCAAATACACGTTCCACGGCTATCTGACCTCGACCAGCTTGTCCGACTCGGTCTGCGCCGCGGCCAAAGATCTGCTGGTCGGCCAACTGCACATGAAGACCGCCGTGGTGATGAGCGAGGACGCCGCCTGGACCACGCCGCTCGACGCCGAATACGTCAAATGCCTGCCGACGATCGGCTTGCAGGTGCTCGACCATATCCGCGTCTCGCCGGACACCACCGACTTCACGCCGATCTTCAACAAGATCGAAGGCGAGAAGCCCGACGTGATGATCACCGGCATTTCCCACGTCGGCGTGCAGCCGACGGTGCAGTGGAAGCAGCAAGAGGTGCCGATCCCGATGTTCGGCATTTCCTCGCAGGCGACCAATTCGAGCTTCTGGAACGACACCAACGGCGCGGTCGAAGGCGTGCTTTATCAGGCCGTGTCCGGGCCCGACGTCGCGGTGACGCCGAAGACCTTGCCGTTCGTCAAGGCGTTCAAGGCCAAGTACGGCAACTTCCCGTCCTATTGCGGCTATACCGCCTATGACGAGGTCTATTATCTCGCCGACGCGTTCAAGCGCGCCGGCTCGACCGATCCCGACAAGCTGGTCGATGCGCTGGAGAAAACCGACTATGTCGGCACCATCGGCCGCGTGCAGTTCAAGGGCAAGGACTCGCCCAATCCGCACGCGCTCAAGGTCGGTCCCGACACCATCACCGGTTTGATGCTGCAATGGCAGGACGGCAAGCAGACCAATCTGTGGCCGGCCAATGTCGCCAACGGCAAGCTGAAGTTCCCGAAATTCGTCAAAGTCGGCTCGGCGAACTGACGGGGGACGAATGAGCCTCTCCTGCAGGGGAGGCCGTCGCGCGAAGCGCGATGGGTGGGGCCGTGCCGCGGAGTCCGTTGAACTTCCCCACCCGGCCGCTTCGCAGCCAACCCTCCCCCTACAGGGGAGGGTATTTTTAGGTCCAACCGATGCTGTTCTGGCAAATCCTGATCGACGGCTTTGCGATCAGTTCGCTCTATGCGCTCGGCGCCACGGGCTTTGCGTTGATCTTCGGCGTCTCCGGCGTGCTCAATCTGTCCCATGGCGCGCTGATGGTGGCGGCCGTGGTCGCCGCCTGGGCCGCCGGCAACGATTTGCATGTCGGGCCCTATGCGGGCGCCATGATCGGCGTTGCGGTCGGCTTCGTCGCTTCGATGATCACTTATTTCCTCATCGTGCGGCCGCTGCAGCAGTCGCGCAAAATCCGCGAGGAGGAAAAGGAAATCTTCATCCTCACCGCGACGCTGTTGTGGGGCATCATGCTCCAGGAGCTGATCGCCTATTTCTATACCAACAATGCGAAAACCGTGGCGCCGATCGTTGAAGGCGTGGTGCGGATCGTCGGCGTGCGCACGCCGTCGAATGAGATTTTCACCGCGGTCGTATGCTGGCTGGTGATCGGCATCCTTTGGCTCCTGGTCAACCGCACCCGCGCCGGCAAGGCGGTGCTGGCGGCGTCGATGAATCCGCGCGGCGTGACCTTGCTCGGCATCGAGCTGTCGCAGGTCTATATCGCGGTATGGGCGATCTACGGCGTGCTGGTCGGCGTCGCCGGCGTTCTGCTCGGCATGTTCCTCGGCGTGTCGTCCTATAGCGTCGGGCCGCTCACCGCGAGCGCATTTTCCATCGTCGTGCTCGGCGGACTGGGCAGCGTCTCCGGCGCGCTGATCGCGGCCTATGTGGTCGGCTATCTGGAAACGCTGACCGCCTATCTGATCTCGCCGGCCTATCGCACCATTCCGGCGCTGCTTCTGCTCATCGTGGTGATGTATGTCAGCCCGCGCGGGCTGTTGGGTCGCCGCTAGATGCACAGCCTTTCGACCACGCGCGTTCTCTTCATCGGCCTCGCCGTGGTCGCGCTCGCCGCGTTCCTGCCGCTCGGCGTTTCCGGCTACATCCTCGGCCTGCTCACGATCGCCTATTATTTCGGCGTTTTCGCCATGGCCTGGGACCTGCTGTTCGGCTTCGCCGGCGAGGTCAATTTCGGCCCGACATTTCTAATCGGCACCGGCGCCTATACGGCGGGCATTCTCGACAATCTCTATCAACCGCCGATCTGGCTCTGCGTTGCCGCCGGCGCGCTTGCGGCGGTCGCGGGTGGTGTCGTACTGGCGCTGCCGGCATTGCGGGTGCGCGGGCCTTATTTCGGGCTCACCACGCTGGTCGCCGTGCTGATGCTGCAGAACTTCGTCGTGGTCGACGCGAGCCTTACCGGCGGCGAGATCGGGCTCACCGTGCCCGACGTCATCACCATCAGCGATGCCAAGAATTACGAGATCGCGCTGTGGTTCATGGCGGTGAGCGGCGCCATCCTGTTCGCGTTATCGCGCTCGCCGGTCGGCCTCATTCTGCAGGCGAGCGGTCAGGACGCGGTGCAGGCCGGCGCGCTCGGCTTCAACGTCACCAAGCACAAGCTCACCGCCTTCGTCATCAGCGCCTTCTTCTCCGGCCTCGCCGGCGCGCTCATGGTGTTCTATCTCGGCTCGGCCTCGGTCGGCACCCTGATCGATATCACCGTCGGCGTGCAGATCATCATCGCCGCCGTGCTCGGCGGCCGGCGCACCATTCTCGGCGGCGTGCTCGGCGCCGTTTTCATCATCGCCATGAGCGAAGCCCTTCGCCCGATCGGCGATCTTTCGAATTTCGTCGTCTTCGCCATGGCGCTTGTGGTCGTGCTGCTGTTCCCGAATGGCTTTTTCGGCCTGCTCACGCGCAGCAAAGAGACCTCGTGAGCATGGCCGCGCACCTCGAAGTGACCGGGCTGACCAAGCGCTTCGGCGGCCTGGTCGCCGTCAAGGACATGACGTTCGGCATCGAAGCCGGAAAAATCCTGGGCCTGATCGGCCCGAACGGCTCCGGCAAGTCCACGGTGATGAAGCTCATCATGGGCATCGAGCGGCCCGATGCCGGCTCGGTGCGCATCAACGGCACCGAGGTCGCCGGCTGGCCGTCGCATCGCATCGCGCGCATGGGCGCCGGCATCGTGTTTCAGCATTCCCGTCCGCTGCATCGCCAGACCGTGCTGGAGAACATCAAGCTGGCCTTGCTGCCCGACAAGCTCACCCGGCTCCTGGCCGATCCGGAAACCGACACCAAAGCCCGCGCCATCGCCGCGCGCGTGGGTTTAAGCGCGGTGCTCGACCGGCGGCCCGCGACCTTGCCGTTCGCCGACCTGCGCAAGATCGAGATCGCCAAGGCGATCGCGCGCGATCCGCAGGTGCTGTTGATCGACGAGCCGTTCGCCGGGCTGACGTCGAAGGAAACCGCGGGCTTCTCCGATCTGATTTGCGAATTGCGCGACGACGGCCGCGCCGTGCTGCTGGTCGATCATAATGTGAAAAGCGTGGCCCGCCTGGTCGACCGCGTGCTCGCCATGTATGTCGGCGAGCGCATCGCCGAAGGCAGTGCCGACGAGGTGATGCGCAACGAGACCGTGCGCCGCGTCTATCTCGGCGGCAGCATCGAGACCGCGGCGCGCCCGGAATCCTCGTTCCGCGACACGACGACACCGTTCCTCGAGGTCAAGAATGTCAGCGTGCATTACGGCAAGGCCCAGGCGCTCGACGACGTCTCGATCCACGTCCATGCCGGCGAATTCGTCTCCGTGGTCGGCTTGAACGGCGCCGGCAAGACCACGCTGTTCAACACCATTTCCGGCTTTTTGCCCTATGCGGGCGACATCCGCCGCGAGGGCGCTTCATTGCGCGGGTTCACCGCAGCGACCATCGCGCGCAAGGGCATCGTGCAATGCCCCGAAGGCCGCGAGCTGTTCGTCGACATGTCGGTGCGCGAAAATCTCGACCTCGGCGGCCAGCATCTGTCGCCGGCCGAGTGTGCCGAGCAAATCGCCTGGCTGTTCGACCTGTTCCCGATCTTGCGCGACCGCCAGAAGCAGGCGGCGGGCACATTATCCGGCGGCGAGCAGCAGATGCTGACCATTGCGCGGGCGCTGATGATGAAACCAAAACTCCTCATCCTCGACGAGCCGACGCTCGGCTTGGCGCCGGTCATCCTCGAGCAATTGTCCAAGACCTTGGAGCGCTTGCGGGCGACCACGCCGATCACGGTCCTGCTCGGCGAGCAGAACGTCACCTTTGCGCTGCCGCACGCCGACCGCGTCTATGTGCTCGAACACGCCCGCATCGTCTGGGAAGGCGAGCCGGCGCGTTTCGCCGCCGACGTCGGCACCGGTTATCTGTAGGACGTCGCCGGCTTGCGGCGTTTGGCTGCGGCCGGGTTTGGCAGCTGGCCCCGGTGTTCGGAGAGATACCAGTAGCAACCGTGGTTGCAGCCGATCTGGCAATTGCCGTTGTCGTATCCCGCCCCCGGCTCTCTTTTCGCGCAGTAGCTTATGCAAAAAGTCCCGCAGTCGATTTGCGCGAATGCCGGAATCGCTCCAAGTGTAAAACTGAAAATGATGACTGTCAGGACTGACCGCACGGCGCTCTCCAGCCTTGAACTCGAATTTTATTATCAGACGCATAATAGAGTTGTTTGATCAGATAAGCCAGTTCTGCTGATGGCCGTGCGTTATTTCTCCAACCACGCCGGCACGCGCTTGAGCGCGTCGTTGCGTGCCGCCGGATTGGTGCCGCCGTGCGCCTTGCCGGACGGATCGGCAGTGTTGACCAGCCCGGTGCGCAGCCGGATCGGTGCATTGGCGCGGTCGAATTCGTGATAGGCGCCGGGATAGACGATGATCTCGGCGCGGGCGCTGCGGCCGTGGGCGCCGGCGACCATCTGCTGGCAGGTCGAAGCCGGAGTCCAATCGTCGGCGCCACCGATCAGAATGAGGGTCGGCACGCGCGCGCTCCACGCGGTCTCGCGCAAGCGGCGGCAGCTCGGATAGAGCGCGACCGCCGAGCGGAAATCGGCGCCGCCGTCGTGCGGCATGGTGGTCGGGCGCACCGACCACAGCGCCGCCACGGCGCCGTTCGACCAGCCGAGCAGCGAAATATGATCGGCCTTGACGTAGTTCTGGGTTTGCAGCCAGCGGCGCGCCGCGTTGGCGTCGGCGACGCGCTCGCGCCGGGCATGGACCTTGCGATTGGCCTCGCGGCATTGCGACCCGAGCCCGCGCGAGCCGAACGAATCCGGAAACAGCACGACAAAGCCCTTGCCGACCAGCAGATTGGCCCATTCGTTGTAAAGCTGCGCCTGCATCGCCGGACGGTGGATCAGCCCGCCGCAATCGTGCATCGCCACCACGGCCGGAAACGGTCCGTCGCCCTCGGGCCGGTATAGCGTGCCGTGCAAGGCCACATTGTCGGCGGGGATGTCGACGTGCTCCGGAACCGCGGCAAGGGCCACGGCGGCGCCGAAGGCTGTGCCGGCAAGCGCGAGGATAAATTTCCGAAAGTCCATATCTGCCAATGCGAATTCGCGGCTTTAAGCCGGCGTCGTCGGGCGGCACCGTATCATGGAGCGCGCCGTGGGCGCAGCGCCTGCGCGATCAAAAGTTAGAGGGTTTCGCCGCGGCGGCGGAATGATTATGTTGCGCGGGTTGCGGGCCGTCGGGGCGAGTCGGAAGCCGGCCTAAACTTTGAGGAAACGGCATAAACTTTGAGGAAGCAGTCGCTTTGGGAAAGCTGTCACTTTGGGGCAGCGGACCCTTTAGGGAAGCAGGCGGAGGCGCATTTGCTCAATCGTACCGATCGTCCGGCCCCGATGCCCGGCGAGGCCGACGTCAAATATCTCGACGGCGATTTCCGCGTGGTGCGGCCCGGCGCCTTCGTGCGCTGCGCGGTGACCGGCGTCGCCATTCCACTCGAGGAATTGCGCTACTGGAGCGTCGATCTGCAGGAAGCCTATGCCACGCCGGAAGCCGTGGCGCAGCGGCAGGGCTACGCGCGAAAGTAACGCGGGCCGAAATCGCCGGCACCGTATAACGATGGGCGCACGATTTTTTGCCCGCGCTGGCAGATTTCACAATGGCGCACGGCAGAAATTTTGAAAACCTTGCCTAAGACTGGGACGCCGTCGGCCTGACATCGCCAAAGCGACGTTGATACGCGCGAATATAGGCCGCGGGCGACGGTTCCAGATGGCGTCGCGTCAGCGCAATCAATGCGTCGCGATTCGAAGTGCGCAACGCGGCGATCATGCCGACGTGATCGCGTCGCGCCCGATCGAGCGCATCTGGATAGGCATTGGCATAGGATCTTATGCCGTAGACCTTTTGCGCGAGCTGCTCGATGGTCTCGATGAGACACCCATTGCCGCACAACTCATACAATGTCCGGTGAAAATGCAGGTTGCCGTAGAAGACGTTGAGCAAATCGCCGCTGTCGATTGCCGCGCTGTACTTGCGCTGGATTTCATCGAGCTTGTCGATGTCGCCGCGCGCGACGGGAAATGGCAGGATTTGAGCCGCCATGACCTCCAGTTCTTCCCGGACCGCGTAGATCTCCGTGACCTCTTGCGGTGAGAGATCGCGCACCATCGCGCCGCGATTCGGGATGCGCTGGATGATGCCCTTTTTCTCGAGCTCGAAAAAAGCCAGCCGAACGTCGGCGCGGTGCGTGTTGAATTGCTGGCAAAGGTCCTGCTCGATGAGCCGTTCACGCGGATGGCGCCGGCCCAACACGATCTCTTCTTCGAGCCGCGTTGCAATCAGCTCGGCAATGGCCGGTCCCCGCGCGCCGCGTTTTGCCGCTACTTTACCCAAGCGCCGTTTCGCCGGCGCGGTTGCGCCGCGCTGTGCCGGCTTTTTTCGGAGCGTCCTGTGCACGGTCATGGGGAAGCCCAAAAAAATCCCGCTTCGATCGGATCGGCGTCGTCGTGCCTGCTGCAGCCGGGGCAACTGAATAAGGCAAACGCTTGCTGTTTGCAATCTTACATATAATTTTGTATACAATTTGTCGGCGCCCGGTCGCAAGGGGGCAGAACAAGCGCGAAAGTCGCTTGGCGAAAAGCTTTTGTCAGGGTTCGCGCCGCAGCGCGCGCGTTGTAACGCCATGGGAGGTGACGATGAAAAACGGCCGGGGTCGGACATCGCAACGGCGGCAGCGCCGCAGGGACTTCCTCATCAAGACCGCGGGCGGCGCGCTCGCCGCCACGGCATTCGGCGCATTTCCGCTGCGCCTGCGGGCGGCGGAGCCCGTCAATATCGGCGGCCTCTACCCGGTCACCGGAAGCATGGCTCAGATCGGCCAGGGCTGCGTCAATGCCGCCAAGCTCGCGGTGCAGATGGTCAACGATGCCGGCGGCATCAAATCGCTCGGCGGCGCCAAGCTCAACCTGATCGTCTCGGATGTGCAAAGCGACACCACCGTGACGCGCACCGAGACCGACCGTTTGATCAACGGCTATAAGCTTGCGGCGATTCACGGCTGCTTTGCCAGCGCGCTCACGCTGATCGCGAGCGAGGTGGCCGAGCGCGCAAAAGTGCCGCTCATCACCGGATCGAGCTCCGACCAGCTCAACAAGGATCGCCACTACACCTTCACGCCGTTCGCGCGCGCTTCGCAGTTCGCCCAGGCGCAACTGCAAATGTCGAAGCTGGTGAGCGACAAGCCGAAAGTGGCGGTGATTTTCGAGAACACTGCGTTCGGCACCTCGACCTCGAATGGCTTGCGGGAAAAGGCGCCGGGCGAGGGCGTCGAGATCGTGATGTTCGAGCCGTACTCGGCCGGCTTCGCCGATGCCGGCCCGCTCATCAACAAGGTCAAGGCGTCCGGCGCCGATGCGCTGTTCTCGGTGTCCTACCTGAACGATCTCATTCTGATCGTGCGCACGATCAAGCAGGTCGGCCTCAAGATCGCGCTCAATGGCGGCTCCGGCGGGTTCGTCATTCCCGATTTTTACAAGAGCGTGGGGACGCTGGCGGAGGGACTGCAGGGCGTCGCGCACTGGAATCACGATTGCAGCCCTGACGCCGAGAAGGTCAACGCCGTCTACAAGAAGCAGTATGGCGAATTTCTTTTCGAGTATGCCGGCGGCCTCGTGGCGCAGACCTTCATGCTCGCCGACGCGCTCGAGCGGGCGGCGTCGACCGACCCGGAGAAAGTGCGCGATGCCCTGGCAACGCTCGACGTGTCGTCGGGCTATGCCGCGATGGGTCCGGGCGGCCGGGTGAAGTTCGGTCCGGACGGCAAGAACATTTACGCCCATCCGGTCGGCGTGCAATGGCAGAACGGCGATCTGGCGAGCGTGTTCCCGAAAGACGATGCGCGCGCCCCGCTGATGAAAACTTAAAACCTCGCAAGGGTCCGATGCTGGAGACACTGGCACAGGCCGTCGTGAACGGCCTGCTCATAGGCGGCATCTATGCGCTGGTGAGCATCGGCGTGACGCTGATCTTCGGCGTCGTGAAAATCGTGAACTTCGCCCAAGGCGAGTTCGTGATGATCGGCATGTATATCAGCTTCTTCCTCGCCACGCGCTACGGCATCGATCCTCTGCTGTCGCTTGCGGTGTCCATGCCGGTGCTGTTTCTGATCGGCGTTGGGTTGCAGCATTTCCTGATCCGCCGCGTTCTCGGGCTGAGCGACATGCCGCAGATCTTCCTCACATTTGCGCTGTCGTTACTGTTGATGAACCTCGCCTTGCTGTTGTTCACGGCCAACTATCGGACCGTGCAAACGCCGTATTCCGACTCGGCGCTTTATCTCGGCCCGCTCTATATCCCGGTCGCCAAGCTCATCGCCTTCGTGCTGGCGATGGCGCTCAGCGGCGCGCTCTGGGTCTTCCTGCACGCGACGGATATGGGCAAGGCCATGCGCGCCGCGGCGCAAAAGCCCGAAGTGGCGATGCTGATGGGCATCAATATCAATCGCGTGTTCTGTGTCGCGGTCGGAGTGTCGCTGGCGCTGGCGGGCGCCGCCGGCTCGCTGCTCATGCCGTTCTATCCGGCTTCGCCCATGGCCGGTCAGGTCTTCGTGCTGATGGCGTTCGTTGCCGTCGTCCTGGGCACGCTCGGCAATGTCAAAGGCGCGCTGATCGCCAGCCTGATGATGGGGGTCGCGGAGTCGCTCGGCATTCAATTCGTCGGCGCCGATTCGGGACTGATCGTGGTCTTCTTGATGCTGCTGCTGACGCTCGCGTTCAGACCAAGCGGCTTGGCCGGCGGAGCTGCGCGATGATGCGCGGGCTCCGCCATACGGGCGTGCTTTGGATTGCGCTGCTCGCGGCGATCATGCTTGCGCTACCATTGGTGGTGACGAGCCGGTTCGCGATCGACATTTTTATCAGGATTCTGCTGTTCGCATTCATCGGCGTCGCCTGGAACCTCATGGGCGGCTATGCCAAGCAGCTCTCCTTGGGTCATGCCGCTTATTTCGGGCTCGGCGCCTACACCTCGACGATATTGCAGATTCGGTTCGGCATCTCGCCCTGGATCGGGATGTTCGCCGGCGGCGTTGTGGCGATGTTGGCGAGCCTGCCGATCGGCGCGCTGTGCTTCCGCTTGCGCGGGCCGTATTTCGCCATCGCCACCATTGCCACTGCCCAAGTCTTGATGCTGCTGTTTCTGAAATTTCGGGATTTCGCCTGGGGCGCCGAGGGCACGACGATTCCCAACCTGGGCAACGCGCCGCTGATGATGCAGTTCGATGCCAAGGCCGCGTATTACTACATCGCGCTCGGCTTGCTGGCGGCAGGCCTTGCGATCACCTATCGGATCGAGCGATCGTGGGTGGGATATTATCTGGTCGCCATCGGCGAGGACGAAGACGCCGCCGAAGCGATCGGCGTGAACGCGCTGCGGGTCAAGCGCGACATCTATCTGGTCAGTGCATTCCTCACGGCGCTCGCGGGGACTTTCTACGTTCAGTACATCTATTTCATCGATCCGGCGACCGCGTTCAGTTTCAACATCTCGGTTGAAGCGGCGCTGGTGTCGATCGTCGGCGGCATCGGTACGCTGTGGGGTCCGGTGATCGGCACCGTGCTGCTGGAAGCGACGTCGGCGCTCTTGCAAAGCTGGCTCGGCAGCTCGCTCGGCGGCGTGCAGTTGACCGTCTACAGTCTCATCCTCATCGCCGTGATCTTATGGCGGCCGACCGGGTTAATTGGCGTTTTTGCGGAAGCCTACGGCCGCATCGCTCACCGCGATCCGCGCGCGGCAGAGGCTGTGATCGATGGCTGAAGCGCTCGTCGTCCGTCATCTCAGCAAGCGGTTCGGCGGCTTGCGCGCTGTGCAAGACCTGAGCTTTTCGGTGGCCGAAAACGAGACCGTTGCGCTGATCGGGCCGAACGGCGCCGGCAAGACGACGAGCTTCAATCTGATCACCGGCTTCCATCGGCCGGATTCTGGCTCGGTGTCGGCGTTCGGTCGCGAGATCGTCGGACTGCGGCCATACGACATTTGCGGGCACGGCTTGGCGCGGACATTCCAGGTGGCGCGGCCGTTTGGCGGGATGACGGTGTTGGCCAACGTGATGACCGGCGCGTTCCTGCGCGACAAGAAACTCGATGGCGCCCGCGCCAAAGCCCGCAAGGCGATCGAATTCGTCGGCCTGTCGGCCAAGGAACACACTCCAGCGCGCGACCTGACCACGATCGACCAGCGACGGCTCGAAATGGCGCGCGCGCTCGCAACCGAGCCGCGGCTATTGCTGCTCGACGAGGTCATGGCCGGGCTCAATCCGGCCGAGATCGATCAAGCCGTCGCGCTCGTTGGAAAACTTTCGCAGCGTGGGCTGACCATCATCATCGTCGAGCACGTGATGCGCGCGATCATGGCCGTGGCGCGGCACATCGTGGTGCTCGATCACGGGCAGAAGATCGCCGAAGGCAGCCCCAAAGAGGTGGTCGCGAACGAAGAGGTGGTTCGTGCCTATCTGGGGTCGGGCTACGTGCATGTGGCGACGCCGGGAGAGGCTGCGTGTTAGCGCTATCCGCAGTCAGCGCCAGTTACGGCTCCGTTCCGGCGATCGGCGACATCAGCATCGACGTCGGCGAGGGCGAAGCCGTCGGCCTGTTGGGAGCGAACGGCGCCGGCAAGAGCACCACGCTGCGCGCGATCTCAGGCCTGATGCGGCTGACCGCAGGCTCCATCACGTTTTTGGGGACGAACATCGCGGCATTGCCGCCGTACAAGGTCGCAGAGCTCGGCATCGCCCACGTGCCGGAAGGCCGTCAAGTGTTCCCCGAAATGACCGTGCAGGAAAACCTCGAGATCGGGGCCTATGTGCCGCGCGCCAAGGCTGTCCGCGGCCACACGCTGGACCTTGTGTTCAGCATTTTTCCCGTGCTGGCGGAGCGCCGCAGGCAGCTTGCCGGAACGATGAGCGGCGGTGAACAGCAGATGCTCGCCGTTGGCCGCGGCTTGATGTTGAAGCCGCGTCTGTTGATGCTCGACGAGCCGTCGTTGGGTCTCGCTCCCGTCATGACCGATATCACTTTCCAGAAGATCCAGGAGATCCACGCCATGGGCACGGCCATCCTGTTGGTCGAGCAGAATGTCGCCCGCGCGCTGACCCTGGTGCAGCGCGCTTACGTGCTCGAGAGCGGCAAGATCATCATGCGCGGTGCCAGCGCCGATCTGGCCAACAACAAACAAGTGCAAGCGGCCTATCTGGGTATTTGACGACGGCATGCGCCTCATTGGCGCTAAGCCCGCTTCGCGGCGCTCAGCACCAGTTGACGAAACGCGTCCTGCTCGTCGATGACAAGCCGCACCGGCAAGACGCTTGCATGCGCGGCCAGCGCCGCCAGCGCCGGATCGCCGGCGAGGCGGACGTGGTCTTTTTCCGTGGTGATGAGCACGAGGTTTTGCGCCTGCGCGCGCGCGATCAGCGTCTGCGCGTCGGCCGCCGTATAGCGATGATGGTCGGGAAAGCTCGATCGCTCGGCGACCGCGATGCCCGCTTCGGTCAGCGTGGCAAAAAACTTGTCCGGATTGCCGATGCCGGCGAAGGCCAGCACTTCGCGCTTGCCGAGCGCGGCGAGGTTGTTGCGGTCAGGCTCGATCCGGCCGTGGAACACGGTGACGCGGTAGCGTCGCGCGGTGTCCAAAATCTTGGCGGCGCCATCCGGCGGGCCGACGACGACGAGGGCTTGCGCGCGTGCGATCTGGATTTCCAGCGGCGCCCGCAGCGGGCCTGCCGGAATGACGCGGCCGTTGCCGATGCCGCGGCGGCCGTCGACCAGGAGGATGGCGAGGTCCTTGATCAGCGACGGGTTCTGAAATCCGTCGTCCATGACGATGACGCTGGCGCCAGCGGAGCGGGCGACGCGGGCGCCGGCGACGCGGTCGCGGGCGACAATGGTCGGCGCCAGCCGCGCCAGCATCAGCGGCTCGTCGCCGACATCGGCTGCGTGATGAAACGACGGATCGACGCGCACCGGTCCGGCGAGCTTGCCGCCATAGCCGCGGCTGAGAAAAAACGGCCGCTCGCGCCCCGCCAGCAGAAGATGCGCGACCGCCAGCGCCGCCGGCGTCTTGCCGGCGCCGCCGGCCGTGAGATTGCCGAGGCAGATCACCGGCACGCCGGCAGGCTTGCCTTGCGCTTGAATGCGCCCCCACGCCACTGCACCGTAAACGGCGGCCAGGGGCGCGAGCAGGCCGCCGCCGCCTTTGCGCCACCAGAAGGCGGGCTCGCGCATCACGACGCTCGCTGCTCCAGACGCAGCTGTATCAGATAAGGATCGAGCGCGGCGAGCGTGCGATCGAGCGCGCCGCCGAGCTGTCGCACGGTTTTGGCGCCGGCTTCGGCGATCGCCGTGCGCGCCGCCGAATTGGCGAGCCAGGCGTCGAGCTGCACGGTGAGCGCCTCTTCGTCGGCGACGGGCTTGGCGCCGTTGGCCTCGTCGAGGGCGGCGTAGATTTCCGCGAAATTCCACACATGCGGACCGTGCACTACGGCGGCGCCGAGCCGGATCGCCTCGATCGGATTTTGCCCGCCGTGCTCGACCAGCGAGCCGCCCATGAACACGATGGGCGCGAGCCGGTAGATCAGGCCGAGCTCGCCGAGCGTGTCGGCGATATAGACGTCGATCCCAGGCTTCGGCGCTTCACCGCGCGAGCGCAGGCCGACCGATAATCCGGCGACCTTGGCGATGTCGGCGATTGTCCCGCCGCGCGCCGGATGGCGTGGCGCGATGATGGTCAGAAGGGCTCCATGTTTGGCACGCAGCCGCCGGTGCGCGGTTATGATTGCGGTCTCCTCGCCGTCATGGGTCGAGGCGGCGGCGACGACCGGGCGCATGCCGACGGTCAGTTTCAACTGCCGCAACGTTGTTTCGTCGACCGGCGGCGCCGGCGCGTCGAGCTTGAGATTGCCGGTCGAGGTCACGCGCGGCGCGCCCAAAGCGCCGTAGCGCTGCGCGTCGGCGGCCGATTGGGCGAGGCAGAGATCGAAGCGCGACAACAGCGCCGCGATCACGCCCGGCACCATCTGCCAGCGGCGAAACGAGCGCTGCGAGAGCCGGCCATTGACCACGATCATCGGGATCTTGCGACGCCCGGACTCCACGATCAGGTTGGGCCACAGATCGGATTCGACGAACAACGCCAGGTCCGGCCGCCAATGATCGAGAAAGCGGCCGACATAACGCGGCGCGTCGAGCGGGATGAACTGGTGCAGCACGCCCGACGGCAAGCGGTGCTCGGCCAGCGCCGCCGACGTCACCGTGCCCGACGTGACCAGGACGGCAAAATTCTGGGCGCGGATGCGTTCGATCAGCGGTAGCACCGCCAGCATCTCGCCGACGCTTGCCGCGTGCACCCAGATCAGCGGACCGTCCGGGCGCGGCTGCGACGCCTGCCCGCGGCGCTCGGCGAGCCGCGTCGGATGTTCCTTGCCGCGCTCGAGCCGCCGCGCCAATAGCCGCGGCGCCACCGGCGCCGCGGCGAACGACGCGAACTGATAGAGGCGCAGCACCAGCGGCAGACGATCGGGCACGCTAAAGCCTCCCAGAGAGTGCTAGCGGAGTTGCGGCTGATCGACAATCTCATAGGCGCGGCGCGTGGCGGCGTTAAGGCGGTTCTCGAGCTCCCGCCGCGCGGCCTCAAGCGCTGCGTCATCGGCATCGGCAGGGACGCGCAACGGCTCGGGAACGACGCCGGCGCCGCGGCTGAACGGTAGATTGATGGTGGAGTGGTCCCAATTGTCGAGCACGATGCGCCAGTGCGTGGCGATGGCAAGGGCATGGATCGGCCGGCCGGAAATTTGCGCGAGCTTGATGATGCCGAGGCCGACGACGCGCGACACTTTCGGTACATCGGCGGAGAGCGCGACCGAATACCCTTCGGCGAGCGCATCGAGCATGGCCTGGAACGCGGCGGCGCCGCCTTTGTGCACGAAACCGCCGGCATGATTGCCCGAGCCGCGGATGGTGCCGACGCCGAGCCGCTCGGCGGCAATGGCGTTGACCTCGCCGTCGTGATGGCGCGACACCAGCATTTTCACTTTGTAGGACGGTTTGCTCGCGTTGGTCGCCAAGAGGTGCTGGCCATGCCAGAACGCGGTGATGATCGGCATGTCCGCTTCGGCGCGGTCCCAGGCGTCAGGCGGCTCCACCGTGAGCCGCGTGGTCTTGCCGACGAAACGCACATATTCGGCGGCGACCACGCCGAGCGCGGTCTTTGCCCATTGCTGCCGGCCGATACGCCGCCAAAACTGCATGCGTTGTCTCAGTGCGGCGCGTTGCTGTCGGGCTCGAGCAGGCGGTGCATATGCACGATGAAGTAGCGCATCTGCGCATTGTCGACCGAGCCCTGCGCCTTCGCCTTCCAGGCCGCGTAGGCGCTGGCATAATTCGGATAGACGCCGACGATGTCGAGCTTGTCGAGATCCTTGAATTCGATGCCGGCGACGCTTTGCAGTTCGCCGCCGAACACCAGATGAAGAAGTTGCTTGGGGATGTCCGACATGGTGATCGTTCCGCATGTCCGCGTTTTAGAGTGCTGCGAGGCGTTCATCCCTGAAAAGCTCGATCAGCGCCGCGTGCCTGTCCCGGCCGGCCGCGACGAGCATCCCGTGCCGCGGCACGGGACGATTATAGGTCACAGCGCCGCCGTCGAAAGACGTCAATGCGCCGCCCGCTTCGTGCACCAAAAGGTCGGCGGCCGCAAGGTCCCAGTCGTGGCTGTTGCCGCCGGCAATGGCCGCCTCATACGTGCCCTCGGCGACCCGGGCCAAGCGCAGCGCCAGCGAGCGCGTGCGCGGCATGACGGCAAACGGCGGCGCGATGGTTTGCAACTGATCGAGAAATTTTCGCGGGCCGGCGATGCGCGCGTCTTCGATTTGCGCGCCGGGGGTGGCCGCGATCGCAACGCCGTTGCGGGTCGCGCCAAGGCCAGCGACCGCCACGAAGAATTCGTCGGTCACCGGCGCATAAAGGCACGCCGCGACCGGCCGGCCGTTCTCGACCAGCGCGGCGGAGACCGCCCAATCCGGCAAGCCGGCGATATAGGCGCGCGTGCCGTCGATCGGATCGACGATCCAGACATAGCGGGCGTCGAGGCGGGCCGGATCGTCGACGCTTTCCTCCGACAGCCAGCCGATGGACGGCTCGTTGCCGGTCAGCCGCTCGCGCAACAACACGTCGACCGCGATATCGGCGTCGGACACCGGCGACAAAGCTTCGCCCTTGGTCCAGCTCTTCAACGGCGTCTTGAACATCGCCAGCGCCAGCGCGCCGGCGTCGCGGACGGCCTCCGCGAGGCGCGCGGCTTGGTGCTCCAGGTCGACGACCTCACTGGCCGGCAACAGTCAGGCCCTCCACGCGCACGGTCGGCGCATTGGTGCCGTAGCGGAAGATAAGGTCGTTCGCCGGCGTCAGGCTCTTGAATATTTCGGTCAGATAGCCGGCGATGGTGACTTCGCTCACCGGATACGTGAGCTCACCGTTTTCGATCCAAAAGCCGGACGCGCCGCGGCTATAGTCGCCGGTCACCAAATTGACGCCCTGGCCGATCAGCTCGGTGACATAGAAGCCATCCGCGATGTCGGCGATCAGCGCGTGCGGGCTTTTTGCACCCGGGACGAGATGCAGGTTGCTTGGCCCGGGCGACGGCGGCGACGACACGCCGCGATAGGCGTCGCCGTTGGTTTGCAGATCGAGCTCGCGCGCGGTGGCGCTGTCGAGGAACCAGGTTTTCAGCACGCCGCCTTCGACCACTTTGCGGGCGCTGGTGGCGACGCCCTCGGCGTCGAACGGCCGCGAGCGCAGGCCGCGCTTGCGCAACGGGTCGTCGATGATGTCGATGTCGGGTGCAAAAATCTGCTCGCCGCGCTTTTCGCGCAGGAAACTCGTCTTGCGCGCGATCGAGGCGCCGTTGGCGGCGTTGGCGAGGTGGCCGATCAGGGAGCCGGCGATGCGCCTATCGAAAACCACCGGCACGCGGCGCGTCGTGACCTTGCGCGGATTGAGCCGCTTGACCGCGCGCTCGCCGGCATTACGGCCGATTATCGTGGCGCTTTCCAGATCGGCGGCGTGCACCGTCGAGGTGTAATCGTAATCGGTCTCCATGCCGGTGCCGTCGCCGGCGATCGCCGACATCGAGATGCCGTGGTGCGAGTTCATGGTCGCGCCGTGGAAGCCATGGCTCGTCACCAGCACCATGCCGCCGATGCCGACCGAAGCCGAGGCGCCGCCCGATTTGCTGACGCCCGCGACCGCCATGGCCGCGGCCTCCGCTTCGCGCGCGCGCGCTTCCAGCACGCCGACGTCGGGCATGTCGGGATCGAGCAGATCGAGCGACGGGATGTTGCGCGCCAAGAGCGCCGGATCGGCAAGCCCGGCGAAGCGGTCGTCGGGCGCGGCGCGCGCCATGGCGACCGCGCGCTCGGCGAGGCCGGCAAAACCGCCGCCGTTGAGATCGTTGGTCGAGACCACCGCCTGCTTCCTCCCGACGAGGACGCGCAGGCCCAAGTCGTCACCTTCGGAGCGCTGCGATTCCTCCACCGCGCCGTCGCGCACCTCGACCGACAGCGACACGCCGCGCACGGCGACCGCGTCGGCCTGATCGGCGCCGGCGCGCTTGGCGGCGGCGACCAGACGTTCGGCGACATCGGCGAGGGCAGTTTGGTCGAGGAGCGATGGCATTGGTTGGCGTTTGGTTTATGCGGTGGTGAAAATAATAACAAGGCCAAGATGTGGCTGCGGGGCGCGGGATTCAAGCGCGCTCAACCACGTCAATTCCGGCAATTGGCCGCGCTCCAGCAACGTCTCGTCAATCATGCGGGCCGTTCGCGCGCGCAACACGACCTTTTAACCAGGATCCTTAAGCCGATTGCGACCGCACTCTGGCATTGTCACGGCAACCGGGCAGCAACAGTCCGGGGGGAGTTCGAGTTTCGAGGCGTCACATGGAAGCCGGCAGGTTCGCTGCCGGGTCGGGCCGCGGCGGGGCAAACCCCTCGCGGCTCGACCCCTTCTCCTTGCCCGTGCGTTTTACCGCCGCCGACGATGCGGCCGACGAGCGGCTTCGCGTCGTCGACCTGCATCGCGAGCGCGTGGTGGTGCGCCGCTCGGTGCGCGGCATCCGCATGGCCTTGAACATGCCGGTCGCGGCCTACCGCGGCGTCGCCATCCGCTTGAGCGGCGAAACCGGACACGCGCCGACCGCCATCACCGTCATGCTCGAGCACCGCGACCCGGCTTTGTCGCTGCCGCTGTTTGCTTCCTCCGAACGTGACGACATCGTCGCCGAATGGCAAAGCTGGGGCAGGGTGCTCGGCCTGCCGCTGCTTGTCGCCGAAGGCGACGGCAGCTTGCGCGAGCCGTTCGCGCGGCTGGGCGCGCTACGCGTCGAAGCCCCGACCTGGCGCCGCCGCCGCCGCAGCGCCATCGCCAAGCGCCGGCCCTCGCGTCTGCTGCGCCGCCGCCCCGGCAAGCTGCCGGCAACGCCGATCGTGCATCGCGGCGAACGCGAGATCATCGCAAGAAATTAAAGCGCGCATCCGCCCCCGCCATAGCGGGGGAGGGGGCATAGGCGGCCTTCGGCCGCCGTTCTTTACGTAAAGAACGCCGACGCGAAGCGTCGGCTGCGCCCGAAGGGGCGGTGGAGGGCGCAGGACTCAACGCGCCGCGAGAGTCTTGACGATATCCGGACATGTTCGCTCGCTTCTCCCTGCGATGAAAAATTTCCCGCAACGAAAACGAAGCTCCGAGTCCAGCGCCCCCTCCACCACGGTTCGCTCGCTACGCGAGCTCCAGTGGTCCCCCTCCCTCGCTTCGCGGGGGCGGAAAGTGGTGGCGCGCCCGGCACGGGAATCCATTCCCGCTCAGAGCGCCAGCTCCGCGAGCTTGTTACAGATCTGATACGCGCGAAGCGCGAACGGATCGCGCGCCAGCAAAATGCAGTCACATCAAGCGCGAAACCGGTCCGGTCCAGGGAAAGGGCAGGGGTGGGCCTGCCTTTCAGTGTTCCGTTTCGCGTTTCGCCATTTCGTAGCCCGGATGAGCGCAGCGATATCCGGGAACGATGGTGCGGCTTCGCTGCCGCCCCCCGGGTCTCGCTTCGCTCACCCGGGCTACGAAGGAAAAATGAAGGAAGCGGAACGCCGGCAAACGCAGGGTAACCACCGCCGCATCTTGCGATGCGGCGCGCGCTCTTTCGGAGCGCGCACGCTTGTCGGCGTTCCACCGCGGCTCTCACCTAAGGGAATTATTCCATCCCAAAGGCTCAGCTTCAGGCCAGGCTTCCTGGGACGCGGTCTGAACGGGCGTTACCCGTCTTCGCCTGTCCCAGTCCAGGGAAGCACCTCCCACCCCGGTCATAATGCCGGGAGACATGATGCCCAAACCGCCCGGGAGCAGCCTGCAAAGCCGCCCGCGGGCACCGCCCTCGCTCCCATGCCGCGATGTGCCTCCGCGCCACGTCCTTCAACGGAGCGAGGATTGTGAAGTAACTTATACAGAGACACGTGTCAATAAAAAAGTGACGCCACCTCCAGCCTCCCCCTTAAGGTTGGGGATGTGCAGAGAGGGCGACGGCGCGGCAGGCTCCGGCGGTCGGGGTGGGGCTGCGGCGGCGCCGTAAGACTGAGCGCTCTTCGACTTCCCCACCTGTCGCGCTTTCGCGCGCATAGCCGATGCTCCGCATCGGCGTTCTTGGTACGAAAGACGGCGGCCGGAGGCCGCCTTTGCTCCCCCCGCAGGGGAGGCCGGGAAGCCAACGGGTCAGGCCCGAAGTGGCCGGCCCGATGACAGGGTCCGCGAAACCCACGTCGTCCGAGCCGATGATGGGCCATTCGGATTATCTTATTGGCCTTTCAATTTGGCGGTGGCAGCGCATGCGCCATTGCTTATCCAGTTCGGGCCGCCGTCTTTGGTAATCTCAAGCACCGCAACAGGACCTCCCACGATGCGCGGCTCGGCGGCGGCTTCCGCTTCAATCACGGTCCGGACGGTATTTGCCAGTCCGGGTTTTATCCAAATATTGGGGTCCGCAGCGAGCAGCCCAGCGACCCCTTCATGATGCCCCAGCATTGCACCGTTGTTGCCCACACACCCGGTTTGCGGGCAATCTTTTCTCGTGATCTCAATCGAGATGGGAACTTGCTTGGCTCGGACCCGATAATCCATGACGTCGAGGTGGGAAACGGAATTTTCAAATCCGACAAAAACGATTTCAGTAACGACTTTACCGTCAACATGATCATGAAAATAAGGACGGTCGTTGATTCTGAGATCGTTGACGATCTGCGCGACTTTCGGAACCAAAACATCATTCAGCGCAGCTATTCTGGTCTCAATGGTGGCGCCATTGCTTATGGCATGCCGCACAACATCGGCCATGACGAAGTTTCGCTTGGTCGCACGCATAAATCCGGAAAAAGCGACAAAAACATTATTTGGACCGGAGACGATCTTACACATCTCCGCCGGATGCGTCATTTCAACAGTCACGACTCTGCTGTCCGCCCCCAGCACGATGTCAGTCTCGGTCACGACGGCGATAATAAATGTGCTGCGAGATGGAACAGCGGAGAGAAGCAGGGCCGCAGTCGAAAGCATTCCAACGATTGCCGTTCTTGTGCGACTCAATTTAATTTCCTCTGCCGGGTGGTTTCCCGGCTTCCAGCATATCAACGACGTCTTTCGTTTCCCAGAACAGGCTACGTTTGCCCACCCCGCGATTGTTACACCGCAACCACCTCGACGTCGCCCAATCCCGCGACGGAAAACACCGCATGCTCGCCGGGCTTGATCGACATCGTCGGAATGACGCTGCCGGTGATCACCACCATGCCGGCTTTGAGGCCACGGCCGCGTTCGGCGAGATGATTGGCGAGCCACGCCAGCGTCGCGCACGGGTCCTCGGCAAAACCTTTGCCGGCCGGCTTGCCGCCGATCGTGAGTTGGCCGGCGATGCCGTTGAGCGACGCGGGAGATACGGCTCTGGCCGCGCCGATGACGATGCCGCCGTTCCAGCAATTCTCGACGATCAACGAAGCGGCTTCGGTCTCGGTGTAGTCGGCATTGCGGTCTTCGATCAGCTCGAAGGCGGCCATCGCGGCGGAGACCGCCGGCGCCACCTTGTCGCGCCGCCACGGCGCGCCGCCCGGCGGCAGATCGGCGCCGAGCATCAGCGCGATCTCGCTTTCGATGCGGACGTTGACGAAATTGGCCACGTGCAGATGCGCCGGTGAATAGTGGATGGTGCGCGCGAAGATGGCGCCGCCGCACGGATGATCGATGCCCATCAGCTCCTGCATCACCTTGGTGGTGGTGGCGATCTTGGCGCCGCACACCGCGCCATAGACCGGCTCGGCCAGCCGGTAATAGGCCTCCTGCGCCGCATAGGCCTCGCGCAGCGACGCGGGTTTCAGCTCAGCCGGCAGGTTGCGATAGGGCAGGCGGCGGGCGCGCGCGTCCCACATCCATTGCGCCATGGCGTCTGTGCGGTCGCTGGCGTCCATGGCGAGAACTTTAGCGCGGATGGGGCGGGGCGCAATCGTCAGGTCGCGATGCTGCGCTGCACACTGTGCCCCGACCGCAACAAGGCGCGGAAAAGCGAGGTACAGGCCAACTTCGCTCTGCCGCGCAACTGCGCATGGTGCAAAAATCAGCGCGCGAACAGTGAACTGCCTTCAGATGGGGGAAAACCATGAAGCGCACTTCGCTTGGAATAATTGGCGTTTCGGCATTGCTCATCGCCGCGCCGTTCGGCGCCGCTAATGCGGCCGACATCCCGACCAAAGCTCCGCCGCCTGCGGCGGCGCCAGTTACGCCGGCATCGTGCGGCAGCCTTTGGGATTTCGTAGCCACGGCCTGTCCGCTGACCTGGTACGGCATCACGGTCTACGGCACGGTTGACGTTGGCGGGGGGTGGCTGAGCCATGGCACGCCATTCAGTGGGATAGCGCCCCCCTCACAAGATTATCTCATCCAGAAGAACAGCAATAACCCGCGATGGGGAGGGGCGCCAAATGCAATGTCCAATTCAAACATCGGAATCAAGGGAACTGAGCAGATCGCGCCTGGATGGTCTTTCGTTTTTGCCGTGCAAGCTGGCTTTAATCCCTATTCCTGGGATCTCTCCAATGGACCGGGCTCGGTGGCCCAAAACATCAACGTGCCGCTGACCAGCCAAAACGCGCTCGCGGACTCCAGCCGCGCGGGCCAGTTTTTCAATGACCTGGGCTATGTCGGCGTCAGTTCGCCGACCTACGGCACCCTGACGGTTTTCCGGCAGAACTCGCTGACTTTGGACGGCGTTTTGGCCTACGATCCGATGGGCGGTTCATACGCATTCTCGCCGATCGGTTGGCAAGGGACAACGTGCGGCGTCGGCGATACCGAAGACTGCAGGTTCAGCACGGCGGTAAAATATCGTGTCAACGTCGACATGTTCCGGGCGGCGGCGCTGTGGCAGTTCGGCGGCTACGAGCAGAACAACGCCTCGAACGGCGCCTTCCAGGGTCAAGTCGGCGCCGACATTAAGAACGTGGCTAACGGCACGCTCTCGGTCGACGCCATTTACAGCTACGTCAGAGACGCCGTGGCGATGTCGTTGAGCGGGAATCCGCTCAACGCCGACGGGCTGCCGATAGCGCCGTTCACGCCGCAGTTTCTCACCGCCACGATCTCCAACGACACCAGCGTGATGGCGCTTGCCAAATACAATCACGGACCACTGAATCTCTATGGCGGTTACGAATGGATTCAATACGCGCCGCCCAGCGACCCGCAAACCTCTTTTACCAATATCGCGGGCGATACCATCACCGGGCTGGCGGCCAGCAGCGCCAGTCCCAACGGCCTGACCGCTATCAACAATATAGCGTACACGACCGGGTGTGTGGCGGCCACGGTTTGTCATGACAAGATATTGCAAGTCGCGTGGGCGGGGGCGAAATACGCCGTCACCGACAAATTGGATGTGATCGGCGGCTATTATCATTATTCCCAGGACAACTTTTTCGCGACCGGGCCGAACGTCGGCTGCTCGAGCAGCGCTCACTCGCAATGCTCCGGAACGTTCGACGCGGTTTCCGGCGTTATCGATTGGCGGTTTGCGCCGAAGTGGGACACCTATATCGGTGTCATGTTCTCGCAAGTGAATGGCGGATTGGCCAACGGTTATCTGCAGCGCAACAACGTCGATCCCACGGCGGGGCTGCGCTTGCGGTTCTGAGGGCAGGCAGGCGTAGCCCGGATGGAGCGAGGCGGAATCTCGCTGCGTCCCATCCGGGCTACTACGTTTGAATTTCCCCGCGCTTGCAGCTCTGCCCTGCCTGCGGAGAACAGGGCGCGAACGCGGCGGTTTACCGCCCGGCGGCTTGTGCATTGACTCGGCCGCCGCCGAGGTCAGATTCCCAAGGGTACACTGTTGCGTAGGAGAGTATCGTGGCACCTGGCCGTCCTTACTGGAAAGGCTATCTCAAGCTCGCGTTGGTTTCCTGTCCGATTGCGCTTTACACGGCGGCGTCGTCGAGCGAGCGCGTCTCGTTCCGGCAGATCAACAAGAAGACCGGCAACCGGCTGCGGCAGCAGCTGGTCGACGAGGTCACCCGCGAGCCGGTCGAGACCGAAGACAAGGGCCGCGGCTACGAGTACGCCAAAGGCGCCTATATCGAAATCGACGACGACGAGATCGACGCCATCGCGGTCGAGAGCAACCACACGATCGAAATCGATTCGTTCGTGCCGCGCGCGCAAATCGACGAGCGCTATCTCGACAGCCCGTATTATATCATTCCGAACGATCAGGTCGGGCAGGAGGCTTTCGCGGTGATCCGCGACGCCATGCGCGGCAAAGCCATGGTGGCGCTGGCGCGCGTCGTGCTGGCCAAGCGCGAACGCGTCATCATGCTGCAGCCCTGGGACAAGGGGCTGATGGGGACGACGCTGCGCTATCCTTACGAGTTGCGCGATGCGAAGGAATATTTCGACGATCTGCCGACCATCAAGGTCGCCTCCGACATGCTCAAGCTCGCCGAGCACATTCTGAAAACCAAGGAGGCGGACTTCGATCCGGCGGACTTCGTCGATCATTACGAGGAAGCCGTGCTCGAAATGCTGAAGAAGAAACAGGCCGGCGTGGCGACGCCCAAAGGCAAGGCCGTCGAGCAATCCCCCAACGTGATCAATCTGATGGACGCCCTGAAAAAGAGCCTTGCCGCCGACAAGGGCGCGCGGCCGCAGGCGCAGCCGAAACGCGGCAAGAAGCGGATCGAAGGCCAGCGCGAAATGCTGCTGCCGATCGCCGGCAAGAAGGGCAAGGACGTCGCTAAGCCGGTGGCGCGGGCGGTGGCGCGCAAGCGAGCGTAGTTTGTAGGTCGCTGGCGTCCATCCAGGCTACGCTGCTTGAATTCCGTCGTCCCGAGCGTATTTGCATGGGCATGAAGATCAAGGTCGTAGTGCACGAGGCGGAGGAAGGCGGCCTTTGGGCCGAGGTGCCCACTATTCCGGGCTGCGCCACCCAGGGCGAGTCCTTGGTCGAGTTGATGCGCAACCTGCATGAAGCGATCGAAGGCTGTCTTACGATTCCTTATTCCGGATAGTCGACCCGCCAAGCCAATGCTTGAGCATCCAGATAGTCTAGACGGCTCTTCCCGATCCCGGCCTCGGCCGATATTCTGATTGAATACTGCGGTCGCGCGTTAGGCGGACATGCGACTAGCCGTCGAATGCATTCTCGTAGCGGCGCCGTGAGGATGCGTCTTCGCATTGAGTGCTTTTTTCCCTTCATTTTCGACGCCCTTTTCACCTGCCAATACAGCGCGGCGGACGCGTCCCAGTTGATCTGCAGAGGTCCTCCCGCCATGGAGGAAAGTTTAGTGGATTTTCGACTAGGAAAGCAATCAATTTAGAGAGGCCCTCTCGTTATGAGAGGGCGGAATGCCGCGGACGTTAGGGTCTCAGCGCCACGAGGCGCTGCGCAAATTCATCAAGGAAAAACGTGAGAAAGCCGATCTCACGCAACATGAATTGGCGCGGCTCATCCGGCGTTCGCAGTCGTACGTCGCCACGATCGAGACAGGCCAGCGGCGGATCGATGTGGTGGAGCTGGTTGAGCTCGCGGCCGCTCTCGGCTTTGATCCTCAGGCGGCGCTGCGGCTGGTGAAAAGTATCAAAAGCTCCTAAGTCCGTGGGGTTGGATCAATGCGTAATCCGCCATGTGACTATCAGGACGCGGCGATTACCCCTTCGGCTAAATGCAAAAATGGGCTGTCCTAATGCCCCACACCGTATTCTTTTCATGGCAGGCGGATAGAGCGCCACTAAATGGCAGGGATTTGGTCGAACAGGCACTCGAACGCGCCGTGGCGCGGATCAGTGAAGACACGACAGTTGAGAAGGCAGTACGTGACGTCGCGGTAGATCGCGACACAAAAGGACTCCCCGGCTCACCCCCAATTGTTGATAGCATTTTTCATAAGATCGACAAGGCAGCCGTTTTTGTTCCGGACTTAACTTTTGTCGGCAAACGTGCCGACGGACGCCCCACGCCCAATCCAAACGTGATGATCGAGTACGGATGGGCGCTCAAGTCCCTAACACATTCACGCATCGTGCCTGTCATGAATACGGCGTTCGGAAAGCCGACCGCAGCGTCGATGCCGTTCGACATGCGCCATCTCCTCTATCCAACCGTTTATTCTGGCTCAGATACGTTGAGTCGCGACCGCGAGTATGTCGTCGAGCAATTAGCACTTGAATTAGAGCAAAAAATCCGTGTGGTTCTCGAAAGTCCCGAGTTTAAGAACACTCTGCCAAAACCGTCCGAATTTCGACCAAGAGAGCCTGCCGACGGACGCGGCCGATTTAAAGCGATCGATGAAACCATCGGAATTGCCACTGGCGGCGGCCTTCGCGGAAGCCTTCAGGAGTTGACCCTATCTCCGCAACCGGTGGCCTGGCTTCGGATGATGCCCCTGGCTGAGCCGGGTCGAACCTGGCCGGTCGATGACTTGGAGAAAGCAGTCAAAAATCCATTGTTGTTACCTCTAGCCCGAGACTGGAGGGGGTACGATTTTTTGCGAACGCACGAAGGCTATGGCGTGTATGCATTTCTCGCAGAACAGCGCGAAAAGATACGAGCCATTGTGTTTGCGTTCACAACTGGAGAGATATGGAGCGCTGACACGTATTGGCTCGAAGCGTACAGCGACGACCAACGCCGTCTTATGATTCCTAATGAGGAGATGGCGTTCCGAAAAGCACTCGTAGATTATGGCCAGTTTCTACAGAGGCTAGGCGTTACTCCACCGTTTAGGTGGATAGCGGGAATGGAAAACCTTAAGGGACGTCTGCTCTATCTTCCAAGTCGGCCGGGTTATTACCGAGTTATGCCAGGCCCAGACGGCAAATGCACGGAGGATGTTATTAGCGTGTCTGGTACCTATTCTCCGGGTGATGCACCCGGAAAAACTCTGAGACCATTTTTCCAGAAACTCTACGATAGCTGCGGAATTGCCAGGGAAGATTGGCGAGACGCTTAGTACATTAAACGAAATGGCCGGGGAAAACCCCGGCCACTCCGCCTCAATTCATAGAACCGCCGCCTAATCCAGCGGCTCGACCTTCACGATCCGGTGGTCGTGATTAGAGCCAACCCAGAACGTCACCGGGCTCGTCGTATTGTCGACGAACACGGTGCGCATGTTGGTGTCGCTCGGCATCAGATATTGCACGGAGGTGTTGGTCTTCGGATCGAGCCGCACCACGCGGTCGGTACTCATGGTCGAAGCCCAGATCTCGCCGTTCTTGTCGAAATTGGCGCGATAAGGGAAGGTGTATTGCGGGAACGAATACTCGGTGAACTGTTCGGTCTTGGGATCGAACAGCGCCGCCTTGCTGGTGCGATATTCGGTCACCAGCACGCGGTCCTGGTCGTCGATTTCCATGCGGCGGGCGCGGGCGTGCGCCGTCGGCGTGGCGTACCAGGTCACGGCGCCGGTCTTGGCGTCGATCTTGCCGAGATGGCCTTCGGTGAATTCGGCCATCCACAGATTGTTGTGGGAGTCCGCCATCACCTGATAGATGCCGGCGTGCTGCACGCCGGGCAGCTGGTCGAGCGGGCGGAATTTCTCCCAGTCGCCGGTTTTCAGATCGACGCGGAAGATCTCCTGGGTGCCGACGCTCTTGGTCCACACCTTGTTGTCGACTTCGTAGTGCAGGCCGGTGAAGTTGAGCTGCACCTTGTCGTCGTTCCACTTGGCGTCGAGCGGATAATATTTGATCTCGCCGGTCTTGGGATCGAGCGCGCCGAGCGAACCCTGGTACATGGTGTCGAACCAGATCTTGCCGGTGGTGTCGAACTCGATGCTCAGAAGCCCGGTCGGTGCGTTGTCCTTGAACTTCTTGATCGGATATTCGGTGAGTTTCAGCGTCTTCGGATCGAACTTGCCGATGAACATCTCGCCGAAATCGGAATACCAGACGGCGCCGTCCTTATCGACCAGGATGTCGTGCGGTTCGGTGGTCTTTCGCCCCATGTCGTATTCGGTGACGATGGCGCGGGTGTCGCGGCCACTCGGGCGCGGCAGGGTTTTGAGATCATATTGCCACTTGTCGACCGCGCTCAAATTGATGGTGGCGAGATATTCGGCCATCTTGCGGTATTGCTCGGGCGTGCCCGCGCGCGAACGGTCCAGCATCGGCTGCGGCTTGATCGGCTGGCTCACGGCGCCATAGCCCATCATGCGGCTGATCACCTGCGTCCATTCGTCGGCATCGTGGGTCGAGCGCACCACCCGTTCCAGCGTGTGACAGCTCGTGCAGTTGAGCAGCATCGCCTTCTGGTCTTCGGTGCCGGGGATGCTCATCATCCATTCGGCATTGGTGAGCTGGCTGGCGAGATTCTTGGTCTTGTCGAGCTTGATGTCGGCATTCGCCGTCTTCTCGGCGACGATGTCGGCCGTGGCCGGCGCGCCGATGTCGTAACCGACGGCGCGGATGGCAAGATTGTAATGGCCCGGCTCGAGGCGGTTTTCCGGGAAGGCGTAGCGGCCCTGGGCGTCGGTGGTGACGCTGGTCGAGACGATGGACCCGTCCTTGTGGGCGGTGACGACGACGCCTTCCATGGCGCCTTCGGCGGCCGAACTGACCACACCGGTCAACGCCGCCGGCGTCTGGTCGGCGCCTGCGCCTGCCGGGATCGCCAGCACCAGAGCCAGCGCGGTCATGCCGAGAAGATGAGATGATTTCATCGAGTCGCTCCCTAACGATGAATTTGGTTTTATCGGGTGTGCGGCCGTTCTTAGCCGCGCGTTTCGGATTCTTGGCCGATTCCGTCCAGTATCCGCGTATCGTCCGGTCCCGGCAAGCCCGATCCCGGCGGTCCAGATATGCGCGGGTCAGCTAAGCCGGCGCAGCGCGGCGTCCAGCACCAGGCCGGCGAACAGGATCAGGCCGGCATCGCGGTCGGACTTGAACACCGCAAGGCAGTTGTCTGGATCGCCGATATCCAGGCGGACGATTTGCCAGGCGAGGTGGGCGGCGAAGGCGGTTAGCCCCAGCGCGAAGACCAGGCCCGCGCCGGCGAAAAAACCCGCAAGCCCGATGAGGATGACGGCTAGACAATAGAACAGCGCCAGCATTGGTTTGGTGCGCGCGCCGAACAGCAGCGCGGTGGATTTGATGCCGATCAGCGCATCGTCCTCGCGGTCCTGGTGGGCGTAGATGGTGTCGTAGCCGATCACCCAGGAGATCGAGCCGGCGTAAAGCAACAGCGGCGCCAGATCGAGGCTCCCGAAGGCGCCGGCCCAACCCATCAGCGCGCCCCAGGAAAACGCGAGCCCCAGCACGATTTGCGGCCAATAGGTGATGCGCTTCATGAACGGATAGACGACGACGATGGCGAGCGAGGCGATGCCGAGCGCGATGGTGAAGCCGTTGAACGTAATCAATACGGCAAAGCCGATAAGCGCTTGCAGGACGAGGAACAAAGCCGCTTGCGCGACGCTCACTTGGCCCGACGGGATCGGCCGCGAGCGGGTGCGCTCGACGGCCCCATCGAGATCGCGGTCGACGATGTCGTTCCAGGTGCAGCCGGCGCCGCGCATGGCAAACGCACCGATGAAGAACAGCACCAGATGCAGGATGTTCGGCGCCCGCGCGTGGCCCGAGACCGCGGCGAGCGCCGCCGACCACCAGCACGGCAACAGCAACAACCAGGAGCCGATCGGCCGGTCGAGGCGGGAGAGCCGCAGGTAGGGTTTCAGCCAAGCCGGCGCCAGCGTATCGACCCAGTTGCCGGTCGCGTCGGCGACGGAACCCCCGCCCGCACCGCTCATTTGGCCAGCGGATTACCGGTCAGCGTGTCCAGCGTGCCGCGGCCGGTCCGGGTATTGGTGCCGGTATCGAGCGACGGCGTGCCGATGGCGTCGCTTAATGTCGGCGTCTTCGGCTTCGGCCCTTCGGCGCAGACCGTGTCGCGGAATTGCATGGTTTTGACGTGCATGGCCTTGGCCTGGGCGACCGCCTGCTCCGGCACGCCGCAGCCCGCCTTGTTGTCCTCGAGGAATTTCACCACTTTGTCCTCGGCGGCGGTGAAGTTTTGCACCGCGGCGCACATTTCCTTGCGATCGCCGTGGCGTTTGCCGATGGCCGAGATCGCATCCGCTTTCGTCTTGGCCTCGTCGCGCAGTCGCGGAAAGTTCGCGCATATGGGCGATGCCTGCGGCGGCGGCCCTCCCATCATCGAAGGACCTCCCTGCGCCGGACCCGACGGAAAGACCGACTGCTGCGACGCCGGCGGGAACTGCGATTGCTGCGGGGGCGCCGGGAACGTGGACTGCTGCGGCGGCGGCGGGAACGTGGACTGCTGCGGCGGCGGTGGGAACGGCGACTGCGCCAGCGCGGTCTGCGCTGCCGTCGCGCCGGCCGCCAGGGCCAGCCCCATCGCCACCACCAGGCTCCGATTCATAGCGATCCTTCGCGGTTCCCCAAAACCTGTACCGGATACCCTAGCACCTGCCGCGCCGGTAGAAGCCAGACGAATTCGGCGACAAGGGGGCAGGCTGGCGGGTGCGACGCTAATGCTCATTCGGCAGGTTTAAGCTAAAGCCAAGTCTAGGTTAAAGCCCGCGTATTTGCCTTGGACAGTATAACTTGATTTGCGCCATGCCGGCTTACGATTTTCGCAGTCCCCGGCTTTATCTCGACGCCCCGCTTGCGGCCGGCGTGGAGCTTTTGCTCGACCGCGCCCAGGCCCATTATCTGACCACGGTGCTGCGGCTGAAATCCGGCGCCGGGGTGCTGGTGTTCAACGGCCGCGACGGCGAGTGGAGCGCGGCACTTACCGCGCAAAAGCGCGCGGCCGCGCTGGTCGTCGGCGCCCAGACCCGCGACCAGACCGCGGCGGCGGACCTGCATTATCTGTTCGCGCCGCTCAAATCCGCGCGCCTCGATTACATGGTGCAGAAGGCGGTCGAGATGGGCGCCTCGCTGTTGCAGCCGGTGCTCACCCGCCACGGCCAGGTGGCGCGGGTCAATCTCGAGCGCATGCGCGCCAACGCCATCGAGGCCGCCGAGCAATGCGGCATTCTTTGTCTTCCGGACATCGCCGCGCCGGCCGAGTTTTTTCGCCTGCTGGCCGCCCGCGAGGCCTCGCGCACCATCGTATTTTGCGACGAGGACGCCGAAGTCGCCGATCCGCTCGCCGCGCTGTCGGCGCTGCCTCGGCGCTCGCCGCTCGCGGTACTGGTCGGGCCCGAGGGCGGCTTCGCCGAAGACGAGCGCGCGGCGTTACTCAAATTACCGAACGTGGTGCGCATTGCGCTCGGCCCGCGCATTCTGCGCGCCGATACGGCCGCGGTGGCGGCCCTGACAATCGTTCAGGCAGTCATCGGCGATTGGCGCTGAGGACTCAGGTCCGTCATCCTGAGGTGCGAGCGCAGCGAGCCTCGAAGGGCGACGGAAATGTATCAATGGATCATCCACGACTTATCGATGCAGACGAAGCTGATGTAATCGCCGTAGACGCGATGCACGCTGGTGACCTTGGACAGCCGCTGCCAGCGCGCGCAATAATCCTGCGCCATCTGCTGATAGACGCCTTCGAGATCCGGCGAGTAGTGGATGATGCCGCCGGTGTCGTTGCCGGTGATCCAGGGGCCGGGGCCGGTGAAGCTTGCCAGCACGGCGCCGGTCGCGCCGATGCTCAACGCCGCGACGAGCGCGCCAACGATCAAGGATTTCCGACGCATCGCACCAAGCCTCCCGCCTTTGCCGGCCCGGCAAGCTTAGAGGCTGATGCCAATAATTGGAAGCGCCGGCGCCGTTTTCACTGCATCGAATAGGCGCTGGCCACCATGCCGACCGGCCGCTTGTCGTGGGCGGCGAGCAGCATGACCCGGCCGAAGCTGGTGTTGCGGCCGATGCGCACCACGCGGGCGTCGGCGACGATGTCGTAATTCACCGGGCGCAGAAAATGCGTGGTCTGGTCGATGGTGCTCATCGGCCGGTAGCCGTTCCAGGCCGCCGAGCAGGCAATCACCATCGCGGTATCGGCAAGCGCCATCAGCGCCTGGCTGCACACCGCCTCGCCGTCGCTGCAAATCTTCTTGGAGAACGGCAGCCGCACCACGGCGCCGGGCTGCCAATCGTCCGCCGCGCCGGGCGGGCGGACCGGTTCGACGCTTTCGACGAGCAGCGCCAGGTCCTGTACCCACGGCGGAAAGATCTTGATCATCAAGCGCCCTGCCGCCTGCAAACCGAACGCCGGTTCCGGGGCTAACAGCCGATGCACCTCGCCCATATCTGGTCTCCCCCAAACCTCGCGATGCTTCATCGCGAGCCCATTGCCGACCATCGCCGGCAAGCCCCCGCTCACCGGCGAACGCCTTTACGCCCGCCTCGCAGCCGCCGGCTTTTCGGCGGGGAGGGGACCGACCACAAAAGGGGAATGCAGTGAGAGCCGGGACGCGGCCGAATACGCCTCACACCCCGCACGAATCAACTGACGCCCGTTGGTAGCATAGCGCCGCAAGATTTGCCGTGGCCGTCTTGCAACGCCGGTCGGTCAAACGCCGGCGTGAGGCTTTGCGGTCTTGACCGGCAGGCGCCGTCGCGGCACGGTAAAAGGGCTTTGCGGGAGTGTGGGAGATGGTCAGTTTCGGCCGGATTGCGGCTGTCGCGCTTGGTTTTGCGCTCTGCGTCACCAACGTCTCGCAGCCGCAGGCGGCGAGCTGGCTGCAGATGAATTTCTGGATGTCCGGGCCGGGTTACGAGCGGACCGAGCGCCACGTGCCGGCCTGCGACTTTCCGGGCGCACTCGATCGCATCATCGCCAATTTCCATACCAAGGAATATCGCTTCTGGAACTCGGAGCTGCGCATCGTCGGGGTTGAGAACATCCACGAGTCCGCCTGGCTGCCGTGGGCGGCGCAGTCGATACCGCGGCGCTTCTGCAGCGGCACCGCGGTGATCAACGACGGCGCGCGGCATCCGCTGTTCTACTCGATCGCCGAAGATACCGACATCGACGGCATTGGCTGGGGCATCAATTTCTGCGTCGACGGGCTCGACCGCAACGACGCCTATAATCCGCACTGCCGCTCGGCAAAGCCTTAGCTAGCTCAGCTCCTGCAGAACCTTCTCGCGCAGATCGCCGCGGTCGCTGACGCCACGCTGGGCGAATTCGATCACCTTCCTGGCGACGGCGTCGGTTTCGCGGCGATCGCCGTCGCGCAAGCCGAGCGCGCGGCAGACGTCGGCATAAGCGCCGGTCATGACGCTGATCGCTTCCGGCTCGAACGGCTTGTTGCGGAACAGGCAGTAGATGGCCATCGTAGCGCCCTCATCACTGTGACGGACCCGGACAAGGCCGGCCGTAAAGTCGCTGGCGGTTCGGCGGCAAGTTACCGGCGATCCTGGCAGCCCCAGGCCGCGGCTCAAGCGTGAACTGTTAAGTAGGTGCAGAACCCCTTACCGTCGATACGCGGTTCCTCCATACTTTGTTCTTGCTCCGTTCGGGTCGCTTGCTATGGTTTGGTCTCCACGATGGCGAGGTTTTTCATGATCAGGTTCGTCGCCGGCTTAGGCTTCGCCGCAAGCTTGCTGGCCGCCGCTGCGCTCCCGACCATGGCGCAGGATGCGCGACAGAACGAGCCGGGAAAATTCGACTTCTATGTGCTCTCGCTGTCGTGGTCGCCGTCGTTCTGCGCCGCGGCCCAGGACAGCGGCCGCTCCGGCGGCGCGCAATGCGGGGCGCGACCTTATTCGTTCGTCGTGCACGGGCTGTGGCCGCAATATGAAAGGGGTTTTCCGGAATATTGCGAGCAGCTGTCGCCGCGGCTTTATCACCGCATCATGGAATCCATGCTCGATCTGATGCCGGCGCCGCGCCTGATCTACAATGAGTGGGACAAGCACGGCACCTGCTCGGGGCTGTCGGCGGAAGCTTATTTCGACACCATCCGCAAGGCGCGCGCCGCGGTGAAAATCCCGCCCGATTACGCCGATCTGAAAGACCCGCTCAATGTCGCGCCGGACGCGGTGCGCGACGCCTTCGTCAAAGCCAATTCCGGTTTGGCGCCGGGCGGCATCGCGGTGGACTGCGATAATCGGCGATTGACCGAGATCCGCATCTGCTTGTCCAAGGATCTGCAATTCCGCGACTGCCCGGGCGTGGTCAAGCGCGCCTGCCGGCGCGATCAAATCGTCATGCCGCCGGTGCGCGGCGGCTGAGCGCTGAGCGTTGAACATTGAACTATCAGCACGCCTTCCATGCCGGCAATTTCGCCGACGTGCACAAGCACGCGGTGCTGGCGCGCATTATCTGTTATCTCAAAGCCAAGCCGGCGGCGTTGCGCGTGATCGACACCCATGCGGGCGCCGGCCGTTACGATCTGCGCGGCGCGGAAGCGACCCGCGGCGGCGAGTGGCAAGAGGGTATCGCCAGACTTTTGGATCGGCCGTTGCCGGATGAGGTGCGGGCGCTGCTCGCGCCTTATCTCGACGTCGTCCGCAACCTCAATCCCGGCGGTGCGCTTCGGGTCTATCCGGGCTCGCCGCTCGTCGCGCTTGCGCTCATCCGGCCGCAGGACCGGCTCGTTGCCTGCGAGCTCGAACCGCGCGCGGCGGCGTCGCTCAAAGCCGTGCTGCGCGACCGGCGCGCCAAAGCGCTGGCGCTCGACGGCTGGACCGCGCTCGGCGCCTATGTGCCGCCGAAGGAGCGCCGCGGTGTCGTCCTGGTCGATCCGCCGTTCGAGGACGCGGCCGATTTCACCCGGCTTGCCGGCGCTGTGGCGGCGGCGCACCGCAAATGGCCGACCGGCATCTATCTGCTGTGGTATCCGATCAAGGAGCGCGACGCGCCCGACGCCTTGGCGCGGCGGCTGCGCAAGCTCGCGATGCCAAGCGTGTTGCGCTGCGAGATAACACTGGGACCGCCGCGCGCCGACGCCGGCCTGATCGGGTCCGGCCTGATCGTCATCAACCCGCCATTCAAGCTTGATGCCGACCTGGAAATCCTGCTGCCGGCGCTGGGCGAGGCATTCGCCACCGGCGCCGCCTGCCGGATCGACTGGCTGGCCGCCGCCAAATAGCTGCCCCAGCAGCCGCCGCAGGTAGCTGCCCACTTTTACACAATCGCGAATTGGTCTAGTTTTATGCGGCTGGGCTTAGACGTTCCGCCTCCTGTGGGGGGCCGGCGGAGTGATTGAGGCCGTCCTCGCTCTCTTTGCCCGTGTGGATGTCCAGCCCAGCCGTCGTGCCGTGGGGGCCGACGGCGAAGCATCCACGGGGAGGAGTTGCTCGATGGCAATGGGTGGTACGGTCAAGTTCTTCAACGGTGAACGCGGCTACGGCTTCATCAAGCCCGACGACGGCGGCCGCGATGTGTTCGTGCACATCACCGCTGTTGAACGTGCGGGGCTGAAATCGCTGGTCGAGGGCCAGCGCATCAGCTTCGATGTCGAGCCCGACAAGAAGGGCAAGGGTCCGAAAGCGGTCAATCTCGTCGTCACCGGATAAGGCGACGTTGCCGCGGCGTGTGGGAGCGCGACGCGTAGCGAAATACCGTGCGGCCGCCCGGCCGAACGCTGAACCGTTGCATTGCGTCCTGCAATGCACTGCCGCAAGAATGCACTCCCGCAAACAAGATCAGTAACGTCAAAGGTGCCGCAATGATGATTCTACGCTCTGCGCCGGCTTCTCCGTTTGGCCGCAAGGTCCGGATCGCGATTTCTTTGCTCGGCCTCGACAGTGATGTGAAAATCGAAGCCGCCGACACCACCGACGTCAACGACAGCGTGCGCAAGCAAAATCCGCTCGGCAAGATTCCGGTGGTGATCGCCGAGGACGGCACCGCGTACTACGACTCGCGCGTCATCCTCGATTATCTCGACGACCGCTCAGGCGGCGGCAAGATCGTGCCGCGCGACGCCAAGGCGCGGCTGCAGGCGCTGCGTTTGCAAGCGCTGTGCGACGGCATCCTCGATGCCTCGATCCTCACCATCTACGAGGCGCGCTGGCGCAAGGCAGAAGCCCACGAGCCGAAATGGCTCGAGCATCAGGCCGGCAAGGTGGCGCGTGCGCTGGCGGCGCTGGAAGCCGCGCCGCCGCCGCTCGATGCGACGCCTAACGTCGGCCAGATCACGCTCGCCTGCATGCTCGGCTATCGCGATTTCCGCTTCAACGGCACCTGGCGCGGCGATCACCCCCGCCTCGTCGGCTGGCTCGATCAATTCGCCGCGCGCGTGCCGGCGTTTGCGGCGACCAAGCCGGCGGGCTGATAGCCGGCGGCGCTCGCTCAATCAATCGCGGCCCTTGCGATGGCCGTTGCTATTTTTCATTTTTCGATAGGCGGCCGGTTTGAAGCGGCGCGGCCGCCCGGCAATGTCCGGTTTTGAGTCACCGTTGCGGGCCGGCGAACCGGACGGCGCTGTGTCAGGAGCGATCAGCGTGACGCCCTGCCAGGCGCCGCTTTCGACCAATTCGCGGACCAGCGATTTAAGCGTCAGCGCCACCGTCTCGATGGCGGGACTGCGCAGACCCACTTCGGAAAAGCAAAGCGACACCGGGCGGACCATCCTGGCGTCGGCGAAGCGGCGGTAATTGACCGCCAGTCGCTGATCGCCGCTATGCAGCGCGGACCATGTCATGATCGAGTTGCCGATGCCGGATGCGACCAGCTCGCGCATCGTATTCAACGAATCGCATTCCCCGATCAACTCGAGCGGCAGCCCGTGTTTCTCGAACGCCTCGCGGGCGTCGCGCTGGACGCCGCTGCCGGGGCCGGGCACCACGAGCGGATGCCGTGCCGCGTCCGCAATGCGGATCGGCGAATCGTCCTGGTCGGCCGTCGCATAGAACAGCTCCTCGTACACCAGCGGCTCGACCGCAAGACCGCGCTCTGGTTTCCCGGTGAGCAGCAAGGCGAGGTCGAGACGGCCATTGTCCAGCCGCTCGCGCAGCATCGCGCTGTTGCCGTCGGCGAGATGCAGCAGGATCTGCGGATAGGTGCTGCGCATCCGCACGAACAGTTCGGTTGCCAGGATGGATGCCAGCGCAACCGGAAATCCGATTGACACGCGTCCTGACGGTACGTTTTGCGCACTCAGCGCATCGTGTTTGGCAAATTCGACATGCCGCAGGATGGCCTCGGCGTGCCGGTACAACACGCCGCCGGATTCGGTCAGCAGGATGCCCTTCGGGCCGCGCGTGACCAGTTGCCGGCCGACCTCGGATTCCAGGCTGGCGAGATGATGGCTGATCGCGGACTGCGCGACGTGCAATTGATCGGCGGCGCGCGACAGGCTGCCGGCCTGGACGATTCCAACGAAGTAGCGAAGCTGGCGCAGGTCCATGGCCGTCCGTTGCTGCCCGCGCGATGCGCCGTCGCGGCGCGCGCGATTGACGAATTTGCCCGACTTGCAGAAGCTTACCAAGCCGGGGCACACTATACACTCTTGCCGTGCATCGACAAAGCGGACGTCCGGAACGTGATGGGAACCACTCGTCCTGCCGCGACTGCACCGGCGCAACGGCGATGCGCCACCGCCTGGGGTTTCGCGCTGGTGTTGCTCGGCGGCCTCATCTGCGCCGCGCGGGCGCAGTCCGGCACGCCGGACTGGCCGGGGACAAAACCCGTTCGCATCGAAGTCATCGCCGCGCCCGGCGGCTTGATCGATCTCGTGCCACGGACGCTGTCGGAGCATCTCGCCGCGTCCATTGGCGTGCCGGTCGTGGTGGAAGACCGGCCCGGCGCCGGCGGCAATGTCGCCGCCGCCCTCGTGGCGCGGGCGGAGCCCGATGGACATACGCTTCTCGTCACCGGCTCGAACCAGGCCGTCAATCCGACGCTGTTGCCGAATCCCGGTTTCGACTACGAGCGCGACCTGGCGCCGGTGTCGATGCTGGTAACGTCGAAATTGCTGCTGGTGGCGTCGCCGTCTTTTGCCGCCAACAGCATCACCGACGTCATCGCTCTGGCAAAGCAAAGACCGAAATCGGTCAGCATCGCGATTTCGCCGATCGGAACGCCCAACCACCTCGCCGCCGAAATGCTGGCGCAGTTCGGCGGCGTCGATCTCAACTTCGTGGCCTACAACGGTATCGGCGAGGCGCTGCCCGACCTGATCGCCGGCCGCGTCGATCTTGCGGTCGCCGCCATAGCGGTGCTGTTGCCGCAAGTGCGAAGCGGCGCGCTCAAGGCCCTCGCGGTGACATCGTCGCAGCGCTCCCCGCTGGCGCCTGACATTCCGACTGCGGCGGAAGCGGGCCTCGCGGATCTGCAGATCGACGGCTGGATTTGCGTGATGGTCACGGGTGCCACGCCTGAGCCCATCGTCGCGCGCCTCGACCAGGAAATCGCCAAAGCTTTGGCCGTGCCGAAGGTTCGCGATACCTTCGCCAAGCAGGGCGTCGAGATCGCGCACATGAACCCGAATCAGCTCGGCGAATTTCTGCAAGCGCAAGCCGCGCGTTTCAATAAAATTCTCAAGAGCTCCCGCGTCGGCCACGCATCGCCGTAAGCAAAGGCGCGGGCCGGCGGCCGATACAATGTCGCTAAAATCAGACGTAACAACGTCCCATCGCGCGCGGCGGCGTCGCTTAAAGTTCCACCATCTCATTTCAAGAAGGGGCCATATCGCAGCGCGTCTTTACAACCGCCTGCCGTCGGCCGACTTTGTTCGCGCGCTCGTTCTTGCATCCGTTTCCGGCCATGTCGCGATTGGAGCGGCCCACCATGACCGATGCCAAGCTTGTCGTGCTGTCGTCTTTTCGTCAGACGCGCGCCAAAGCCAAAGATGCGCCGTCTCCGGCGGAAGGCTTGAAGCTGGTGACGGCATTTCTACAAATCGACGATTCCAAGCGGCGTGCGGAAATCATCAGGATGGTGGAAGAAGCCTCCGCGTCGAAGAACGGATGAGAGGCCGGCGAATCACGGCGCAGCCAGCAGTTCGGGTCGAAATTCGAAGTGCATGGTGTCGAAGTGAAACCACTTGCCGCCCCAAATGAAGCCGTGCTTCTCGAAGATCGCGACGATCTCCGCAGGCATGCGGTTGCGGTAAACGATCGGGCCGCCATGGGACTGCCAATACCAATAGTCCGAGACGGCGGTATTGAGATCGATGGCGATACCGTAGCTGTGCGGGCTCGGCTCGCCGGTATCGGCCACGGCCCGGCAGTTGTACGTGCCGGCGGTCGGATAAGCGGCGTGTTTGATAGCGTCGGGCAGCGCGTCGATCTCGGCCGATACGGCACGCAAATGCTTGTCGACGTCGTTTACGGAACTGATGCGGATCGATTGGCCCCAGGTTTTAGGCAGCCAAGGTAGCGAAACAAGGTGCGGCGTCACCTCGCCCTTCTGGCAATCGCCGTACATCTTCGTGAAGAAGGCGGCGTTGCGGAACCGGCCCGGATCGACATCGGTGGCCGGCGGCTTTTCCAGCGGGCCGCGCGGATAGGGAATGCGAAACTGATCGACGATGGAGGCGTGGTGCAGGAGCTGCGCGGGCGTCTTGTTGTCGACACCGTCGGACACCGCCATTTCCGTTCCATCGCGCCAACGCAGCACTTTGGCGTCATGGCCGGCGAGCGCGTTCGGGTAAGCAGCGACCAGGCTGTCGAGCGCCGCGCCAAACGGGTCGTCCTGCGCGAGAAGAGGGGCGGCGCCCGCAAGCAGGGCCAGTGCGATGACGAAGCAAACCTTCGTCATCATTCGGCAAACGTAGCCCGGATGAGCGAAGCGACATCCGGGGTTCTGTCGCGAATAATGACGGCTGTCCCGCATATCGCTGCGCTCATGCGGGCTACGCGCAGCGGCGGCTAAGCGTGCGGCCAATGCCGCTCGCGGAACCACGTGCGGTACTCCGTCATCTTGGCGCGCTGCGGCGCCGGTGCATGCCGCTTGCAGGTCGATGCCTCGTCGCTCTTGTCCGGCGCGCCCCAGCGCAGCTCGACGCAGTCGTTCAGGTTATAGGCCATCTCGAGATCGGCCGCGCGGTCGATCACGTCCTGCAGCGAGAGCGTCCACGCCGAGCCGTCGCTGCGCGTATAGGTGAATTTGCGCGCCGCAAGCTCCGACGCCAGCACGCTCTGCAACTCGGCCTTCACCTGCGCCACGCTCTCGCCGCGCGGCATGGCGTAGCGCTCGGGCTGCCGCGCGACTTTATCCGGGTAGCCGCGCACGACGTCGATCGCGATGAGCAGACGAAAGTCGCGCGCGGGCGTCGCGAAATCTTCCCACGCGCCGTTGGTCGCGAAAATCGCCGGCCCGTTCGGCATGGTCGCTTCGCCTTTGCCGCTGTTCTGGTACTTCCGTCCGTTCTCGATCGAGCCGACGCGCGTCTTGACCTGCTCTTCGAGCGAGTCGATCGCCCCCTTCATCGCGCGCACCGGATCGAGCGGCTCGGGCGACATCACGTCGTCCATGTGATCGTAAAAGTCCTCGACGCCGAGCTGCGATTGCTCCAGCGAGAAATCGCCGTACTGCGGATTTTTGGCGATTTCGGCATTGGTCAGCCGCCGCAGGCTGCCGCTGGTGTCGCGCATGATCGGCCGGAAGCGCTTGAAACCCGGGCTGCCGAGCAGGGGCTCGTGGGCAAACAGGAAACTGCCGCGCCAGAAACGCTTGCGCGCCACGGTGCCGTCAGGCTCGCCGTCGACCGCGAGGAAAACGCCGGCCGCGCCGCCGGACTCCGGCACGCGCCGCACCAGCATCAGGACGTGGCCGTACGGATCGGCGTACACGGTGCCCGGGCGCAGCGCCTCTTGGCTCAACGGCACGGTATAGAAATCGGTGTTGTCGTCGGTCGCCAGCACGCGCACGGCGCCGGACTGCACGGCGTCGGCGACCACCGGCAAATAGGCGCCAAATCCCGCCGCCAGTCCCGGCCGCTGCGCCGCCTCGGGAGGATTGAGATTGGTCAGCCACGAGTAGCATTTCGGCGCGTGGCCGCCGCCGCCGCGCGAGCAATTGGAATAGCCGAACGGCAGTCCCATCTTGAAGGCGAAATAGGCGCGCAAGAAATAAACCAGATCGGCGCAATCGGGGCTGATCGGCGCCGACACTTCGTCTTCGCCGGCGCCCAGATAATTGAACAGCATGTTGCGCGATCGATCGCGCAGCACGGCGCGCAATGTCGGCCACGACGGCTCGGCGTCGAGCGGCGCGTCGAACAGTTTCTGGATCCACGCCGAATACAGGTTTTCCGTGGCGCGGTTCCATGACGCGCGTATCGGCCAGATGGCGCCCGGCGTCGCGCCCGGCGGCGGCGCCGGCGCATCGCGCACGGCGATGTCGCGGGTGATGGTGCCGCAGCCTGACGCGGCGAGTGCCGCGTGCCATGTCCCGACGGCGGGCGCGGCGACTTCGGCGAACCAGAAATAGGGCGGCCCGCCTTGGCGGTCGCGCGATTTGGCCAAAACCCTGCCGTCGGGCCCGATCAGGGAAAGCTCGCCGTCGAGCGGCTTCTCAGCGGCGAAGATGACGCGCAACGGCGCGCCCTTCCACGGCGCCATCGGCGTCGACAAGACCGCGACCTCGTCGCAGCTGCCGGCTGGATTTTGCGCCCTTAAGTTCGTTGCCGAGCCGAGGAAAAATGCGCCTGCGATCGGCAACAGGGCCGTCGCTGCTAACCGCCGTATCAGAAACAATGAAGCCTCCCCTCCGGAGCGTCCTCGGGCCGCGTTCGGCATGAAGCAAACAGGGCCGGTCCGCAACATACCGAATTGGCCAGGGTCAGTCAGCGGGCTAAGAGCGCGGCTATTTTGGCGAAAATGCAGCCGCCCGCCGCGGGTGCGTCACATTTGCCTATTTAGGGCGCAGCGATCGGCAGAACGAATCGGAACAGCGAACCGCTAGCGCCGTCCGACGATGCGGTCAGTTGCCCGCCATGCTGCTCGACGATCATGCGGCAAATGGCGAGCCCCAAGCCCATGCCGTGCGACTTCGTCGTGACGAAGGCGCCGAAAATGCCCTCAAGCTGCTTGGCATCGATGCCAGGCCCGGTGTCTTCGACTTCCACCGCAACGGCGTCGCGGCCGTGCAGCGCGCTCCTCACCTGCAACAGCCGGCCTCTGTCCGTCGTCGTCGCCATGGCTTCGAGCGCGTTGTGGGTCAAGTTGAGGACGACTTCCTGCAACTGGCCGGTGTGACCGACCACGCGCGGCAGCTCGGCCATCAGCTCGGCACGGACCGCGACGCCGCGATCCTTCAATTCTCCAGCCGATGACTGCAGCACGGCGCGAATGAGCTCGTTGATGTCGATCGGCTGTCTTTGCTCATCGGCCTTGCGGAACAGGGCGCGGATGCTGTCGAAAACCTCGCTGGTGCGATGACTTTCACCGATGATCCGGCCCAACGCCGCTTCGACCTCGGCGAGATCGGGCGGCGGCCGGCGCAGAAACCGCCGCGCCGCGCCGGCGTTGGTCGCGATCGCCGCCAGCGGCTGGCGCACTTCGTGGGCGATCGCCGCGGTGATCGCCTGCGCGTTCATCAGCTTGTTGTCGCGTTCGCGCTCCAGCATCGTGTTCGAGCGCGTCAGCCGCGCCTCGCTGTCGCTGCGCTCGGCAAACAGCGCGGCAAGAACGAAGGCGCCGAGCGCCACGAACAGGATTGCGGACTGGGCTTGCAGGATGCGGTCCGCGAATAAAATTCTGGCGTCGCCAAAATGACCGAAGCCGAAGACGGCGGTGGCGACAAACGTGATGCAAACCAGGAACGCGGCCGCCGCGGCATAGACCGGCCGGCAACGCGCCGTCACCCACAACAGGATCGGAAACAACGCGGCGATCGGCAGCACCGTCACCCAGAATTCCGCCGGCAGGAAAATGACGACGCCGGTCGCCACCGCGAGCGCGGTCAGAGCTGCCGCGCCTTCGATGAGCTCGCTGCGCGGCGGCGGACGCCGCAGCGCGGCGGCAATCCCGATCACCAGAGGCGCGACAATGATGATGCCGATGGCATCGGAGGCGAACCAATGCTGCCAACTGGTCAATATTTCCGCCGACGGACCGGAATACAGCCGGTATGTCGCGGCGCCGCCGACGCCGGAGACCGCGGTGCCGACGATTGCCGCGACAAGCAGGCCGATCACTTGGCGCAGCCGGTCGAGGCTGAAATCGGTGCCGAAATAGTATGCGATCAGTTCGGCCGTGATCAGGGCTTCCGCGGCGTTGCTGACACCTAGCGCAATGCCGGCCCACAGCGGATCGGCGATGAGCAAGTGAACCACCACGGTCGCGGCGATCACGCCCGCCGCCACCGGCCAGCGCGCGCGGCGTCCGAGAGCGATCAAAACGCCCGACGAGATGCCGGCCGCGGGCCAGAACACCGCCACGCCTTCCGGCTTCAGAATGAGGCCGACTCCGAGCCGCCCGGCGAAGAAATAAGCCACGCCGACTGTCACAGCGAGCCCGGCGCCGATCAGCCACCGCCGCACGCGAGCGTCGGCGGCGGAGCCGCGGCGTTGACCATGTGCGACCGCACGCTCGGCCATACCCGGATTCCCCAGCATCACGGGCAGCTTATCTTATTCCGGTCCGGCTCCGCCATCGCGGCCGCATGGGGTCGCGCTCACTGCATGATCGTGGTGCGCCAATGGATGCGTTGCTCGTCCGCCGAATAGCCGCCGGCGGCCGCATGCACGGTGCAGCGGTTGTCCCAGATGACGATGTCGCCCTTCTGCCACTTGTGCCGGTACTCGGCGTTGGGCTGCAGCATGTACCAATAGAGCTCCGCGAGGAGGCGATCGGCTTCGGCGTCGGACATGCCGATGATGCCGATGGCATGGGTCGGATTGACATAGAGCGATTTGCGCCCGGTCTCGGCGTGAACGCGCACCATGTCATGCACCGCCGGCGGCCGCGCCTGATCCGCTGGCTCGAGCAGATCGAACCATTTGCGCTCGCGCCCGCCGTAGCGGAACGCGACCTTGAGCGGCGCGATGCGTTCTTTCAAGCGTTCCGGCAGCGCGTCGTAAGCCGCATGCATGGAGGCAAACAGCGTGTCGCCGCCGTAGCTTGGAATCTCGATGCCGTAAAGCTGCGTGCCCTTGCAGATCTCGGTGTCCCATGGACTGTCGGTGTGCCAGGCCTGCCCGCGATCGAGAATGAGCTTCTCGTCCTTGGTATCCTTGGCCATGCTGGTGACGCCCATCAGCGTGATCTCGGGATTGTCGGGATCGCGCGTGCGCATGATCATGTGCGGCTTGAGCCGCCCGAACCTGCGGCTATAGGCGAGAAAATCGGCCTTCGCCAGCTCCTGGCCGCGCACGATCAGTACGTGGCGGTCGAGCCAGGTCTGATACAGCGTCTGCCATTCGCTGTTGGTCATGCGCTTGACATCGAGGCCGGTCACCAGCGCGCCGATATGGGGAACCGCATTCTCGATTTTCATGCGCTGCCTCCTTGGCGCAGCCGCGCGTCAGCAGCAATTCGGCGGGATGATGTTGACGGAGCCCGTGGGGATCGTGCCGCCTGAGGGAGCGGCGGCAGCCTCGAGGGCTTCGTCGGAGAGTTCGGGGGTGAGGATTTGCGTGTCGGCCTGGTCGAGATCGCGGGCGTCGGTGGCGTCATTCATGGCAACGATCCTCTCTTTGCGGGTAGCCCATCTTAAGGGCTGCCCGCACGGTTTTCAAAACCGTCGTGTTAGATCTAGACGACGCCAGATTTCGACGACCAGGGGCCGCGGTGAGGCGGCCCCCGTCTTACGCGGAAGCCTCGTCCGCTAATGGAAGCGGTCGGGGAACGGCGGGATCAGCGCCGGCATCTTCGACACCGTGTAGCCTTTGACTTGGAGCGTATAGGCCGAGTCGATCGCCAGATCGGCGCCGGCATAGGGCAGATACAGGGTCAGGTTCGAGACATAGAGGGTTTGCTTGTCCTTGCTAAACGCAAGGCTCGCCGGGAACAGCAGGCCCTGGGCGATGCCGTTCTGGTCGATGCCCCGGAAGTCGCCAAGCTTGGCGATCACCTTGCCGGTCTTGTCAATGACGACGATCTCGTCCTCCTGATTGGAGCAGATCCAGATGTTGTCCCTGCTGTCGATTGCGATGCCGTCCGGCGCATTGATGCCGGTGATCAGGATCGATGGCGTGCCCGCCGTGCCATCGTGGTTCACCGGAATCTGGATGATCTGATGAAATGCGGTATCGGCGACGTACATGATCGTATGCTCGTTGTTGAACTCGACGCCGTTGGCGCCGAACGGCGGCGTCAACCCCGTTCCCGGCACGAGCAACGGGCCGCTGGCCCACGCCGTCGCGCCGCCGCTATGGGGCACCTTCCAGATGACGCCGTTGAACGAGTCCGACACATAGGCGTTTCCGGACTGGTCGAACGTCAGCGCGTTGAGGCCGGAATTGGCGATCGGTCCCGCTTTCACCGTGGACTCCCCGCTATACGGGTTGACGTCGAGGACCGTTCCGGCCCCGAAGTCGAGAACCAACAAGTTGCCGAACACCGGATTGAAAGCGAGCCCGAGCATATGCGGACTCGATCCCTGAATGGTGAGCTTCCTGACGATATTGCCGCTCGGGCTGATGACGAACAGCACGGCGTTCCCGGTGAGAGAACCTTGCGTGTTGAAGCCGAACGTCGGAACGTAGATGTTGCCGTCGGGCCCGACCGTGAGGCCTTCGACGCTGCTTTGCACGTTTTGTGTGACGTCCGGCAGCACCGCCAGGACGTCGACTGGGCCGCGCTCCCACGCACCGACGGAAGTCGCCGTGAGAATTCCGATCGTGGCGCCGAGCGCGGCAATGCCGATCTTGAATCGTGACATGCGTAACCCCCCTTTGAATTTTGAAACGACCAGATAATCTCTGGTTGCGCGAACATGATATCATTGCGCCAGCGTGCGCGGAAGCCGCTGCCTAACCGTTGCCAATCGACCGTCCGAGGCCGGCACCGGCGAATGCGGCGCAAGGCTCGAGCGGGTAAACGTGCGGCCTATTCGGCCGGCGGCGTTCCTATGTTCTTGAGCGCAAGGTCGCGCAGTTGAACCGGATCGCGGACGCCGGTTTGCGCGATCTCGAAGATGGCCTTGGCGATGATTTCGGTGAGCGGATCGGTCCGGTTCGTCAGTTTCAAAATGCGCAGGCAATCCTCATACGCGGCAACGATCGGGGCGATGGCCTCGGGCGTGAATGCCGAATGCTGCAACAGGCGGTAAATCGCCATGGGGACGCTCCAATCGCCGGATCGAAAAAGGGCGGGAGCGATAGCCTTCCCCGTTGCTGCCGCTCGGCCAGCAATGGCCGACAAATATGCCATCGCCGATGAACACAGCCTGAACTGGAACCGCCTCGAATTACGTCAAAAGACACGTCGTGGCGGATCAGCTATGCTGCCCCTCCGGGTGCGGCTGAGAATCGGCTATTGGCACTCCATGTCAGCGGCGCAATAACATCGATCATGGCCGAATCCGCCGCGCCTGAGAGCGTGCTCAGCAAGACTCCCAGAGACGCCCAGGCGCGTGCCACCACCATTCGCTTGCTGCAAGTGCTGGCCGCGGCCGCGCTGCTGTTGCCGGTGTTGTTTTTCGCATTTGCCAGCGCCTTGAGCCATCGCGCCACATACGCCTTGGCCGACGAAAGAATCGAACGCTCGCTCGACGTGCTGCAGGAGCAGGCGCTCAAAGTGTTCCAATCGATGAATCTGGCGGTCGATACCATCGAGGATATGGTGGCAGGCCTTTCCGAGGCCGACATCCGCGCCAACGAAGAACGACTGCACGTGCGGCTGCGGCAGATCCAGAGCGCGCTGCCGGAAGTGCAATCGATCTGGATTTTCGGCCCGACCGGCCACCCGCAAGTGATCACCCGCGACTATCCGGCGCCCTATGCCGAGGATTTTGCCGCGCTCGACTACTTCGCCGTGCCCCGCGACGGTCCGGGAGGCGTGTATATCGGCGGCATTCACCAATCGGTCTCCGGCGGCCAGTCCTACTTTACCTTCAACCGGGCGCGCCATGACGCCAATGGCAAATTCATGGGCGTCATCGAGATGTCATTGTTGCCGGGCGATTTCAGTCGATTTTATTCCCACCTCTTGAGCGGCGAGGGCCTGCAATTCGCGCTGGTGCGCGCCGACGGCATCATGCTGACGCGCTACCCGCCGATCGCAACGGATGTGCAGCTTGGCGAGCACAGCGGATTTCGTCGCAGCATGGCCGCCAGTCCGGCGGGCGGTTTCTACACGTCGGTTGGCGAAAACGATAACGTCGAACGCCGCGTCGGTTTTCGCCGATTGCCCGGATTCCCCATTTACGTGATCGCCGGCATCGACACCGTCCAGATCCGCAACGAGTGGATGGGCGGCATGGCCATGCATCTGATATTCGGCATACCGGCGACGCTGTTTCTGTTCCTGACATTGCTCGCGGTGTTGCGGCGGACGCGGCGGCTTTATGCCGAACAGGACCAGCGGCTCGCGGTGGAGGATTCGCTGCGGCAATCGCAGAAGCTCGATGCCATCGGCCACCTGACCGGCGGCGTCGCCCATGATTTCAATAATCTCCTCACCGTCATCATCGGCAATCTGGAGACGGCGCAGCGCCAGCTCGAATCCTGGACCGACGCGGCGCACTTGAAGCTCGCCAAGCGCATCGGCAATGCGATGCACGGCGCCGAGCGCGCGGCAACCTTGACCAAACGGCTGTTGGCGTTCTCCCGGCAGCAGCCGCTCAATCCGACCACGATCGACGTCAACCGGCTGCTCAACGGGCTTTCCGATTTTCTCCACCGCGCGCTCGGCGAAGATGTGTCGCTCGAAATCGTCGGCACCGGCGGGATCTGGCCGGTCGAAGCCGACCCGGCCGAGCTCGAAGCCGCGCTCCTCAATCTCGCCGTCAACGCCCGCGATGCGATGCCCGACGGCGGCAAATTGACGATCGAAACCAGCAATGCCTATCTCGACGACGTCTATTGCCGGCAGTACCCCGACGTCCGGCCCGGCCAATATGTGCAGGTTTCAGTCACCGACACCGGCGCGGGAATGACCAAGCACATCATCGAGCGCGCCTTCGAGCCGTTCTTCACCACCAAGCAAACCGGGCAAGGCACCGGACTTGGGCTCAGTCAGGTCTACGGCTTCGTCAAACAGTCGGGCGGCCACGTCAAAATCTACAGCGAGGTCGGCGACGGCACCACGGTCAAAATGTATCTGCCGCGTTTCGTCGGACAGGCTTCGCCGGCGCTCGAAAAAAAGGGCGAACCGCGTCGCGGCCGCGCCGGCGAGTGCATTCTTGTGGTCGAGGACGATGCCGAGGTGCGCGCTTATGTGGTCGAGACGCTGCGCGGGTTCGGCTATGACGTGCTCGAGGCGGCGGGGGCCGAGGCGGCGCTGGCGCTCATCGACCGGCACAACACCATCAATCTCTTGCTGACCGATGTCGTCATGCCGGGACAGAACGGGCGCAAGCTCGCGGAAGCCGCGCGGGCGCGCCAAGCGTCCTTGCGGGTGGTGTACATGACCGGCTATTCGCGCAACGCCATCGTGCATCAGGGCCGCCTCGACCCCGGCGTCGAGCTCCTGCAAAAGCCGCTGACCAGCGAGCAACTGGCGACGACGGTTCGCAGGATACTGGACGCGTAGGGGCGGCGAGGCCAGACGGCATCTCCGTCATGCCGCAAACCTCATCGTGCAAGGCTCATCGTGCAAGCCTCATCGTGCAAGCCTCATTGCGTCAGCCGATGGCATACGTCCAGGATGTCACTGTGGCGGTATGGTTTCGACATGAAGATGCTGCCCGCAACACAGCGTTTGGGATCGATCGATTTTCCGGATGTATAAACCACCGGCAGGTCCGGGCGCGCCGTGCGGCAGCATTCGGCAACGTCCCAGCCGCTGGCGGAGCCGCCGAGATTGATGTCGGTGATCACCATGTCGATCGACGTACCGGAGTTGCACAGCGCGATGGCCTCCTCGCCGGTCGCGGCCTCGACCACGTCATAGCCCGCATCCTCGAGACAGCCGGCGACATCGAAGCGCACGAAGATTTCGTCCTCGACCACGAGGACGACGACAGCATCGACACTGTTGGCGGCTAATGCGGACACGGAGCAAGCCTCCCCTGGCCAGGCCGTGGAGGACTGGTTTCGATCGATAAGTTTCGTTTTACGGTCTTGCAGGCGGTCGAATTTTCGTCAGACGCCTGAGTGTTTCCAACGGTCTAACCAGGGTACGGTTCCGTACTGAGCCTCTTTTCTTTCATGGCGAGATTTCAATGGCTATTGGCCAGCGAAATACGTACCTATCACTTACCGCCAGCAGCGACCCTCCGGGCGCCGGCGGTTGAGAGACCCTGATGTGCTCTTGCCCCCTTTGGGAACAAGAGCCATGCCCCCAACCTCGCCATCACGTCAGTCGTCGTCACGTCAGTCGTCGTCACGTCATCCGTCGCGGCCGCGCAATCGGCTTCTGGCCGCGCTATCGTCAGCCGATCTGGCATTGCTGCAACCGCACTTGAATTTCCTTGCGGTCGCCGTGAGACACGAGATCGAACGGCCGAACCGGCGGATCGACGCCGTCTATTTCATGGAGGCCGGTATCGCTTCGATCGTTGCCGTGCAAGCCGATGAGACGCAGGTCGAAGTCGGATTGGTCGGGCCTGAGGGAATGACCGGGACGGCCGTGGTGTTGGGCGGCGACCAATCACCGCATTCCACATATATCCAGGTGGCCGGCGAAGCGCAGTGGATCAAGGCCGATGAATTGCGCAAGGCGATGCGGACAAGCGATTCATTGCGCGCCTTGCTGCTGAAATACGTTCAAGTCTTCATGGTGCAGACGACCCACACGGCCATCGCCAACGCGCGGGCCCAAATCAACCGCCGTCTGGCGCGGTGGATTTTGATGGCCCATGACCGCACCGGTGACAAGACGCTTCCGCTTACCCACGAGTTTCTGGCGCTGATGCTGGGCGTGCGGCGGCCGGGCGTCACCGAGGCGCTGCAAAATCTCAAACGTCAGAAGCTGATCGACACCGCCCGCAATCAAATCATGGTCCTCAACCGCAACGGCATCGAGAAGATGGCGGGTCATTCCTACGGGGTGCCCGAAAAGGAATACCGGCGGCTCATTGGTTGAGAGCGATTAATGCCGCCCGCCTTCATGTCTAAAGACATGCTCGCCGCCGGACCTGCGACTCGGACCTGCGACACGAATAACGGCGCTCTGTCCGGTACCGGACCGATTCACAGATTGACGAAACCCGGACGAAGCCTAGATTTTCATCAGTTGTGGTGGTGAGTTCAAAGGCCCCTGCCGTGAGAGACGCACCCGGCGTAATCCGATTGGACGCAGAATCGTTTGAGCGATCGGACTTTCTGCGGAAGGCGGGGGAAGCCCTTGTCCAGGGCGATGGCTATTTTCGGCAGGTGCTCGACCTCCTGCCTGCCGCCGTCTACATCACCGATGCCTCCGGCCGTATCACCTATTACAACGAAGCCGCCGCCGCGCTGTGGGGGTATCGTCCGCAACTCGGCTTGAGCGAGTGGTGCGGCTTCTGGAAGCTCTATTGGCCGGATGGCAGGCCGCTGCCCCATGATGAGTGCCCGATGGCGCTGGCGGTCCGGGAGAGCCGTCCTATCAGAGGCATGGAAGCGCTGGCGGAGCGTCCCGACGGCATTCGGGTGCCGGTCATTCCCTACCCGACGCCGCTCTACGATGCGGCGGGCGAGCTCATCGGCGCGGTCAACATGGTGGTCGACATCACCGACCGCAAGCGCGCGGAAGAATCCGCGCGGCGGCTCGCCGCGGTCGTCGAATTTTCCGACGACGCAATCCTCACCAAGGATATCGATGGCGTCATTACCAGCTGGAACCGGGGCGCGGAACGGCTGTTCGGTTACACGGCCGAGGAGACGATCGGCAAGCTGATCACAATCCTCGTTCCCGACGACCGGCATGACGAGGAACGCGAGATTCTCGGCCGCATTCGTCGCGGCGAGCGCGTCGATCACTATGAAACCGTCCGCCGGTGCAAGGACGGCAGCTTGGTGGATATTTCGCTGACCCTATCGCCGCTCAAGGACGCGCAAGGTAAAATCATCGGCGCCTCGAAGATCGCCCGCGACATCACCGAGCGCCGGCGCGCGCAAGAGCGGCAGAAGCTGCTCATCAACGAAATCCAGCATCGCACCAAGAATACGCTGGCGATCGTTCAGGCCATTGCGACCCAAACTTTGCACAACACGCCCGCCGAACGCGATGCCTTCGTGGCCCGATTGCACGCGCTTGCTGGCGCGCACGATCTGTTGCGGGACGACAATTGGCACCAAGCAGCGCTGATCGACCTGGTCGGCAAAGCGCTGAACGCCTTTCGCGACAAGCACCGCGAACGCTTTGTCATCGATGGACCCGACGGAATCTTTCTCGATGCGCAGAAGTCGTCGCTGCTGGTCATGGCGTTACATGAGCTCGCAACAAACGCGGTAAAGTACGGCGCGTTGTCGAATGAAACCGGTCGGGTGCGCGTGGCGTGGGACACATCGGGAGACGAGGCGCCAAAACGCTTCCGGCTGTGCTGGAAAGAGAGCGGCGGGCCGGTGGTGAATCCACCCAAGCAAAAAGGCTTTGGCTCGCTTCTCATCGAGCGCGCCCTGCAAAATCAGCTCGGGCCGGCGCGGTTGGATTTCGACCCCGGCGGTCTGGTCTGTTCGATAGAAATTTCCCTTTAGGGTCGGGTGCTCTCGCCGCCCACTTTCCTCGCGGCGCCTTCTCCGTTACAATAGGTAACATTCGCTGGCCGCAGCTTTTGGGGGGCAGGGCTATGGGTGGGAGGCTATGGGCCGCGGTCGCTGCGGGGGGACTGCACGTTTTCCTCGCTGTGCCGTGTTCCGCCCAATCGCCCGCGGCGAGCGACGTTGCCGCGACGCTGGCGCGGCTCAATATCGACCTGCCGGGGACTGTAACCGCGGTCGAGTCGGTGCGTGGGCCGCTCGAACAGCTGACCCGCGAGAAGTGCGACCAGGACGCGATTGTGCATCTCGGCGAAGCGCTGAGCACCGTCGGCTACCGGCGCGAGTCGGCGGTTGCGCAAGTCAACTTCTCCTCGCAGTGCGGCGGCTATGCGCCGGCGCTGCGCGGCGCCGTCAACACGCTGCTGAAATTGTCCGACTATACGACTGCCGAAACCATCGCCGCGGATCTGATCCGGCTTGAGCCCCATGCCGACGAAGGTTACTTCCTGCGCGCGGTTGCCCGCGACGGCAACAAATCGTTCAAGGGCGCGATCGACGATTACGTCACCGCGATCGAGCTGTTCGGCAACAAGGACCGCATCAGCAGCATCGGCTATTACCGGATGGCGCTCGACTACGAGAGGCTCGGCCAGTTTTGCGACGCCATGCTGCCGCTGGAGCAGTGGGTGGCGATCGATCCGGCGCACCACGACAGCAGTCGGGTGCAGGCCATGCTGTCGGACTACGCCGCCAAAGGCGGCTGCGCCGCGGCGACCAGCGGCAGCGACGAAAGATTTCCCGCGGCGCGGCCCGGCGGCGTCGTCAAGGTGCCCGTCCTCGTCAACAACGTGGCGGCCACCTTCATCCTCGACACCGGCGCGGCGTTCGTTTCGCTCAAGGAGAGTTTTGCCAAGAAGGCCAAGGTCGAGATCGAGCCCGGCAGTTCGGTGCATCTTCATACCGCCAACGGAATCGCCGAGGGGCGACGCGGCCGCGCCGACACCGTCCAGCTACGCTCGCTCAAGGCGCAAAGCGTGCCGGTCGTGGTCGAGGCCGACAGTGCCGCGACCTATGGCGACGGCGTCGACGGCCTGTTGGGCATGAGCTTCCTGTCGCGCTTCGCCTTGACCATCGACGCACGCACGGTGCGCATTGCCCCGAACAAGCCGCGCTGATCGGCGCGCAAGCGAGAGCCGGCTTTTTCGCGACCATGCGCGAGGCCGCCCGGTTTGGTCACCACACGTAGCGCAGCGTGCCGGTGCCGGCGTAAGTCTCCGAGCCCTTGGCGAACTCGCCGCCGAACTTGGCGAGCACCGACCACGCTTGGGTCAGGTGCAACTCGGCACCAGCCGTGGTCAGCGCGGAATTCTTCGGTATCGCCGCGCCGTTGACGATGAAGTTCGCTCCGGGCAGCGTCTCGAACACCGCCTGCAGCACCGGTCCGTTGACCCAATCGTGCGCCCAGGCCAAGCGCGCGCGGCAAACGCGGCGCGGCTGGTCGTCATCCAGTGATTGGCGAAAGCGATATCGGTGGCGACATAGGCCGGGCCGAAATAGCGTTGGATTTACACCGGAAGTCACAGCCAGCCCTGACGCCGGCCGGGCGGAACAGCTTGCCTGTTGCCGCCCGCGTCGACGTTCAAAAGCTACCGATGCGGCTGGTAAGCAGCAATAGAAGCACCGGGGAAAACAACCCAATTACAAGCCCATTTGGCGAATTCTCGTCCGCTGTCGCCCGCGCGCCACACCGGCCGGTCTCGGATTGGTGCCCGGGCGCCCTCCGGCGTATATTGGTTGCGTCGTCAGGGCGCGGCGCGCGAGACATGCGATGAAGCTTCCCTTCGCCGGCGCAATCGATTGCGACCTGCATCCCGCCGTGCCCGACGTCGCGGCGCTGATGCCCTATCTCGACGATTTCTGGCGCGAGCATCTGACCGAGCGCTATATCGATCACTCGCCGTTCGTGCTCGCCAGCTATGCGCAAAACCTGCCGCAATCGGCGCGGGCGGATTGGCGGCCGGCAAAGGGCGTGCCGGGCGCCGATCTCGCTGCCTTGCGCCGCGATGCGCTCGACGCGTTCGGCACGCGCTTTGCGATCGCCAATGTGCTGCACGGCGCGGTGGCGCTCTACAACGCCGACATGGCGGCGGCGTTGTGCAAGGCGGTGAACAGCTGGATCGCGCACGAATGGCTCGACCGCGAGCCGCGGCTGCGCGCGTCGATCCTGGTGCCAACCCAAGATGTCGAGCTTGCCGTCGTCGAGATCGAGCGCTGCGCGCCCGATCCGCGATTCGTGCAGGTGCTGCTGTTGGTGATGGGCGACCGGCCGCTCGGCCATCGCAGTTTTTGGCCGATCTATCGCGCCGCGGAAAAACACGGCCTGCCGATCGGCATTCACGCCGGCTCCACGTTCCGCCATGCGCCGACCGGTTCGGGCTGGCCGTCCTATCATCTCGAGGACAGCGTGCTCCAGGCCGCCGCCTTCGAGGACACGCTGGTGAGTTTTTTGGCCGAGGGCGTGTTGCAAAAATTTCCCGGCACCAAACTGGTGCTGATGGAATCCGGCTTCGCCTGGCTGCCGACGCTGTTGTGGCGCACCAACCGCAGCTGGCGCGGCGTGCGCACCGAGGTGCCGTGGATCGACCGGGCGCCGGCCGAGATCGTGCGCGATCACGTGCGCTTTACCTTGCAGCCGCTCGACGTGCCGAACGGCGACGTGCTCAACCGCCTCATGGATCATGTGCGTTCCGACGAGCTGATCGTGTTCTCGACCGATTATCCGCATTGGCAGTTCGACGGCGACGACGCGTTGCCGGAGGGGTTATCTGATACGATGCTGCGCAAGATTCTGGTCGACAATCCGCTGGCGACTTATCCGCGCTTGCGCGCGGCGGCCGGCGCGGGCGAGCCAAGAATTCCGATGCGCGAGGAGATGGCGCGATGAACAAGCCTGTTCCTGAACACGAAACCAAGGCCGCGCAGCGCTTCGGCTTCGTCGATTGCGACATCCATCCGGTGCAGCGCACGCCGAAGGATCTCTATCCTTATCTCGAGGCGCGCTGGCGCGAGCACAGCGAAACGTTTGGCGGCCATCTCTGTCAGGGCTTGAGCGGGCAACTGTCGTTTCCGCGCATGATGGCGAGCGGCATGCGCGCCGACGCCTATCCCTCGAATGGTGGCCCGCCCGGCTGCGACCTGGAGCTGATGCAGCGCCAGCATCTCGATCTCAACGGCTGCGACACCGGCATGATGGTGTGCCTGTCGCGCGGCGGCATGGAGGAGCGCAATCTCGAATTCGGCGCGGCGCTCTCGCACGCCGTCAACGACTGGCAGATCCACGATTGGGTCGAGAAGGATCGCCGGTTGAAAGCCGGCGTCGTGGTGCCGCAGGAATATCCCGAATTCGCCGTGCGCGAGATCGACACCCGCGCCGCGGAGAGCGAGGCGTTCCGCCAGGTGATCATCTCGCCGCGCTCGAGCGAGCCGCTCGGCCGGCGCAAATATTGGCCGATCTACGAGGCCATCGCGCGCAACAATCTCGTGCTGGGCCTGCATCCGGCCGGCGCGCCCGGCGGCCATCCCTCCAGCGGCACCGGCTGGGGCACCTATTACATGCAGGAGCATTACACCTTCGGCACCAGCATTTCAGGCAATGTCGTCAGCTTGATCGCCGAAGGCGTGTTCGAGCGCTTTCCTAACCTGAAAGTGGCGCTGATCGAATCCGGCTTCTCCTGGGCGCCGGCGCTCGGCTGGCGCATGGACAAGCAGTGGGCGCACATGCGCAAGGAGACGCCGCATCTCAAACGCCCGCCGTCGGACTATTTGCGCCAGCATTTCTGGTTTTGCACCCAGCCGATGGAGGAGCCGGAAGAGCCCGCGCATCTCCAAGACGTGCTCGACTGGATCGGCTGGGACCGCCTGATGTTCTCCAGCGACTATCCGCATTGGGACTATGACGATCCGCGGCAGGCGCTCAGCTTCAAGATGACCGAAGCGCAACGCGCCGGCATTTTGCGCGACAATGCTAAGGCGCTGTACAGACTGTCGTGACAGTGATCCGTCACCCTGAGGTGGCCGCGCAGCGGCCCTCGAAGGGTGACGGCCCGGGCCGTGCATCCTTCGAGGCTCGCTGCGCTCGCACCTCAGGATGACGGACCAGAGTGTCGCGATGAAACTCGCCCGTAGACATTTTTTGCAAGCGGCTGCGGCTACTGCCGCGCTGCCGCGAATTGCCCGCGCCGAAACCTATCCGGCGCGGCCGGTGCACATGATCATCGGCTTTCCGCCGGGCGGCGCCACCGACATTGCCGCGCGCCTGATCGGGCAATGGCTGTCGGAGCGGCTCGGCCAGCCGTTCGTGATCGAGAGCCGGCCGGGCGCCGCCGCCAATATCGCGACCGAGGCGGTCGCCCGCGCCGCGCCCGACGGCTATACGCTTCTGGTCGCGGTCGGCACCAACACCATCAATCCGGCGCTCTACGACAATCTCAATTTCAATTTCATCCGCGACTTTGCCATGGTCGGCGGCATTTTGCGCACGCCGCTGGTGCTCGAGGTCAATCCGGCGGTGCCGGTGACATCGGTGCCGGAGCTGATCGCCTACGCCAAGGCCAATCCCGGCAAGCTCGCCATCGGCTCGTTCGGAACGGGAAGCATTTCCCACATCGCCGGCGAAATGTTCAAGATGGCGACCGGCACCGACATGGTGCACGTGCCCTATCGCGGCTCGGCGCCCTTGGTGGTCGATCTCCTTGGCGGCCAGGTGCAGGTCGCCTTCGACAACCTGCCGCCGTCGATCGAGCATATCCGCGCCGGCCGGCTGCGCGCGCTCGCGGTGACGACGGCTGAGCGCTCGCCGGCGCTGCCCGAGCTGCCGACGGTGGCGGATGTCCTGCCGGGTTTCGAAGCCAGCGCCTGGGCCGCGATCGCGGTGCCAAAACCAACGCCCCGCGAGATCGTCGACAAGCTCAACGCCGCGATCAATGCCGGGTTCGCCGATGCAAAAATCAGGGCGCGGCTCGCCGACTTCGGCGCCACCGCATTTGTCGCCTCGCCGGCCGAACTCGACAAGCTCGTCATTGAGCAGACCGAGAAATGGGGCAAGGTGATCCGCGCCGCCAATATCAAGGCTGAGTAGCTTCCGGCGCGCGACGTCCAAAAATTTATTCGATCACCTCGTCGGCGCGGCCGAGAAGAGGCAGCGAGATCGACAGTCCGAGCGACTTGGCCGCCTTGAGATTGAGGACGAATTCGACTTTGGTCGGCTGCAAGACCGGAAGGTCGGAAGGCCGCTCGCCCTTGAGAATGCGGCCGGTGTAAATGCCCACCTGTCGGTAATCGCCGGCCAAGCTCTCGCCATAGCTTGCCAGTGCACCGTCGGTGGCAAATTCGCGCTGGTAAAAGACCGCGGGAAGACGTTCGTGCGCGACCAGTGCCACGAGCTGTTCGATGTGGCCGGTAAACAGCGGGTCGGAATGAATCACCAGCCCGGCGATGGGTTCTTTGCCGAGGCTCGCAAAGGCCGTATCGATTTCGCTTGGCGTCGTGGCATCGAGCACCTTGATTTGACGCCCGAGTGCCTGCGCCGCCGATTCCGCGACTGCTATGGCCTCTTGGACATTCGAATTGCGCGGGTTGACCAGCAAGCCGATCACGCGGGCGCTGGGAACAAGCTCGCCCAATAGCTCGATTTGTTTCGGCAGCAGCATGCCGACAAAAACCCGCGCGCCGGTGGCGTTGCCGCCCGGCCGGCTCAAGCTGGCGACCAGGCCGCTTGCCACCGGATCGCTGCCCGTGGTGAAGACGATCGGAATGCTGTCGGTGGCCGCCTTGGCGGCGCGCCAGGACGGATCGCCGCCCGTTGCGACAATCGCAGCGACTTGCCGGCCGACCAGTTCCTTGGCCATCGCCGGCAGCTGTTCATAATGTTCGTCGGCCCAACGATATTCGACAACGACGTTGCGGCCTTCGATGTAGCCGGTGTCGCCCAGGCCTGCTCTGAAGGCATCGGCAAAGCGTCCGAAGGTCGCGGCCGAGGCGCCGCTGAGAAAACCGATCACCGGCGTGGCCGCCTGCTGCGCCCGCGCGGCGCGCGGCCGCGCGGCGGCAGCGCCACCGAGCAGTGTGATGAATTCGCGGCGTCTCATGGGTGTACCCGGCAGAGGAACTGCCGGCCGACTATAGCAGGGCTCGGACGTGGTGGCGTGCCGCGTATCACAACGAAACTGAACTTCATTCGCTTCGCCGCCAGCGCGACCCGCAGGATCGGCGGTCGTCGAGATCGCGCGGTTTTGATCGAAATCGCGGCAGGACAAGATAAAAGCGGCATACAATCATCCATTCCCGTTCGTGCCTCTTGGTGAATTGTCTGACAATGCAAGGAGATGATGATGAGCAAAATCTCGAGTCCCATTTCGCGTCGCGACATGCTGGCGGTGACGGCGGCCGGCGGCGCGCTCTCGGCGGCAACGCTGGCGCAGGCGCAGACCACGCCACCGATGCCGCAACCGACGCGCCCCGGCAAGGGCGGCACCAATCCGGGTCCGAAGAATCCGGTCCGGGCGAGCCAGAATCCGGACATCCTCTCGCCGCCGGCGACCGACCACGGCACGCTGCCGAATTTGCGCTTTTCGTTCGATGACTCGCACATGCGCCTGGAGTCGGGCGGCTGGACCCGGCAGGTGACGGTGCGCGAGCTCGGCGTTTCCAAGAACATCGCCGGCGTGAACATGCGGCTCAATTCCGGCGGCGTGCGCGAGCTGCATTGGCACAAGGCCGCCGAATGGTCTTACATGCTCTACGGCACCGCACGCATCACCGCGATCGATGCCGAAGGACGCAATTTCGTTGACGACGTCGGCGTCGGCGATCTGTGGTATTTTCCGCCGGGCATCCCGCATTCGATCCAGGGTCTTGGGCCCGACGGCTGTGAGTTTCTCCTGGTGTTCGACGACGGCGATTTCGACGAGGACAACACCTTTCTGCTCAGCGATTTTATCAAGCACACGCCGCCGGAGGTGCTGGCCAAGAATTTCGGCATGGAGGCGTCTGCTTTCGCCAACGTGCCCGACCCGAGCCAGCTTTACATCTTCCCGGCGCCGCTTCCGGGCCCCCTCGAAGGCGACAAGATCGCGGGCGCGACGCCGGTGCCGCAGAGCTTCAGCCATCGCATGCTGGCGCAGACGCCGATCAAGACCAAAAGCGGCACGGTGCGGATCACCGACACCAAGGTCTTCCCGGTGTCCAAGACCATCGCCGCGGCGTTGGTCGAGGTCGAGCCCGGCGGCATGCGCGAAATGCATTGGCATCCGAACACCGACGAGTGGCAATACTATATTGCGGGGCAAGCGCGCATGGGCGTGTTCGCGTCGTCGGGCGAAGCGCGTACCTTCGATTTCTTCGAGAACGACGTCGGCTTCGTGCCCTTTGCCATGGGGCATTACATCGAGAACACCGGCACCACGACGTTGAAGTTTCTGGAAATCTTCAAGAGCGACTATTACGCCGACGTGTCGTTCGACCAGTGGCTGGCGCTCACGCCACCGGAGCTGGTCACCGCGCATCTGCACACCGATGCGCAGTTCATCGCCAAGCTGCGCAAGGACAAAGTCCCCGTGGTGCCGGCTTGAGTGCAACGGCGCGCGCTGGTGAAACTTCAAACAAAAACCCCGGGGCTTTCGCCCCGGGGTTTATTGCATCACGTAGGCGCCGCAGCGATTAGAAGTGGTAGTTCACGCCGGCGCGCACGATGTTGGTGGTGAACGACACGTTGTCGGTCACAAGGGCACCGCAGGCGATGCCGCAGTTGAGCTTGCCGAGGTCGACATAGAGATACTCGGCCTTGGCCGTCCAGTTCTGGGCGAGCGCGAACTCGAGACCGCCGCCGATCGTCCAGCCGGCATTGGTGGTGTTGGCGCCGGCGAAACCGGGCGTCGAGGCGCGGATGTCGCCGAACGCGGCACCGCCGCTGATGAACGGCATGAAGCGGTCGGCCGCGTAGCCGAGCCGGCCGCGCACAGTCGACAGCCAATGGTCGCTGGTCTTGCAGCCGAACGGGCAGGCGGAGTTGGTGGTGCCGTTGATGTCGGCCCAGTCGATGTCGCCTTCGACGCCGAGGACGGCTTGGCCGAATTGATAATTGTAGCCGACGGTGCCGCCGACCAGACCGCCGGAGATGTTGAAGTTGCCGGTCGAATCCCAGGCCGAACGGCCGAAGCCGCCGCCGCCGTTGATGCCGATGTAGAAGCCGGTCCAGTTATAGACCGGAACGGCAACCGGAGCCTTGTAATAAGGCGCCGGTGCCGGACGCGGCGGAAGATCGGCTGCCGCCGCCGTGCCCATCAGTGCCGCCATGCTGGCGAGGGCGAAAAACAAACGCTTCATTACAGGCCTCCATTGAAAGCAGGTGGCCGCATAGTATTCATGGGCGCTTTTACGTCTAGTGCAGGAAAGACACAGTGGATTTGTCTATCTGGACGACAATATGGCAAGATTTTAGATAGTAGAGCCACGATTAAAGGAAACAATGTCTTAACGTCGGCGGTATAATGATAAAATAAGTGTTAATCGCGGCAAAAATCGTGCAACGGGAACTGCAGCGGAGCGTGGAACCTACTTGAAGTGTGGAACCCGCTACCTCCGGCAATGGAACTCCGTTGCCGGCTAGGATTGCCGCCTAGAAATGATAATTCACGCCCAAGCGCACCAAGTTGGCGGTCAGCCCATTGGTGTTGCCGGTGACCGAGAAAGACCGGTCGGAGAGATCGAGGTAGAGCCACTCGGCCTTGGCCGACCAGTGCGGCGCGAGGCCGACTTCGCCGCCGAGGCCAGCCGCCCAGCCCAGCGAGCTTCTGGTCTGCGACAGGTTGCCGGGGCTGTCCACGGTCAGGCTGCCATAGGCGAGGCCCGCGGTGCCGAACAGCAGCACATTGCCGATGGCGACGCCGGCGCGGCCGCGCATGGTGCCGAACCACGGATTGGTAAACTGCCACGGCGCGAACGTATCGCTCGCCGCCGAAGCCTGGATGTCGGCTTCGACGCCGGTGACGAATTGGCCGAATTGCCAATTGTAGCCGGCCTCGATACCGCCGGCGATGCCGGACGGGTTGGTCGGATTGTTGCTCACGTGGCCCCATTCGTAGCCGACATTGGCGCCGAGATAGGGGCCTATCCAGCTGAAGCCGGAAAGCGGCGCGGGGGCGGTGTAGTAGTTTGCGGCCGGCAGGTCGGCGGCGAGCGCCGGGCCGGTTATGGCCGCCGTTGCGACAAGGAGAGCTGCGCCAAGACCTATTGCGCCAAGCATTGTTTTCATTGGTGACCTCCACAACCGCATCGGACGGACCACTGCGCAACGCCGACGCGCAGCGGGCCGCGGATGCCTATATTGAGGCTCGAAGTAAGGCGCCTAGACCGTCTACCCGGCCTATAGAATTTATCGCGATGTTTCAGTTAAGCGGTGATGAACCGCTAAGTAGTTCCAAGATGACATCGTTAAGAAAGTCTATATTCGCCGCGTGACCTGGCTTTGCCGACAACCATGAACGACCCGAAGAAAGACATCGCGCCGGAGCCCGATCTCGTCGAAGAGGACGACGAGCCGTCGCTGCCGGAAGCCGAGGAGGCCATCCGGCTCGACGAGGCGGCGGCGGGTTCGCTCGCCGCCGGCCGCGACGCCATCATCGGCGCCATCAAGCATGCGCCGTCGCGGCCCGGCGTCTATCGCATGATCGATGGCCGCGGCGACGTGCTCTATGTCGGCAAGGCCAAGAACATCAAAAAGCGCATCGGCGCCTATGCCCGGCCGACCGGCCTCGATACCCGCATCGAGCGCATGATCGCGCAGACCCGGACGCTGGAATTCGTCGTCACCCGCACCGAGACTGAGGCGCTGCTGCTGGAAGCCAACCTGATCAAGCGGCTCCGCCCGCGCTTCAATGTTACGCTGCGCGACGACAAATCGTTTCCCTATATCCTGATCACGTCCGATCACTGGGCGCCGCAAATCCTCAAGCATCGCGGCGCGCGCTCGCGACAGGGCCAGTATTACGGCCCATTCGCCTCGGTGTGGGCGGTCAACCGCACCGTCAACGCGCTACAGCGCGCGTTTTTGCTGCGCTCGTGCAGCGATCCGTTCTTCGAAAGCCGCACCCGGCCGTGCCTCTTGCATCAGATCAAGCGCTGCTCGGCGCCGTGCACCAAGGAGATCGACTATCGCGATTATGCGGCGCTGGTGCGCGAAGCCAACGCATTTCTGTCCGGCCGCAGCAAGTCGGTCAAGGACCAGCTTGCCGGGGCCATGGAAAAAGCCTCGACCGCGCTCGACTTCGAGCATGCGGCGGTCTACCGCGACCGTCTGGCGGCGCTGTCGGCGATCCAGTCGCAGCAGGGCATCAATCCACGCACCGTCGAGGAGGCCGACGTCTTTGCCGTGCATCAGCAGGGCGGCTTCACCTGCGTCGAAGTGTTCTTCTTCCGCACCGGGCAGAACTGGGGCAACCGCGCCTATTTTCCCAAAGCCGACAAATCGCTCGGGCCGGGCGAAGTGCTTTCGGCGTTGCTGGCGCAGTTTTACGACGACAAGCCGCCGCCGCGCCTGATCCTGATCTCGCACGGCATCGAGGACCAGGCGCTGCTCGCCGAAGCGCTCGCCACCAAGAGCGGCCACAAGGTTGAAATCTCTCTGCCGCAGCGCGGCGAGAAGAAGGACTTGATGGCGCACGCGCTCGCCAATGCGCGCGAGGCGCTCGGCCGCAAGCTTGCGGAAACCTCATCGCAGCAGAAATTGCTCAACCAACTGGCCGAAACGTTCGGCCTGCCGCGTCCGCCACGCCGCATCGAGGTCTACGACAATAGCCACATCCAAGGCACCAACGCGGTGGGCGCCATGATTGTCGCCGGGCCGGAGGGCTTTCGCAAAAAGGACTACCGCAAATTCAACATCCGCTCGACCGAGCTCACGCCGGGCGACGACTTCGCCATGATGCGCGAAGTTTTGGGCCGTCGCTTCAAGCGGCTGATGACCGAAGCGCCGCCGCAGCCGATCCCGCCGGTCGATCCGGCAGTGGCGCTGACGCTGCCGATCGCGCTGCCGGTGGAGGAGGGCGAGGAATCGCCGTGGCCGGACCTGGTGCTGATCGACGGCGGCCTCGGGCAGCTCAATGCCGCCCGCGAGGTGCTCGCCGGGCTGGGCGCCGAGGTCCCCCTGGCCGCCATTGCCAAGGGGCCGGACCGCGACGCCGGCCGCGAAACCTTCTTCCTCCCGGGCCGCGACTCGTTCAAGCTGCCGCCGCGCGACCCGGTGCTCTATTTCGTCGAGCGGCTGCGCGATGAAGCCCATCGTTTTGCCGTCGGCTCGCACCGGACGCGCCGGGCGCGCGATATGCGCGAGGCGGGCCTGCAGGAGATCGCCGGCATCGGGCCGACGCGCAAGCGCGCGCTGCTGCACCACTTCGGCACGCTGAAAGCCATCGAGCGCGCCGCGGTCACCGACCTGATGCAGGTCGAAGGCATCAGTGCCGAAACGGCGCGGCGGATATACGAATTTTTTCACGAGGGGGCGGCTTAAAACATCGGACGGCGGCCATGCAGAGAGATAAGGTTCCGTTAGGGGCGTCGCGCGGCGACGCGCTGGCATGCGTGCCTTGGGTCTCGCGGTCGTCATGGGGCGGCGCTATGGTGCGGCCATGAACTCGACGACGACCACCACGCCGGCGCCGACGCGCGCCCATGCCGGCGCGCTGCCCAACATCCTGACCTATGCCCGGATCGCCGCCGTGCCCGTCGTGGTCGCCTGCATGTATTGGCAGAGCATTCTCGACGGCGGGCTGTGGCTGCGTTGGGTGGCGCTGGTGATCTTCATCGCCGCCGGTGTCACCGACTTTTTTGACGGCTATTTCGCCCGCATCTGGGGCCAGCAATCCTCGCTCGGCCGCATGCTCGATCCGATCGCCGACAAGCTTCTGGTGGCGTCATGCCTGCTGATGCTGGCGGCGGAAACCACCATCCACGGCTGGGCGCTGTTGGCCGCGGTGGTCATTCTGTGCCGCGAGGTGCTGGTCTCGGGGCTTCGCGAATATCTCGCCGAGCTGCGGGTGAGCGTGCCGGTGACGCGGCTCGCCAAATGGAAGACCACGCTGCAGCTTATCGCCGTCGGCTTTCTGATCTGCGGCGAGGCCGGTGATGCCATCGTGCCGGTGGTCACCCGGATCGGCATCACGCTCTTGTGGCTCTCGGCCATACTGACGCTCTACACGGGTTGGGATTATCTGCAGGCCGGGGTGCACCACCTCACCCGGGAGGATGCGTGAAGCTTCTGTATTTCGCCTGGGTGCGCGAGCGCGTAGGCTTGGCGGAGGAAGAGATCGATCCACCCGCCGGCGTCGCGACCATTGGCGAGTTGGTTGCCTGGCTCACGCAGCGCGGCGAGGGTTACGCCTACGCTTTCGAAAATCCGAAAGTGATCCGCGCCGCGATCGATCGCAACCACGTGCGCGCCGACACGCGGATCGAAGGCGCGCACGAGATCGCCTTCTTCCCGCCGATGACCGGCGGGTGATACGGCGTCGCTATGACCACGACCATCCGCCTGCAACGTGAAGCCTTCGACGCCGCGGCCGAAGCGGCGCTGCTGACGCGCGGGCGCACCGATATCGGCGCCGTCGTGACCTTCACCGGCCTGTGCCGCGCCGACGAGAACGGCGAGCCAATCGCGGCGCTGACGCTCGAGCATTATCCCGCCATGGCGGAAGCCGAGATCGGCCGCCACGTCGCGGAGGCCTGCGCGCGCTGGCCGCTCCAGGGCGTCGCCGTGATCCACCGCTACGGCCGGATTGCGCCGGGCGAGGTCATCGTGCTGGTGGTGACCGCATCGCGTCATCGCGAGGCGGCGTTCGCAGCCGCCTCGTTCCTGATGGATTACCTGAAAACCCGCGCGCCATTCTGGAAACAGGTCGAAAAAATCTCCGGCAAGACCTCAAGCGAAAAGACCTCGAGCGACAAGATCTGGGTCGACGCCAAGGCCACCGACGATGCCGCAGCCGAGCGCTGGTCGGCGCCACCGCAGCGCGAAGCGGCGAAGTGACGCGACACGCGAAGCGGATAGGGCTCGTCGGTCCTCTGCGCGAGCTGAGAACATCGTCATATGGTGAATCGGCGGCGCCGCGCCGCATGTGACGGCCAGCACAAATGGCGCTTCGGCGATGTTTCGGCCGTGCTCCTCGGCGGCGGTCATGTGATATCGGTCACGGATTGGCTGGTTTTATGGCGCGCGCCATGGTTCACTGCGAACGTATGCCACGGGAACTCACACCAACATCGTGCCAGCGCCGCTGGCGAAAGAAAGGATCGACGTCATGAGTGACAAGACGATTGGATTTGAAGGCAATGAAGACGAGCTCCTCAGCTTCCAGGTCTCCGACGAAACGCTGGAGACCGCGGCGGGCGTAGGGATCGAAAAGGCCGGCGCCTACACGATTTCCTTTTGCTCCGGTCTGAGCACCTGCCCGGCGTAATGGGCTGATTGGTCTTTGCCCGCGCGCCCGTCGGGCCCGCGGATGTGAAGCCAGTTCGACGACGCCTCGATTACACCGCCGCGGCCTTGCGCCTCGGCGGTGTAATTATTTGTCAGTACGCCCCCATTGGATCCGGGGTGGCTCGCGATTTTGAGGAAAAATTTGGTCCGACGCGTCGCCGTCGGCTCACGCCGCCGCGGCCTTATCCTTGGGCTGCACTTCGGCGGTGTAGTCGCGCATCAAGGTTTGGGTGATGCGACCGGGGGTGAATTTCCAGTCGGCGATTTCAGACACCGCGGTGACTTCAGCGGCGGTGCCGGTGATGAAGCACTCGGAGAAGCCGGAAAGCTCCTCGGGCATGATGCGGCGCTCGATGACCTCGATGCCGTGGCGGTGGGCAATCGCGATCGCGGTGGCCCGCGTGATGCCGGCAAGGAAGCAGTCGGCGATCGGAGTGTGGATCTTGCCGTCCTTGATGAAGAAAATATTGGCGCCGGTGCATTCGGCGACGCGGCCCTGCCAGTCGAGCATCATGGCGTCGGCATAGCCGCGCTTTTCGGCGCGATGCTTTGACACCGTGCAGATCATGTAGAGGCCTGCCGCCTTGGCCATGCAGGGCGCGGTCTTCGGATCGGGCCGCCGGTATTCGGCGAGATCGAGCCGGATGCCCTTGAGCCGCTGCGCCGGGTCGAAATAGCTCGGCCATTCCCAGGTGGCGATGGCGAGGTGGATCGTGTTGTTCTGCGCCGAAACGCCGAGCTGCTCCGAGCCGCGCCAGGCGATCGGCCGCACATAGGCTTCTTTCTGATTGTTCTTTTCGAGCACGAGCCGCTTGGCGGCGTCGATCTCCGCCACCGAATAGGGGATTTCGAAGTCGAGGATTTCGGCCGAGCGTTTCAGCCGCTCGGAATGCTTGGTGCCCTCGAAAATCTGGCCGCCATAGGCGCGTTCGCCCTCGAACACGCAACTCGCATAATGCAGGCCGTGGGTGAGCACGCTGATCTTGCAGTCGACGGTGGGGATGAGCTTGCCGTCGAACCAGATGAGATCGGAGCGTTGGTCGAAGGGCACTGCCATGGCATTGCCTCCCTTATTTCTCACCCACCCGAGACCGGCACGCGGAGCCGGCTTTTGCTTCGGGGCGGGACTCCCGTTATGGTCGTAGCCGCTCTATAGGAGCGCCCTTTGCGGCCCGGCGCAATGTTCAGCCGGAACGGCGCGGTCCGATGTCGCGGTCGCAGCTTTGGCTTAACAAGCAAACCAAAATATGTCAATAGTACTGACCTAAATGGCTGACGTCAGCATCACCACGGCCAGGAAATCGCGCTCCGCCCCCACCGGACCGGCCGAGGCGGCGCCGTCGGCGCAAGAACCGTGCTGGGACCTCATCGAGCTGTTGTTCTTTGCCTATCGCGATTTCGTCGGCGATCCCGACGAGGTGCTGGCCAAGCTCAGCTTCGGCCGCGCCCACCATCGCGTGCTGCACTTCGTCAACCGCAATCCCGGCATCAAGGTCGCCGACCTTCTCGATATCCTGAAAATCACCAAGCAGTCGCTCGGCCGCGTGCTCAAGCAGCTCATCGACCAGGGCTATGTGGTGCAGCGCGAGGGCGCCCACGACCGCCGCCAGCGGCTCCTTCATGTCAGCGCGGCGGGCGAGGCGCTGGCGCTGCAGCTTGCCGGCCTGCAGACCGAGCGCATCGCCCGCGTGCTGGCCGAGCTCGGCCCCAGCGCGCGCGAGGCGGCGCGGCGTTTTCTCGCCGGCATGATCGACGCCGACGACCGCGACCACGTACTGCGCCTGATTGCCGACGCCGACCGGGCGCGGCCGCGCGGCCGGGACCGCGGCTCATGACGGCGCCGGCGCTGGCTCCAGCGATCCCCTCCGACGACGCGCCGCATCTGCTCGTCGTCGACGACGATCGCCGCATCCGCGCGCTGCTGTTGCGTTTTCTGGTCGCCGAAGGCTACCGCGTCTCGACCGCCGAGACCGCGGCGGAGGCGCGCGCCAAGCTCATGGGCTTGAAATTCGATCTCCTCGTCCTCGACGTCATGATGCCGGGCGAGAACGGTTTTGACCTCGTCAAAGCCATCCGCACCTCGTCCGCGGTGCCGATCCTGATGCTGACCGCGCGCGACGAGAAGGAGAGCCGCATCATGGGGCTCGAAATCGGCGCCGACGATTACCTGGCAAAACCGTTCGAGCCGCGCGAGCTTTCGCTGCGCATCGCCAATATTTTGAAACGCGCGCGGCCGCCGGTTGCGGCGCCGGTGGAATCGGTGCGCTTCGGCCAATTCGTCTTCCATCTCGTGAGCGGCGAGCTGCGCCGCGGCGAGGAGGCGATCCGGCTCACCGACCGCGAGCGCGACATGCTGCGCGTCTTGACCTCGAGCGTGGGCGAGACCGTGCCGCGCCAGGCGCTCGCCGGCAACGGCGACAACGTCAGCGAGCGCACCGTGGACGTGCAGGTCAACCGGCTGCGCCGCAAGATCGAGCGCGACCCGGCCAATCCGCTGATCGTGCAGACCGTGCGCGGCGTCGGCTACCGGCTCGTCGCGGCGCTGTAGAGCCATGGCCAGTTTCGACGATGGCATCGGACGTCTGCGGGTCGCGGCAGGGCACGTGGTGACGGCTGCCAACGCGGTCGCCGGCGCCGCGGGCTACATCACCGGACCATGGGACCGCTTCACCCGCTGGCTGCGCTCGGTGATGCCGCACGGCCTTTATGCCCGCGCGCTGTTGATCGTCATCATGCCGCTCGTGGTGCTGCAATCGATCGTCGCGTTCTTGTTCGTCGAGCGGCAGTCGAGTGTGGTCAATTACTATCTGTCGTCGGCGGTGACCCAGGAGATCGCCACCCTTATCGACGTCTACAAATCCTTTCCGCCGGGCGCCAATCGCGCCCAGCTGCGCCGCATCGCCCAGGACCGGCTCGGCCTGGTGGTCGATTTCCTGCCGGTGACGGATCTGCCGCCGCCGGGCCCGAAACCGTTCTTTTCGTCGCTCGACGCCGAGCTGTCCGACGAGATCCGCAAGCAGATCGGCCTGCCGTTCTGGATCGACACGGTCGGCCGCTCCTCGATCGTGGAAATCCGCATCAAGCTCGACGACGCCATCATGCGCGTGTTCGCGCCGCGCGCCGAAGCCTACAATTCCAATTCGCTGGTCTTCCTGATGTGGATGGTGTTCACTTCGGTCGTCGTGCTGACCATCGCCATCCTGTTCCTGCGCAACCAGATCAAGCCGATCGTGCGGCTGGCCGATGCGGCGGAAGCGTTCGGCAAGGGCCGCGAGGCGCCGAATTTCCGGCCGCGCGGGGCGCGTGAGGTGCGCCGCGCGGCGGCGGCGTTTTTGGAAATGAAAATCCGTATCGAGCGCGCCATCGAGCAGCGCACCACCATGCTCGCCGGCGTGTCGCACGATTTGCGCACGGTGCTGACGCGCTTCAAGCTCGAGCTCGCCTTGCTCGGCGACAGCCCCGAGGTCGAGGCCATCAAGAAGGACGTCGACGAGATGGCGGCGATGCTTGAGGCCTATCTGGCGTTTGCGCGCGGCGACACCGGCGAGCAGTCGGCGCCGGCCGATATCGCCGGCTTGCTCGAGGAATTGCGGCTCGACACCGAGCGCCACGGCCATCGCGCCACCGTCGCCTTCCACGGCCAGGCGGAAGTCACGGTGCGGCCGGCGGCATTCAAGCGCTGTCTCGCCAATCTCGTTTCCAACGCCGCGCGCTTTGCCTCCACGGTCGCGATCACCGGCCACCGCGACCATCGCTGGCTCACGGTGACGGTCGACGACGACGGGCCGGGCATCCCGCAGCCCTTGCGCGAGGACGTGTTCAAGCCGTTCCTGCGGCTCGACGATGCGCGCAACCAGGACGAAGGCGGCACCGGACTTGGCTTGGCCATCGCCCGCGACATCGCGCGCTCCCACGGCGGCGACATCACGCTCACCTCAAGCCCGATGGGGGGGTTGCGGGCGACGGTGAAGGTGCCGGTCTAGGGCCGATACTCTTCTCAATCGCGATTGGCGAGCAACATCGGCCGACCGATCGGCGAGTTAAGATTTTCCGCTTCGAGCCGGTAACCGGCCGTCAGGAAAAGCCGGATACGCATTCCCGCTGACCTCGGAAGGTCGCGAAATGTCGGACCACGGAGCAGGGTGATGGGAAACGCCGGCAAGGCGCCAAGGCTGCGCGGCTTGTCGGCGTGCGCCCTTGCGGCCTTGCTCCTCACAGCCGGCACTTTCGCAATCATGCCGGTCCAAGCTCAGGCCAAACCAACTCCTCCCTTCGTACAGGTCGGCTCCACAATCGTGACCCTCGATCCCGCTCGCGGCAGCGGCGATTATCCGGTGTACGCGTCGGCGGATCTTCAGGCAGGATCCGCAACCGCTCGTCTGGCGCTCATCATCATCCACGGCAGGCTTCGCAACGCGGCGGACTATTTCGCGACCGGGCTCGCACTGGCCAAAGCGGCGGGGCCGGTGGGTGAAGCGACTATTGTCGTGGCGCCGCAATTCCTGGATTCGGCCGACGTGACGGCCCATCGCCTCGCCGACCGCTATCTGCGCTGGAATGACGATTGGGCCGAGGGCCGGCCTGCACAAAGCCCCGCCGCGGCCCATTCCAACGGTCCCGCCGCCAGCTCCTACGACGTTCTCGATGACGTCGTGGCAAGGCTTTCCAACAAATCAGCATTCCCGCAACTGCGAAGGATCGTGTTCGTCGGTCATGGCGGCGGTGCGCAAATGCTCGCCCGTTATGCCGTCGTGATGCGGTCGCAACCGGCCCCCGCGATCGGCTTTGTGATCGCCAATGCGGGGACATATCTGTATCCGACGACGGCGCGTCCGCTGCCGGGCGACTGTCGAGATTTCAATCAATGGAAATACGGCTTCGACAATCCGCCGCCCTATGTCGGCGACGTCGGCAAGATCCTGCATGATTTTGCGGCACGCGACATCACTTTGTTGTTGGGAGCAAAGGATAGAAAATCCAACGGTGTCTTGGATCAGTCGTGTGCGGCACAGGCCCAAGGGCGCAATCGCCTCGAACGCGGCCGAAATTACCTGGATGCAATGACCGTAAGCGGCATGGCGCCGCTGTTGAAACATGCCGTCGTGCACGGCGTCGGCCACGACGAGAAAAAGATGCTGCTCTCGCCCGAAGCAAGCGATGCGATCTTCGCGACCGGCGATGCCGCGCGATAGGGGGCCTCCTTGAGGCGGCCCGGCTTGCCCGGATAGCCAGTGGTTGCGCGGGCATGTTACATCGCGGCGGGCGGGCTCGGAGCCATTTTGGGGCGTCGCCGCGGTCTTGAATCTGCGGCTGCTCCCCCCATCTCGGAGCAAATAAGAAACAATTGGGGATTCGGTCATGACAACTGCCGAGGAGAAAGTAGCGGAAAGCCGGCCGTCCGAGGCCCAACCTTTCCAGGCCGACGTTGCCAAATTGCTGCACCTGATGGTGCATTCGGTCTATTCCGATAAATCGGTATTTTTACGCGAGTTGATCGCCAACGCCGCCGACGCCTGCGAGCGGCTGCGCTACGAGGCGATCGCCGAGCCGGCGCTTCAAGGCGACGACATCAAGCCGCGCATCACGCTGTCGATCGATGCCGAGCAAAAACGCCTGACCGTCGAGGACAACGGCATCGGCATGGGCCGCGACGAGATGGCCGAAGCGCTCGGCACCATCGCGCGTTCGGGCACCAAGGCCTTCCTCGACCGCATCGAGGAAAAGCAGTCCGAAGAAGAGACCGCGCTGATCGGCCGCTTTGGCGTCGGCTTCTATTCGGCCTTCATGGTGGCGGAGCGGGTCGAGGTGATTTCGCGCCGCGCCGGGACGGATACGGCCTGGCTGTGGTCGTCGGACGGCAAGGGCACGTTTGCCATGTCGCCTGCGGAGCCCGGCGACGCGCCGGCGCGCGGCACCCGGGTCGTGCTGCATCTCATGGACGATGCCAAAACCTACGCCGAGCGGTTCACCATCGAGCGGCTCATCAAGGCGCAATCGGGCCACGTGCCGGTGCCAATCGCGATCGTCGAGAAAGCCGGCAGCGAGCCGGCCGAGATCAGCGACGGCGCGGCGTTGTGGGCCAAGCCGAAGTCGGAGATCAGCGCCGCCGACTACACCGACTTCTACCGCAGCATCGCCGGCCAGTTCGACGAGCCAGCCGTCACCATCCATTACCGCGCCGAAGGCCGGCAGGATTATACGACGTTGTTGTTCATCCCCGGCTCGCGGCCGTTCGATCTGTTCGATCCCGACCGCAAGGGCCGCATCAAACTCTACGTCAAGCGCGTCTTCATCACCGACGATGCCGATATTTTGCCGCGCTACCTGCGCTTCGTGCGCGGCCTGGTCGACAGCGCCGACCTGCCGCTCAACGTGTCGCGCGAGAAGATCCAGGAAAGCCCGCTGCTGGCCGCCATTCGCAAGGGCGCGACCCACCGCGTGCTCACCGAGCTCGAGCGGCTCGCCGACAAGGAGCCGGAAACCTATGCGAAAATCTGGGAAACCTTCGGCGCGGTGCTCAAGGAAGGCATCTACGAGGATTTCGAGCGCCGCGACGCCATGCTGGCGCTGGCGCGCTTTAAGTCCACGGCGTCGGGCGGTGGCTGGCGTAGCCTGAAAGAGTACGTCGCCGCGCTCAAGACCAACCAGACCGCGATCTATTATCTCGCCGGCGACGACTTGGCGCGCCTTGAATCCTCGCCGCACCTCGAAGGTTTTCGCACCCGCGGCATCGAAGTCCTGCTGTTACCCGATCCGGTCGACAGTTTCTGGGTCATGCCGGGGGTCGGCTTCGACGGCAAGCCGTTCAAGTCGGTGACCCAAGGCGCGGCCGATCTGGCGCTGATCCCGCGCACCGACACGGCAGCCGCGCCGCCGGCCGATGTCGCGGATGCGGTGAAGGATTTCCTCGTCTTCGTGAAAACGACGCTCGGCGATGCCGTGGCCGAAGTGCGCGCTTCGGAGCGGCTCACCGACAGCGCGGTCTGTCTGGTGGCGCCGGATTCGGGGCCGGACCGGGCGTTGGAGCGAATTCTGGCCGGGGCCGGGCGGTTGAACGCGGCGTCGAAGCCGATCCTCGAGGTCAATCCGCGGCACGACATCGTCGTCGCGCTGGCCAAGCTCGGCGACGGCGAGCGCGCGTTCAAGGAGGATGCGGCGCATCTGTTGTTCGACGAGGCGCGCGTGCTCGACGGCGAGCGGCCCGCGGATGCGCGGCAGTTTTCCGATCGGCTCGGCCGCGTGCTCGGGCGCGGCCTGCGCTGATTATTCCGCCGGCGTCGCTGGCACGCGGTGCGGCGCAAGCTCCGACGGTATTGCCACGGCCTTGTTCTCGTCGGCTGGTTCGAGGTCCGGCGTCTTGCCACCCTTGAGCCGGAAGTAGATCTGGCTGCCAATCAGGATCGCGCACAACGCGATGAACACCGCGCTGATCGGCCGCTCGACGAACACGGCGATATCGCCGCGCGAGATCAGCATGGCGCGGCGGAAATTCTCCTCGAACCGCGGGCCGAGCACGAAGCCGAGCAGGATCGGCGCGGGATGGAAGCCGAGCCGGAGCAGGATGTAGCCGAACAGGCCGATGCACACCACTTCGCCGACCTGGAAGAAGTCGTTGTTGGCGGCATAGACGCCGATGCAGACGAAGAACATCGCGCTCGGGTAGAGGAACTTGTAGGGGATCGCCAGCATCTTCACCCAGATGCCGATCAGCGGCACGTTGAGCAGGACCAGCATGATGTTGCCGATCCAGAAGCTGGCAACCAGGCCCCAGAAGATGTCGGGGTGCTGCGAGATCAGCTGCGGTCCGGGCACGATGCCCTGGATCATCAGCGCGCCGAGGAGGAGCGCCATCACCGCGTCGCCGGGGATGCCCAGACTCATGGTCGGGATGAAGTCGCCCTGCACCGAGGAGTGGGTCGAGGCTTCCGGGCAGACCACGCCTTCGATCAGGCCGGTGCCGAATTTTTCCGGATGTTTCGAGATCTTCTTTTCGGTGGCGTAAGCGACGAAGGAGGCGATGGTCGGGCCGGTGCCGGGAATGAGCGCGCACAGGCTGCCGATGATGGTGCCGCGCCACATCGGGAAGAAGGCGCGTTTCATGTCGGCCTTGGTCGGCCGCATGTCCTTGAAGGTGACGTTGGTATATTTGGTGTTGATCGGCGCCACCTGATTGACGCTGTTCATGAACTCGGCGATGCCGAACAGGCCCAGCGCCAGCGCGATCAGCTCGATGCCGTCATCGAGCTCGGTCATGCCAAACGTGTAGCGCTCCGAGCCGGTTTCGAGGTCGGTGCCGACCGAGCCGAGGAACAGCCCCAGCACGGTCATGGCGACGCCCTTGATCGGCGAGCCGCGCGCCAAGGTCGAGCCGGCCAAGAGGCCGAGCAGCATCAGCGAGCAGACTTCCGCCGGACCGAATTGCAGCGCCGCGCGCACCAAGAGCGGCGACAGGAAGATCATCTCCGTGATGCCCCAGGAGGCGCCGACGAAGGAGGCAAACACCGTTAAGCCCAGCGCGACACCGCCGCGGCCCTGTTTGGTCATCGGGAAGCCGTCGAGACACGTCACCGCGTGCGGCGGGTGGCACGGCAAATTGAGCAGGATGGAGCAGATCGCGCCGCCATATTGCGCGCCGTACATGACGCCGCCCAGCATCAGGATGGCGGCGACCGGCTTCATGCCGAAGGTGAGCGGCAAGAGGATCGAGATGGTGGCGAGCGGGCCCATGCCGGGCAGCACGCCGACCATGTTGCCGACCAGCACGCCGATGAAGCAGAACATCAGATTGTGCGGCTCGAGCGCGACGCCGAAGCCGTACCAGAGGTCCGTCAGTGCGGTCGTGATCACAGGCCGCCCCTCCATGTGAATATCGGCATTGGCACTTGCAGGAAGTACGAGAACAACCCGACGCCGAAGATGGTGACGACGGTGGCAAGGATGGCCGTGCCCTTCCACGTCGCACCCTTGTCACCGAGCGCGGCGACAAAGACGCAGGCGAACGTCCCCGGGGCCATCCCGAAATAACGTCCGAAGAAGATGAAGCAGATCGGGCTCATGAGGATGCAGAACCAAGCCAACCATTGCGGCTCCGCCGGCAGGATGCTCTGGTCCTCGGCGTGGCCCGGTTCTCCCGCCGCCAGTGAGCCGGCGGCGATGGCAATGCCGAGCAGGACGAGAAGGATGCCGAGCGCCGTCGGCAGGAAGCCGGGCCCCATATGCATCAGCGTGCCGGCGCGGTAGGTCGAGCCCTTGAGCGCGACCCCCAAGCCGAGCAACAGCATCAGTCCGCCCGCGTAAAAGTCGCGCTTTCGCACGAGGTCGCGCAGAAGGCTTGAAGCAGGCTGCACAATTTCCTCCCGGCCGTCTCTGGGCCGTTTTGTCCGTCGGCCCGATTTCTTCGAGTCCGAGGAACTACCGCAAATGCCGACAGGTTCCGCGATGACGCGGTGTCGCGGGTCTCCGTTGTAACCCCCACCGCGCTCAATCAACGCGTGGAGACCCCCGATTATCAGGCGCTAGACGATATAGGGCAGCGGCAACAGGTGCAACTCCCCACAGAATAACGCTGTGTTCACCCACGGTTGTAGGTTCTTGCCATAAACGACCGCCGGTCTTGAGTTTGCCGCGGGTTTTCAACGGCGCGGCGATCCAGCCTGCCGGGAACTGGGCGGCCGGATATGGCAAGTCTTGTATGGCAAGTCGCGACGGCAGGGTTGATTGTTGAGAAGCCTCTTCAATGAAAGTCGCGGCTCTTAAGCGGCAGGGCGTCGTCATCTGGCAGCGGGCCGCCGGAAAGTTTCGGCGCGAACAGGTCGCCGCCCTCGCGTAGCCACGGTAGCTCCGCGGAAAGATCGACAAAGCTGTCCGCGACCACATGGATCACCAGGCCGGCGCGTTGCAGGCGGCCGCGCACGGCGAGGAAGCGTGCCGTCATCACGGTGCGGCGATTTTTCTCGAACACTTTCGGCCAGACGATGATGTTGGCGATGTCGGTCTCGTCCTCGAGCGTCATGAACACGACGCCTTTCGAGGTGCCCGGCCGTTGCCGCACCAGAACGAGGCCGGCAATCGTGACCGTCTGGTCCGGCCGCAATTCATCGCCGCGCAGGCCCGCGTTGCGCAGCGCGCCGAGTGCGTCGAGACGGCCGCGGAAGAAGCTCACGGGATGCGCCTTCAGCGAAAGACCGGTCGCCACGTAATCCTCGACCACGTGCTCGGAGAGCGGCATCGCCGGCAGCGCCACCGCCTGCTCGGGGAAAAGCTCGTCGCTCAAATGCGGCGCGAGCAGCGGCAGCGGGTCGTGCCCCCTCCCTGACCCTCCCGAGGGAAGGGTGGGGGCGGCGGTGCGCCGCGCCGTGCTGATACCGATCACGTCGAGGCGGCGAGCTGCCCACAATGCGGCGCGGCGGTCGAGCCCGAGCGAGCGGAACGCGTCGGCTTCGGCCAGCCGCTCGATGGTGAAGCGCGACACGCCGGCGATGGCCGCCAGCCGCTCGATCGAGGAAAAGCCGTTGCCGCGCGCGGCGATGAGCTTTTCCAGCTCCTTTTCCGCAAGCCCGCCGATGATGCGGAAACCGAGACGTACGGCGTGCCCCCCTCCCGGGGTCCCCGCGACGCAAGCGTCGCGGGGTGCCCCGTTTCCTCCCCCGCTTGCGGGGGAGGGTAGGGAGGGGGCTTGTTCGAGCGTGCAATCCCAATCGCTGAAATTGACGTCGGCTTCGCGGACTTCGACGCCATGCGCCCGCGCGTCGCGCACCAGCTGCGCCGGCTGGTAAAAACCCATCGGCTGGCTGTTGAGGATGGCGGCGCAGAACACGTCCGGATAGCGGCATTTGATCCACGCCGAGGCGTAGACCAGGAGCGCGAAGCTCGCGGCGTGGCTTTCCGGGAAGCCGTATTCGCCGAAACCCTTGATCTGCTCGAAACAACGTTCGGCAAAAGCGCGCTCATAGCCGCGGCGCACCATGCCGTTGATGAACTTGTCCTCGAAGAGATGCACCGTCCCGTTGTGGCGGAAGGTCGCCATGGCGCGGCGCAGGCCGTCAGCCTCGTCCGGCGTGAACTTGGCGGCGTCGATGGCGATCTGCATCGCCTGCTCCTGAAACAGCGGCACGCCCAGCGTTCGCTTCAAGACATTTTCCAGCTCGTCGGCAGGCCCCTGCGCGAGGTCGGGCGACGGATAATGTTCGGGATCGATCCTGTCGCGCCGGCGCAGATAGGGATGCACCATGTCGCCCTGGATCGGCCCCGGCCGCACGATCGCGACTTCGATGACGAGATCGTAGAAGCATTGCGGCTTCAATCGCGGCAGCATCGACATCTGGGCGCGACTCTCGACCTGGAACACGCCGATCGAGTCGGCGCGCGACAGCATGTCGTAGACTTCCGGCGCATCGTCCGTGCCATCTTTCGGAATGCTCGCCAGCGAATAATCCTTGCCGTAATGCGTTTTCAGAAGGTCGAGCCCGCGACGCAGGCAGCTCAGCATGCCGAGCGCCAGCACATCGACCTTCATCAGCTTGAGCGTGTCGATGTCATCCTTGTCCCATTCGATGAAGGTGCGCTCGGCCATGGCGGCGTTGCCGATGGGGACGGTCTGGTCGAGCGGTTCGCGGGTGAGCACGAAACCGCCGACATGTTGCGAGAGGTGGCGTGGAAAGCCGGTCAATGCGTCGGCGAGTTCGACGGCCTGTCGGATCAGCGGATTTGCCGGATCGAGCCCGGCCTGACGGATGTGATCGTCGGGCAATTCGTCGCCGGTGCCCCATACCGTCTTGGCGAGCGCCGCGGTGATGTCCTCGGTCAGGCCCAAAACCTTGCCGACTTCGCGGATGGCGCGGCGCGAGCGGTAATGCACGACGGTCGCGCAGATCGCGGCGCGATGGCGGCCGTAGCGTTCGTAAATGTATTGAATCACCTCTTCGCGCCGCTCGTGTTCGAAATCGACGTCGATATCGGGCGGCTCGTTGCGGTTCGCCGAAATGAAGCGGGCGAACAGGAGCCTGCTCTCGTTCGGATTGACCTCGGTGATGCCGAGGCAAAAGCACACCGCGCTGTTGGCCGCCGAGCCGCGGCCTTGGCAAAGAATGTTTTTTACTTTGCGCGCGTAAGCAACGACGTCGTGCACGGTGAGGAAATAGCGGGCGTAGTCGAGCTTGGCGATCAACGCCAGTTCCGCATTGAGCTGTTCCTTGACTTCCGTCGGAACGCCATTGGGAAATTGATCCTTGGGATAACGTTCGGCGGCGCCGGCCCAGGTCAGATCTTCGAGATGCTGCTGCGCCGTCTTGCCCGGCGGCACCGGTTCGTCGGGATATTCGTATTCCAGTTGGCCGAGCGAGAAGGTGCAGGCATTCGCGATCTCGATGGTGCGGGCGATGGCGTCGGGGAAATTCTTGAACAGCCGCGCCATTTCGTCCGGGGTTTTGAGATGCCGCTCGGCATTGACGGCGAGCCGGAAGCCGGCCTGGGACAGCGTGCATTTCTCGCGGATGCAGGTGACGACGTCGCGGAGCGGCCGGCGCTCCGGCGCGTGATAATGCACGTCGTTGACGGCGACGAGCGGCGCGCCGAGCCGCTCGCCAAACTCGGCCAACAGGCCGAGCCGGCGCGGCTCGTCGCCGCGATGGTAATGCGCGCCGGCGAGGAATGTGCGGCCGGGTGCTGCGCGGACCAGAGCGGAGAGGCGCGCGGTGAAAGCGTGTGAAAGCTCTTCCGGCGGCAACGCGATAAAAATCTGGCCTTCGCTGGCATCCAGAATCTGCTCGAAGGTCAGATGGCATTTGCCTTTCTTGGCCTTGAGGTTGCCCTCCGTCAGAAGCTGGCAGAGCCGTCCATACGCTTGGCGATCGGTTGGATAGGTCAGCAACTCGAAATCATCGACGGTGACGAGCCGCGTGCCGACGAGCAGCTTTATGGTTCGGTCTTTGGCTTCGTCATAGGCGCGCACCACGCCGGCAAAGCTGTTGCGGTCGGCGATGCCGATGGCGGCGAGTTTCAGCTCATCGGCGCGCGCGACCATCTCGCCCGGATGCGATGCACCGCGCAGAAAGGAAAAGTTCGTGGTGACCGCGAGTTCGGCATAGGCGGTCATCTAAACCCTCCCCCCTTGTGGGGGAGGGTAGGGGTCGGGAGGTGACGCGCATGCGTCGACGGCTGCGCGCTACCTCTCGACCCCCACCCCCGCCCCTCCCCACAAGGGGGAGGGGAGTCCTTCCGCCTCAGCAAACTCATCTCGCCCTCTCACTCACGCAAACAGGCCGTGCACGAACCAGCGCGCTGCCGCCGTTTCGCGTCCATAGAGGCCTTCGCGAAACAGCCAAAAGCGATGGCCGGTGGAATCCTCGACGAGGTAGTAATCGCGCGTCGGCTTGGGCTCGCGATGTCGCCACCACTCAGCGCCGATGCGTTCCGGCCCTTGCGCGCCGGTGATGTCATAAGTCACGCCGCGCCAGCGAAAGCGTCGCGGCGGCCCGTCGGGGACGAGCGCGGTGACGTCATCGGCCGGCTCGGCATGGGGCAGGAGCAGGAGCGGGCGCGGTTTTTGCTCCGGTTCAGGCCACGCGGGGGCCTCGCCGTCGATCGGCGGCAGCATTTCGGCGCGCTCGGGCAGATGACTGGCCACAGGCTCGAAGCGCCGCACGCTGTGGGGTCCGAGCCGCTGGCGCAGCACATCGATCAAAGCCGCGCAACGTTCGGTCCGGTCGCCATTGTCGGTGACAGACGTCAGCTCTGTTTGCCGCGCCGGCATCGGCTCGGCGCAGGTCACCGCAAGGCCGATGGCCTCGAAGCCGAAGCCGGCATCGCATGTCGCCGCCAGCGCTTCGAGTTTCAGCGCGATGAGCCGCGCCACGTGGGCGACCTCGCGCGTCGGCAGGGTGAGCCCGATGTCGATTGCTTCGACCGCGCCGTCGACATTGTAGAGACAAAGCCGCACGGCGCGCGCGCCGACGTCGTCGCGGGTGAGCACGTGGACGAGCGTTGCCATGAGGCGATTGGCGTGGGCGATGATCGCGTCATGGGTGAAGATCGGCTCGATGAGATAACGCAACGCGTGATAGACCGGCGGCGCGACGATCGGCACCAGCGGCTCGTCGATGCGGCCGAGCGCCTGATCGACACGGCGCAACAGCTCGATTGGAAACCGCGCGGCGAACGGCGCGCGCGGCTTGTCGAGCAGTGAGCCGACGGTCTTGAAGCCGAGCCGGCGCAGGACGCTGCGGGTGTCCGGCGCCAGCCGCAACGCCGCGATGGGAAGCGGCGAGAGCGCTGCGGCTTCTTGGCCCGAGGCCAAAACGAACGACGGCGTTTTGTGAAAGCGCGACAGCGCCCAGGCGGCACCTGGCGTGTCGGCTATCGCAAGCCGCGCCGGCAGCCCGAAATTTTTTTGCAGTCTTGCGGCAAGGTCGGCGAGCAATTTCTCCTCGCCGCCGAACAGATGGGCAGCGCCGGCGATGTCGAGGAAAAAGCCGTCGGCGCCGTTGTCCTCGCCCCACGGCGACGCGGTCGGCGTGTAACGCGTCGCCCACAACGCCAAGCGCCGCAACGCGGCATCGTCGGCGGCGGGATCGGCGTCGCGCACTTGCAACCCTTCCGCTTTGGCCCGCGCGTCGGCCAGCAGATCGCCGGTCGCGAGGCCCAAATCCTCGGCCGCCGCGTTCAAGGCGGCGATGCGCGGGCCGCCCGTGGCAACGACCGTGAGAACGAACGGACAGTCCGGATCAACTGGCTTGCCTGATGGATTTTTCGCTTGCGCCGTGAGCGCGCGAAAAATCGGCCAGCGCGGCAGCCAAACTGAAACGATGCGCGACATGATCGTACTCCACTACCCATTCACCCGGCCGTCCGTTGCGGCAACGCTCGAGTTGCAAATGCCAGCGCGGTTCCGTGACGAGGCCGAAACGGTCGCGCGTGGCTTTCGCGGTGCCGACGCGCCAGCGCGTCGCCGCCGCGCTCGATTCCAGCGTCGGCGCCGGCCTCAGTAAAAAAAGAGGCAGACCCGCCTCGGTGGCGGCGAGATGCAGCCGTTGGCTCAATTTCAGATCGAGCGTGTCGATGACGCCGACGACGGCGGCCGGCGCCGCCGATCGCACCGCCTCCTCCATGGCCCACAGGGTTTCCTTGCGATGCGCGGTCTCGACCAGGATCAGGCGGGCCGGATCGAGCCCGAGCGCGTTGAGGCCATGGCCATGCAGCCGGCCGTGCGGGCGATAGGGGCGCAGCCCATAAGTGGGCATGACCACAAGCAAGGGAGGAGTGCGTGGCAGGCGAGCTTGCTGCTCCCTCCCCCTTGTGGGGAGGGTGGGGTGGGGGTCGTGAGGTGACGCGAAAGCGTCGACGCTTTTACAAAACCTCCCGACCCCCACCCCTAACCCCTCCCCAACAAGCTTGCACTCGGGCGCGCGCAAGCGCGGCCCGGGTGGGGGAGGGGAACATGCAGTGCGCGCCGTACCGTTATTGATCGACGAAACGCGGCTCAAAACTGCCGCGATGAAGCCGAAGGCGGCGGCGATGCAGCTTTCCGCTGCGGGCACGATCTCATGCAGCGCGCCGCAGGCGAGGCCGCCGTCCGGCAGATGGGAATCGATTGCCGCCAAGCCGAAGGGCAGGGGTTTGCGCTGCTCTCCCATCCGGGGCATGAGCCGGCGCAATTCGGCCATCACCGCCGTGCGGTTTCGCGCCACCGCAAGGGCGGTTGGCTCGGTCAGGGCTGAACAAAGCCCATTCTGGTGGAACGCCCTGTTTCCTTGGAAAACCATGGGATATTCACTGTATGTTCTTGCTTGTAGATACTAGAACAAATCAGGAACAATGCCAAGGCTGAATTGCGGGCAACCGGCATCCTGTTGAGCGATCAATGGCTTGAGCACTTAGGAATAAACCGCGTCCCGGCGCTTCGCCGCTGCAAGATTTACGCAGCGCCGGTGTTTGTCGGATTGTGCGCGGATGGCGACGCAATGGAGAGATGGCCGTGGTGAAAACCCTGATGTTTGCGGCGGCCGCGCTGGCGGCGATCCTGGATGTTCCCGCCGCTCATGCCGCCGCCTGGCGGCAGAATCCGTGGTGCGCGGTGATCGATTACGGCGACGGCGGCGTCACCTGGGAATGCAACTATCGCACCTTCGAGGAGTGCTATCCGAACGTGCTCGCCGGCAATAAGGGCTCGTGCAACCTCAACCCGGCCGGCCCCGGCCCGCAGGCGGCGACCCCGGCGGCCTATCAGCCGCGCAAGAAACACCACGCGCAACACTGACGGCTGACGCTGAACCTTCAAAGCCGAGCGTTACTCTTGATGGTGCGCGGACGATGGCGCATACGTCTGCCGGCCGCGGAAGGCGGGCGCGGAACGCGGAAGCTTTAGGAAGGTGCATCATGCCGGAAGCCGACAAGGAAGGTGAACGCTACGCCGTCGACCAGCCGCAGCAGACGCCGGGCTTTTTCCTCAAAGGCACCCACCAGCTCGATTGGGGCATGAAGAACCGCATGGCGCGGGTGTTCGATCCGGTTTCCGGCCGCACCGTCATGCTCGCCATCGATCACGGCTATTTCCAGGGCCCGACCACCGGCCTCGAGCGCATCGATCTGTCCATCGTGCCGCTGTTGCCGAATTGCGATGCACTGTTCTGCACGCGGGGCATTTTGCGCTCGGTGATCCCCGCGGAATGTCAAAAGCCGATGGTGCTCCGCGCCAGCGGCGGCCCGAGCATCCTGCGCGAGGAATTGTCCGACGAGCAGATCGCCATGGACATGGACGACGCCATGCGGCTCAACGCCGCCGGCGTCGGCATTCAGGTCTTCATCGGCGGCGAGTTCGAGACCCGCTCGGTGCACAATATGACGAAGCTCGTCGATGCCGGGTTGCGCATGGGAATTCCGGTGATGGGCATCACCGCGGTCGGCAAGAATATGGTGCGCGATGCAAAATATTTCCGGCTCGCCTGCCGCATCATCGCCGAGCTCGGCGCCCAATACGTCAAGACCTATTACGTCGACGAAGGATTCGAGACCATCACCGCGTCGTGCCCGGTGCCGATCGTGATGGCCGGCGGCAAGAAGCTGCCCGAGCTCGAGGCGCTGACCATGGCCTACAACGCGGTGCAGCAGGGCGCCTCCGGCGTCGACATGGGCCGCAACATTTTCCAATCCGCGGCGCCGCAGGCGATGATCGCCGCGGTCGCCGCCGTGGTGCACAAGAACATGAAGCCGAAAGAGGCGCTCGACCTGTTCAACACGCTCAAAACCAAAGCCGCGATGCGCGCGGCCTAACCATACATCCGCTGCGGCGCGACGCTGACCAAAAACCACGCGGCCAAGCCGGCCGCCAACGCGCCGCCAAGCGTCGCCAGTAATTCTTCGAACCAGAGGTCGCGGCTATCGTCGCCGTTGTCCTGCTGCACGGCCGCGACTGGCGCAGGCTGCGTCTCGGCGACCGCGTTCCCCGTTGCCGCGTTCTGATTGCCGCTCGCGCTCGGCTCGGCCGCAGCGACTTGCGGCTCGGAGTCGAGGACGCCGGCGAATATCGGGGCATTCCCCGCGGGCCACATGCTCGGCGGCGCCGAGTCGATGGCGGCCTGCGCCGACCATGCTGTCGGTTCCAGGGTTGGCGTTTGTTCCATTGCTGGCGCCGGTGCCGGCGCTGGCTGGCTCGGTGGTGCCGGGTCTTCCGTCGCGGTTGCGACGCGCGTCGCGTGATGGTGGAAATGCTTCGCCGTTCTGATCGGCTTCGGCGAAACATGTTTCGCTTCGACCTTGGTCTCCGGCGCGGTCGTTGTCTCGCTCGAATGCATCAACATCTTCAACAGCGAACCCGGTTGCCCGGGAGAATCGCTGTCTTGCGCGGCCGCGGCGCTGACGGCAAAGACCAATACCGCGCCCGCCGTGACGATGCGAATGCTCAGCATGTCCGTCCTCCATCGCTCAAACCCCTCGCGGCCATACCGCACAGGCGGCGTGACCTGAAGGTGACGCGAATGAGGAATTTTTCGCGCAAAGCGGCGACGAAAAGCGGCCCAGTGAACTTCTCAGTCGCTCCGGTTCCGCGCGCGCAAAATTCAATTGCGCGTGGCGAGGTCCTTGACGACGGCGTGGGGCCTGTCGAAGCTTCGACTCGGCAGATACACGCTGCCCGCGGTGGCTGCGTATACGGCAGCCACCTGATGATTGCCGACCGTAAGGCGCGGCGTTTGCCAGGTCGCTTTGCCTTTGGCGTCGAGCTTGATCGGACCGCCGGCATTGGCTCCGTCGAGAGTAAATTGCACAGTCCCGGCCGTCACGGCTTTGCCCGACGCCGCGAGCCGCACCGTCGCGGTGAATGTTACCGTTTCCGCCACCAGCGTCGGATCCTTGTTGGCATACACCGTGGTGGTTGTCGCGCCGGCCTCGATTTTCTGGCCGAGCAAATAGGTCTTGGCGAAGCCGGCCTCACCCGTGATCGTGGTGTCGAAAACGCAGTCGGCCTTCCTGTTGCCGTCAGTGATGCCGCTGCAAAGCCGCAGTGCGACCTCGGGATTGAGCGGTTTTGGCGCGGTGCTGTTCGGCACGGCGCAGGGCGGGTTCTCGGGCGGCCAACTCGCGACCGTGAACGTCGCGGTCGACGTCCCGGGTGCATAGTCGAACAGGCTCGTCTTATCGGTCACGCGCCAGGCATTGCCGAATGTCTGGTAGAGGTCGACGAAGCGCTGATGCGTCGCCGCCGGCATCGGCTGCGGCATCGGTCCAAGCGATGTGCCGTTCGGCAGGGCCGGCAACCAACTGCCGGGCGCCGTGGCTCCCATCAGCCCTTCCGAAGCTTGGGTGTTGAATACGCTGAGGTCGAGGTGCCATTTTTTTTGGAAAGCCCACCACAGCGGCGTCACGGTCAACTTGGTTCCGTCCGGGAAGTCGATCGCGATGACGCCATCCGCAGAGGGCATGACCCGACCGCCCGGTCCGAGATCGAGGCCGGTTGCCGGCGGTCTCGTCAAAACGCCGTCGACGCGGAGTTGGAGAGCGTCGGGGTCCGGGACGCCGCTCAAGTTCGGCTCATAGGTGACGCGGCGGGTACCGACGCGCGCGGCGACGGCGGTGTTGAGGCTCACGCAGGTCGCAAGCCCGGTATAGGGATTCTTGTCGGGAGGGGCGGTGGCGATGGGGGTCTGACGGGTCTGGATTTCCAGTCCGTTGCCGTCGCGCAGCGAGACGAACTCGCCGGCGCCCTGGAAGTCGTAATGGATGCCGTCGACGGTGGTGATGTGCGGGTCGCCGTCGTTGAGCCCGTTGTTGAGCGATCCCCAGTGCAGTAACTCATTCGGCGAGCCTGATCCTGCATTGAAGACGCCCGGCCACGTCGCCGTCGTCGAAACGTCATCTGCGGCATGGATGGCGGTCCACACGGCCGTTGGGCTTGCCATCGAATTATTCTGCAGATAGCGCGCCGCCACGCCGGCGACATGCGGCGCTGCCTCCGACGAGCCGGAGCACATTGCGGACTGGGCGTGCGGCGTCGTCGAAACGATGGTGCAAGTGGAACCCGCCGGCAGAGCGATGTCGGGAAACGCCGATACTATGTTCATGCCCGGTGCGAAAAGTTTGACACAGGTGCCGAAGTTCGATTGGGGGTCTCGCGTATCGGTGTTTGGATCTGTCGTACCGACGGTAATGGCTCCGGTCACGTTGGCCGGCGTGTAAGCGCAGGCGTTATCGTCATCGTTGCCGGCGGCGACGACGACCGTCACGCCCTTCGCGATCAAGCTGGTGACGGCCATTGTGAGCGATGACGTGTTGGTCAGGCTGTCGTCGACGCCGAGGCTGATATTGGCGACGGCAGGCATCTTCACATTCGCTGCCACCCAGTCGACGCCCATGACTGTGGTGCCCAGCGGTCCCGCGCCGTTGCAGTCGGTGACCCTTACGGCATAAAGCGTCACAGCCTTCGCAACACCGTATTGCGATCCACCGATGATCCCCGCGACGTGCGTCCCGTGGCCGTTGCAATCGGTGTTGGCGGGAAGGAGTCCGCTTAAGTCCGACCCGGTCTCCCAATGGGCCCGTCCCCCGAAATCGGTGTGTCCAGTGTAAATCCCACTGTCGATGACGTAGGCATTCACGCCCATGCCGGTTTCGCTGTAGGCGTAGAACGGGGGCAGCGGTTGCTGCGGCGGCAGCTGCAGCAATCTTCGGGAGATCCGCCGCAGGCCGTCCGAAGGCGTGCTGTTCGGGTTGGGCGGTTGCAGCGTCTGGGTCGTCATCATTCGGTCGGCCTCGACGTAGTCGACCTGCGGGACGGCGCGCACGGCTTGCAAAGCCGCCGCTGGAAGCGTGGCGTTGAAGCCGAGCAGGGCTGACGTGTATGTGAACAGGATCTTGCCACCGAGCTTGGTGACCGCGGCCTCGGTGGACTGCACGGTTTGGCGCGCGGTCTCGGCCTTGAACACGACGATATATTGATCGGGAATTCTATGCCGCGCGTTCTCGTTGCGGATCGGTGCCAAGGTAGGCGCCGGCTGCGCCAGTGCCGGTCCCACTAGCATCAGAACCGCAAGCGCGACCAAGCATGGTTTCGCTGAAAACTTCCGCGTGCGCTCCGGCCTGCGCGGCGAGCGTGTCTGCGCCTGCCCGATCGATGGCAGACAAAACGACCTCAGCAAGGAGAAGAAAAAGTATGCTGCGTACCGCATGGCGCGGTTTCCTTTCTCGCTAAGGTCTGCCCTCGGTTATTCGCCCTTTGGACGTTGCGGTCGAAGCCGCGGATTTCAGGGCGCGCAATATCAACGAGCGATATAGAGTGGCGCAATCTTAAGCGGTATCGCGGACGTGGTCCAGGGACCGGCGCGACCGGTTTCCCGGCATCTCGTCCAGCGGTGGTCCAAGCCGACGTTTGAAAAAGTTGCCGCGCTTGCTCAGATCATCTCAGCTCAGCTTGACGTCATTCCACCGTGACGCCGCTCGCCTTGATCGGCACCGCCCATTTGGCGATTTCGCTTTTGACGAGGTCGCCGAGATATTGCGGCGTCGCCTGGTCGTCGGTAGCGATTTCCGCGCCGAGCGCGGTGAGCCGGTCGCGCACCGCCGGCGTATGCATCGCCTCGAGCGTGGCGTCGTGCAATAACTTGACGATCGGCGCCGGCGTATTCTTTGGCAGGAAGATGGCGTTCCACGTATAGGCGATCAGTTCGGGTATGCCCTGCTCGACCGCGGTGGGCACGTCGGGCAGCGCCGGTGAACGCTTGGCGTTGAGCACCGCGAGCCCTTTGACGGCGCCGCTGTCGATCGGCGGTTTTGCCGTGGTCATCACGTCGCACAGATAGTCGATGCGGCCGCCTTGCAGATCCTGCATCGCCGGCCCACTGCCGCGATAGGGCACGTGGGTGACGTTCACTTTGAGCAGATAATTCATCAAGAGGCAGCCCAGATGCGTCGCCGAGCCGGTGCCGGCCGAGCCGAATTGCATCTTCGCCTGGTTCTCCTTGGTGTAGGCGACGAACTCCTTGAAATCTTTGACCGGCAAATCCTTGCGCGCGACCAGCACCAGCGGGACATTGGCGATCAGGATTACCGGCGTGAAATCGGTGACCGCGTTGTAGAGCGGGTGCTGGTACAGCGTCTGGCCTTGCGCATGGGTGCCGACGGTGGCGAGCACGAATTCGTAGCCATCGGGCGTCGCATTGGCGACGCGCAGCGAGCCGGTCTGGCCGCCGGCGCCGTTGATATTTTCGACGATGACGTTTTGGTGCAGGATTTCGCTCATGCGGCCTGCGACCATGCGCCCGAGCACGTCGGTCGGCCCGCCGGCGGCGAACGGGATGATCATGGTCATCGAGCGAGAGGGATAGTCGTCCGCTTTTGCCGGCACCGTAAGCGCAAAGATTGTCGCGGCAAGCGCCGCGAGGACTTTATTTTTCATTGGCATTTCCTCCGCAGCCATAGTGCTGCATCGGCGCAACGGCCCGGTCAACCGGTCCGTTCGTCGCAAACCCCTCTCAACCTTCCCCTGCAAGCAGGGGAGGGAAAGGGTGGGACCGGTTGTTTATTTGGAGTTTACCCGAGCTCGGTGATTTCTTCGGGGAAGTGGTGCAGCCGTTCGCCCGGGCCGTTCGGTCCAATCAGCCAATTGTCGCAGTACCACGTCAGCATGCCGCCTTTGATATAGGTCGGGTGCACGACGATGTTCATGTCCTTTTCGATGTTCATCGGCTCGTCGTTGCGGATGAGCGGGCGTTCGACAAGAGCGTAGTCCTGGCCGTGGCAATGCAGCCGCTTTTCCTCGGGCCGGCCGTTCTTGCGCATGAAATCGTTGTAGGCGGCAAACACGTCCTTGCACGCGGCGCCGGGTTTGAGCAGACCGAGATTGAATTTGCGCGCTTCGAGCGCGAACGCGTATTCGTCCTTCATCTCCTGCGACGCGCGCCCGACCACGCAGGTGCGGCCGAGCTCGGTATACATGCCGCCGGGGCCGGCATCCTCGACCAGGAGCGCCACCGCGTCGCCCTCCTGGATGATGCGGTTCTGATAATGGCGCGCGGAAAACTGCGCCGGCTTGCCGGGCGGCATCGAGGCGCACAGATAAATGCCGTGCTCGCTGCCGTGGCGCTGGCTGTAGCATTGCGCGATCGCGGCAATGTCGCGGTCGCGCATGCCGGGCTCGACGGCGGCGAAGGCCGCGCGCATGGCGCCGTCCTGCATGGCGGCGGCGCGCTTGACCAAATCCTGCTCCTCCGCGCTCTTGATGACCTTGATGCGGTCGACCATATCGGAGGCATCGACGAATTTGCTGTTGGAGAAGCGCCCCTTCTGCATGTAGTCGACCATGGCGAACGACATCTGATAGGTGCCGACGAGGCCGATGGTGCCGCCCGCATAAGGCTCGAGCGCTTTCGCCGCGAGCTCGGGATCGTAGGGCGCGGTGTAATAGCACGATGAATAGCTCGGCGTGGTGTACCACCGCTTGACGCCGCGGCGGGTGCCGTCGCTCTTGCCGTTGAGCTCGGTGACGCCGCCGAACGGGCCCTGGCTCACCAAGGTCATCAGGTCGTCGCGCGGGAACACCACGGTGAGCGGATAGCCGTTGGTCGCCGGCAGGTCGGTGAAATACTTGACATAGCCGCCCATCTGGTCGGAGTTGTTCTGCATCAACAGCACGTCGATCTTGTCGCGCTCCATGGCGGCGCGCACCGCGGCCCAGCGGCGTTCGAGCTCCACCGTCGAGATCGGCGTCTGCAGACGTTCGGAAAGCTGTTCCATTTCTTACTCCTGGCCTTCGTAGGGTGGGCAAAATCGCCGCTGTTGCCGACCGGATCGAGATGATGGTGTTGGCGATTTTGCCCACGCGGTCAAACCGAGAGGCGCGTGGGCATTGCGCCCGCATTCCGCGACAAATAACAATGACCTCACTTGCGCAATGCCCACCCTACGATCAATGCGGCACGACATTGATCATGCCGCCGACATCGCCGTTAAGGAAGCAGCGCATATTGGCTTCCACCGTCGGCAGCGCGTAATCGATATAGACGTCGCAGAAGCCGCCCTGGTGCGTGGTGATGATGACGTTCTCCATCGCCCAGAACGGATGATCGGCCGGCAGCGGCTCTTCGTTGAACACGTCGAGGGCTGCGCCGGCAATGCGCCCTGTCTTTAGCGCGTCCACCAGCGCCGGCTCGTCGACGACACCGCCGCGGGCGAGATTGATCAAAAGGCTTGTCGGCTTCATCGCGGCGAGCACTTTGGCATCGACGCTGTTGCGGGTTTTTTCCGTAAGCGGGGTGAGCAGCACGAAGAAATCGAATTCGCCGACCACATCGGCAAGTTTTGCGCTCGAAACCATGCGGTCGAAGCCGGCGACAGCGCGCGGCGTGGAGCTGATACCGACGGTGCGCATGCCGAACGCCTTGCATTTCGGCGCCAATTCCTCGGCGATGGCGCCGATGCCGAAAACGCCGACCGTCTTGTTGTGCAGCAATTTTGCCGGGAAGCGCGCCCATTCGCGGGCGCTCTGAGCGCGTAGCGCGCGCGGAATATCGCGGGCCAGCGCCAGCATCGAGCCGATGGCGGCTTCCGAGACCGGCGCGCCGTGAATGCCGTGGATGTTGGTGACGATGACGCCTTTGCGCAGCACCGGCCGGTCGATCAGATTGTCGACGCCGGTGCCGAGCGCCTGTACCCATTTGAGCTTGGTGCCGGCCCGCAGCACGTCGTCGCTCAATCTTGGGGCAAATGTCAGCAATATGTCGGCTGCAGCGATATAGGGCCCGACCTTGGAATGGTGATCCACAAGATCGACATGCAGTTCCGGGAATTTCGCCTTGAGGCGGTCGCGATATTGGTTGTTGAGCTCCGGTGTCAGCGTCAGGAGGATCAAGAGATTGGTCATGCGGGTAGACGCCGAAGCCGTATGTTGCGGGGCAGGGGATGGACGGATGAGGAACCAGCCTTATATCGCCTTGCACGACGCACCGCCAAGGTGTCGCGCGAAGCCGCGCACTGGGCTAGAGTGCAACGCATAGTCGAACCGGGCGGCAATTTGGGAGCACACGATGCCTATCGATCTTTCCACGGTGAACTGGCTCTATGTCACGATATTGTCGGGCTTCGTGTTCGTCGCCGCGTTGCTCGGAGGCCTGATCTCCTTTCGCAACAAGTTTGCCGCCGCGATCATTGCGGCGGTGCTGTTTGCCGCCGCCTTCGTGTTTTGGACCTATTACCCCCGCGACAACCTACCGCCGTCGATCAACTCGCTGCCGACCAGCCCGAGATAGGCCGCGGCCTCAATAGGCTGCGACTTGATTAGGCTGCGACTTGGCGTCCGACCGCCGGCCTGTTGACCTTTCCGCCGGTCCCGCTATTCGTAATTCTTGGTATCTGCCGGGTGAAATGGAGCGGTCATGAACAAGGTCTATGCGGATGCAAAATCCGCACTGGCCGGGTTGCTCAAGGATGGCATGACCATCATGGCCGGCGGTTTTGGCCTGTGCGGCATCCCAGAATCCTTGATCCTTGCGATCCGCGATTCCGGCGTCAAGAATTTGACCGTGGTGTCCAACAATGCCGGCGTCGACGGCAAGGGCCTGGGCATCCTGCTCGACAGCCGCCAGACCAAGAAGATGGTCTCCTCCTATGTGGGGGAGAACAAGATCTTCATGCAGCAATACCTCGCCGGCGAGCTCGAGATCGAGTTCAACCCGCAGGGCACGCTGGCCGAGCGCATCCGCGCCGGCGGTGCCGGCATCCCGGCGTTCTTCACCAAGACCGGCGTCGGCACCCAGATCGCCGAGGGCAAGGACGTGCGCGAGTTCGACGGCCAGCGCTACATCATGGAGCGCGGCATCGTCGCCGATCTGGCGATCGTCCACGCCTATCTCGGCGATACCGAGGGCAACCTTGTCTACCGCAAGACCGCGCGTAATTTTAATCCGGTGATGGCGACCGCCGGCAAGGTGACGGTGGCCGAGGTCGAAAATCTGGTCGAGCCGGGCAAGATCAATCCCGATCACATCATCACGCCGGGCATTTTCGTCCAGCGGCTGATCCACGTGCCCAATGCGATTAAATACATCGAGCAGCGCACCGTGCGCAAACGAGCTTGAGAGGAACGATCATGCCCTGGACCCGCGACCAGATGGCCGAACGCGCCGCGAAGGAATTGCAGGACGGCTTCTACGTCAATCTCGGCATCGGCATTCCGACCTTGGTGTCGAACTACATCCCGAACGGCGTCAACGTGCAGCTGCAATCGGAGAACGGCATGCTCGGCACCGGCCCGTTCCCGTACGAGGGCGAGGAAGACGCCGACCTCATCAACGCCGGCAAGCAGACCGTGACCGAGCTGCCGACCACGAGCTATTTCAACTCGGCGGACTCCTTCGGCATGATCCGCGGCGGCCATATCGATCTCGCCATCCTGGGCGCCATGCAGGTGGCGGAGAACGGCGACATCGCCAACTGGATGATCCCCGGCAAGCTGGTCAAGGGCATGGGCGGCGCCATGGATCTGGTCGGCGGCGTCAAGAAAGTCGTCGTGGTGATGGAGCATTCGGCCAAAGGCGAATCGAAACTCCTGCACCGCTGCAACCTGCCGCTCACCGGCGCCGCCGTGGTCGACATGGTGATCACCGATCTCGGCGTCTTCACCGTGGATCGCAGCGGCGGCGGGCTGACCTTGATCGAGCTTGCGCCTGAGGTGACGCTCGACGATATCAAGGCGAACACGCAGGCGAGCTTCAAAGTCGCGAATACACTCAAGCAGTAGCCGGTCATGATTGGACGCCCGTGCAAGCCCGGTTCCGACCTTCACGGCCTATGGCGCCTGCTGCTGCCGGGCACGGCGTTTCCCGCGTGCGGCGTGCCGGAAGATTCCACCGCGGATTCATCCGAGCGGGTCGCGTTGGCCGAGAATTCGCGCGACGACAAGGCTCCTGCCAACGCGGGCGAGCCGTAGCGCCAAAGCGGCTTTATCAATCCGCTTTGGCGCGCCTCAATCGCCGCTGATCACAAGCTTGATCGAATCCGACTTGACGGCAGAAAGCTCAACGGTGAACGGCGCCGCGGCGAGATCGAATTTTACGCTCTTGCGAACGCCTTCGCAGCCTAGCGCGCCGCTGAACGCGGTCGATTTCACCGCTTGACCGGCCTGCGCGACGTCGATCCAGCCTTCCGCCGACAAGGTGATCTTGTAGCTGCCGGGTTGCTTGGGCGCGGGCGCCTGGAAAAAGCCGGCGAATGTGTCGGGCGATTTGGGCACGCGCTCCGGCGGCACCGGCAGTTTTGCGTCGGCGAGCGGTACCAGCGCGACGATCGTGCCGAAGGGGATCGGAAACGTCACGCTACCGCCCGAGAGGATCTTCGGCAGATCGGTGCCGTTGAGGGTGGCGCGTTCCTTGTCGAGCGGCCATTTGAATTTGTCGCAGCCGACCGGCTCCTGGGCGAAGGCGGAACCCGCCATCGCGCAGGAGACAACAACGAGAATGAAGGATTTCACGATCGCTTCCTAATCGACTGCGATCATCACGCTCGAAGCCTTGATGATGGCGGTGGCGGTGCCGCCGACTTTCAAGCCGAGCTCGTCGACCGCTTCGTTGGTGATCGACGAGGTGATGACTTGGCCGGGCGCGATTTCGAGCCGGACGTGGGATGTCGTGGCGCCCTTCTTCACGTCCACGATCTTGCCTTTGAGCTGATTGCGCGCGGAAAGTTTCATGGCGGTCCTCTAAAAGATGTGCCGCAGCGCGTCGCGGCCGCGCGGGCGGATGCTGGTTTGTCGGGGCGACCGTGCCGGAAGCACATTCCGGAGGCGATGACGCGCGCACAGCGCGCCGGCAGTCGGTGTGCATCATAGCAGACCGCTGCCCGCAATCTACCCGCTTGCTGGCAACCGGCAAACGATGCAACAACCCGCTTCCGCACAAGGAGAGAAGCGCCCATGCGTACGGTCATACTCGAAGAACACTTTTCGCTGCCCGCGGCATCCGCCCGCGTCGATAAAGCGGTCATTGCGCGCCGCGGCTACAAGCCGAGGGCGCTGCGCAAGGACGTGCCCAATCCGCTTTCTCTGTTGCCCGATCTCGGCGAAGAGCGGCTCAAATCCATGGACGAAGCCGGCATCACCGTCGAAGTGCTGTCGAACAGCGGCCCCGGGCCGGATCTGGTGCCGGGTCCGGACGGCGTGGCGATGGCGCGCGAGATCAACGATCATCTCGGTGCGGCTTGCGCCAAATATCCCGCTCGCTTTGCCGGCTTTGCCTCGCTGCCGATGCAAAGCCCCGATGCCGCGGCCAAGGAGCTGGCGCGCACCGTGAAGGAACTCGGCTTCGTCGGCGCCATGGTCAACGGCACGACGGAAGGAAAATTCCTCGACGACGCGAGCTATGACGGCATCCTTGCGGCCGCGGAAGAACTCGACGTGCCGATCTACATCCATCCGCACATTCCGCCCGCGGCGGTGCGCGAAGCTTATTTCTCCGGCCTGCCCGAGGGCGCCGGCCGCGTCCTGGAAACCGCCGGCTGGGGCTGGCACTCCGAAGTCGCGGTGCACGTGCTGCGCATGGTGGTCGCCGGCTCGCTGGACAAGCATCCAAAGCTCAAGCTGATCATCGGCCACATGGGCGAGATGCTGCCGATGATGCTCGACCGCGCCAGCCAGGTGTTTTCCGCCGACATCGAGCATCTCAAGCGCTCGGTGCCGCAAACCATCCTCGACCAGGTCTGGATCACCACCAGCGGCATCTTCAACGAGCCGCCGCTTTATGCGGCGCTGATGACCTTCGGCATCGACAGGGTCATGTTCTCGATCGATTATCCGTATTCGACGCACATGATGGGCCGTCAGTTCCTCGACAAAATCTGGATGGCGCCGGCCGACATGGCGAAGTTTTGCCACGGCACTGCCGACGCGTTGTTGAAGCTAAAAGTCCGCTAAGCACGTAGACCCCGTGCAGCCGGCTTGGCGCGTGGCAGGTCTGCCATGCGCCAGGCCGCAAATGACAGCGGCGGGTTTTGCCGGTATTCACCTAGAAAAAGCCGTTCCGCCGGGAGCGCTGCGCAGCCTTGGTCGCAGCGGAGTGAACGTTCATGGACGCCAAAGTCAGCGAGCCTGGCGTTAGTCCGGCGACCGTCAAGTCGCTGACGCACAAGGACAGGCGGCTCATCGTCGTCAGCATGATGCTGCCGGTGTTTCTCGGCTCGATCGACCAGTCGATCCTGGCGACCTCATTGCCGACCATCGGCCGCGCGCTTGGCGACGTGCATAATCTGCCGTGGCTGATCACGTCGTTCCTGATCGCCTCGACGGCGCTGACCCCGCTCTACGGAAAATTCGCCGATATCCATGGCCGGCGCGCCGCGCTCCTGATCGCGCTCGGCGTCTATATGGCGGGCTCGCTGTTGGCGGCATCGTCGACCAGCATGCTGATGCTGATCGGCGGCCGCATCGCCCAAGGCTGCGGCGGCGGCGGCTTGACCGCGATCTCGCAAATGATCCTCGGCGACGTCGCCGCGCCAAAGGATCGCGCCAAATATTACGCCTATTTCTCCATCGCCTTCACCACCGCGGGCGGCACCGGGCCGGTGCTGGGCGGCTGGATCTGCGATCACCTTTATTGGTGGGTGATCTTTCTGTGGAATTTTCCGCTCTGCGTCGGCGCCGTGATCCTGACCTTGACCATGCTGCGCAAGCTGCCGCGCCATGACCGGCCGCACAAGCTCGACTTCGCCGGCGCGGTGCTGGTGATGGCGGCAAGCTCGTCGTTCATGTTGGCGCTCAATCTCGGCGGCGTGCGCTATCCGTGGTTCTCCTCGCCGGTTCTGGCGCTGGTCGGATGTGCGCTGGTGCTCGGCGGCGGCTTTGTCGTGCGCCAGCTCACCACGGCGGAACCGCTTATTCCGCTCGCCATCCTCGCCGATCCGACCGCGCGGCTTGCCATGCTGGCGCACTCGTTCGGCTGGGGCTCGATCCTGGCGCTGAACATTTTCCTGCCGATGTATCTGCAAAGCGTGCTCGGCTGGTCGGCGACGTCGTCGGGCTTGAGCCTGATGATCCTGATGGTCACGCTCAATGCCAGCGCCGGCCTGTCCAGCCAACTCGTCGGCCGGGTCAAGCACTACAAGCTCCTGCCGATGCTATTCCTGTTCGTCGGCATCGGCGCGGTCGTGGCACTGGCGTGGTCGGCGGCGACCATGACCACGGTGCAATTCGAGATCATTTTGTTCCTGATCGGCGTCGGCTTCGGCCCGACCGCGCCGCTGACCCAGGTGGTGCTGCAGAACACCGTGTCGATCCATCATCTGGGCGCGGCGATCGGCACCATGAATTTCGTGCGCACGCTGATGAGCACGATCCTGGTCGCGGTGTTCGGCGCCATCGTGCTCGCGGCAGTTCCCATCGGCGCCTCGGGCGACACGTTGGGCCAGCTCGCCCTGGCGGGAACGTCGGTGGCAGCCTTTGCCAAGGTGTTTTTTGCCGCCGCGATTACGCTGGCGATCGCGCAACTGGCCATGATCCTGGTGCAGGAGAAGCCGCTGGAATCGACCCTGCCGCGCGGCCAGACCTAGCGACAATCCGGGCCTTGCGCCGGGCAGCTATTCCAGGTCATTAAGGCTTCGCGTCGGCCCGCGGTCACGGAGGCCGCCGGTCTTTTTGGTCTAAGGGGCTGAATATAAAAGACTTTATGACTTTGCGCACAACCCTGTAATGTTCCGGTAATTTCTTCACGGGCATTTGAACCCTTCGGCACCGGTCCGCGACCAATCCATGAGCTGATTCAGGGCGATGCAGGCACCGGCAGACGAAGTGCTGATAGGCCGTATCGCCCGCGGAGACCGGCTTGCGATGCAGGTGCTGTTCGCCCGGCATCACGTGCGGATTTATCGTTTTGTCCTTCGCCTGCTGCGTGAAGAGATGGCTGCGGAGGATGTGATCAGCGAAGTGTTCCTGGATGTCTGGCGCCAGGCCAGTCGATTTGAAGGCAGAAGTGCCGTTTCGACTTGGCTCATCGCCATCGCCCGCTTCAAGGCGCTTTCGATGTTACGCAAGCGGCGCGAAGAAGGACTCGACGAAGAAACGATGGAAGCGATCGAGGAACCTTCAGACAATCCAGCGATTTCTATCGAGAAGCTCGACAAGGGCGAGAAGTTGCGACAGTGCCTCGGCGCGCTGACGCGGGAACACCGGGAAGTAATTGATTTGGTCTACTACCACGAGAAATCGGTCGAAGAGGTGGCGCAGATCATCGGCATTCCGGAGAACACGGTAAAGACGCGCATGTTCTACGCGCGCAAGAAGCTGGGAGAGTTGTGCAGGATGGCGGGAATTGATCGAGGTTGGCCATGATAAGCGAGGTTTGCGCATGAGCATGGAACCCACAGAGATCGAGACCCTGCTGCCGTGGTATGCCGCAGGCACGTTGCGCCGGCGCGACCGCCAGCGCGTCGAGGATGCGCTGCGTTACGATCCGGCGCTTGCCCATCATGCCGATCTGGTGCGTGAAGAGCTCGCCGAGACGATTTCTTTCAACGAGTCCCTTGGTGTGCCTTCGGCGCGTTGCATGGACCGGCTGATGGCCGCCATCGACGCCGAGACCATCGCGGCGCGCAAGCGCAGCTCGGCGCGCGCCGTCGCCGCGCAGTTCTCCGCTTTCATCGCCGGGTTCTCGCCGCGCACGCTCGCCGTTGCCGCATCGTTCGCCGTGGCGGCGATCGCCTTGCAGGCGTTCTTTTTGGTGAGCATGGCGACCAAGCCGCAAGTCTCGTTCGAAACCGCGGGCGTCAACGCCACGGCATCCGGCCACGGCACTTTCGCCATGGTGCGTTTCGCCCGCGAGGCCAGCGCCGGCGAGATCACCCGCTTTCTCGAGGAATACCAGGCCACCCTGGTCGATGGGCCAAAGCCCGGCGGGTTCTATCGGGTGCGGATCGCCATGAAGACCTTGGCGAAAGAGGAACTCAGCCGCATCGTCTCGCGCATGCGCCAGGAGCGGGTCGTCGAATCCGCAACCCCGGGCGACGGCGACTAGATCCCGACCCCACGTCGGCTAACGAACTGATTTCATAATGTTATTCTGAAGGATGTGGCGGCTTGCTGTTTTGTGGTTGTTTGATGGTAATATAATACCAGGCCTCAATTAACCCCGACGATGAAATAGGTCCGGCCGTTTGAACCTTGGCCGCGGTGGCAGCGACCAATGTGTGGTGACGGATTTTGAAGTCGCCATCGGCGCGCTTCTCCCCCGACGCTGGCGCCGATCTCTTAGACCCGCCCGGTCGTCCCCCCGGGCGGGTCCTTATTTTTGGGCTTGCGCGCCGCAATCGATCGGTCCGACGCGATACATCCGCCACACCGGGAAAAGCGTCGCGGCAGCGGGGTTTCCCTTTACGGCCTGCCGTAACACGTCGACAATGGCGGCGTGGGGGAATGTGGTGCCTAGCGAGATCGTCCTCGAAACCGAGGACCTGACCAAGGAATTTGCCGGGTTCGTCGCGGTGCGCGCCATCAATCTGCGCGTCGCGCGCGGCACCATTCACGCATTGATCGGCCCGAACGGCGCCGGCAAGACCACCTGCTTCAACCTCCTGAGCAAATTCTTGAGCCCGACCCGCGGCCGCATCACTTTCGACGGCCGCGACATCACCGCGCTTAAGCCCGCCGAGGTGGCCCGCCTCGGGCTGGTTCGCTCGTTTCAGATTTCCGCTGTGTTTCCCCATCTCACCGTGCTCGAAAACGTGCGCATCGCGCTGCAGCGCCGGCGCGGCGGCTCGTTCGATTTCTGGCGCTCGAAGCGCGTCCTGCATGCGCTCGACGGTGAGGCCATGGCGCTGATCGCCGATGTCGGGCTCGCGCCTTATGTGGATTCGCTGGCGGTCGAATTGCCCTACGGCAGGAAGCGCCTCTTGGAAATCGCCACCACGCTGGCGCTCGAGCCGCAAATGCTGCTGCTCGACGAGCCGATGGCGGGCATGGGCCACGACGACATCGCCCGCATCTCGGCGCTGATCCGCTCGCTGACCGACAAGCGCACCGTGCTGATGGTCGAGCACAATCTCAGCGTCGTCGCCAATCTGTGCGACTGCATCACCGTGCTCACCCGCGGCCACGTGTTGGCCGAGGGCGACTACAAGACGGTGTCGGAGGATCCGGCGGTGCGCGAAGCTTATCTCGGGACCGGCCATGCCTGAGCTATCAATGCCTGGGACGCGCCCGCTCCTTGCCGTCGACAATCTCGAAGCGTGGTATGGCGAGTCCCATGTGCTGCACGGCGTGACTTTCGACGTGCAGGCCGGTGAGGTGGTGACGCTGCTCGGCCGCAACGGCGTCGGCAAGACCACGACGCTCAAGGCGATCATGGGCATCGTCGAGAACCGCACCGGCTCGGTGCGCTTCGAGGGCCGCGAGCTGACGGCGCTCGCCTCCAACGTGATCGCCCGCGCCGGCATCGCCTTCTGTCCCGAAGAGCGGGGGATCTTTTCCAGCCTCGACGTCAAGGAGAATCTGTTGCTGCCGCCGCAGGTGCGGCCCGGCGGCCTCGATCTCGACCGCATTTTTGCGCTGTTTCCCAACGTGCGCGAACGGCTCAAAAGCCAGGGCACCAAATTGTCCGGCGGCGAGCAGCAGATGCTGGCGATCGGCCGCATCCTGCGCACCGGCGCGCGGCTCTTGCTACTCGACGAGCCGACCGAAGGCTTGGCCCCGGTCATTATTCAACAAATCGGCCACACCATCGGCACGCTCAAGGCGCAAGGCTTCACCATCCTGCTCGTCGAGCAGAATTTCCGCTTCGCCGCGACCGTCGCCGACCGCTATTACGTGATGGAACATGGGCGTATCGTGGACCACTTCTCGAACGCGCAGCTGGCCAACAATATGGAGAAGCTGCACGACTATCTCGGCGTTTGAAATCAACGAAGGGCCAAAAGGCCCGGATCCAGGGAGGTTGGCAATGCGACTGTTGGCCGGTTTGGTATTCGCTTTCGCCGCGCTGTTCGGCGCGGCGGCGCAGGCCGAGGACATTTCCGTCAAGATCGGCGTGCTCACCGATTTTTCCGGTCTCTACACCGACGATACCGGGTTGGGCTCGCTCGCCGCCGCCAAAATGGCGGTGCATGATTTTGACCCCGCCGCTCACAACATGAAGGTCGAGATCATCAGCGCCGACCATCAGAACAAGCCCGACATCGGCTCCGGCATCGCGCGGCAATGGTTCGACGTCGATCACGTCGACGCCATCGTCGATGTGCCGACGTCGAGCGTCGCGCTCGCCGTCAACGAAGTCGTGCGCGAGAAGAACAAGGTGTTCCTGGTTTCTGGCGCCGCGATCTCCGATCTGACCGGGACGAAATGCTCGCCCAATACCGTGCATTGGACCTACGACACCTGGATGCTCGCCAACTCGACCGGCAAGGCGCTGGTGAAATCCGGCGGCGACACCTGGTTCTTCCTCACCGCCGATTATGCGTTCGGCCATGCGCTCGAGCGCGACACCGCCGCAGTGGTGAAAGCCAACGGCGGCCGGGTGTTGGGCGAAGTCGCCCATCCGCTGAGCAATCAGGATTTTTCGTCGTTCCTGCTGCAGGCCCAAGCCTCGAAGGCAAAAATCATCGGGCTCGCCAATGCCGGCGGCGACACCATCAACGCCATCAAACAGGGTGCCGAGTTCGGCATCGTGTCGGGCGGGCAGCATTTTGCCGCGCTCTTGTTCTACGTCGCCGACGTGGAAGCGCTCGGCTTGAAGGTCGCGCAGGGTCTGGTTCTGACCGAAACCTTCTATTGGGATATGAATGACGGCACCCGCGCCTGGACCAAGCGCTGGCAGGCCGAGCGGCCGGGCAAATTCCCCAACATGAACCAGGCCGGCAGCTACGCCGCGACCTTGCATTATCTGAAAGCCGTCGCGGCGCTGAAAAGCACCGCCGACGGCAAGGCCGTCGTCGCCAAGATGAAGGAAATCCCGACCGACGATCCGCTGTTCGGCAAAGGCTATATCCGCGCCGACGGCCGCAAGATCCACCCGGCCTATTTGTTCGAGGTCAAGTCGCCGGAAGAGTCGAAATATCCGGGCGACCTTTACAAGCTGCGCGCCACCATCCCGGCCGAAGAAGCCTTCCGGCCGCTCAAGGACGGCAATTGCCCAATGGTGACCAATTGATTGATCTTTTCCCTCCCCCCTTGTGGGGGGGAGGGCAGGGTGGGGGGTCGAGAGGTGATGCGCGAGCGTGGACGTTCAGGCGCCACCTCGCGACCCCACCCCTACCCCTCCCCACAAGGGGGAAGGGAATAGAACAGACCAAGACGCAGCCGCTGCACGGCGATCTTGGAGTTTGCTATAGAAGCTACAAGAAATGTGGGCTTCGAGCCCGCATCAGGGAGGTTTGTCATGAGACTGATTGCTACATTGGCCTTGGCGGCTGCCGCTTCGCTCGCGAGCGCGGCGCAAGCCGAGGATCTCACCGTCAAGATCGGCGTGATGAGCGATATGTCGGGCCTCTACGCCGACCTCGGCGGTCCCGGTTCGGTGGTCGCCGCTAAAATGGCGGTGGCCGATTTCAATCCGGCGGCCCATGGCCTGAAGGTCGAGCTTGTCAACGCCGACATGCAGAACAAGCCCGACGTCGGCGCCAGCATCGCGCGCCAGTGGTTTGACGTCGACCACGTCGACATGATCGTGGATGTACCGAACTCCGGTGTGGCGCTCGCGGTGAACGAGGTCGCGCGGGAAAAGAACAAGGTGTTCCTGGTGTCGGGCGCGGCCAGCTCTGATCTGACCGGACCGAAATGCTCGCCCGACACCGTGCACTGGACCTACGATACGTGGATGCTCGCCAACGGCACCGGCAAAGCGCTGGTGAAAACCGGCGGCGATACCTGGTTCTTCCTCACCTCGGACTATGCTTTCGGTCACGCGCTGGAGCGCGACACCACCGCGGTCGTCCTGGCAAATGGCGGCCGGGTGCTCGGCGCCGTGGCCCATCCGCTCAACACCAGCGATTTCTCTTCGTTCCTGCTGCAGGCGCAGGCTTCGAAAGCCAAGATCATCGGCCTCGCCAATGCCGGCGGCGACACCATCAATGCGATCAAGCAGGGCGCCGAGTTCGGCATCACGGCGGGCGGCCAGCAATTTGCTGGACTGCTGGTGTTCATCAGCGACGTCAATTCACTCGGCTTGAAAACGGCCCAGGGACTGGTTTTGACGGCGACCTGGTACTGGGACATGACCGACGCCAATCGCGCCTGGACCAAGCGCTGGCAGGCCGAGCGGCCGGGCAAGTTTCCGACCATGGTGCAAGCCGGCGTCTATTCGGCGGTCACGCATTATCTGAAGGCAGTTGCAGCGCTCAAAAGCGCGGCCGACGGCAAGGCCGTCGTCGCCCAGATGAAGGCAATGCCGACCGACGATCCGTTATTCGGCAAAGGCTCGATCCGCCCTGACGGCCGCAAGATCCACCCGGCCTATCTGTTCGAGGTGAAGAAGCCGGAAGAATCGAAATATCCCGGCGACGACTACAAGCTGCGCGCCACCATCCCGGCGGAAGAAGCCTTCCGGCCGATGAAGGACGACAACTGCCCGATGGTGACGAATTGAAGTCTTTCCCTCCCCCCTTGTGGGGGAGGGCAGGGTGGGGGGTCGGGAGGTGACGCGCGAGCGTCGACGTTCATGCGCTACCACCCCAACCCCTCCCCACAAGGGGGAGGGGCTGTAAGGAGCAAGTGAGAGCGTCTGCATGTTCGAAATCTTCGGCATTCCGTCGCAGGCGCTGTTCGGGCAATTGTTGCTCGGTCTGATCAACGGCTCGTTCTACGCGCTGTTGAGTCTCGGGCTCGCCGTCATCTTCGGCATGCTCAACATCATCAATTTCGCTCACGGCGCGCAGTACATGATGGGCGCGTTCATCGCCTATCTCTTGCTGCAATATCTCGGCATCAATTACTGGGCGGCGCTGATCATCGTGCCGATCGTCGTCGGCGTATTCGGCATTCTCATCGAGCGGCTGTTCCTGCAGCATGTGCGCAAGCTCGATCATCTTTACGGCCTGATCCTCACTTTCGGCCTGGCGCTGATCATCGAGGGCCTGTTCCGCAATTATTACGGCTCGTCCGGCCAGCCCTATCAGGTGCCCGAGGCGTTGCAGGGCGGCCGCAATCTCGGCTTCATGTTCTTGCCGAACTATCGCGCCTGGGTGATCGGCTTCTCGCTGACGATTTGCCTTTTGACCTGGTTCGCCATCGAGCGCACGCGGCTCGGCTCGTATCTGCGCGCGGCCACGGAAAATCCGACCTTGGTGCGCGCCTTCGGCATCAATGTGCCGCGCATGGTGACGCTGACCTACGGTTTTGGCGTCGGGCTCGCGGCGCTGGCCGGCGTCATGGCGGCGCCGATCTATAACGTGTCGCCGCAAATGGGCTCCGACCTCATCATCGTCGTGTTTGCGGTGGTGGTGATCGGCGGCATGGGCTCGATCATGGGCGCGATCGTCACCGGCTTCGTGCTCGGCATCGTCGAGGGGCTGACCAAGGTATTCTTTCCGGAAGCCTCCAACACGGTGATCTTCGTCATTATGGTCATCGTGCTTTTGGTGCGGCCGGCCGGAATGTTCGGGCGGACCGCATGATGGAGCGCGTCGTCGATCCGCTGGTCCTGCAGCGTCGCCGCGAGACGAATGCGAGCTTTGTCGTCGGCTTCGCCATCATGGTGGGGCTATTCGCGGTGCTGCCGTTCGTCGCCTATCCGGTCTTTCTCATGCAGGCGTTGTGCTTCGCACTGTTCGCCTGCGCCTTCAATCTTCTGATCGGCTATGTCGGCCTGGTGTCGTTCGGCCACGCGCTCTATTTCGGCTGGGCGAGCTATCTCACCGCCTACGCCGCCAAGACCTGGCATTTTCAGCCCGAGGTGGCGATCTTGATCGGCACCGCCACCGCGGCAGTGCTCGGCATCATCGCCGGCGGCGTCGCCATCCGCCGCCAAGGCATCTATTTCGCCATGATCACGCTGGCGCTGGCGCAGATGATGTATTTCTTCGCGTTGCGCGCACCCTTCACCGGCGGCGAGGACGGCATCCAGGCGGTGCCGCGCGGCCGCCTGTTTGGATATTTCGATCTGTCCAACGAAATGACGATGTATGTCTTCGTTCTGGTCGTCGTGCTGGCCGCGTTCCTGTTGATCTACCGCATCATCAATTCGCCGTTCGGCGAAGTGCTCAAGGCGATCCGCGAGAACGAGCAGCGCACCATCTCGCTCGGCTACAATACCGACCGTTACAAGCTCGTCGTCTTCGTGTTGTCGGCGACCCTGGCCGGACTCGCCGGTTCGCTCAAGGCGCTGGTGTTCCAGCTCGCCTCGCTGACCGATGTGCACTGGACCATGTCGGGCGACGTGCTGCTGATGACGCTCTTGGGCGGTCTCGGCACGGTGTTCGGGCCGGTGGTCGGCGCTTTCGCCGTCATTGCCATGCAGAATTACCTGGCGCCGTTCGGCCAATGGGTGCTGGTGATTCAGGGCGTGATCTTCGTTGTCTGCGTGCTGATGTTCCGCCGCGGCATCATCGGCGAGCTTGCCGCTTTCCTGCGCGTGCAGCTGTGAGCGCCAGAGCATGATCCCGAAAAGTGGAAACCGGTTTTCGGATAAGATCATGCTCAAACAAAAATCCGAGACTATGATCCGATTCAATTGAATTGGATCATAGTCTTGGGGATTTCAACCCATCAAGGAGGATCCCATGAGTGCGGAAGCGCGTCTAAAAGAACTCGGCATCGTGCTGCCGTCGCTGGGCACGCCGGTCGCCAATTATCTGCCGTACCGGCTCGCCGGGAATATTCTTTATCTGGCCGGCCAGGGGCCGCGCGACGAGAGCGGCAAACAGCTCACCGGCAAGCTCGGCAAGGACATCAGCATCGAGGAGGGCTACCGCCGCGCCCGGCTGGTGGGCTTAGGCCTCCTCGCCGCCACGCGCGACGCCTTGGGCTCGCTGGACCGGGTCGACTACATCGTCAAGCTTCTCGGCATGGTCAACGCCGTGCCCGACTTCAACGACTCGCCGAAGGTCATCAACGGCTGCTCCGACCTGTTCGTCGAGGTGTTCGGCGACGCCGGCCGCCATGCCCGCTCGGCGGTCGGCAATGTCATGCTGCCGAACCAGATCTCGGTCGAGATCGAGGGCATCGTCGCGGTCAAGCCGTAAGCACCGCGGCGTCGCGCCGAATCACATTTGCACGCAATTATCCACAAAGGGCCTTGTCAATAAGTCCGGCCATCAAACAAACAAAGTAATTTGATTGCTCGAATCAAACACGCCGATGAGTATGCGGAAGCGCCGATTTCACGGGCGCTTCTGGCTTCTCCATGTCGGAACGGCAAACAGGTCCGTACGACAGTATCGCGCGCAAATGGCTCGCCTTGGCGGAGCGTCGGCAGGCCCATTTCGTCGAACTCATCGATAGCGGCCGCTGGAAGCACTATTTCACCCCGGAGCGGCTCAACGCCGAAATACGCAAGGCGGCGCTGCTGCGCGATCAGTGGGCGAGGCTCGCGGGCATCCTGGTGGACGAGGAAGTGCCGGCGGAATAGGCCGGTCATCAGCTGACTTTTCACGCTCCCTCGCGTCGTCCAAACATCCATTCGCGCCGCTTGACTCACCGTCCCGTGCTGGGGCATCGCTGCTGACCGCGTGTTCAACCCACCCCACGGCGTGTTATCCACAGACTGGACCTGCGCGTAAAATGTGCAGTCTGCAGTCCATTCAACCGCGCCAAGCTTTCCGTTTCACCCCCGCAATATGCGATCAGCCAACAAGCGGTGAACCATGACGAGTGCTTTGTTTTCGCCCATCCGGCTTGCCGGTCTCGATGTCCCCAACCGCATCGTCGTCGCGCCGATGTGCCAGTACAGCGCCGACGACGGCGTCGGCAACGATTGGCACATGACGCACCTTGGCATGCTGGCGAATTCCGGCGCCGGCATGCTGGTGATCGAGGCAACCCACGTCGAGCGTCGCGGCCGCATTACCCACGGCTGCCTCGGGCTCTATTCCGACGCCTGCGAAGCGGCGCTGGAGCGCATCGTCTACCACTGCCATCACATCGGCGCGGCGAAGATCGCCATCCAGCTGGCGCACGCCGGCCGCAAGGCATCCTCGGCGCGGCCGTGGGAAGGCGCCAAGGCGCTGACGGCTGAGGAGGATGCCTGGCCGACCATCGGGCCATCGGCGCTGCCGTTCGGGCCGGGCTGGCATACGCCCGCCGCCATGACCGAAGACGACATGGCGCGCGTCACTGCGGCATTCACCGACGCCGCCAAGCGCTCGCTGCGCATCGGCTTCGACGCCATCGAATTGCACTTCGCCCACGGCTATCTCCTGCACAGCTTCGTCTCGCCGCTGTCGAACAAGCGCAACGACGCCTACGGCGGCTCGTTCGAGGGCCGGATGCGATTCCCGCTCGAGGTGGTGCGCTCGGTGCGCGCCGCGGTGCCCCGCACGGTGCCGCTCGGCGCCCGCATCACCGGCACCGAATGGCTGGACAACGGCCTGAACGGCGACGATGCGGTCGCCATGGCCAAGGCGCTCAAGGACGCCGGCCTCGACTACATCGATATTTCGTCGGGCAACATCACGCCCGACAGCCGCTGGCCGACCGATCCCGGCTTCAACGTGCCGGTCGCCGAGCGGGTGCGCCGCGAGACCGGGATTGCGACCCGCGTGGTCGGCATGATCGCGGGCGCCAAGCAGGCTGAGGACATCGTTGCCTCGGGCAAGGCCGACATGGTGGCGATGGCGCGCGCCTTCCTCGACGATCCGCATTGGGGCTGGCACGCCGCGCAAGTGCTCGGCGCTGAGGTGACGCGTCCGCCGCAATATGCGCGGACGGCGCCAAAACTTTGGCCTGGCACGGCTCTACGCGGGTGAACGCGGCGCGTCGTAGAGCTCGGCGAGCAGCGCCGGCTCGACGCCGAGATAGTAGGAAAGCCGCAGCCGCCACATCAGCAGGATGGTGCGGATCACGCCGTTTTGCTCCCAGCGCCGGCCCGAGGTGACGGCCGGCGTGGCGATGCAGAACGGCCGGCACAGGCGCTTGAGCCGCCGCGACATGGCGATGTCCTCCATCAGCGGCAGATCGGGAAAGCCGCCGACCTTTTGGAACGCTTCGCGGCTGACGAACATCGCTTGGTCGCCGGTGGCGATGCCGGTCAGGCGCGAGCGCCAATTGATCATGCGGGCGACGACGGCAAGGAACGGATGGCTGCCGGCGATGCGCAGATCGAAGCGGCCCCAGGCACGGTAGGCAAGCGCCCCGTCGATCAGGCGATCGCTGTCGTCGGGCAGCGCCGTATCGGCGTGTAGGAAGAGCAGCGCGTCGCCCGTGCCCAGCGCGGCGCCGGCATTCATCGGCGCGCCACGGCCGCGCGGCACGGTGATGACGCGGTCGGCGAGCGGTGCGGCGAGACGCACGGTGCCGTCGCGGCTGCCGCCGTCGGCGACGATGATCTCGGCGCCGCGGGCGCGCAACGGCGCCAGCGCCGCCAGTGCGGCAACGATGATCGGCGCCTCGTTGAGCACCGGAACGACGATGGTCAGCCGACCCATGGCGCCCGGCATGCTACAGGAATGTGGGGCCGCAGCGTGGCCGTGCCGCTTTCGCATCGAACATGAATAACCCGATTCTGGTCGAAGTTTTGCGCAGTCAGCTGGTGGAGAGCCGGCATCGCGGCGCCGTCGCGGTGGCCGATGCCGATGGCGGGACGGTGTTGGCCTTAGGCGACGTGGCGACGCCGATTTTCCCGCGGTCCGCGGTCAAGGCGCTGCAAGCTTTGCCCCTGGTCGAAAGCGGCGCCGCGGAGGCTTACGGCTTCGGCGACGAAGAGCTGGCGCTGGCCTGTGCCTCCCACAGCGGCGAGCCGGGGCATGTCGCGGGTGTCGCGCGCATGCTGGCAAAGGCGGGGCTCGACGCCACGGCGTTGCGCTGCGGCGCCCATTGGCCGCTGGCGCAGTCCGCGGTCGCCGCGCTGGCGCGCACCGGCGAGCCGTCGGCGCTGCACAACAATTGCTCGGGCAAGCACTCGGGCTTTCTCTGCGTCGCCCGCGCCAAAGGCATCGATCATGCCGATTATTGGCGGCCGCAGCATCCGGTGCAGCGCGAGGTGAGGGCGGTGCTGGAAAACCTGACCGGCGCGGCGCTCGGCGACGACCGTTGCGCCATCGACGGCTGCTCGGTTCCGACTTGGGCGATCCCGCTGCAAAATCTCGCTCGCGCCTTCGCCAAATTCGGCACCGGCCGCGGTCTCGCGCCCGAACGCGCCCGCGCCGCCGCGCGATTGCGCGCGGCTTGCACGCAAAAACCATGGTACGTCGCCGGCACCGGGCGCTTCTGCACCGAGATCATGCAGCTGTTCGGCGCGCGGGTGTTCGTGAAAACCGGCGCCGAAGGCGTCTATTGCGGCGCGCTGCCGGAACAGGGGCTTGGCATCGCCGTGAAATGCGACGACGGCGCCGGCCGGGCGGCGCAGGCGGTGATGGCGGCGGTCATCGCGCGGTTTCTGCCGCTCGGCGATATCGAGCGCGCGGCGCTCATGCGCTTTGCGCGTCCAACGCTGCGCAACTGGAATGGTTTTGAGATCGGCGCGGTACGGGTGGTGGCGCCGCTACTTTTCGAACCTGGCGCCGACCAAGTCCCCTAACCGCCAAATGACCAGGCAGCGGCGCTCGACCGTTCCGCCGTCGAACAGCGTGAATTGATCCGAGGCCATTCCGCCGGGGACGACCAGCCGCACGCCGGTGCTCGATATGTCGCGGATCGTGCATTCGCGCATGACCGGGCTCTCCTGAAATTTGGCCGGCCGATTGACGGCGTGTCGAACGGTTTCGCGCCTTTCGTTCAGCATCGGGCGACCTCGGCAAACACCGCGCAATAAGCTCGCCGCAAATCTTTGCTAGAGCGTTGCGGCGGTCGGGAGGAACCGAATTGAAATGACCGATCCAAATTAGCAAATTGCTAGCGATCATCGGCGCCGCGCCGGCTGCTCGAATCCCAGGCGAAAGGTGCCGGCCATTTGCCGGCTGCGCCGCGCCGCAACGGTGTTGTTGTCAACAGCTTGGTCGAACGTCATAAAATCGCGCGGGCCAATGTGCGTGCAAAGCGCGGCGATCAATTCACGTTTGATTAAAGCCGACAGCGATCAATTGGAGACTCCATCACACATCCTTTCTATCGTCCGGCGCGCTCGCCAAATTCCTTCGGGCTGGAGGATCAAAATGGACGTGAAGAAAAACCGTTTTTCGGTTGCCAACGTTCTGTCGTTTCCGAAAATTTCGCGAAATGACGAACAGTTGTTGCATACTGTTTTAAATAACATGTCGCAAGGCGTGCTGTTGTTCGATGCGGAATTGCGGCTTGTTGTCTGCAATCAGCGCTATATCGAGATGTATGGGCTGCCGCAAGAAAACGTGAAGCCCGGCTGCACGCTGCTTGATCTTCTCCATAGCCGCGCCCAGGCCGGGACATTTTCCGGCGACCCCGCGGACTACGTCGCCAGCCTCATGGAATGCATCGCCGAGGGAAAGACTTTCAGCAACACGACGAAATTGAGTGACGGCCGCGTCGTTGCGCTGGTCTCCAAGCCGATCAACGGCGGCGGATGGCTGGCCACGCACGAAGACATAACGGAGCGGCAGCGCGCCGAAGAGCGCGTCGGCCACATGGCGCGGCACGATGCATTGACCGACCTGCCAAATCGCGTGTTGCTGCGCGAACGGCTGGAGCACGAGCTCAAACGCGTCAAAAGGGGCGAGTGTCTGGCGGTGCTGTGCCTGGATCTCGACCAGTTCAAAGGCGTCAACGATACGTTGGGCCACCCGATCGGCGACGAGCTGTTGAAGCTCGTTGCCGACCGTTTGCGCGGCTGCACCCGGGAGCCCGACACGATTGCCCGTTTGGGCGGCGACGAGTTCGCGATCATCATGACCCAGATGCAGAAAGCCAACGATGCCGCCACGCTTTCGCGCCGCATCCGCGAATCGATCGTCAAGCCGTACCAGATCGAAGGCCATCAAATCGTCACCGACATCAGTATCGGCATTTCGATTTCGCCGATCGACGGAACGGAACCGGACGAGCTGTTGAAGAACGCGGATATGGCGTTGTACGGCGCCAAAGCCGACGGCCGCGGCACATATCGATTCTTCGAGCTGGAGATGGATGCGCGCATGAAGGCGCGGCGCGATCTCGAAATGGATCTGCGAAAGGCGCTCGTCCATAAGGAATTCGAGCTCTATTATCAGCCGCTGGTGAATCTTCAGACCAATGAAATCACCGCCTTCGAGGCGCTGCTGCGCTGGAAACACCCGACGCGCGGCATGATCTCGCCGGCCGACTTCATTCCGGTCGCGGAGGAGACGGGCCTTATCATCCCGCTCGGCGAATGGGTGCTCAAGACCGCCTGCGAGGAGACGGTCAACTGGCCGGACCACGTCAAAGTCGCGGTCAATCTGTCGCCCACCCAGTTGACCAATCGCAATCTGGTCAGCGTCGTCATGAAAGCCCTGACCGATTCCGGTTTGGACGCGCGGCGGCTGCAACTGGAAATCACCGAAACGGTTCTTCTGCAGAACACATTCGCGACTTTGGCAAGGCTGCATGAACTGCGGAAATTGGGTGCGCAGATCGCGCTCGACGATTTCGGCACCGGATACTCGTCGCTCAGCTATCTTCGCAGCTTCCCGTTCGACAAGATCAAGATCGATCAGTCGTTCATCCAGGACATGTCGAACGGCTCCGAACCGCTGGCGATCGTCAACGCCGTGGCGGGCCTGGCCAAATGCCTCAATATGATATCGACCGCGGAAGGTGTCGAAACGCAACAGCAAATGGACACCGTGCAGTCGATCGGCTGCACCGAGATGCAGGGCTATCTGTTCAGCCGCGCGCGGCCCGCCAAGGAAATCGGGCAGTTTTTCCCTTCCGGCGCGGTCAGGGCACCCGACGTGGCGTGATGGCCGCGCGGCGCTTGTCGCCGGGCCGGCCGCTTCGGGCCGGACCCCTTGGCTCGCAATGACGGGGATGTCTTACCGCACCCGGTTGCCGACGACCGACAACTGCGCGTAGCGCTCGGCGCCTTCCTTGCTGAGGTCGCCGGTCACCGGCTTTTTCCATTCCATGCCGACGATGGCGCCGAGGCGCGCGCCGGAGATCATATTGTCGGCGATCACGGCGGCACCGGCGCCGGGCGCCACCGACACCGCGATGCCGTAGTCGGCGCCGCGCACCACGTTGGCGTTGACGGTGACGTCGCGCAGATATTGGCCCCAGCCGGCGGCAATGCCGATGTAAGGCGCGTTCTCGATGACATTGCCGCTGACCGCGGTGTCGGCCTCGATGCCGATGCCGATGCCGGCGCCGTCGTTCGGATCGGTGCCGGCGGGTCGGTGCGGCAAGAGATTGCGGATCAGGTTGCCTTGCACCACGGCGAGCCGGCCGCCTTCGTTGAAATTGGTCACCGAGACGCCGACGGCGGCGCCGTCGACGATGTTGTTGGCGATCATCGCGCCTTCGAAGCCGAATTCGGCATAGAGCGCGACTTCGCCGATGGCGCTGCAGGTATTGCCGAGAATTTGCAGGTTGGAGGCGGCATTGCCGCGCACCGCGGAGAACGCCGCATTGCGAATGCGGTTGCCGCGCACCATGACGTTGTTGGCGCGGAATACGTTGATGGCATTGCCGTACTGTCCGGAGCCGCCGGATTTGTTGGCGACATTCTCGATACGGTTGTCGACCACCAGCGTGCCGTCGTCGCCGGCCGTCGTGCGCCAGACCAAAATGCCGCCATTGCCGGCGCTGCGCACGGTATTGCCGGCGATCCGTAAGCCCTGCGCGTCAATCGAGAAAATAGCATTGTCGGCGGCGCTGATCGCGGTGCCGGTCACTTCGCCGTCTATGGCTTCCAGCGCGATGCCGTTGCGTCCGGCGCCGACGATCTCGCAATCGGCGATGCGCAGCGCGTGGCCTTGCGCCAGATGCACGAGCCCGCGCCGCTCGGACAGCGGGATGCTGGCGCCGTCGAGGATCAGTCCGCTAAGCGCGAGGTTGTCGCTGCCGATGGCTGACAGCATCGAGGGACCGCCGGCCATGACGATGCGCGTCATCCCGGCGACGCCGGCGATGGCCGCGTGGTTTGGCAAATTCAGCGCGCCGGCGCGATAGAAGCCGGCCGGCAGATGCAGGACGGTGCCGGCGGCGGCAGCCTGGTCGATGGCGCGCTGCAGCGCCTTCGATTGATCGTCCGGCGCGTTCGGCCGCAGCCCGAGCGTGGTGGCGTCGATCGCTGATCGTGCGGAGGCATCGCGCGCCAGCGCCGGTGCAGCAGCGCTCGCCGTGGCGGCGCCGGCGAGGGTGGCAAACAGGCGGCGGCGGTCGAGGCTCATCGGATATCCCGTTAGGCGAGACGTAATGCCTATCACGTGGTGTGCCACTAAACCGTTTCAGTGCGGCACACGCGACGTTCTCGCGTTAACGGTTAACGGCGGCTTGCGGCGATAAGCGCGATGAGCAGCGCTTCGGCGGAATTCAGAAGCTGGGCGAGCGTCGGCGGCCTGCTCGAACGTCGCCGCGGCCGTGCCTTCGTGCTGACCGTCGGGATATGAACGAATTGCACCAGCGGCCGGGTGCCGCGCATCTGTTCCAAGGCCCGCCAGTAAACGTAGTTGCACAGATAGCGGCCGGCATCGCGCGACAGCCGCGCCCTTGTCCCCGCGGCGCCGGCAAGGCGCGCGAATGGCGCATTGCCCATGAGGGTCGCCGGCCCGCGAAGTTTTATGACGCCGTGGCGCGGCTTGCGCCCGCTGGCGTCCGGAAACAGCAGCGAGACGGCGTTGCGCGCCCGCGTCTCGATGCAAAGCTGGCGCCGCCGCCCGGCGACGCCGAACATCAGCACGATGTCGGGTTTTGGTTTTTGCGCGAACAGTTTCGGCGGGTCGCGATCGACTGACGCGTAAGTGGTCGCGAACACGTGCACGACGCGGTCGATCCCGGCCAGGACCGGCCGCCGCCTGCGCGCCAGCGCTTTGGCCAGCGCCGCGCTCGGATTGAATGGCGCGCCGGGGAATGGGCCGAAGCCGGTGATGAGGACGCGCATCAAAGCCCGAGCAATTCGGCGATCTTCTCGACCGCCGTGGCCGGCGCCAGCCGCCCGGCCGCGACCTCGGCTTCGAGCTTCGGCAGCGCCGCTTTGAGCGCGCGGTCGGAGCGCAGCGGTGCGAACAGCCGTTCCTCCAGCATCGCCCACATCCACTTGACCTGCTGTTCGCCGCGGCGTGCCGTGAGCTCGCCCGATGCGGTGAGCTTTTGTCGATGATCGAGGATGTGGGTCCATAGCGCCTCGACGCCGTCGCCCTTGAGCGCCGAATAGGTGACGACCGGCGGCGACCAGTTCGCGGAAGCCGGGCTTAGAATATGCAGCGCGGCGCCGTATTCGGCCGCCGTCAGCTTGGCGCGCGGCAGGTTGTCGCCGTCGGCCTTGTTGATGGCGATCATGTCGGCAAGCTCGACGACGCCCTTCTTCAGTCCCTGCAGCTCGTCGCCGCCGCCGGGCAGCACCAGCACCAGGAAAAAGTCGGTCATGTCGGCGACCGCGATTTCCGATTGCCCGACGCCCACCGTTTCGACCAGCACCACGTCGTAGCTCGCAGCCTCGCACAGCAGCATTGTCTCGCGCGTCTTCGCCGCCACGCCGCCGAGCGTGCCGGAGGCAGGCGAGGGGCGGATGAAGGCGTTGGGATCGGTCGCCAGCCGCGCCATGCGGGTCTTGTCGGCAAGGATCGAGCCGCCGGTGCGCCGCGACGACGGGTCGACCGCCAGCACCGCCACCTTGTGGCCTTGCCGCGTCAACATCGTGCCGAGCGCGTCGATGGTGGTCGATTTGCCGACCCCGGGCGAGCCGGTGATGCCGATGCGCACCGCCTTGCCGGTCGCTCCGAGGAGTGTTTGCGTCAGCGCCGCGGCGGTGCTGCGATGATCGGCGCGCTTGCTCTCGATCAGCGTGATGGCGCGCGACAGCACGGTGCGGTCGCCGGCGCGGATGCCTTGCGCCAGGCGCTCGACGTCAGCGGCGGGGGAGGGCGAAGCCATGCTGTCTCATCGGCGGGCCGGCGCGGCGCGTCAAGTCAGTGTTTCATCAGCAAAGCGAGCCCGGTGCCGGCATGCGGCTTGGCGGCGCTCGCGCGGGCGAAGGCCAGAACCGCCTCGCGGCTCGTCACGCGGCAGGCGGTGCCGGGCGGCTTCTCGCAGAATTTATTCTGCGTCGCTTCGTCGGCATCGCTCTCGTCGACCACGGCCACCAGATAAACGCCATCGGCGAGCTTGCGCGCAACACCATATTCCACCGGCTTGCCGGCGCTCAGCGTTTGCACGATGAGGTCTGAGCCCTCGACGGCATGAAGCGTGAACGGACCGATATCCTTGGCGCCGCGGCCGATGGGGACGTAGCGGCCGTCCTGCCAGCGGAACGTTTTCGCGCTCGGCTCGCGCACGGTTCCATCGCGTAAAACGTAAAATAGCAAGTGCGGTTCGTTGCCGAGGAGCGGCTGTCCGTCGGTTAGGATCGGCCCGTCGGACGAAATGCAGCCGGTCAGAAGGGCGAAGCTTGCAAGAGCAAGCCCGAGAGAAAGCAAATGTGGCGCGTGACATGGGCGCCGGGATGAAATTTTGTTCATGGTGCCCGCGTAATGGCCTGAAAAATTTGAGAACGATTCCAGACAGTCTACACCGGGCTCGATGTTTCGGTGCGGTAATTTAGCGGATCGCAACCACGCCGACGGTAAGAAAGTTGGCGACGGCGGGAATAGCGCCTTTCTGAATTGACAATCCAAGCCGGTCAGAGCAACGCCAACATTCGTCTTGGAAAGACCGCGTTGTCGTCGAACTCAGGCCGCATCGCGCCGTTGACATCGCACGCAGCCACGGGCGCGGCGGTGAGCGCCGCGCTTCCACCGATCGCACGGAGACAGCAATGACCTGGGATGAGATTGAGGGCAATTGGCTGCACTTCAAAAACAAGCTGCGGCACAACTGGGCCAAGCTCACCGACGAGGACGTCACCCGCATCAACGGCCGCCGCGACGAGCTCGCCGCGCGGCTGCAGGAGCGCTACGGCTTTGCCCGAGCCGAAGCCGAGCGCGAGATCGGCGCCTGGATCCGCTCGCAGCGTCACGTGGCGGCGTAGCGACCCTTAAGGCAAAATCGCGAATGCCCGTGCCGGAAAGCCCAAGCCCTTTTCCACTTTCGGCCAGGTCACCACGATGACCGCGCCGGTTGCCGGCACTTTGTCCAGATTGGCCATGACCTCGATCTGATAATGGCCATGCTGCAGGATGTAGGTCTCCGAATCCATCTTGTCGGTGGTGTCGGTGTCCATGGCTTCGTGGCCGGTCGCGGTCACGCCGCGCTGTTCGTAGAGATATTTGATGGTCTCGAAGGCCCAGGCCGGGAACGGCTGGCGCTTGAAGCGTTCGGGGTTGGAGTCCCAATCCTTGTACATGTCGGTGCGCAGCGCCGCGAACGCGCCCTTGGGCACGCGGCCGTGCGCGCGTTCCCACGCTTTGAGGTCGGCGACCGAGAAGGCGTGGTTCGGGTCCTTGCCGAGATACGGTGTGTCGTCGAGCACGACGAGCGGCAGGATCATCTGCTTGAGCGGAATCCGATCCATGGTGATGCCGTCCGGCGCAAAATGCGCCGGCGGATCGACATGGGTGCCGTATTGCCCGACCATCTCGTAATAGGTGGTGCGGAAGCCGTCTTTGGCGATGGTATAGGGCTCGTGCGTCTTCGGATCGGCGGCGGGCGAGAATTTGGCCTGGCCAAAACCCGACCAGACTGGGGTTTCCGGTCCAAAACTGTGGGTGAGATCGACGAAGGTTTTGGCGGCGATGATGCGATAGGCGGTCGCGAGGTCAGATTCCCTTGCCGATGCCGCGTTCAGCGTCAGCGCGCACAGCGCTCCAATCAACAGGGTAGCGCGATGCGTCATCGTCTTCTCCATTGGCAGCTAGTCCGGGAGCGGAATGAATTCCGTCGTGTCGCCCGGCACGATATCGAAGCGGCCGGCCTTCCAATCGGCCTTGGCGGCTTCGATCCGTTCCTTGCGCGAGGAGACGAAATTCCACCAGATGTGGCGCGGCCCGTCCATGGCGGCGCCGCCGACCACGACAAAGTGGGCATCGCTCGCCGCCCGGATCGTGACGCTGTCGCCCGGCTTGAGCACCAACAGCCGTTCCGGCCCGTGGCGGTCGCCGCCGATCTCGATCTCGCCGCCGAGCACATAGACGGCGCGCTCTTCGTGGGCGGCGTCGAGCGGCAGCGCGGCGCCGGCGTTGAGGTGGGCCTCGGCGAACAGGGTGTCCCACGAGGTGACAACCGGCGAGCGCAGACCGTGCAGCGTGCCGGCGACCACGCGCAGCGTCATGCCATTCTCGCTGAGCGCGGGGATGTCGGCCGCGGCGGTGTGGGCGAAGGCCGGTGCCGTTTCCTCGTCCTGCATCGGCAGCGCCACCCATAGCTGCAAGCCGTGCAGCGGCTCGCCGCCGTCGCGGTGGTCGGCGGCGGTGCGCTCGGAATGCACGATGCCGCGCCCGGCGGTCATCCAGTTGACCGCGCCGGGCCGGATCGGCATCGCCGTGCCGAGGCTGTCGCGATGCACGATCTCGCCGTCGAACAGGTAGGTGACGGTGGCAAGCCCGATATGCGGGTGCGGCCGCACGTCGACGCCGTCGCCGGCCTTGAACACCGCCGGCCCGAAATGGTCGAAGAAGATGAACGGCCCGACCATGCGCGAGCGCCCCGACGGCAGTGCGCGATGCACCTGGAAGCCGCCGAGATCGACCGAGCGCGGCACGATCACCTGCTCGATGGCGTCGCTCGATGGCGCATCGCCGAGATTAGGGTCCTTGCCAGGGAAAAAGCTCATGGCGCTCTCCTCCTCGCGGTGACGACAAACTCAGACGGCGTGGAACTGCTGATCTTTCACCGAGTCGACCAGGCCGTAGAACACCTCATTGACCTTGGGCCAGCTCGGCAGCTTTTTCACATTGTTGAGCCAGCGCTCGACGTTGGGATAGGCGGAAAAATCGCAGCGGATGACTTCACCCAAGGTGACCAGCGCGGCGCCGAAATAGTCGGCGATGGTGATCTGGTCGCCGCACAGAAATTGCTTCTTCGGGCCGATCCAATGGTCGTTGAGGATTTGCAGCCAGCGCTTGGAGTTCTGCTGGCCGAACTCCAAGGTCGCGGCCTGGGCCTCGTCGCTCCTTCGCTTGAGATGCGGGAACAGCTGCGGGTAGCACAGATTATAGGCCCATTCGCGATAGAAATTGGTGTTGAGCCAGTCCATCACCTCGTTGACCTTGGCGCGCTGTTTCAAATCCTTCGGATAGGCCGGCGAGCCGATCTTGTCGGCGAGGTATTTCAGGATCGCCGAGCTTTCGGTCAGCCGAAGCTCGCCGTCCTCGATCATCGGCACCATGCTGTTGGGATTTATCCCGGCGTAAGTCGGCTGGTATTGCTCGCCGGTAAACAGGTCGACGGTGACCTCGTCGACCGGAATCTTGTTCTCGGCAATGAACAGCCGCACCGGCCGGCTCGTCATCGATACCGGGTGCATATAGAGCTTCATGGCAAATTCCTCCCAGGCACGCGCCAATGCGGGGAGCCTAAAAGCTACCCGCGGGGCCTGCCAGTCACGTTTGCTTTAGCGCAAAGTCGGGTCGCTCAGCGCCGCGGTTTTGCCTTCGCCACCAGGTCGGCGATGAAGCGCGGCTGGGCGAAGGCGGCGACGTGGTGCTGGGGGGTCCAGTATTTTGTCGTGAATCCGCCGGCCTTGCGGTAGCGCGCGGCGATGGTCTTGGCCGGCGTGGCGCGCAGCGCCTTGTTGTCGGTGGCAAAGCCGATCGCCATGTGGCCGCCGACATAGACCGGGATGGCGGCGACATAGCAGGTGGCGTCGGCGAACAACTTGCGGAATTTCGACATGGTCGAGGCCAGCTCGGTCTTCTGGAAGAACGGCACGCCGTTTTGCGTCACCAGCACGCCGCCCTTTTTCATGCAGCGCCGGCAGCCGCGGTAAAACTTTTCGCCGAACAGGATTTTTCCCGGACCCTGCGGGTCGGTCGAATCCACGATGATCACGTCGAAGCGCCGGTCGGTCTTGGCGACATATTTGGCGCCGTCGTCGATGACGCTTTCGAAGCGCCTGTCGGCGAACACCGGCCCGGTGAATTCGGGGAAATGCTCCTTGGCGAACTCGACCACCTTTTCGTCGATCTCGACCTGGGTGAGGCGCTTCACCGTCTTGTGCTTGAGCACCTCCTCGGCGATGCCGCAGTCGCCGCCGCCGATGATCAGCACGTCCTGGGCGTTGCCGTGGGCGAACAGCGGCACATGCGACATCATCTCCTGGTAGATGAATTCGTCGCGCTTTGAGATCTGGGTGGCGCCGTCGAGCATCAGCGTCTTGCCGAAATACTTCTGCTCGAACAGGATCAGGTGCTGGTGCTCGGTGTGCAGCTCGTACAGCACCTTGTCCACCTCGAAGGTCATGCGGAAGCCCAGCTCGTCGAACAGCGTCTCCGGTATCCAGCGTTTCTCGGCCATGACGCCTCCCAAGTCTTAATGTGAGCAAGCCTTAATGTGAGCAAGCCTTAATGTGAGCAAGCCGTAAAGTGAGATCGGTCCCATATGGAAACGGCCGGGACCCGGCCCGGCCGCTTGATCGTCGCAGATTCGCGTCCGCGCTTTAAGCGCGGGTTAGGCGTCTTGGTCGCTAAGCGTCTTGGCCGCGCAGCAGCTCGTTGACGCCGACCCGCTCGGCCGAGAAGGCCTCGCGCAGCACGGGGACGCAGGCGTCGGGATTGGCCGAGCCGCACATGAACACGTCGAGCGCGGCATAGCCGACTTCCGGCCAGGTGTGGATGGAGATGTGGCTCTCCGCCAGCACCGCCACGCCGGAGACGCCGCTCGGCTGGAAGTGGTGCAGGTGGATGTGCAGGAGCGTCGCCTTGGCGGCGTCGACGCAGCGCCGCAAGGTCGCCTCGATGTGGTCGATGTCGTCGAGCCGCTTGGCGCCGTGCAGGTCGACGATCAGGTGCGCGCCGGCGCAACGCACGCCATTGCGGACCGCGAAATGATCGTAGCGCTCGTCCGCCGGCGGCGGCGCGACTTTGAGCTTGGTCTTTCTTGCTTCCGTTCGGGCGGTACCTGGAATCCCCAAGCCCTTCACCGATCGCAAGAGGGCATTCTGTGCCATGCTTCCTCTCCAACCAGAGACATGAACCCGAGATGCCGGCGAGCCGGCGCCGCGGAATGCGAATGCCGCCCGATCAGTCCACGTGAACCAACCAACAGCGGCAATTTCCCCACTTAAATGCAATCAGCGGGGAGTCAAGAAGATTCTGCAAGAAAACCTTTAATGCTTCGTCACGTTCCACAGTCCGCGGCGCGTGCCGACGCGCTGCTGACGCCGCGGCGCGCGTTGGAGAAGCGCTCGCGCCGACTTGCGGACGCCGCGACGCTCGCTAAGCTCGCTCGCGGTAAAGTCAGAACCAAAAACGGATGACGAGGGATGAACACGAGCTTCGAGCAACCGCATTCGAGCGCGCAAAAACCGCTGCAGCACAGTGCTTTCCGCCTATGTGCCTGTTGTCGGCAGACGGCGCTTCCGGCGAACCCGGCGCGGCGGAATTTTCTTGCCGGCGGCCTCGCCGCGCTCGGTCTCGGCGCGTCGGCGGCGCCGGCCGCAGCTCAAGCGGCGTCGGAGAAGACACGCATCGACGTCCATCACCACTACGTTCCGCCGGTGCAAGGCGAGGCGATGGCGAAGCACGGCGGTCAGGCGCCCAAGTGGACGCTGCAGTCGTCACTCGCCGACATGGAGAAGGCCGGCGTGACGACCGCGGTGCTGTCGCTGCCGCCGCCCGGCGTCTGGTTCGGCGATGTCGAGGAGGGTCGCTCGCTGGCGCGCGCCTGCAACGAGTATGGGGCGCAGCTGCGCAAGGACAATCCCGGCCGCTTCGGACTGTTCGCCGCCATTCCGCTGCCCGATGCCGAAGGCTCGCTGCGCGAGATCGCCTATGCCCTCGATGTGCTCAAGGCCGACGGCATCGGCCTGTACACCAGCTATGGCGAAAAATATCTCGGCGACGAGGCTTTCGTGCCGGTGTTCGAGGAGCTCAACCGGCGCAAGGCTACGGTCTATACCCATCCGGTCAATCCGGCCTGTTGCACCCATTTGGCCGATGGCGTCGGGCCGAGCTCGATCGAATTCGCCACCGACACCACGCGGACCATCGCCAGCCTGATCTTCGGCAAGGCCGGCACCGCATTCCGCTGCCCCGATATTCGCTTCATCTGGTCGCACTCCGGCGGCACGCTGCCGTTCCTGATCGGCCGTTTCATCCGCGAGCAGGTGGTCAGGAAAGATCCGCGCATGCCCGATGGGCCGGAGCCGATCGTGCGGAAATATTTCTACGAGATCGCCCAGGGCAATGAGCCCGGCCAGTTCGCGGCGCTGTTGAAGCTGGTGCCGGTGTCGCAGCTGCTGTTCGGCTCGGACTATCCCTATCGCGAAGCCATCGAGGCGGCGAACGGGCTTGCCGCCTATCCGTTCACCGATGCCGAGCGCGCCTCGATCAATCGCGAAACCGCGCTGCGCCTGATGCCGGGGCTCGCCGGCTGAAGGTATCCGGCAGCGCGGCGCACCATGAGCGGGTCACATTTTTGCCTGCGGATATTCATAAGTGATGGCGACACGGGGCGGCCGAAGCAGGTATAAGCCGGCCGCCGCCGGGCGACGGCGGAAGAGGGAAGGGAGAACGCTATGATGCGCAGTCTGGGAGCTGGGATGTTGTTGATGGTGTCGGCGTTGCTGCCGGCGCAGCAGGCGGCGGCGCAGGATCCGCTGGCCGGCGCGATCGTCGGCGGCGCGCTGGGCGGCATTATCGGTGGCGCGGCTGGCCGCGGAGCGGGCGGCGCCTTTGCCGGGGCCGCGATCGGGGCTGCGACCGGCGCCATCATCGCCAACGAAGCGCAGCGGCGTTCCGGCGGTTACTATTGGTGGCACGGCGGCTGCTATTACCAATATCCGAACGGCGCCTGGGTCCAGATCGCGCCGAATTATTGCAGCTACTGAGCCGGGCGCGGCCGCGTTCTAACCGTTGACGGCGACGGCCTGCGGGATCACCGGCGCCTCGGGCTTTTTGGCGCGGGTGCGGAAGAAGCCCAGTACGCGCTTGGCGGTTTCCGGCTGCAGGCGGTTGAAGCTCATCAGCGCCTGTTCGAGGTCTTCGGTCGACATGCCGCGATCGGCGGCGCGCAACAGCAGCACCGCCTTGGTCGTGGTCGACGACAGGCCCGCGACCTTGGCCAGGATCAGCACGATCTCGGCGCCCGGATCGAGCAACGCCCGCTCGACCACGTCGATCGGCGTGTCGCACAGCAGCGCCAGCGCGATCGCGGTTTCCTCGAACTTGCGGTCGCGGGCATACTGGTAGATCTCGGCCTCGCCGATGCGGCGGATGCGGTTCTGCCGCGCCACCTCGGCCTCCGCCGCGGCGAAGGCGGGCGAGGAGTTGCGGATCTCGTCGCGGATGCCGTCGACCACTTCGGCCATGACGCCGTCGATTGTCGTCGAGGCTTGCGGGTTCTCGGCGGCGAGGCGGGCGCGCACCGCGCTCGAGGCCTTTTCGAGCAGCATCAGGAAATGCGGCCGCGGGATGTCGCTGCGCATGCCGACTTCGCTCGCCAGCGCGTCGTCGCCGTTCGAGCGCGTGACCAGGACGCGGAAGCCGGCATCGGAGAAGCGGGCGCCGCGGTTCTTGACCACCGCATGCACCACGTCGCGGTCGCCGCGTTCGACCAGGATGTCGGTCACCGCTTCGCTGAGCGCGTCGCGTTGGGTGATGGCGTAGAGGTGCTGCTGGCTCTTGCTGTTGGCGGTGGCGACCAGGGTGTGCTCGCCGAGCCGTTCCGACCGGGTCAGCACCGGGCGCGCGACTTCGATGTCGTCGTCGGAGGCAAGCAGATGGATGACGTTCGACGGCGCGTTGGCGATGGACGCCAGGCGCTGGGCGAGCTTGGCGCGGGCCTTGGCCTCGATCCTGACCATCAGCCGCGCCATGACGTCGTCGAACACGCCGATCTGGTCCTCGGAAAAGCGCTGAGCACCGTTGATGAAGAGATCGGTGACGCTGGTCAGGATCTCGATCCCGCGCGAACTCGTGCCGGAGGCCAGCGTAGTTTCGAGCTCGTCAAGCAGGGACAAGGTGCCGTTCATGCGCTACGCCGCCACGCCATTGAATTACCGTTGAGAATGCCGCGGGAGCGGTGAACAAACCGTTCTCCGCGGCGGCATAACGGGGGCAGGTTATGGTTAATGAAAAGATAAAATGCGCCTTTGCTCCATTCCCATACCGCGCGCGCCGAGGCCTGCCGCAACCGAAACGCTATCGCCGGCCGAACGCGCCCATGCGGTTGTGCACCTCGGCGGGAACGCGATAGTCGCGGATGACCGGCCGCGGATCGCGCAAGCCGATCGCCTCGCGCTGCACCACGAAGCACCACAATGCGTCGCTGGCGTCCCGGACGAGGTTTTCGCGCGCCCCGTCCTTCGCGCCGTGGCTGCGGTCGTATGCGGCCAAGGCGGCGAGCGCCGCTTCGAGCGCGCGTCCCATACGGCCGAGCGCCGCGGCTTGCTCCTGCGCAATCTCGTAGTCGAGCGCATCGAGGCGCGCTGTTCGCGAACTTGAACTCGCTTGCGGTGGGCGTAAAGTCATACCATCAAGATAATAAGCAATTTCGGACCCGTCATCGCCGTGGAGGAAATCATGCGAAGACTTGCTGTTGCCGTCCTGTCTATCTTCGCGCTGGCGGGCGCGATCCGCAACGCCGCCGCCGAGGATACGCTCAAGGTCGCCATCCCGCAGAAGGGCGCCTGGGACGCCGGCATTGCCGAGCTCGGCCAGCGCGGCGGCTTCTTCAAGAAGCATGGGCTCAATCTCGACATCCTCTATACGACGGCCGGGCCGGAATCGATCCAGGCCATGATCGGCGGCTCGATCGACGTCGCGGTGGCGTCTGGCGTGTCGGCGGCGATCGGCACCTTCGGCAAGGGCGCGCCGATCCGCATCATCTCCAGCGAAATGACCGGTGCCCCGGATCTCTATTGGTATGTGCCGGCGGATTCGCCGATCAAGACCATCCAGGATTTCAACGACAAGACGGTGGCCTATTCGGCGGTCGGCTCGTCGAGCCACGGCTCGCTCTTGGCGCTGATCGCGCAATATCACCTGACCGCAAAGCCGACGGCGACCGGCAACATCGCTTCGACCATCACGCAAACCATGACCAAGCAGGTCGATGTCGGCTTCGGCGCGGCCCCGTTCGGGCTCGACCTGGTCGAGGCCGGCAAAGCCCGCATCATCGCCACCGGCAACGACGTCACGGCGCTGCGCAGCCGCGCCGTGCGCGTCAATCTCACCGGCGCGATCACCTTGCAGAACCGCAAGGACGCCATCGTGCGTTTCATGCAGGCCTATAACGAGACGGTCGACTGGATGTATTCCAGCCCCGATGCGCTCAAGGTCTACGGCGAATATTCCGGCCTGCCGGACTCCATCGTGCAGCGGGTGCTCAAGCTCATTCCCAAAGAGGCGCTGCAGACCGGGGAGGTCAAGGGCATCGACGACCTCATGGCCGACGCCGTGACGCAGAAATTCCTCGCAGCCCCGCTGACGCCGGACCAGCTCAAGGAGCTGATTCAGATTCAGAAGTGATTATTTCCCCTCCCCCTTGTGGGGAGGGGTAGGAGTGGGGGTCGAGAGGTTTATAAAAACGTCGACGCTCTCACTTCACCTCACGACCCCCCACCCAACCCTCCCCCACAAAGGGGGAGGGCTTACTCAGCGCTCCCACGTCACCATGCTCACCCCCGCCGCGGCGTCGAGATCGCGCCGCGGGCCGGGTTTGAGACCGTGGCGCATCAGCACGTCTTCGGGCGTCGCATTCGGCCCGACTTCGTTGAACACCGGTCGGCCGCCGGGGATTTTGGCGTTGGCGGCGCGCGACAGGTGAAAGCTGTCGTAGAGCGGCAGGAACATGCTGAACACTTCGGTGCCGCCGATGATGGCGACGACACCGTCGCCGGCGCCGAGTTGTTCGATGGCCTCGTCCAAGGTCGCGCCGGTCGGATTCCAAAAGAGCGCATTGGGATGCGCCGGATCGGGCGCGGTCGCCGCGACCTGCCGCGAAACGACCAGGCGTTTTCTGCGCGCCGCCCGCGGGCCGCCTTCGTGGGAATGGCGGCCGTGGACGATGACGGCGGCCTTATCGAGACCGGCCTGGAAGAACGCCTGGTCGGCGTCGTTGCGGATCGAAGCCGGCATCGCGCCGAGCGCGTCAGCGATCATGCCGTCGGCCGAAACGATGACGTAGCCCTCGATACGGCGCAAAGCGGCGGCACCGCGCCTAGAACACCGCGAGGTATTTCAACAGCGAGATTATGCCGAGGATGATGACCACCACGCGCACGATCTGCTTGGCGCGGCCGTCGATCGGCAGCATGTTGACCAGATAAAGGATGAGGATGACGACGACAAAGGTGATCAATGCGCCGATAAGAACGTTCATGGAATCCTCCGCGTGAAATGCTATGCGAGAAAAACCTCCCGCGCCCCGCCGATGCGAGCAACGATTACTAGCACTCTTGATGTATCAAGTCATGACGCGGCGCCGGGTACTCCAACGCGCGGCCAATAACGCCGCGCCGGCTATTCCGGTTCCATAACCGCCGCGGGCGGCGATTTTCACGCGCCGCCTTTCGCCCTATACTCCTTGGATGAGGAGTCGACGATGTCCGAACCCGCAAGCCTGATCATGCTGCAATTTCTCGCCTGGGTGGCGGACCGCCCGCGCACATACGCGGCGACCATGGAGGCGTGGCACAGCACCTGTCCGCGGCTGTCGGTGTGGGAGGACGCCATCATCGACGGGTTGGTGCGCATCGACAACGAGGCCGGGCGCCCGGTCCGGCTGACGCCGCGCGGCAGCGCCATATTGGAAGAATCACACGTCCACGCGACCTGAGGGATTTTGTTGATGCCGAAAACCAGACATACGGGCGCGCTATCCGGCGCGTTGCTCGCCGCCTGCGTGATGCTTGCGGCCGCGCCGGCGCGCGCCGAGGTCAATGAAGTCCGCATCGGCATCCAATACGGCTTGATCTATCTGCCGGTGGTCGTGGCCGACGCGCAGGGCTTCTTTGCCATCGAGGCGAAGAAGGCGGGGCTGCCGGATCTCAAGGTCACCGTGCAGCGCTTCTCCGGCTCGCCGGCCATCACCGACGCCGTGCTGTCCGGCAATATCGACGTCGGCGCCTTCGGCACGCCAGGCCTGCTGATCGCCTGGGAGAAGACCAAGGGGCATCAGAACGTCGCCGGGCTTGCGGCCCTGGGCGCGAATTCCTTCGTGCTGATGACCAACAAGCCGGAGATCAAGACCATCGCCGATTTTGGCGACAACGATCAGATCGCGGTGCCGGCCACCACCTCGCCGCAAGCCGTGGTGATGCGGATGGCGGCGGAGCAGACGTTCGGCGATTACCGCCGCCTCGATAAGCTTCTTGTCACCATGCCGCATCCGGATGCGACGGCGGCGCTGCTCTCCGGCCGCGTCATTGCCGGCTATGTGGCGACCGCCCCGTTCATCTCGGTGCTGAAGAAGAGCGACAAGATCCACACCGTCACCACCTCGAAGGACATTTTGGGCGAGGAGATGACCGGCGTCGCGCTCGGGTCGCCGAAAAGTTTCGTCGATGCCAATCCGACCGTTGCCAAGGTCCTGATCGCCGCGGTCGAGGACGGCATCACCTACCTCGCCCACGAGCCGCTGCCGGCGGCCGACGCCTATCTCAAGGCGGAAGCCTCGCGGCTGCCGCGCGACGACGTGATCGGCATGCTCACCGACGGCTCCATCGTTTATTCGGTGGCGCCGACCGGGTTGATGAAGCTTGCGGCTTTCATGGCCAAGACCGGCGAGCTCAAGACCGCGCCGGCGTCCTGGCAGGACGTGTTCTTTCCGCTGATCGGTTCGTTGAAGGGAAGCTAACGGCGGCGCGGCCTACTCGCGGCCAAGCTCTTTCGCCACCGCGTCGACCACGCGTGCTTCCATCGGCTCGACCGCGGTGGGGAAGACGGCGGCGATGTGGCCGTCGCGGCCGACCAGATATTTGTGGAAATTCCACTTCGGCGTCTCCAGCGGCCGCTCGCTCGCCGCCCATTTGTAGAACGGATGCGCGTTCGGGCCGACAACCTCGGCCTTGGCGGCGAGCGGGAAGGTGACGCCGTATTCCTTGTTGGCGGTTTCAGTGATCTCGGCGACGCCGCCCGGCTCCTGGCCGCCGAAATCGTTCGACGGCACGCCGACCATCATCAGCCCGCGCTCATGAAAGCGCATGAACAGCTGCTCCAGCCCGGCATATTGCGGCGTGTAACCGCACAGCGAGGCGGTGTTGACGACGATGAGCGGCTTGCCGGCGAAATCCGACAACCGGATCGGATCGCCTTGCAGGCCGGAGAAAGAGAACGCATAGGCGGTGATGGGGCTCATGGCGGCATCGGTTGTGGAGGCGGCTTGCGCAAGCTGAGGCGTTGCAACGGCGCCGGCAAAGAGCGCGAGAAGGTGTCGGCGATCGGTGATCATGGACATTCTCCCGGTGGCATTCTAGCGCGTTTTCAGCCTGGAACATGACGAAGCATTTGCTAGGCTCAATCAATTATCCGGGAGTAACGCCATGAACGGACCACCGAGCGATGCCCAGGCCAAGGCGTTGGAAAAGGCGCTGGAATTCGTCAACAGCGCCTCGAGCTACGTCCTGCTGGCGACCATCGCGCTGTTGGCTTGGGTGGCGTCGGGCGTGGAATTTTCCAACGACAACTTCCGCCTCGCCTCGATGGTCTGCCTGACGTTGTCGGTGGTCTTCGGCGTTGCGACGCTTGCGCTCATTCCGCTGGTGCAGGAGGCACGGCGGCCGGGTCAATCGAACTTCGAGGTCGAAGCGCGCTTCATGCTGTTCGGCCGGCGCGGCGCGCGGCTGAAAACGGCGCTGCTGCCGCAGTACCTTTTCCTGCTCGCTGGCCTCGTTCTCTACGTCTGCGGCATGGTCAGTTGAGAGGCGCAATAGCGCCGTCGCGTCAGGCCGAACCGGACTGCAGCATGATCGGCGCGGCGCTCAAGGCTGCAAGTCCGCCGGCACCGGCGGCGCTTCACGGATCAGGGTAATGGTGACGCGGCGATTGGGCGGCAGCAAGCGGTCCTCCGGGAAAAGCGGATCGGTATCGGCTTTGCCGGCGACCTTGTAGATGTTGGCGGAGGGATAGCCCTCTTCCTCCAAGATTTGGCGCACGGTATTGGCCCGATCGATGGAAAGGTTCCACGGCCCATAGTCCGGTCGCGGCGGCGTCCGCGGAGCGGCGGTGTGGCCGGTGATGGAAATCCGATACGGTGTCGCCTTGAGCGGTTCGGCGATTTTTTGAATAAGCTTCCGCATCCGCTCGTACGGCTCTCTGGACCCTTCCGGAAACATCGAACTGCCATCCTGGTCGACGATGTCGATGTTGAGCCCTTCCTGGTTCTCTTCGAGCATGATGTGTTTGGAGGCTTCCGTCAGTTCCGGCATGCTCTGCAGCGCCTGGCGCAGCGATGCCGCTGCAAGAGCGAAGGCCCGGTCGTTCTCGAAGCTGGAGCCATGCTCATCCGTCGTCGGCGTGATGGATGCATCCTCGGGCCGGATGTGTGCCGCGTTCCGCAGTTTGGCACGCGTGAGCAATCCCTCGTTTTCGACGAGGCCGGAATTGCGAACCTCGCTCTGCACCCCGAACGCGTCTCGCATCGAGCCGGCCACGGCCTGCATCTTCTTGGCGTCTTGATTGGAGAAGGCGACCAGCATGACGAAGAAACTCACGAGCAGGCCCATGAGATCGGCGAAGGTGACGAACCAGCCGTGGCCGCCACCGTGAGCTTCTTTGCGCCGCGCCATGATTGTTCCTCGCCCCGCCAAAATTCGTCGGGCGCAAGCGGCTCCAAAGTACCTGCGGTGCGTTTAAGGGATGATTATCTTTTGGAACTTGATGGGCGCGATTGCCAACATTCTGGCAGGGATTGCCCGTGCGTTCGTCAGGAAAACCCTGTCATCGTTAGGTTTCGATAACAGATTGAGACTATGCGCAAGAGTGGCGGGGTCGTCGTTTGACCCCTTCGGCTGACAGGGAGTCCCCGGCTGCGAGGCTGGGGACTCTTTTTGTTTGTGCGGGCTTCGCGTCTTCCCGAATCGAGTTCGGGAACATGTTTTTCAGATGATGCCTCAGTTCAGCGGCTTGCCGGGCTGCGGCGGAATATCGAAGACGTTGAGCACCAGCCCGATCATGCCGTAGAGGCCGGAGCAGGTGACAGCTTCGATGACGCCGTCGAGGCCGAACGCCGCTTTGGTGCGCTCGAAGGTCGCCGCGCTGACGGTCTTGTCGGCAAGGAGCTCGGTGACGAAATCGTAGATCAGCCGCTCGTCGTCGCGCTTGAAATCCGGCCGCTTCTTGGCGCGGATGGCGTCGATGACGTCTTGCGTAATGCCTTCCTTGAGCGCGTGCGGCTCATGCACCGACCAGGCGTATTGCACCGTGGCGCTGCGGCACAGCATCAGGATGATCAGTTCGATGAGGCGGCGGCCGAGTTTCGGATTGCTGCGGTAATAATTGACCAGATGATCGGCCGGCTCGGCGATGTCGGGGGTGTGGATCAGCACCGAGAACGGCCCGGTCAGCGTGTTGCGCGGCCGCGACTTCAGAAAGTCATCGTGGAGCTGTTGCTGGCGCGGCGAAAGGTCTTCGCGTTTGACGTCGTCGATGCGAGCCATTGATTTTCCTTTTATTGCAATTCCGCAGAGCCATCGCCGCGGACCGCGGCGACGTAACGCGCGATCGAGCGCTTGACGACGTCCTTGCCGCCGCGCGGAATGGTGCGGTCGAACCAGGCGCCGTGGATGACGTCATACTTGTAAGGCTCAAGCAGCGCGCCGATGCGCTCGACCGCCGGCGCCGACAGCGGGATCATGTTCGGGTAGCTGCGCATGAAGGTGACGAATTTCCGGTCGGGGATCACCTGCACGATGTCGCCGGAGAGCAATGCGCCGCGGCCGTCGCCGCCTTGCGCCCAATGCAGCACCGTGCCGCCGGCGAAATGGCCGCCGGCGCGGATCAGCGTGACGCCGTCGGCAAGGGTGAGCGTATCGCCGTCCCAGAATTTGATCGCCGGATCGGGCCGCATCACCCATTGGCGGTCCGCGGCATGCAGATGGATCGGCGCAGCGAAGGCCTGCGCCCATTCGACCATCGACGCATAGTAATGCGGGTGGGAAATGGCGATGCCGAAAAGGCCGCCGAGGCCTTTGACGATTTCCTTGGTGGCGTCGTCGAGCAGCGTGATGCAGTCCCACAGCACGTTGCCCTTGGCGGTGCGCAGCAACAGCGCGCGCTGGCCGATGGCAAAGGCCGGCACGGTGCCGATGCCGATCAGGCCCGGCTCATGCTGACGGAAGGTATTGGTATAGCGCCGCGCCAGCGCGTCGTGGGTGGTCCAGGTCTGGCCCGACGGCGGCACGAACTGGCGCTCTTCATCGCAGACCGGACAGCGCGCCGGCTCCTTGTCGGAGGGCGTGAACTGCGTGCCGCAGGTATTGCAGATGAAGGCCGGCATCGGCGGATCGGACATGAAAAACGCGGCGCTCGCAAGCGCCGCGTCTTGTCTCGACGATGTCTCGCCTAGCTTAGCACTTTGTATTTCTTGAACCAGGCGATCATCTTGTTCCAGGCATCCTCGGCCGCATCCTTGCGGTAGCTCGGCCGATAATCGGCGACAAAGCCGTGCGGCGCGCCGGGATATTCGTGGAACTCCGCGGTCTTGCCGGCGGCCTTGAGCGCATCTTCCATCTGCTTGACCTGATCCGGCGTGATGCCGGTGTCGGCTTCGCCGTAGAGGCCGAGTACGGGCTCCTTCACCTCAGCCGCGATGTCGATCGAGCTCTTCGGCGCAGCGTCGTTCTTGTCGACCAGGCTGCCGTAGAACGCGACGCCGGCCTTCAGGTTGGGATTGTGCGTCGAGTAGTGCCAGACGTTACGGCCGCCGCGGCAGAAACCCATGATGCCGAGCCGGCTGGTATCGCCGCCCTGGGACTTCGCCCACGCCACGGTGGCGTCGAGGTCGGCAAACAACTCGGTATCGGTCTTGGCGTTGACGATCGGGAACAGTTTTGGCATCTCGTCGATCTTGGTCAGGTCGACGCCGCCGGTTTCGGCGCGGAAATAATAATTCGGCGCGATGGCGAAGGCGCCAAGATGACCGACCCGGCGCGTGATGTCCTTGACCCATTCGTGCAGGCCGAAGATTTCCATGCAGACGAGAATGACGGGTGGATTCTGCACGTTGGCGGGACGCGCGAAATAAACCGGCATGTTGCCGCCGGTGACCGCGACATCGGCCATGCCGGCTTTCAGTCCAGTGGTGTCGGTCTGGATGGCGTCGGCGCGCACCGGGCCGGCGGCGAGCGTGTAACCCGCGGCCGCAGCGGCGGAACTCGACATGAAACCGCGCCGCGACAACGGCGGCATGACCTTGGACAGCCCGATGATGTCGGACGGCAGTTTTTGGATGTTCATTTGGGGGATCCTCCCGCTTCTGTTGGAACGGCTTTTATGCCTGCAAGAATAGTATGACGGCAGCGCGACGTATAGGCGGCGCCGCACGCCCGGTATGAACACCGCGCGCGGCGTTTGCATTCCGGCGGCCGAGCGGCTAATTGGAATTCAAACGAGAGTTTGAAAAGTGGCGCAATCATGACGCGGCCGTCCGACATCACCCGCGAGCGGATCATCAAGGCGGCGGAACGGCTGTTCGCCGAGCGCGGCTACGATGCCACCTCGATTCGCGCCATCGTCGCCAAGGCCAGGGTCAACCAGGCCGCCATCAACTACCATTTCGACGGCAAGGACGGGCTTTATCGCGAGGTTTTGCGCGCCGCGTTCCGGGCGCTCACCGAGCAGCAGCTGGAACATGCCGACGAAATGCAGGCAATGTCGCGCGAGGCGGCCTTGGCCGAGTTCATCCGCCGCCAGCTCCGCCCGCTGTTGGGGCGCGACGAGTACAGCCGGCACATGCGCATCCTCAATTGGGAGACGGTGCGGCCGACCGCGGTGTTCCGCAAATTGCTCAGCGAGGAGGCCGCCCCCTTCATGGGACTCGCTGTGGAACTGGTGCGCCGGTTCCAGCCCGAGGCGGATCAGCGGACATTGACCGCGGCCGCCGTGTGGCTGGTCGGCCAATGCAGCGTTTTTCTGCGCAATCGCGAGCAGTTAGCCGAACCCCCACTGGGCCTGGCGCTCGACGAGAAAGCGGTGGAATGGCTGGCGCAACTGGTCAGCAGTTGGGCCACCGGGGGGCTCGGCCGGCGGGTTTAAGCCCGCCACGGGGCCGAAAAAATCGGGGAATGCCGCAAAAATTCCTTTTTCTGGGCCTGCGGCCGCCCAGAACGGATGTTTGAAATTCAACCGGCCGTTTGAAAAACGGGTGGCCAAAGGGACGGGGATCATGCAGCACCAAGCGACCCAGCCGACCGGACTTGTGAAGTACGTAGCGCCGCAGAACTTGGCTCCGGCCAATGTGGCGCCGAAAAGCTTGGCGCCGCGGCACGAAGCGCCCTTGCTCAAGCGGTTCCTCGGCAAGCTCGTCGTCGACGTGCTGCCCGCGACTTTCGTCAGCGTGCTCGGTGGCTTCATCATCGCCCAGTACCAGCTCAACCACGCGTCCGCGTCGCATCCGGCGACCGAACAGGTGGTGCCGGCGTCAGCGGAAATGATGCAGCTCGTCCGCGACGAGCATGCGGTGATCATCGACTATCTCAAGACCCAGATGGCGGCCGAGAAGAACCGCCATGCCGCCGAAGATGCCGCGGTCGCCGACGCCCGCTTGGCCGCGGCGGAGCCGCAAGCGCCGGCCGCAGCCCCCATTCCAGCGTCGCGTCCGGTCGCGACGGCGGTTGCCGCCAAGCCGGTTCCGGCCCGGACCAAGGTGGCGGCTGCCCCGGTCCTGCCGCCGCACGCGCCGCTCTTGATCGCGCAGACCGATCAGCCGGCGAGCGCTACGCCCGCGGCCGACCCCGCGCCCGAATCGAAATCGCTGCTGACCAGGACGATCGAGATCAAGGACCACGTGGTCGGCGCCACGCTGCACGCGGTGTCCGCGATCGGCAGCATTCCGTCGTGGATCGCCTCGATGGGCGGCGGCTCGGGTACGACCTCGAGCTCCGCCGGACGGATGTTCTCCACCTCGCTGTGACGCCGCGCGCGCCGGCTGCGCCGGCGCTATAGCTTGACCGGCGTTCCCATGAAATCGCGCTTGCCGACTTCGACGCCGCAATGGCGCAGGATGTCGTAGGCCGTGGTGCAGTGGAAATAAAAATTCGGCAGCGAATTTCCCAACAGCAGTGACTGCCCGGTGAAGTCGCGCGTCGCTCCGCTCGGAAATGTGATCTTGATCGGCTTGTCTTCGCTGCCGTCGATCTGCTCGGCCCTAAAACCTTTGACGAAGTCGATCGCCTTGGCGAGCCGCGCGCCGAGCTCGGCGAAGCTCGCTTCCGTATTGGGGAGGGCGAGCGGTTCGGCGCCGGCAAGACGCGCGGTGGCGTTGACGGCGTGATCGGTCGCCGCGCGCACCTGACGCACGAGCGGAAACATGTCGGGAAACAGCCGCGCGTCGAGCAGCGCCGACGGATCGATCTTTTTGGCCTCGCAATGGGCCGCCGCCTTGTCGAGCACGGCGGAAAGCGCGGTGAGAAACTGAACGAAGATCGGCACGGAAATCTTGTACATCGAGACGGTCATGGCTGAAGCCCTCGTTGGCTGCGGTTCACACAAGACTTTGCCAGCTTACGACATTGTGTGGGAATCGCGGCAGGGGGCGACAAACGATCGCCACCAAAACCTGTTCGACTCCGCTTCGGGAAGGACAACCATCCCGGCTGTTCACAGCGAAGAGGAGCCTTCGATGTGCGACTATAGTCTGCATCATGTCGCCAGCCGACCCGCCATGGTCGGCGACAAGCTGATCGCCACCAAATTCGTCAACACGCCGACCGGCGGCTTCGCCGCGGTCGACAATCCCAATGTCGCGGTCTGCTTGCGTCCGGGCACCGAGCTTGCCTTCGAGCACGACGTCGAATGCGAGCCGGCGCTGGGCATTCTGCCGGGCCGCAAGATCGGCCAGCGTCTGGCGCGTTTCCGGCAAGTCAACGTGGAGCAACCTTGCGTCCATCATGACGCGCTGGAATTCCCCGACGGTAAAATCGTCCTGGTGACGCGTCTGCGCGAGGGGCAGCACGCGACCGTGCTGCAAATGCCGGCCGCGACTCGTGGCGAGCCCGTTGCGGCTCATGTGCCGGCCGCGGCAAGCAGCGGCGACGAGCGGATGCTGGAGACGATGCTCGAACGCTTGCTGTCGCGATAGGTTTTCCGGTCGGCGAGCGGATCAAGGTGTGGGCCTTGCGGGGGCCGCGGCGCCAGGCCGAGGCTCCCGCATCCAGCGGCTTTTGCCGCAAGACTTATGCGGCCGGACTTATGCACAACGGGGCGCTGCGGCGCGGTAAAATGCGGGGGCATTGTCGGCAAGTTGCGCTTGAATTGATGCCTAATGGCAACAGGTCATAAATTTCGTGTTTACAGTGTCTTGCGGCAGGGGCGGATCATGCTAATCGGAGTCACTCAAGTGGCGGAACGCGCTCCGCAGTGACGCGTTTTGGCCATGATCGGGCGTAGTAATCGGCAGTTGTGGGTATCGCGTAGGCTCAACTTACGTTGGCTTGTTGCCTTACCTTGGAGGTTGCGATGCGGTTCGCCGGGAATTTTCATCCCGAATGGGGCTATCTCGCCCCCGCACCCAATTTCATGCGCACGGCGCGAGTCGTGGTCGTGGCCACGGCGATCGGCGCGACCGCCGGCGCCGCCGTGGTGTTGTCGCTGGCCGAGCGCTCGGCGCCCGGTTCGGTGACCGATGCCGGCAAGACCTTGGTCGTTGTGCATTCGCTGGTGCAGCCTGCCGAAGCGGCCGCGCCCGCCACCGTGGCGCCGCTTGCTGCGGCGACGCCGGCACCCGTCATAGCGCCCGTCGCCACCGCCGCGCCGGCGGCGTCCGCGAAAGTGCAAGTCAGCGTTCAACCGAGCGCACCAGCCAATATGCGGCAACCGGCGGCGGCGCCGGTGACAGCCAGCGCGCAGCCGATCGCGCCGCCGCCTGCGGCCGCGCAAGTGCCGGCGCCGGCGCCGAGCGATTCGCGCACAGTCTCGACTTCAACGGCGCCGGCGAGCGTTGCCGCGCTGTCGGAGAGTCCGCCGGTGACCGAGGCTTCGCCGCCCGCGGCGGCCAATGACGCGGCCGTTTCGCCTGTTTCCTTGGCGCCGCAGAAGGACGCGATCAAAAAGCCTGCCGCGACCGGCCAGACTGTCCAACAGCCGCAACGCGGCCCGCAGCCGGCCGTCGCCGCCGCCCCGAAGAAGAAGCCGGAGGAGCACGGCCTCGGGCCCGTGCTGCGCAGGCTGTTCAGCGCGAACTAAGCGCGACATCGCAAAGCTGATCGCCCGCGTGACGGCGCGGTGCCGAGCAAACAAATAAATAAAAGCCGCCCGCCGGTTGTTCGGCGGGCGGCAATCAAAAACCGGCGAGCGGTTAGCCTACTTGTCCCAGCCCTTGCACCATTTGTGACCCATGGCGTAGGTGCCCTTGGTCTGAGCCGCGTCCCAGCTATTCACGCTCACCCAGAGAACCTGCGACGTCCCCCAGGGCTTCGCGGTGTGGTCGTACCACGCGCGGCAATACCCGGTATCCTTGAACTTGACCACGGCGTAATCGGCGCTCGCAGGCGTCACGGCAGCAAAGCCGAGCGCCAGAACGCCCATACCAAATACCAAACTTCTCATTTCCAGCTCCCTGTTGCTCCCATTCGGGAGCGTTCCGAAAGCGCGCGGTCGCGTTCAGGCAAGCCTGTGGCGGCCACGCACCGCGCTATCTGTCGCTTGCGGCAACACAAAAGTTCACCGGCCGCGGCTGGCGCGTTACAGCACTTTTAGTTGCAGGTTCTGGCGGCGATCGCGGCGTACAGGGAGGAATAAGCCGACGCCCAGTCGGGCGTGATGGCGACCTTGGTCCAGTTGACGCCCCACGGCACGTCGCCTGCGTTCCACCAGATCTGGCAATAGCCGGTTTCAAATCGCACGACCGCGTAATCGGCGCGCGCCGGCGTTGCAGCGGCAGAGCCCAGCGCCAGGAGGCCAACGGCAAATGCAAAACGCTTCATGGTCAGCTCCGTGTTGTGCAGGTCCAGGAACTTGCAGATAATGCGGCCCGATAGCGACGCCAAGACCGTGCCGGCCGCTGCCGAACACTGCGGATCAGCGCGTTCGTCGCGCAACCAAGGAGGATAGTTCATGCCCGAAGTCGTCGTTTATATTTTGGAAGGCCGCTCGCTCGAGCAGAAGCGCGGCCTGGTGAAGGACATCACCGCCGCCGTGGTGAAGAACGCCGCGACCACGCCCGAGAGCGTTACCGTGTCGTTGATCGAGACCGCGAAGAACTCGAAAGCCAAAGGCGGCGTGCTGTTCAGCGAAATGCCGGCGCGTTAGACCGCCGACAGCCAAATTACCGTTAACGGCGTTGTGGCCGGTGTGCCGTTTGGCACACCGGCCACAGCCGTTTTTAGGCATAATCACGACAGTTGAAATCCTTGTGAGTGCACTGCACAATTTCCTTGTTGCAATGCGGCAAATGGCTGATAATACGTCTTGTATGCCAAGGTCGTAAGCCAGGACAGCGTAATAACAAACGGGTGGCAGATGAGCGACATATGGGACACGAAGGATGGCCGGCGCCGGGTGCGGCGCGACCCGCCAACGGTCGAAGAGGCGGTGCAGGCGGCGCAGGGCCTTACCGATGAGCTCAGCGAGCAGATCGAGATCGTGGCATCGCTGATGGAAGTCTCCGCCGACGAGGCGCGGAGCGCCGTGTTGCGCCTGGGCCAGCGCAAGGACGTCAGCCGTTTCACCATCGCCGGACGCGCCGGCTCGCCGCGCGCCGTCGTGGTCGAGCGCCGCATCACGCGGCGCCCGCTGCGCACCGGATCGATCGGGCGCTAAAGCCGCGCCCTGCTGGCGCGCTCAGCGCCGCCGGCTACAGATAGCGCCGGGCGCCGGGGTCGGAAATCTTGTTGGTCGACACCAGCCGATGCCAGACGAACAGCACCACCAGCGCCCCGACCACTGCGCCGATCAAGCCCGCACCCTGATCCGAGCCATACCAGCCGATCGCCTGGCCGATGAAGGTTGCGATGAAGGCGCCGGCGATGCCGAGCACGGTGGTGAGAATGAAGCCGGCCGGGTTATTCGGCCCCGGCGCCAACATGCGCGCGATGATGCCGGCGACGAAACCGATGATGACAATCCAGAGTATGTGCATGGCGACCCTCGCAATGAACGCTAGGCCATGATGTTCGCACGGCAGCGCAGCCGGCGCTACCGATGCCGGAGCGGTTCCGCGGTGCGCGCCGTACGGTGCCGCGACGCGCTGGGATAGGCCTGCCAGTTGATTTATGCTTGGCCGTGTCTGCCATCGGGTTGGGCACAAAGGGTCGTTCGATGACCAAAACCGTCGAAAAGCCGCGCACCAAGGTGCGGCTGAAAACACAGCGACCGCCGCTCTACAAAGTCATCCTGCTCAATGACGACTACACGCCGCGCGAATTCGTCGTGCAGGTGCTCAAAGCGGTTTTCCGCATGAATGAGGATCAGTCCTATCGCGTGATGATGACGGCGCACCGCCGCGGCGCCTGCGTGATCGCGGTCTATGCCCGCGACGTCGCCGAGACCAAGGCCAAGGAAGCCACCGAGCTCGGCAAGAGCAAAGGCTATCCGCTGTTTTTCACCACCGAGCCGGAAGAATAGGCCGCCGTCGGCGCGAGCGGGCCGGCATGCTCGGCAACATGCAGCGCGACACCGAATACCGTCATCCCGATCGCAACGGCGGCAATCGGCAACAGGATTTGGGTCGCCGCCTGGGCGCCGCTGAGCCGGCCCTGCCAGGTGTCGAAATCCGCCGCCGACCAGTCGCGGAACGATTGTAAGGCGTCGTCATCCTTGGCGTCATCGATGTGTCCCACGCGCGACAGAATAAGCGGCAGCGCAACGGCGATGGCAATGAAACCACTGACGATGACGAGCAGATAATCGACAACGCCGCCGCCGGCGAACAGCCAGACCGACAGCACGAGCCAGAGCGCAAGCCCGATCATCAGCGTATAGACCCGCGGATGCAATCGGCGCGTCACCCGATGCCCGGAATCTTCGGCTTGATTGCTGTGGATTTGATCCATGGCTCCCTCCATCGTGGGGCAGCCCGACAGGTCGCTGGTCTATCAACGCGATCGGCGCCCATGCGTTGCATGCCGCGATGCCGCAGGGCGTATGTCGGCGTAACCGATTAAATCCGACGAGCTTGCAGCGCTATTTCTTCTCGATCGATAAGCCGTTCGGGCCGAGATCGATGCGCATGCCTTCGGGTTGCTTGCGATCCTGATAAAGCAGATAGCTGAGCACGGCGGTGACGATCACCAGTGCGCCGATGACCAGGTAAAGAATATTGTCGCGGGTCACGCTCGCCCCCTATGGTCCGTTGCGCGGCAGATTATCACCGCGTGGCGTGAGTCGGCGTTTGATTTTTTCCGATCGATCCTGTGGCGGATTGCGGCTTATTTCACCTACGCATCAGGATTTTGTGATGTGCGCAACGCGGCCCGGCGCGTTACATCCTAGCCCGGGGCGGCGATGAGGTTGAATCGCCATGGATCAAGTTACCGCCAGAGTTCCACTGTCCTCCGCCGCCCAGTCCTCCGCTGCCCGCCCGCCCGCGGGCTTGGCCGCGATGCTCGCTTCGCTCGAGCCCTACGTGCTCAGCATCCTGCGCATCATGGTGGGCCTATTGTTCCTCGAACACGGTATGTCCCGGCTGTTCGGCTTCCCATCGCCGCTCCCGACGCCGCCCATGCTGACGCTGTATTGGTTTGCCGGCTGCATCGAATTCATCGGCGGCATCTTGGTCACGCTCGGGCTGTTGACGCGGCCGGCGGCCTTCATCATGTCGGGCGAGATGGCGGTTGCCTATTTTCACAGCCACGCGCCCCGCGGCTTCTTTCCGATCCTCAATAGCGGCGACGGGGCCGTCCTCTATTGCTTCATCTTTCTCTATCTCGCCTTTGCCGGCGCCGGGCCGCTGAGTCTCGACGCGCTGTGGCGGCGCAAGCGCGGCTGAATTCGCCGACGCGGAACCGCAGGGTCGGCAAGACACGCCGCATCGGTTGCAATGGAACGCCGTGGCGATGCAACGCGTTGGTTCGACGATCGGGATGGGGCGGGCTTGACCACGGAAAGGTCAGCAATGTCGCTCACCAAGTCACCGGCAAGCAATTTTGGTTCCGGCTCCAATCTCCGCACCATCATGACGACCGGTGCCGCGGCGCTGATCGGCACCATCGTCGGCGGCGTCAGCGTGCTCGGCATCGTCGTGGCGGTGACACCGCCGCCCAATCACGAAATCCGAAGCGATGCGCGGGGCGGCAGCGGAATGACTACGCCTCCGGCGCCGGTGCAAGCCGCAGCGCCGGTGCAAGCCGCGCCGCCGCCGCAGACCGCGCCTGTGGCGCAAAACCAAAGCGTTCCTCCGGTGGAGGGGCCGCGCACGGTCTGGCCTGACGCGCTCTCGGCGCGCGCCAATCATAACGCCGAGACCGAAACGCCGGCGCCGCAGCAAGCTTCGCCGCCCGCGAACGATCGGACCGCCCTGAACCAGAACGACGGCGCCGGGCGCGATCCATCTGTGGCGAATAGCAGCGCCGTGGCCTCGCGCGATTCGCTACCGAACCAGATTTCACCGAATGCCGCGCCGGCGAAAAAACGCGTGATCGCGTCGCCGCCTGGCCAATCCACCGAACGGACCGCCGACGAATTGCCGGCGGCCAGCGCGCCGATGGGCAAGGCGCGCAGCGAGACGAGGAATTCGCAGCCGCAGTTGGCGGCGCGGCGGCCGCAGCGGTCGCCGGACAGCGCGGATCAGCCCGGTGACGGCCAGGCCGCGGCCGCGGCTCCGCCGCCGCGGCGCGTCATCATCCTTCCCGGCCCGGATCAAGCGGCAAGCGACGACCGCGGCCATTGGGGCGGCGGCCTGTTCGATTTCTTCGGCCAAAATCATCCGGACGGCGATCGTTGGAACCAAGATCACGGGAACAGCGACTGGCGCGGCTCGTCCGATTGGCACGACTGAACATGTGCTGCGGCTCCGCCGCGCCGAGACGCCGGTTGCGTGAGTTGAGCGCGGCGAAAAGTTGAGCCAAACTTCGGGCCACGATTTTCACTTGGCCCGGCGATGAGCGCGCTCACCGATTCCACGTTCTGGTTGGCAGTCCTCACCGTCGCCGCGATCGCCATCGTGACGGCGACAGTTGTGCTGCTGTTGCGCCGGCTCACCCTCGAGCTCCTGCACCGGCTCGAGGCAAAATTCGTCGCGCTCGCGCCGGCGCCGCTCGGCGGCCGGACGGTGGGGTTGTTGAAATTCTTTTATGTCGCGGCGCTGTTTTGCGGCATCACGGCGTTTGTCCTGAGCATGTCGATCTGGCGCGCGCCGTGGCCGCCCGGCGGGGTCTCCGACCCGATCCTGTGGAATCCGCTATTCTGGCTGACCTGGCTCGCGGTCATGACGGCGATCATGCTGTGCGGTATCGTCGGCGGCGTGCTGGCGCGTACGGCGCTCGCCCTTGGCCTCGTGCGGTTGCGCAAGGCACTGGCGCGCGAAGGGCGGTAGGCCGAAGTCGTGGATAAACGGGCGCAACGCCCAGGAGGGGACCATGCTGCCCAGATCTTTTGCCGTCTCTTTTGCCATCGTCATGGCGCTAATCTTCATCGCGCTGATCGGGGGCACCGATGCGGCGCGCGCGGTGGGCATCGGCGGGACGTGTGCCGGGGCCGCCGGTCTCGGCTGTGATTCCGGTTTGTGGTGCGAGCTCGAACCGGGCGCCTGCAAGCGGGCTGACGCCGAGGGCCGCTGCGTGCGTGTGCCGCATTCCTGCGGCCTGTCGTTCCGGACGGTTTGCGCCTGCGGTGGGCAAACCTACAGCAGCGATTGCCGGCGCGAGCGCGCCAAAGCACAAAAGGACCACGACGGATCGTGCCGATAGCGACGCCGGTTCAACCGATGCATTGACGGTTATGGCTGCGCGCTCGCAGGTGCGGCGTTTTCAACCAACGCGACTTGCGTGGCCGCGGTCCGCGTTGGCTCGGGGGGCTTGGCCAAAATGCCACCGATGACCATGCCGCCGAGAAACACGGCGACAATCGTTGCAATCACCACACCGTCGCGGCGCGGCGGGACATGCAGGTTGCGCAATTGCTTGTCCAAAAGCTCTTGGTCTTGCGGATCCATTTGAAAATCTCTTCGTCGCTATAATACCCGATAGTGAACGCGCTAGCCGGCAACACGTTCCCTCCCGCGTTGCGATAGCGCTTAAGTTGTGCGATGTTCCGTGACGGTTTTATTTCAGGGGGAAGACGATGAGGAATCGGGGCTCGCTTTTCGCCGTCGCCGCACTGGCCGGCGTGGCGCTGACAAACGCCGCGCACGCGCAACAAGCGTCGCCGGGCCGGACAGTCAAGATCCTCGGTTGCGTCAGCCCAAGCGTCGAACTCTGTCTGATCATCACGAGTATCAGGAGCGGCAGGACCTACCAGATCAACGCCGCCAATCCGCCGCCGCCTCAAGGGACCGCCGTGCACCTGACCGGCACGATTGCCGGCGGCTTCGACTTTTGCCAGCAAGGGCCCATCCTGAACAACATCACATGGAGCTCTACGGCGTTGCTTTGCCCGGGCCGCAAGTAAGAATAAAAAATGTAAGAATAAAATCGCCGCAGGACGCCTAGAGCCAACAGGTCCGGAGCGCAGCGACCGGCCCGATGACGAAGCTCCGCGAAACCGATCCTGCGCACGTGTTCGACATATTGTTTTCCCGCAACAGTCGTGAAATCATCGATCGCACCTGGGCTGGCGCGCAAACGGCATATCGGCGGGCGCGCGGGCTGATGGGATGATAATGCGCAAAGCAAAGCATGAAGGGGAGGAACCGATGCGGAAGTTTTTGGGAATCTGCGCCGCGCTCACATTCGCTGTTGCGATGGGTCTGTCGAACAGCGCCGGCGCCAAGGTCGGCGATAAATGCGGGGGATTTTTCGGTCCGTGGTGCGGCCCCAACGAATTTTGTCAAAAGCCGACCGGCGCTTGTTTCTCACCCGATAGCTCGGGAAAGTGCGCCGCAAAGCCGTCAGTTTGTATTCTTCACAAGGGCGTACTTTATATTCCGGTCTGCGGTTGCGACGGCGTCACCTACCCCAACAACTGCGAGCGCATGAAAGCGGGCGTCAGCGAGAAGCACGCCGGCAAATGCTGATTTGCGACGAGTGCTGATTTTTTCGACGCGCTGAAGACTTCGAGGCCGGGGACGGCGCAGCAAAGCCCGTCCCGAGGTCGTATTGTCTCGCAAGGGCTATCCTGAGCGCCGGTGCGTTACCGCAATACCGCCAGCGTCGGATTTGCGGCGTCCGGAGCGGAGAGCGCCGTTTCGATGGTGCTCAAGTGCGCCGTTTCGCCGGCCGCGGAGCGCAAGTTGCCGAGGAAGATGCCGGCCAGAAAGATCGCGGCGATCGCCAGCATCATCGTGCCGTCATGGCGTGGCTGGATGTGAAGTCCGCGAAGCTGCCGGTCCAAAAGCTCCTGATCGCGCCGGGTCATGTCGATCTCCTCTGCAACGAGGTGTGTCCGCCTTCATCGGTAAGACAGTTGTCCGGCGTCGAGGTTCAAACCGGCCGCAAGAAAAATCCGGCGGGGAATGCACGCCCGCCAGCCGGCAAAAGGCGGATTTCCGGCGTATTTGTGCGATGCACCGCGATGGTGGCGTCGCCGCGGTGCGACCGCTAGGCACGCCGCCGCGCCGGTACGCGATAGGCCATGCGGGCGTGGCCGGCGCAGTATGAGAATCCGGCAATCGCCGCGTTGCCGCAAAAGGCAAAATCCGCGGCGTGCGGATCGCCGAGCGGCCAGTGGCACTTGTCCTGCGCGATCTCGAGCAGCGAGCAGCGCTGTGCGCTGTCGATTGGCACCGGTTCGGCGCCCGCGTCGGCGGCGATGCAAGGCGACTGGGCGTCAATCAAGCGAAAGAGCCGGCTTTGCGGCGCAAACCGCGGGGACCGGGCGCGTGGAGGGCTGGAACGCGCCGGTGCACCCGCGGGCCGCGCCGGCGACAGGCCGAGGCGATGGATCTTGCCAATCACGGCGTTGCGGGTGACGCCGATCTCGGCGGCGATCTGACTGCAGGTCAGGCCGCTGACGACGAAGTTTCGGAGCTGCTCGATGCGCTCCGCAGTCCAAGTCTCGATGCTCATAGAACGGCCTCGCGGTTGCCGCGGCCGGTTCTGGGCCGCCGACAGGGTGAGAGCCGCGCACAACCGGCACCGCGAGCCGACAAGAACCCCCAAAAGCGCAAATTCGGTGCGCGGCGGGCACGTTAGCCCCAGAACTTCGCCCCAAAACTTCGCCCCAAGGCTCAGCCCATGGCGCCGCGATCACCGAGCCGCATCCGCACCTAAGGGATTGCCAGCCCGCTGTTTTTTGCCCGGCACCGGACCCTCAAGATGGACCGGCGCCGCTTTAAGCTTGTTGAGCGAAAACCCTCGCCGGGAATCAAACTTGCACGATTCGATTCGCCTGCCAAGGGTTTTAACGATATTATAACCCTGTTTTAACCTGGGGCCTTTCCACCATGGCGCGACCCGAAAACCGCTCGGAGGCGAGGGCGCTCAGCCTGACGCTGCCGATCGAGACCTTCAATTATCTCGCTCTCCTGGCGACGCTCGGAAAGCTCGGCCGCACCGAGAACGAAGTGGCGACCCACATCCTGGTGCGCGAGGCCTATGCCATGCACGCGCGCGGTTTCCACGAAATGCGCATCCCGCCGCCGGCGGAGGAGGGCGGGTGAGCAAGCGTCGCAGGTTGCTGCGCGCCGCGCGTTATTTGATGCCGATGAGCTCGACGTCGAAGATCAGCGTGGCATTTGGCGGAATGGCGCCGCCGGCGCCGCGGGCGCCGTAGCCGAGATCGGGCGGAATGATCAGCGTGCGCTTGCCGCCGACCTTCATGGTCGAGACGCCTTCATCCCAGCCGCGAATGACTTGGCCGACGCCGATCTTGAAGGCGAACGGCTCGTTGCGATCGACCGAGGAGTCGAATTTCTTGCCCTTGGTGCCGTCCTCATAAAGCCAGCCGGTGTAATGCATGAAGCAGGTCTGGCCGGTTTTCGGCGAGGCGCCGGTGCCAGGTTGGGTGTCGATGATTTTCAGTCCGGAGGGTGTCGTCATGACGGGTTGGGCTCGGGTTGGGGTGGCGGTGAGGGCGATGATCGCGATTGTAAGCAAGGCGTCGCGGCGCGAGAGGGCGAGCATTCTAGTAACTCCTTGAGGCAGTCTGGCTGCTACCGTCACGCGTCGCGGAGCCGGGCGAGCGCCGCTTCAACCTGCTCATCGGTAGCGAAGCGTCCTTCGGCCGCATCACGCAGGCCGCGCTCGATGCCAGCGCTCTCCTCGTCGGTCGGCTTGTAGTCGCTCTTGCTGAGGTTCTCCTCGATATCGCGCGCGATCTCGGCAAGCTCGTCTTGAGCTTGAATGGGCCAGTGCTCGACGCGTTCGAGAACTTCAGCGAGTTGTTTGCTTTTCATTGCGGCAGTCTAGCACGACTCTTGTGCAGTGGAATACAGTCACTGCGCTTCATGCGGCTGCGCCTACCAACAGGTGGGGAGACGATGCAGCAAGGGGTTTTGATCGTCACTGAGGCCGCTGGCATCGGCCGATCGCGCGCCTTCCCGTCAGCGCCGCCAGATACACCGGTAGTAGTAAACGAAGAACGCCGATACGAAGATGGCTCCAAACACTCTGGCATCGTGATAGATGATATAGTTTATCACGCCGCTCGCTGCGATAAGGGCCACAACAAATAAAGTGAAGCCACAGTTTGTGTCAACGCTGGCATCCGCGAAGCAGCCGAAAACAGCTCGACTGAACTTGGGCTTTTCGGTGAAGACCTGCAGAAAGTAGATGAAAAGCAAGATCGTCATGATGACCAGCAGCGCGACGTACAGATCATGGGAATCCCGCGCGATCACCAGCCCAAAAACGCCGCAAGCGGCCGCAGCCAGGCTCAAGATTTTCCTGACGGGTCGCTCTGAATAAGCGTTGGAGATAAACGCAGTAAGCGGAATGACAATCCAGAAAAAATATACGTCGCGATAGTGTAGTGGGCCGAATTGGGTCAACGTGATCAACGTGCTAATGTACAAAATAAGGACGATTTCAAAAAAGTTGGCGATAAAGGCAATGATTCCAAATTTATACCTCACGTCGCCGACAATTTGATTGGCCGCTCGCTCATCTTCCTCTGCTACCGTCAACGATAGAAATGCCGCAGAAAAATATGCGATGAACCAAAGGATAGACCAAAACCAGAGGCAATCGAATCCCGTCGTCCAGCCATCGCCGATCTTCCTCGCGAAGTCGTAGATGATGGCCCCCAGAATTGCTGGATAGAACAGTTCGTGATGGAGCTTCAGGAGCTTGTTAGCATGCACGGAAAATAACTCCCGCTGAATTTCATGATTATTCTATTATAGATTGTGGCCCTGAGGCAAAGAAATACCGAAGCTCGGCATGGGCAAAACTCGGATATCGCTTTTGCCTACGCGCTCCGCGCTTCGGCGGACTCATATCCTCCGTAGTTCGCCGAGCGAGCGTAGGATAGTCGCTCCATCCCGGCCACGCTTGCTTTCGTGCAAGTGCAAAGACCAAGATGCAGCGGGGAGGGACGGACAATGCCGCAACGGGTTTTGATCACCGCCGGCGCCGCCGGCATCGGCCGCGAATTCGCGCGCGCGTTTGCCGCGACCGGCTCAAGCGTGTTCGTCTGCGACATCGACACCACGGCGCTCGAGACGATCGGGAAGGAGATCCCCGGCGTGATCGCGCGGCGCTACGACATGGCGCGCCGCGTCGAGATCGAGCACATGGTGCCGGTTGCGGTCGCGCACCTGGGCGGGCTCGACGTGCTGATCAACAATGCCGGTATTTCGGGGATGACGCTGCCGGTCGTCGATTATCCGCCGGACGACTGGGACAAGGTGGTCGCGGTCAATCTCACCGCCATGTTCGACGTCACCAGGCTTGCGATCCCGCATCTCAAGCGTTCCGAGGCCGGCGTCATCATCAACATGTCCTCGGTCGCCGGGCGCTACGGCTTTGCCAACCGCAGCCCCTACGCCGCCACCAAATGGGCCGTGATCGGCTTCACCAAGACGCTGGCGATCGAGCTCGGCTCCTGCGGCATCCGCGCCAACGCGATCGCGCCCGGCGCGGTCGAGGGCGACCGCATCGAGCGCGTCTTCGCCGGCCGCGCCCAGATCAGCGGCCGGTCGGTCGAGGAGGTGCGCGCCGAGGCGATGGCCGCGCAGTCGATCAAGGCGATGATCGACCCGAAAGACATCGCCGCGCTCGCAGTGTTCCTCGCCTCCGACGCCGCCAAGTCGATCAGCGGCCAGGTGCTGCCGATCGACAACGACAGGCAGCGGGCGTGATGGTTTTGAGGGCCTGGGTTAGTAGCCCTGATGGAGCGAGGCGCAATCGGGGGCAGCGTCGCAGATGTCTAACCTGCTGCGTGTTCTGCCTGGCGCGTCATGTCGCTGCGGCCGGCAAGCAGGCCGGCGATCGAAATATCTTCGTCCAGATCTTCCCAATGCAGGCCGACGCGACTGATCTCGACCCGGGCCCGCGCCTCCGGGCTGGCGCGCAACAGGCGTGGAAACCAGGCCAGCGGCACGCCGAGGGTGCGGCCGTCGGTCAGGTCGACCCACATCATGTGCTCGTCAAAGCGGACTGCCGTTGCCGAAATGGTCATCCCAAGCCTTCAAGATCAACACGCGTCGTTCCAGGACGATCCGTAGAATACGCGCAAGTTCGACGGAATTGAAGCCGTAGCTCTCAGCGAGCGTGACTTCGGGCTCAATCCAGACTTTGGCATCTTTGCCCCCGCCTTTAATGTGAACGTGCCGCGGCTCGCGCGGAAGCCCTTCGTTCGAGAAGAAGTAGTAGCGCAGACCGCCATCGCGGAAGACGACCGGCATTGCTCACCCCAGCCCACCGGGTCACTATATCATTTGAAATTCGGACGGGTCTCAGTCATGGCAGGCTATATCGCGCTGGTGCACAAAGACAAAGGGACGAGCTACGGCGTCAGCTTTCCCGACGTGCCCGGCTGCATCGCGGCCGGCGATACGTTCGAGGAGGCGGTGGCGAATGCAGAGGAGGCGCTCGCTGGGCACTTCGCGCTGATGAAGGCCGACAGCGACGTCATCTCGGCCCCGCGCACGTTCGAGCAACTCAGGCACGATCCGGAGTTTATCGACGACAGCGCCGACGCCATCGTGACGATGGTGACGCCGCGCACGGAAATGGCCGCGGCAGAATAGGACGAATCGCGTCTTCGCCGGCCGCGCCCAGATCAGCGGCCGGTCGGTCGAGGAGGTGCGCGCCGAGGCGATGGCCGCGCAGTCGATCAAGGCGATGATCAGGCCTTCGGACATCGCGGCGCTCGCGGTGTTCCTCGCCTCCGACGCGAGGAAGTCGATCAGCGTCCGGGTGCTGCCGATCGATAATGATCGCCAGCGCGCGTGATGGTTTTGCACTTCATCTTTGCCGGGCTTGACCCTGATGGCAATAGTGCGCTTGAGCTTGCGGCGCGGCGTCCGACTTGCCGCGCCGAAGTTGGAGACGGCGAGAGGAATGAAGAGGGAGGGTGTCATGCGGGTCTTTGGCTGGCAGCGGCAGATTTTCAGTGCGCTGGCTTTCGCGGCCGTTGTGCTCGTGGCGGCCGCCGCTTTCGCCGCATCCGCGGATGCGCCCGCCGCAACGTCCGCTCTTGCCGGGGCGCTCGCGCAGTCCCGGCCCTATGTGTTGAGCATTTTGCGCATCATGGTCGGACTCCTCTTCCTTCAGCACGGCATGGCGAAGATGTTCAACTTCCCGCCGCAGGGCGACATGCCGGTGTACCCGGCGCCCGAATGGTTCGCCGGCCGGATCGAGCTTGTCGGCAGCACGCTCGTCGCGCTCGGGCTATTCACGCGCGAGGTGGCCTTCATCTTGTCCGGGGAAATGGCGTTTGCCTATTTCATGAGCCACAGGCCGCGGAGCTTCTTTCCGCTGCTCAACGGCGGCGAGGCCGCGATCCTGTTCTGCTTCGTGTTTCTTTATCTGGTGTTCGCCGGCGGCGGGCCGTTGAGCCTGGATGCTCTGATGTGAGGAAGGAAGCGATGATCGACCCGAAGAACATCGCGGCGCTCGCGGTGTTCCTCGCCTCCGACGCCGCCAAGTCGATCAGCGGCCAGGTGATGCCGATTGATAATGACAGGCAGCGGGCGTGATCTTGTAGCCGGATGAAGCGAAGAGATATCCAGAATCGAACTTAATTCGAAACAGGTGTGAATAGCGACCGCTTTCTCACTGCCAAGCGTCCCGCCTGGTAGAGGTAAGCCATGGGGTGCTTCTTCATAACCGCCTGCCGCTCCTTCAGATATTTGTTTCGCATTGCGAGTAGGCCGCCAATAGCGACTGGAGCGCCGCCGAGCGTAATGACGCCTTCAAGAGGCAACTGCAAGCCAGCCAACCAGCTCGCAGCTGTTCCCACTCCCGTTACAACGGTTGCGATTAATTCTTTGGACGTGAACATGGCCGTTCGCGCGAAACCAAGTTCAGTTTTCAGGTCTCTTAGATCGCGTTTCATATCATCGACAAATTGCCGCTGAATCTCTTTGGCGTCTGCTTTCGTGGTCTTGGTGTCTGCAAGGCGGGCGACGTAGCCCTCGAGGCCGTCCAGATACCGGTGCCGCAAATCGCGGAGCGACTTATTGGTCTCTTTTTCCTCGCGTTTTCTGAGGTTGATTAGAGCCGCCAAATCCATCGCCGCCACGTCGATGACCTTTAGGCTAATCGGGACGAGCTGCGCATGGGCGTCTATCCTCTTAATCCTGAGCGCATTTGGGTTGTTTCCGAGCAGGCCGGCGACGGTTGCATACGCTTCGCCACGATCGGTCACACGACTGCGTGTGGTTCCAGCACAGCAGTCGGCAAGAATCGACATCACCGTGAGCCCGGCGTATTCCGTCAGGGGGTAATCCAAATTACCGAGAAGTTTGCCCGCCATCCGGGCCTTGCGAAGAATCTCCCAGGATGCCGGAAGCAGCTTCTCCGGATACATCTCATAAGGCTCTTCGTGGCCGAATGTGCGCCGTCTCCCTTGACTACGCCTTAGGTAGAACTCCCCGGGTAATCGCCGCTGGACAAATTCCTCCAACCGTACATGCGCCTCGCGCTGTTCATCTGGAGCGGGACAGTGTGGAACGCCGATGAGCTCCATCGCTTCCGCAATATGGCGGTCTCTATAGTGCGGCCGAAAATGATTCCATGGCACGATGTATTCCAAGCGATCCCATAGAAGGAGAGCATTCTTGATCAAGCCTTCATTCTGGATGTGCGTATGCGGATAGTAGAGCGCACTTCTCATAGCCCTCTCCCCGAATTGGTTGAGCGCATCCTAGATCGTATCCTGCTCCATGCACAACTAAAGCGTGACGCCCCTTTTTTCGTCCGCGAGCTGCAGTAAGCGGCTAGCGATTAAGAAACAAGGGCGGCCTTTGGGCCGCCCTTGTTAGTCGTGGATGGCCGGGTCAAGTCCAGCCATGACGAGTCAGAGTCTCAGGAACACCCCGTCGTAGACCCGCACGTATCGCACTTCAAACAAGTCCCATTCCGCACCAGCGTGAAATTCAAGCACTCCGAGCACATCTCGCCCTCATAGCCCTTCGCCTTGGCTTCGGCGCGGCGTTCGGCGGCGACGGCTTTGGCGTCGGTCTTGGTCCATTGCATTTGCTCGAGCGCCTGCGTCGGCGAGAGTTTTTGCTCGGGCTCGGCTTTCAGCGCAGTCGAGCCGGCGATTTCGCCGCGCGGGCTTGCGGAGGACAGCGATGTCACGTTGGAGACTGTCCCACCTCGGCCGGTTTCGCCGGCCGATCCTCCCCCTGCAGGGGAGGATGAAGTCAGGTCCGCGCCGCCTTGCATGACTTTCAGGCGGTCGGTGCGCGAGCGGGTCAGGCCCTTGGAGACGTAGCGGCCTTCGGTGGCCGGACGGCCTTCTTCGACGCCCTTGCCGAGCGCGTCGAAGCCGCCTTCGGTCGGATCGACGTGGGCGAGGTCGAAGCGCTCCATGTAGGAGACCGCGAGCTCGCGGAACACGTAGTCCAGGATCGAGGTGGCGAACTTGATCGAGTCGTTGCCCTGCACCGGGCCGGACGGCTCGAAGCGGGTGAAGGTGAAGGCATCGACATATTCGTCGAGCGGGACGCCGTATTGCAGGCCGAGCGACACCGCGATGGCGAAGTTGTTCAAGAGCGAGCGCAGCGCCGCGCCCTCCTTGTGCATGTCGATGAAGATCTCGCCGAGCCGGCCGTCGTCGTATTCGCCGGTGCGCAAGTAAACCTTATGCCCGCCGACCACGGCCTTTTGCGTATAGCCCTTGCGCCGATCGGGCATGCGCTCGCGCTCGCGCATCACCACGATGCGCTCGACGACCTTTTCGACGATCTTTTCCGACAACGCGGCGGCACGCGACGCCGCCGGCCGGTCGATGAACGCCTCGATGACGTCGTCGTCCTCTTCCTCGTCGGCGATGAGCTGGCTTTGCAGCGGCTGCGACAGCTTTGAGCCGTCGCGATAGAGCGCGTTGGCTTTCAGGCCGAGCTTCCACGAGAGGATGTAAGCGGCCTTGCAATCCTCGACCGTCGCCTCGTTCGGCATGTTGATGGTCTTGGAGATGGCGCCGGAGATGAACGGCTGCGCCGCCGCCAGCATGCGGATGTGGCTGTCGACCGAGAGATAGCGCTTGCCGGTGCGGCCGCACGGATTGGCGCAGTCGAACACGGCGTAATGCTCGGGCTTGAGATGCGGCGCGCCTTCGACCGTCATGGCGCCGCAGACGTGGATGTTGGCCGCCTCGATCTCGCGCTTGGTGTAGCCCATATGCGCGAGCAGGTCGAAGCTCGGCGCCGCGAGGTCTTCGGCGTCGACGCCGAGTTGGTCACGCAGGAATTCGGCGCCGAGCGTCCACTTGTTGAAGGCGAACTTGATGTCGAAAGCGGTCGGCAAAGCTTTTGCCACCTTCTCGATCGCTTCGTCGGTAAAACCTTTGGCCTTCAAGGTGGTGTTGTTGATCGCCGGCGCTTGGCCGAGCGAGCCGTGGCCGACCGCATAGGCGACGATTTCGGCGATATCGCTCTCGCGATAGCCGAGCACGCGCAAGGCCTCCGGCACGGCGCGGTTGATGATCTTGAAGTAGCCGCCGCCGGCGAGTTTTTTGAACTTCACCAGGGCGAAGTCCGGCTCGATGCCGGTGGTGTCGCAATCCATCACCAAGCCGATGGTGCCGGTCGGCGCCACGACGCTGGCCTGCGCATTGCGATAGCCGTGCGCCTCGCCGAGCTTAAGCGCGCGATCCCAGGCCTTCTTGGCGTGTTCGGCGAGCTTTTGATCGGGATTGGCTTTGTGGTCGAGCGGCACCGGCGGCGTCGACATCTGCTCATAGCCGGTGCGTTCGCCGTAGGCGGCGCGGCGATGATTGCGCATCACGCGCAGCATGTGCTCGCGATTTTCCGAAAAACGCGGGAACGGGCCGAGCTCGGCCGCCATCTCCGCCGAGGTGGCGTAGGAAATGCCGGTCATGATCGCCGACAGCGAGCCGCAAATGGCGCGGCCAGCCTCGGAGTCATACGGAATTCCCGAGGACATCAGCAGGCCGCCGACGTTGGCGTAGCCGAGGCCGAGCGTGCGGAAATCGTAGGAGCGTTGCGCGATCTCGCGCGACGGAAACTGCGCCATCAGCACCGAGATTTCCAGCACGATGGTCCACAGCCGCACCGCGTGCTCGTAACCTTCGACGTCGTAAAGCTCGCTCTTGAGCTTTTCGCCGGTCGCGGCGGCGGGCAGCGCCTGGGTGTGGAAGGCGAGCAGGTTCAGCGACGCCAGATTGCACGCGGTGTCGTCGAGGAACATGTATTCCGAGCACGGATTCGAGGCGATGATCGGCCCCGACGCGGCGCAGGTGTGCCAGTCGTTGATCGAGGTATGAAATTGCAGGCCGGGATCGGCGCTCGCCCAGGCGGCGTGGCCGATCTTCTCCCACAGGTCGCGCGCCTTGATCGTCTTGGCGATTTTTCCGCCCTTGGTGCGCCAGAACAAATCCCAGTCGCGATCGGCTTCGACCGCTTTCAAGAACTCGTCGGTGACGCGCACGGTGTTGTTGGAATTCTGGCCGGAGACCGTGAGATAGGCGTCCGAATCCCAATCGGTGTCGTAGATCGGGAAATGGATGTCGGTATAGCCCTGCTTGGCGAACTGGATGACGCGGCGGATGTAATTGTCCGGCACGTGGTTCTTGCGCGCCGCCTTGATCTCGCGGCGCAGCACCGGGTTTTTCTCCGGATCGAAGCAATCGTCGCCGGAGCCCTCGCAGTTGATGCAAGCTTTCAGGACCGCGCGCAGATGGCGCTGGTTGATCTTTGAGCCGGTGACGAGGTTGGCGACCTTCTGCTCCTCGATCACCTTCCAGTCGATGAATTGCTCGATATCGGGATGGTCGGCGTCGAGGATCACCATTTTGGCGGCGCGGCGCGTGGTGCCGCCCGACTTGATGGCGCCGGCGGCGCGGTCGCCGATCTTCAAGAAACTCATCAGCCCCGACGACTTGCCGCCGCCGGACAGCCGCTCGCCTTCGCCGCGCAGCTTTGAGAAATTCGAGCCGGTGCCGGAGCCGTATTTGAAGAGGCGCGCCTCGCGCACCCACAGGTCCATAATGCCGCCCTCGTTGACGAGGTCGTCGGCGATCGACTGGATGAAGCAGGCGTGCGGCTGCGGATGCTCGTAGGCCGTGGCCGATTGCACGAGCTTGCCGGTTTTGAAATCGACGTAGTAGTGGCCCTGGCTCGGGCCGTCGATGCCATAGGCCCAATGCAGGCCGGTGTTGAACCATTGCGGCGAGTTCGGCGCCACCATCTGCATCGCCAGCATGTAGCGGTGCTCGTCGAAGAAGGCTTGCGCGTCGGCTTCCGAGGAGAAGTAGCCGCCCTTAAAACCCCAATAGGTCCAGGTGCCGGCGAGCCGGTCGAAAACCTGCTTGGACGATTGCTCGCCGATGAAGCGTTCCTTCTCGGGCAGTTCGTTGAGCGCCGTCTCGTCGGCGACGCTGCGCCACAGCCAGGACGGGACAGTCTCTTCCTCGACCTTTTTCAGGCGCGCGGGAACGCCGGCTTTGCGGAAATATTTTTGCGCCAACACGTCGGAGGCGACCTGCGACCAAAGCTCCGGCACTTCCACGTTCTCGGCGTGGAATACGACGGAGCCGTCCGGGTTGCGGATCTCGCTCGTGGTGAGACGGAAGGCGATGTCCGCGTACGGGGACTGTCCCTCTTTGGTGTAGCGCCGCTCGATCCGCATTTTCTGCCCCTTTCAAGTCTCAGTTTCTCATATCGGAGGCCCTGCGGACTACTCCGCTTGATATAGGCCCGCCGACGGTTTCCCGCGACGCGGCAGCGATCTTGCGCCGCATCGGTCTTCACCCCAGTCGCTTTAGTTCGACACCCCAACTCGGTCGTTCTTGCCCGGCCTGTCACCGGGTCTTCTTTCGCCGCGTCCGGTCCCGCCAGAGGCAAAGAGACTGATGCCTCGCGCTGGCGTGCAGCGCGGTGCCCGTCCCAAACCCCTTTTTGGAGAGCCCGGCGGACTCCGATACCCGCGCGCCGAACAATTGGAGGCTAGGCCAAGCCGGTCGCGCCCGTCAAGAGATAGTATCAATAAGTAAATGAACCCACCACATATGGGGATAGCGGGGACGAATCGGGAGGGGATGCGCAAGTATCGGAGATTCGTGGGGAATCTCAAATGGCGCAGCACTCGCGGCGGCGATTTGGGTGTGCGCAACGCCAACGCGGCGCAATTTTTAGAGCCTTGGCGGCCGCCTCGATCGGGCATTTCGCGGCACGTGGTTTCTGCTTCGAAAATGGCGCCGTCACCGTCCTGTCACGCAACGACGGGGCTTTCTCGCTGATTCTGAGTGAGAGGGCCTGAGAAAATCGGTACTTTCGTCATCCACGACTGAAAGATGGGCGGTAAGCCATTGAAACGACTTGGCGACTCAACGGTGCGCGAAAGTGCACCGGCTTGGCGTGGAACCCGACCCCGATATTTGCGACGGTAACCGGCCGCTGCCGCGTGCGCCGAGCCGGTAGAGCGGCACCGCCACGCTCCGACAACGATTAACCTTAAAGAAGTCTTACTTTTCGCTTGCCCTTCGCTTTCCTTGACGGGGCAGGAGGGGGACGTCGATAACCTTTCATTAATGGTCGGGTGTGAGTTCCAGCGTCGGCTTCGCGCGGGGCGTATTGGTGCTTTTGCCGCCCTCGTGGTCGGCTGCACGCAAATCGTCGGCTGTGCCCAAGCCATCCATAACGATCCGATCAACGCCCAGCTCACCGGCGCGCCGCAAATGCAGGCCGCCGAGCTCGGCGTCGACGCCAAGCCGACGCTCGACGACACCGTCGTTGCGGTGACGTTTTCCGGCGGCGGCACGCGGGCCGCGGCCTTTTCCTATGGCGTGCTGCAAGGCTTTGACGAAACGCGCGTCGAGTATGGCGGCCGCGCCATGTCGCTCTTGGACCAGCTCGACTTCGTGTCCGGCGTTTCCGGCGGCTCGGTGCTGGCCGCCTATTACGGCCTCAAGAAGCGGGCGGCGATGGCCGACTTCAAGCAACGCTTCCTGCTCGCCAACGGCGAGGAAGCGCTGCAGACCGATTTAAGCTTCCTCAACCTGGCCAAGGGGCTGAGCGGCGGCATCAACGACTCCACCGGATTGCCGCGCTGGCTCGACGCCCATCTGTTCGGCGGCGCGACGTTCAAGGACCTGAACAGGGGCTCGCCCGAGGTCTGGATCAACGCCGCCGATATCTACAATCGCACGGCTTTCATTTTTGCCGACGTCACGTTCCGCGCGCTGTGCAGCGATCTGGCGAATTATCCAATCTCGATGGCGGTCGCCGCGTCCGCGGCCGTGCCGGTGGTGTTCGCGCCGGTCGTCATCCAGAACTATCCGGGCGGCTGCCCGGCGACGCTGCCGCCCTGGGTCGAGCGCGTGCGCCACGACGACACTGCCGCACCCCTGATCCGCGCCTATGCCGATGCGCTGGAGCGTTATCGCACCGGCGACATCAAATACGTAAAACTCCTCGACGGCGGCATTGTCGACAATTACGGGCTTGCCGGCTTCACCATTTCGCTGTTGGCCGCCAACGCGCCCTATGGGCCGCTGGCGCCGCGCGAAGCGGTCAAGCTGCGGCGCCTGCTTTTCCTCGTCGTCGATTCCGGCCGCGGTCCGTCCGGGAGCTGGGCGCAGACCGTCGCCGGGCCGTCCGGCGTCGATCTCATCAATGCCACGTCCGACACCGCCATGACCTCGAGCGCCATCGGCAGCTACACCTCGTTCGACGGCACCATGGACGAGTGGCGCAACAATCTGGTGAATTGGCGTTGCCGCCTCTCCGAAGCCGAGCGCAGCCGCCTCGGCGTGCCGCCGGGTTGGAATTGCAAGGACGTGAAATTCTTTGTCGGCCGCATTTCGTTCGATCAATTGGGCCCGGATCGCTCGGCAGCGCTGAACGCCGTCGAGACGCGGTTAAAACTGCCGCCCGATCAGGTCGACATGTTGATTGACGCCGGCCGCGACGCGCTCAAGGCCAACAAGGTGTTTCGCGAATTTCTCAACGCCGGGCCGCGTTTGCGGCCGCCGCCGCCGCCGCGGCCACCCGGCGCGCCGGTGGCAAGTGCCGCGCCAGTTCCTCAAGCAGCCAGTCCGCAAGAAGCGCATGCCGAAGAGCAGCAGCCGCAGTGACGCGGCGTGACGCGCCGTGACGCGGCGTGACGCCGGATAACGCCGCGCCGGTGCTGCCGGCTTGATTAAGCGCCCATTTAAGCGTTCAATTTTGACCTGTTCCAAACGGCGGCCATAACGCCGGCAAAACTTGCTTTCGGTAAAGTGGCGGGAGGAAAATCATGGACGAGATTCAACGGCGCGCCTTCATGAAGGGCGCCGCCATCGGCGCGCTCGCGTTTTCCGTCGGCGGCGCCGAGGTCATGCTGACGCCGCGGCAGGCGCAGGCGCAAAACGTTCCGCTGCGCACGCTCACCCCCGAACAGGCGGCCACGCTGGGCGCCATGGGCGAGGCGCTCGTTCCCGGCGCGCGGGAAGCCGGCATCATCTATTTCGTCGATCAGCAGATCTCGATCCCCGCCGAGGAGGCGCTCCTGCAGGCACGCATCCTCAGCGTGCGGCCGCCGTTCGCCAATTTCTATCGCGCCGCGCTCGGTGCCATCGACGGTGCGAGCGGCAAGACCAAAGGCAAGCAGTTTGCCGAGCTTTCGCCTGACGAGCAGCACGACTTCGTCGACCTGATGCGGCAGAACAAGATCGACGGCTGGCAAGGACCGCCCGGGCCGTTCATCTACAACGTGCTGCGCGGCGACGCCGTCGATGTCGTCTATGCCACCATGGACGGCTACGCCGCGCTCGGCGTGCCGTACATGCCTCATATTGCACCGACCAAGAAGTGGTGAGGAGAGCACATCATGGCTAACGAAAAAGTCGATGTCGTTATCGTCGGCGCCGGCGCTTCCGGCTCGGTCTATGCCAATGTGCTGACCAAGACGGGCAAGAAGGTCGTTCTGTTCGACAATGGCCCCGACTGGCAACTCACGGACCTGATCAGCTCGGACATCTGGGGCCGCCGCCTCAAGCCGGCCGGTCCGCCGGTGCTGCTCGACGGCAAGAATCCGTTTGGCTATGTCGCGCAAGCCGGCTGGGGCGTCGGCGGTGCGGCGCTGCACTACTTCGCCAATTTCCCGCGCTATCTGCCGACCGATTACAAGATGAAGAGCGAGCACAATCGCGGGCACGATTGGCCGATCTCTTACGAAGACCTCGCGCCCTATTACGACAAGGTGGCCGCCGATGTCGGCGTCTCCGGCGACGCCAAGGCTGAGGAGAAATGGCGGCCGGCGGGCGAGCCCTATCCGATGCCGCCGATGAAGACGTTTCCGGCCGGCGAAGTGTGGCTCAAAGCCGCCGAGGCCAACGGCATCCACATGGTGCCGGCGGCGGTCGGCATGGCTTCGACCCCGTTCAAGGGCCGCGATGCCTGCATCTATGACGGCTGGTGTCACGTCGGCTGCCCGATCGGCGCGCTCGCCAATCCTGTCGTCACCTATCTCGGGGAGGCCCGCAAAGGCGGCGCCGAGGTGAGGGCGCTTTGCACAGTGACGCGCGTCCTCACCAATCAGGATGGCACGCGGGTCACCGGCGTCGAATATTACGACGCCCAAAAGCAGAAACAGACGCAGGAAGCGAGCGTCGTTATTCTCGCCGCCTGGTCGGGGCAAAATCCGCGCATCCTTCTCAACTCGGCGACCGACAAGCATCCCAACGGCCTTGCCAACAAGAACCAGCTCGTCGGCAAGTTCATGATGACGCACAGCGTTGCCGGCACCTGGGCGCTGTTCGACGAAGACATCACGCCTTACATGGGCACGATCGGCGCGCAGTTCATGTCGTACGACCGTTATGCCAAGACCAGCTATCCGAACGCGTTCGGCAGCGCCTTCACCGTCGCGGGAGCGGCTATGAAGACCAACGACTTCGCGCAGGCGCGCGGCGATCTGTTCGGCAAGGATCTGGCCGCGTTCATGAAGCGGGCGGCAAAAGGCATTACCCGCATCACCTTCTTCGGTGAGGGATTGCCGCAACTGGAAAATCGCATCGAGCTGGTCAGCGACAAGGATGAATTCGGCATGCCGCTCGCCAAGCTCACGCACAGCTTCAGCGACGACGGCATCGCGCTGTGGAACGCAAACTTCGATCAGGGCATGAAGGTTGCCAAGGCCACCAACGCGAAAGAAGCGTGGCCGGGGAAGGGGCCGGTGGTGCCGACAAGCCACCTGCACGGCGGCGCCATCATGGGCACCGACGTGTCCAACTCCGTGACCAACAGTTATGGCCAGACCCACGAGATCGCGAATTTGTGGATGGCCGGGCCCTGCATCTTTCCGACCGAAGGCGCGTCGAACCCGACCTACACCATCTTCGCCGTGTCGCTGCGTGGCGCGGAGCAACTGGCGAAGACGTGGGGCAGTGTTGCGGGGTAATGTCATTCCGGGCCGAGCGAAGCGAAGAGCCCGGAATCCATAACCACCGTCCGTGAATATGGATTCCGGGTTCGCCGCTTTCAGCCGCGCCGCGGAATGACGGCGCTGAGAATTTTACTCCGCCGCGGCCTTCGAATGCCCGAGCCGCCGATTCAGCGACTTCAACAAATCCTCCGCGGCTTCGGCGATCACCGTACCTGGCGGAAAGATCGCCTCGGCACCGGCTTTTTTCAGCGCCTCGTAATCCTGCGGCGGTACCACGCCGCCGACCACGATCATGATGTCGCCGCGGCCTTGTTTGGTCAGCTCGGCTTTCAGCTCCGGCACCAGGGTCAGGTGCGCAGCGGCGAGCGAGGACACGCCGAGAATGTGCACGTCGTTCTCGACCGCTTGGCGCGCGGCTTCGGCGGGTGTCGCGAACAGCGCGCCGATATCGACGTCGAAGCCGAGGTCGGCGAAGGCGGTGGCAATCACCTTCTGGCCACGGTCGTGGCCGTCTTGGCCGATCTTTGCGACCAGGATACGCGGGCGGCGGCCTTCGTCGTCCTCGAATTGGCTGACGAGTTTCTGCACCCGTTCGACGGCATCTGTCATGCCGACCTCCCGCCTGTAGACGCCGGAGATGGCTTTGATCTCCGCTTGATGACGACCGAATACCTCTTCGAGCGCCAGCGAAATCTCGCCGACGGTGGCCTTGGCGCGCGCCGCGTCGATGGCGAGCGCCAACAGATTGCCGTTGCCGCCGGCGGCGTTGCGCGTCAGCGTCGCCAGCGCCTCGGCGACCGCCTTCGGATCGCGCTCGCGCTTGAGCCGTGTGAGCTTGTCGACCTGCAATTGCCGCACCGCGCCGTTGTCGATCTTGAGAACGTCGATTTGCGCGTCGCTCACGGGCCGGTATTTGTTGACGCCGATCACCGCTTGCGCGCCGGCATCGATGCGCGCTTGCGTGCGCGCAGCGGCTTCCTCGATGCGCAGCTTCGGTAATCCGGCCTCGATGGCCCGCGTCATGCCGCCGAGCGCCTCGACTTCTTCGATATGGCCCAGCGCCTGCGCGGCGAGATCGTGGGTCAGCCGCTCCACATAGAACGAGCCGCCCCACGGATCGATCATCCGCGTGGTGCCGCTTTCCCGCTGCAGTACGATTTGGGTATTGCGGGCGATGCGGGCGGAAAAATCCGTCGGCAGAGCCAGCGCTTCGTCGAGCGCATTGGTGTGCAGCGATTGGGTGCCGCCGTGAATCGCCGCCATGGCCTCGATGGCCGTGCGCGCCACGTTGTTGAACACGTCTTGCGCGGCGAGCGACCAGCCGGAGGTTTGGCAATGGGTGCGCAGCGACAGCGAGCGCTCGTCCTGCGGATTGAACGGCTTCATCAGCTTGGCCCAGAGCAGGCGCGCGGCGCGAAGCTTCGCCACTTCCATGAAATAATTCATGCCGATGCCGAAGAAGAACGACAGCCGCGGCGCGAAGCGATCGATGGCGAGGTTCGCGGCCAACCCGGCGCGGACATATTCGACGCCGTCGGCAAGCGTATAAGCGAGCTCGAGGTCGGCGGTCGCGCCGGCCTCCTGCATGTGATAGCCGGAGATCGAGATCGAGTTGAATTTCGGCATATGCGCCGAGGTGTAGGAGAAGATATCGGAGATGATGCGCAGTGACGGTTTCGGCGGATAGATATAGGTGTTGCGCACCATGAACTCTTTGAGAATATCGTTCTGGATGGTGCCGGCGAGTTTTTCCGGCGGCACGTCTTGCTCCTCCGCCGCCACGATATAGAGCGCCAGCACCGGCAGCACGGCGCCGTTCATGGTCATCGACACCGACATCTGGTCGAGCGGGATGCCGGCGAACAGCGTGCGCATGTCGTAGATCGAATCGATCGCCACGCCCGCCATGCCGACGTCGCCCGAGACGCGCGGGTGATCGCTGTCATAGCCGCGGTGGGTGGCGAGGTCGAAAGCGATCGACAGGCCTTTCTGGCCGCCGGCGAGATTGCGGCGGTAGAAGGCGTTGGAATCCTCCGCCGTGGAAAAACCGGCATATTGCCGGATGGTCCATGGCTGGGTGACGTACATGGTCGGGTAGGGGCCGCGCAGGAACGGCGCGATGCCGGGATAGCCGTCGAGGTCGGGAATGCCGGCAAGATCGGAGGCCTGGTAGCTGCTCTTTACCGAAATACCTTCCGGCGTGAGCCAAGGCGTCGCCGGCGCCGCGCTCGCGGCCTGCGCATCGGCGAAATCGATCTTCGTAAAATCCGGGATCTGGCTCATCGGTCCATCCGATCCTTTGGTCGCCCGGCGGTATCCGATTAATCTATCACGCACTGCAACAAATTGCGACTGGATAGCTGTTGTCCAGCCGCACTGCAGCCATGGTTATCATCATGCTGGGCGCAATCCCGCGCCGCCGCCCGGTCCCGCCGCTTGCACGATCCCAAACCCATCCGCCAAACCACCAGCGCCGCGGCCCAATGGGCGCCGCTGGCGCACTTCATTGCCGCCGATGCGCGGCTGGAACGCTGGGCGGCACAACGCCCGGCAACCGCTTTCACCTACGAGTTCATCCGCTTCGGCGTGAAACAGGCCTGGGCCTGTTTGTTCGGCGGCGCCATGGTGGCGCTGATCGTCGGCACGTCGTTGTGGTATCCGCGCGGCGCCGCTCTGGCGCGCTACGACTTCATGTTCCTGATGGCGCTCGCCATCCAGGCCGCCATGCTGGCGTTCAAGCTCGAAACGCTCGACGAGGCCAAGGTCATTCTCATTTATCACGTGGTCGGCACCATCATGGAAGTGTTCAAGACCGACGTCGGCTCCTGGATCTATCCGGAGCCGAGCATCTTCCATGTCGCCGGCGTGCCGCTGTTCTCCGGCTTCATGTATGCCTCGATCGGCAGCTATATCGCGCGCGCCTGGCGGCTGTTCGATTTCCGCTTCACCCATCATCCGCCGCTGTGGTCGGTCGATCTGCTCGGGCTCGCGATCTACGCCAATTTCTTCGCGCACCATTACACGATCGATCTGCGGATTTTTCTGTTTGCGGCGGCGGCGGCTTTGTTCGGCCGCACCTGGATCTATTACCGCATCCACCACCATTATCGCCGCATGCCGTTGTTGCTCGGCCTGTTCCTGGTGGCGCTGTTCATCTGGATCGCCGAGAACCTCGGCACCTTGACCAAAACCTGGCTCTACCCGCACCAGATGGCGGGCTGGTCGGCGGTGTCGCTGGGCAAGCTCGGCTCGTGGTTTCTGTTGCTGATCATCAGCTACGCGCTGGTCGCGATCGTCAACCGGCCGCAAAAGTTCGAGGCGGGGCTCGCGGGCAACGACGAGTCTCAGCCGGCCAAGATCTGATAGGCCCCCCGCAGCGTCGCCAGCGCATCGCAACCGGCGTGGATGAAGGTTTGCACACCGGCATTGCGATAAGTCGTTTCGCTCATGCCCGGTTGACCGGCAACATAAATGTGCCGGGCGCCGGCCGCGGCGAGCGCGTCCGCGGCGCCCGCAACGTCGCTCTCATAGGTTTTGTCGGAGCCGCACAAGCAGGCGAGCGCGGCGCCCGATGCCTTGAAGGCTGCGGCGAGCGGGGCGGGGCCGTCCTCGCCGCCGACCGCTTCGATGCCGCCGGCTTCGAAAAAGTTCTTGGCGACGTTGGCGCGGGCGTTGAAGTCGGTGGGCTTGCCGAGGGTGGCGAGGAACACTTTCGGCCGCGCGCCGGTCGCGGCCAGGATTTTGTCCGACGCGTCGCGCAGCTGTTCGAACGGTTCGGCAAGGCGGATGCGCGGCAGCGCTGCGGCGGTGACGGGAGCCTCGTCTTTCGGTAGCGCCGCCGGCGCCACATCGAGAACCGTGGGCAAAACCTCATTAAGGTCCGGATATTCGTTGGTGCCGGTGAGAATGTCGGTGCGGCGGGCGACCGCGCGTTCGCGTTCGGCGCGCACCGCCGCGGCATGGCGTTGAATGAGGCCGGTTTCCAGCGCCGCCCACACGCCGCCGGCCTGCTCGATCTCGCGGAAGGCCGACCACGCCGCGGTGCAGAGTTCGTGCGTCATGGCTTCCAGCGCGCCGGAGCCGGCGGCCGGATCGGCGACGCGGGCGAGGTTCGATTCTTCCAGCAGCACCAGCTGAGTGTTGCGCGCGACGCGGCGGGCGAATGGGTCGGGCAGACCGAGCGGCGCGGTGTGGGGCAGCACCGTGACGGCATCGGCGCCGCCCAAGCCCGCAGCAGCGACGGCGATGGTCGTGCGCAACATATTCACGTGCGGGTCGTGCTTCGTCATCATGCGCCAGGCGGTCTCGGCCGCGATCATGACCGGCTTCGGCGTGAGACCGCAGGCTTGCTCGACGCGCGCCCACAGTTTCCGCGCGGCGCGCAATTTCGCCATGGTCAAGAACTGATCGGCATCGGCCGAAAGCCGAAAATAGATCGCCTCGCGCGCGGCGGGGAGCGCCATGCCGGCCGCTTCCAGCGCACGCAGGTAAGCGACCGCGCTGGCCAGCGCAAAGGCAAGTTCGTGGGCTTCGGACCCGCCGGCATTGTGGATGATGCGCCCGTCGGCAACGGCGAACGGGCCGCGGAAGCCCGCGCCGGCAAGCTCGCCGACCATCGCGGCAAAGGATGGCGCCGGCTCCTGCCAGGTTCGCGGCCCGCGGCCGGAAGCCGCAAAGCCGCCGACCGGATTGATGCTGGCGCGCAGATCGACCTTCGATGGGTCAAGACCGCGGCTTTTGACCAGGGCCGCAAAATCGCGAACGACGTGCCGCGTCGCCGGCGAAAGATTGAGGTCGATCGCCACGGCGGTGAGATCGACGCCGTCAAGCGCGCGGTTAAGCGTTGCCGGCGACGGATCGAGGCCAAAACCGTTGGCGCTCACCGAGCCGGCGAAGACCAGCACCAAACCGGTGGCGCCGTTTTGCAGGTCGTCGAGCGCCTGCGCGTTGGCGGCCGCAGGCTCTGGATGATCGACGCGCTGCATGACGCTCCAGGCCGCGCCGGGCGCGCGTCCGCCAAGCGCCGTTGCGCCGGCGTCGCGGGCATAAAGCGGTTCGATGGTCAGGCCGTCATGGGTCCGGCTCTCGAGCCGCGCGAACGGCGCGCCCTTGAGCACGGCATCGACCAGGCCGCGCCAGGCGTCTTCCGTTGCCGGGGGGAAATCCGGGGTTGGGTTTTGCGGGTCCGTCATTGTTGCAAAGTGCCATGCCGGGCACCGCCGGCCAACCTGTGGAGTCGTGCAATTGGCGTGCCGCGCCCTAGCGCCCTGGCAGCCTCTCGATGCCCGCCGCATCCACGCGCTTGAGCGCATCGCTGATCCGGATGCCGGCGATGACGCGGTCGGGCGCGATTTCGGCAAGCGGCACGAGTACGAAGGCGCGTTCGAACAGACGCGGGTGTGGCAAGGTCAAGGTGGCGTCGTTAAGGGCGACGTCGTCAAAAGCCAGGATGTCGAGATCGATGGGACGCGGTCCCCAGTGTTGTTCGCGGGCGCGGTCGCGGCCGAGCGCGCGTTCGCAGGCTTGCGCGCGGGCCAGCAGCGCGCGCGGCGCAAGCGTGGTCGAAACCGCAATGACGGCATTGATGAATGGGGGCTGGTCAGTGACGCCCCAGGGTGGGGTGCGATAGTCCGATGAGCGGGCTGTGAGCCGTATGTCGGAATCATTGCACAGCAGTAAGATCGCCTGATCGAAATTTGCCCGGACGTCGCCGACATTGCCGCCCAGCGCGATGAACGCCTCGACCAAAGTCTCAGCCATTCTTGCGATTGCGCGTGCGCTCGATGACGACGCCGACATCGTCGAAGGTCGCGGCGATCGGGGCGTGCGGCTTGTGCACGGTGACGCGGATGCCGCGAACCTGAAGAAAGCGCTCAAGCACCGCCTCGGCGACGGCGCCGGCGGCCGCCTCGACCAGCCGATAGCGGCGCGAGCAGAATGCTTCCGTGGCCGTCTGCACCACCAGGTCGTAGGACACGGTGTGCTTGAGCATGTCGGTGCGCGAAGCTTCGGCCAGATCGATATCGAGCGTCAGATCGAGCTTAAAAGTCTGGCCGACCTTGGCTTCGTGCTGCATCACGCCGTGATAGGCGTGGAGCGCCAACCCGCTGACAAAGACGGAGTCGCTCATCGCGCCCGCCTGATGGCCGCGGCGACGGCCAGCGCCTGCACCGTCGGCGCCACGTCGTGGACGCGGATGATGGCGGCGCCGTTCTCGACGGCCGCAAGATGCGCGGCGAGCGAGCCGCCGAGCCGCTCCGTGGGCTCCGACGGCACGATGGAATGGATGAAACGCTTGCGCGAAGCGCCGACCAGGAGCGGCAGGCCAAATCCGCGCCAGGTGTCGAGCCGGGCGATGCAAATCAGGCTCTGTTCCGGGGTCTTGCCAAATCCGATGCCGGGATCGAGCACGACGCGCTCGCGCGGGATGCCGGCGCGGGCGGCGATGGCGAGCGAGCGCTCGAAGAAGGCGGTGACGTCGGCGACAATGTCGATGGATGGATCGGCGGCATCGCGATTGTGCATGACGATGACGGGCGCATGGTGCTCGGCAACGACGCGCGCCATGTCGGGGTCGCGCTGTAGCCCCCAGACATCGTTGACGATCGCGGCGCCGGCCTGGAGTGCCCAGGCCGCGACCGCAGCTTTCATCGTATCGATCGAGACCGCAACGCCGAGCGCGACCGCGGCCGGCAGGATGCCGGCAAGGCGGCTACGCTCCTCCTCGAGCGTCACCGCAACCGCATTGCCGTAGGGCCGCGTCGATTCCGCCCCGATATCGAGAATGTCGGCGCCTTCGGCGGCAAGACGTTGCGCCTGGGCAATGGCGGCTGCCGGATCGAGAAAGCGGCCGCCGTCGGAAAACGAGTCTGGCGTCACATTGAGGACGCCCATGATCAGCGGGCGCTTTTTCTCAAGAAGATCGCGTAACACATTGCCTGCAGGCGCCAAATCGCTCACTCCAGGCTTGCGAGAATTGCAACTTACGGCCGTTTCCTGGGCAATCGCCTGAGCCGTCCTTGGCGCCGCTGCGGCATTTCGCATGGTTGTGGCTTTGCGCGGTCGCGAAAAGCGAGTCAAGCCACGGAGGGGCAGCACCAAGGGCAGGGATGGCAGGGCCGATCAATAACGGATGATGGTCGGCAGCTTCTTGGCGCTCTCGATCCAGCGCTCCACCGTCTGCTTCTTCGGCAATAGCCGCACCAGGTTGCGCTTATTGGCTTCGCGCATTTTGTCGACCAGGTGCTCGGGGTTGCGGAATTTGAGCTCGTTGACGGTTTTGACCCCAACGGCGCGAAGCAGCTCGGAATATTCCCAGCCGACGCCCTTGACCCGCATGCGGTCGGCGGCGGTGACCCAGCCGAGAATGCGCTCGGAATTGGTGCGGGTCATTTCGGCAAGCTTCAGCCGCTGCTTCGGCGTTTTGGCCGAGCGCAGAAGCCCGATGGTGGTGCGAATCCCTTCCGACTTTAGGATCGCGGCCGTGTCCGGCCCGATGCCCCGAATGTCGGTAATAGGATACGCCATCGATGCCTCCCCCTCGGCGCGCCGCTACATCAACTGCGAAAGGCCAGCGAACGCAACAATGGCCTTGTCGACCGCTTCCGCGCCAACTGCCCCTGGGCACCGGCGAGGATTTCGCGGCTGACGCTTTGTATCTGCCCCATGCTCTGCCTCACCCCATCATGCGCATGCCCGCGCCCTTCACTCCGCTCATGCCGAAACCGCCGGCATTGTCGCTGGCGGCTTGCCGCAGCAAAGCTTCGGCTCGATCGAGCCGGGCCAAGAGCGGGCGCACTTTGTTTGATGATCTTCCATGACCAGGAAGTCGAAAATGATCCCCACCGCCTTTTTGGCGGCCAGCGCGATCTACTCCAAGATCGACGACCAGCCAGCCAACCAGTTCCTCTGTTACCCCAACGCCATCCCGCTCTTTCGGCAGGTTTCGGTTCAATAATGTACATTCCTCGGGGCGTGACAAGTATGCACCACCCGCAGGAGGCCATTTGACGCGCTGCGCATGTCGAAGGGTGGCCGGGCGTTGCAAAGATGCAACGCTGTTTCGGCGCGGTAACAAAAGAATGCGCGGGGCGACGTGGAAATGACAAAGCCCGCGCTGTAAATATCACAGCACGAACGAGAAAAGGTGACCCCATGACGGCATCCGAAGCTCTGCCCAAGGTTCTCGACCGCATCGACGGCGATCTGGATGACAGTCTCGGTCGTCTGTTCGCGCTCTTGCGCATTCAATCGGTCTCGACCGACCCGGCCTATGCGCCGCACTGCCGCACCGCGGCCGAACATGTCGCGGCCGATCTGCGCGGGCTCGGCTTCGAGACCAGCGTGCGGCCGACGGCGGGCCATCCGGTCGTCATCGGCAAAAGCGGCAGCGGCAAAGCCAACGGCGGCGCGCCGCGGGTGCTGTTCTACGGCCATTATGACGTGCAGCCGGTCGACCCGCTCGATTTGTGGCAGACGCCGCCGTTCGAGCCGCGCGTCGAGACGCTCGACGGCGGGCGGAAAATCATCGTCGCCCGCGGCGCCTGCGACGACAAAGGCCAAGCCATGACCTTCATCGAGGCCTGCCGGGCGTTCAAGGCGGTCACAGGCCAGCTGCCGCTGGATATCACCATGATGATCGAGGGCGAGGAGGAGTGCGGCTCGAAGAATTTGTTCGGTTTCGTGCGCGACAATGCCGCCGAGTTGCGCCGCGACCTGGCGCTGGTGTGCGACACCGGCATGTGGGACGCGGCGACGCCTTCCATCACCACCTCGCTGCGCGGCCTGGTCTACGAGGAGATCCGGCTCACCTGCGCCGACCGCGACCTGCATTCCGGCCTATTCGGCGGCGCCGCGCGCAATCCGATCCATGTGCTCGCCGACATTCTTTCCGCCATGCACAATGCCGATGGCGGCGTCACCATTCCGGGCTTCTATGACGGCGTTCACGACCTGCCGCCCGACATCAAGGCCGATCTCGAAGGCCTTGGCCTCACTGCGGAAAAATTCCTCGGCCCGATCGGCTTGAAGATTCCGGCCGGCGAAAAGGGCCGCATCCTGCTCGAGCAAATTTCGACGCGGCCGACGGCCGAGGTCAACGGCATCATCGGCGGCTATACCGGGGAGGGGGCCAAGACCGTGATCCCCGGCAAGGCCAGCGCAAAAGTCTCGTTCCGCCTCGTCGGCAACCAGGACCCGGAAAAAATCCGCAACGCCTTCCGCGATTTCGTCCGCGCCCGCGTGCCGGCCGACTGTTCGGTCGAATTCGGCAACTTCGGCTGCAATCCGGCGTTCGAAGTGGCGTTCGATAATCCGGCCTTGGGCAAGGCGCGCACCGCGCTCGCCGAGGAATGGGGCAAGAAAGCGGTGACCGTCGGCGCCGGCGGCTCGATCCCTATCGTCGGCGATTTCAAGACTGTGCTCGGCATGGACACCTTGATGGTCGGCTTTGCGCTTGATGACGACCGAGTCCATTCGCCCAACGAGAAATTCGACCTGAAATGCTTCCACAAGGGCATCCGCAGTTGGGCGCGGATTCTGGCGGCGCTGGCCGGATGAGGTCATTCCGGGGCGCGCGCAGCGCGAACCCGGAATCCATAGCCACGAAAATCGCAGGATTGGCGCTGCACTGCCAGCATTTGAACTGCGGTGAATATGGATTCCGGGTTCCTCGCTTCGCTCGGCCCCGGAATGACGCACTACCACTCGCCATTCGCCGGTCGCGACGTTAAGCAGAGCAATGGATTCGCTGTCGCCGCAGCCCTCGTTGCTGCGCCATCGCCCGTTCGTGCTGTTCTGGTGCGCCCGCACCTCGACCAGCGGTGCCTACCAGATGCAAGCGGTCGCGGTCGGCTGGCAGCTCTACGATCTCACCCACGATCCGCTCGACCTCGGCCTGGTCGGCTTGATGCAATTCTTTCCGGTCGTCGCGCTGGCGCTGGTGATCGGCCAGACCGCCGATCATTTCGACCGTCGCATCGTTGCCGGCACCTGCCAGGTGGTCAAGGCGATCTGCGCCGCCTTGTTCGCGCTCGGCACCTTGCAGGGCTGGCTTGATCGCGGCTCGATCTTGACGCTGATCCTGATCACCGGAACCGCGCGCGCCTTCGAGGCGCCGACCTTGCATTCGATCGTGCCCGGCATCGTGCCGCGTTCGCTCTTGCCGCGCGCCATTGCCGCTTCCGCAACGGCGCAGCAGACCGCGGTCATTTGCGGCCCGGCGCTCGGCGGCTTTCTCTATGCGCTCGGGCCGGCGGTGGTCTATGGGCTTTGCACGGCGGTTTTCGTGACCGCTTGCATCCTGATCAGCTTCGTTCAGGGTAAGCACCGCGCCGAGCAAAGAAAGCCTGTCAGCGTCAAGACGCTGTTCGCGGGCTTCGCCTATATCCGCGACAACCCGATCCTCTTTGGCGCCGTCTCGCTCGACCTGTTCGCGGTGCTCTTGGGCGGCGTTACCGCGCTGTTGCCGATCTATGCCCGCGATATTCTCGGCACCGGCCCGTGGGGGCTTGGCCTGTTGCGCTCGGCGCCGGCGGTCGGGGCGCTGAGCATGTCGGTGTTTCTGGCGCGTCACGCCATCGAGCGCCGCGCCGGTGTTCTGATGTTGGGCACGGTCTGCATATTCGGGATCGCCTCGACGGTTTTTGCGTTGTCGACTTCGATCGCGCTGTCGTTCGCCGCGCTTATTGTTTATGGCGCGGCCGACGCCATCAGCGTGGTGATCCGCCAGTCGCTGGTGCAGACGCGCACGCCCCACGACATGCTCGGCCGCGTCATGTCGGTGAATTCGATGTTCTCAGGCTCCTCGGGCACGCTCGGCGAATTCCGCGCCGGCGCGCTCGCGGCCTGGATCGGCGCGGTGCCTTCGGCGCTGATCGGCGGGGTCGGCGTGGTTTTGATCGCGCTGACCTGGTACCGCCTGTTCCCGGCGCTGCGCAACATTCAACGGCTGACCGGCGACACCGGCGGGCGCTTCCCCGACGAAGCCCTCCCGGCGGAATGACGCACCTGCGGCGGCCGCACAATCTGCTATTGTAATTGCGTAGGCCTAAGGCGTGCGGCGCAGCAAGACCGACCCGCCGACCAAAAACAGGTTGCGGAAATCTGGGAGGGATGACGCATGAAAAAGTTGCTTCTTGTCGCCGTGGCCGCGATCGTCGCCGTGCTGGCGGGCTCAAGACTATACGCCGACGATTTTCCATCGCGGCCGATCACCCTCGTCAATCCGTTCGGCCCCGGCAGCGCCAGCGACACGCTCTGCCGCATCATCGCCGATCCGCTCGGCCAGGCGCTCCGGCAGCCGGTCGTCGTCGAGGATCGGCCCGGCGCCGACGGCGCGCTGGCAGCGCTCTACGTCCATCATCAGCCGGCCGACGGCTACAATCTGCTGATGGCGACCAACTCGCCGCTGTCCGCCGACCCGTTCCTTCACAAGGACGTGGACTACGATGCGGTGAAGGATTTCGCGCCGATCACGCGGGTCGGCAGCTTCACGCTGATGCTGGTGGTCAATCCGAATTTGCCGATCCATTCGGTCAAGGACCTGGTCGCTTATGCCAAAGCCAATCCCGGCAAGCTGTCGTTCGCCAGCGGCAATACCGCCGGCATCGTCGGCGGCGACACGCTCGCCCACTGGGCCGGGATCGATGTCTTGCAAGTGCCTTACAAGAGCACGCCGCCGGCGCTCGAAGACATCATCGCCGGACGTGTCTCCATGATGTTCGCCGATTTCACCACCGCCATCCCACACGTCCAGTCCGGCGCGCTACGAGCGCTGGCGATATCGCGCATCAAGCGCAGCTCGCTGTTCCCGGCACTGCCGACGCTTGATGAGTCCGGCGTGAAAGGCTTCAACCTTGACGCATGGGCGGGTCTGGTCGCGCCGGCCGGTACACCGCCCGAGGTCGTGACCAAGCTCAACGGTGTTTTGCGCAAGATCATCGACAGCCCCGACGTCCAGGCGAAATTCAAGAACGTGGGCTTCGAAGGATTTTCCTCGACGTCCGAAGAGTTGGGCGACTACATCAAGGCGCAGCTCATCTCCTGGCAAAAGATGGTGACGGACGCGGGCATTCAGCCGAACTGAAGCTGTGACCCGCTACATCCCGCGCGTTTGGGAGTTCGCGCCTTAATCCGTCTGCTGCCTCACCACCAGCACCGAGCAGGCGGCGTAGCGCACCACGTGGCCGGCATTGGAGCCGAGAAAATAAGTGCGCAAGCCGGTGCGGTGCGAGCTCATGACGATCAGGTCGGCGTGCATCCGCTTGGCTTCATCGAGGATTTCGCGGTCGACATTGCCGTGCAGCACGACGGTCGAGATCTTGTCCGGCGCCAGTCCGGTCTCCTTCGCGACGATGGCGATCGCTTCCTCTGCCGAAGCGCGCTGCTGCGCCTCGAAGTCGGGCGGCACGTATTCGGCGAGCATCACCGGCGTCATCGGCAAGACGTTGACCAGGCGAATCGAGCCGTTCGACTCCTTCGCCATCATCACAGCCGTGGCGATGGCCGGCTTGGCCAGTTCGACGTCGGCAAGATCGATCGGCACCAGGATGCGTCTGTACATGTCTTGCCCCTTTTTCTTGCCCCTTGTCAGACTTTTAATCCGTCGCGGCGGCGATCAGCCGCGGCGTAACGAAGCGCTCCAAGCGCCCGGCATGCGGATGCAGGCGCGACCAGTCGTCGAACGCAAGAGCGATGACGACGAGGCCCGAGGTCGGCAATTTCTCCGCCACCCGCTCGCGCGCGTCGACGTTGCCCGAAGCGATCAACTGCATCGCGACGTCGTGCAGGCCCGGATTGTGGCCGACCACGAGCACGCTGTGCGCGCCGCGCGTCTTGCTGATGATCTCGAACAAGGCCTCGGTCGTGGCGTTGTAAATGCGTTCTTCGTTGACCAGCCGCGGCGCCTTGGCAAAGGCCGGCGCGATCAGCGCCCAGGTTTCCTGGGTGCGCTTGGCCGGCGACACCAGCACCACGTCGGGTGTGAGGCCATGGCGGGCCATATAGGCGCCGATGACGGGCGCGTCGTCGCGGCCGCGCTTGGTCAGTTTGCGGTCGCGGTCGCGCTGGCCGGGCTCGGCACGCTCGGTTTTGGCATGGCGCAGCAGCATCAAACGGCGCATGGCGGCAATGTCGCTTTCTGAGCCCAGGGAGTCTAGTCTGCGCCCCGCAGCGGCGGACCGGAACGGCCTTTGAAATGAGCGAAACCGATACCACAGCCTATGGCCAAAGCTGGTACGCCGCGACCATGGTGGACGCGCCGCGGCGGCCGGCGCTCCACGTCGACCTCGACGTCGATGTCTGCGTGATCGGCGGCGGCCTTGCCGGGCTGACGACGGCGCGGGAATTGGCGCGGTCCGGCTGGTCGGTCGTGCTGTTGGAGGCGGGCCGGCTGGCGGCGAGCGCGTCCGGCCGCAATACCGGCTTCGTGCTGCCCGGCTTTGCCGCCGACGCCGAAAAGCTGATCGGCCGCATCGGCTTCGAGCGCGCCAAGTCGCTGTGGGCGCTGTCCCAGGCCGGGCTCGATTACGTCCGCAGCGCCGTCCAGGAGGAGGGCGCCGCCGGCATCGATCCGCAGCCAGGCTGGCTCTATGTTTCCAAGGTCGATAATGGCGACGAGTTTTTGGGCCTGGTGCGGCTGCTCAACGACCTCGGCTGCGAGATCGAGGGCTGGCCGACCGAGCGCGTGCGCGCCGTGCTGCACAGCCAGCGTTACTATCACGCGGTCAATTATCTGCGCGCGATCGCCATCCATCCGCTCAATTACGCGCTCGCGCTCGCCGCGGCGGCGGAACGCGACGGCGCGCGCATTTTCGAAGGCACGCCGGCGCTGTCGATCGATCCGGCCGGCGTGCGCAAGCGCATCGTCACGCCGGGCGCGCGGCTGCGCGCCAACCACGTGGTGCTCGCCGGTAATGTCCAGATCGGCGGGTTGATGCCGCAGATCGGTGCCACGCTGTTGCCGATCACCACCTATGTGATCACCACGGCGCCGCTCGGCGAAAAACTCGGCGCGGTGGTCGGCTATCGCGGCGGTATCAGCGACACCGATCTCTCCGACAATCATTACCGCATCGTCGGCGGCGACCGCTTGATGCTGTCGGGCCGCTCGACGACCTGGGCGCGCAATCCGCGCCGCTACGTGCGCGCGCTCCAAGCCGACATCAAAAAGACCTATCCGCAGCTCGGCGAGGTCGCCGTCGATTACGCCTGGGCCGGCACGCTCGGCAACACCGTGCACCGCATGCCGCAGATCGGCGAACTCGGCGCCGGCGTCTGGCTCGCCTCCGGCTTCGGCGGCCATGGGCTCAACACCACCGCCATGGCCGGCAATCTGATCGCCCGCGCCATCGTCGAGGGCGATCAGACCTGGCGGCAATTCACGCCGTTCGAACTGGTGTGGGCCGGAGGCGTCGCCGGCCGCGTCGCCATTCAGATGCGCTCCTGGATCAAACGGTTCCACGATCGTGTTGCCGAGCGCCGTGCGCACGCCCGCGAGATCGCGCACCGGCAAGTGCGCGAAGCCGAACTTTTGGCCCAGGAGGCAGCGCGTGCGCAGGAAGCTGCCGCGCAGGCCGAAGCGGCCCAATATGCCGCGGCAGAAGAAACGCAGCGCTATGCCGAGCCCGAGCCTGTCGTTGCCGCCGAAGCCGAGCCGCGCGAGCGGCCCGCGGCAGGGCGGCATCGGACTAGGCGCCGCAAGCGGCGCGAGCGCAGCGAGGGCGTGAGCTAAATTTTCTCGAAGTGAATCTGCTCGGCCACCGCCGTCCATTTGGCGATGTCGTCGACGAGCCGCTTCTTGAATTCGGCCGGGGTCGTCGGCGCCGGCTCGTTGCCGAACGTGTGCATGCGCTCGACCGTTGCCGGATCTTTGAGGATGCGCACCACCTCGGCGTTGAGCCGGCTGACGATCGGCTCGGGCAGGCCGGCCGGCGCCACCAAGCCCTGCCAGGCGCTGACGTCAAAACCCGGCACGCCGCTTTCGGCAATGGTCGGCGCCGACGGCAGCGCGAAATATTCCTTGGCGCTCGACACCGCGAGCGCGCGCAATTTGCCGTTGCGGATGAATTCCATCATGGTCGCCGGCGGATCCATCATGAAATCGAGCCGGCCGCCGACCAGCTCCATGACGGCGGGCGCGCTGCCGCGATAGGGCACGTGCAGCACCTTGATCTTGGTCTCGATGGCGAACAGCTCGATCGCAAGATGCGGTCCGGAGCCGACGCCGGGCGTGCCGTAGAGCAGGGGGTTTGGCCGTTTGTGTGCGGTGCTGATCAGCTCGGCGACGCTCTTGATGCCGGAGTCGACATTGGTCGCCAGGACATAGGGATATTCGGACGCGAGCGTGATCATGGTGAAGTCGTCGACCGAACGATACGGCAGGTTTGCGAAGGTCGCCGCGGCGCTGGCATGTCCCGACGGGATGACGCTCAGCGTATAGCCGTCGGGTGCCGCGCGCGCGACCTGCGCCGCCGCCGCCGTGCCCGACGCGCCGGGCCGCGGCTCGACGATCACCGCTTGGCCGAGCGAGCGTGACAGGCCGTCGGCAATGAGACGGGCAATGACGTCGGACGGCCCACCCGCCGGAAAGCCGTGAATGATGGTGATGGTGCGCGTCGGCCAGTCCGCCTCGGCGCGGGCGTTGGTGGTCGCGACGGCGGTAAGGCCGCCGAGCACCGTGCGGCGTGTGAGTTTAGTCATCGCAGGTTCTCCCGCAGTTCCAAGCAATGTAGCCTGAATGGAGCGTGAGAGTAATCCCGGACAGCCCCGGAGCCAGCAAGCCCAGACGGCTGCGCGGCAAAGCGTCATTAAATATTGAGGGTTGGGAGTGCGTGCGTCTCGCGCATGCTCAATTGCATTGCCCAAATTCGGAATTATCAAAATTCGCCGACAATTTCCCGCAGAATTTTCACCCGGCGCGAATACATATCTTGCGTGCAGCGAAGGTCGATGGCGCAATTCGCGAGCATGACAAAAATAAAAACAAAAGCTGCCGACGATGTTAGGGATGAGTGTAAAGGCATTTCCTCCAGCAGCGCCAGCATGATCACGGCGCATAACGAGTTATTGACGATCCAAATTTTGATATGTTCTCGGGGCGTGATTGCGCGAGCAACGTCGTTGCCAAACGCTTGCATCAAAGCATCCCAATGATATGCCTCCAGCCGATAATTAATGGCAAGATATACGCTATTAAACACCATCAGAATAATGTAGGTGCGAACAAAAACCTTTATGCTGTTGAGCGAACCGGCAATGATGTATATGATCGTCGTTTGAAAGAACACTGGAATTGAATCGAGAAAAACACGTTGCAGTCGGGAATATTCGCTAGATCTCTCAAATGCCTCTTCGTAGTCTCCTGGAATGCCTTGGTTGAAGAATTTCCCGCGAAAGGAAGCGATAAGGCTCGGTACTTCGATATATTTGACGTCACAGTACCTGATCCATCCCCAGTAAAATCGGAACAGGGTCAGCGAATAAATCAAGAATAAGAGAAATGTCAGCCACAATTCTAAATTGGGCGGCACATTGTCGCTAATGCGGTTCATTACGTTGGTGACGGGAATCCCCAAATATTTCGAATACGCGCTATCGGCCCAAATAATCAGCGACTGCCCTGCGAGAATTGCAGAGCCACCCATGAGAATCGTGAATATCCACTTCAGGGAATCGTGAAGATTCTTCAGCACGAGAAGGGCGTAATCGTCCGCCTCTATTTTCTGCTGCAACGCAGCTGCGGGCTGTCTCCTTGCCAAACTCATGTCGAAACCACGAGAAAATATTAGTTTATACAATTGATAGTTGCATATCGGCTCGTCGAGTGTCAACTACGGAATGCAAAGCCCGTCGAGGTCTAGGGTTGTTGTTGGCTGGTGCCTTACCGCCCCTCGCGCCGCGCCATGAAGGCCAGCCGCTCGAACAGGTGAACGTCCTGCTCGTTCTTGATCAGCGCGCCGTGCAGCGGCGGAATGAGTTTCTTCGGATCGCGCTCGCGCAGCGTCTCGACCGAGATGTCCTCGACCATCAGGAGTTTTAGCCAGTCGAGCAGTTCCGACGTCGAAGGCTTCTTCTTCATGCCCGGCACGTCGCGGATCTCGTAGAACAGTTTCAACGCTTCGGCGACCAGGCGATGTTTGACGCCGGGAAAATGCACCTCGATAATGGCCCGCATGGTGTCGGCATCGGGGAAGCGGATGTAGTGGAAGAAGCAGCGGCGCAAGAATGCGTCCGGCAATTCCTTCTCGTTGTTCGACGTGATGACCACGATCGGCCGGCGCCGCGCCTGGATGGTTTCGCCGGTCTCGTAGACGAAGAATTCCATGCGATCGAGCTCTTGCAACAGATCGTTGGGAAATTCGATGTCGGCTTTGTCGATCTCGTCGATCAATAGCACCGGCCGCTCGTCGGCGACGAAGGCGTCCCACAATTTGCCGCGCTTGATGTAGTTGCGGATGTCTTTGACGCGGGCGTCGCCCAGCTGGCTGTCGCGCAGCCGCGTCACCGCGTCATATTCGTAAAGCCCTTGCATCGCCTTGGTGGTCGACTTGATGTGCCACTCGAGCAGGGGCGCGGAGAGCGCCTTGGCGATTTCGATCGCCAGCACCGTCTTGCCGGTGCCCGGCTCGCCTTTGACCAGCAACGGCCGCTCCAGCGCGATCGCGGCATTGACGGCAATTTTCAGATCATCGGTGGCGACGTAGGCGCTGGTGCCTTCAAAGCGCATGAGGGTCCATCGGTTCGGTGATTTTGACGAATTAGAACACGGCGAACTTGTCGCTCACAAGGCGGCGCGGCGCTCGCCAGCGTAAATCGGATCGCATCGCCACCCGGCAATTTCTGCCGGCAAGTCGGCATATCCGGCCCCGGCGCCGAACCGGGCCGTCTCGATAAACCATTGATATATTGGGGTAAATACCATGGCACGGGGATTGCTGGGAGGTGCACGGCGTTGGGCCATCCGTCGCGGCCCCAGTTCGTGACGTTGAGGATCGAGTGGAGAGGTAATGTCATGGGTATCTTCGATGCATTGACCACCGCGGTGTCCGGTCTGCAGGCGCAGTCGTTCGCGCTGCAAAACATTTCCGGCAACATCGCGAACTCCCAGACCGTCGGCTACAAGGAGACGGACACCGCCTTCGATGCGCTCGTCTCGCAAGCCGCCCTGGGCGAGCAGACATCGGGCGGCGTGTTCGCCTCCTCGGTCGCCAGCAACGGCGTGCAAGGCACCATCCAGAACGAAACCGTCGCGACCGACATGGCGATCAACGGTCAGGGCTATTTCGTGGTGACCCAGCCAACGGGAAATTCCGGCACCAATCCGCAATTCAGCGGCGTCAACGACTATACGCGCCGCGGCGATTTCCAGATGGACAGCAACGGCTATCTGGTCAACGGCGCCGGCTACTATCTGATGGGCATTCCGGTCGACCCGGCGACCGGAGCCCCAACCGCCAGCTCGCCCCAGGTTTTGCAATTCAACAACGATTTCCTCCCGGCGCAGGCGACGACGAGTATCAATTACGCGGCAAACCTGCCCAGCGCTCCACCGACGGGTGTGCTCGATCCTGCCAACTTCACCGCCACCTCCAATCCCCTCGACGCCGCGAGCGGCGGTACCGGCACGGTGATTGGCCAGGACGCCACCACATTCACCAATGAATCACTCGACGGCGGTTCCATCACCGCCTACGATTCCTTGGGCAATCCGGTCAACGTCCAACTCCGTTGGGCCGAAACAGCCAGCTCCGGCGGGAGCAATTCGTGGCAACTGTTCTATCAAACCAACACCAGCGCAGGCCCGACCCAGGTCGCGTGGCAGAACGTCGGCACGACCTTTACGTTCAATTCAAGCGGCCAATTGACTTCGCCCACGGCGAGCAGCCTGAATTTGGCAGGTCTGGCCGTGAACGGCGACACGGTCGGCAATGTGACGCTGAACTATGGCGCCAACCTGACGCAGTTCGCATCCACGACCGGCAGCGTGCAGGTCACCGGCCTGACCCAGAACGGTTTCGGTGCCGGTTCAATGCAGTCGCTTTCAGTCGCTCAGGGCCAGATCGTCGGCTCATTCTCGAACGGCCAAACTGTTGCTTTGGCGAACGTCTCGTTGGCCACGTTCAACGGCCAGGATGCGCTGCAGCCGCTCAACGGCGAGGCTTTCGCGGCCACGCCTGAATCGGGCAACCCGAACTTCTCGGGCACAGGCAGCGTCGTCGGCAGTTCGCTCGAGGCTTCGAACGTCGACATCGCCACCCAGTTCAGCCAGTTGATCGTGGCGCAGCAGGCCTACTCGGCCAACGCCCGCGTCATGACCACCGCCAATCAGATGATCCAGAGCCTGCTCCAGGTCATCCAGTGATGTCATCCCGCGAGGAGCAGCGGCTCCTCGCCGGCAACAGCGTAATTTTTTGCGCGGACGGCTAGAGCCATGAGCCTTTCCCAAGCGCTGTCTGTTGCGCTGGCGGGCGTCCAGGTCACCCAGCAGGGCCTTTCGGTCATTGCCGGGAACGTGGCGAACGCCAATACGCCCGGCTATGTCGAAGAGACCGTCACGCCGGTCGAAGTCGCAAGCGGCGGCATTTCCGGCACCAGCGTCGATTCGAGCGGCATCAACCGCAATCTCAACGCGCTGTTGCAAAGCCAGCTGTGGACGGAAAGCTCCGGCGGCTCCTATGCCGACACCGCGGCGCAGCTTTATCAGCAGCTGCAGCAGATCTACGGCACGCCGGGATCGTCGTCGTCGTTCGACGCAGTCTACAATAATTTCACCGGCGCCTTGCAGGCGCTCGCCACCAACCCGAGCTCGTATTCCAGCCAGGCCGCGGTCGTCGGCGCGGCGCAGGAGCTGGCGCAAAATCTCAACGGGATGACGACCGGCATCCAGCAATTGCGCAGCCAGGCCGAGGCGGGAATCTCCGGCGACGTGCAGACCGCCAACACCGCGCTGGCGCAGATCGCCAATATCAACCAGCAACTGGAAACCGCGCAGCCCGATGCCGCGACCGCGACGCTCGAGGACCAGCGCGACCAGGATGTTGCGCAACTGTCGCAGCTGATGAACGTCCGCGTGCAGAAAAGCGCAAACAATCAATATGCGCTGTTCACCTCGACCGGCCAGCAGCTGGTCAGCGGCACGCAGGCTTCGCAACTGAGCTTCAACAATGTCGGTACGCTGTCGGCGACCTCGCTGTGGAGCGCCAATCCGAGCCAGGACGGCGCCGGCACGATCACGCTGACGTCGCCGTCGGGCAGCCAAAGCGACCTGATCGCCTCAGGCGCGATCCAGTCGGGTGAGATCGGCGCCTATCTGCAGATGCGCGACACCATCCTGCCGCAGGCGCAGAACCAGCTCGACGAGATGGCCAACCAGATGTCGCAGGCGCTGTCGAACCAGACGACCGCCGGCACGCCGGCGGTCTCCGGCAGCCAGACCGGATTTGGCGTCGACGTCGGCGGCCTGTCGGCCGGCAATTCGGTGCAGCTCAGCTATACCGATAGCGGCAATGTTGCGCATACGATCACGCTCGTGGCGCTGGGCCCGGGCGGCTCGCTGCCGTTGCAGACTTCGCCGTCCAATCCGAACAACCAGATCATCGGCGTCAATTTTTCAGGCGGCATGGCTGCGGTGGTGACGCAGCTCAACGCCGCGTTCGGCACCAACCTGCAGTTCTCCAATCCGTCCGGTACCGTGTTGCAGGCCGTCAACGCCAGCAGCACCACCAATGTCGTCAATGCGCTGTCGGCGACTTCGACCGTGACATCGCTGACCAGCGGCAGCGCGCAATTGCCGCTGTTCCTCGACGGCACGACACCGATCACCGGCGCGCTCACGTCGGCCGGGTCCCAGACCACGGGACTAGCCGGCCGCATCACTGTGAACGCGGCAATCGCCGCTGCGCCGGCAAGCCTCGTCGCCTACGCGGCCAGTACGACTTCGGGCGATCCGACGCGGCCGAATTTTTTGCTCGGTCAGTTGAGCAGCGCCACGCTGACTTATGCGCCGACCACCGGGATCGGCAGCACGCAGCAGCCGTTCAGCGGCACGCTCTCCGACTACATGAGCGCGATGATGAGCCAGCAAAGCCAGGCGGCGAACGCGGCGACCAATTTGCAGCAGGGCCAGGACACCGTGGTCAGCGCCTTGCAGCAGCGCTTCAACAGTCAATCCGGCGTCAGCGTCGACACTGAATTGTCGAACCTCATCGCGCTGCAAAACGCCTATGGCGCTAATGCGCGGGTGATGTCGACGATCCAGCAGATGATGACGACGCTGCTACAGACGGTGCAGTAATGAGCATTACCGGCCCCGGCTCGATCACGGCTGCCAATATCCAGGCCGTGAACAATATGAACAAGCAGCTCGACACGCTGACCGCGGAGCTCGGCAGCGGGCAGGCGGCGCAGACCTATTCGGGTCTCGGCTCGCAGGCCGGCCTGGCGTTGTCGCTGAACCAGCAGCTTGCGGCGATCACCGCCTACAGCAACACCGCCACCACGGCCGGCACCACGTTGACGGTCGCGCAGTCAGTGCTGAGCCAGCTCGACGGCAGCCGCACGTCCGTGATCCAGGCGGTCGGTCAGCAAGGCACGTTCGCGCTCAACGGCAACGGCCAGACCACGACCCAGGCCGCCGCGGCATCGCAACTCGGCGAAATCCTCTCGCTGCTCAACACGCAAGTCGGCAACAATTACATTTTCTCGGGCAGCGCCACGACGACGCCTTCGGTCGCGAGCAGCGATACAGTCCTCAATGGCAACGGCGCCCAGGCCGGCCTGGTCCAGGTGATCAACGAACGCCAACAGGCCGATCTCGGCACCGGCTCCGGCCGCCTGGTGGTCGGCGGATCGGGTTCGAGCGTGTCGCTCGCCGACGATTCCGCAACCTCGCCGTTCGGGTTCAAGGTCGCAAGCATCACTTCGAACTTGACCGGCGCAACCGTCACGTCGAGCTCGCCGCCGTCGGTCGCGGTCAATCTCGGCGCCAATCCGAACGCCGGCGATACGATCGCGTTCGGCCTGACGCTGCCCGACGGCTCGAGCCAGACCATCACCCTGCAAGCGACCACGGACTCGCCGCCGGGCGCGAACCAGTTCACCATCGGCGCCACCGCCACCGCCACCGCGGGCAATCTGCAAACCGCGCTGTCGGGCGCGGTAGCGAGCCTGGCGCAGACCGCCTTGCCGGCGGCCTCCGCGATCGCCGCGGCCAACGACTTTTTCAATTCGAACCCGCCGCTGCGGGTCAGCGGCACGCCGGCCTCTTCAACGTCGCTGGTGGCCGGCACCGCCGCCAATACCGTGTTCTGGTACACCGGCGAATCCGGCAGTACGCCGGCGCTGCAGACCGCGCTGGCTCAGGTCGGCCCGACCACGACCATCGCCTATGGCATGCGCGCCAACGAGCAGGCCATCACCTCGCTCGTCGCCAACGTCGCGGTGCTCGCGGCCACGACCTATTCGGCCAGCGATCCCAACGCGCAAACGAACTATGACGCGCTCAGCCAGAAGGTGGCGGCGAACCTCGACGGTCAGCCCGGCACGCAGCAGATCAGCGACATTGAGTCCGATCTGGTCAATGCCCAGACCAGCATGAGCAATGCCACGAACCTCAACACGCAGACCCAGACCACGCTGACCGGCATGATGCAGAACATCGACGGCGTGAACCAGAATCAGATCGGCGAGCAGATCCTGACGCTGCAAAACAGCCTGTCGGCGTCGCTGTCGGTCACGGCGCGGCTCGCGCAATTGAGCCTGGTGAATTATCTGGCGCCGTCGAGCGGTTAGTCAAATAGCCCGCGGTGCATAGCAAAACGGCGAGCAGCAATGCTGCCCGCCGCTGTCATTGGCAACTCGGCTGTTCTGTTACGCCTTGCCGCGCAGGCCGGCGGCGATGCCGCGATTGACCCGGATCAGCGACTCGACGTTCTCCTGCTTCGGCTTGGTCATCAGCGAGAACGTCTCGCCCATGACGAATACGCCGATGTTGGCGAGGTTCTGACGGACCTGCGCCGGCAATTTGTTGTCGTCGCGCGTCACGGCGTCGATGAACACGGTCCAGAGCTTGCGATTGTACAGGAGCGCCTCGTTCAATCCGGCCGGTGTGTCACGCCAGGAATCGCGCACCGCCTGCAACTTCGCTGCCGCCTTGAGCAGCAGGCTTGCTTCCAGCTCACGCGGAGCGAGCGTTTCCTTGGCGGCCTTCGCGTAGGCTTTGCTGGCGTAATGCATGGTCGAGCAGTTCCTTTTCGTAAGCGATGAGCTTGCGCGTTTCCTTTAAGGCTTTGTACAGCTCGCCTGTTAAGATTCGATTATTGATGCTGTCGATATAGGGCAGCGTGCTCGGCGCCGCTTTGACGATCTTGCGCACGAAGCGGAAATAGAGCGCGTGATGATCCTGCGGACGCTTCGACGTGTACATCAGCTGCACGGCGAAGTAGATGCGCTTGGCCAGCGTGTCGGCGCGGCTCAGCGCCATGATGTCCTTCTCGCGCAGGATCGGCACCGTGCCCTCGATGGTCAGCCGCGTGCGCTGATCGTCATTGGTGACGACGCAGTCGCCGAGGATGACGCGTTCGCCGGGCTTGAGCTCGAGCTTCAGGGCCACGTTCAAATCCTTGCGATGCCGATCCAGTGTTGCGAATGCCGGTTAAGGCCGGGCTAAGGCCCCCGTTTCGTCATTCGCCATTTGCCGCTCGCCAAAAGAAAAACGGCGGGGCTTTCGCCCCGCCGCTTCGTAGGCCTGCTCCAGAAGGTATTACGGGAACAGCTTGAGGACCGATTGGTTCGCCTGGTTGGCGATCGACAGCGCCGAGATCTCCAATTGCTGCTGCGTTTGCTCGGTCAAGAGGTTGGCGCTTTCCTGGTTCTGGTCGGCCAGCACGAGATTGCTGGCGCCGGTCTGCAGCGTATTGATCATGTTCTGCTCGAACGTCTGACGGGTCGAGATCGTCGAGGAGTTCGTGCCGAACGTCTCGGTCTGGGCACGCACCGTGGTGATCGCGGCATTGATCGCGGTCTCCGAGGTGGTGATGTTGTTGTTGTCGAGGAACCCGGTGCCGGAGATCGCCGACAGGCCGAGGCCCTTGGAGTTGAAGTTCACGCCGCTGATGGTCAGCGAGCTGGTGCCGGTCTCGTTGAAATTCACCTGCAGATTATCGCCGCCGAGCAGGTTGACGCCGTTGTAGGACGAGTCGCCAGCGAGCTGGTCGATCTGCGTCAACAGCGCGTTGTAGTTGCCCTGCAGCGTGGTGCGGGTGGCCGAAACCGGCGCGACGGCGTTGTTGGCCGTGGCGCTGGTGGTGACGCCGAGCGCCAGAGACTCCGCATTCGCCGAGACGGTGAACGCGGTGGTGTTGGTGTTGCCGGTGAGCACCAGATGGCCGCTGCCGTCGTCGCTCGCGGTCACCGCGCCGCTGGCGCCGAGGCCGGAGACGGCGTTGATCTGCGCTTCGATCGAGGACAACGATTCGCTCGCCGTGATCGAGACCGTGTAGGAGTTGGAGCCGACGTTGATCAGCAGGTTGCCACCGGCGTTCACGGTGGTCAGCGCGACCGAACCGGTCGTCGCCGCCGCCGCGGTCGGCGTGGTCTGCTGCGCCTGTTCGGCGGTCGACAGTGCCTGCTCAAGGAGGCTGGTCAGGCCGGTGAGGCCGTTGTTGGCCGCATCGAGCGTCTGCTGGGCTTGGCCGATCGAATCGAGCAAGGAACTCAAGTCGCTGGCGCGGTTGGTCAGAGATTGCGAGGTGAAATAGCTGGTCGGATTGTCGAAGGCGGTGTTGACCTTCTTACCAGTCGCCAGGTGCTCCTGGGTCGTGGTCAGTTCCGCGGAGGTATTCTGCAGCGACAGCAAGTTCTGCCGAATGCCCGCGCTCAAAGTGATATTGGACATGGTAGCGTACCCTTCTGGTTACAGGCCGTACTGGCTTGCACTTGCTGTACGTGCCGTACTGGCGAGTGCTCGTTCCGATCGACACGATCGGCTGCCGGAGGATTGCCTCAATCGACTTAAAGACGTGTAAATCCGCGTAGTCTCGGGGGTTTTGTGCATTGCGGCGCCCTGGCGGCGGGTACGCCGCGCCGAATGCTCGCCATGCCCGTTCCACAAGCGTTTCGATCTGTTTGGTGGATTTCACGCGTCCGCTTAAACCGCCGTTAACTATTTTCTCTTGGTAATTGCTTAACCATGATTGGAAAGTCGCGCGACTCGCCATGGAACGAAAGCCTTTCAGCGTGCCTCGCGCGGCCGTTCCAAGCTGCTGCCGCAACGGCTGCGCCGACCCCGACTGAAGGTGATCCGCCATGCCCGCCTTTGCCAGAATGAGAACCGCGCCGATCGTCGCCGAACACCGGCCTACACGCGGGGCGTTGCCGGGGAGCGCCGCAACGCCCGGCGCCAGATCCGACGCCGCGCAAGCGGGCTCCTCGAACGCGAACACGACGGCGCCCGCGGCGGGCAATCTCGTGGTCGCCACGCCCTGCTTCGGCGGCCAGATTTCCGTCCTCTACGCCGCATCGCTGTTCAAGCTGCAGACGCTTTTGCGGGCCTACGGCGATGTCAACCTCAAGTTGATCTTCAAGGACGGCGATGCGCTGATCACGCGCGCCCGCGCCAGCCTGATCTCACAATTCCTCGACGACCCGAGCGCCACTCATCTGTTGTTCATCGACGCCGATATCGGTTTCGAGCCGGAGCAGGTTCTGCGCCTCATACAGTGCGGCGCCGAGATGTGCGCGGCGGTCTACCCGATCAAGCGGATCGACTGGGATAAAGTCAAAAAGACTTTTGACAACGGGCGGCCCAATCCCGCGGCGGCGTCATTGCAATATGTATTTGAGGTTGAGGATCCCGACGCGGTCGTTGCCAGGTCGGGCTTCGTCAAGGTGCGCTATGCCGGCACCGGCTTCCTCATGATCCGCAGGGAGGCGCTGGAAAAAATGTGCGCGCAATATCCGCTTTTGCAATACAAGCGCGATCACTCGATCGATGCCGCGACCGCAAGCGGAAATCGCTTTGCGCTGTTCGAATGCATGATCGCCGAAGACGGCACTTATCTGAGCGAGGACTTCGCTTTCTGCAAGCGCTGGACCGACATGGGCGGTGAGATCTGGGCCGATCTCAACAGCAAACTCGGCCACGTCGGCCCGATGACATTCAACGGCGATTTGTCGTCGCAGTTCGCCGGCGCCTAAAGGCAACTCTCAAGCCAACATATCGAGGAGGGTACCGGTCGAGCCGTTGCTGGCGAGCAGAAGCTCGGCTGTGCCGCCGGTCTGCAGCGCCAGTGCCGAATTCCGGGCAATACCCGACGACGGGCTGGCCGAGCCGCTGCTCGAACTGGCGCTCGACGACGACCCGCTCGATGTGCTCGATGAGCCCGAAGTCGCGGAAGCGGCGCTGGGAGGCGGCGGGGGGGCGGTCGGCGTAAACGTGGAGTTGCTGCTACTGAAACCCAGCGCCGACGCATAGTCGCCGCTGACGCTGACCGTGTCGGTTAAATTCTTGCTGGTGATCACCAGGTTGCCGCTGCCGTTGAGGTACGCCGTTATCTGCGCGTTGCCCGGGGCGTTGGCATTGAGGGCGCCGATCAGATTGCCGACCGTGTCGGTTCCCGTCGCCTGATAGGTCGTCGTGTAAGTGCCGTCGCTGACGGTGAAATTGCCGCGGGTCAAAAACCCGAGACCGAGCAGCGACGTGCCCGACGTCAGCGGTACCGTACCGGTGCCGCTTGCTGGCGCGGCGAAAGTGACGGCAGGGGTTGAAGCGCTGGACGTGGAGGACGATGCGGTCGAGGCGCTCGACGACGTCGTCGAACTGGTCGATGAGGGATTGAGCGCACTTTGCACCGCCGCCGTCAGCGCGGTATTGACGCGGTCCAAGGCAGTCTGGTTGGCGATGCTCGCAAGGCCGGTGGCCAGCGTGGTCGATGCGCCGAACATCTGGCTGATGACGGCGGCGCTCTGCGCCTGGTTCTGGCTGCCCTGCTGCGCGCTGGCCCAGTAGTTCTGGTCCTGCTGCCAGAAAGAGACGCCGCCGATGCTGGTCATCGAATCTGCCGCACTAAAACGAAACCCCCGCCATTGATGACGCGTCGCGGTTAATACCGGGTATCCATGCCGGCGAAATTCACCTTCGGTTAACCATCTTGGCCGACCTTGCCTGATCGATGTCGAGGGGCCGCCTGACTTAGAGCCAGCCTGACCGAGAGCCATGACCAAGCACGCCACCGCGCGCTCGGATGCGGCGCGCAGCATCCAAGAGGCGTTGACGCTGCACCGAGAGGGCCGCCTCATCGAGGCCGACGCGCTCTACGGTGCCGTGCTTGCCGCCGACCCGCAGCATTTCGACGCATTGCATCTGCGCGGCGTGCTCCACCACCAGCAAGGCCGCTCGGCGGAAGCCTTGCGGCTGGTCGCCGCCGCGCTGCAAGCGCAGCCGCGCTCGCCGGACGTGCTGTCGAACTACGGCGTGATCCTCGACGCGCTCAAGCGCCACGACGAGGCGCTGGAAAATTTCGACAAGGTGCTGGCGATGCGCGGCACCGACGCCGTGACCCATTACAATCGCGGCAATGCGCTCAAAGGTTTGGGACGTAGCACCGCGGCCCTGGCGAGCTATGATCGTGCGCTGGCGCTCGAGCCGGACTACGTCGACGCGCTCTACAATCGCGGCAATACGCTGATCACGCTGCGACGCCATCAGGACGCGTTGGCCGATTACGACAAGGTTTTGACCCTGCGGCCCCGGCACGTTGCGGCGCTCAACCGGCGCGGCAACGCGCTGGTTGCGCTTGAGCGGACCGACGAGGCGTTGGCGGCCTATGACGCGGCGCTGCGGATCGCGCCGGACAACGCCGAGGCGCTGAACAATCGCAGCGTCGTGCTGGTGAAGCTCGAAAAATTCGACCAGGCCCTGCAAAGTTGCGATCGCGCGCTCGCGATAAAATCCGACTATGCCGACGCCCACTATAATCGCGGCAATGCGCTGCGCGCGCTCGGGCGGCACCAGGATGCGTGCGCGAGTTATGCCGCCGCGCTCACGCTCGAGCCGCACCGCGCCGACGCGCTTAATAATCTGGGTCTGGCGCTGGTCGCACGCGGGCAGTACCGCGAAGCGCTGGAAAAATTCGACGCGGCACTGGCCATCGATCCGAACGATATCGGCGCGCTGCACAACCGCGCCAATGCGCTCTTTGAACTTGGCTCGTTCGAAGCCGCGCTGGCGCCGTGCGACGCGGTTTTGATCGGCAATCCGGCGCATATCGAGGCGCTCAATACCCGCGGCGTCGTGCTGGCAAAACTGCGCCGTTTCGAGGAGGCGCTCGCGAGCTATGATGCGGCGCTGGCCGTGGCGCCGGATCGCGTCGACATCCGGATCAATCGCGGCACCACGCTATTGGAGCTTGACCGTTTCGGCGAGGCGCTGGCGAGTTTTGACGGCGCGCTCGCAGCCGATCCTAAAAACCTCGCCGCCCTGATCAACCGTGGCAATGCCTGCGTCAAGGACAAGCGCTTCGCCGAAGCGCTCGGCAGCTACGACCGGGCGCTGGCCATCGATCCCGATCACGCGGTGGCGATCACCGATCGTGGCGTGGTGCTCGCCGAGCTGGATCGCTTCGACGAGGCGCTCGCCGCCCACGAAGCGGCGCTGCGCATCGCGCCAAATGTCTTCGCAGCTCATGTCAATCGCGGCAATGCGTTCCTGAAACTGGTGCGGATGGACGAAGCGCTGGAATGCTACAACGCCGCGCTCAAGCTCGAACCGGAGAACCCAGAAGCCAATTTCAATGCGGCGATCGCCAGGCTGACCCTGGGCGACTTCCGCGGCGGTTGGAAGCAATATGAATACCGCTGGCAGAAGAAACACTTCGTCTCGGAACGGCCCAGCTATCCGCAGCCGTTATGGCGCGGCGAGAAGGACGTGCAAGGCAAGACCATATTCCTGCGCGCCGAGCAGGGTCTGGGCGATACCCTCAATTTCGTGCGCTATGTGCCGCTGATCGCGGCGCTCGGCGCCAGAGTGCTCCTCGGCGTGCAGCTTCCGCTCAAATCGATCGCGCCGACCGTGCCGGGCGTCGCGCAAGTGTTCAGCGATGGCGATGCGCTGCCGGACTTCGATTTTTACTGCCCGCTGCTCAGTCTGCCGATGGCGTTCGAAACCGAGCTCGACACCATCCCTGTCAATATTCCCTACATCCGCCCGTACCAAGAGCGGCTTGAAAAATGGCGCTGCAGGATGCCGGACAACGGCCGGCTGCGCGTCGGCATTTGCTGGGCCGGCACCAGCATGCACTTGAACGACCGCAATCGCTCGATGGCGCTTGAGCGCCTTGGCCCGCTGTTTTCGGTGCCGGGTCTCGATTTCATCAGCGTGCAGAAAGAAGTCAGCGCGGCGCAGGCGGCGATCTTGCGCGAGCACGGCGTGGTCCAGCTCGGCCAGGAGTTCAAGGATTTTGCCGACACCGCCGCCGTCGTGGCGATGCTCGATCTCCTGGTCACCGTCGATACCTCGGTGGCGCATCTTGCCGGCGCCATGGGTAAGGCGGTGGCGATGCTGGTGCCGTTCTGTCCGGATTTCCGCTGGCTGCTCGATCGCACCGACAGCCCGTGGTATCCGTCGATGCGGCTGTTCCGGCAGCCGGCGACCGCTGATTGGAACACGCCGATCGAGAAGCTGCGTCAGGAGCTTGCCGACGTCGCCCGCCGTCCGGTGACGCGGACTTAACGACGAGTCCTAGAGTTTCCTGCTGACCGCCAGCGGTTGGCCGTATTTGGGATGCGGTGCCGTCGCCCGTCCCGACGCGCCATAGACCTGCGGCGCGCTTTTGCGCGCGAGGTCTCCCGACAGCCGGCGCATGATGCCTTCCGACACCGCGTGCGTCGTCGCCAGCACGATCAGATTCTTTTGCAGCACGGCGCGGAACGCGTCCTGCACGCGCGCCAACGCCACGCAGCGCGCCGGCACCGATTGCAGCAAAAATTTCGCGTTCGCCTTCAGCCGCTCGCCGGCCGAATAGAGCTGGTGCGCCAGCTCCGACTTGGTTTGACCAAGGCCGACGGCAACCGACACCTTGCCGGCATGGACCAGCGCGGTTTCCTGTTCCATCAGGCCGGAGAGCTTTTCGATCAGAGCGCTGAGGTCGTCGATCGCTCGTTCCGCTTCGGCCGTCGTCGTGATCGGGCTCATGATGCGTTCACGCCTTGCAGCTTGAGCAATTCGTCATAGACGTGCTTGGCGATGCCGATGCCGCCCGCCTTGGCGTACATCTGGGAGTATTGGTTGGTCAGGAACGAGCGCCACACCTTCAACGCGCCGCTGCCGCCGAACGGACCGTCGCCGTCGATCTTGGTGTTCATCTGCTCGAACATCGAGTTGAGAAACATCGCTTCGAAGTCGCTTGCCGCGCTCTTCGCCTTGCCCTTGATCTTGAGCATGGCGGCGACTTGCGAATTTTGCGCGCTGTCGAGTGAGGACAGCGAAGCGCCGAGCTGGGCTGCGCCGCTCATCACATCACCTCGATATCGGCCTGGATCGCGCCGGCGGCCTTGATCGCCTGCAGGATCGTGATGAGGTCGCGCGGCCCGATGCCGAGCGCATTGAGCCCGTCGACGATCTGTTGCAGCGACACGCCTTCCTTGACCAGAGCGAGCTGCTTGCCTTCCTCCTGCACGCCGACGTGGGTGCGCGGCACCGTGACGGTGCGGCCGCGCGAGAACGGCGCTGGTTGGCTGACCTGCGGCGTTTCCGAGATGGTGACGGTGAGGTGGCCTTGCGCCACCGCCACCGTGGAGACGCGCACGTCGCGGCCGATGACGATGACGCCGGAGCGCTCGTCGATGACGATCTTCGCAGGGGAGTCAGGCTCGACCTGCAATTGCTCGATCTCGGTCAGCATGGCGACGACGTTTTGCGGAAATTTCTTCGGCAGCGTCAGCTGCACCGTCGAAGGGTCGAGCGGCTCGGCGACCGGCGCGCCGATATAATCGTTGACCGCGATGGCGATGCGCTTGGCGGTGGTGAAGTCGGCGTTGCGTAAAGACAGCCGCAAGGTGCCGAGCGAAGCGAGCGAGAAATCGATCTCGCGCTCGATGATGGCGCCGTTCGGCAGCCGGCCGACGGTCGGCACGCCGCGCACGATCTTGGCGGCCTGGCCCTCGGCCTCGAAGCCGCCGATGGCGAGCGAGCCTTGCGCCACGGCATAGACATTGCCGTCGGCGCCAAGGAGTGGGGTGACCAGAAGGGTGCCGCCCTGCAGGCTCTTGGCATCGCCCAGGGCTGACGCGGTGACGTCGATGCGGGTGCCCTGGGTGGCGAACGGCGGCAGATTGGCCGTGACCATGACGGCGGCGACGTTGCCGGTGCGGATCTGCTGGCCGCGAATATTGACGCCGAGGCGTTCCAACATCGCTTGCAGGGATTGCTTGGTGAAGGGCGTGTTGTTGAGGGTGTCGCCGGTGCCGTTGAGGCCGACCACAAGGCCATAGCCAAGCAGCTGGTTCTGCCGCACCCCCTCGATGCTGGCGAGATCCTTGATGCGCGACATTGCTGCCGCCGTCGAAACGGCACAGCCGAGGACAGCCAACGCGGCGAGCGTGGCTCTAAGCGTCCTATTCATCTCCTGCTCCCCAAGAGGTCGGACGCCAACACCAATGCCAATTGCGTGCCACGCGCAGCGTAGCGATAAGCCTTTGAAATAAAATGATATTTTATTCAAGCGCGAGCGTGCCGGCACGGCACGGCGAGCAGCCCTTGCCGGTTCCGGCAAGTTTTGCCGGGTTTTTACCGGCCATTAACCATAAGGGCACACCTTCTTAGTATGCGCGTCTATGGACCCAATGGCACCGCCGTCGCGACCGCACCACCCCCGGCGCGGCGCAGCGCGAGCGGCACCTTCGCCCTGTCGGACTCCGAGCCGCCCCAGGCGCAAAGCGCGGCGGTGGCGTTGCGAACGCTCGGCGGCATCGATGCGCTCATTGCGTTGCAGGGTATAGAGGAGCCGGCGGAACGGCGCCGGCGCGCGGTCAAGCATGGCCGCCGCGCGCTCGACGCCCTCGACGAGCTCAAGCTCGGTCTGCTGGCGGGGACGCTGGATCAGGGCACGTTGTTGCGGCTGAAATCCCTGGCCACCGATTTCAAGGACGGCTCCGGCGATGAAAAGCTCGATTCCGTGCTGGCCGAGATCGAGCTGCGGGTTGCGGTCGAGCTCGCCAAAGCCGGCATGAGCTGATCGTAAGCCATTGGATTTATTTAATAAATAAGAATAAGATAGGGTGGCGCGCCACGCGTCGGGCGCTGCCAGGGGGCGCCATCCCGGGTTCTCATCATCATTATTGTCTCTGTCACCGACCATCGATATATAGGCCAGCCTCGCGGGGAGGACCTCGCACCAGTCGTGTGTGCGGAGTTAGGGACAATGCAGTTGCTCAAAAGCAAAAACGGCAAAGCCGACGACAAGAACGGTAGGAACGGTAAGAGCGTGCTGCCGATGGAGCGGCTTTACCGGCCCACCGACAAAGAGCCTTTCATGAACGAGCGCCAGCGGGAGTATTTCCGGCTGAAGCTGCTCGACTGGCGCGAGGATATCCTCAAGGAGGCCAAGGAGACGCTGCAGCATCTCCAGGACGAGAGCCAGAATCACCCCGACCTCGCCGACCGTGCCTCTTCGGAGACCGACCGCGCCATCGAGCTGCGCGCCCGCGACCGGCAGCGCAAGCTGATCTCCAAGATCGACGCCGCATTGGCGCGCATCGAAGACGGTACCTACGGCTACTGCGAAGAGACCGGCGAGCCGATCTCGATCAAGCGGCTCGAGGCGCGCCCGATCGCGACGCTGTCGATCGAAGCGCAAGAACGCCATGAGCGCCGCGAGCGCGTCTATCGCGACGACTAGAGCGAAATCGCTTCAGATTGAAGCGATTTGCGCTCTAGCATCTTGGTGGAGCATGATCTTTTCGGAAAACCGGCTTCCACTTTTCCGGATCATGCTCTAAGCGGCCGCGGCTGCCTTAACCCTTTGTTCACCAGGATTGCTTACCGGTCGTTAATGACCGGGGGGCGGGTAACCGCGCGTCTAACGGCGTGCGTTCTTATCCGCCAATCGATTCTGTCGTCTCAATCTCAAGGAGGAAATGCATGCGTGAGATCCTTCTCACCGGTCTTGCTGCGGCGACATTTTTATCGAGCGGAACGCTGGGCAAACGCGTCGACGCCATGCCCCTCGCCATGCCGTCGGTAATCGGTGCCGCAACCGCCGGAGCGGGCCTCATCCAGCAGGCTCACGCCGTCTGCGGCAGTAACGGGTGTGTCCAGGTCCAGGTCGCAGGACCGAAGAAACGGACTCATCCCTGACGCATGGGGGCGTCGCCGAATGCGGAATGGGCCGACGCAATGCTCGCAGCCAAATCTTTCGCGCATGCTGCGGCGCGCGTTGCGCGCCCACGAACAAGGCGAGTTCGACAAAGCGGAGCGGCTTTACACCGCGGTCCTGCATATTGATTCCGATCATTTCGACGCGCTGCATGGTCTCGGCCTCATCAATTACCAGCGCGGGCGCTTGGATGCAGCGCTGGCGCTGATCCAGGCGGCGCTCAAGGCCGATCTCGACCGCGCCGATGGGTTTTCGAGCCTCGGCCTGGTCTTTCACACGCTCAAGCAGTTCGAGCGGGCGCTCAAGAGCTACGACGAAGGTCTTCGCCTTGCGCCGGACGACACCGCGCTTCTCAACCGGCGCGGCGTGGCGCTGCTCGAGCTCGGCCAGCCGCGCGAGGCGCTGGACAATTTCGAGCGCGTGCTCGCCGCCGCTCCCGATCATCTCGATGCGCTCGGCAACCACGGCAATGCGCTGATCAAGCTCAATCGTCCCGCCGACGCGCTTATGAGCTACGACCAGGCACTGACGATTGCGCCCGACAACGCGCAGCTCCTCACCAACCGCGCCGCTGCGCTGCGCCGGCTCGACCGCCCGCACGAGGCGGTGATGAGCGCACGCCGCGCGCTGGTCAGCCGGCCGGATTTCGCTCAGGCCAGATTCGTCGAGGGCGTCGCCCGGCTCACGCTGGGCGATTTCTCCGGCTGGCGCGGTTATGAAGCGCGCTGGGGCGTTGGCTTTCTGGCGTCGCACCGGCGCAGCTTTGCCGCGCCGCTTTGGCTTGGCGAGTCATCGCTCGACGGCAAGACCATTCTGCTGCACGCCGAGCAAGGTTTTGGCGATACGCTGCAGTTCGTGCGCTATGCGCCGCTTTTGGCCGGCCGCGGCGCCGAGGTCATTCTCGAAGTCCAGCCTGAGCTTGCCCGGCTATTGTCATCGCTGCCGGGCGTCGCTGCGGTGATTGCCCGTGGCAAAACTTTGCCGCGTTTCGATTGTCATTGCCCGCTGCTGAGCTTGCCGCTGGCCTTTGCCACCGAGCTGGCGACGATCCCGGCACAAATCCCTTACGTCGCGGCGGCGGATCGAGACGTCGCGCCGTGGCGCGAGCGCCTGCCGCGCCGCCGCCCGCTCATCGGCCTCGTGTGGTCCGGCGAACGCACGCACGACAACGATCGCAATCGCTCGCTGCGTCTCGAAACATTGCTGCCGTTGCTGCAAACGCCGGACGTGACCTTCGTCAGCCTGCAGCACGAAGTGCGTGACGAAGATGCCGGCCTCCTGCAGAAACAGTCGGCCATCGTTCACGTCGGCGATCGGTTGCGCGATTTCGCCGATACCGCCGCTGTCATCTCGCTGCTCGATGCGGTGATCGCGGCGGACACGGCGGTCGCGCATCTCGCCGGCGCCATGGGCAAACCGCTGTTGCTGTTGCTGCCGTTCGGCGCCGACTTCCGCTGGCTGCGCGAGCGCGACGACAGCCCGTGGTATCCGACTGCACGGTTGTTTCGCCAGCCGGCATTCGGCGATTGGTCAAGCGTGATCGAACCGCTGCGGCGCGAATTGACGCGCGCGGATTTCTCTCCCCGAATGCACAAATTGTCGGCGTGACTCAGACTCGTCATTGCGAGCGAAGCGAAGCAATCCAGTGGGGCGGCACCGTCTGGATTGCTTCGTCGCTTCGCTCCTCGCAATGACGGTAAAAAACTCGCGGCCTCCGGCGGGGAGCTGCCGGAGGCCGCGCCGTAACGCGGCTTTGGTCGCGCTAGCTCGACCTAAGCCGCGGGGAGCCCGCGTTGAGCGATCAGAACGGCAAAATAACGTCCATCACCTGCTGTCCGTAAGGCGGTTGCTGGAAGTCGGTGATCTGGCCGCGGCCGCCATAGGCGACGCGCGCCTCGGCGATCTTCGGCAGCTCGATGGTATTGTCGCTGTCGATGTCTTCCGGCCGCACCACGCCGGCGACGATCAGCTCGCGGATTTCGAAGTTCACCCGGATCTCCTGCTTGCCCTCGATCACCAGGTTGCCGTTCGGCAGCATTTGCGTCACCACCGCGGCCATATTGGTCAGCAAGGATTCCTGACGGTTGATGGTGCCCTTGCCGTCGGTCGAGGACTCGCCGTTGGTGGTCAGCAGCGCGCCCGGCAGCACCGCCTTGGCCGGATTGGTGATGGTGTTGGCGCCGATGAAATTGGTGATCGCGGAATCTTCCGTGGTGCTGCGGCTGCGCTGGGTCTCGTTCTCGAACTGCGCGGTGTCGTTGATGTTGACCTTGACGGTCAAGATGTCCCCGACCTGATGGGCGCGCTGGTCCTTGAAGAACGCGCGCGAGCCGTTGCGCCACAGCGAGTTCGGATTGTAGGTCGCCGGCTGCGGCGTCGGCATCGGCATCTGCACCGGCTTGTAGCCGGGCTTGGTCGTCGGATTGTCCATCGCCGACAACGGCGGCTGCTCCCCGATCGCCTTGATGCGGTCGATCGACGAGCAGCTCGCGTTGAACACCGCCACGGTCGAGAGCAGCGCGCAACGCAACAGCACAACGCGTTTCGACATCGGACTACCTTTCACTCAAGCTCTACTCACTCGGATCCTTCATTCGGCCCGGACGCGAGCTTCGGCGCGTTATCGACGACGCGGGTGGGCGCGGCGCCGACAGTGACGCGGCCGGGCGCGGAAATGACGCCCTGCACGGTGCGTTTGGAGTCGATGTTGAGCACGCCGATCGTATCGCCCAGCGCGCCGGCTTCCTGCGCCTGGCCGCTCAAGGTCAGCATGAGTCCCGGCGCCTGATAGACGATGGTCACGGTGTCGTTGCGCGCCACGATCTCGGGCTTCATCAGATCGGCGGCGTGCAGCGGCTGATCCGGGCGAAGCTGGCGCCGTGCCGCCATGCCGACGACGGCGCTCAGGTCGGTGAGGGCGCCGCCTTCGCTCTTCGGCCGCCGCACCACGGCGAGATCGGCTTCCTTGAGCACCTCGCCATGTTCCACCGGGCGCTGGACCGTCACGGCAGGGACCGTCTCCATGGCGGTGCCGGTATAGCGCGCCGGTTGCCGGTGCAATGTCGCGCTCGACGGCAGGTCGAACGTCACGTCGAAACGCGCCGAGCGCGGATCGTAGGTGAGGCCGAGCACTTGCAAGTCGCCGCTCGCGTCGGGCTCGACCTGCAGATTGCGGATGTCGCGATCGAAATAGACGGTGATATTGCGCGGCTCGCCCAGGCCGAAATGGCCGGACAGCGCCTGCGACACCCGCGCCGAAATCTCCTGCGCGGTGATGGCGCGGCTCGCGCGCGTGACGATGACTTCGGTCAGGCCGCGGGTGTCGATGTCGATGAGCTGGTGCGGCCGGATCGCCTCGACGATGCGGTCGGTCGCCACCGCGCCGCGGGTGCCGAGGTCGGGCGAGCGGAAGATCGGCACGTCGGACACCGCGCCGGCATTGTCGATCAGGTCGCCGATATGCACGACGTCGCCGGTGACGGTTGCGTTGGCGCGCAGCGCCGGCGGTCCGCTCTGCGCCGCGGCGGGATCGGCGAGCGGCGCCGCGAGCGCGAGCAACAGACCGAGAGTGAGGATGCGGGCGCGGATCATGACCAGGACCTTTCTCAGCGCATCAATTGCGCGGTCGTCTGCAGCATCTCGTCGGCCGCGGTGATGACCTTGGAGTTCATCTCGTAGGCGCGTTGCGCGGCGATCAGGTTCGAGATTTCGGTCACGGCCTGGACGTTGGATCCTTCGAGGCTGCCCTGCAGCAGGGTGCCGGAGCCGTTCGTCGCCGGCAGGCCATCCTGCGGCGTGCCGGACGCCGGTGTCGCGGTGAACAGATTGCTGCCGTTCGCCTGCAGGCCGGCGTCGTTGGTGAAGGTCGTGAGCGTGAACTGGCCGAGGATGGTCGAGGTCGTGGTGCCGGGCGCCGTCACCGAAACTTGGCCCTGATTGTTGATGGTGAGGCCGGTCGAATTCGGCGGCACGGTGATGGTCGGTTGAACGACATTGCCGCCCGCGGTGACGATGCGGCCCTGAGCATCCATCTGGAAAGAGCCGTCGCGGGTATAGCTGAAGGTGCCGTCGGGCATCAGGATCTTGAACCAGCCCACACCCTGGATCGCGACATCGAGGGTATTGCCGGTCTGCGACAGCGTGCCCTGGGTCATCAGCCGCGGCGTGCCGACGGTCTTTACGCCGGAGCCAAGCTCGATTCCGACCGGCAGGATGTTGCCCTGGTCGGACGCTTGCGCGCCGATGCGCTGCACGTGCTCGTAGATCAGATCCTGAAACTCCGCACGCTGGCTCTTGAAGCCGGTGGTGCTCATGTTGGCGATATTGCCGGCGATGACCTGGACCTGGAGGTCCATGGCGGCCATTCCGGTCGCTGCGGTATCAAGCGCACGCATGGTACGTTCTCCTCAAAGCCCCGCGGACGGAGCTAACTGGTCGGCAGCTGCGACAGCTGCTGCAGCGCGTTGCGGCGCTGGTCGCCCTGCTGTTGCAGGATGGCGGCGATGTCGCTGTAGCTGCGGGTGATCTGGATCATGCGCGCCATCTCGGCGACGGCGTTGACGTTCGATTTTTCGAGCGAGCCTTGCATGACGCGGGTGTCGGGCGGCGCCGGACCGGCATCGACGCCATTCGGCGCCACGAAGGTCGAGCCGCCGTCCTTCTGCAGGCGCTGCGGCTGATCGAAGCTGACGATTTGCAGCTTGCCGCGCTGCGAGTCGGCGGTGCTCGCGCCTTCGCGCACGGTGATGATGCCGTTCTGGCTGATGCTGATGTCGTGATCGCCGGTCTGGAAGGTGATCGGGCCGCTGTCGCCGAGCACCGGATAGCCTTCGCTGGTGACGAGCTGGCCGGTGGCGCTGGTCGAGAACGCGCCGTTTCGGGTGTAGCGCTGGCCGCGCGGCGTCTGCACCACCAGATAGCCCTTGCCGTCGATCGCGACGTTGAGCGGATCGCCGGTGCGCTCGATGGCGCCCGGGCCGAAATCGATCCAGGTGGCGCGGTCCTGCACGTAGCTGACGCGCCGGTTGCCGCCGGGGAATTGCTGATCGGCGGCGCGCGGCATCAGATATTCGCTGAACGCCTCCTTGTCGGCCTTGAAGCCCGTGGTGTCGATATTGGCGATGTTGTTGGCGACGACGTCGAGCTCGTGACTGAGCGCCATCTGCCGCGACAGGCCGACGAGAAGGGCATTCTCCATCGGGTACTCTCCCCTCGAAGCGAGGAAGATGCCGGAGCATCTTCATCGTGCGTGCCGCCCGCTCTCCCAAGCTGCGGCAAGGGGTGAATTGCAGAAGCCGTGCCAATAGGGGAAATGTATATTTATCAACGGCTTAACTGAGATGGGCGCGGCGCCGGGCGGGCAGAAAGCGCCATCGCGGCGACACCACCCGGCAAATAATTCCTGCCGCGCCGGCCGCGGCAAGTATCCATTAACCATTCCTGCCTAGCGTGGCTTGTGACAGCGCCACATCGGTTGGCGCAGAGTCGCGCCCGCGGTCTTTGTTCTGCGTTGGTCCTGCCGACTGCGTGCGCCCTCACGCAAGCTGGAGCGGTGATGGCAACGAAGAACGAAACGCCGGCGGAAGCCGACAAGGAAGAACCCGAAGGCGAGGAGGGCAAAGACGCCGCCGCGCCGAAGCGACGGTTCTCGCTCAAGCTCATGATCATGGTGGTCGGCGGCGTCGTCGGTCTCGGCGCGCTGGGCGGCGGCGGCTATTTCTTCTTCGGCCATCACGCCGACGCCGCGGTTGCCGCCACCACGGTCAAGCCGCCGATCTTCATCGACATGCCCGACGTGCTGGTGAACCTGTCGTCGAGCGGCGGCGATCGCACCCAATATCTCAAAGTGAAGATCGCGCTGGAGCTGCCCGACGAGGCCGTCTCGGCGCAGATCCAGCCGATCATGCCGCGGCTCCTGGACACGTTTCAAACTTACTTGCGCGAATTGCGGCCGACCGATCTCGACGGCTCGGCCGGACTCTATCGGCTCAAGGAGGAGCTGACGCGGCGCGTCAACGCCTCGATCGCGCCGAACCGCATCAACGCCGTGCTGTTCAAGGAAATCGTGGTGCAGTGAGGGGCAACACCCTCACGCGCAGAGAGTGACCGCAAACCGATGGCAGCGAAAGACCAGATCGACCAAGACGCGCTCGCCGCCGAGTGGGGGGTAGCGCTCAACGCCGAGCAGCAGGCGGCGGCCGACGTCGCGCCCGCGGCCGAGCAGCCCGAGGGCGACGCCGAGGACATGGCGGCGCATTGGGCCACCATGGTCGACGACGGCCAGTTCATCCAAGCCGCCAAAGGCGGCGCCGAACGTATTCTCACGCAAGAAGAAATCGACTCGCTGCTCGGCTTCAGCCTGGCCGACGTCAATCTCAACGACAATTCCGGCATCCGCGCCATCATCGACTCGGCGATGGTCTCCTATGAGCGCCTGCCGATGCTGGAAATCGTCTTCGACCGGCTGGTCCGGCTGATGACGACGAGCCTGCGCAATTTCACCTCCGACAACGTCGAAGTGTCGCTCGACCGCATCACCTCGGTGCGGTTCGGCGATTATCTCAACTCCATCCCGCTGCCCGCCATCCTCGGCGTGTTCAAGGCCGAGGAGTGGGACAATTCCGGCCTGCTTACCGTCAACTCGAACCTGATCTATTCGATCATCGACGTGCTCTTGGGCGGCCGCCGCGGCCAGACCGCGATCCGCATCGAGGGCCGGCCCTACACCACGATCGAGACCAACCTGATCAAGCGCATGATCGAGGTGGTGCTGGCCGACGCGGAGCTGGCGTTCCGGCCGCTGTCGCCGGTGAAGTTCAACATCGACCGGCTGGAGACCAATCCGCGCTTTGCCGCGATCTCGCGGCCGGCCAATGCGGCGATCCTGGTGCGGCTGCGCATCGACATGGAAGACCGCGGCGGCACCATCGAGCTGTTGCTGCCTTACGCCACCATCGAACCGATCCGCGACGTGCTGTTGCAGATGTTCATGGGCGAGAAATTCGGCCGCGACCCGACCTGGGAAGGCCATCTGGCGACGGAAATCGGCCAGGCGCAAATCGCCGTCGACGCCGTGCTCTACGAGGCGCAGCTGCCGCTCAAGCAGATCATGAAGCTCAACGTCGGCGACACGCTGATGCTGGAAATGAAATCCGACGCCATGGTCATCGTGCGCTGCGGCGACGTGACATTGACCGAAGGCCGCATGGGCAGGGTCGGCGACCGGGTCGCCGTGCGCGTCGCCAAGCATTTACGCAAACCAAGCACGACCTTCGCCATGTTCGAAATGGCGGGCGGCACCGGAAACCCCATGGAGGCACAGTGAGCAACGGCATCGGAATCATGATCGAAGGCCTGGTCGCAATTTTGCTCATGCTGACGGTCGGTTATTGCATGTTGCTCAATCGGCGCCTCAAGCTGCTCAAGGCCGACGAGCATTCGCTGCGCGCCACCATCTCCGAGCTGATCACCGCGACCGAAATCGCCGAGCGCGCCATCGCCGGCCTCAAGGTCACCGTGCACGAATGCGACATCGGTCTGGGTCAACGCCTCAACCGCGCCGAGGCCATGACCGGCGATCTTGATCGTCGGCTCGCCGCCGGCAAGGACGTGCTGCATCGCCTGTCGCAGATCGTGATCGCCGGCCGGCCGCCGCAAGAGCCGGCCGCGCCGAACAACGACGCCAAGGCGGTCGCGGTCGCGGCGCAGGCTTTTGCCGAGCGATTGCGCACCAAGGTGCACGGCCTCGCGGCATGATGAACTATATCCGCGATCTGCGTCTCATTCCGATCGCAGTCATTGCCTGCGTCTGCCTGTTGGCGTTGAAGGCCGCCGACCTGCTGCTCGACGGCGGCTCGCTCATTGCCGGCGATAACGCGCCGAAGATCGAGAGCACGTCGGTCGTGCGCACCACCGCGGACGTGCCGCAGCCATCGTCGTCGATGCTGTCGTGGGCGTCGCAGATGTTCAACTTTCCCGACGGCAGCGGCGCGACTTCGGCGCCGGTCGTGGCGGCACTGCCGGCCGATAGGACGAACCTCGACATCACCGGCTCGGTGCCGGCCGAGACCGCCGACAAGGACAAACAAGCCAAGGCCGATCCGGCAAAAGCGCCCGCGGCCCGGCCGCCGGGCACCGTCATTCCCACCGAGCCGGGCCAGCCCTCCGGCGCCGAGCGCGCCATCCTCGAACGGCTGCAAGAGCGCCGCCAGGAGCTCGATACGCGCGCGAAAGAACTCGACATCCGCGAAAGTTTGATCACGGCCGCCGAGAAACGCATGGAAGGCCAGCTCGCCGAGCTCAAGGCAACCGAAGCCCGCATCACCGTCGCAACGGAGCAGAAGGACGAAGCCCAGGCCGCGCGTTTCAAGGGCCTCGTCACCATGTACGAGAACATGAAGCCGCGGGATGCGGCGAAAATTTTTGATCGCCTCGACATCGGCGTGCTGCTCGAAGTCGTCTCCAAGATCGAGCCGCGCAAGATGGCGGATATCATGGCGCTGATGTCGCCCGACGCGGCGCAGCACCTGACCGTCGAACTCGCCAGCCAGGCGCAGGAAGTGAAGCCGAGCGGCGACGCGAACGCGCTCCCGAAAATCCAGGGCCAGCCGACGCAGTAATTCTTCATCCGCCCCCGCGACTTGTCCGCCGAAGCGCAACGCGCGAAGGCGGAAGCGGGGGAGGGGACCACCCTGCGAAGCAGGGTGGTGGAGGGAGCGCCTGACTCCAAGCTTCGTTGCAGCCGAAGGTGTCCTTAAACGTTTGAGGCGCGGGTGACTCACCAAGTCGCTAAAGGCGCGCGTAGGCTGGGCTAAGCGTAGCGAAGCCCACGCGAAATCCGGTGTCGACGTCACGATGCGTGGTTATGGTGCTCCGCGCCTTTGCTCACCCTACGCTTGCTTCGTAAGATTGCTTGATCGTCCCAACTGTGCGGCCACTTCCGGAAGCTCGGCGAAACAGGTTCGGACCCGCGCTATGACCGCGGCGTCGGGCTCCTTGTGAGTAGCGAGGGTGAGATAGTAGTTCACACCCGCGACCTGAACATAGACAATCCACTCGCCGGTCATCTGGTCGGCGGCGTGCCGTTCGGCATGGGCACCCAAGACGAGTTCATGCGCGAGTCTTCCAGCGTCGGCATCCCGGCAGAACTCGTTGAGGACCTCACTCAGCTTGGCTTGGCTGTCCTTCCGAAGCCAGTGGTTCTTTTGGTTGACTGCAAACGACGCTAGCGACGAGACCCTGTAATGCTTGTGCATCAGCCCCCGGAGTTCGCGGTTCAGCGGTGCTGCTGGCTTTGTCCCGGTGCGGCGGGGAGGATCACTTCCTTCCATCTGACCGATCTCGTCATAGACAGCGAAAACGTTCAACATTCGACGGCGCATACCCTCCGCTAGTTGATCTCGAAATAATCGGCTGCATTTGCCGGCCCTGAGCTTTACCTCGTCTAGCCAGCCGTCCACTTCTGCTCCGGCTTCATTCAAGGTCATCATGCTCGAACGTCACTGCAAATCCGCCTTGATAATAAGCGGGCGGCACATATTCGTATAGATGTGCGCCAGAGAGCGCGGTAATGCGGATTAGTAGAGAGTAGGGTGAGCTAAGCGAAGCGTGCCCAAGGCTGACTCGCAGCGCAGTAGGGCGGATTAGCCGAAGGTGTAATCCGCCGCCTCTCGGCCATGGATGGCGGATTACGCTACGCTAATCCGCCCTACGCGCTTCGTTCGACCCATCCTACGGGCTCGGACATTTGCACAGCTCATGATATTGGTGCGTGAGATCGGGAATGTCTTGGACGCCGAGTCTTCAAATGGATCGACAAACGCTCGGGGCATACGACCACGATGCGGCCGCTATTGCCAAGGAGTGGGAAGCGCAGCCGGTACCGGTGGACGTTTACGATCTCATTCGGCGCTATTTCGATCCGGGTCTGACTGCGGATATAGGCTGCGGTAGCGGTCGCGATACAAATTGGCTTAACAAGAACGGCTATACGGCGATCGGCTTCGATGCATCTGAAGGATTGTTGGCCGAAGCACGCCGGCTTCATCCCGGCATTGAATTCCGCTATGCAGCGCTGCCGGAGTTGAACGGCATCGCGGATGGAGTTTTCAACAATGTCTTTTGCGAAACGGTCATAATGCACTTGTCGGCCGATGCGATTGAGCCATCGGTCAAGAGGTTGGTCGAGATTCTGCGGCCTGACGGAACCCTTTACCTCAGTTGGCGCGTGACGGAAAAGGAAGACAAACGCGACGACCGAGGAAGACTTTACTCCGCATTTGACCCAACCCTGGCGTTCAGAGCATTGGCGTCACAGAAAATTCTCTTCAATGACCATCTGGTCAGTCCGTCTTCTGGCAAGACAATTCAACGGATGATTGTGCGAAAGGTCGGCGGACCAACACGATATGTTGCCTGATCGCCCTTCACTCGCTAGCGCGTAGGGTGGGTTGAGCAGCAGCGAAACCCATTACCTTGCGGTGATTGCCGCAGCAAGACGATGGGTCTCACTTCGTTCAACCCATCCTACGGGCTGAGTCAGTCAGGTCATATCGGCTCATGCGTCGCATGAGTCAAATTTCGCCGTGGCATGAAAGCCGCCGTTCGGCTGCCGACCCATTGCGGACGTTGGCGCAGTCTGGCTCTCTGACTAAGAGCAGATTCGCAAAATCGCCGAAGCGAGCGTCATTAATGTCAATTTCACTTTACGACCTCAGCGTGCCGACATTCTTGCAGACCGTGAATGCTCTCGCGGGTGCCCTTGATCGCGCAGACGAGCATTGCGCGAAAACGGGCCACGACCCTGACGACTTTGTGGAAGTTCGCTTGATTGATGACATGGCCCCATTTCATTTCCAGATCGAGGCAGCATGGCATCATGCCGTGTGGGGGCTTGAGGCTGCGCGAACGGGCGCATTCACTCCGCCCGCACTTGTGGGACGGGTTCCATTCGGCGATTTGCAAGGAATGATGGAGAAGGCGAAAAGGGCGCTAGAGGCGTTTGAGCCCGACGAGGTAAATGGCTGGGCGGGCAGGCATTTGGATCTTCAGATCGGTCCTCGCAAACTCGCCTTTACGTCTGAGACGCTCATTCTGTCGTTCTCGATGCCCAACTTCTACTTCCACGTTGTCACGGCCTACGACATCCTGCGGATGCGGGGCGTTCCGATTGGTAAGCGTGATTATGAAGGGCGGCTGCGTACACGTTCATATTAGCTGACCGGCAGCCTCAACACCGGCGCTCCCAAGACCAGACCGTCCGCTTTCCGCCGAACACCGGTCATTTCGACTTTATAAATTCACGGCCTAGTACGACGCCGCCCGCGCGGTCGCCTTGAACAGGTCTTGCCACTTCCGCTGCAGCGCTTCGAGCCTCTGGCACGCGAACCAGGCTGTCGCGGCGACGGCGCGCGCGTCGCGTTCGTTGCCGACCTCGCGCAAGGCGTAGCAGATGAGGCGCAGCGCGTGCGCGGCGTCGAGCGCTTCGTTGAGCGGGTCTTCCATGTCGAGGCAGAGATCGACGAGCTTCGCCGCGGCGCCCTTGGCCGCGGACAAGGCCTTACCGGCACGCTTGCGTCGCGCAGGCATGGTGCAACTCCGGCGAATCCGGCATGATAACAACGCTCCGATTTACGCACACTTTTGTCGGAGCGTCAATCTCAAATCGGAGCATGGTTCCGATGACCCCCGCGCAATCCCGAATGGCCCGAGCCGCATTGCAGCTTGGGCTTCGCGATGTTGCGAAGCTCGCCAAGGTCGCGCCGAGCACGATTTCTCGCCTCGAAGCCGGGGAAGTGCTCCAGCCGCGCACGCTTGAGGCGATTCAGCGTGCTTTGGAAAGGGCCGGCATCGAGTTCATCGACGGCAACAAGCCGGGCGTTCGGGTCAAATAAACGGAGGAGGGTGGATTAGCCGAAGGCAATCCGCCGCCTCGTGGCGGGCATGATGAATCGATCGGACCTTGGCCGCCGAATTGCGATATATAGAAAGTGGCTGGCGCGCCGTAGATCGGTTAGTCTCGCTCTGCGTTGAGCGCAACGGCCGCAGGCAAAGCCGATGAAAGAAACCTCCGTCGTTCACTCCGACCCGAACATCCTGGGCGGCACCCCGGTGTTCGTCGGAACGCGCGTGCCGGTCCAGGCGCTGATCGACTACATCGAGGGCGGCCATTCGTTGAACGCGTTTCTTGACGACTTCCCAACCGTCACCCGCGACATGGCGATTGCGGCGCTCGAACAGGCCAAAGCCCATCTGATTGCCGATGCGAGTGCTGCTTGACGAGTGCGTCCCGCGCGCGCTGCGCAACGACCTTCCCGGTCACGAGGTCAAGACCGTTGCCGAGCTCGGCTGGGCCGGCGTCCAGAACGGCGAGCTGCTGCGACGTGCTGCGGCCGAGTTCGATCTTCTGATCACGGTCGATCGCAATCTCGAATACCAGCAAAGCTTCGAGGGTCTTTCGCTTGCGGTGATTGTCGTTCACGCGTCGAGCAACGACGTCACCATTCTTCGCCCGTTGATGCCGGCGGTCGCTGCCGCCATCGCCCAAACCAGACCGGGCGTCGTGGCGCACGTCGGCGAGTAGGGCGGGGCGCGGATTAGCGCGTAGGATGGGTTGAGCGGCAGCGAAACCAATCATCTTTCGCCCAAGCTCGAGCGATTGTCGGCCGCGGCGCTCAGCCAGATTGGCCGTGAAGAAAAAGCTGCCGCCGCAGATGAAGTTTCGCCGATAGTTCGTCACCGCGCGAGCATGGCGCAGCTGAAGGCGATGGGTTTAGCGGAGCCTGTCATCGGGCCGGCCACTTCGGGCCGGACCCGTTGGCTCAATCCATCCTACGGGTTATCAAACCTAATGAACGACGCCAGAGCTTGAAATTAGTTCTATTATTTTGATCAATGCCGGATTGTGAAAGGTCTGTTCGACGAACGCTGTCAACACTTGCGCGTTTTCCACGATAAATTTAATGGCATACGGTCCCACCGCAACTGCAGCGCCGGCGCCAACTGCCCGGTAGGCGCCCGCGCGGGTTTCCTTCGCACCGAATAATGCCTCGGCTCTGCAGAATGCGTAACCCGATCGCAGAAGCTCGCTGACAAAATTTCCGACCGTTTTGCGCGACAATTCGACGGCTTGGTCGCCGTCCACACCAGCAGGGGCAGTGCGGGCCGATTCAACCTGTTCGACAAGGGTATCCACAGCGGCGGGCGTAGCGAGGCCTTCCGATGTTTGGACGGCTTCGGCGATGGTTTCGGCTAGATCAAGGGCGACATCGGCCTGTTGACGTTCCTGAGGACCAAGACGAACCTGATCCAGTTCTCGGCCGGTAGGGTCGCCAGCGATGAACACGTTGTAAGTATCGACAAGATCGCGAAGAAGTTCGGCGACGGACCTTGATAAAATCGCGGGGTCCATTGGATCGGCCGAATCCATGGCTGTATCGTGTGCTTTGAGACGATGTCGGAGAGTATTGCCGCGAGACCAAAGCTGAGTGATGGAGGCGCCTTGAATTCGATCTGGCGCTGCTGCCAAAAAACGTGCGACGGGTTCGGATAGACCAGCAAGTTGGTTGTGACCAAGCTCCGATAGAGCACGGGCCTTGTAGCGGACTTCCTCGTAAAGCTGACGTTGCAGATCGTCAGCGACTGGTCTCCGAGGGATTACGTCGATCAGACCTTCGCTGTTCGCGGCAAACTGACTTCCGGCCGGCGCTTGTTTCGGAATTTCGTTCGGATCAGGTAGACTGTCATTTTTTTCACCGATGGCGCTGTCAAAAATCTCGCGCTCTTCAAGCAACGTTTTAATGTGCGCGTTCACGGACTTTATTGGGCCTTCCCATATTTGGTTTTCGATCGTGACCCGCGCAATTTCTGCATTTTGGTTGGCCGTCCGGCCGTAGAGGCGGTCCTCGTACCAATCGGTCCAGACTTCCCAATCCTCATCGGCCACAGCGAGGCTGGCCCTCAGCTCCTTCCAAAAGTCCATTATCCAATCGGGTACGTTACCCGGCCAGAGCTGTGAAAACGCTAAAGTGACAGGACTAAATCTATCCGAAAGCAAGCTCGCATCGGTGGCAAGAGATTGCAGTAAAGATACAAACGCTTCGCGTCCCATCGAGCCTGCAGCGTCGAGCGCGTGCTGGATTGCCAGCGCTGCGCTCTCTCTGAAATGTGCTGCACCGGAAGCCGTTGCGCACGCGGACTTCGCCGCCTGTATCGGCGCTGGCCCACGGGTGTCACGTTGCGCGGCGAATGTTGTCTGCGCTGCTTCGTTCAGCTCGCGTCGATGCCCCGGATATGCCGCAACCGCCCATGCGGTCGAGACTGCGCGGAACATCCGCAATACGGCGTCATTTGAAGGTCTCTCTCCTGTTGTGGGCCAACCCGCGTAGGATGCCAGCGCAGCAACGCGGAGTGCCGCTCGTGCGGCAAACACAACGGTAACGTCGTTGGACTGGCCCTCAAGCCAGGTTTTGACGGCCTCTTCGTCTTCGAATGTGAGTGCTGACGTAGCTCCAGCGCGAGCGGCGCCGGCGCGCGCCGTACCTGCAAGAGCTGTGCTGGGTCTTGGGGAATCTAGAAACTCCTGCGCGTTCACCCGAATAGCCGCTGTCCCCGGTATCGTGCTGGGAGCACGGTGTTCTTGCGAACTACCGGACTGAAACAGCTTTTCGACAACGGAACCACGATCTGACTCTAATGGCTCCCAATCGGATGCCTGCGTGGAGTCGTCGTCATTTTCAAAACGATAGTGCAGGCGCACGATCTCGGAGGCGGTGTAAACCGTCTTGCCATCGACGAGGATCGTTGCGCGCTCTCGTTCGGCTTCGGGCAGTTGATGCCAAGCAATTACCGCTTCCTGCAGCGTCGGACAGCGGATTGCGCCGGCGCCGTTACGTAAAGTCGCCGGTAGCGATGCATCGACGTATATTTTACCGTCGTTATCGCTCATTTCAGCATCTCCGCGAGGCCATGGGCTTCTCGTCCGTACAGCACTCGCGAAACGTGCAGTCAAGACGGGAGCTTGCAGCCCGCGGGCCGTCAAGGCCGAGGCAAGCGCCGCAGACGCGGCGGCCTATGACGGCCAACCCCCGCTTATTGCCGCTGGGCTAGTCCGGTTGCATCTGCGGGCAACCGGAAGGATAGGATTATTCAGGTTCGTCACTGTCTTCGGTGATCAATTCGGGAATCCATGGGGAGACGTCTGCGATGGTGACTCTTCCTTCATGAGCTCGGTAATAGTCGCGGACCTTCTCAAACTCGTCGCCGTATTTCGCGTCGAGCCGTTGGCGCACCTTCGAGTTTAAGCTCAGTACGCTGCGGAGCGCTCGGCCTCCGTTGAGGAACTTGAGCGGGTATTCCGTGCCGAGAACGTAGAGATACTTTCGCTTACCTGTATCGGCTTCCGCGAGCAGGAAGAAATCCTTGAAGATCGAATTTTGCCGGATCGACTCCGAGCCGCCGCGCCAATGGATGAATTTGAATTCCGCTACCCGTAGGCTCGTTTCCAGATCAAATTCCCGCCCCGTGTTTCCAGCGCCGAGCGATACGTATTCGACCCTCTCGTCAGGTTCCAGAATGTGGGGAAGGCAGAGCAGGATTCCGAGCGCGTGTATGGCGACGTTGACTTGGCCAGCCAGGCGCTTGAGGGTCGCGGCCGCGGTGAGGGCCTCTCGCTCCGCCCCAGCCGACGAAAGCACTGCATAGCAGGCTTCCGCGCTTACGTCGCGAAGATCGCTCTCAATTCGGCTCAGCGTGCTGGTGAGATCGGCACCGCTAAACTTCCGTAGCTGCGCGGTGATTTGGGACAGGTCCATAGAGCAATAGCATAGCGGGGTGCGGGTTTTATCTCTACGGATTCGCGCGTTGGTACAGGTCCCACACACGCGCGATCGAAATAGCTCAGGAGCGGCGATTTTTAGCGCGGTAGGGCGGATTAGCCGAAGGCGTAATCCGCCGCCTTCCAGCAGTCGGATGGCGGATTACGCTGCGCTAATCCGCCCTACGACGCGTCCCTAATAAAGCGACATTGCCCTTGACTTTCGTCCCCATTACCGTTACCTCACCAAAATCCCGCTCGCAAAGGGACGCCTTTCGCGAGGGTACTCCTTAGGGCGGAGCGGGGGCGGTTCTCGTCGGGCGCGGCCATACACCGTGCTCACGGGCGGCTTGGGCATCGTCCCGTCCGGCGCGTGTCGGACTGCGAGGTGCTCGCTGCACTGGTGCCGGAGAGGGTCCTCCCGTTTGCATCCGGTGATTCCAGGAAGCGCGGCCTGGGCCGAGCCGAGGCCTAAAAAACCTCGGATGCCGCGGTGGGGCGCCGAAAGGCGAGCGCGCCCGCTCCATTTTTTGAGGTCCAAGGCGGCCTCGGTCCTCCCGCAGTGGGAAGACAGGAGAACGGTCGCGCGCCGCATCGCTTGTCGATGCGGTTCCTCTTTGGTGCGCTTCTCGGCGCTCCGCCTCCCTTCTTGTTTGGAGGCTAGTCTTTCGTGGCGTTCGTTGTTCCGCATGCGCTCGCGCTTTCCGCGAGAACGAAAGCGCTTGTCTTTCCTCCCTCGCTAGCGCGGGGCAGGAAAGAGAAACGCCCCCTCCCGCGCGGGCGCGCGAGAGGATAATATCGACAGCAGGGAGAACCGCCATGTTCCTGCGCAATTACTGGTACGTCGCCGCGACCGATGCCGAGATCGGCCGCAAGCCGATGCCTCGCACCATTTTGGGCGAGCCCATCGTGTTCTTTCGCACCGAAGCGGGCGCGCCGGTGGCAATGGAGGATCGCTGCGCGCACCGGCATCTGCCGCTGTCCATGGGCAAGCTCGTCGGCGACGAAGTGCAGTGTCATTATCACGGGCTGCGTTTCGGCACCGACGGCCGCTGCACCCGCATTCCCGGCCAGGAGCAGATTCCACGCGGCGCCAAGGTCAAAACCTATCCGGTCGCCGAGCGCTATCATTGGATTTGGATCTGGATGGGCGATCCGGCGCTGGCCGATCCGGCGGCGATCACCGATTTCCATTGGCTCGACGATCCCAATCATTGGGGCGCCAAGAGTTCGTACCTGCATGTCGAGGCGAACTGGCAGCTTGTGGTCGACAACCTGCTCGATCTCACCCATCTCGCCTTCGTCCACGACACCACCATCGGCAACCTGGCGCTGGCCGAGCATGCCAAGGTGCAGGTCACGCGCGCGCCGAACAACGTCGTGGTGACGCGCTGGATCATCGACCAGGAGCCGCCGCCGACGTTCAAGAAGGTCGGCGGCTTCACCGGCCATGTCGACCGCTGGCAGATCATCGACTTCGTGCCGCCGGCCTTCTTGCGGCTCGACGTCGGCGCGACGCCCACCGGCACCGGCGCGCCGGACGGCAAGCGCGTCGGCGGCATCGGCATGCGCAATCTCAACGCCATTACGCCGGAAACCGAAACAACGTCGCACTATTTCTGGGGCCAGGCCCACGATTTCGACGTCAAGAACGCCGAGACCACCGAAAAAATCTTCCAACAGATCAAGACCGCGTTCCTGGAAGACGTCAGCGTGTTCTCGGCGCAGCAGCGCAACCTGAACATCATCGCCAACCCGCCGCAGGTCGACATCAATGCCGACGCCGGCACGATCGCGGCGCGCCGTATCCTCAGCCGGCTCTATGATGAGGAACAGGGTGCTAGACCGGTCGCAGCGGAGTAACTTTCTTCATCCGCCCCCGCGAAGCGGGGGAGGGGGACCACTGGAGCTCGCGAAGCGAGCGAACCGTGGTGGAGGGGGCGCGGGACTCAAAGCTTCGTTGCCGGTGCAGGGCAATCGGCATCACCGCCGAGATCGCCTTGAATCTCGGAGGTCGCTTTGAGTCCCGCGCCCCTTCCACCGCGCTTCGCGCGGTCCCCCTTCCCCGCTATCGCGGGGCAGGATGTTTCAAATCCAGTCCTTCCACTTGAACCAGATCAGCGGCAACAGCGCCGTGACCAGGATCAGGGCGAGCGCGTATTGGTAGCCCCACGGCCAATCCAGTTCCGGCATGTTCTTGAAATTCATGCCGTAGATGCCGACCACCAGCACCGGCGGAATTCCCACCACCGAAGCGATGGTCAACACCTTCATCACGTCGTTCTGGTCGATATTGATGATGCCGGTCGCGGCATCTTGCAAAAGCTGGACGCGGCTCACCAGGCCTTCGGAGAACTGCACCAGGGAAGCAATGTCGGAGCTCACCGATTGCAGCCGCGCCGCGTGGTCCTGCGCCAGCCAGTCGCGGGCGCGATCCACGGTGAATTTCGCCATGCGGTCGAGGCAGACCAGGGTGTAATGGATGCGCGCCATGCGCTCGCTGGTGCGCCCGGTGCGCAGCATCAGCTGGCGCAGCATCGCGGTTTCCTTGGACAGCTTCAGGGCATTGTCCTGACGGAAGATGATGTGGGAGGCGTCGTCGAGATCGCGGCCGGCGGCTTCCAAAAGATCCGCCAGATGATCGACCAGCGCTTCGAGCACGTTGACAAACGCGGCCGCCGGCTCGAGTTTTTCTTGGGCGCCGCATTCCCTGGCCACCGCGTCGAAGGTCGCCGATGGGGCAAAGCGTAGCGTCATCAGCACTTGCTTCGACAGCACGAAGCCGGCCGGGGAGGGCAGCCACGGCTCGTTGCCCGAGGCGAAGATCAGCGGCGCCGTCATGTAGAGCGCGCCGTTCTCGAGCTGCAGCCGGCTGGTGGCTTCGATTTCGCCAAGCGCCTCGTTGCTCGGCACGCGCAGTCCGAAGGCGGTCTCGAAAGCCGCACGTTCGGCGTCGGTCGGGTCGAGGAGGTCGACCCAACCATGGCTCGCCAAGGCGCTGCCCTTGGCGCGATCCTTAGGATAGGCGCTCAACATCGCGATCCTCGACCATAACCTTCTGGAATCATTGAAAAAGCCGTTAAGCCGACGTTAAACGCTTCAGCCTAAATTAACCAGAGGCCGGCGTCGGGGGAACCGCGCTCTGGCCGCGACGGCGTGCTCCTTCTTTAATGTAGCGGTGGCGTAGGTCGAGTTCAGTCATGGCGCGCGGTCGCAGCGAGCGAAAAACCGGCCATCGTTTGGCATCCTATCTGCGGCATTGCGGGCTGGCTGTGGCCGCGCTCTTTTGCATCGCGGGTATTGCCGCGCCGGGCTCAGCCGACGACGGTCCGGTCAAGGCCACGCTCGCGGCCGCCGTCAACGACGGCTATGCCCGCCTCATCTTCGACATGAGCGAATTCGATGACGCCAGCGTGCGTCTGGCCAACAATGTGCTGATCATCACCTTCGCGCGCCCGATCGATGTCGCGGTCGAGCGCCTGGCGTCGCAGATTCCGGATTATGTCGGCGTGGCGCGGCGCGATCCCGACGGCAAGGGCATTCGCGTGGGGCTGGCGCAGCAGGTCAAGGTCAATGCCACGCCGGCTGCCGAGAAATTTTTCATCGATCTCCTCCCGGCGTCATGGAGCGGGCAGCCGCCCAGCCTGCCGCAGGAGGTCATTGCCGATCTGGCGCGCCGCGCCCGCGAGGCGGATCGTCTTGAACGCAAAGAGCGCCAGGCCGTCGCGCAGCAGCGCGCGACTGCCGAGCCGGTGCGCGTGCATGTGGCGACGCAGCCGACCTTCACCCGTTATATCTTCGCCATACCGGCCAATACTTCGGTGGCCAACGATCGCGTCAAGGAGCGGCTGACGCTGACGTTCGACGCGCCGATAAAATTCGACCTTGCCGATGTCGTGGCCTCCCTGCCGCGCGGCATCGCCGGCATCGACACCGAAATGCGCGACGACAGCGCATTGGTGCGGTTCAATTTCCTCGCCAACGTCGACGTCCGGTCCTTCCGCGACGATGGCAGCTATGTGCTCGATGTCGTCGGCGCCGACAACAAGCCGGACGAGCAGGGCGCGGCGCCCGCGCCGCCGGCAACAGTCCCGCCCGCGGCGGCGAACGACGCTGCCGAACCCCGAACCGAGGCGCAGGCAGCGGCAACGACGGAAAAACCCGCCGTCGCGCCACCGGCAACAATCGCCGCGCCGGAACAACCCGCAGCACAGCCGACGCCGCCGGCCGCCGCGGCGCAAGCGGCGCCGGCGCCATCGCCGGCCGATACGCCGGCGGCGAAGCCGAAAGTGGAAGCACAGATCACGGCGCCGGCAACGCCGCCGCAGCCGGCGCCTTCAGCCGACACGGCAAACGCAGCGCCATCCGCGCCGCCGGCAGCGCCACGCGATGCGGCGGCAGTGCCTGACAAAGCTCCGGCCAACGACGCGCCGCCGCCGCCGCGCCCGCGCGCCGCCGATACCAGCGGCAAGGTCGCCGTCGAACTCACCCGCCAGGGCGCCAACCTGAAACTGTCGTTTCCATTCGCGACGCCGACGGCGGCCGCGGTCTTCAACCGCGCCGACACGCTCTGGATCGTGTTCGATTCCGCTGCCGACATCGACCTCGGCGCGCTCGACGGCGAAGCCAACGGCGCCATTCGCGGCGCCGAATTCACCCACGCGCCCGACGCCGATGTCATCCGCATCAAGCTCGATCACCCGCGGCTGGCCACCGTCGATATCGACGGGTCGGCATGGACGGTGCAAATCGGCGATTCCGCCATCGACACCACGCGCGCGCTCTCCATCACCCGCAACCTGATCGGCCCCAATCGGTCGAGCGTCACCATCCCGTTCGACGCGCCGCATCTGGTGCACCGGCTCGACGATCCCGACGCCGGCGACACGCTGACGGTCGTCACCGCGTTCCCGCCGGTGCGCGGCTTCATCAATGAGCGCGATTTCGTCGAGTTCCGCGCGCTCGCTTCTGCCGAAGGCGTGGTGGTCGAGCCGATCGCCGACGACGTCAAGGTCGAGCTGGCGCCGGATAAGATCATCGTCAGCCGTCCCATGGGTTTGGCGCTGTCGTCGTCGTCGCAGGCGTTGCTGCGCGGCTCTGGCCTGCGGCCGGTAATGTTCGATTCGCAACTGTGGGGTTTCGACCAGCAGGCGTCATACACCGAGCGGCAATCGAAGTTGGTCGCGGCCGCGGCCTCCGCGCCCGACAACAAGCGCCTGGCGCCGCGGCTCGATCTCGCGCGCTTTTATGTCGCCCGCGACATGTTTCCCGAGGCCAAGGGCGTTCTCGACGTCGCGCTCGCCGACGAGCGGGCGGCCTCGGAGCAGGGCACCGCGGCCGTGCTGCGCGCGGTGACCGAGATCATGATGAATCGTCCCGACGACGCGCTCAAAGATCTCGCCGATCCGTCGATCGGCGATCAGCACGACGCGCCGCTGTGGCGGGCGCTCGCCTATGCCAAGCAGGGCAAATGGGCGCCGGCGCGCGACGGTTTCAAGAGCGCCGATGCCGCGGTGGCGACGCTGCCGGTCGAATTGCAGCGCGTCGCGCTCAAGGAAGAGATGCGCTCGGCCATCGAAGTCGGCGATTTCTCCACCGCTTCGAGCCAGCTCAACGATTTCCAGACCATCGGCGTGCCGCACGAGCTCGAGCCGGCAATGGCGGTGCTGATGGGGCGGCTCGCCGAAGGCATGGGCCGCAACGAGGACGCGCTCGCCGCCTATCAGACCGCAGCCGACTCGTGGGACCGGCGCGCGGCGGCGCAGGGGCAATTGCGCGAGACCTTGCTGCGCTATTCGCTCGGCGATCTCAAGCGCGACGACGTCATTTCGCAGCTCGAAACGCTGACCACCATCTGGCGCGGCGACGAGACCGAGATCGAGGCGCTGCAAATGCTGGCGCGGCTCTACACCGCCGACGGCCGCTATCGCGACTCGTTCTATGTCATGCGCAGCGCGCTCGCCGCGCATCCCAATTCCGACATGACGCGGCGCATCCAGCAGGAGGCGGCGCGGACTTTCGATACGCTGTTCCTTTCCGGCAAGGGCGACACGCTGCCGGCGATCGATGCGCTGGCGCTGTTCTACGATTTCCGCGAGCTCACCCCGATCGGCCGCCGCGGCGACGAGATGATCCGCCGCCTTGCCGACCGTCTGGTCGCGGTCGATCTGCTCGACCAGGCCGCTGAGCTCCTGCAGTACCAGGTCGACAACCGCTTGCAGGGCGCCGCGCGCGCGCAAGTGGCGACGCGGCTCGCTGTGATCTATCTGATGAACCGCAAAGCCGATCGCGCGCTGGCGACGCTGCGCGCGACCCGCACCGCCGATCTCTCCAACGACGTGCGCAACCAGCGCCTGCTGCTCGAAGCGCGCGCGCTGTCCGACATGGGCCGGCACGACCTGGCGCTGGAAGTGATCGGCAATCTCGACGGCCGCGAAGTCACCCGGCTGCGCTCCGACATCTATTGGGCGGGGCGGCACTGGCGCGAAGCAGCCGAGCAGATCGAGCTGTTGTACGGCGAGCGCTGGAAGGATTGGCAGCCGCTCAACGACATCGAGCGCTCCGACATTTTGCGTGCCGAGCTCGGCTACGCGCTCGGCGAGGACACGCTCGGGCTCGGCCGCTTCCGGGAGAAATACGCGGCGAAAATGGCCGGCACGCCGGACGCCCACGCCTTCGAAGTGGTTTCGGCCCCGCTCGGCACCAGCGGCACGGAATTCGCGGCCATTGCGCATGCCGCCGCCGCGGGCGACACGCTCGACGGTTTCCTGCGCGACATGCAGGCGCACTACCCCGACGCCAGCGCCTCGCCGCCGAATGCCGGGCCACCGGCGCCGCCCGACGCCCCGCAAGCCGGCGCGCCCGCGCCCGCCGTTCCGCCGATGCCGTCCATCGTTCCACCAGCGCGCGCCGCCGGGCGGACGGCGCTGCGGTGAAGTGGCGGCGTGATCTGAATTTAAGATAAGCCGAAATGCCTTTTATGCCGAACCTCGCCTTTAGCTCGGCGAGGGTTGGAATTGGCAAAAGCGATCCGGCCGCGCTTGCGCGACGGCCCCCTTGCGCCGACTTATGGTGTGCTATCGTTTCGTAGCAAAGCGAAGCCGGCTTCGACGCGAGCTGACATGCAACGACTATTCAACAGTATCTATTGGCATCCAACACTGCTCAGAGCCCTCGTCGCGATCATATGTTTTGCCGGCGCCGTATGGCTCGGCTTGGCGTATTTCAATCCCGCGCCGCCCTCGACCATTACGATCGCAACGGGACCCAAAGGCGGAGCCTATGAGTTCTTTGCCCAGCAATATCGGGAAAAGCTCGCCCGCGCCCACGTCACGCTCAACATCCGCATCACCGACGGCACATCGGAAAATATAAGGCTTCTCGAGGACCCGAGGTCCGGCGTTCAGGCGGGCTTTGTGGTGGGCGGAGCCTCGAATAGCCAACAAGCACCGGGCCTGCTGTCATTGGGGCGCGTCAACGACCAGGTCTTTTGGTTATTTTATCGTGGGGCGGAGACTTTGGACGACCTCACTCAACTCAAGGGCAAACGCATCGGGGTAGGCTCGGAAGGCGTCGTCACCCAGCGCGTCCTCGGCGCAGCCGGCGTCAATTCCGAAAGCGCGACGCTGGTGCCGCTCACCGGATCGGCCGCGATCGAGGCGCTCAGCGATGGCAGGCTCGACGCCATATTCACGGCGCTGGCGCCGGATTCCGCGACCGTCCAAACCCTGATGCACGACCCCGATGTGCGGTTGATGAGCGTTTCTCAGGCCGACGCGCTCACCCGGATTTTCCCCTATCTTGTCCGGCTGGTGCTGCCGCAAGGCGTGATCGATCTCGAGCACAATATTCCGGCGCGTGACGTCAATCTCATCGGCACCACCAACGCCGTGGTGGTGCGCGAAGACCTTCATCCGGAGATCATCGATCTGTTGGCGAAGACGCTGGTGGAGGTGCATGGCGGAGCGGGAATTTTCCAGCGCGCCGGTGAATTCCCCACCCAAACCGATCCGGAATTCGCCGTTGCCGATGGTGCGCGTGAGTTCTACAAAAACGGGCCGTCGTATCTGAACAAATATCTGTCCTACTGGACGGTCAGCCTCATCAAGAAAATAATCGCGGTGATACTGTCTTGCGCCGTGCTTCTGGTGCCGTTTTCAAATATTGTGCCCAAGCTGACCGGCTGGTTCGTTCGCGACCGCATGCGCTCTTTGTACCATCGGCTCAGGATCATCGAGACAAGTATGCAGACAGACCTGACCGCAGCACAGCTCGATGCGCTTCAATTCGACCTAGAGAGTATCGACCGGTCAGCCGACGATTTGGGCGTCCCGATACGGCACTCCGATCTGTTTTTCGACCTCAAAATTCACATCAATCACGTACGCCAGCGTCTTGCATCGCGCCGTGCCGCGTTGCCCAGCGAAATACGCAAGGTCGGTTAGATTTGTTGCGTGCAGGGGTCGGGGTGGGCCTTGCGCTCCGCCGCAGCGCCTCAAGGCTCAATGCGTCGTTTGAATGCCGATCAGCTGAGCCAGTATGCTGAAAATGCGCTTGGTGGTCGTGGCTTGGACCGGCACGCAATAAGTAATGCCATTCACGTCGGTGCTCACGAAGCACTGCGGTGGTGTGCTTTGCGATCCCGTCGGCGTAATGATCGTCAACAAATTCGGGTCGTCGTGCACGGTCTCCAGGACCGGCGGTTGTACTGCATACTTTCGATCGCTCGGAATATAGGCATATTGCGACGGGGAAATATGTTGTGTTTGGAGCTTCAACAGCGTCCCAAGAAATCCGAAAACACCATTTGCCGAACGTGGCGCTATCGTAAAGCTTATTGGGCTGCCACTCGGGCCAAACGTGAGAGGGAGGGTAGCCGGCTGCGGCGTGCCGGCCGCTCCTGTCGGGTCCCAGCTATCCGATCCACAAGTGAGTGGGGACTTGAAAAGTATGCTGGGCTGTAAGTCCAAATCCTTGTTGCTCGCCTGCACCACCGCTGGCGGAACAGTCGCTGCCGCCTGCTGAGATTGAATCGGATCAAAGCAAAATCGTGAAAAAACGACGGCTTTGGCGTTGAGGCCGATTCCCGTTTTTTCCTCCACGGTCAGGCCGGTAAAGGCCGCGTTGCGAATCCAATCGATATAGCACCGATGTTTTGGATCCAACCGAGAGCAACCATAGTCGTCCGGCGGACTATATCTGTAGCCAAGACTAGGGGACCCCGGAAGGGAAAGCTGAAAGGAATCCGTAAAGAGCCAAAACAGCATCTCGCGCGGATATCCTTGACGGATAAAGTAATTGAGCGTTTGCAAGTCTATCGGTTTGAGAAAGCCCTCTTCAAACGCAGAATCCATTCGCACTCCGACAAAGTTTAACGGCTCGTCATGAGAGGCGAGAACGATATTTTTTAGAATATCGTCGTTAGGCGTGACTTGACCGGTTTTTGCGGGAGCCGAAGAGGGCGGTCTTACCGACGCTGCAATATTCTGAAGAGCTTGGTTCAGTGCGTATTTCAATTCGGCGATCAAAGTGGGACTGGCCACTCCCACGGCAAGAAGGACCGTCACCACGGTGGCCCAAATTGCCAGCCGCCGGAATCGGCGCCGGTCGCCCGCCTTTTTTGCTGCGAGGCGTTTTTCTTCCGCCGCCTCGCTCGCGGCGAGGTAGTCCATGGCTAATTCGAATGAATCGCCATAACGATCGGCCCAGGCCTTATTGGGCTGCAGCTTGTCGCGCCAAGCGGTTATGACCGCCAGATAGGGCATGGTCAGCAGCCCTTCCTGCTTCTTTGCCCACAGCTTCGCGCGTGTTTCGATATCGCGATAGGTATCGGCCGCCGGCGCCTCTTCGGCCAGCCATTCCCGCAGTCTGGTCCATTGGCGAATGAGGCTTTCGTGGGTGATGTCGACGATCGTATCGGCCTCGAGCGGCTTGCTGACGTCCGGGACAAGAAAATTGCAATTCGGCGCGCGAAAAGCGTCGACAATGGCGCGAACCGACGCCTCGTCGCCATTGCAGAGCTCTACGAGCTTGCCGAATTGCTGCCAGCGTCTGACGGCTTCCGTGGCTTTCGTTCCAGCCGTCAGTGCGCGAAACATCCGCTCAATGAGCGGGAGATAAGAATCTCCGAGCTTTTTTACGATCTCTTCGGCGTGGTCGTTGATGGCACCGCCAACTCCGCCGATAGCTTCATAGCCGACAAGGTCGAGAGCAATGTCCCCGCCGCTATCCAACTCTTTGGATCGCGCCCACATCCGGTTGAGCGTGTATTGCAGGAGCGGAAGCTGGTCCGCGCGCCGTGCGATGCGGTCGAGCTGGCCCTCATAGTCGGATCCGTCCCATGGCGCATAACCGGAAAGGTCGTTGAGAACCTGGTTGACGAGGGTATCGTCGATCTTGACCCCGCAGACCGCGGCGGGGCCGGCGATCGCCATGCGGCACTGTTCCCGCGTCATTCGCGGCGTCAGGAACATGCCGTCGTTGATCGCCTCGGCGAGGCCGTCGATCAGGGAGCAAGCGCCCAGGTACTCGGAGCGCATCGTGATTGCGACGTAAATCGGAACGCTGAGGTGCGCCTCGCCCTGCAAATCGCGCAAATTCTTGGTTTCGAGCAAGCGCGCCACAAAAGCCTCCGCCTCTTCGCGGCCTTCGTAGCTTTCGTATCTGAAGAGCTCTTCGAATTGGTCGACGAGCAGGAGCACATTGGTGCCGTCCGGCACGCGGCCGCGGCGGAACCAGTCGAGCAGCGACAACGGCTCGCGCTTGAGCTTGGCGCGCAGCACGTTGATCTGGACCGGATCGGCTACCTTGTCGGAACGCTCGGCGGACAGCAAACACTGGGCAAGGTTACGCAGCGGCGAGCCGCCGGGGCGAAAATTCACCACGCGCCACCGCGCGCCAACCTTCGGCAGGAGCCCCATGTCCAGGCCCGAAAGAAGGCCGGCCTGGACAAGCGAGGACTTGCCGGTGCCCGACGCGCCGATCACGGCCAGAAAATGCGACGTCGCAAGGCGGGCGATCATGGCCTCGACGCAATCGTCGCGGCCAAAGAAAAGCGAAATCTCCTCGCGCGTGAACGAGCGTAATCCCGGATAAGGCGCCTTATCGCTCAACGCTACGCCTCAGCGCGGAAAGAAGATCCTGCATGGCTTCGGTGGTGAAATTCTCCTGCGAGCCAAACTCGCGCAGCCCGCTCCAGCCGTTGCGAAGCTGGCGTTCGACGGTCTTTGGAGGTGGGGCATAATAAACCGCCTCCATGCGAGCCGTCTTCCTGGGCTGCTCGGTGCTTTTGAGTCTGCGGTACGTGTCCAGCCAGCTGTCGATGAATTCGCGGGGCGCATTGCCGTACAAAAATATGACCGCTTCGGCGTCGGGAACTTGTTGCTTGAAATCGTTCAGCTTGTCGTTTTCCTCCATGATTCTCGCGGCGCCGTGTTGTTCGACAACTTTTTTGAGTTCAAAGGCCCGCGCCAGATCCCCCTCGTCGGTGGCGATATAGATAAATGGCTCGCTTTTCGCGGCGCCGCCGGATTCCGCGGGGGTGGATTTCGATCGGCTCATTGTCTCCAGCTTTTTCCAGATCGACGCCTTGAATTCCTCGAGGCCCATGGCGGACGCCGATTCGAGAATGCCTTTGTCGTAATGTTGCACTTTCGTGATGTCGGACGGGTCCCGCCACAACATCAGTTCCTTCCCCCAGTCCCGCGCCGTGCTGTATTGGAACTGGGCGCAGCTAAAACCTTCGCCGTCGCGCTTTTGCGATCGAACCCGGCTGAGGAGTTGAACCACCAGATCCGCGTCTTTCAAGTTCGACTTGAAGCTGTCGACGAATTCCGGGCCCCAGACCGGATATTCGGCTTGCGGCAAAACAGTCGCACCGAGTTTCTCGATATAGCCTCGCACCTCTTCGGCGGTATCGAGCAGATCGTCGGTCACTTGCGTGAGCAGAACCGTCTTGCCCAGGATCGGGCCCTGCTTGATGTCCTGCACGACCTGGCCGCGCTTGTCGCGCAACTCATCCAGACGATTTTTTATTTGTTGCGCGACCGTGTGAATGCGCGACATGTAATCGTCGTCGCCCGAAGCCAGCGGGATTTCCACGCCGCTTTCGTTCTTTCGGAAGAACTCTCGCCGGTGCGGAGCCTGCAACTCGGGAGTGCGATATTCGTTTTCTATGGAAAGATAATAAACCGTGATGACGACCCGTTCGTCTTTCGCATGCGCATCGCAATACGCGCTTAGTTCCTTGAGCGTGAATTTGCCGCGAGCCACGAATGCCGGCGACACGATGGCGAGAATCACCGCCGATTCGCGCGCCTTTTGTAAGAGCGATTCGAGTTCCTGGCCGCTTTCGTAGTTTCTTTCGTCGAAGAAGATTTCGGGCTTGTCGACGCTGGAAATCCGCTGGTTCAGGACGGCCTGGAGGTGGTTGCAGAAGTCACTGACCCACCGGACGCCGCGCGGGTCCACGACGTTATTTTCCCGCGGATAACTGACGAATATATCGTACGTTACCCCGGGGACGTAGACCATATAAAGCCAAGATTTGCCGGACGGCTGCCAATCGTAGTTGATATTTGCGCGTTTCGGCTCCTCATGCAACAGGTTCTGGCAACGATTTCGAACGGGAAGTGGTGAAAAAGGCATGACCGGAATTCAAGAAGCGCCAGCGCTCGCCAAAATACGTACCGACGTGGTCGGCAGCTTGCTGCGGCCGGAGGTGGTCAAGGAGGCACGCGTTGCGTTCGATGACGGCAAGATCACGGAGCAGGCGCTGCACGCGATCGAGGACGAGGCGGTGCGTGAGGCGGTGCGATTGCAGGAGGCGGCGGGGCTCGACGTGGTCACCGACGGCGAGATGCGGCGCCTGAATTTCCAGGACAGTTTTGGCGCTTCGGTGGAAGGCTATGATGCCAACCGCTCGACGCTGAAAGTGTATGAGCAGCGCGTCGAAGGTGCGGCGCCGGGACAACGTTGGGACATCGCGCAGATGCATCATGCCGGCACGGCGGTGTCGCATCGGCGTCCGGCCAGAGCGCGGCTCAAGCTTGCGCACAACGTTCCGCTGGAGGAATACCGGTTCGTCAGCACGGTGGCGAAGAAGCCGGCAAAGGTCTCGCTGATCGGGCCGGACCGCATCGCGCAGCGCTTCGAATACGAAAGTTCGACCGCGGTCTATCGCGACATGGACGCGTTCCTGGCCGACGTCGTTGCGATCGAGCGGCAGATCGTGTCGAGCCTGGTCGAAGCCGGCTGCTGCTACGTCCACATCGACGCGCCGGGTTTCACCGCTTACGTCGATGACGCCACCATGGCGCAGATGCGCGCGCGCGGCGAAGATCCGATGGCGAACTTTGCGCAATCGCTCAAGGCCGAGGCCGCCGTGATTGCTAATTATCCCGGCGTGACCTTCGGCATTCATCTGTGCCGCGGCAACCAGCGCAGCATGTGGCATCGCGAAGGCACCTACGACGCCATCGCCGAAAGATTGTTCAACGAGCTGCCGCACCACCGTTTCCTGCTCGAATACGACACGCCGCGCGCCGGCAGCTTTGCGCCGCTGCGTTTCGTGCCGAAGGGCAGGGTGGTGGTGCTCGGCCTGGTCAGCACCAAGGTGGCGGAACTGGAAACCGCCGATGCGCTCAAGCGGCGGATCGACGCGGCGAGCAAATTCGTCCCCCTCGAACAGCTCGCCATCTCGCCGCAATGCGGCTTTGCGTCCGACGTGGTCGGGAATTTGCTCAGCGCCGACGATCAGAAACGCAAGCTTGAGATTGTCGTCGAAACGGCGCGGGCGGTGTGGGGATGACGGACGTCCGTCGTCAGGTCCCGTAACTCTGAATGAGCGACCCCGCGACCAGCGTCCAGCCGTCGACCAAGACGAAGAAGATCAGCTTGAACGGCAACGACACCACGACCGGCGGCAGCATCATCATGCCCATGGACATCAGCACCGAGGCCACCACCAGATCGATGATCAGGAACGGCAGGAACAAGAGGAAGCCGATCTCGAAGGCGCGTTTGAGCTCCGAGATCATGAAAGCGGGGACGAGGACGCGCATCGACACGTCGTCGGGCCCTTTCGGCCGCGCTTCGCCCGACATGTCCATGAACAATTGCAAGTCTTTGTCGCGAACGTTCTTCTCCATGAAGCCGCGGAACGGCCCGCTGGCGCGGTCGAACGCTTCGTTGACGGTGATCTCGTTGGCGACCAGTGGCTTGATGCCGACGTCGTAGGCCCGGGTGAGCACCGGCCCCATCACGAAAGCGGTGAGGAACAATGCCAGCGAAATGACCACCGAATTGGGCGGTGCCGTTGCCGTGCCGAGCGCGGTGCGCAACAGCGACAGCACCACGACGATCCGCGTGAACGAAGTCATCATGACGAGAATGGACGGCGCCAGCGACAGCACCGTGAACAGCGCGATCAATTGAATGATGCGCTCGTTCAGGCCGCCGCCGGCGGCGCCCTGACCGAAATTGATGCTAATGTCCTGCGCGGCGAGCGGCGTCGCCGTTACTAGAAGTGCCGCTACTGAGGCCGCCACCGTTTTGAACCGGACGCGGCGGCCACATGATGTGATCATTCAGCTTTTGTTTGTCGGGCGGCCCAACAAACTTGCCATCTCCTGCTCGAGATTGTCGTAGAGCGTGGTGCTCTGGGGTGGTTTTGCCGCGGGTGCGCTGCGTGCCGGCTTCGGCTCGACCGCCGGACGGACGGCGCGCGGTTGAGGCGGCGACGGCGGTGCGGGTTCGGGCGCCGCGGCCTGCTCGGCGGGTTGCGCCGGGCGTGGTTCTTGTCGTGATTCTTGGCGGGGTTCTTGTCGCGATTCTTGGCGCGGTTGCGGCGCCGGTGCGCGCGCTTCGGCCGGAGCATTGGGCTTGCGCAGCGCCGCTTCGAGGCGATGCGCCATCTCGGCGAGGCTTTGATCCGCCGCCGCGGTGTCCGCGGGCGTCGGCGTCGGTGCCGGCTGCACCGCGGGGGCGCGTGGTTCGGGACGCGGCTCAACAACGCGCGGCTCGGCGCGCGCTTCAAGCGGCGCGCGCGCGGGAGCCGGCGTGCGAACGCGCGCCGGCGGTGGCGTCGGACGCGCCGAAAGCTCGTCGGCCAGTGCCGCCAAAGTATCGCGTTGCGGTCGCGCCGGCGGCGTGTCGGCTTGCGGCTGCAGCGGCCAAGCCGGCGCTTCCTCGGTTGCCGGCTCGATCTTCGGGGCTGGACGCGCCGGCGGCGGCGGTGTGATCACGTCAGGCTGCAGCGGCCATGAGCCGTTGCCGTTATCCGGCAGCGGAATGGCACGCGGCAGCGGCTCCACGGCGGCGGGCCGCGCGACCGCGACGTCGCGGGGAGCGGCGACCGCGCGCACGATGTTGGCTTCGACGACCACGTCGGTCGGTCCACCGATCATCAGAAGGTGCTCGACATTGTCGCGCCGCACCAGGATCAGGCGGCGCCGCGCGTCGACGCTGGCATGATCGATGACGCCGAGCCGCGGCTGGCGGCCGCGCGTGCCTGCGCCACCGAGCCGGCCGGTACCAAAGCGATGCACCAACCACAGGACCAGGCCGATCAAGCCGAGCACAGCGGGGAATGCCACGAGAAACTTCACGGCGAGCGGCATCTCCGTGCCGAACACACTATCCAACATTCGCTGGTCTCTCCGTTTCGCTACGGCGGCCCATTGGCATGCCAATGGTTAACAGCGCGGGTAACATTTGCCGCCGCGATTACTAAGAAACTCTTAATACCAATAGCCGATTTCGTCCCCAAAGCGGACTGGGCAAGCATTCTCATGGTAAACGGCGAATTAATGGCAAAACCCCTTGGAACCCGGCTTTAACCGGGCATTAACCATACGGCCGGCAAAGTCTGCCCAGTAAAACCAAAGTCTATCCGGGTAAAACCAAGGGCCACCGGCGATGCCGATTACCGATATTCCCATCCTTTCGATGCTGCGCGAACGCATGGAATGGCACCAGGAGCGCCAGCGCGTGCTGGCGGAAAACGTCGCCAATGCCGATACGCCGAACTACCACGCCAAGGACCTGACGCCGCCGGATTTCTCGCATGAGGTTCAGGTCGCGTCGCTTTCGCTCGATCGCACCAATCCGCTCCATATCACGGCACAAGGCAACGGCGACTCCGCGTTCGCTGCCGACAGCAGCGGCCGCTATGCGATCCGCCCGCGCGGCAATTCGGTGACCCACGAAGACGAGATGATGAAAGTGGCGTCGAACCAGATGGATTACGAGGCGGTGACCTCGCTCTATACGCGCAGCCTCGCCCTGCTCAAGATTGCCATCGGCAAGGCGTAAGCGGAGCGAACGCATCATGGATTTCCTCAAATCGCTCGCCATCGCCGCGTCCGGCCTGCATGCCCAGATCGGCCGCATGGAGGTCATCTCCCAGAACATCGCCAATGCCGATTCGACTGCGCAAACGCGGGGCGGCGATCCGTATCGGCGCAAGATCGTGACCTTCTCGTCGGAGCTCGACCGCTCACTCGGTGCCCAAGTGGTCAAGCTCGGCCACGTCGAATCCGATCCTTCCGATTTCACCGTCAAGCACGAGCCCGGCAATCCGGCCGCCGATGCCAATGGCGACGTCAAATATCCGAACGTGAACGCGCTGGTCGAGATGACCGACCTGCGCGACGCGCAGCGCTCCTACGAGGCCAACCTCAACATCATCACCGCCACGCGCCGCATGCTCCAGCGCACCCTCGACATCCTCAAAGGTTAGGTAAGCCATGCCAACACCGGTCGCCGCCGCCAATGCCTATGCCGCGCTCGCGCGCCTGGGCGAACAGACCGCAAGCCTCGGCCGCAGCGCCGCTACGCCGGAATCGTCTGCACCGAATTTCAGCGCGGTGTTGAAGGATGTGATCAACGCCGTTTCCGACGCTGCGCAAAAGTCCGATGCCCAGGCCCACGCCGTGGCGACCGGAAAATCCAACATGGTCGACGTCGTCACCGCGGTCGCCGAGACCGAAACCGCGGTGCAGACGCTGGTTTCGGTGCGCGACAAGGTGATCGCCGCCTACGAGGACATTTTGAAGATGCCGATCTGAGAATCGGCGCCGATAATATCAAAAGTTTAGGTCAGGGGAGAATATGACAGGACCGGAAGTGATGGACGTGGCGCGCGACGCGATCGAGACGCTGTTGCTCGTCGCTGCGCCGCTGATGCTGGTCGGGCTGGTCGTCGGCGTCGCCATTTCGCTATTGCAGGCGCTCACGCAAATCCAGGAAACCACCCTGGTCTTCGTGCCCAAAATTCTCGCGATCTTTATCGCGATGCTGGTCGCACTGCCGTTCATGGCCGAAGCTTTGCACAACAACTTCCTTAGGCTCGCCGCACGCATCATCAGTGGTTAGGCGGGGGTTGGGCCGTGCACCTCGACGTGTCCTTCCTTCCGGCGATCGGAGCGGCCTTCCTTCTGATCTTTGCCCGCACCGGAACCATGGTGATGCTGCTGCCCGGTCTCGGCGAGCAGAACATTTCGCCGCGGCTTCGGCTCACCATCGCGCTCGTGCTGGCCGCCGTCCTGCTGCCGCTGCATCGCCCGGCCTATCACATCGACACCGGCGCGCTCGGTCCCACGATCGTGCTGCTGGTCGAGGAAATCATGATCGGCGCCGTGCTTGGGCTGACGGCGCGGCTGACCATTTCCGCGCTGGAAGTGGCGGGATCGGTGATCGCCCAGCAACTGGGGCTGGGCTTCGTCACGACCATCGATCCGACCCAGGGCGAGCAGGGCGTGATCATCGGCAATTTTCTCACCATGCTCGGCATCACGCTGTTCTTCGCCACCGACATGCACTACCTGGTCATCGGCGCGCTCAATTCGAGCTACGACCTGTTCGAACCGGGCGAGGTGCCCGCCGTCGGCGACGTCGCGGCGCTGGTCACCAAGATCGCCTCAGGCGCGTTTCGCATCGGCATCCAGCTCTCCGCGCCGTTCCTCGCCTTCGGGCTTTTGTTCAATATCGGGCTCGGCGTGCTGTCGCGGCTGATGCCGCAGATGCAGGTGTTCTTCGTCGCGCTGCCGCTGTCGATCCTGGTTGGGCTTTTGTTCCTTCTTCTCGTGCTCGGCACCATGATGGGCGTTTTCCTCGATTACGTCGGCGGCGTGCTGCACGAACTCGCCCCGCACGTTTAAGGCACGCCGGTGGCCGACGAACGCGACGATACCGAACGCTCGGAAGACCCGACAGCGAAGCGGCTTGATGACGCCATCAAGCGCGGCGACGTGGTGCGTAGCACCGAGGTCAACACCTGGTTCACGATTGCCGGCGGCGTGCTGGTACTGATGGTGTTCGCAACGCCAATGGCGCAGACGCTGGAAATGACCTTCCGCGGCCTTTTGGCCGATTCCTATCAGATACCGGCCGATGGACCCGGGCTCGCCAATCTGGTGAGGAAAATCGCCATCGATGTGCTCACAGCCCTCGGCATTCCGTTTCTGCTTCTCACGCTTGCGGCGCTGCTCGGCACCGCGATCCAGCATCGCATCGTCTTCTCGGTCGAGCCGCTGATCCCGCATCTGTCGAAAATCTCGCCGGCAGCAGGCTTCAAGCGGTTGTTCTCGCTGCAGGCGCTCGCCAATTTCGCCAAGGGGCTTGCCAAGCTGATGATCTTCGGCGCGGTGATCACGGCGCTGCTGTGGCCGCAGCGTCACCGCCTTGCCGGCCTCGTCAGCGCCGATCCGGCTGTGATCCTGCCATTCACCAAATCGCTCACCATGCAGATGCTCGGCACGGTGGTTGCGATCCTCGCCGTCGTCGCGGTGGCCGACTACTTGTTCCAACACCGCCAGTGGTACGACCGGCAGAAAATGTCTGTTCGCGAGATGAAGGAGGAGTTCCGCCAGAGCGAAGGCGATCCGATGATCAAGGGCAAGATCCGCCAGATGCGCCAGGCGCGCGCACGCAGGCGCATGATGGCGGCCGTGCCCAAGGCGTCCGTGGTCATCACCAACCCGACCCACTTTGCCATCGCGCTGCAATACGATCGCGGCATGAATGCGCCGATCTGCGTCGCCAAGGGCACAGACCTGATCGCCCGCAAAATCCGCGAAGTGGCCGAAGCCCACGGCATTCCGGTGGTCGAGAACCCGCCGTTGGCGCGCGCGCTGCACGGCACGGTGGAAATCGACCAGGAAATTCCCCAGGAGCACTACCGCGCCGTTGCCGAAATCATCGGCTACCTGATGCGGCTGCGGCGGCTGGTGGCGCGGTAAGAGCTGAGGCGAGGCGACAAATTGGGCGGCATGGTGCAAATCCTCTTGCGCGATTCAGCGGGGCTTGGCACTGAAAGCGGGCCGGAATTGCGAGGCGGCGGATGACGGCACAGGACACGGTCAGCCGGGGCGGGGAGCCGATCGAGGCCAACCTCGCACGCAAAGCCATCGACCGCAGCGCGGCGACCGAACGCAGCGGCAGCGTCATGCTGGTGCTGCTGGTCGCCGGCATGCTGGTCGCGGCCGCAACCGCCATCGTCGTGCTCGGCCGCAGCAATGCCGAGCCCTATATCCTGGCGTTCCTCGCGGTGCTGGCCACCGTCGGCGTTTTCTCGCTGTTCGCGCTCGCCTGCGGCATCCTGCGGCTCTCCGCGACGGCCGCCGTCAGCCCGCTGATCAAGTCGGTGGTCGACGGCGCCTTCGACGGCGTCGTGGTCACCGACGCCGACAGCCGCGTGGTCTATGCCAATGCCGCCTATCTCGACCTCATCCAGGCCTCGGACTTAAACGATATGCGGCCGGTCGAGCGCGTGTTCATCGGCGATGCGGACGCCTCCGAAGCGATCTACCGGCTGCTCAAGGCGGCCCGCGGAGGCATGCGCGCCCAGGAAGTGGTGAGGGTCGCCGGCGTCGGCGGCCGGCCGCCGCGTTGGCTGCGCTTCAAGATCCGCCCGCTCGGCGACGCCCGGCGCGAGGCGCGCCTGACGGTGTGGTCGCTCAGCGACGTGTCGCGCGACCGCGACCAGCAGGAATACGCGTTCCAGGCGCTGCAGCACGCCATCGACTATCTCGATCACGCGCCGGCCGGCTTTTTCTCCGTCGATGCCAAGGGCGACATCGTCTATCTCAACAAGACGCTGGCCGACTGGCTCGACCAGGATTTGGCCCAGGTCGGCTCCGGCGGTCTCAAGGTCGCCGACCTGATCTGGGGCGACGGCGCCGCGCTATTGACCACGCTGCAAGGCGCGCCCGGCGAGGTGAAGACCGAGGTGCTCGATCTCGATCTGCGCACCCGCAGCGGCCGCACGCTGCCGGTGCGGCTCTATCACAAGCTCGCGTTCGGCGCCGACACCGCACCCGGCGCGTCGCGCACGTTGGTGCTCAATCGCGCCAGGGACGACGGCACCGATCCGCAGCGCGCAGCCGACATCCGTTTCATGCGGTTTTTCCACCACACCCCGATGGCGATCGCGACCATCGACAAGCAGGGCGGCGTCATCCGCACCAATCCGCTGTTCGCGCGGCTGTTTCACGGTGCCCGCAGCGGCGACGGCGAGGACCGCTCGATCCGCGCCATCGTTGCCGCGCGCGACCGGCCGGCGCTCGAGGCCGCCATCCGTGCCGCGGCGGCCGGCAATGCCGAAATCGCGCCGGTTGATGCGATGCTGGCCGGGTCGGGCGAGCGCTCGGGCCGTTTCTATGTCACCGCGGTCGAGGAGGCCGAGCGCGACCAGGAAGCGGCCATCGTCTATGCGCTCGAGACCACGGCGCAGCGCGAGCTCGAGACCAAGGTCACGCAGACGCAGAAGATGGAACTGGTCGGCCAGCTTGCCGGCGGCATCGCCCACGACTTCAACAACGTGCTGTCCGCCATCATGATGGCGACCGATTTCCTGCTCAACGCCCACAAGCCGACCGATCCGTCGTTCCAGGACATCATGCAGATCAAGCAGAATGCCAACCGGGCGGCGAGCTTGGTGCGGCATCTCTTGGCATTCTCACGCAAGCAGACGATGCGCCCGCAGGTGCTCGATCTCGGCGAGGTGCTGTCCGATCTCAATATGCTGCTGCGGCGGTTGATCGGCGAGAAAGTGACGCTGGGCGTGGTGCACGGCCGCGATCTGTGGCCGGTGCGGGTCGACATTTCGCAATTCGAACAGGTGATCGTGAATCTGGCGGTCAACGCCCGCGACGCCATGCCGGGCGGCGGCCGGCTCGAACTGCGCACGACCAATGTCACGGCAAAGGATTGCGAGCGCTTCCACGCCAAGGGCATGCCGGCCGCCGATTACGTCCTGGTCGAGGTCACCGACAACGGCACCGGCATTCCGGCGGCAATCGTCGACAAGATTTTCGAGCCGTTCTTTTCGACCAAAGAGGTCGGCAAGGGCACCGGTCTCGGCCTCTCCACGGTCTACGGCATCATCAAGCAGACCGGCGGCTTCGTTTACGTCGATTCGGTCGAGGGCGAAGGCACGACGTTCCGCATTTTCCTGCCGCGGCATGTGGCGAGTGCGCAAGATGCGGAACTGGATCGTGCCGCCGAGGCCGAGGTGTCTTCGCTCATGGGTGTGCTGGCCGCAGCCGCAGAGGTCAAGCGGCCGGCCAACGCCGACCTCACCGGCGAAGGCACGATCCTTCTGGTCGAGGACGAGGAAGGGTTGCGCGCGCTCAACGCCCGCGGCCTGACGTCGCGCGGCTATACCGTGCTCGAAGCCGGCAACGGCGTCGAGGCGATCGATGTGCTGGAGAGAATCGACGGCCGGGTCGATCTCGTGGTGTCCGACGTGGTGATGCCGGAAATGGACGGACCGACCTTGCTGCGCGAACTGCGCAGCCGCGATCCAAACCTGAAGATCATCTTCGTCTCCGGTTATGCCGAAGATGCTTTCCAGAAGCATCTGCCCGCGGACGGCCAACAATTCGCGTTCCTCGCCAAGCCCTTCACGCTGAAACAGCTTGTTGCGGCGGTGAAGGAGACCATGGCGGCGTGATCGCCGTGCGCGTCACGGGTGCGTCCACCACGGCATCAACGAGTAGATCACGTAAGGAATTGTCAGGATCGGAAAGATCCAGACCAGCGCCAGCGGCATTTTTCCGCTGATGCGCTCGGGCAGCATCATGGCGATGATGCCTAAACCGGCGGCGATAAGAATGGTCGTTACGGTCCAGCCGTACCACAGCATGTTCGGCCCTTCGCCGGGGCGCGCCGCCTCATAGCCCCAGACCAGGCGATCGGTCGCCGGGTGGAAGGTGAACAGCGGCCAGTTGAAATACTGGATCACGCAGTAGACCACCGGGCCCGTAATCGAGAACGTCGTGGCGAAAGCTTTGAATTTGCGCGATGCCGCCAGCGACGATGGTGCAGTTCTGGAGCTTGTCGCAGTGGCCGTGCTCATGAGGCGAATCCGCGGGTGTTGTTCAGGACATGGCCGACGATGAAGAGAAACCAGCACATCACCGCGAGCACGAGGGTGACGCCCTTGCGCGCATTGTCGTATTCCGAGTTCTGGGCGTTCTTCCAAAAATACCAATAGGCCGGCAGCAGCGTGAGGCCGATCGAGGCGACATGCTCCTTGAAATCGAAGAAGCCGCCGGTTTTGTAGTAGTGTCCCGCTTCGAGCGGAATACGGATGTAGACCCGATACTTGGTGTAGATGTAAGAGCCGACGATGAAGGTCAGCACCCACAGCACGCAAACCGCCGTGGCGTAGCCTGCGGCAGGCACCGCGCGAAAGCGCGTCACGATGCCGCCGGCCGATTGGCGAACCGGCAGCGCGACCGCCATGGCCTGATGGGTGAGCGCGCCGAGGAGGCCGACGGCCAGGATCAGGTGCACGAACAGCCATAGCGTCCAGAACGTGTTGGTGGATATGAGTCCCGCCATCGTGCTTGCTCCCTATCGCACCGTCGTTTTTATGCGGCAAAGTCTAGCGCGCCGGGAACCCATGTCCAGCGCACGCGCATCTTCTCAGCGGTGACCTGACGCGATAAATTGCATCGCTTTGCGCGCGCCGAAGTTTCGGCGCCCGTTGGAACACTCGCCCGGGAAAGTCGCATGACGCTCGATCATCGATGGCTGCGCGTCGTCCTTGTCGCTGCGTTCATTGGGGTCGTTCCAACCTTGTCGCGCGCCGGCGGCGTCGGCTTCGGCGAGGACGATGCCAATTCGGGGGAGGACGGACCGTCTTATTTCGGCTTCGTGCGCGAGGTCGACGGGCCGGGCGTGGCCGACGCCAAGGTCACGGCGGCGCTGAAGGACCGCGGCGCGCTGGTGACGCGCACCGACATCATGGGCGTCTACAAGATTCCCGGCTTCGGCAAGGACATCAATCCCGACGATGTCGCCATCACCTGCGCCAAGGACGGCTACGTCCAGGCCAATGTGCAGCGCCGGCCGCGCGACCCTAGCGACACCAAGGATCCGGTCGAGGTCGAGTGCTATCTCAAGCGCAAGTGAAGTACTTTTTATTTGCCGCGGCGGTGGTCGCGCTTGCCTGCTGCCAAGCAAGCGCCGGCCGTGCGCAGACTCTGACCGGTTCGGTGGCATCTGCCGAGGAAGGCGCGATGGAAGGCGTGCTGGTCAGCGCGCAAGCGACCGGCTCGCCTATCACCGTCACAGTGGTTAGCGACGAGCACGGCCGTTTCCGCTTCCCCGATGGACGTCTCGCGCCCGGCCATTACGCGCTGCGCATTCGCGCCATCGGCTATGAGCTCGATAGCCCGCGAGCGGTCGATGTCGGTGCCGCAGCGACCGAAGTCGCCATCAAGCTGCGCAAGACAGCCGACCTCGCGGCGCAACTGACCAACAGCGAATGGTTCATGAGCATGCCCGGCTCGGCGGAAGAGAAGCGGCCGCTGATCGAATGCATGAGCTGCCACACGTTTGAGCGTATCGTGCGTTCGACTTACGACGCCGAGGCATTTTTTCCCGTGCTCAAGCGCATGGCGCAATACGCCAACAACACGACGCAAGCGCGGGTGCAGTCGCGGCTGGCCGAGCGCGAGGTGCACGACGATCTGGTGCGCAAGCTCGCCGCCTATCTGGCGACGGTGAATCAGAGCAGCGGGCCGACCTGGCGCTACGCGCTGCAAACCTTGCCGCGGCCCAAAGGCCGCGCCACCCACGTGGTCATTACCGAATACGAACTGCCGCGCCAGACTATTGCGCCGCACGACGTGCGCACCGATGCGCAGGGCCATGTCTGGTATTCGAATTTCGTCGAGAATTTTTTAGGCGAGCTGGACCCAAAGACCGGCGCGCATCGGGAATACGCCATACCGGTGCAAAAACCCGGCTCGCCGACCGGTGCGCTCGATCTCGAGGCGGATGGCGAGGGTAATCTGTGGCTCGCCATGATGTTCCAGACCGGCCTAGACAAGTTCGACATGGCGACGAAGACGTTTCAGGTGTTTCCGGTCCAGGCCGCTCTCGATAACGATGCCGCGCAGCAGTCGATGGTGATGCCGCGCGCCTCAAGCGTCGACGGCAAGGTGTGGAGCAACGAAGTCGCCAAGCAGTCGATCCTGCGGCTCGATCTGAAGACCAGGCAATACGAATTGATCGATCCATTCAAGTTCCTGCCCAAGGGCCACCAGCACGCGCCCTATGGGATGGCGGCGGACGGAGAGAACAATCTCTACTTCATGGATTTCGCCGACGAGAATATCGGCCGCATCGACGCCAAGACCGGCGTGGTGACGATCTATCCGACGCCGACGCCGAAATCGCGGCCGCGCCGGACCATGCTCGACGATCGGGGCCGGCTCTGGTTCACCGAATTCGCCGCCAACAAGCTCGGCGAGTTCGACATCAAGACCGAGTCGTTCAAGGAGTGGGACGTGCCGACGCCGCACTCCTATCCGTACGATGTCTTTATGGACAAGAACGGCGAGTTATGGAGCGGCGGCATGGCGAGCGACCGCGTGCTGCGGTTTGATCCGCGGAGCGGGCAGTCGATCGAATATCTCTTGCCGCGGCCGGCCAACATTCGCCGCGTCTTTGTCGATAATACGACTAATCCGGTGACATTTTGGGCCGGCAATAATCACGGCGCGGAAATTTTGCGCGTCGAGCCGCTCGACTAGCATTTTGTTCTGCAGACGCAGATCGCGGACCTGCTCTGTGCCGCACGCATGATGCGAAAACCACACCCAAAGATGCATTACAGTGCGACACGTTTGCGTGCGACGCTTTGCGACAGTTTTGAACGTCTCGCCCTCGCGTACCAGTTCAATACGCATACCGTTTGGAAGGACCGAGAGTGCCCATGCAGTGGTTGCGATCGCTTGCGGCCTTTGCCGCGCTGGCTGTTGCTCTGCTGTTGTGGGCGGAGGACGCCGACGCGCGTCTTGAAGGCGGATTGAGCACCGGCAGTAGCGCCACCGGGACTTTGCTGACGCCGCCTGTCGTTGCGCCGGCGTTTGCGGTGATGGCCGCGAACGACCACGTGACGGCGGCACAGCCGCCTTATCCGGGCGGCTCGCTCGGCGGTCTGTTCAACCGCCCGGGATTGCTCGGCGGTTTTGCCGCGGGCTTTCTCGGCTCGGGCGTGCTCGGCCTGTTGTTCGGTCACGGTCTGGTGGGCGAGCTTGGCAGCGTGGCGTCGGTCCTCGGCCTGTTTTTTCAGCTCGCGCTGATCCTGCTGCTGTGCCGGCTGATATGGACGTGGTGGAGCGGTCGCAACGCGCCGGCCTTTGCCGGCCTGTCGCCGCGACAACTGGCCGACCCCTACCTGCGCTCGCGCCACGAATTTCTTCCCGACGTCGAAGCGCCGGCCGCCGCGGACGACGGTGCCGCGGACGATCACCGGGTCGTCAGCAAGTAATTTTCGGCTTGGCCGGTGGTCCTATTGCGGCGCCGGCGAGTCGTGACATGCGATCGGCGCGTCACCGGTGCTGCTGTGCTGCCAGGTCGGCACGTCGCATTTGGTGCAGGCGCCAAGCATCAGGGCAAAGCCGAGGAGCGGCAGCAGCCGCAGCACCGCTGTGCCGCAATGGCGCAGGCCCCGCCGCGTGCCCCATGACATTTTTCTTGCGTCGTCCGCCATGATCCCTCGCACCGCCCCCGCGATGATACCGCGTCCGGCCGGCCGCCGCGAGGGCGCCGGCGCGGCACCAATGCGGCGATAGCAAGGGTATCGCGCCGGAATTTCCATTATCTTACTGAGCCGCGACCCGCCGCCCGTTCTTTCGCAACAAGAGAGCGGGTCGCCATTGGAGGACAACGACCATGGACATTCACCCCTGTGGCTCCCGGCCGTCGCGCCGCGGGCCTGCGGACTCTTTCACCGGCGTGGTTTGGCAAGATCCGGTCATCGAGGCACCGGCGCCGGCGCGCATCCGTTCCGGCCTGGTGCGCTTCGAGCCCGGCGCCCGCACCCACTGGCACACCCATCCGCTCGGCCAGACATTGTGTGTCATGTCCGGCTGCGGGCGGGTGCAGACCTGGGGCGGCAAGGTGCGCGAGATCCGCGCCGGCGACGTGGTCTGGATTCCGCCGGGCGAAAAGCATTGGCACGGCGCCGGCCCGACCACCGTCATGATGCACGTCGCCATGCAGGAAGCGCTCGACGGCAAGCATGTCGAATGGTTGGAGCCGGTGACTGACGAGCAGTACAAGGCCGCGGTCGGGTAGCGGGCAGGGCTAAAGCCATGCGCTACGAGCTTTATTACTGGCCCAGCATCCAGGGCCGCGGTGAATTCGTCCGCCTCGCGCTCGAAGAGGCCGGCGCCGATTATGTCGACATCGCGCGCCGGCCGGGCAAACGCGGCGTGCCGGCGATGATGAAACTGCTCGAGGACAAGCGCAGCGCGCGGCCACCTTACGCGCCGCCGTTTCTCAAAGCCGGCAAGCTCGTGATCGCGCAGACGGCGAATATCCTGCTCTATCTCGGCGCGAGGCTCGATCTCGCGCCGCGCGACGAGGCCGGAAAATTGTGGGCGCATCAATTGCAGCTCACCATCGCCGACCTCGTCACCCATATCCACGACACCCATCACCCGGTGTCGGGCTGGCTCTATTTCGAGGAGCAGCGGCCGGCGGCGCGGCGGCGCACGCAGGATTTCTGGCGCTACAGGGTGCCGAAATTCTTGGGCTATTTCGAGCGCGTGCTGCGCAACAATGGCGGCAGCTACATGGTCGGCCGCCGAACGAGCTATGTCGATCTGTCGATGTTCGAGATCGTCGAGGGTTTGCGCTATGCCTTCCCCAAACGCATGAAGCGTTTCGAGAAGAAAGTGCCGGGGTTGATCGCGCTGCGCGATCGGATCGCCAAGCGGCCGCGCATCAAAGCCTATCTGGCGTCGAAGCGGCGCATTCCGTTTAGCCAGTGGGGCATCTATCGTTACTTCAAAGAGCTCGATGCTTGAGCGCCGCACGCGCGGCCAGGCAACGTCGTCGATCCAAACTTGAGGTGTCTTCCGTGGCCGATACTGCAACGCGTCCTTTTTCGCCAAAAATCGACCGCACCTATGCCAAGCCAAAGCTGAAACTGCCGCCGGGGGCGTGCGATACGCATTTCCATTTTATCGGTCCGCAGCGGCAGTTTCCGTTGAAGCCCAACCACGTCTTCAGCCATCTCGAATTCGAGGATACGCCGATCGAGGATTGGCTGACGATGCAGGACGCGCTGGGTCTCACGCGCGGGCTGCACGTGCAGTCAATGATGTATGAGAACAATTACGAGATCGCTCTCCACGGCCAATGCCGCTTTCCCGACCGCCTGCGTGCGGTGGTGATACCGTGGCCGGGCATCACCGAGGGCGAACTCGACATCCTCACCAAGGCTGGCGCCGTCGGCTACCGCATCACCAACCGGCTCGCGAAAACCATCGACCAACGCCTGGTGGCCCGCACCCATGAGCACGGCTGGTCCATGCACTATCTCGTCAAGCTGGACGAGAAGGACGACTGGAACGCGCAAATCCTGGCTTCGCCCGGAAATTTCGTCATCGAGCATATGGGCGGGGTCAATCCGGCCAAGGGTGTGGACGGGGCCGGTTTCAAGTTCATGCTGCGCTGCCTCGACACCGGCCGGTGTTGGGTGAAACTGTCGCCGCGCATCTCGAACCAGGAGACGTTTCCGTTCTCGGACACCGACCCGCTGGTGCGCAAGCTCGTGGAGCATGCGCCGACGCGGCTGTTGTGGGGCTCCGACTGGCCGCATCCGCAATATTTCAAGCCGATGCCGAACGACGTCGCTTTGCTCGACATGATGTTGGACTGGGTGCCCGACGAAAAAACCCGTAAATCTGTCTTTGTCGATAATCCGGCTGAATTGTTCGGATTTCCGCCGCTCCACGCCTGAGTACGCCCGGCGAAACTGCGGCGATCACCCGGGCTTGATGTCGGCTGCCTTGATGATCGGCGCCCACTTGGCGGTCTCCGCCTGCTGCAGCGCCGCGAGCGCTTCGGGGCTTTGTTGCTCGCGCAAGGGAAGGACGAAGCCGAGGTCGGCCAAACGGCCGCGCAGTGCCTGGTCGGCTAATGTCTCGACGGCGGCAGCATTGAGCGTGGCAACGACATCCTTCGGCGTGCCTTTGGGCGCGTAGATCGAATACCAATTCTGCAAATGAATGCCGGGCACGCCGGCCTCGTCCGCGGTCGGCACCTCCGGCGCAATCGTCACGCGCTGTTCGCCGAGGATCGCATAGGCTTTGAGCTTGCCGTCGCGGACGTAAGGTAGCGGGTTGATCGGCACATCGATCATCAGGTCGACGCGGCCGGCCACCAGATCCTGCAGCGCCGGTCCGAGCCCGCGGTACGGGATGAACTGGTAACTCGTGCCGGTCGCTTTTTGAAAAATAATGCCGGCGAGGTGGCCAAGGCTGCCGACGCCGGACGTGCCTTGCAGCGCTTTGTCCGGATTGGCTTTGAGCCATGCCACCAGGCCTTTGAGGTCGGACGCCGGAATATCCGTCCTGGACACCAGCAAATTGGGCACGAAGCACAGCAAGCCGACCGGCGCGAAGTCCGTCACCGTGTCGTAATCCAGTTTGTAGATCGCCGGGTTGATGACATTGGTGCTCAATCCCGGGCCAATGAGCAGCGTATAGCCGTCCGGTGTCGCGCGCGCGACGCGGCCGGCGCCGATGCTTCCCGCCGCGCCGGCGACGTTTTCGATGACGACCGACTGGCCGAGTGACCTTTGCATGCGCTCGGCGATGATGCGGGCAAACACGTCGGCGGGACCGCCCGCCGCGAATGGTACGATCATGGTGACCGGGCGCGCCGGGAAAGCTTGGGCGCGAGCAATTCCCGAGAGCGCCGGAAGGATGGCGCCGCTTGCCGCCAGCCGCAGAAAACGACGTCGCGGAAGTCTCATTGTCATTTCACTCGGTTTTTGCGCGTGCAGAGTTGCGGCTTGTACGTGATCAATGGTGGTGTTCAACGGTAGCAGGGCGGTTGTGTCGGCGAAAAGTATCGACGTTGTCGCAGCAACTCCCTGATGTGGACTCAAAAGCGCAGGTCACGGTCTTTGCAACTCTCGTGCCGTGCGTTATCGGGTTGGGATATGTCGCGAAAGAGCTTGCGCGAAAAACGTGTGCTGCTGCTATTGTATGCAGCAATGGTCTCTCGGGGAGGATGGCGATGCGACGACTTATGGCAATTGCCGGCTTGGCGGTCGCCGCCTGCCTGCATTTCGCCGACGGTGCGATGGCGCAACAGGCTTATCCGATCCGCACCGTCAAATTCATCATGCCATTCGGCGCCGCCAGCGCCAGCGACATCACCGCCCGGCTGTTCGCCGATCGCTTGTCGGCGCGCTGGGGCAAGCCGGTGGTGGTCGAGAATCGCCCGGGTGGCGACGGCGTCGTGTCGGTCCAGGCCTTTGTCAACGCCGCCGACGATCACACGCTGTGGTTCGGGCCGGCCGGCATCCTGACGGTGGCGCCCTACGATCACGACACGCTGCCTTACGACGCCAAACGCGACCTGCTGCCGATCGTCAGCGTCTCCGCCGTCGTGCTCGCGATCTCGGTGCCGGCATCGATGAATATCGATACGGTCGATCAGCTGGTGGCGCTGGCGAAAGCGCAGCCCGGCAAGCTCAATGCGGCCGCCGCCACCGGTCTCTCGGACTTTCTGCTGTTCGGCTGGATCAAGAACATGGACTTGCAGATCGTCAGGGTACCGTATCGCGATATCATGCAGGCGCCGAATGATCTTGCCGAACAGCGCATTCAGGTGCTGGGGACCTCGCTTGCGGTGGTGCAGCCGCTGATGCAGGCGGGCAAGATCAAGGTTTTGGCCGTGAGCAGCACGCAACGCGCGCCGACCGCGCCGGATATCCCGACGGCAAAGGAGGCCGGTTATCCGGCGCTGTCGTTCGAAAGCATCGGCGGCATCTTCGGCCCGCGCGGCATGCCGGAGGCGACGCGCGAGGCCATCGCTGCCGATGTCCGCGCCGTCGCCGCCGATCCGGTCATCGCCAGGCGGCTCGGCGACATCGGCACGATCATGGACATTCGCGGTCCTGCCGAATTCGGCAAAGCCGTGGAAGAGCAGCGCGATCGGCTCGCGGGCATCGCCAAAGTTTTGGGACTGAAGGCGGCGCAATGAATGGGGACGCGCCTGTCGGCGACATGGACATCCTGAAACACACCGATTTCGATTTCCTCGGGCCCAAGATCACGGGGAAGGTGCGCGACATCTACGATCAAGGCGACAAGCTCGTCCTGGTTACGACCGATCGCCATTCCTCGTTCGACCGCATCATCGCCCACGTGCCGTGGAAAGGGCAGGTGCTCAACCAGGTGAGCGCGCACTGGTTCGAAGCGACCAAGGACATCGTGCCGAACCATGTGCTGGCAATTCCCGATCCGAACGTGACGGTGGCGAAGAAGTGCGCGATGGTGCCGGTGGAAGCGGTCGTGCGCGGCTACCTGACCGGCGTCACCGACACCGCGATCTGGACGCGCTACGGCAAAGGCGAGCGCAATTTCGGCGGCGTCGCGCTGCCGGGCGGCATGCGCAAGAACCAGCAGTTGCCGCAACCCATTTTCGATCCGACGACCAAAGAGGCGGCTCATGACCGGACGCTGACGCCTGAGCAGATGATCGCCGAGGGCTTTGTCAGCAAGGAGATGTTCGAGCGCATCCGGCAGACGGCGCTCGCTTTGTTCGCACGCGGGGAAGCACTTGCCGCGCGCAACGGGCTCATCCTGGTCGATACCAAATACGAATTCGGCACCGATGAGAACGGCGCGCTGGTGCTGATCGACGAGATCCATACGCCGGACTCGTCGCGCTACTGGCAGCGCGACTCCTACGCGCCGCGCTTTGCATCGGGCGAAGAGCCGCAATATTTCGACAAGGAGTTTTTGCGGCTGTGGTTCAAGGACCATTCCGACCCCTACGCCGACGCGACATTGCCGGAGGCACCGGCCGAGCTCGTGGCCGAACTGTCGCGCCGCTACATCCAGATGTACGAGCAGATCACCGGCAGAAAATTCGCATATGGCGAGACGCCGGTGCTGCCACGCATCGAGCGCAATCTGAAACCCTGTCGGGTCTGAAGATTATTGCGGCCAGGCCGGCGGGTGGGTGCCGAGCGGAACGCTCGGGCGTGCCCAGCGCGGCGGCGTTTCCGACATGACGGCGGAGTGGCGGACCGCGGTAAGCCGGCCGAACCCGGACGTGGTGTCCTCGAGATAGTCACGGACCTGATCGAATTTCGGATCGGGACAGGTCATGCCGTCGATGCGGCCGAGATGCCGAAACCAATGACAAGTCTGCGCCAGCGAGCAGCGCACATGCCATGAGCCGCCTTGCTCCGCGCGGCGCGCCAGCGCCGCCATGGCGGCGAATGCCAGCAGATAGCCGGTGGCGTGGTCGAGCTCTTGGGCGGGGAGGGCCTTCGGCTCGCTTTGCCCGAAAGCTTCGGCTTCCGCGGCGTTGAGACCACTCGCGGTTTGCACCAGCGAATCAAAACCGCGCCGCTTCGCCCACGGGCCTTCATGGCTATAGGCGCAGAGCGAAACGTAAATGATCCCCGGCCGCAGCCGCGCTACGTCCTGCGGGCCAAAGCTATGCCCGGCGATCGCGCCTGGCCGATAGCCCTGCACGAAAATATCGGCATCCCGCACCAGCGCCGCCAGCGCCTCGCGCGCGTCGGCTTGGCGCAAATCAAGCGAGGCCGACAATTTGCCCCGGCCGGTATCGACCACCAGCGGAAACAGCGACGGCAAATGCGACGCGGTGACCAGCATGACGTCGGCGCCGTGGGCGGCCAGCGTACGCCCGCACACCGGCCCGGCGATGATGCGGGTCAAATCGACCACCTTGACGCCGCTCAGCGGCCGCTCGGCGGCGGCAAGCGGTCCCGCCGGCGCATCGCCGATCCGCTCGATGGTGAACAGCGGCAAGCTTTGGACCGCGCGGCCTTGCGGATGCTTATCCCACTCGTCGAACGATCGGCACGCGGTGACGACAAGGCCCGCCTCGGCGGCGGCGGTCTCCAGCGCCTCGCCCTGCCAGCCGTCAAGTGCCCGCTGCACGGCCGATTTATCGTGCGGGCATTTCAGCAACGCCAGGAGGCCGCTGCAGTGATGCGGCAGGTTGGTGTGCAGCCGCACCCAGCGGCCGTCGCCGCAGCGATAAAGGCCGGCGATGTCGTCGTGATATTCCACATACGGTGCGCCGTCGATCCGCAGATAACGCTCGCTGCGGAATTCGACGGCCGCATGGCGCATGTCGACGCTGACGTGTTGACGCTTGCCGCTGCGCAGCCGCCACAATTCCGCGGCCGCCAGCGCGGAAGCGGCGATCGTTGCCTGCGCGGCAGTTCCGGTAGCGAAGGAGGAGGGCAGCACCGGCTCGCTGCCGGTGAGGCTAACGTCGTTCAACGCGGCGTCTCCGAGGCCTGCGGCACGAAGGAGCCCGGCGAGCACGGTCTTGGCATCGGGAGCGGGCATGTCGACGATCATTCCATTTTTATGTTGGCTTCGCGGATGATGCGGCCGTACTCGTCATAATCCTTGCGCAGCACCGTGTCGTAATCGGCGCCGCAGATTCCGCTCGGAAACAGCCCGAGCGTCGCCAGCTTCGCCTTGATTTCCGGCGGCTGCATTGCGGCGGTGAACAAATCGGCGAACTGGGAAAGCGTTTCCTTCGGCGTCTTGGCGGGAGCCACTAAGCCTACGAAAAACTCGGCAACAAAATTCTCATAGCCGGATTCGGCGACGGTCGGGACGTCCGGCAGCTGATCGATTCGCTTCGGCATGGTGGTGGCGAGCGCCCGCAATTTTCCGGCTTTGAGATGCTCCACCAGGCTCGAATAGTCGGCGAGCACCGCCGTCACATGCGAACCCAGCAGCGCCTCGATCCCCGGCGAATAGCCGGGATAGGGCACGAAGATGATGTCGGCCTTGGCGCGAAGTTTCAGCATCTCGACCGTGAGGTGCGACACGGTCGCCGGTCCGATGCTGGCGAGCGTCAGCATGCCGGGCTGCGCATGCGCCGCGTCGATGAGATCGGCCAGCGTGCGATAAGGCGATTCACTGTTGACGACGATCAGCGGCGGAAAGTCGACGAGGTCGCAGATCGGCGCGAAGTCCGTCAGCGGATCGTAATTCACCTTGCGGGTTTGCGGCAGCAACACGAACGAATTCGAGATGACGCCAAGCGTATTGCCGTCGGGCAGGGCGCCGGCGACCAATTCGGTTCCGATCGCAGTGCCGGCGCCGGGGTGCGGTTCGACGACAATGGTCGGGCCGCCGGTGCTGGCGATCTGCTGGCCGAGAATGCGGATCGCATTGTAGGCCGGGCCGCCGGGCGCAAACGGCAAGATCATTTTTATTGTTCGGCTGCTCTGCGACCACGCATCGGCGCCGGCTAGCGCCAATACGAAAGCGGCCAAGAGCACGGCGATCAAGCGCACGGCGGCCAAGCGACTTCGATTGTCCGATTGCATTTGGTTCCTCCCCACTGGCCACCAATGCAGACGTCGCCGCAGCCAAAGCCTACACCGTCCGCCATCGCCTGGGAATTGGCCTGGCGTGTGGCGCGTGGCAGATCGCCGCGCCCGATCAATAGCACCCGTTCCATCGACACGGCGAAGGCGTAGTATTGCGGCTGCCGTTCGCGCGCTCTGCCAGGGAGGAATGAATCATGCCAATGCTTCGGGTGTTGCTCGTGCCTGCCGCGACGTTGGCGCTGGCCATTCCGCTTGCCGTGAGCGCGCACGCGCAGCAGACCAAAGTCACCATCGGCAAGGTGATCGGCGGCGACGGTTTCCACGTGCCGACTTACGTCGCGCTCGACCAGGGCTTCTTCAAAGCCGAAGGCCTCGACGGAAGCCTCGTCGAGCTCGACCCGCGGTCCCAGGTCACCGGCGTCATTTCCGGCAATCTCGACTGCGCGCCGATCCCGTCGGGTGGCGCGCAAGCGGCGCTGAGCGGCGCCAAGATCATGTACATCGTCGGCGAATCGCTCAAATCACAGTGGACCATCACGTCGCGCCAGGAGATCAACAAGCCGGAAGACCTCAGAGGCAAAGTGCTCGGTTATGGCCGCCAGGGCGGCGCCGATTACGACGAGGCGCAGGCGGTGCTGCACCGTTTCTTCCACATGGACGTCGGCAAGGACTACAAGGTCATTTCCTTCCAGGGCGAGCCCGAGCGCATCGCCGCCATGTCCAACGACGATATCCAGGGCGCCTCGCTGTCGATCCCGCACGCTGCCGTGGCCGAGCAGGCCGGGCTGAAAGTGCTGTTGCGCACCGGCGACTATATTCCGCGCGCCGGCGGCACCATCTGGTGCTCGGCCGATTTCGTGCAGAAGAATCCGGAGACCGTGAAGAAGATCATTCGCGCCATCGCCAAGGCGGTGATGTATTTCCGCACCAACAAGGAAGGTTCCATCGCGGTGCTGCGGCACCACGTCGGCAGCATCAAGACCGACGAGGAAGCCGGCCTGATCTGGGATCAGCTGCACAACACGTTTGGCGCCGAAGTGCCGAAAGATCTGTTCCGTGAAATCTTCGAATCGCGCCGCTTCACCATGATCGCGGCGCGGCAATGGCCGGAGGACAAGCCGCTGCCCGATCCGGAAGGCTTTTTGGCCCGCGATCTGCTCGACCCGACGCTCAAGGAAATGGGTTACGTGCCCACCAATATCGAGGCGCCGGCGAAGGGTAATTGAAGGTCTACATTCGTTGCCGCGGCGCCCCGCGTAGTTGTGCCCTTGGCGTCATCATTTTCCACCCGGTTTGAACCCATCCGGTCGTCGCGGCCAGTCGATCATGGCGCGAAAAATGCATGGTACTGCCGCGCGCTCATGATCCGCGGCGAAACTTTTTCGCCGTCTCGTTCTTAGCAAACGACAGGGTTTGGCCGGCAATGGACCCACGAGGACGGCGATGAAGATTCATGCGGGTTACCGGATTTCCTACGATTGCCCGCAGCCGACGCCCATGATCCTGCAGCTGAGCGTTCATCCATCCAGGATCGCGGACCTGCTGACCTGGGATCGCGTGCAGCTCGACCCACCCATCACCGCCAACACCTACCACGACGTTTTCGGCAATTTCTGCCATGTCATCCATGCGCCTGCGGGCCGCGTGAGCATGGCCGCGGACTTCATGGCGCGAGACGAAGGCAAGCCGGACGCGGTGGAACCGAACGCGGAGCAGCATGCGCTGGCGGACCTGCCGGTAGATACGCTCGTCTTTCTCCTCGGCAGCCGATATTGCGAGACCGACCGCTTTATCGATTTCGCATGGTCCAAATTCGGAAATACGCGCAGAGGATGGCCTCTGGTTCAGACGATTTGCGACTATGTCCACGATCGCATCAAATTCAGCTATGAGCACGCCAGTCCGGCCAAAACGGCATGGGATGCCCATACCGAAGGATGGGGCGTGTGCCGGGACTTTGCCCATCTTGCGGTCACGCTGTGCCGCTGCATGAACATTCCGGCGCGTTACTGCACCGGCTATCTCGGAGACATCGGCGTGCCGCCCGATCCGGCACCGATGGATTTCAGCGCCTGGTTCGAAGCCTATCTCGGCGGCCGCTGGTACACGTTCGATGCCCGCCACAACACGCCGCGCATTGGCCGCATCTTGATGGCACGCGGACGCGATGCCACCGACGTTGCGATCGTGACCTCTTTCGGCCCATGCACGCTGGCCGGTTTCAATGTCATGACCGACGAGGTCACCGAGCCGATGCGCGGGACCTAGCGGGTTCCTGACGTCGACATGCCAGATAGGCGTCTGCGTCACAAGTTGCTTCCAAGTGACCACGAAGATCACTATGGTGCGCCATCGACCGCAATCCGGGAAATCCCGGATAAGGCGTGTATCCGCCGCTGGAGCGCGGCCGTCGGCCGACGATCCAGCGTGCAACAGGCGCGGCTTGAAGAGCCATGCCGCGAGGGTTTATGCCGTCAACGTCTCCGTGCAACGTGCTGATGATCTACCCCCGTTTCAGCGCGGAAACGTTCTGGAATTTCGCGGCGGCCTGCGAGCTCTTCAACGCGAAATACCCGACGACACCCCTCGGTCTCATCACTGTCGCGGCGCTGCTGCCGCCGCAGTGGAACATCCGGCTGGTCGACCGCAACGCCGAGACGCTGGCCGACGGCGATCTCGACTGGGCCGATATGGTCATGACCGGCGGCATGCTGCCGCAATATTTCGACACCATCGCAATCATCGATTTGTGCCGGGCGCGGGGTAAGCCTGTTGTAGTCGGCGGGCCAGGCGTGACCTCGGTTCCCGCCCTTTTCAGCAAAGCAAATTTTCAGGTGCTTGGTGAAGCCGAGGGCATTATCGACAAGTTCATCGAGGCCTGGGAGGCAGGCGCCCGCGACGGCGTCTTCGAGGCCGAAAAGTTCACCATCGACGTCACCAAGACCCCGGTTCCGCGATTCGATCTCCTGAAGGTCGAGAATTATCTTTACGTCGGCGTGCAATTCTCGCGCGGCTGCCCGTTCACCTGCGAGTTCTGCGACATCATCGAGCTTTACGGACGGGTGCCCCGCGCCAAGACCAACGCCCAGATGCTGCATGAGCTGGAGACGCTTTATCGTCTCGGCTACCGCGGTCACGTCGACTTCGTCGACGACAACCTCATCGGCAACAAGAAGGCGGTCAAGGCGTTCCTGCCTGAGCTGAAGACCTGGCTCGAACAGCACGACTATCCGTTCGAATTCACCACCGAGGCGTCGCTCAATCTGGCCGACGATGGGGAGCTGCTCCGGCTTTTGAACGAGGCCAACTTCATCGGTGTCTTCGTCGGCATCGAGAGCCCGGATACCTCGACGCTGATCGCGATGCGGAAAAAGCAGAATACGCGGCGTAACATAGCCCAGAGCGTCCATAAGATTTACGCAGCCGGGCTTTACGTAACGGCGGGTTTCATCATCGGCTTTGATAGCGAGCGCGGATCGGTCGCCGACGGCATCATCGAGCTCATCGAAGAGGCCGCTATTCCGGTCTGCATGGTCGGTCTGCTTTACGCGTTGCCGAACACCCAACTGACGCGCCGGCTCGCCAGCGAAGGCCGCCTGCACGCGGAGCTATTAGGGGATGGCGTCGTCGGCATGGATCAATGCACCCAAGGCTTGAATTTCGAGACGCTGCGGCCGCGCAGCGAAATCCTGTCCGACTACAAGCGCGTCCTGGAAAAAGTCTACGAGCCCGCCGTCTACGCCAGGCGCCTGCAGCGCTTGTCGCGTCTTCTCGGCAACTCCAACCCCAATCGCCAAAAGCGCGCCAACGAATCCAGGAGCAAGCTCGGCGGGCTTGAGGTCGTCCATCGAGTCGTGTCCAGGCTGCCGGACGCGCAAGACATTTTCAGGCGCGCGATCATTGATTGCGCATCGACGAACCCGCAATGGGCCCGGATTATCGTCCTGCTGACGGCGCTTTATCTGCATCTCGGGCCGTTCTCCCGGCACGTCATCGGCCAGATCGAGCAGCGGCTCGATGAGCTGGAGAATAACGCGACTCCCGCAGGCGTGCCGCTGGAACAGCCCGGCGCCGCGATTACGGCATAAAGAAAAGTCTCGAGTTTAGGCTGATCAGCCGGCGTTGCTGTGCTGCGGCCGCCAGCGCGTCAGGCGGTCCTCGAGCAGCTTGACCAGACCGGTCATGATCAACGACAGCGCCGCAAACACGATCAGGCCGGCGAACACGATGTCGACCTTGAACTCGCTTGCAGCGCGCACCATGACGACGCCGAGGCCATCTTGCGAGCCGAAAAATTCCGACACCACGACGCCGAGCACGGCACGGCCGATGGCCAAGCGCAAGCCGACGATGATGAAAGGCAGCGAATTGGGCACCACGACAAGCCGCGCAATATCCCATTCGCCGGCGCCGAACGACCGCACCACGTTGATCAGAAGCCTGTCGGCGTTGCGCACGCCCTCATAGGTGTTGATCAAGAGCGGAAATAAGGCGCCGAGGAAGACCACGGCGACCTTCGACCAGATGCCGATGCCGAACCACAGCATCAACAGCGGCAGGAACACCAGCCGCGGCGTCGCATTGAACGCGGTGATGAACGGATCGATCATGGCATTGAGCGTCGCCGAACGGCCGAGCAGTACGCCGAGCGGCAGGCCAGCGACGATGGCGAGCAAAAGACCGATCGCGAAAGCTGATGCGCTGACCCCGAGCGGTTTCCAGATCGAACCGGTGGCGAACATAGTCCATAGCGTGCCGGCGATGTGGCTCGGCACCGTGAAAAACAGTTTGGTGCCCGCCTTCATCGGCACGAAATCCGGCAGGAATTGCCAGACCAAAAGCAGCAAAACGATCGTTCCGGTGCCGAGGATGGTCGGCTCGAAGCGCTGCCATACGCTCTTGCGCGGCGCGGCGTCGTCGTCAGCCGCTACGGTCGAGGCGAGGATCACATCCGTGGCTTGGATTTCGGTCATGGTTTAGCGCCCGCTGCGCCATGGGAAGGCGGCGCGCTCCGCCCAGCGGATGCCTTCGGTCAGCACCACGGCGATCACCATCACGGTAAGGATGCAGGCGAACATGCGGTCGAGCGAGAAAATGTCGCCGAAGCGCGAGATGGCGTAGCCGATGCCTTCGGAGGCTGCGAAAAACTCGCCGACCAGCACGCCGATCAGGGCGCGGCCGACGGCAATGCGGCTAGCGGCGACGATGTAGGGCAGCACGCTGGGGAAGATCACCTTGCGGTAAAGGTCCCATTCGCCGCCGCCGAGCGAGCGCACCACATTGATCAGCAGCGGATCGACCGCGCGCACGCCGGCACAGGCATTGAAGATGAATGGAAACACCGCGAGGAAGAAGATGATCACCGCCTTGCCGCCGACGCCGACGCCGAAAAAGATCACGACCAGCGGCGACAGCGCGACCAGGGGGCTTGCGTAAAACACCGTCATCAGCGGATCGAGCGCATAGCCGACGCGCACCCGCCAGCCCATGACGATGCCGAGCGGTACGCCGATGATGACGGCGGCACCGAGGCCATAAACGAACGGCACGGCGCTGACGGCGAGGTCGTGAGCAAGGTCGCCGCTCTCGATCAGATCGGCATAACCCGCAAAGATCAGGCTCGGCTTGGAGATGAACAGCGGGTTAAATGGCACGACCAGGAAGGTCGCCTGCCAGGCGGCAAAGAATATTGCCACGGCAAGCGCACCCAAAAGCGGCTTGCGATAACGCTCGGCGAAATTCTGGCGCGGCGCGACATCCTCTGCCATTGCTACACCGTGATCTCGTCCTTGAGCGTATTCCAGATTTCCAGCTTGAGCTCGTTGAATTGCGGCGTCACCCGCATCTCGTATTCGCGCGGCCGCGGCAGCGGAATGGCGAAAATCTTCTTGGCGCGGCCCGGCCGCTTGCTCATGACCATGACCCGGTCGGAGAGGTAAATGGCCTCGTCGATCTGATGGGTGACGAACAGCACGGTCTTGCGCGCCTCGCGCCACACCCGCAGGAGTTCCGCCTGCATCAGGTCGCGGGTCTGGGCGTCCAGCGCCGCGAACGGCTCGTCCATCAGCAGCACTTCCGGATCGGTCGCCAGCGCCCGCGCCAGCCCGACGCGCTGCTTCATGCCGCCCGACAATTCGTGCGGATAATGGCTCTCGAAACCGGAGAGTCCGACCAGGTCGATCAACCGCCCGGCAACGGTGTGGCGCTTTTCCGCCGGCACTTTCTTCAGCTCGAGCCCGAGCTCGATATTGTTCTGCGCGGTGCGCCATGGCAGGAGGCCAAATTCCTGGAACACCATGGCGCGATCAGTGCCCGGGCCTGCGATCTTCTTGCCGTGAATCAAGACGTCGCCGGAGTCCGGCTTGATCAGACCGAGCAGGATGTTGAGGAACGTGCTTTTGCCGCAGCCCGACGGCCCGACGATGGAAAGGAACTCGCCATCCTCGACGTCGATGTCGAAATTTTGCAGCGCGCGCACCGGGCCGCGGTTCGGCGGCCGGAAGGTCAGGTTGACGTTGCGACCTTGGATGTAGGCTGTCATGGGTCAGCTGCCGCCGCTTTCGCATCAGGCAAATTCGTCGCGCATGATCGGTCAGACAGCGCCGGGCCGCACCGAGGTCGATTGCCGCACGACCGGATGCCCGCTCGTGCGGCGTTTCTTGTGCTCGTGGATTTCTACAGCCGGTCCGGGTACGGCATGATGAAGTTGTCGCGGTTCGGCATCTTCACCTTGGGCAGCGTATTGGCGTCCATCACGTCGTCCTGGCCGATGAAATTGTTCAGCGCCAGGATATAGGCGGTGAGCGCATACACCTCGTCGTCGGTCAGCGAGCGCGGCATGTTGTAGGGCATGGCGCGTCGCGTGTAGTCGAAGATGGTGGTCGGATAGGCATAATAGTTGGCGATGGTCTTCACCGTATCGATGCCGTTGGTGAGCGGTTGGCCGCCGACCAGCGACGGGTAGAACGGTGCGACCCCGCCCTTGCCGGCGTCGCCGTGGCAGGCCGAGCATTTTTCGGCGAATACTTTTGCGCCTTTGGCCGGCGTGCCGCTGCCGGCCGGCAGATTGCTGCCGTCGGGCATGATGGCGATGTCCCATTGCTTGATATCGGCTTCCGTGAGCGGCTTGCCGAGACCCGGAGATTGCGCCAGCGCCGCGCCGACGCCGAAGGTGAGCGCAAGGGCAGCGGCCGCGGCGGTCGCGATTACATTACGCGTAGACATGCTTGATCTCCCCTTTGCTGTCGACGGCCCAGCTTGTCGTGCTGTTGTAATGCTGATTGGGGAAAGCGAGCGGCGTCGTGACCGGATTCACGGCTTCACCCCGCTGCGCCACGAAGTCGGCGCGCAACGGCTGGACATTGCCGCCGTCGTCGTAAGCGCGGCTGAGCAGCGTCGCCGGCTGGCCGTCCCAGCGCCACGGCATCACGAAGCGGGTGAAGGCCTTTTCGTGGATCGGGCCTTGCAGCGCGGCTTCGCCCCAGCTCTTGCCGCCGTCGGCCGAGACCAACACTTTCGAGATGCGTCCGGTGCCCGAATAGGCGACGCCGGAGATGGCGTAGAGACCCGGCTCCTTCAGGCTCAAGCCGAACGACGGATGGGTGATGAAGCTCTTGACCTCCATCACGAAGTGGAAGCGCCAGGTTTTGCCGCCCGGCAGGATCTGCGAATAATTCTTGGTCTCGAAGTAGCTGTAGGCCGGCTGATCGACCGCTTTGATGCGGTGGACGAATTTGACGTTCATGTTGCCCTGGTAACCGGGCAGCAAGAGCCGCATCGGGTAGCCGTTGCCGGGCATCAAATGCTCGCCGTTCTGGTAGATCGCGATCATCGCATCGTCATAGGCTTTCTTGACTGGCACGCTGCGATCCAGCAGCTGCGCGTCGGCGCCTTCGGCGATCAGCCATTTCGCGTTCGGGTCGATGCCGGCCTCGTCGAGCAGCACCGACAGCGGCACGCCGGTCCACTCTGAATTGGAGCACAGCCCGTGCAGCAACTGCACCGAGGTCTGCAGCGGTACCTTGGAGAACATTCCCGCCGAATTGCCCGCGCACTCGACGAACGCCATGCGGGTGACCAGCGGATACCGCGACAAGCTCTCTAGCGTGAATTCTAGAGGCTGGCGCACCATGCCGTGGATCACCAGCCTGTGCTGGGCCGGGTCGATATTCGGAATGCCGCAATGATTGATCGAGAAGTGCAGCCCATTCGGCGTGACGGTGCCGTTGATCAATTGGTGCGGCGTTCGCGCGTGCGAATTGCGAAATTCCCCGTTGGGATTGCTCAGCGCCCGCGTGACGTCCTTCTCGAACGGCGACGGCGTCTGCACCGGCGGCGTGATCTGGCCGAATTCGAGGCTCCATGGTGCGTCGATGAGGGGCTCCGCAGCGGCGCCGGTCACGGTTCCGGCAGCGCCTACGGCGCCCGCGATGGCGAATCCACTCCCCAACAATGCGCGACGATTGATCAGGCCGTTGCCGGCGACGTCATCGAGCGATGGCGCGCCCCGTCGGCGTCTCCACTGGCTCATGATTTCCTCCCTGATGGGTGGCGCCATATGCACCTTGCCCACGCCGTCATCCTGCGGCACGACTTGCCCACTGTCCATACGGTCGAGCGGCGGCGGGACTTCGGTTATGCTTGGCCGGTATGCGTTCGGGGAGTTGTGCGGCAATGCGAGACGTTCTCGGCTACAGGCGCAAGTTCGGCGTGATCGGGCCGTCGACCAATACCATCGTGCAGCCCGATTTCGAGATGATGCGGCCGCCCGGGGTCACCAATCACTACAGCCGCATTTTTACGCCGAACGCCAAGGCGGTCAGCAACGAGAGCTTCATGGCCGGCATCCAGGTCATCGGCGGCAATGTCTTGGACGCGGTGCGCAGCGTCATGACCTGCGAGCCCGATTACCTGGTCATGGGCATGTCGTCGGTCACATTCAACGGCGGCGCCGCCGGCGCCGATGCCTTCGTGGCCACGGTCGAGAAGGAAGCCGGCGTGCGCATCAGCGTCGGCTCGCATTCCTCGACGGCGGCGCTGAAGGCTTACGGCGGCGTCAAGCGCATCGCATTCCTGTCGCCGTACTATCCCGTCGCCAATGCCGAGGTGCGGCGCTATTTCACCGAGTCCGGCTTCGAGGTGGTTCGCGATATCTGTCTGCAGTGCAAGAGCTGGACCGGAATCGCCGAGGTCACGCCCGACGTGTTGCGCGATAAGCTGATCGAATTGAACGGCAACGGCCGCGACACAGATGCGATCATCCAGGTCGGCACCAATCTCAGCATGGTGCGCCTCGCAGCCGAGGCCGAGCAGTGGCTGGGCAAGCCGGTGATCGCCATCAACACGGCGACCTATTGGCACGCGCTGCGCGCCAACGGCATCACGGATAAGGTTTTTGGTTTGGGACGTCTGCTAGAAGAGTTTTAGCTTGTAGCCCGCATGAGCAAAGCGACATGCGGGATGGACGTCGAGGCCGAACCCCGGATTTCGCTTCGCTCATCCGGGCTACCTTTTATTGCTTCGCCCGCACGCCGGCGCGCTCAAGCCGCGGCAGCACCTCGTCGCAGAAATACGGCACCTCGTCGAGAAAATTGACGAATGACAGCCCGATGCCGCGCACGCCGGCCTGGCTGATGATGCTCAATTCCTCGGCGACCTTATCGGGCGTGCCGACGAACGGGTAGCCGCCGACGGCGTGCGAGGCGAAATAGCGGCGCTTGGCGTCATATTCCTCCGGCGGAATGGTCTGCGGCGTGATGCTCTTGTTGGCCAGCATGCCGTCGATGGCGCCCCAGTCGGCGTTGTCGATGATGGCGTGCTGATAATAGTCGTCGGCTTCCTTCTGCGTCGGGCGGCAGATCACCTGGCCGACGGTGAAGACTTCGATCTCGCGGTTGTAGCTTTGCGCCTCGGCGCGAACCTCGGCGACTTTGGCGGCATTGCCGGCCAGCGATTTGCGCGAGCCTTGGGTAGCGACGAAGAAGGCGTCGCAATTGCGCACGGCAAAAGCCTGGCCGACCCCGGACGAGCCGGCATTCATCATCAGCGGCCGCGTGCCGCCGAACGGCTTTGGCCAGGCGCGCGCCGCTTTGAGATGCAGAAATTCGCCGTCGAAATCGAATGTGTCCTCCCGCGTCCAGGCCTCTTTGACCACGTCGACCCATTCCTGGGCGTAGGCGTAGCGCGTGTCGTGTTCGCGCTGCTTGACGCCGAACATGTCGAACTCGCCTTCGTTCCAGCCGCAGACGATGTTGACGCCGACCCTACCTTGTCCAATGTGATCGGCGGTGACGAATTCCTTCGCCGCGATCAGCGGATGAAACAGGGGCGCGTGCACCGTGCCGAATACCGTCATTTTCTTTGTCGCGCACAACAGCCCGACCGCCCAGGTGATGGTCTCGAGCGAAGCACCGTGGAAATCGGTCTCGCCGCCGTAGCCTTTCCAGCGCGCGATCGGCAGCATGAAATCGAGGCCCGCCGCGTCGGCGAGTTTCGCCAGGGCCAGGCAATCCTCCCAACTCGCCGACCAGCGCTCCGGCACCGTGGTCGCGGAGCGGCCGGACGAGCAGTTGGCGCCGAACAGCCCGATCTTGAGCGCATTGGCATTATACATGGCGATGCGCGACTGCATGGATGCGGCGGCGGGCGCAAGCACGGTGCTATCCTCCCAAGAGAAAATCGTCACCCATCATACAACAGGTTTTGGCCGGAGAGTGCCAACCTGTCCGTGTGGCTGCCATGACGACGCCAACTATTTGACGCCGCCGCGGGCGAGCAGCTCGTGCAGGTGGTCGACCACCGCTTGCGGCGTCGCGGCGATGTCGCCGACGCGCTCCGCGAGCGCCTTGGCGCCGAGCCAATTGGTATCGAGGCCGATGTGCCGGGCTTCCTCGATGTAGGCGGGATCCTGCATGGTGGCTTCGAACGCCGCTTGCAGCGCGGCGGTGCGCTCCGCCGGCACTTGCGGCGGAACGAGCAGCGGCCGCGCCATGGTGAATTTGAGGCCGTAGAACCGCAGCATGGCCTTGTCGGCGTCGGATGACGCCAATTCGATCGCGGTCGGCACGTCCGGCAATTGCGGCAGCCGTTCATTGCCGAATTGCAACAGGATGCGCACCTTGCCGTCACGCAGCCAGTCCGCCTTGTTGACGGTGAGATTGGACAGCCCGGTATTGTTGCCTTGCACCTCGCCGCGCTCGGCGGCGAGGTTGATCTCGTTCTGGCCCTGGTAGCCGGTCAGCACCTTCATCTTGGTGCCGATCAATTCGTCGACCAGCATCGGCAGGATGGCGTTGTCGGCGGAAGCGGTTGTCGCGCCCATCAGGACCGTGTTGGTTTTCAAATCCTCGACGCTTGCCGCCGGCGCGGTGTGCCAGACCCAGGTCACTTGCGGTTCCTGCAGCGGCGTGCCGATCCAGGAAAAATTCGCCAGATCGAATTTGACGTTACTGCCGTCAGGCGACAGCAGCTTCAGCCGCGGCTCGATCGGCACGTTGCTGGTCGGCATGCCGATCACGGTGCCGTCGCGCTTGGCGACATTGTAGAGATAATTGGTGACGACGAGGCCAGCTGCGCCCGGCATGTTCTTGACGATGACGGTGGGATTTCCGGGGATGTGCCGGCTATAGTGATTGGCCAGCGTCCGCCCGGCAACGTCGTAGCCGCCCGCAGGCGCGCCGGCGATCGCAAGCTCGATGGTCTTGCCGCGATAAAAGTCCGCAACTGTTTCGGCGCGCGCCGCAGTCAGGAACAGCGGCACGAAGCAAAACAAGGAAACGCCGAGACGGGCCGCGCGCGTCATGCTGCGGCATCCGCCAGCGAAGCCAGCAGCCGGCCGTGGCCCTTGATCGGTTCCTTGATGCCGAGCGCCTTGAAGGCGGCGAAGAAGCTGGCGTGCGAGTAGCAAATCGCCGGAATGCCGAGATCGCGCTCCAACCCATCGACGGTCTGCGCGGCTTGCCATTGCGGGCAGGGCAGGTATATGGCGTCGCAAGCCGGCGCGCGGCGGACGACGCTTTCGACAAAGACTTTTATATCGGCCGGGGGAACGGCCTGCAGCCGCTTGAACGGAACGTCCAGGCCTTCGGCGCGGACGATCTCGAAGCCATGGGCGCCCAAATAGTCCGCCATGGCGCGGTCGTGGCGCTCCGGATAGGGCGACGCCATCACCACACGCCGGGCGCCGAAGTGGCGCAGCGCCTCCATGGCGGCGCGGATGCCCGTGGTCGCGCGCACACCTGAAGCCTTCTCGATGTCGGTGACGATGATTTCCTCGAATCCTTTGCCGCGCGCCACGATCAACGGGCCGCCGCCGTGAATGATGAAATCGACGGCGCGCGAGCTGAGATAGGCCGCGGCCGTCGTCACTTGCGCCAGCGCCTGGTCGAAATAGTCCGCGCTCCAGTCGTCTATATTGCAGGTGACGCCGACCAGGCCGACGCCGTCGGGCGCGAATTTGTAGAATTCGTACGGCACAACCTCCATCACAGTCGGGCCGATATAGCCGATGCGTTTACGCCAGCCGAACATTTTCACTTCTCATGCCGTTGCAACATCATGCTGAATTGCTTGGCTGTGGGCAAATGGCGCAGCGATACGGGTTTTCGCCTGTTGCTTGTGGCCTTGCGCTGTCTATGCTGGGGCAAAGGCCGAAAGAGCCGCAACATGCCCTGGGAGGCAACCATGCCCGATACGGTCGAGAAATCGACGGCAAGCAAAGTCTATTGGCGGCTCTTGCCACTCGCCATCCTCACATATTTCCTCTGCTATCTCGACCGCATCAATGTGGGCTTCGCCGCGCTGACCATGAACAAGGATCTGGGCCTCGATGCCGCGACTTACGGCATGGCGGCCGGTGCCTTCTTCTGGGGCTATTTCCTATTCGAAGTGCCGAGCAACCTCATTCTGGAAAAGGTCGGCGCCCGGATCTGGATCGCGCGCATCATGATCAGCTGGGGCATCTTGTCCGGCGCCACGGCGTTCGTCGTCGGGCCATGGAGCTTCCTGACCATGCGTTTCCTGCTCGGCCTCGCCGAGGCCGGCTTGTTCCCCGGCATGATCCTGTTCTTCACCTATTGGTTCCCGGAATGGCACCGCGGCCGCATCATGGCGGGTTTCACCGTGGCGCTGCCGCTGGCGGTTGCGGCCGGTGCGCCGATGTCGACGGCGCTGCTCGAGCTCAATGGCGTGTGGGGTATTGCCGGCTGGAAATGGATGTTCATCGCCGAAGCGATCCCGACAATCCTCGTCGGCATTTTCTTCCTGTGCTTCGTCACCGACCGGCCGCAGCAGGCCCATTGGCTCACGGAACAGGAGCGCAGCTGGCTCATCGACACGCTCGAGGACGAGCGCAAGGTGATCGAAGCCAAGCGCAAAATCAGCCTTTGGCAATCTTTCTGGGAGCCCAAAGTTCTGATCCTGACTCTGAACTATTTCGGCATCGTCACGGCGAGCCTAGGGCTACTGCTGTTTCTGCCGCAAATGGTCAAGCAGCTCGGGGTGTCCAATATGCAGGTTGGCTGGGTCAGCATGATTCCATACGCGTTCGGTGCGTTGAGCATGGTGGCTTGGGGCTGGGTCTCCGACCGCATGGGCGAGCGGCGCTGGAATTTGTGCGTGGCTTGCATCGTCGCCGCGGTCGGTCTCGTCATCGCCGGCATGACCATCGGCACGGTCTGGGCCGTGGTCGGCATGACCATTGCCACCATCGGACTCTACGGCACCAAGGGGCCGTTCTGGACCTTGCCGTCGATGATTCTGACCGGCAGCGCGGCGGCGTCCGGCATCGCCTGGATCAACGGCATCGGCAATCTCGGCGGCTTCTTCGGCCCGAGTGCCGTCGGCTGGATCAAGAACTATACCGGAAGCTTTGAGTCTGGGCTCTATCTGCTAGCCGGCCTCGCATTGATGTCGGCCGTGAGTACGTTCTGGCTCAATTTCGAGCGCCCAGTCACGCGGCAGCCCGAGCTCGCGGGCGTGCCGGCGGAGTAGAAAAATGCGTTTCCCGGATGCGCTGCGCCCGGGAAACGTTTTCTAGCCGAGCGCACTCGCTCCGGCCTGCGCGATCTGCTCATCCTCGTGCGATTGCACGCCGGAGACGCCGATGGCGCCGACGCATTCGTTCTGATGCATGACCGGCATGCCGCCCTGGATCAAGATGCCGGCGGGAAAGCCGGCGAAGGCCGGGCGCTCCTTGATGCGGTCCTCGAAGAATTTGCTCGGCCGCTTGGTCATGGCCGAGGTTTTGGCTTTCCCCATGGACACTTCGGCCGAGATCGCCGGCGCGCCATCCATGCGCTGGAAGCCCAACAGGAAGCCGCCGTCGTCGACGACCGAGATCGCCACCGCCCATTTGTTCTTGGCGGCCTCGGCCTCGCAGGCGGCAATCATTGTCTTCACGTCGGCAAGCGTCAGGCACGGTTTGGTACGCATGGTTCCTCCTTGATCGGATGCCCGGATACTAATCCGCCGCGGAGCGCCGGGGGAGGGGGACCATGTCCGCGCGCCGGAAGCCTTCAGCGCAGCGTGAAGTGGATTTTTACGCTGAAAGCCTCTTGCGCTTGCGGCATGCTCGCCGGGAACGCCGGCAGTGGCTGCGCGCGCGCGACCATGGTGCCCACCTCCGCGTCGAGATCGGGATAGCCGGAGCTGGTCACGATTTGCCACGACACCACGTGGCCGCTGCGGTCGAGGGTGAAGGCCAATATCGCAACGCCTTCTTCGTTGCGCGCCCGCGCCCCGTTCGGATAGCTCTTGAAGCGTTGCAGCTGCTTGACCATCAGTGTCGTCCACGACGGATCGATGTGCGGTGCGGCGGCCTCGACGTGCGCCGTGGTGCGCTCCGACGGATTGGTCGGCTGCACCTTCTCAGGCGGTTTTTCCTCGGGCAGCGTAACCTCAGGCGTCGTGTCTTGCGGCGGCTGCGGGGCGTCGACCTTGGCCTGTTCCTGCTGCTCGGTTTCCGCCGGGGTCAGCTCGATGGCGATGGCCGAAGCCTCATCCCCCAAATCGTCGTCCGACCGCGGCTGCCACAACAGATAACCGCCGATCAGTGCGGCGTAGAGCAGGACAACGACGGCGGCTGAGACCGCCCAGCGCAAAAGGTCGCGCGGGTCGTCGTCCTCGAACCCGATGAGCGCGCGCGCGGTCATTTCGCGTCGCGGGTTTCGAGCGCGACCAGCGCGATCTTGAGGTAGCCGGCGGAGCGCAAGTCGTTCATCACCTGCATCACGTCGCCATAGTGCACGGCGCGGTCGGCGCGCAGGAAGATGCGGTCCTCCTTGTTGCCGCCGCTGAGCGCATCGAGCGTCGCCGCCAGCGCGCCGGGCGTCACCGCATCGTCGCCGATGGCGAGCGTCAGGTCGGCCTTGATGGTGAGATAAATCGGCTTGTCGGGCCGCTGCTGCGGCTGCGTGTTCGACGACGGCAGGTCGACCGGCACGTCGACGGTGGCAAGCGGCGCCGCCACCATGAAGATGATCAAGAGCACCAGCATCACGTCGATGAACGGCACGACGTTGATGTCATGCACCTCGGTCAGTTCGTCGGAGCCGTGATCGAGACGGATGGCCATTGCGGTTACTCGGCGGCCTGCGCCAGCGGCAGCTTGGCGCGGTCGAGGTCGCGGCTGACCATGCCCATAATCAGCGCGGAGGCGTCACCGAGCAACGCGCGATAATGCGCCGTCTGCCGTGCCAGCACGTTGTAGATCATGACCGCGGGTATAGCGGCGGCGAGGCCGAGCGCGGTGGCGAGCAGCGCTTGCGCGATGCCCGGCGCCACCACCGCGAGGTTGGTGGTGTGGGCGTTGGAAATGCCGATAAAACTGTTCATGATGCCCCACACCGTGCCGAACAAGCCGACGAACGGCGCGGTCGAGCCGACAGTGGCGAGCACGCCGGTGCCGCGGGAGATTTTTCGGCTGGTCGCCATTTCGAGGCGCTCGAGCTGCCAGGCGATGCGTTCCTTCAAGCCGTCGCCGCGGGCATTGGCGGAGAGGCGGATTTCCTGCGCGGCGGCCTGCATGAGTTGCGCGACCGGCGTCGTGCCGTTGCGCAATTGCTCGTGCGCCTGGGCGAGCGTCGCCGCCTTGGCGAGGATGCGAAGCCCGTCGCGCACCTCACGGCGCGCGGTGCGCAGCTCGAATGTCTTGGCGATATAGACCGTCCAGGTCACGAGGGAAGCGAAAGCGAGCCCGATCAGGACTCCCTTCACCAGACGATCGGCATCCTGGAACATGCCCCACGGCGACAGGTCTTGCGGGAGTTGTTGCGTGCGGCTGATGGAGGTTTGGCCGACGGGCTGATCGGTTGTCGCAGGCACCGCTGCAGTCGCCGGAGCCGACGGCGCGTCGGCGGCCGGCGCAGGGGAATTCGGCGCGGCCGGTACGGCCGATGACGTGGTGGGCGCGGCTGACGACGGGGTCGGCGCAGCCGCAGCAGGCGGAGCAGCCGGCTGCGTGGCTGTGGCAGGGGGAGCGGCGTTTTGCGCGCGCGCCAATTGGGCCAACGGATTGGCGATCAGAAGCGCGCTGCCGAGGACAGCGAACGCGGCAACGTGACGAAATCGCTTTGCGCGAGGAGTCTTTTGCATTTCAAACGATCCGCTCTGCTGGTCGCGCCCCGACATCCGCCACATCGGCACGCTGCCGCGCGAATGTGACGTTATAATGTTACATTCGTTCAAGCAGGTCCAATCCAAGAGAGGCGCGGCCAGGGTCACTTGTTTTACTTTGGAATAATGAAAAACTGTAGTCTTTTCAGCATCTTCCGCCGCTTTGACCGCTTCGGTCAAGCGCTGAATGCAAAACCCGCGCAAAAGCATCAGGATTGGTGTCCCGAGACAGGCGTCGCCCCGCTCGGCCGCCGCCACCGTCTACAACCAAGAGGCCGCCGCCGTCCACGGGCGCGCCATGCGCACTGGTCAAATGGGCGTCATTGCGGTGGTTTGGCGGCTCGCGTCGGTTCGCACATAATACTGTCCAGCATGCGGGGCGATGAGCTGGCGCGGTCAAGCAAACGTCGAAGCCGGAGTAGTTTTCATGCACGACACACCCGACGGCACCCATTGGCACGAGCCGCAAGCGGGCGAGAACGCCGGCTTCGGAAAATTCAAGCGCCAGCCGCTGCCCTATGACCGCTTCATGGAGGCCGAAGGCGTGCCGTGTTACCGCGGCATCGGCGTGCGCCGGGTGCAGGATCTGCCGCTGGTGGCCTGGCCGCGGCTCGGCGGCCGCGGCTCGTTCATCCAGTTGTTCGGCACCGAAGGATTGTGGGGCCTCTACGTCGTCGAAGTGCCCGGCGCCGGCGCGCTCAATGTCGAGCGGCATCTCTACGAAAAAGTCGTGCTGGTGGTCGAAGGCCGCGGCACCACCGAAGTGTGGCAGAAGGGCCAGAATAAGCGCCATGTGTTCGAATGGCAGAAAGGCTCGCTGTTCACCATTCCGCTCAACGCCTTTCACCGCGTCATCAACGCCGCGAGCTCGCCGGCCCTGCTGCTGTGCGGCACCACGGCGCCGAATGTGATGAACGTGCTCGACAACAACGATTTCATCTTCAATTGCCCGTACACGTTCAGCGAACGGTTTTCCGGCGCCGAGGATTTCTTCAAGCCGAACGACGATGTCGAGCCCGATCCGATCCGCGGGCTCGCCATGCGGCGCACCAATCTCATTCCCGACATCATCAATTGCGACCTGCCGCTCGATAACCGCCGCTCGCCCGGCTATCGGCGGGTCGAGCCGGCGATGGCCAAGAACCGCTTCTATCTGTGGATCGGCCAGCATGAGACTGGCCGCTATTCCAAGGCCCACAAGCACGCTTCCGCCGCGGTGCTCGTCTGTGTCAAAGGCAAGGGCTACACCTACACGTGGCCGGAAGTGCTCGGCACCACGCCGTGGCAGAACGGCAAAGCCGACAAAATCCTGCGTCAGGATTACGAGCCGGTCGGGCTGGTCTCGGCGGCGCCGATGAGCGGCGACTGGTACCACCAGCATTTCGGCATCGGCAAAGAGGGCTTGCGCATCAGCGCCTGGCACGGCCCGAACAACCAGCGCGCGCGCAAACCGGGTGTGCCTGGCGAGCAGCTGATGGATTACGGCGCCATCGATCTGGGCAAAGGCGGCAGCGCGATCCCGTATCACCAGGAGGATCCGGCGATCCGCTGGGAATTCGAGGCGATCCTCAAGCGCGAAGGTCTGCCGAGCCGGATGAATCCGGAATTTTATGAGCGGCCGCCGAACGAGGGCGAAGTGGTGATGGGCGATGTGATGTGAGAATGTTGCGTTTCCCGGATGCAGTGCAGCGCGAAGCGGTGCACTGCATCCGGGATCGCTCTGGACTCGGCGCTTGTAACGATCCCGGGTCTGCAGCGCACCACTTCGCCGCGCTACGTGCTGCGCTGCGCCCGGGAAACAGGTTCTGGCGTGTCGCTAGTTGGAGAAACAAAAAAATGCCGTTCGCCGACTTCCGCCAATTCCTCGACGTGCTGCGCCAGCATGGCGAGTTGATCGATATCAATCGTCCCGTCGCCTTAAACGACGTCGGCAAGGCGATGAAGCAGGCTTACGTCCGCAACGGCCCGGCCATCATGTTCAACAATAACGGCACCGATTATCCGCTGGTCGCCGGCGTCTATGCGACGCGTGGCAAGGCGCTGCTCGCCTTTGAGGCCGACGAGGACACGATTTTCGACAAAGTGCTGCACGGCCTCGACAACCCGATCCCGCCGGTGATGACAGCGAACGGCGCACCGTGCCACGAAGAAATTATTGAAGGTGACGCCATCGACATCCGCAATTTCCCGGTGCCGCAATACAGCCCCAAGGACGGCGGCCCGTATATCACGCCGGGCATCGTCGTCTCCGAGGATCCGGAGACCGGTGTTCCGGACGTCGGGCATTACCGTTTTCTTATTCTCGGCAAGGACACGTTCTCGTTCTCGGCGCAGCCGTTTCATCGCTTCGGCAAGAATCTGGCAAAATGCAAAAGACTCGGCATCGTGCCCAAGGCGGCGCTGATCATCGGCGTCGATCCGATCATCGCTTACACTTGCCAAGTGCAGGTGCCCGACACCACCGACGACTGGGCGCTGGCCGGCGGCTTGCGCGGGGCGCCGGTCGAGCTGACGCAGTGCAAGACCTGCGACGTGAAAGTGCCGGCGACCGCGGAAGTGGTGATCGAGTTTGAGGTCGATCTCAACACCACTGTGCTCGAAGGCCCGCTCGGCGAATATACCGGCTATTACACGCGGCCGTCGCAGAAGCCCGTGGCGCGCATCACCGCGATCACCCACCGGCGAAAACCGATCTTCCAAGGTCTCCTCACCGGCAAGCCGGTGACCGAGAACCATATCCTCAAGCAAATCCCGTTCGAGGCCTCGTTCCTGCGCGCGCTCAAGCGACAATTCCCGACCATCAGGCAAGTCTCGGTGCGCGCTTCCGCCGGCGTGTCGTTCTATGTGGTGATATCGATGGAGCCGCGCTTCGCCGGCGAGGCGCGGCAGGTGATCCTCAACGCGATGTCGAGCAATATCCGGCCGAAATGGACCGTGATCGTCGACCCCGACATCGACGTGCATTCGTCCACTGAAGTCGAGTGGGCGCTGGCCTTCCGCGTCCAGCCAGCGCGCGACGTCATCGTCATCGACAATGTGCCGGCCGGGCCGTCCGATCCCTCGGTCGATCTTACCCGCGACCGCACCATGCGGATTTCATCGTCGATCGGCATCGACGCCACACGGCCGTTCGGCGAAAAATTTTATGACGTTGCCGATGTGCCAGGCTGGGAAGACTTCGACGTACCGGAGCTGAACGGGCGGCGTTAAACCGGCTCGGCGTCGATCAGCACGAAAGCGACAACGGCGGTCTCATCGGTGCGGTTGCTCCAAGCGTGATTGGTGCCGCGCTGGATCAGCACGTCGCCGGCCTGCAGCAGCACTTCGCCATCGTCCATCATGGCGAAGATCTCGCCGGACAGCACGATGGCGTAATCGATCGTCGCGGTCTTGTGGAAGCCAGGATGGCGCGGATTGTTGCGATCAGTTGCCGCCGTGCGGCCGGAGCCGTCGTCGGGCAGTTTCTCCTCGTGGGCGATGGCGGCAAGCCGCTCGCGATCCGGCGGGTACTCGATGACACGGAACACCGAACCCCCCTGCGGCGGTGGCAGGCGATGGCCACGCGCGATGGCGTCGCTGTTGCCGCGATTGTCGGCGGGCGTGCGCGTCGTCTCCCACAGCTCGTGCACGATGGCGCTGCCTTTGCTGCGGCTGAAGACGTGCGGGGTAGGGCCATCGATGAGAAACGTCGAACGGCCATCGATGTCATGGCCAGACACCACGCGACGAACGGATTTTGCCATCTTGTTGGTCTCGCTACCGGCAGCCCTTCAGCGGGCTCGCCCTGTTGATGAGGTCGAACGGCCCGAGCTCTTTGGCAACATCCACGGCATAGCTCGGATCGACCAGCTTGTCCGCCGGCGAGGTTTTGCCGATCACGCCTTCGCGCTGGAAGAATGCCTGCATGTCGACGATGCTGGCGACATTGAATTCGCCGTTCGGATTGCGCGATTGCCAGGCCATGCGGTCGAGCAGGTCGCGATCGGTGCCGATGCGGTATTTGAGAAAGATATCGATGATATCGGCGCGGTTCGGGCCGTGATGATAGGCCTGGCAGTAATCGCGGCCGGCGCGCGCCAGCGCGTTGAAAAGTTTTCTCGCGGTGTCGCGATTTTGCTGCGCCCAATCGGTATTGACGATGTAGCCGACGCTGGTCATGGGCAGCGGGCGGATATAGTCGTCGGGATCGATCCACGGCACGCCAATATTTTGCTCGATCATGCGCTCGGTGAACGGCGCCACCTCCATGGCCGCATCGAGGGCACCGTTCGCCATCGCCGTCGCCATTTGCGCGAACGACAGGTTTTTTGCCTCGATGTCCTTGAGGCTGAGCTTGGCTGAGGCGAGCACGGAGGCGACTTCGTACATCGAGCTCGATCCGGCCGAGCTCAAGCCGACGGCACGGCCTTTCAGGTCCGCGGGCGCGCGGATAAAATCCTTCAGATCGGTGCGGACGATGATCTGGTGATAGGTCGGCGACGAGCCGCTCTCCAGCGCCAGCGCCACCGGCAGGCCTTGCGCCACCGAATTGTAAAACCCGGCATTGATGCCGCCTTGCGCCACCTGCACTTGATTGGTGGCGAGAAAAGCCACGGCCTTGCCGAGCGAATCGATGCGCTCGATATCGACGTCAAGGCCGGCGTCGCGGAAATAGCCCTTGTCGAGCGCCACATAGGTCGCGCCGCCGGGCACGCTCGGCACCACGGCGATAGTGATCTTTTGCGCGGAGGCCGGCGCCGCCAATGCACAAAGAACCGCGAGAGCGAATGCCGCACGCATGCGCACGCCTCTAACGTCCGGCCCGCATGCGCGCGAGCAATTCCGCCGTCGGATAGGAGTCCGCGGGCAGGCCGTATTTCTTTTGCATCTCCTTGACCGCCTGCCGGGTTTTCAGGCCGGCGAAGCCGTCGATTTTGCCGACGTCGTAACCGGCGCGCGCCAGCATGGTTTGCATCTCCTTCATGTCGGCGAAGGCGAGCGCCGGCGGCGGCGAGCCGCGATGCAGCGCCGGCGCGCCGGCGATGCGGGTGGCGAGATAGGCTGCCGTGGTCGAATAGACCAGCGAGTTGTTCCACTGCAGATAAATCTGAAAGTTTTGATAGACCAGGAACGCCGGCCCGAGCCGCCCCATCGGCAAGAGCAGCGAAGCGGGCAGCGCATCGGCCGGCAGCGCGCGGCCGTCGGCGAGCGTGACGCCGTATGACGCCCATTTCGATCGCGGCAATTGGATCGCGAGGTCGGCCTGATCCCACGGCATATTCGCCGGTACGCGCACTTCGGTCATCCACGGTTCGCCGCGCTTCCAGCCGAGCCCGACCAGATAATTCGCCGTCGAGCCGAGCACGTCGGGCGCGCTGCGCAACAGATTGCGCTTGCCGTCGCCGTCGTAATCGACGGCATATTGGAAATATTCCGACGGCATCATCTGGGTCTGGCCGAGCTCGCCGGCCCACGAGCCGATCATGTCCTCGGGCCGCAGATCGCCGCGCTCGATCAGCCGCAGCGCGTCGAGCAGCTGGCCGCGAAACCGGTCGGCGCGCCGGCAATCGTAAGCCAGCGAAGCGAGGGCGCTGAGCGTTTTCTCCTTGCCCATATTGGCGCCGAAATCGCTTTCCAGCGCCCAGAATGCGACGATGACCGGTGCCGGCACGCCGTATTGCTGCTCGATCCGTGAGAACACCGGCGCGTAAGTCTTGATCTTCGCCGCACCGGTTTGAATGCGATAGGCCGCAGCCATGCGATCGGAGAATTCCAAGAACGTCTGCGTGAACACTCGCTGGCCGCTGTCGATATTGACGATGCGCTGGTCGTAGGTGAGGTAAGGCGCGACCTCGGCGACGGTGCGCTGCGACACGCCGCCCGCAATCGCCTCGCGCTCGAACGCGGCGAGCCAGGCCTCGTAAGGTCCGCCGGTGCGGCACGGCGCGGCGGCCTTCGCCGCGCCGCTGACTAGCGTCGCCGCGAGCAGGAGCGCTGCGCCCGCTATTGCGCTTTTTCTTGCAAATACCACTGCAAAATCTCCTCCCCGGTCCAGTATTCGACGCCATCGAAGCGGCGCGCGTAATCGTAGATCGCTTCGAGATATTTGATGCGATGCGGTTGACCGCTGAGATACGGGTGAATCGCCAGCGCGAGAATTTTCGCGCGCTTCTCGCCCTCGGCGTAGAGCCGGTCGAACTGATCGATGGTGCGCTTGAACAGATAATCGCTTTCGTGGTGCTGCACCGCCATCATCGGGATGTCGTTGAGCTCCATGGTATAGGGCAGCGTCACCAGCGGGCCGTGGGTGGTTCGGATTGTCGTCGGCTCGTCGTCGTAGACCCAGTCGCCGATATATTTGATGCCGGCCTGCGTCAGCAAATCCGGCGTCTCAAGGGTTTGCGTGAGCCCCGGCCCAAGCCAGCCGACCGGCCGATGGCCGCAAAAGCGCTCGATCACGTCGAGCGAGCGCGCGATCATCTTTTTCTGGTCGGGTTCGACGTGGATCGGGCCTTGCTGATAGGAATGGCCCATGAATTCCCAAGCGTCGTTCTTCGCTTGCTGCGCCACGCGCGCGTAATCCTCGCAAACCCGCGCATTGATCGCGAGCGTCGGGGTGATTTTCAGGCGCTTGAACAGGTCGAAGAAGCGCCACACGCCGACCCGCATGCCGTATTCGTGCCAGCTCCAGTTCGGCACGTCGGGAATGAGCGTCTGCCCGGTGGGCGGCGCCAGCACCTGACGCGCCATCGGCTTGCCGATGTCCCAGACTTCGAGATTGACGATGGTCCAGAACACCAGCCGGCTGCGGCCGGGCAGTTTCAGCGGCGGTCGGTCGACGATCGCCGAAAAGTCCGAGCGCTCGCGCGGCAGCATCGGCTTGGCGCGCTTTTTGGCAATGCGTCTTTTCATGGTGCGCGTCCTCCCGTGGCCGGCGCCTGAGTCGGGGACAAAACCATATGTCGGCAGGCATACTTACGGCAACTTTGGCACGCCCGTCGCAAGGTTGTAATGGTACGATCACATCCTTGTTAGGGCGCGCCGAAGCCCTTGCAGTCTGCGGCGAATGGATCATGTATGGAACCAACGAACCGGGGGCCGATTATCTTCCCAGCCTTTGCGAATCTGTCATTAATCCCCGCCCTTTGCGGACCCTTGCAATGCCACGTGCCGCCGTTTCCAAGCGTGTTCGGATAGCCGATCCGGCGAACGATGCTGCCGCGCGCCCGGCCGACGACGATCCGCGCCATGTTTGGCTGAACGCCTTTCAGGCGGTGCGCGGCGAGACCGAGCGGCGCGCCGCGCTGCTCTCTGCCGAGGACCAGGTCATCCAGTCGATGCCTGACACGAGCCCGACCAAATGGCATCGGGCGCACACGACGTGGTTCTTCGAGCAATTTCTGCTGAGGCCGTTCGCACCGGACTACGCACCGTTCGATGAGCGCTTCGCTTTTCTGTTCAACTCTTATTACGTCGCAGCCGGGCCGCGGCAGGCGCGGCCGCAGCGCGGGCTCATCACCCGGCCCAACGCCGCCGAAGTTGCCGAATACCGCGCTCACGTCGATGCCGCGGTAGCCGCGCTCATCCGCTCCGCAGAAGATTTCGACGCACTGATCCCCACTATCGAGATCGGCCTCAATCACGAGCAGCAGCACCAGGAATTGTTGCTCACCGACATTCTGCACGCGTTTTCATTCAACGAAACCCATCCGGCCTACGATCCGGCTTGGCAATGGCCGCAAGCGGCGAGCGAAGGGCCGGCCGCGGGCGCATCGATCGCTGGCATCCATATGATCGGTCACGGCAACGGCGGTTTTTGTTTCGACAACGAACAGCCGGCGCATCAGGTCGTGTTGCGGCCGGTGCGGCTGGCGCCGTCGCTCGTCACCAACGGCGAGTGGCTCGAATTCATGGCCGACGGCGGTTATACGACGCCGACCTTGTGGCTCTCGGACGGCTGGGCCACGGTCGAAGCGCAACGCTGGGAGGCGCCCGGCTATTGGCGCAAGATCGACGGCGCCTGGCATGCCATGACGCTTGGCGGCCTGCGCCGGGTCGATGCGGCGACGCCGGTGTGCCACGTCAGCTATTACGAGGCCGATGCCTTTGCGCGCTGGTCCGGCAAGGATCTGCCGACCGAGGGCGAATGGGAAGTCGCCGCCAAAAGCGGCGTGCTCAACGACGCGTTCGGCATCGTCTGGCAGTGGACACGCGGCGCTTACACCCCATATCCAGGCTACAAGACGCCACCCGGCGCGATTGGCGAATACAACGGCAAGTTCATGGTCAATCAGATGGTGCTGCGCGGCTCGTCGCTGGCGACACCGGCCGGGCATTCGCGGGCGAGCTATCGCAACTTTTTTTATCCGTCGGCACGCTGGCAATTCAGCGGACTGCGCCTGGCGGAATACGAACACTGAGCAAAACCATGAGACGAGCTGTCCAGACCGCGCGCCGCGCGGGACCGGCTGCGACGAACGATCCGTTCGCAGCCGACGTCGTCGCCGGTCTTTCGGCGAAGCCGAAAAGCCTGCCGCCGAAATATTTTTACGATCTGGCGGGCTCGGCGCTGTTCGACCGCATCACGCGGCTGCCGGAATACTATCCGACCCGCAGTGAGATCGGCATTCTCCAAGACAACGCGCCGGCGATCGCCTCGTTGTTTCCGCAAAACTGCGCGCTGATCGAATTCGGCGGCGGTTCCAGCCGCAAGGCGCGCATCCTGCTCGGCTCGGCGGCGACGGTTGAGGCCTATGTGCCGGTCGATATTTCCGGCGACTTTTTGCAACAGGACGCCGCCCAGCTGCGCCGGGATTTCCCGCATCTCGGGGTCTATCCGCTGGTCGAAGATTTCACCAAAGCGTTCACGCTGCCGCCGGCGATCGCGGCCCTGCCGCGGGTCGGCTTCTTTCCAGGCTCCACCATCGGCAATTTCGAGCCGCACGAGGCGTGCAAATTTTTGCGCCATGCCGGCGGCATGCTGGGCGAGGGCGCGGTGTTCGTGATCGGCGTCGATCTGGTCAAGGATGCGAAGATTCTCTACGACGCCTATAACGACGCCGAGGGCGTCACGGCGAAATTCAATCTCAACCTGCTGGCGCGCATCAACCGCGAGCTCGGCGCCGACTTCAATCTCGGCGCCTTCGAGCATCACGCCTTCTACAACAGCGCGCACAACAGGATCGAGATGCACCTCGCCTCGACGCGGCGGCAGAAGGTGCGCCTCAACGGCACGACCGTCGATTTCCGCGCCGGCGAGACCATTCACACCGAGAACAGCTATAAATACACCATCGACTCATTTCAGGCGCTGGCCCGCGGCAGCGGCTGGTCGCCGCTCAAGGCATGGAGCGATGGCCTGTTCGCCGTGCACGCGCTCTGTTGCGACGGGACGCGTCAGGACGGCTGAGCGGCCATGCCGATCTGCGAAGTCGACCCTTGGCGTCTTCAGTATTTCGACCGCGTCAAAACGGCCGCCAATATCCCGACCGAGGACAGCGATGCCTGGCAGTGGTATCCGGCGCATCGCTGGGTCTACGACAAGCTCGCAGTGGCACTGAGCCAAGGCCTTGAGGCCTGCCCGCATGGCGTGGAGCCGCCGCGATTCCCGGTTTTCTCCAAGCCGATCGTCAATCTCAAGGGCATGGGCGTTGGCAGCCGCGTGCTGCAAACCGCCGCCGACTACGAGCGGCATTACGCGCCGGGGCACTTCTGGATGCCGCTGCTCGACGGCCGCCACGTTTCTTCCGACTTGGCGGTGGTCGACGGCGAGCCGCGCTGGTGGCGCCATGCCACCGGCAAGCCGGCAGGCGAGGGTACGTTCGATTACTGGACCGTGCATGCCGAGCCGGATGCCGACATCGAGACCCGTTGTGGCGCCTGGGCGCAAAAGAATCTCGCCGGCTATACCGGCATGGTCAATCTCGAAACCATCGGCGGCACGATCATCGAGGCGCATCTGCGCTTCGCCGACCAATGGCCCGATCTCTACGGCCCCGGTTGGGTCGAGGCGCTGGTCGGGCTCTACGAAAACCGCGATTGGGATTTTTACGACGACGACCGCAGCGAGGGTTACAGCGTCGTGCTGTTCGGACCGAACGGGCGGCGCTACCGGCACCCGCCGCAGGCCTTCGTTGACGCGATCAAGTGCACGCCCGGCGTCACCAGCGTGCAAATCAGCTTCCACGAGGATTGGCAGCCGGAGCGTCACGCCATGCCGCCCGGCGGTTTCCGCCTGGCCATCGTCAATGGTTTCGATCTCGGCAAAGCGCTCGCCGCGCGCGAGCGGCTCAGAGAGTATTTTCTCGCTGACGCAGTTTAACCCTCCCCCTGCAGGGGAGGGTGAACTATAATCGCCGCCATCCGGGACGAGTGAACGCTTTGCGCAGATTTGTGCTTGGGCTTGCGGTGCTTGCCGCGCTTTGCGTCACAGCGGCGCAGGCGCGCGCGCAAGAGCAGGTCAAGATCGGCATCGGCTTTGGTCTGGCATTTCTGCCGGTCTATATCTGCCAGGATCTGAAACTCGTCGAGAAGCGCGCCAAGGAGCTGCATCTCGACGTCAAGGCGAGCTATGAGCGCTTTGTCGGCGCCGGTCCGATGCAGGATGCGATCGCCTCGCACGCCATCGACATGGCGCCGTACGGCACCGCGCCGCTCCTTGCCGCCTGGGAAAGGGCCAAGGACACGCCGGCGCAAATCCTTGCGGTATCCGGCATCACCACCATGCCGCTAATGCTGGTGAGCAATCGACCCAACGTCGCGACCATCGCCGACTTTCAACCGACCGATCGCATCGCCATGCCGTCATTGACCGCACCGCAGATGTACCTGTTGGAAATGCAATCGGAGAAGACTTTCAAGGCTTACGACAAATTGCACGATCAGGTCGTGGCCATGCCGCCGTCCGAAGCCGTCACCGCGCTGGTGGACGGTTCGGGCGTGGTGACGGCTTACTTCGCGTCGCCGCCGTACACGCAGCTGGCGTTGCGCGACGCGAAAGTTCACCGCGTGCTCAGCTCGGCCGATGTGATCAACGGCAAGGCGTCGTTTTTGATCATGGGCGCGACCCGCGGCTATATCGAGGCGCATCCGCAAATGCCCGACGCGATCGGCAAGGCGATGGAAGACGCCGCGCGCATCATTCGCAGCGATCCGCGCCGCGCCGCGCAAATCTACCTGACCCATGAGCCGTCGATGTCGCTCAGCGGCCCCCTCATCGAAGCGGTGCTTCGCGAGATCAAGGACGAGTTCGGCAGCGCCGTTTACGGCGTGCAGGCTTTTGCCGATTTCATGGGCCGCCATGGCGAGCTCAAAACGCCGCCGAAGAGCTGGAAGGACATCGTCGCGCCAGCGCTCCTAAGCTCGCCAAGCACATAGCTGCCCCTTGCGCCGGCCTGCTTGACGCTTGCTGCCGCTAAGGCGAGAATCGCCGCAAGCAAAATCCACCGATTTTCTCTTGGCTTAACAAGCCATCCCCGGGAGGACGCCATGTCGAAACGCCGTCAGCCGTCTGACGCCAGCCGCCGCAATTTCCTCAAAGGCGCCGGCCTCGTCGGCGCCGCCGCAGCGGTCACGCCGCCGATTGCCGCCAATGCGATGCCGGCTGTACCCGCCGAGCAGTTGAAGGCCGCGCTGCCCGGCCCGCGCCAGGTCGCAGCCGAGACCATGCCGCCCAACAGCGATCCGGTGAACCAGTCGACCAGCGGCGGCGATTTCATGACCGACGTGCTCAATTCGCTCGGCATCGAATACATGGCGATCAATTGCGCCTCGAGCTACCGCGGCCTGCACGAGGCGATCGTCAATCACGGCAACAACAAGCCCGAGATCATCACCTGCGTGCATGAGGACATCGCCGTCCACATGGCGCAGGGCTACGCCAAGATCGAAGGCAAGCCGATGGCCATGGCGTGCCACGGTGTCGTCGGCCTGCAGCACGCCACCATGGCGATGTACAACGCCTGGTGCGACCGCGTGCCTGTGCTGGTGATGGGCGGCAACATCATGGAGGCCGACAAGCGCGCGCCCGGCGCCGAGTGGCTCCATGCCGGCGTCGATATCGGGCAGATCGTGCGCGAATTCACCAAGTGGGACGACCAGCCCGCCTCGTTGCAGCATTTCGCCGAGTCGGCGGTGCGCGCCTATAAGATCGCGACCACGCCGCCGATGGGCCCGGTCTTTCTGTCGCTTGATGCCGAGCTGCAGGAGAACCCGATCCCGGACGCAGAGTCCTTGCGCATTCCCAAATTCGCGCCGGTGATTCCGCCGCAAGGCGATTCCGCGGCGATTGCGCAAGCGGCCAAGATG